>Ga0272442_10000041_pt1 | contig 193659 bp, 156 predicted proteins | sample SSMForm2O_FD_200262 | JGI IMG/M metagenome (GOLD analysis project Ga0272442, IMG submission 200262) | Marine sediment archaeal communities from Little Sippewissett salt marsh, Falmouth, MA, United States - SSM-Form-2O | ecosystem: Environmental > Aquatic > Marine > Wetlands > Sediment ...
CAATATTACCGATGAGATTATCCAGCGATACATTGAAGAGCAAGAGGGCGAGCCCGTCACGGATGACAGTCGATTTCAAATCGACCCCTCTTGAACCCCTCGTCTTATAGACGAGGGTTGTTCAGTTTCCGAACCCTTCGCTATCCGCGCATTGATCGAAGCAGGGCGCCCAAAACCTTCTCGTCTTCCACAATTTTTGACTCACAGTTAGAAATTTCACGTTCATAAGAATACCCCGGTCGCTTTGACAGGCCAAGCTGGTCGTGCAACTCCCTTAAGGAGTCAAACGCGATTTCAAGAAATCGGAGATACTCGGCCTGACTCTCACGTGTGCACCCTTCAAATATGTTTGATGGAACTGAAACCGCCGCCCTTCTCATTTGGGAAGTCAAACCATACATTCTTCTTTGGGGAATTCCCTAGTTGCTCGATATGTGATCACGCATATTCCCTCCCCGCGGTACCTCACAGCCTAAATGCCTACAGCCTATCTAGCTGAGTAGTTACCTGTTCATTACGTTTTGGTCATCTGAACAGAGTTTGTTTTGAGGTTTGATGTGCATTTTTTGCGGTCCAGGCTTCAATATTCCCCCAGGCCCCGCCTGAGTCTGGCCTTGGCGAGGTTGTGGCTATACAGGGCGCTGTAGTAGTTTACCCGGGCCTGTGTGAGCAAGGTCTGGGCGTCCAACACTTCGGTGATAGTCGTCACCTGGGCCTTGTAACGTTCCTCGCTCACCCTCAGGTTTTCCTCACCCTGTTGCAACGCCTTTTCGGTGGTCGGGACGTTCTTGGCCGCCACGTCGAGGTCCAGTACCGCCTTCCTGATTTCCAGCGCGATCGAGTCCTCAAGGGTCTTTCGGGCCTCCTGGATTTGTCGTTTGACGCTTTCCCTTTGCCGGACGGCGCTCCGGGTTTTGCCCCACTCCCAGAAGGTCCAGTTCAGGCCCGCCATGACCTGCCAGTGAGAGGCGTCATGAAAATCGCTGCCCGAGACACTCACGTCGTCCCCTTCTTTGATGTAGTCATAGGAAAGAGACGCCTCGGGGTAAAATTTGCTTTTGGCCAGTCTGATCTGCTGATCCGCCTGCCATAGATTGACATCAATGAGCCTGATCTCCGGTCGGGATTTGAGTGCCCTTTCCAGATAGGCCTCGAAACTTCCTTCTTCGGGAATATAGACCAGGATATCTTCCACTTCCGCCGGATCGTTTACAGGTCTTGAAAGCACGGTATTAAAGGAGGATTTGGCCAGCCTCACCGCGTTTCGGGCCTTGACCAGATTCTGCTCGGCATTGGCCAGTTCTACTTCCACCTTGAGAAGATCGTTTATGGGGATCATGCCCACCTTGTAAAAACTGAGGGTTACGTGCACATTGGACCGGAGGGATTCTACAGCTTTTTCGGCCACCTCCACCGACTTTTCCGCCCCGAGAATATCAAAATAGGCCTCCTTGACCCGCAGGACGAGATCCAGTTTGGTCGTTTCAAGGTTCAGTTCGGATTGATCGATGCCGAGTTTGGCGAGTTCATGGGCACTGGTCAGGGCAAAACCCGTGAATAGGGGCTGGGTGACGCTGGTCTTCCACTGGAAGTTGTCCCGGGTGTTAAGGTCATAGCCGGGGATTGTGTTCCCACCCCCGATGGGAACGGCATCTGCTCTGCTCACCTTGCTCAGGTAGGTGAAGCCGTAAGTGGTGGAAAACTTGGGGTAGAAGTCCGCTTTGGCCTGTTTTTCTATGTATTCGGCCTCGGTGACTTTCTCCTTCTGTGCCTTGAGACTCCAGTTGTCGGCCAGGGCCTGGGCGATGCTCGTCTCCAGGGTGTATACCCTTTCGACATCCACGGCTTTCGCGCCACCGGGGGCGAGGAGAAAAACCATGAACAACAGACAAAGCGACCAACCATATTTTTCCAGATAAAAAATTATAGCAACCTCATCAGGTTCGTTTGGTATTGAATGCTTTTTACTGCAATGTCTTCTTAAACCTCACAGAAGCAAGAAGCATGAACAACACGGCCAGCGCAGACTGCCCGATCATGGACGGCCATAGGGCATCCGGGCCGACCCCCTTCAACACCACGCCCCGCAGGATTTCCAGGTACCACCGCATGGGATTGAGAAAGGTGGCGTACTGAACCGGCAGGGGCATGTTGCGGATGGGAAACATAAAACCACTGAGCAGCACCGCGGGCATGACGATGAAGAAGGCCGTGAGCAGAGCCTGCTGCTGGGTACCGGCACTGACGCTGATCAGCAGTGCGAGCCCCACATTGCCCACCAGGTAAACCCCTGTCATGAGATAGAGGAGGGGCCAGCTTCCCTTGACGGTGATGCCGAAGGCCAGCATGGCGAGGACAAACATGGCGGTCATGACGATGAAGCCGGTGATCAGGTAGGGGATGGTTTTACCCAGGATGAATTCCAGCTTGGTAATCGGCGTAACCATTATCTGCTCGATGGTGCCGATCTCTTTTTCCCGGACAATGGCGATGCTGGTCAGCAGCATGCTGACTACGAGCAGCATCACGGCGATCAAGGCCGGGACGTAATAGAACCGGCTTTCGAGGTTTGGGTTGAACCAGGCGCGGGTCTCCATCTCGATTGGGGCCGGTTTCCTGCCGGGGCCGTAAAGGGCCATGATCCTGCGTTCCAGTTTTTCCTCTGAGTAGGCGTTCATGATCCGGTTGGCGTAACCGAAGACGATGGCCGTGGTATTGCTGTCCGTGGCATCGGCAAGGATCTGGACCTTTGCCGTGCGGCCCGAAACCAGGTCCTCTTCAAATGCGACCGGAATATGGATGACGACCCGGACCGTACCGTGGTCGAGGAATCGCGTCATTTCTTCCTGGGAGGAAGCAGCCTTGACGATTTTGAAATAGCCGCTTGCCGTAAAAGACTTCAGAAATTCCCGAGAGGAAGGGGAATTGTCGAAATCCAGTACCGCGGTCTTGATGTCTGTGACATCGGTCGTCAGGGCAAAGGCCAGGATCATCATCTGGATCACCGGCACGACAAAGATCACGACCCGCATCCGGGGGTCGCGGAACATCTGAAGGAATTCCTTGATCAGCATATGTTTGAGGCGCTTGAGCATGTATTACTCCAGTTTGAGCTTCATGCGCTGGTTGGTGAGCGCGACCATGATCAGTGCGTAGATCGTGAGCAGCAGGGCGTTCAACCAGAGGATCTCCAGCCCGATGCCTTTGAGATAGATCCCGCGCAGCAGGGCGATAAAATACCGTGCGGGTACGATGTAGGTCAGGCACTGGATGGGCATGGGCATATTCTCGATGGCGAACACGAAACCGCTCAGGAGCATGGTCGGGAGAAATCCCGCGAGAAGAGCCGCCTGGTTGGCGACAACCTGCTTTTTCAAGCTCACGCTCAACATCAGGCCGAAAAAGAGCGCGCCCGTGAGAAAGAGGGTCGCTACCAGAAAGACGAGTCCTGTGCTTCCCCTCAAGGGCACCTTGAAGAGCCACTGCCCCAGGATGACGGCTGTGGCCACGTCGGCGAGGCCGATCGCGAAATAGGGCACCACCTTTCCGAAGACCAGTTCCGGGCCACGGATAGGCGTGCTGATGAGCTGTTCCATGGTGCCCATTTCCCACTCCCGGGCCACGGTCACGCTGGTGAGCATGGCGGCGATGACGATCATGACGATGGCGATAATTCCGGGGATAATGACGTTTCGGCTCCTAAGATCCGTGTTGTACCAGGCCCGTGGGACCAACTCGACGGGTGGGGCCATGTCTTCTCCCCCCATGAGGTGGACCCTGGCCACGTTGATTTTTCGGGAGTAGATCATGCCCAGCCCCGTGACATAGCCTAAAGCCAGCCGGGACGTGTTGGCGTCGCTGCCGTCCGCCATCACCTGGATCGAGGTCTTACGGTTGGCCAGGACGTTTTTCGTGAAATCCGAAGGGATGACCAGCGCGATCATGGCGCGACCGGTTTCCAGATCCCGTTGGATGGACCGGTAGTTGTCATGATAGTCAATTATGGAGAAATAGGGGGAACCGTCAAAGAAACTCACAAATTCACGGCTTGTCGGGGTCCGGGACTGATCCCAGACCACCGTGGGCACGTTTTTCAGGTCCAGGTCCAGGGCGTAGCCGAAGAGAAGGATCAGGACCATGGGAATGGCCAGGGCCAGAAAAAGGCTGCGCCAGTCCCGAAGCACATGGATGAATTCTTTTTTGGCAACGGCCTTCAAGCGTCGTGGGTTCATTTTGGCCGACCTCCCGCACCATTGCCGCTTTCCATCCCGTTGCGGTCCACCTCCTCGATCAGAGAGACGAAGACGTCCTCCAGCGTGGGGGTGATTTGTTCGATGCCCAGAACCTCCGCGCCCAGGTCTTCGATGGTCTTCCGAATGGCCCCTCGGGCTGCGGAAGGATCGTCGACCACGGCGTGGAGCCCGGCCCCGAAAAGCGCGATCTCCCGGACGTCGGGGAGCCGGGCCAAATCGTCCATCACGTCCTGGGGGGCGGGACACCGGACATCCAGGATCTGCTCGCGCATCATGCGGGTCTTGAGTTCCAGGGGCGTGCCCATGGCGATAAGATCGCCCCGGTAGATGAGGGCGATGCGGTTGCAGTACTCGGCCTCTTCCATGTAGTGGGTCGTGACGAAGATCGTGACGCCCCGGTCCGCCATGTCATAGATCAGATCCCAGAAACGCCTGCGGCTCAGGGGATCGACGCCGCTGGTGGGTTCATCGAGGAAGAGGATGGGTGGTTCGTGGAGCACTGCGCAGGCTATGGCTAGACGCTGTTTCCAGCCGCCGCTGAGAATTGCCGTAAGGCTTTGACGGTGTCTTTCCAGGCCCGCCATGCCGACGGCCCAGGACTTGCGCGCCGTGAGGCGCTGACCGCTGAGACCATAGATGCCGCCGTAGAAGTCGATGTTCTCTTCCACGGTCAGATCTTCGTAAAGGGAGAACTTCTGGCTCATGTAGCCGATGTGACGCTTGATGTCTTCCGGATTGGATCGGATGTCGAAACCCGCCACCTTACCGCCGCCTTCGCTGGGGCGGAGAAGCCCGCAGAGCATACGTATGACCGTGCTTTTTCCGGCCCCGTTGGGTCCCAGAAAACCGAAGATCTCGCCCCGAGGCACCTCGAAGGTGACGCGATTGACGGCCACAAATGCGCCGAAACGGCGGGTCAGATCCCGCACCTCAACCGCCGGACCTTCCGGGGTGGTTTCCCGTCCAGCCGTAGAAGCGTTTTTTAGGGATTCCGCCTTTGGCCGGGCGGAGTCTTCATCGCCTTCAGCCATCATGTTGACGAACACGTCCTCCAGGGAGGCGACCTGCGGGCGCATGTCGTCAAACGGCAGTCCGGCCCGTTCCAGAAGGCTGCGGATATCTTGTTGCGTGGCCTCATAGTCCTTGCAGACAATGTGCACCATGTCCCCGAAGACCTCCACCCCTTCCAGATCAGGCCTTTCCCTGAGCAACCGGCTGACGTCCCTCGCCCGGGGTGTTCGGACGGAGAGAATGGCGCCCGGCATCAACGCCTTGACCTCTTCGGGAATGCCCTCCGCAAGCAGTTTGCCCTTGTCGAGAAGTCCCACCCGGTTGCAGCGTTCGGCCTCGTCCAGGTAAGCCGTGGTGACGAGAATGGAGACGTCTTCCTTCAGGAGCCGATAGAGTATGCGCCAGAAATCCCGGCGGCTGACCGGATCCACGCCGTTGGTGGGTTCGTCGAGAAGCAATACGCGGGGGGTATGGATCAGGGCGCAGACGAGCTGGAGTTTCTGCTTCATGCCCCCTGAAAGGCGCCCGGCCCGGCGTTTCTTGAAGGGCCGCATCGTGCTGAAATCGAGGAGTTCGTCGATCCGATCGGCCCCGTCCTTTCCGGCGATGCCATAGAGGTCTGCATAGAACTCGATGTTCTCCTGGACCGTGAGGTCGCCGTAAAGCCCGAACCGCTGGCTCATGTAGGCCAGGTTGTCCTTGACGCTGTCTGAATCCTTTCGCACGTCATATCCTGCTATGCGTGCGTCGCCGTCGGTGGGTACCATGATGCTGCTCAGCATGCGGAGCGTCGTACTTTTACCCGCACCGTCAGGGCCGACCAGACCGTATATTTCACCGGGCATCACATGGAGACTCAGACCGTCTACGGCAGTGAGGTCACCGAACCGCTTTGTCAGACCTCCTGCCGCGATGGCGGCGTCACTGTTCGTCAGTGCGTTCATTTGCGATTCCGATCACGGCGTCCGCAGGCATGCCGGGCTTGAGTTCCCGATCCGGGTTTGGAAGCTCGATTTTGATGCGGTACATGAGCTTGACCCTTTCCTCGGAGGTCTGGACCGATTTGGGGGTGAACTCCGCCTCACTGCTGATAAAGCTGATGCGGCCCTTGTAGACTTTGCCCGGATAGGTGTCGGTGAGGACCTCGATCTCCCGGCCAAGTTTGATCCGACCCAGATTTGTTTCATTGACATAGGCCCGGAGCCGGACCCGCGCCAGATCACCGATGGTCACGACCGGCGAGCCGACATTCAGATATTCTCCCGGTTCCGCAGCCTTACTCAGGACAGCGCCCTCAAAGGGAGCAAAGAGTTGTGTATAGGCCAGTTGCTGTCGGGCCTGTCGCAGAGTTTCCCCGGCCACATCGACCTTGGCCCGGGCCTGGAGAATGGTTTCGGACCTGGGTCCCGCCTTGATCAGGGCATAGGCCGCCTCGGCCTGCCGAAGGGCGGCCCGGGCCTGCTCGATCTGCTCCCTGCGTGGCCCTTCTCTTCTGAGACTCAGTTTTTCCGTGGCGCTCTTCAGTCTGGCCTCGGCCTCCGCAAAGGCGCTCAGCTCCGTCTCGTATCTCCTCCGATAGGTATCGTACTCGCTCACACTGATCACCTTGTCATTATGAAGTTTGCGGTACCGGTCATGGTCGGATCTGGCCAGTTCCAATTGAGACCCGGCGCCCTCCAGGGACGCCTTCGCCCTTTTGACTTCCGCCCGCGCATCACCGATTTCCTGGGATCGGCTGCCCCGCTCCAGTTCCAGGAGAACGGATTCAGCCTGCTCGACCTGCGCCTTGGCCCGCTGGATGTCTTCAAAACGGCTCCCTGCTTCGAGTTCGGCTAGAACGGCTTTGGCGTAGCCGATGTTGGCCTGTGCCTGGGCCACGGCCAGTTTCTGATCCGTATCGTCCAGTCGGGCGATGAGTTGACCTTTCTTGACTTCTTCTCCTTCGTCCACCAGGCGTTCGACAAGCCTGCCGGGGATCTTGAAACTGAGCCGGGTGTCGGTCACTTCTATGTTCCCGGAGACGATGAGCCTGTTCGGATCTTCATGATTTTCTGAAAATGAGAAATAGACCCCAATCCCGATCAGGATCAGGAGAATGGGAATGGCGATGCGTATTCGTTTTTTCATGATCCTTTGTCCCCGTTGAGGAGTTTCGAAAATCACGCTTGTCCAAAATAAACTTTGCCGCTCCAATCAGGGGCAGTCATGTTCTCTTCACTATCCCGCCAATGGCGGGACTCCGCCGTCCATGGCTCCGCTCACTGCGGGATTTTGGCCCTTCATCTATCCTGATTCAGGGCCAAAATACGCCGCTCCGAGAAAATGCCTGCCCCTGCTTTCCGCTATGCGGATGGGAACCTGAACTTTGAGAAGCATATCATTTGCCACTAAGTATTTGATTTCACCAAGACTGAAACGCCAATAAATTTTATTTTGGACACTACTAATCTAAAATATTCATTCATCACGAAAACAACATTTCCGAATAGGAACTAATCGCTTTTTATCGCCCTCATCACGAGTCTTTCGATCTCCTGGCCAATATCGACGGATTGATCCCTGTCGAATTGCCGGAGGAGCCGGGCATGTTTCTTTCGCCTGGAAGCGATGAGTTCCATCCTGCTCCTCATGAACATGGGACTGATGATCATCAGATGCAGGATGCTGGGCTTTGCCTCCATAAACGCTCCCTGCCGGACCCCCTCATCGAGAATGCCCATAAGAATGTTCAGGATGCGGCCGAGTCCGATGATAACGATTTCAGGCATATGTTGCCCGCCGGAGGCCATTTCCCGCATCATAATGGGCGGAAGATGAGGGTGCTGCTCGAACGTCTGTTCAAAGGTTCGGATATAGGTCCGTATTTTTTCCTCGGGCGTGTGCGCTGATTTAATATTATGGGTCAGTTTTTCGACAATGCCCGAGAAGGTCCGGTGAAGTACCTCGGAATAGAGAGTAGCCTTGTTCCCAACCCGGTAATAGATCATGGCCTTATTCACGCTTGCCCGCCGGGCGATCTCGTCAACCCGGGCCCCTGCAAACCCGACCTCGGCAAAGACCTCCCTGGCAGCGTCCAGAATTTCCTGGATCGCCTGATTCTTTTTTGCCTCAGAAGTATCTTTCATGGATCCCTACCTTTTCTTTACTCCGGAAAGCCACAGCCCTTTTGCATTTGAAGACCTTAACCGGAAATTAAAACTAACTATTTAGTTAAACTGTATGGTTATTTTAAAGGACGGCTTTTTTTTGTCAAGTGATTTTTCTCCGGACCGGCAAAATATTCAGAGGGAAGAAGGGGGGGCAACGAAGGGCAAAAAGGGGACCGGGACGGTCGGACGTTTTGGTGAGAGGCAAGGGGGGGCTTTCACTTTGCCGGCAAAAATCCGGCCCTCCGGGGCCAGTCGAAGATTCCTGTTTTGCGGGGGGCCGTGCCGGTTAAATTGGCCGATATAGATTGATCGGGGAATATTGGAGTACCTGATTATTGGAATAAATGATTTGGTGGCAAGAGATATTTTCCCGGATGGAGAACGCATGAGTCCGCGGACATCATGCCGAGGTGCTCCCAATGTTCGGCATCGATCCGTAAGACAAGGACCTGTAAGAATCCGGATCAATTTCGCCCTCCAGAATATGTCCCATAAGTGTCCGGAACATATCATGCTTGAAACGGTGATCATGATAGAGGTCCGCGGTCATGACGTCTCCGCAGGGGTAGATGTGCCAGCGACTGAAATCAAGCGAGGGTTTTATTCGATCCATGTATCCAATCTGCTTCCGCAGACCATCTCTAAACTGGATCGCGAAAGTGCACGTCAATTCATCACCCGGAGAAATCCCGTCTGACTCAAAATCTTTTAGATGAACGCGGATAGGCCGGACCCAGCACAGGCCGGTGCCTTTGCCGATAGCAATGCCTTTTCCCGGGAAACAATCTTCGAAGGCAGGGAAATAATCCAAGACGTATTTTGTTCCGGTTTCGGGAGCGGTTTCTTGTTCGGTAGGCCGCCTCTTTCCCCTTAAACCCGTCCAAAATCGTTTGGTAATCTCCCGGACGGAGAGTTTTGTCTCATCCTTCAAATAGGGTTGATTCTCCAATGGAGCGCAACAGCCCGGTACGGGGAGAATGGAAGAAGACCTGGTTCGTACGCAGGTTACCATTTTATTGTAAATGTCGAATGGCGTTTCCAGGGTCAACGGGCATTCGTAGACTGAATAATTCCAAAAGCGACAGGCTATTTCTTCTCTAAATACACTCTTGAGGTTTTTCTGATACTTGTTGAGATACACGTTTTCTCCTGATTCACGTGAGATGATATGCTCATCGAAACGGTGTCGTTGCTCCGGTTGTCGTTTCCCGATTTAAAATTTCCGGTCTAAGCGTCCCTCATCATTTTTGATATGGGTTAAACATGATTTGAATTTTTCCGTTTCCTTCTGCACCACGGCGCTCTTATATGGAAGAGTCTTCAGGGCCGTTTTGAAGGCTGATTCCGGGCCATGGAGACAGAAGAAAACGGACATCATTGACGGCATAATCTCCGTCAGTTATTTCTGTGCAGATGGGTTGCGGCCATCTGAGGTTTTTTCCTGAATCTCTGCTCTTGTTGAGAGCATCGGCTTTAGGTTAAGCAAGGGACGTGCCATTCAGGGGTTTATGTCTAAGTGTTTGATATCGCGAATTATTTAATTTTTGTCTTGCCTTTTGATGGCCTGCATGAAGGATATACCCTTCATTCTGGGGTTGAAAGAAAGGAAATACTTCAATGTAATATGCTGTGATTATTGTGAAAATTTGCTGTAGGAAATAGCCTTCATGGACGAGCGCAATATTCATTGGCCGGTGTTTGACCGATATTTCCACTCCGCCGGCCGTATCGACCGGGGTCTGCCCATGGGGCGGGATCTAACGGGAGACATCCTCGACTTTTGGGACTATAGCGGATACCATGACCCATAGAAATCCGCAGGCTTTTAAATCGAAAATATCCTCTTGCGGTCGCACTCGACAGAAACGATCCTTTATCTAAAGGAGGGGTGAACAATGGAAGTGCTTATCATCAATCAGGCACAGGTGAGAGAGCTGTTGACAATCAAAGCGTGTATGGATGTCATGGCAGAAGCCCTGAAGACTTTGACCCGGGGAAAGGCTCATATGCCCCTGCGATCCGTCATGTGGCTACCCGACAGAATAGGCGCCCTGGGCATGATGCCGACATACATGACCGATCCCGGAATCATGGGTCTGAAGGTGATCAGCGTGTTCCCGGGTAACGAAGGAACCGAATATGATTCCCATCAGGGCAGCGTCATTCTGTTTGACACCGAACACGGCCGCCCCCTGGCAATCGTCGATGCCAGCGCCATAACGGCCATTCGCACCGGTGCGGTTTCGGGCGTGGCCACGGGGCTGCTGGCGCGAAAGACGGCCTGCGATCTCGCCATCCTTGGCTCCGGGACACAGGCCCATGCCCACCTTGAAGCCATGCTCCGGGTGCGCCCCATTCGGCGGATCAGGGTTTGGAGTCTGCCTCATGAGCGCACCCTCCGATTTGCCGAACGGGAATCAAAATTACACGGCATGACGGTCGAACCTTCAGGGTCGGCGCAAGAGGCGGTATCGGGCGCGGACATTATCTGCACCACAACGGCCTCACCCGAGCCCATACTGTTCGGTGAGTGGATCGCAGAGGGCGCCCATATCAATGCGGTCGGGGCTTGCACGCCTCCCACCCGGGAACTGGATACCCGGGCAGTGGTTAAATCCAGACTTTTTGTCGACCTTCGTGCATCAACTCTGAACGAGGCCGGTGATTTTCTTATTCCAAAGAAGGAAGGAGCTATCCGTGATGATCATATCCTGGGGGAGATAGGAGAAATCCTTACGGGAGATGTCGAGGGGAGAAGATCGGAAAAAGAGATCACGTTATTCAAGTCCCTGGGACTTGCCGTCGAAGATCTGGCTTCTGCCCGGCACATCTATATAAAGGCCCTTGAAAAGGGCATTGGCACTTCCGTCGAGCTGGGGGGGAGCCGAGACGGCAATGCCTGAGCGAAAGCCCCACTTTGATGGGGATTTTTCCTAGATAAATGAACCCGTCTCCTCATGGACATATGGAAAGGGGTTGAAATAATAATAACAATTCAATTGTATCCCTAGATTCGGCCACCGTAAATAAGCTTTTGTACTCCCGGGCGTAGGAACGCGCATGACCATGCACTTCAAAAGGGCAGCTTCGGATATCAAAGAGCATATCGAGACCGTCATTGATGAAAACAGGCGGCTGCTCAAAGGCCTCGAGGCCGAGGCCGTGGAGGATTTTATCATCGCCATCCGGAAGGCTGACGCGGTTTTCTGTTCGGCCCAGGGAAGGTCGGGTTTTGTGCTGCGCTGTTTTTGCATGCGTCTCATGCATCTGGGCTACCGGGTGTACTTCTCCGGTGAAACCATCACCCCTTCCATTGAGCGGGGAGATCTGCTGATCGTCATGAGCGGATCGGGCGAGACGCCTTCGACCTTCGAGGCGGTAAAAATCTCCAAAGAGCTCAATGCCGTGACATACGGCATCCTGGGAAACCTGAAATCCAGGATCGCTGCCCTTGTGGACGGGAGCATCCATATACCGGGCACCACCAAGCTTTGTCGCGACGGTGAGCCTTTCTCCGTCCAGATGTCAGGTTCCCTTTTTGAACAGGCGGCCCTCATCTTTCTGGAGGCCGTCATCCTTGCCCTGTACCGGGAGAAGAGGGAAGGGATGGGCAGAGTATCGAAACTGCATGCAGTCATTGAGTAAACCCCAACACTGGGGTTAAGCCGGCAGCCTCGCCCATCGGGACTTTTCGTTTTAAAACGGGAGAGGGGCGATGTCTTGGCGGTAGCATTCACTGCGATCACAGAACTTAATTCTTCACAAGGAAAGGAGAGCGTATGAAGCCAATTCTACAGCTTGCCCTGGATTTTGTGGACCTCAGTCGGGCCCTGAAAAATGCCCAGGCCGGAATGGCCAATGGGGTGGACTGGCTCGAAGCCGGTACTCCTCTCATCAAAAGCGAAGGCCTGGAAGCAGTTCGACAGCTGCGGCGCATGTTTCCCCAGGCAACCATTGTCGCAGATATGAAAATTATGGACGCGGGCCGCGCTGAAGTGGAGACCGCGGCCAAGGCCGGTGCTAATATCGTGGATGTGCTGGGTGCATCGAGTGATGCGACCATCCGGGAGTGCATACAGGCGGGCAAAAACTACGGCGCCAAGATTGTCGTAGACATGATTGCCGTCAAGGATGTTGTCTCCAGATCGAAATTCGTGGAAGAACTGGGCGCTGACTATATAACCATCCACTGCGCCATAGATGAGCAGATGGAAGGCAAGGACCCTTTCGCGACCCTTCGGGAGGTGAGTCAATCGTCGAGCATCCCGGTGGGTGTGGCAGGGGGCATCAATTCGGAGACAGCAGCCAAGGCCGTGGAAGCCGGCGCCGAGATCGTCATTGTGGGCGGTGCCATAAGCAAGGCCCTTGACCCTGAAGAGGCAACTCGCGAGATCCGGGAGGGATTGGATAAAGGGATCAGCATCAGCACCACCCTTTTCAAACGGAAGGGCGAGACGGAGATCCGGGAGATTCTTGAACAGGTGTCGGCCGCCAACCTTTCGGATGCCCTGCATCGCGGAGGGGTACTCGAGAATATCCACCCCATTTCCCGCGGGACCAGGCTGGTGGGACGAGCCGTTACCGTTAGAACCTATCCGGGCGACTGGTCCAAACCGGTCCAGGCCATTGACATCGCGGAGCCGGGGGATGTCATCGTCATAGATGCCGGAGGCGTGGGACCCGCACTCTGGGGGGAACTGGCGACCCATTCGGCGATTCAAAAGGGGCTTGCCGGTGTGGTTATCGACGGGGCCATCAGGGACAGCGACGATATCATCGCATTGAAATTCCCGGCGTTCAGCAAACTGGTGATGCCCAACGCCGGTGAACCGAAAGGATTCGGTGAGATTCAGGTCCCGGTGACGGTTGCCGGCAAGAAGGTGGAGCCCGGAGACTGGTTGTTGGGTGACGGGGACGGGGTGGTGGTGCTGCCCCGATCCATCGCCGTGGAATATGCCAACAGGGGCATGGATGTCCTCGAGAAGGAAAACCGGATCCGGGAGGAGATCAAAGAGGGGAGCACCCTGAGCCAGGTGGCCTATCTCCCGCGTTGGGACAAGCAAAAGTAATCATAGGGGAAAGACGAGGGAAGTCAAAGTCGTCTTTCCCGCTATTCATCAATATCGAACTGATACTTCGTTGTAAACGGGGATCAGGCCTTTTAAAAAATAGTCGGGGATTCAATTCTTTTTATTGACTGACCACGGAAGATTTTCCACTCTATCTTAATAAAAAAGAGAGTCCTTATCACCTCACCTCATATCGACACCGTTTTGAGCCGATGCGGCTGCTTTCCTTGTACCTGGGCTATCTCGGTCAACCACTCCTGCGTGATGGCGATCTTCTTTTTCGAAAGCCTGTCGTAAAGAATCTGGGTGCTGTGGGCCCTGGCGGCCACCCGGGCGTTTTCGACTAAGCGGGCTTCGTACTCAAAGTCAAAGCTGGTAAGGCTCACGCTTGGAACTCGAACACCTACTTCGACGATCTCCCCGTGGCGGATGGGGCTCAGAAAGTCGCAGCGGATTGAGAGGAGAATGCAAGTCATGCCGGGAAACTCTCTCCGCCGAAACACCTGGTCAAAGTAACATCCGCGGGCGATCTCGAAGTAGGTGAAATACACGGCGTTGTTCACGTGACCTAAGGCGTCAATGTCCCTCCATCGTACCTCAATCCGATCCGTAACCGAATAGCCTTCCATTGATTATCCCTTTGACTCGGGGGAGAGCACAATTTCGGAATGGATTGAGTCCCGCAATTTTTATCCATCCCCTATCAGGATTCACCGCTTCGCGATCAAACCCCCTCTGACCTCTGTTTGCGATGTTATAAAATGCTATTTTTAAAAAAGAGAATAGGTAAGTTGTCCTTGTCAGTCAAGGGAAAAGGTGGCACACTATATAGTGGTTTTGAGTGCTTCAGGTGTTCTCGGACTGGAAAGTTCGGCAGGTGATATCAAAATCATTCAGATCCCTTTCTCCGAATGATGTCATGGCGTAGTTTGTCAAAAGGTTATTTCTTTCAATTCGTCGGAAGCGCGATTCACAATCGTACCCGGTAGCATTCCTGAAGTTTTCTTGACAAATTCATCATATTGAAATAACAATCGAATTCCTGCCTTAAAGGGGATTCGAGACACGTCTGTCGGGTTTTATCCTCGTTTGTGCGGGAAAAGTGATAAGGGTTAGTTATGATGAATGCCTGAACAAGATTCTCACGTGCATTTTCTTGTAGAACCTATTCCGCTCATGGTGCAACAGGAGGCGTTTTCATGGCCCAAAAACCCACTTACGAAGAACTGGAAAGGCAGGTCCGTCTTCTGCAGAAGGAATCTGCGGGAGCAACGCCGACGAAGGACAGGTTAAATCACCTCAATCTTGTCCTTCGGGCCGTTCGAAAAGTTCGCCAATTGATCATCAGGGAAAAAGACCGCGCCGGGCTTTTGGAAGGTGTTTGTGAAAAGCTCATTGAAACCCGGGACTATCAAAAGGTCTGGATCGCCTATCTGGATCAAGCCGGGAGGTTCCTCGGGGCTGTGGAATCCGGTTTGGGGAGTTCTTTCGCGCCTCTGATGGATCTTTTGAAAAAGGGAGAGATCCCCCAATGCTGCAGAGAGGCCTTGAAACAAAAGGGGGTGGTCATAACCCCCAAGCCGTCAGTCACCTGCCGGGGCTGCCCTCTTTCTTCTCATTATAACGGTAGCGGGGCAATGACCGTTCCGCTGGGGCATAATGGAAATATTTATGCCGTCTTGTCCGCCTCCATCCCACAGGCATTCATCCACGACAAAGAAGAGCAATTCCTGCTGCTGGGATTGGCGGAAGACCTCGGCTTTGCCCTTCACCTTTTAGATGTTGAAGCGAACTTCAGGGCCCTGGCTGAAAATGCAGGCGACGGCGTATCTATTTTCGCAGAAGACGGATCGCATTTTTATGTGAACAGGCGAGCTTCCGAGATCGTGGGTTACACGGTCGAGGAACTGCTTCGGATCAACGTGTCGAGTCTGATACACCCGGATGAGCGTGACAAGGTTCTTGACGCGTTCAAAAAGCGGCTGGAGGGAAAGCCCGTCCCCACACGCCATGAGATCGTCATCGTCCGCAAAGATGGAAAGAGCGTGCCGGTTGAGGTGTCGGGCGCCAAGACAACCTGGAAAGGTCGAAACGCTGATATTGTCTTTTCCCGGGATATTTCCAAACGTAAAGAGGCTCAAAATGAATTGAGTAGAAGGCATGCGGAGCTGGAGGCCATATTCAACGCCATCCCGGACGGGGTTGTTTTCGCAGACCTTGAAAGGCGTCTGACAAAAGTGAACCCCGGATTCACTAAGCTCTTCGGTTACGAACCCGAAGAAGTACACGGCAAGAGGACTCGCATCCTGTATACCAGCGGGGAGGAATTCGAAAAGCAGGGCATGGTCAGGTACAATCCTTATGCAAGGGATATGTACCATTCCTATGAGGTAGAGTATCGGAAGAAGAATGGGGATGTTTTTCTTAGTGAGACGGTCGGTACGCCCGTAAGAGACAATAATGATATGGCCATCGGGTTGGTGGCGATTATGCGCGATATTACGGAGCGCAAACGGGCGGAGGAGGCCTTGCGGGAAAGCGAAGAATTCAGTTCCAGCCTGTTGGAGAATTCGCCCAACCCTATCATTGTCATCAACCCGGACACGACCGTCAGATATGTGAGCCCTGCATTTGAGTCTCTGACGGGTTATGCCGCTTCGGAGATTATCGGCAGGAAAGCCCCTTATCCCTGGTGGACGAGGGAGGCTTCGAGTCTTTCGATGAAGGAATTTGGTGTGGCCGTTGAAAAAGGGCTTTCTGAAGCCGAGTTCGCGTTCAAGAAGAAGAACGGCGATTTATTCTGGGTCGAGATTACATCCGTGCCCGTCAAGAGTTATGGCAATCTGAAGTACTATCTTTCAAACTGGATTGAAATCACAGAGCGGAAGAGGGCGGAAGAAATCGTCAGGGAGAGTGAGGAGAGGTTCCGAAAGACCGTCGAAAATGCTCCTTTTGGATATTTTAGGGTTGATAAGGACGGATTGTGGCAATATGTCAATCCCCGGTGGGAGAAAATGCACGGTTTTTCCCTTGATGAAATCAAGGGTAAAAGCTTCGGTATGACGCAGCCCGAAGATGCCAATGAACAGGTCCGGGAAAATATGCGCCGGGCCCTGGCCGGGGAAAAAATATCAGGCGAGTTCAAAAGATGCCGTAAGGATGGTTCCATTGGGCATTATTCCTTTAATATTCAGCCGGTTTATAAAGAGGGGGCAGTCATTGCCGTCGAGGGTTTCATTACCGACCTGACAAAGCAGAAACGTGCCGAGGAGCATATCCGTCGACTCTCCCAACAGCTCCTTGAGGTCCAGGAAATGGAACGACAGTTGATTTCCCGGGAGCTCCACGACCGCGTGGCTCAGGACCTTTCAGCATCCAAAATCAGTTGCGATACCCTTATGGATGATCAATCAACCGTTTCGCCCGTCCTGAAACAAAGGATCTTTGAATTGTCGGCGGCCCTGGAGAGAAGCATCATGGCTGTCAGGGATCTTTCCTACGAACTTCGACCACCCGGTCTGGAAACCATGGGACTTGGGCAAACCTTTTATCAATACTGTAAAGATTTTTCCTCCAGATACGGGATAGAAATTGATTTCCAATGCGCAGGGATGGAAAGCCTGAAACTGGATGCCAACGCTGAGATTAATCTGTATCGGATGGTTCAGGAAGGCCTCAACAACGTCCTGAAACACGCTGAAGCCGCTCAGGTTAGAGTCAAACTCGTAGCGGCCTATCCTGACATTATCCTTCGAATAGAAGACAATGGGAAAGGTTTTGATGTGGAAAGCCGTCTGATCAGCGCCACCGATGAAAGGCGAATGGGTCTTCGGAGCATGCAGGAAAGAACGGCTCTTCTAGGGGGTGAGATGACGATTCAATCATCTTCCGGGCATGGAACCAAGATTTGCATCAGATTTCCTCATTTACAGGATGAAGAGGGGCATGACCCAGAATGAAAGATGCTCCAAGCGAGCATCGGACTACTTTGTGCCATGAAAGAGTTCCTTCGCATGATATGAACTCCTTACAAACGGTCCGCTGGCCACTTCGTCAAAACCCATGTCCAGGGCGACAAGACGCAACGCATCGAATTCGTCGGGCGGGACATACCGCTCCACGGGCAAGTGATCGGAAGAGGGGCGGAGGTACTGGCCAAGGGTCAGCATGCGACAGTCTGCACCGAGGAGATCCCTGAAGACCTTCTTCAATTCATGGGGGCTTTCGCCCAGGCCGAGCATGAGGCCTGATTTGGTCGGCATGGAAGCGTCTATGGCTCTGACACCCCGGAGGAGGTCAAGAGAGCGTTGGTACAAGGCTTGGGGACGGACGGTGGGATAGAGTCGAGGAACGGTTTCCACGTTATGGTTGAGGACATCGGGCCGGGCCTCGATGACCGTGCTGAGGGCGTCACGGTTACCCTGAAAATCGGGGATAAGGACCTCGATCTCGATCTTCGGCATACGCTTCCGGACAGCATGAATAGTCTCGGCAAAAATACCTGCGCCACCGTCCGGGACATCGTCCCGGGTAACGGAGGTGATGACCACATACTCGAGCCCAAGATTTTCAACGGCTTCGGCCACGCGGTCCGGTTCTTCGGGATCGGGAAGAGAGAGGGGACCATGCCGGATGGCGCAGAAGCGGCAGTTGCGGGTGCAGCGATCCCCCAGAATGATGAAAGTGGCGGTACCGCTGGAATAACATTCTCCGATGTTCGGGCACAAGGCCTCTTCACACACCGTGTGGAGACATCCCGATTTGAGAGTGTTTCGGACCTTTTGGTATACGGCCCCGGCCGGAATCTTCCGTTTGAGCCAGGGAGGTTTTTTCATGCGGGGTCGTTGTTCCGGATTCTGGTTCATAGGGCCTCCGAAGGGTTTACTCCATTGTTGGTCCTGCCGGTATCAAGCATGCGGTGGAGGTCCGCCGGTTCCGTCTTTTCAAACCTCACTCGAAATGCCTCTTCCATGTGGCAGGCCATGGATCGCCGAACATCTTCCATGGGAACTTCCTGCCCCAGTTCCTGTTTCAGGGATGTCATGTGAATGCCGCTGAGACCGCAGGGATTGACCCAGTTGAATGGCTCGATATCCGTATTCACGTTGAAAGCCAGTCCGTGAAAGGCAATCCCGTGCCGAACGGCAATGCCGATACTCCCCAGCTTTTGCATGCCCACCCAGACGCCCCGATTCAGGTCATTTCGTTCGGCCGTTACCCTCTGGTCAGCCGCAGCCCGAATCATGACTTCTTCCAATGCCGTGACATAGTCCTTGATGCCCAGCCTGGCTTTTCTCAGGTCCATGACAGGATAGACCACGAGTTGACCGGGCCCGTGATAGGTGATGTCCCCGCCCCGTTCGATGTGAACGACTTCAATGCCCCGGGACGCCAGAAAGGTGTCATGCACCTTGAGGTTGTCACGGCCGCCCCTTCGGCCGAGGGTGAAGACAGGGGGGTGTTCGAGGAAAAGGAAAATATCTTTTTCCAAAACGCCGTCTTTCCGGGCAGCGACCAATCGGGTTTGGAGGGACCAGGCGTCCCCGTAAGGGACAACTCCCAGGTCAATTAAATACACGGATTTAAGTGGAGAGTTTCGAGATATTTCGGGTCGATGCTTGATTTCAGGTTCATTTTTCACTGACGTGATTTCTTTCGACCGATCTGATGAATGAGTTTATTTTCTCCCGCAGAGACGCAGTGACGCAGAGAGATTAAACAAAAAAGAATATTTCGTACAGAGGCAAAGTTTCCGACGCGCCAAAATGGCTATGGTGACGGTGCAAGCCGATAGAGAAAAACTCCATATTTTAGAGCTTTTCCCTCTGCGTCACTGCGTCTCTGCGGGAGGTGAAGTTTTTGGCTGGGCTTCTTCTTTCGTTTTTCCAGCCTTATCCAACACCCATCATCACCCCACCAGGCAGGGCTTCCTGGCCGCCGTCGTCTCGTCGAGCCTTCGCAGTTTGGGTTTTGTCGGGGCCTGGGTCAGCAGTTCACCGTTTTCCTCGGCCTCTTTGGCAATGGCCTTGAAGGCTTCGATGAAAAGATCCAGGTCTTCTTTACACTCCGTCTCCGTGGGTTCGATCATGATGGCGCCATCCACAACCAGTGGGAAGTAGACCGTCGGGGGATGGTACCCGTAATCCATCAACCGCTTGGCCATGTCCAGGGTCATGACCTTGTGCGCCTTCTGGTTCTTGTCCGAGAACACACACTCGTGCATGCAGGGCCGGTCATAGGCGAGATAAAGGGTGTCTTTGAGCTTTTTCTTGATGTAATTGGCATTGAGCACCGCAAGCTGGCTCGTCTTTTTCAGATCCTCCGGGCCCAGGCTCAGGATGTAACTATAGGCCTTGATCATGACGCCCACATTTCCGTGGAAGGCCTGCACCTTCCCGATGGATTTCGGGAATGCGTAAGAGAGTCGGTATGCTCCCTTTTCTTCCACCACCCGGGGAACCGGCAGAAAGGGTTCCAGGTGATCTTTCACGGCCACGGGGCCCGATCCGGGACCACCGCCGCCGTGGGGGGTGGAGAAGGTCTTGTGGAGGTTCAGGTGCATCACATCGATACCGATCTTGCCCATCTGCACCACACCCATGACGGCGTTCATGTTGGCCCCGTCACAGTAGACAAGACCGCCCTTGCCGTGGACGATTTCCGCGATGGCCCTGATATTCTCTTCAAAAAGCCCGAGGGTGTTGGGATTTGTGACCATGATGCCCGCCGTGTCCTCGTCCATGATTTCGGCGATGCTTTCAGTGGAAAGAATTCCCTGTTCGTTGGATTTTACGGGAACGGGCCGATAACCGCAGAGGGCCGCGCTGGAAGGGTTGGTCCCGTGGGCCGTGTCGGGCACGATGATCTTTGAGGGTTGGTGGCCCTTGCTTTGATGATAGGCATGCATGACGAGCATGCCGGTCAGTTCCCCGTGGGCGCCGGCTGCCGGCTGGAGCGTCACCGCGTCCATGCCCGTGATTTCCGCCAGGTATTCCTGAAGCTCGAACATGAGTCTGAGCACACCCTGAGAAAGCGATTGAGGTAGCAAAGGATGCGACCCGGCGAGCCCCGGGAGCCGCGCCTGCCGCTCATTGGTCTTGGGATTGTATTTCATGGTGCAGGAGCCTAAGGGGTACATGCCCGTATCCACACCGAAGTTCCAGGTGGAAAGCCGGGTATAGTGACGCACCACGTCCACTTCGCTCAGATCGGGAAAGTCCGGACCCTCGCCCACCAGGGATTCGTCAATGGGTGCACTCTCCACATCCCGGCGGGGAAGGGAGAACCCGGATCGCCCTTTTTTCCCTTTTTCCCAGAGCAGGGGTTCGTTCAGGATCAGGCCTGTGGTTCCTAATGTCTCTTTCATGATGTCACCTCCCTCACCAGGGCGTCCAGATCCGCTTTCGACTTGGTTTCGGTCACGCACAGGAGATAATGGTTCTTCAATTCCGGGTAGAAGGTCGCGAGCGGCAGCCCCGCCACGATCCCTCGTTCAAGGAGGCGTTGGTAGGTCGTGTCGAAACCTCCCGGGAACACCGCCACGAACTCATTGAAGGTGGGGACGTCAAAGGGCAGGGTGCACCCTGCCTTTCTTAGGGCGCTTTTCAGGTATTCCGATTTGTCGTAGTTCAGTCGGGCCAGTTCCTGCAGGCCCGTCCCTCCGAGGGAGGACATATACATGGCCGCGGACAGGGCACAGAGGCTGTTGTTGGTGCAAATGTTGGAGGTGGCTCTCTCTCGCCGGATGTGCTGCTCGCGGGTTGCCAGGGTCAGCACGAAACCCCGCCGTCCTTCCAGATCCGTGGTTTGTCCCACGAGTCTTCCGGGCATGTTCCGCACGAATTTCATTCTTCCTGAAAAGAGCCCCAGGGCCGGTCCGCCGAATGACTGGGGAATCCCGAGGCTCTGGCCCTCCCCGCAGACGATATCCGCTTCCTGACTTCCGGGATTTTTGAGCAGCCCGTAGGCCAGGGGCTCCGTAAAGGCACAGATGAAGAGTCCGCCGGTTTCATGGGCCGCGTTCCCGACGGCCTGGAGGTCCTCGACACAACCGAAAAAATTGGGGGACTGAACCGCCACCGCGGCCAAATCGTTCATCCCGGCGATGGAGGCAAGATCGGTCCTGCCGTTTTCCAGGTGGGGGAGTTCGACGATTTCATACCCGGCCGGATGCAGGTAGGTCTGAGCCACACGGCGATAATACGGATGGATCAGACTCGATACGGCGACTTTTTTCTTTCGGGACACCCGTATGGCCATGAGCAGGGCCTCGGCCAGGGCCGTGGCGCCGTCATAATGAGACGCGGTGGCCACTTCCATCCCCAGCAGCCGGGCCGTCAGGGTCTGAAATTCGTAGATGGCCTGGAGGGTGCCCTGACTCAATTCCGGCTGATAAGGGGTGTAAGACGTGACGAACTCGGAGCGGCCGAGCAGATAGCTGACGGACTCCGGAATAAAGTGTTCGTAACTGCCGGCCCCCAGAAAGACTTTGGAATCCGGGGAAACGGCCATCGCGTTGGAGAGGGTCGACAACTTCTCGTTCAATTCCCATTCCGTGAGGGGTTCCGGCAGGCTGAGACGGTCCGAAACACGACAGTCCTCGGGAATGCTGGAGAAAAGGTCGTCCAGACTCTCCTTCCCGACGACCTTCAGCATGGATGCAACATCCTCTGAGGTATGGGGCAGATATCGCATTTTTACAATCCTTTCAGCATGTCAATGTAAGCGTCCCTGGTCATGAGGGCTTCCATTTCCGCAGGGTCGGCCGGTTTGATCTCGATCATCCAACCGCCCTGATAGGGGTCCTTGTTGACAAGCTCAGGGGCCTCTTCCAGTTTTTCGTTCACGGCCAGGACTTCCCCTCCCATGGGGATGAACAATTCCGCCACGGCCTTGACCGATTCGACGGTGCCGAATTCGTCGCCCTTTGAAAAGGAATCGCCCACCTGAGGCAACTCCACAAAAACGATATCACCAAGTTGATCCTGGGCATAATCGTCAACACCTATCCGCACCTTGTCGCCTTCATCCCTGGCCCACTCGTGATCATCCGCATAACGCACATCTTCTGCAAATTGAAGTTCGCTGATTTCTTTCATCCCCGGTCCTCCTTATCTTTTTGATTTCCTGTAATCTTTGTGACGGTTGATATCGCCCTAAGTTTGCTTCAGACGCAACCCGTTTGTCAAACAATATGGGCTAGATGATCCAGCCGGATTCCGTGAACCGAAATCACGGCTGGGGTCGATTTTTTCGCGCGCCATAACCTCTGATAAGTTCCGATCAATGATGCGAGAGTCGTTTAATTTTGTCAATATTATTTTTGATTTTTTCCGATAATCTCAAAAAATTGCTTGTATATTGGGGTAAAACCAATTTTGTGCTTTGATATGAACCGCCCATCCAACACAATGAGTCCGACGAAGATCAACGACATGCCGCCGAAAGCATTCCAACCGGGCCGCTCTCCCAGCGCCAGAACGCCCAGAAGGATGGCACTGACGGGAATGAGGAAGGTCACCAGCAAAAGGTTGGTTGCTCCTGCTGTAGCCAGCACACGGAAATATATAATGTACGCCAGGGATGTGCTGAGCACGGAAAGCCCGAGCAGCGCTCCCCATGTGATCACGCCAGGGGTCAGGGTCCAGGGCTGTTCCAGGATCAGGGCCGGGGCCACCATCATGATGGTGGAACCGCACAACATGCCTGTTGCAACGACTGCCGGGGAAAGGCCCTGGAACCTTCGTCCGTAGATCGCTGCGCAGGCATATGAGAATGCGGCGCCGAGGACGGCGATTTGCCCCATCACGTGAAGGCCGAATCCTTCCAGTGAGTCAATCCCAATGAGAATGGTCACACCTATCCAGCCGATCAAGATGCCGATGGTCCGGTTGACCGTCAAGCGCTCGTCCCTTGTCAGGAAGTGAGCAAGGATCACACTGAACAGGGGGGTCGTTGCGTTGAGTATGGAGGCCAGGCTGCTGTCGATGTGTTTTTGCCCCCAGACGATCAGACTGAAGGGGATCAGGTTGTTCAATGCCCCCATGATGAGAAATGCCCCCCACATAGGAAGGGAAGCGGGCATTTGTTTTCCCGATAAATGCACATAGCCCAAAAGGATGATGGAAGCGAATCCGACCCGACACAACACGATGGTCAGCGGGCTCATGTCACTCACGGCAATTTCGACAAAGAAAAAGGAACCTCCCCATATGACGGACAAAATAAGGATGAGGCCCCATTCTTTGAGCCCCATGTTCCTGTTCATGCGTTTTGTAGAGTCGTCTCCGTGATGATCACGATCCTTCGTTTGCGCTTCCAAATTTTGATCCTTTTTTCCTTTTTTAAATTCGAGTATAAAACTTATGTATCGGTTCAGCCATTTGCAATAGGCTCAAGGTAATCATTTCCGGTTTGAATCCGCCACCCGAATCTTGCTGTGTTTTAAAGCAAGATTCGGGTGGTCGTGTCAAAAAAATTGGATTAGACTTGTTTCATGAAAGAAAAAGATTTTTCACAACAATCTGAAGACTATCGACGCATAGAGCAGGCCATCGGTTTTTTGGAAGGCCATTTCAAAGACCAGCCCATGTTGGATGAGATCGCGGAAAGTGCCCATTTGAGCAAATTCCATTTCCTCAGACTGTTCAAGCGATGGGTCGGTATCAGTCCTGTTCAGTTTATGCAGTTTTTGACGCTTGAATACGCCAAGCAGAAACTGGTCGAATCCAGGAGCCTCCTCGACGCCTCATACGATGCAGGCCTCTCGGGTCCCGGTCGTCTCCATGATTTATTCGTGACCTTTGAAGCAATGACACCCGGCGAGTTCAAACGGTTGGGGCAGGGCTTGAAAATCGAGTACGGCTTTCATCCTACGCCGTTTGGCGAGTGCCTTCTTGCGGCGACCGACAGAGGCATTTGTCATCTGGGGTTTGTTGATGGCGATGACCGGTCGGCGGCATTGTATCGGTTACGGGAAAACTGGCCTGCTGCGACATTTACGGAAAACCCGATCGATACGAGATCCACCGCTCGCCGTATATTCCTTTGGGAGCGGGGAAGTGATCCCCGCCCGTTCCACCTGTTGCTCAAAGGGACCAATTTCCAGGTAAACGTCTGGCGGGCGTTATTGACCATTCCCAGGGGGAGTGTCATGAGTTACCAGAATATCGCCGGTCTTGTCGGGCGCCCCAAAGCCTTTCGGGCCGTTGCGAATGCTATTGCCATCAACCCTGTGGGGTATCTGATTCCTTGTCACCGGGTGATTGCAAAGACGGGAAAAATCCATGGATATCGCTGGGGCGCTGCAAGAAAGAAAGCAATCCTGGTATGGGAGGCGGCCGGGGCAGGAACCGCATAAGGCTGTGTGTGGTTGAGTGTGAAACGTTCGTGCAGAACGTGCATAACGACTATATTATGTCTTCTATAGCGGATTTCTCTCCAGATGAAAGAAATCGCATAATTCTGCCAGATCAATCCTCTGCTTTGAAATCCTCAAATTCTTTTTTGTCATAAATGAATGAAAATGCGTGGATATAAGTGCCCACACATATATAGAGAACCTTACTCAACAGGCTCGGATAATCGATTCATTAAAACATTCCTATCCCTATTTTTTAGGAATACAGGTTTCTTCTCGATACCGCGGCCCATCACATTGTGTAAAACTCCGGGGGAATCTAATCTGGCTAATCTGGGCATGGATGCCATTTACCATATCGGCGCAAGATGATAACGCACGTTCTGCACGAACGTTCCCTTTGATTACAATATCCAATTTTTTTGTGAGACCGGCCTTTCGCTGGCGGTTTCAGAGTCTTTTAAGATGATGGCCTATCCGGGTTTACGACCACATAACTGTCCATCATGTCCATACGTTCAATGACGCCTTCAATAAATTTTTTTTCTCCCAGGAGATCGATCATCCAGTAACCGTTGCCTTCCGCCTCTAACCGGGCGACGTCCTTCATGATTTCTTTTTGCCCGTTTCCGGACTCAATGTACACGGTGCTCAAACACATATCCGCCTCCCAATTGATGTGTTCTTTGATCCTGCGTTTCGGGATCGTCCTTTGTCAAAAGTCATTGACCTTCAGCTTCTATGTCTCAGCGAGCAGACTGTCCAATACCTCTCCGGCCGCTTGAAAGGATCTTCCCCGGCTAAACACACGGCCTTCCAGACAGGCATCGAAGACCAGCGGGTCATTTGGAACGGTACCGATGATTTCAATATTCCTACGCCTGAGTTTTTCTTTTAGTTTTTGAGCCGTTTCATCCGAAGGGATCTTGTTCAGGACAGCCGCTACCTCTTTTTTCATGCCGGCTGCGAGATCTTTTATCTTTTCAGCTACGCTCACGGACTCAAAAGACGGTTCAACCACAAGGAGAACCTTGTCAATAGCCTCGTCAATGCCTCGACCGAAATGTTCCACCCCGGCTTCCATGTCTATGATGGCGATTTCATTTTCACCCAGGCGGAGCTTTTTAAGAAATTCCCGGTTCAATACGCCCATAGGGCAGGCACAGCCCTCCATGGCCTGCAGTATCTTACCGATGCTGACCTCCATAAGGCCGTTTCGGCTTTGGACATACTCGGCAGGGATATCCTTCAGGAAGATTTTGTCTTGGTTCAAGACGGTACTCCGGCCCATCTTTTCCTTCACCACGGCCTTTCCTCCTGCAAGTTCCATGAGCGGGGCGGGCGGGTTTTCAAAGCCGAGCATCCTGTAAAGTCCGGAGTTCGACTCGTCCGAGTCGACGACAAGCACACGAAGGTGCCTTGCAAGTGCCTGATCGGCCAGTAGAGTCGCGATCGTGCTTTTGCCGCTTCCCCCCTTTCCGCAGACAGAAATTTTCATGTTTGAACTCCTTTCCTTGTTGCCCGGAGTTCGCCCTTACGGGGCGAACAAAGCCATTTTCTTTCCTTTGAGGGTGATCCCTTGTCGGGTTATTAAATCTCTGCCAGCGTAATGGCATCATGCTCACAGACCTCGATGCAGCTTTCGCAGCCGAGACACTCCTCCGCGTTCACGGGCACGGATTTCTCATCCTGCAGTTCGTAGACATCCACAGGACAAACATCAACACATTCACCGCAACCGATGCATTTTTCAACGTTCACTTCTGGTTTGTATGCCATATGATTTTCTCCTCAATGGTTTTTAAAAAAAATCGAGTTTGAATTCTAAAATCGCTTCATATCCAAAGCAGACATCCCGGGCCGTTCACGGGGCCTCAAGAGGCTTGTCCCTTGAAGCCCCGTATCACGACAAAGGATCCTTCCCCATGTCCCTTTCAAATCTCCAGATGCCTTGCCAGGTCTTCCCAGAGCCTTTTGACCGCCCCGGCGCCCTCGGATTCACCGTCGAATTCAAAAACCGTCTTTCCCTGAACCATGGCCTTGGTAAAAATGGGATCAAACGGGATACGGCCCATGGCGGTGATGTCTTTCTCCCTGGCAAATGCCTCGATGGCCTGCCCTTCATCGGGATTGAGATCAAACTTGTTGATGCAGACCATGGCAGGGATCTTGAAAAAGGCGGCCAGTTCGGCCACCCGCTCCATGTCGTGTCTGCCTGAAACCGTGGGTTCGGCCACGATGAGGACCGCCGTGGCCCCGCCGAGGGAGGCGATTACAGGGCAGCCGATCCCCGGGGGACCGTCGGTCAGGAGTAGATCCAGGCCTTTTTCTTCTGCAATCTTTTTGCCTTCCTGTCGGATAAGGCTCACGAGTTTGCCTGAATTTTCTTCGGCGATGCCCAGGCTGGCGTGGGCCATGGGCCCGAAGCGGGTCTCTGAAAGAAACCACTCGCCGCACGTGTTCAAGGGAAACTCGATGGCCTTCTCAGGGCAAAAGTAATAGCAGACCCCGCATCCTTCGCATTCAATACTGTCCACCACAAAATCTTCACTGATCGCACCCCAGTTGCATAAGTCCCTGCACAGGCCGCATTGGGTGCATTTATCCTGGTTGATTTTGGCTGTATGACCGGACTGAAAATCATGGTGCTCCCTGACCTGAGGATCCATAATAAGATGCAGGTCTGCTGCATCCACGTCCGCGTCACAGAGCACCTTGTCTTTTGCCAGCGAGGCGAAAGCGGCAAGCAGGCTCGTCTTCCCTGTTCCGCCTTTTCCGCTTATAACGACCAATTCTTTCATGAGACCTCTCTCTTCCTTTTATTGATTTGAGCTTCAATTTGATGTTGCATCTCCAGGAAATTTTCTTTCCACTCGGGCATCATCTCGACGATCATCTCGCCCTTGGAGTAGGCCTCCGCGATATGCCGGTCAAAGGGGATCTCCATCAGGATGGGAATCCCTTTGTTTTTTGCGTAGTCCCTGACGTCGTCATTGCCCATGTCCGAGCGGTTGATGACCAGCCCGCACGGTATATCGAGGAGGTCCACGGCCCCGACGGCAAGTTTGAGGTCGTGTAGACCGAAAGGCGTAGGCTCTGTGACCAGTAACACGTAATCCGTATCTTTCATGGAGGCGATGACCGGGCATGACGTGCCTGGTGGGGCGTCGATGATGGTCAATGCGTCGGGCCGGGCGTATTCCCGCACTTTTCTGATCAGGGGAGGGGCCATGGCCTCGCCGACCCTTAGTTTCCCGTGGATGAATTCCACCCCGTTTCGGCCGCCCCGTTCGATCACGCCCAGCTCGCGGTCTGATTCGGTGATGGCCTTTTCCGGGCAGACCCTTACGCACCCCCCGCAACTGTGGCAGAGTTCGTGAAAGGGCAACACGGTTTCGGCGATGACCACAATGGCCTTGAACTGACAGATTTCCCCGCATTTCCCGCAAAGGGAGCATTTATCCATGTCCACGTCCGGCACGGGGGTGTTGATGGTTTTGACCTCCTGGATCTCGGGCTGGATAAAGAGATGGGAATTGGGTTCCTCCACGTCGCAGTCCAAGAGTTGAACATCTCCTCCGAGAGAGACGGCCAGGTTCGTGGCGATAGTGGTTTTCCCTGTGCCGCCTTTTCCGCTTGCTATGCTGATAATCATTGTTTGCTCCTTTTTTTGTCTACTTCGATGCCTGTTTCGGTTTGGGGACAGATTCTGTCGTGGGCCTCGTCAATCTCTCCACCTGATCCACGATTTCGTCAAAGGCTTGAGTGAACGGGAGTTGACCATTTTTCAGTACACTCATGGTTCCCGTGTCACCGCTCCGAACCACCTCCGGCTCTATGGGCAGGGTCCCCAACAGCCTCAAATTTTCTTTCTTTGCGGTCAACTCGCCCCCCCGGGAATTGAAAAGGTCAATCACCTTTCCGCAGTGGGGGCACCTGAGACCGCTCATGTTTTCAATGACGCCCAGGATCTCCATGTTGACCTGACGGCAGAAATTGATCGATTTTCTGACATCGGCCAGGGAAACCTCCTGGGGGGTGGTCACAACCACGGCCTTGGCATCCGGGATGTTCTGAGCCACAGTCAGGGGTTCATCGCCGGTGCCGGGCGGAGAATCAATCACCAGATAATCCAGGTCCATCCAATCGATATCCGAAATAAACTGTCTGATCACTCCACCCTTGAGGGGGCCTCTCCAGATGGTTGCCGCGTCCTTGTCTCCCATAAGGACTTCGATGGACATCACTTCCATGGTGGGGAGGTATTTGACGGGCTGCATCTTCCCCCCGTGACCCCCCGGGAGGGGGCCGCCTTTTAGACCCAGCATGCGAGGGATGCTGGGACCGTGGAGATCCACGTCCATGAGACCGACGTGATAAGCCCTCTGGGCAAGGGCCACGGCGAGATGGGCGGCCACACTGCTTTTACCCACGCCTCCTTTACCGCTCATGACGAGGAGCTTGTTTCCTATGTGATGGAGCGTGTCTTTAATCTCCCGATCCTGCATTTCCATCTGTTCTTTTCTTGCTTTCTCATCCATTTCCTGTTTTTTCATCGAATTTGATCCTTTCTATGCGAACGACCGGGCCGGGATGGGCGGGTCGATGAAATTTTCACGTCCCGGGCCCCCTTTCTTGCCCGTGTATTTATGAAAGCCGCCGCCCGAAACGGGCCTCTAGCGTATCCTCGAGCGTGGGACCGCTGGATGTGACTGCTATCTTCACTTGTCTTGCCTCCTAAGTGTCTTTTAAAAGCTCCGGGATTCGGGGATGAATATCCTGCCTGTGTCCACATGACTGCCGTTCGGCCTTCTTTGGGCCACAGGGTTTTTTGATTTGTTCATCCTTCTGTTTTTTTCTTCCATGGATCAATCTCCTTGGTCGTCTTTCGTTTGATGGCCTGTCCCGCATCCCGGCATTCGGAATTTTTTGTTAAAGAGGCGGCCAGTCACATAGGCCTCCAATACCTCGTCCACGGCCCCTGCGACAAAGGGGATGAGCTTAATGCGGCGGGCCTCGATGAGTCTGGCGAAACCATTCGATATTCCGCCGCAAACCAGGACCGTCACGCCCAAGTCAGCCAGCCTTTCAGCCCGGGAAAAGGGGGAGTTGCAATTAAAGGCCTCTCGATGTTTTCCGCTAATTCTTCGGCCTTCAATATCCGCGATGAGCAGCATACGCGTGGCGTCGAAAAGCGGAGAAATGCGATCCCCCCAAACGGTTACAGCCACCTTCATGGAAAATATCCTCCTGCTTCAGGGGAGACAGCAAATGTTATGCCAAGGATCCAAGAAGACAACGTCCTGTTTCAAACCTATGAATCTTGATGCCATCTCAAAAAGAAGAAATCATGTCATTCCCGCGAATACATGAGTCCTTAAGGCCTTAAAAAGACTGGATTACCGCCTTCGCGGGAATGACGGAAATAAGGTCACGGGGATTTTTTTTGAGGCCATCGATTACAGGAGATTGCGAAAAAATGGAATAGGGGGGTAGGAGGGGAAAAGGGTGAAAAGAGTCGCGTTTATGCGACGATAGGCCTTGCCTGAGTCACTATGGTGCGACGCTATCGGGTTTGCTTGGGATTGGTTCTTCCATCCGTCTCCGGAAGTTTGATGCCAAGCCTTTTGATCTTTCGGTACAGGGTACTCTTGTGCATGCAAAGCTCGCAGGCGGTTTCCAGGCGGTTGTAGTTGTGACGCCGAAGGGCATCTCGTATAACATGGTCCTCTGTGGATTTCAGGGCCGCATCCATCCCTGCCTGAGTCTCCTGCTGGGGTGTGGAAACTTGAAGGTATTCAGGCAGGCAATGGGCTTGAATCTCCCCCTCGTGACAAAGCACGAAGGCATGCTCAATAATGTTCTCCAATTCCCGGATGTTGCCCGGGTACCCATGAAACATAAGAAGAGAAAGGGCCTCCTGGCTGATGCCCGTGACCGACCTGCCGCGCAACTGATTCATCCTGCCGATAAAGTGCTTGACGAGCAGGGGGATATCCTCCTTGCGCCCCTGGAGGGGTGGGAGTGCCACGCAGACCACATTGACACGGTAATAGAGATCCTGTCGAAATTTGCCTTTTTTCACCAGTTCGCCGAGGTCCTTATTAGTCGATGCAAGGATACGCACATTGGCACGGACGGGTTTCGTGCCGCCCAGGGGTTGAAAGGTTTTTTCCTGAAGAACGCGCAAAAGACGCACCTGAAAGGCCGCACTAAGATCTCCTATTTCATCCAACAGGATGGTGCCGCCCTCGGCAAGGGAAAAACGGCCCGGTTTGTCTTTTGTGGCATGCGTAAAAGCCCCGGCCTTGTATCCAAAAAGCTCCGACTCCAGCAACGTATCCGGCAGGGCGCCGCAGTTGATGGCCACAAAGGGTTTCCCCTGCCGGAGACTCAATGCATGGATGGCCCTGGCCAGCAGCTCTTTGCCCGTACCGGTCTGTCCCTGGATCAGGACGGTGCTGTCGCTCTCCGCTACCTGGGGCAGGATCCCGAATATTTTTTGCATGGAGGGGCTACGGCTTACAATGTCCCCCATCTGGTAGCGTCCCTCAAGTTCCTTTCGTAATCTTTCGAGCAGGCTCATGTCGCGGAAGGTCTCCACCCCGCCCAACACCGTGCCTTTGTCATCCTTGAGCAATGAGGTGCAGACCACGACCGGAATACGACGTTTGTTGCTGTTCACGATATAGGTTGAGGTATCGACAAAGGCCTTTCCCTGTTTCATGGTTCGCCGCAGGGCACAGTCGGTTTCGCATATATTTGAGCGAAAGACCTCCCAGCAATGCTTTCCTGCGGCCTCGTCCCGGGAGACACCCGTGATTTGCTCGGCCGCCCGATTGAAAGAGGTGATTCGCCACTCATGATCCACGGTGAAAACCCCGTCGGAGACGCTGTTGAGAATAATTTCGGTCACGTGTTGAGGAATGTGATAATCATTTTGTTTGTTTTTCATAGGGATAAAGGCCTTTCGGGCGCGGAATGAAACATTTTGCCTTTTATGTCGAATGATCAAAATATGACCGCCTATAAGATAAATACATAATGGTTCGGTTTCAATGGTGAACATACATGGGCGTTAAAATTAATTTCGATGCAATCGCAATAAGTCGAAAACCGTGTCATTTCTGCGGAAGGATGAGAAAAGTTTTCAAGAAGTCAGGGTCCGGACGCGGCCCGTGATGCGGCGGCATGCCTGCCCTGTGAAAGGCATTGGGTGTGACTATTTCACCGTGGTAACCTGCCCAATACCCGGCAGGCAAGAATGCGACCCTATATGATCTTCATTCTCAATGGCCTGGACATAATTTCCTTTATAGAATTCCAAAATAAGAGTCAAACGTGGACTTGACCCCATTACAAATTTCAGTGCCAGGCTAAAAATCAGAGGTCAATCAATTTTGTGTGATAAAGGAGGGTTATTTTTTAGTTGCCGTTCCGATAAGTCTTATATGTAATACATATGTAATACGTATTTTAAATTTAAAAAACCGATTTTAGAATATTAATTAAAGTTAATTATTGCTTTGCTTTAAAAAGTGTAAATATTTTTAATTTAGAGTGCAAAAAAACTTGACATCAGTATGTATTTCGGGATAATGTTCCGTATGACGAAACGAGGGTCTAAAAAATGATTAGAAGTGTTGAACGTGCTTTAAATTTATTGTTGCTTTTTTCATATGCTAAACCGCGATGGGGCATTACCGAGATGGCCAAAGCGACAGATATTCCCAAAACGACTGTGCACAACCTTCTTCGCACGCTGGAAGAAAAAGGTTTTGTCCATCAGGATAAGGAATCTATGAAATATAGCTTGGGACGGAAACTTTTTACATTAGGGAGCACCATGGTCGAAACGCTTGATATCAACCAAAAAGCAATCGGCCCAAGTCATCGTCTCGCGGAAAGAACCGGATTAGAATGCAAAGTCGCCATATGGGATGTGGATGCGGTTATCATTACAATTGATATTGGGCTTAGGCACCGTGGTTTTCTTTCCAAGCGATTAGGCCCGCGAGTGGTTGCCTATTGCTCTGCCCTTGGGCGCGTATTTTTAGCACATTATGACACTTTAGATTTAGAGTTCTATCTCGAACAGACAGAATTGAAAGCCTTTACAAAAAACACAATAGTGAACAGGGACAAGCTTTTAGAAGAATTAGAAGCTACACGCCTCCGGGGTTATTCGATAAACAACGAAGAGATTAATCTAAATGCAGTCGGTATTGGCGCTCCTATATTCAACAAAATGGGAGAAGTCATTGCGTCGATTGAAGTAGCTGGAACACCTGAAGTCGTCTTTGCAGGAACAAAGGATATTTATATTCACGAACTGATGGAAACAGCAGCAGAGATTTCCATATCCCTGGGATGGCTTCCTTTATCAGCTGGTGAGGTATAAATGTTTTGCATATTTTTCAACGTATGCTGGGAGGATTAAAATCGAAAAGCTACAAAAAATACAATGCGATATTTTAGTCGTCGGCGGTGGACCTGCCGGTTGTTTTTCCGCTATCAAGGCCAGAGAGAAGGATGTTCAAAATGTGATCCTGGTGGATAAGGGATATGTCGGAAAAAGCGGATGTGGTAAATTCGCCGCAGGTTCTTTTAAGTGTTTTATTCCCGAAGAAGATGATTTTGATCTCTGGTTCGGCAAAGCCGTCGAAGAAGGATATTATATTAACGACCAAGTATGGACAAAAATCCATCTGGAAGAAGTTTACCAACGGGCGCGTGAATTGGATGCCTGGGGTGTCCCTTTCCTGAAAGACGAAAACGGCGGATTTGAGAGATTGGAAGGTCAGGGCTCTTCGGATAAACGGCCCATAAAAACCATGATGTTCCAAGGTCCTGAACTGATGAACGTCATGCGAAAACAAGTTAAACGAATGGGCGTGAAGATCTTTGACAAGATCATGATCACCCATCTGCTTCATGACAGGCATGACAACAGAACTATAGCCGGCGCATTAGGTTTTGATCTTCGAACCGGAGCCTATCTTTGTTTTCAGGCGGGCGCCACGATTTTGACCACCGGCGCACAGGCGTTCAAATCCCATTATGCCTACCAAAAGATGGTGACTGGTGATGCCCATGTCATGGGGTTGAAGGCTGGCGCATCACTCACCAACTACGAATTTTGTTGCCACCATCTCTCCTGTGCGGATTTTGATACCACCGGCATGAATGTCCTGCAGGGAAAAGGCGCTCGATTTGTTAATGCACGTGGTGAACATTACATGACAAAATATGATCCGGAGTATGGAGATCATGCCGCCATGAACAGATTGTCCGCAGCAATGGCCTGTGAGGTGATGCTCGGAAATGGTCCCATTTATTATGATTTCAGCAGTTTTGATAGTAAAAAGTTGGCCTATTTTCAAGAAACTCTTCCGATCATGTATCGTGCCTTTGAAAGAGCCGGGTACATTAAAAATCACACTATACGAAATCGGGTTCAATGGGTTTCGGTCAATATGGGCAATGTCGGTTATGGAGGGGGATTAAGGATATCAAGCCGATGCGAAACAGATCTTTCCGGGTTGTACGCTGCAGGGGATGCCACTTGTGTCCCTACTGCCGGGGTGGAAGGTTTCTGCGCATATGCCGTACCGTTTGCGACAACGTCGGGCGCTAGAAGTGGATTTGCCGCTGCAGATTATGTCAAGGGAGCAGGAGAAACTTTCTTGGATAATGATGAGATCGCCCGTTATTCCCAGGAACTTGGCGCCCCTCTGGAACGAACCACCGGTGTGGAACCTGACTATGTGGTTTTGAAAGTTCAGGAGACGCTTTTTCCCATGGATATTTATCTTGTTCGACATGAAGCCCGCCTCAAGAGAGCGCTTGAAACAATCTGCCATGTCCGTGATGAGCTGGTGCCGTTAATCAAGGCATATGATTCGCATTATTTGCGGATGGCATGTGAAGCGGAAAATATCGTCATCTGTGGCGAATTGTTTCTTCGCGCAGCTCTTGCAAGAACGGAGAGCCGTGGTTCTCATCTCCGTGAAGACTACCCTGATATCGATAATAAAAATTGGCTGAAGTGGATTGTGCTCAGGAAAAAAAATGGAAATGTGTCGGTTTCATCGGAAAATATTCCCATAGAAACATATCCGCTTCAACCTGAGCGAAAGAAGTATCCACACCCTGTGTTGGAAGCATTGAATAGAGAAAAAACGAAGTTGTCTCATTAATTTAATGTAGAAAAAAACATGCCGAAAACAATCGGCCATTTGTAGAGAGCGTAACTTATGGGAATCAACTGGATAGATACGGATAGGTGCAATGGATGTGGGTTTTGTGAACAGATTTGTCCGCAGGATGTGATCAGGATAGACAAAACCATCGGCAAGGCTCACATTGCATATTTACGGGATTGTCAGAGTTGTTTTTTATGCGAAATGGAATGTCCGCAGCATGCGATTTATGTAACGCCGTTTCGCGAAATTAGAGCGGTGCTGCCCTGGTAGTTCAGATGTAACCACATGCATATAATTTGCTATTTTAATAAAATCAAAAATATCGATCCAATGGGTTGGATATAAAAAAGAAGGGGGGTGAAAGGGAACCGTACTTGGATATTTGGTGTTAATAACATTAATCGTAGCGTATTGAAAATAGAATAATTTATTAACAAAATAATCAGTTTGATGGGTCTGGCCAGATCGACATGGTAAACTCACTTGACAAATACCATTTTTGTTTATTTGGAAAAGGAGCATGCTGTGCCAAAAAAGGAGACAACAATGAGAAGAATCGAGTCTAAAATATTATTCCTGACCGCAGTCTTTGTTTTTATTTCCATGGCATCAGCCAGCGCTAAGAATATTTCCATCTCAACCGGTTCAATGGGAGGCGGTTTCTATGCAATCGGTGGCGGGATGGCCGAGTATATTACGAAACATATAGAGGGCATCCGCTGTACAGCCATTACCTCCGGCGGAATTGATGAGAACTTCAGACGATTGGACACCGAAAAAACAGACATCGCCCTGGCAAGTACCAGCGATTCCCATATGGCTTTCAACGGTCAGGCGCCCTACAAAAAAAAATATAATAAAATGCGAAATATGGGCATTCTTTTCAGCAATTGGGGCGAACCTTACACGCTAAAAAAGAGCGGAATCAAGACGTACCTTGATCTGAAAGGGAAAACCGTCTGTGGAGCCGCGCCGGGCGGGTCAATGTACAAATTTCTGTATGATTTTGTCAGAGTGCATGGGCTTGATCCTGAAAAGGATATGAAAACAGTCTTTCTGCCCACACGGGCTGCAATTGATGCTATCAAAACCGGCCGGATAGATGCCGCAATGCAGATAGCAGCCATTCCAACCGCTGATATTACTGAGGTTTCCCTCACTCATAATGTTGAAATCATACGGTTTGCTCCTGGAATGCGCGAAAAGCTTATGAAGGAGAAGCCCAAATATATGCCCATGGTTATCCCCGCGGGAACATATAGGGGAATAAACGAAGATGTGGAGACCGTGGGTGTGGCAGCAATATGGGTCTGCAGGCAAGACCTTAGTGAGGATATCGTTTATAAAATTGTTAAATCCTTTTACAGCCCCGAGGGTTTGGAATATATCGGCAAGGTTCACGCCGCAGGGAAAAAAATCAAATTGGAAAATGCCGCCAATTGGTCTTCAATCCCCTTTCATCCCGGCGCTGAAAAGTTCTTTAGAGAGGTCGGGTTATTGAAATAATATACATGAATCGGGCATCTTGCCCGATGGTATGGCCGTTGCCCGATTCATTCCCGTTCTTCCAAAAATCAATAAAATAAAAATAGGGACTTTCATAGTAACTGTCTACGACTGTAATGCGTTTTCAACTGAACTCAGGCGTCTGCTTGCTGAGAACACCTATCAGAAAATATTTATTTTAGTATAAGCATTACTTAATAATTTCAGAGGAAATATGAACAATCTGCATAACGGTGTTCGCACCATAACGGAATCACATGACGATATCCAGGAAATCATGCCGAAAGTCGAAACTGCGGAGAGGTCTTTTACTGGAATGCGTAGACATCTCTTGGAAATGGGGCTTGCTTTCATCTCAATTCTGATCATTTATTGGTCGGTTAATCCTATGGTCGATGCGGTTATCAAGCGCGCCCTTTACCTTATGATAACCCTAGGGTTGTGTGCCGTTATATACCCGTGTGCCAAAACTTCAGCACGCCGAACCGCGGCCTCTATTGATGCGGTAATTGTCATCTTCACGGTTCTCGGTTCTCTCTACATCATGTATGACTACAATGGCCGCTTCGCACGACTAGGAACACCTTCCAATATCGACATCCTTTTGGGTGGTATCATGATCATTGTGGGTCTTGATATCGGTAGAAGGGTCATTGGGTGGGCCTTAACATTAGTCTCTTCTGGGCTGATCCTTTATTCTATCTTCGGGAATTACATCCCTGGCAGTTTCAGTCATCCGGGGTTCAATATCAGCAGTATTATCACACAGGTGTATTGCGGACTTGAGGGATACTATGGCATGGCAACGAAATTTATGACGTCTTATGTCGTGCCTTTTATTTTATTAGGGGCTTTTCTTGAAAAAACCGGAGGCGGTGATTTTTTTATGAACTTGGCCTTTTCATTGACAAGGCGCACCGTCGGCGGCCCTGCAAAAGCGGCAGTACTAGGAAGCGCTTTTATGGGCTCAATTTCCGGTAGCGCCATTGCCAATGTTTCTTCCACCGGCATTTTTACCATACCAATGATGAAGCGGATAGGCTATCGTCCACACATTGCGGCCGGCATTGAGGCCGCCGCATCTACGGGCGGTCAGATCATGCCTCCCATCATGGGAGCGGTTGCCTTTATTATGGTGGAATTCACCCAGATACCCTACCTGACCATCGTTTCTGTCGCTACTATACCCATTCTGCTGTACTTTATTACCGTGATGACATTCATCCATTTTGAAGCAAAAAAGCACAGTATTGGGATTGATATGTCATTATCCCAAACGCCGGTGTCGGTTATTGTAAAGGAAGGCTGGCACTTTTTTCTCGCTTTAATACTCATCATCATTATTATGGCCCTGGGTTACGCTCCGGCCACTGCCGCAATATCCGGCATCATCGCTCTTGTCGCCATCCACATGATTCGTGTTCGCAAGATTGATTTGAAACTGATCTATGAATCTTTGGTACTGGGTGGTAAATATTCCTTGAGTATCGGCAGTATCGTCGCTTGTATCGGTATTATTCTTGCGCTTGTGGGACTAACAGGCGTGGGTCTCAAGGTTTCATGGTTCCTTACTGATCTAACCCATGGGAATGCATTTTTAGCCATTTTATTTGTTGGCCTGATATCGATGATCCTAGGTATGGGACTTCCCGCCGGCCCTGCCTACATTGTCCTGGCAATTACCGCCGGCCCAGCCCTTACGGATATGGGTTTTTCACTCCTAGCTGCCCATTTGATTATGATTTGGTTCAGCATTGACTCTGAAATAACTCCTCCGGTTGGACTTGCGTCCATTACTGCTGCGGGTATCGCACGATCAGAACCCATGAGAACCATGTTCACGGCTTTCAAATTCGCCAAAGGTCTTTATATCCTTCCCTTTCTTTTTTATTATCGACCTGCGCTTTTACTACAAGGATCATTAGGCATGATCCTTGTGACAATAATTTCTATTATGTTAGGCTTGATCGGTATTGTAGGGGTCATGGAAAATTATTTTTTAAGAAAAACCAGTATGGTCGAAAAAATCATGCTGTTGCTGTCATCTGCAGGTTTGCTGGTACCGGGTTTGCTCTGGAATTTTGTTGGCTGCATCGTATTCGCCACTGTCGCTTTTAAGCAAAAAACAAGCCTATCACCCGGGCATGTGATAACCGGAAAAATTTAAAACTCAAAAGGGGACCCATGTTCGAATATTTACAACGACTCATAAATGATGGAGAGATTCGTATTATCAAGCGTACAGTAGATCCCCGGTTCGAACTCGCCGCTGTTACCCATCTGTCACAGAAAAAGGATGATCTTCCTATTCTATTCCGGAGTGTCAAAGGCAGCGATATGCCGGTGGTCAGCAATGTTTACGGAAGTCGTCAGCGGTTATTTGATCTGGTTGGGGCCGAAAAAGGATCATTCTGCCGCCGATGGACCGAGCTGAGCAGCAGATTGAACGGCAACCCCGATTACTATACGGCCGGAGCCTATCCGGGGAACCGTGTTCAGGGCGAATTGAGGGATTTGCCACTTATTACATATCGTGAAAAAGAGCCCAATCCCTATTTTACATCTGCGATTTATCTTGCGAAAGACCCTGAAAACGGAATACCGAATCTATCCTTTAATCGTTCCATGTATGTCAATGATAATGAATTACGGGTCCGGCTCGGCAGCAGTCACGATCTATATAAATACTATAAAAAAGCTGAAAAAATTGGTGCACCGCTGGAAGCGGCGATTCTCATAGGTTCGCCGCCGGAAATTTTTCTTGCCGCCTGCGCTTCTCTTCCCATGCACCAGAATGAGTTGGAATCGGCGGCATTGATCAAAGGCGCACCGCTCACTATGCATCGCTGCGCAACCATTGATCTGCTGGTTCCGTCGGAAACGGAAATCATCATAGAAGGGCGATTCCTACCCGGCACGTTGAGGCCCGAAGGACCATTCGGCGAGTTCATGGGGTATTATGTTGAGGCCGGGGATAATCACGTCTTCGACGTTACCTCTGTTTCCTGGCGTAAGGGCGCATTTTTCCATAGTCTGTTGTGCGGCAGCAAAGAGGACTTATATCCCCTTGACTTATTCACCGGAGCTCGGATCTATCAATACCTTTCCACACAATTGCCAGGCATTGTCGATGTCACTTGTTATCCGTGTCTTATGAATACAATTGTTAAGATTCAACAACAATACGAAGGACATGCACGGCACGTATTGCTCGCGGCTTTTGCGGCTCATCTGGACTACAGCAAAAGCTGTATGGTTGTCGATGAGGATGTGGATATTTATGATCTCGAAGATATCTGGTGGGCCTATTTGACCCGGGGTCGGGCGGATAAGCGGGCGTTTATCCTGAATGACATGCCTGGATTTTACCGTGACCCGAAAAAGGACCACTGGGGGCGGTTGGCCATCGATGCAACCAAACCGTTTCACCGTCAACCGGAGTTTGAGCGTGCGCGAATACCTGGTGCCGAAAGTATGGCGTTAGCAGATTATGAGGATTAATTATTTGCGTACTGACAGGGTATGTTTGATGAAGAAACTTAATCGATATAAACCATATTATATGGTTTAAAAACAATATTGACCGAATGGAGTACATATGAAAACAATTATTGAACCATTTCGAATTAAAGCCACGGAACCCATAAACCTGACCACCCGGGAATACCGGGGACGAGCCTTGGAGCGGGCGCATCATAATGTGTTTTTGCTTGATGCCGAAGATTGTTCCATTGATCTTCTGACGGATAGCGGTACCGGCGCTATGTCAACCGCCCAGTGGGCCGCCATGATGATGGGGGATGAAAGCTATGCCGGCAGCAGATCCTGGAAACGGTTTGAAAAAACAGTTAAGTCCATCACCGGCATCAAACACATTCTACCCACCCACCAGGGACGCGCCGCCGAAGCCATTCTGGCGCATACGCTGATCAAAGAGGGCGACATCATTCCCAACAACAGCCATTTCGATACCACCCGTGCCAATATCGAATATGTACACGGAGTGGCGCTCAATCTCCTATGCGACGAGGGCTTGGAAACGGAAAACGAGGCCCCGTTCAAAGGAAATATGAACATAGATAAATTGGAGCAGTGTATTAACACCTACGGACGGGAAAAAATACCGTTTTGCATGATCACGGTCACCAACAATACCGGTGGCGGTCAGCCGGTATCCATGGAAAACATCCGGAACATGAAAGCGGTATTGGACCGGCACGGTATCCCCCTGATCATCGATGCCTGCCGGTTTGCCGAAAATGCGTATTTCATCAAAAGCCGTGAACCCGGTTATCAAGATAAATCCCTCATGGACATTGCACGGGAGATGTTTTCCTATGCAGACGGTGCCACTATGAGTTGTAAAAAAGACGGTCTCGCCAACATCGGTGGATTCCTTATTTGCAACAACGACCAGTGGGCGGAAGATTTCAAGGCCCAGCTGATCCTGCGGGAAGGTTTTCCCACGTACGGCGGCCTGGCCGGGCGAGATCTGGAAGCCATTGCAGTGGGACTGGTGGAAGCGCTGGAATTGGATTACCAGATTTACCGTCACGCAACCGTGAAATATCTGAGCGAAAAGCTGATCGAGCGGAATGTACCCATCGTGCTACCCCCCGGAGGGCATGCGGTATTTCTCAATGCAAAAAAAATCCTGCCCAAGATATCGCCTCTCAGTTACCCGGGTATCGGCATCGTCAATGCCTTATACGTCGAAGGCGGGATTCGAGGGGTGGAACTGGGGACGGTGATGTTCGGCAACTTCGATGAGAACGGCAACGAGCAACCGTCGCCGCTGGAACTGGTTCGCTTGGCTTTTCCCCGTCGGGTCTATACCCAAAGCCATTTCGATTACATGGTCGAGATCATCGAGCAGGTGTACAATGAACGGGATCGCATCCCAGGATACCGTATTACCAGACAGCCCAAATTTTTACGGCATTTTACCTGTTGGTTTGAGGAAATGTAAATACTCTGATGACATAGAACCCTGCTGATTTTTCCATAAAAAAATTTGTGAGGCCCTTGGATAGTGGGTTAGAAAGTTTATGACAAGAACAAACCTCCTGATCCTCTATCCAGGAGGAGAGAGAAAAAAGGGGATCAGATAAATTATTTTTCTGAGGCCATTCGTTCAGATGAGCGACAATGCAAAGAGATACGAGAAGATAGACGAGTGCGAGATTTAGCACGCACCTAAATCGAGGCGGCACAAGGTCCGCTCATTCTTCGCACCCTTTGAGGCACAGCATGACGGTGATCAGCGACAATTAGAATTCCCGCCTGACAACGATTGAAATTTTCGGATTTAAGAGGGAAAGGATAACCTATACGAGCTTTTCTGAAATGAATGATAGGGTCAAGTTTACTCCTGACTCATTTGTGATGCAGTTTTGATTTCTTCGATACGTTTTCTCAACTGCCCAGGAAAATAGGTTCTCCCTGTCTCCCTTTGTTCATGACATGATACCATGCATCCGGGTATTCTATCCTCAATGGCCCGGACATAATTCCTTTTATAAAATTCCAAGACATGAGCCAAGCGTAGACTTGACCCTATTTTTTTGTCCCATAGGTCTCCACCCATCCGCTTGATTTATTTCATTGCCTTCTATAATGTTGAAAACCGACCGAACAGAGTCTGTGAAAGGAATGACTATGTTGAAAAACACATTCGCCCACATACCGAACATAGGACTCAAAACCGAAGAGCGCCTCTGGCGATCAGGAATTCTGGATTGGGATGATTTTTCATTACCTCTCTCTCTTAAATTTTCCCATAACAAAATCGACCATATAGCAGCCACCCTCCGGGAGTCACAAACACATCTGGAGAACCGAAATCCCGATTATTTTCAGGAACGGTTACCTTCCAGCCTTCACTGGAGGCTGTTTCCGGAATTCAGGGCCTCTACCCTATACCTCGATATCGAGACCACCGGCCTGGAGAATTGGGAAAACCATATCACCTCGATTGCGACCTATAATGGGACGTCTGTATCCTGTTATGTGCACGGTCAGAACCTTGAAGATTTCACCCGTGACATTCAAGAGTATAAAGTGCTCGTCACCTATAACGGCAAATCCTTTGATATCCCCTTTATAGAGCACTATTTCGGGATAACCCTCTCCCATGCGCACCTCGATTTGAGATATATCCTGGCGAGCCTCGGGTATAGAGGCGGACTCAAGGGGTGTGAAAGACAACTGGAAATAGACCGCGGAAATTTAGTGGATGTCGACGGGTATTTTGCTGTCCTGCTTTGGGACGAATATCAACGAAATAAGAACCCAAAGGCCTTGGAAACACTGCTTGCCTATAACATCCAGGATACCGTCAATCTTGAAACCCTCATGGTGCTCGCCTACAACCTGAAATTAAAGGGAACACCCTTTGAAGAGGTCCATCAACTGCCCCCTCCTACCCGCCCGTCTATTCCTTTTGAAGCGGATCTTAAGACAATCGACGGCATTAAACGCCGCATATTCGGCGGCCCGGGCGGCTATTGAAACGACTCGCCAATCTCCATGTTTTTTCCAATGTACTATTGTACTACTTGCCCAGTCCCGACTACCTTATAAACTTCGGCCCACCGAATGCAACGCCATCACTGAGGCTTCCTCGGGGTAGTAAGTTCGATTTGATCGCTTGGGAGGTCATGGGTGCTACCTTTTTGCAGCCGCCGACACACCATTCGTTTTGACCCACACCGAGTTTGAACATGAGGATAGAATAGAACTGGTTGTTGGCGGTCACCAATGCCATGATCTTTGCGGATGGCCCTGGTGTAATTTTACTCATCTTCTGCGCGATCTCACCGAAACTCCAGGCGTTGGCAGGATTGAAGCCTGTTGTATTCTGAGGCATGGCATTGGCGAAGGTCGATTTCACCTTTTGATTGACGGTCTCAGAGCTCTCCACAGTTCCCACATGACCAACGTAGCGGCGCCCCTGATCCGTCCACACCGTGATCAGGCAGCCGCTCATGGGGCCCGTCAGCACGTCGCCGCCCGTCACATTCAGTCGAGTGGTGTGACCGTGTGCATACACCAGCCAACTGTAGGGGATGCTCATGCGCATGCGGAGTCCGAGGGTGCTCACATGAGGTGCGGAAAGGTTATAGAGTTGGCCATCAAGGCCGTCGTAAATCATTGGGCTCGGAGCCCGGTGCGGATTGTCGATGATGGAACCATCCTTGGTTTTACCGGGGTCGGCCGCCGGACAGGTCCACTTGAACCTGACGCCGAGCATGAAGTATTTCTCGATCATATCCTTTATCCCTTTCTGAGCCGGCGTGGGCCGCTCACTTGTTGTTCATTGTTTGACGCTGCTTCCATTAATCACACCCCACCCTACTTTACATAACGGTTCGATCAGGCGCGGAATTTTATAACTTAAAAAAGATACATTTACAAACGTCTTTTAATAGGGTCATTAGTGGGTGACCCCTTTATGGCTATTTGTATGGCCATGCGATCCAAGGCAATGTTTATTGACACTGTATAAACCATAAGTCAAATGGCGACTTAACCTGCATTTTTGACCAACTATGCCAAACGTGTTATGTTTCAACCATTTCTAAAGAAAGGTGGGCATTATGAAATACGGAATGATTTTGATTTGCATGCTTTGTCTTTATCTTCCGGTGCCATTCGTAAATGCAGTTCAAGAGCCCTATAATTGGAAAACCCATCGCGAAGATGTTCGGATGATCCAAAAGTTTCTCAAGAAGCAGGGCTACCATCCCGGCTCGAGCGACGGCAGGATGGGGCCCAAGACAGAATCTGCCGTCAGGGCGTACCAGACCGACAAACAGCTTACCCCTGACGGGGAGATCACCGGGGGACTCGTCAACCATATCTTATCCCATGTGAGGATTCCGGATGATTTTCATGTCAAATATACTCGGTTTAATTACCACCACGTTGGTGTTGAACTGACCATCAACGCCAATGGCCAATACTTGGTGATTCGCCAACGCATGTTGACTCCGGTATCCCCAGATCCCCGAAACCCGTCAACCCGTATTTTGGAAAAAGGCCGACTAGGCCCGGCACGGATGAAAATGATGTACGTTCAAATGCTGAGTTGCGGAATTTTCAGCAAAAAACAGCAGAAGGCAAATCCCAAAACGGTCAGCGACGGAAAGGGTCCCCCATATTGTCCTCATGAAGCGGATACGATCATAATTCATATCACGGCAAACGGAAAGCGGGGTAATACGAACGCTTGCGAATACTGTGTTAGTGAGATTTTAAAAATAACCAGTCCATCGATTGAAAAATACATTTGGTAATTTTTTCAATTTTGCCGTGATATGGCTGATCGGAGGGTATTCATGGGGCGTTGGTGTTTCGCTGTTTTGTTGCTATGGACGGCGCTGGGTATGCCGGTACCGGTACCGGCCGCGGACATGCCCGAATGGTTGGGCCTTCAAACCGTGGACATCGAGCCGGTGTCAGCCGCGGCCCTTGGGCTTCCGGAGCCGCCGGCGGGTGTTTTGGTCACCTCCGTGCAGCCGGGGGCCGCGGCCCATGACGCGGGCATAGTCAAGACCGACGCCATCCTGGAGGCGAACGGGCAAAAAATCATCAATGGCGGGACGCTCCGCAATATCGCCGAACAGGTGAAGCCCGGCGGCACCCTCAAGTGCTTTGTCCTTCACGTCACCGGGCGGCCCAATGAACCCATGAAGGTGGAAGGCAAGGGAATCCTGATCCGCCGCCCAAGGCCGGGAGAACCCAGAGTATCCATAACCCAACTGGCCGTTGAGCCGAAGGTTGTGCCGGCCGGGAGCAAGTTCGCCATAAAAGTGGCCTATGGTGTAGTGAACCCCGGGGGTGATGATGCTCAAATCCCGGTGAAATACAAAATCGAAGTCATTAAAGGCGCCAAACGTGCAACCCTCGATTCCGAGACCGTGAGCATACCCGTTTCAGGAGTAAAGTTCACGGACTGGTTCACGGCGCCTCAAAAAAGCGGCTCCTATCAACTGTTGCTCTCCATCCAATACAAAAATATTTCAAAATTGAGACAGGTGGCTTTCGAAATTAAGTAAAGGGGGCGTCTCATGGCATCTCGACAGGTTGTTCATTCTATCGCCGCTATCCTGACATGCGGTTGGATTTTGTTCTCAAACAGTATGCTCTGTGTTGCGGCACCATCCTGCGACGGCGCCATTTTTTTGAGGACGGAAGGACCCTACGAATACGGGCAGGAGGTGGCGATCAGGGTGATCATCAGCCCTGAAATCCATTATCCAAATGGTCAGGTTTATGTTTTCTCTGGGAACGATAAGCGGCATGTCGTTGCCGCAGAAGACCTTGGTGACGGGGTGTGGGATGCAAAGATCCGAATCCCGCTCCGAAACAACTGGAACCGGAAAATTGGTTTCAGGCTCTGGCAGGGTAAAAAGATTGTGTGCGAAAAAACAAAGACCGTCGACATGCAAGCCGGCATGGTTATGGACATCAAGGGGCCGGAGTGGTCGTGTGCGGGGTATCCTGCCGAGTATGAATTGATCGTGGGCGGCGATGCCTCGTTTCTTTTCGTTCGCTGGAATTTCGGGCAGGAGGAACACAGCAGATACGTAAACGCACAGGGACGCGACGTGCAGCGCATCCGCTGGAAAACCCCCGGTGATAAATCAGTGATTGCAACCATCAGTGCCTGGCGCCACCCGGTACAGACCATGATGATCAACACACGGGTCGCCCCCGTCCATGCGGGCCTGGTGGTCGAGGGCCCACTGAACATTCAACAGGGAAAACTAAAAGATTGGACCATCGTCGCGCCACCCATCGGGCCCCGGCACATGGACTATCATATGGAGCTTGAGGTGGATTGGGGCCAGGGGGAGACATCGCGCTATGTGAACCGAAACAGGCGGTTTGAAATCCAGAAGCGTTTTGTCCGTCCGGGTACCTATACGGTGGGGCTAAGGCTTCTGGAAAGAAATGTCTCGCCCCTCTTGGAAAAGAAATTCATCGTAAAGGTCATCGAGAATAAGGCACGCCTGGATTTACAGGTAACAGGTCCCGAACAAGTAACCTCCGGCACACCAGCTTGCTGGACGGCCCGCACAACCAGGGGGCGGCCGCCCTATGAATTTTCGGTTGAGCTTTGGAATCCCAATAAAAAGCTTACATTGTCGTCGGAGTCGAATGCCGGAAAATTCAACCTGAATTTATACACACCCGGGAAGAAGGATTTATTGTTCCAAGTCGTTGATGCGGATGGTATGTGGTCCGGCTGGCATTATGTAAAAGTGCTTGTCACCCCTGAAAAAAATGATGCAACTGTGGAGAACGTCACCCAGGGGAGCAACACAACGACTACCGGCCGTCAAGGTCTAACGCCCTCTCCTACAGGCGGGAATCAAGGCAGCGGATCAACATCCGGGGCTCCACCGGTGCAATTTAACGGTCTGGTAATCCAGGGGCGCTCCAATATGAATGAGGGGGAATCCATAAATTTAAAGGCGGAAGATCTTGGCGGGCGTCCCTATCCTTCGGCTACCTGGATCAGTAGAGATCCAAAGGTGCTGTCGGTATCCTCTAACGGTACGGTACAGGGCCTCAAATCCGGGACAGCCGCTGTTGTTGTAAAGGTCGGCTCCCTCAGTGCCTCTCATGTTATTAAGGTGAGATTCAATCCTTTTACAGGTGCCTCGGGCAATGGCCAGACCACCGGTTCCGGGCCACCGGAAATATATGGCGGACTGGTGATTCAGGGGACCTCCCGCATAGCGGTCAATACATCGGCCTACCTGCAGGCCCTGGACCATGGTGGACGGGCTTATGCCGAGGCAACCTGGGACAGCAGCAACACGGAAGTGTTGACGGTTTCCGGGAAGGGTGAGATCAGAGGAAACAAACCCGGTTCTGCCACGGTCATCGCCCATGTGGACGATATGGGGGCATACAAGGACATCGTCGTAGTGGAAAATGGCAGCCCTGGAAACCAAGGTCAGCCCGGTTCCAGCACCACCGGTGGAGGCCGGGCATTCCAACCAGGCCAAAATAACCAGGGGCAACAGTTAAACGGCAACTCCGGACAAGTGGTGGGCGGTGCCTCCGGACAACAGTTCAGCGGCAACACCGGTCGGGCGAATGGCGACAGCTCCAAGCAACAGACCGGCAGGGGATCCGACAGCGGAGATGCCTCCGTGGATGACGCGGACAGTTCCGGCAGTTTAAATCTTGGCGGCGTTTCCATGGGTCAGGACGACGGTCAGGATTCGGAAGAAACTGAAAAAAAATTAGGTTTCAAGTTTTTGGAACGGTCGCATGAATTTGTCTCTCCAGAGACTCCACCAGGGCAACTGACGGTCAGAGAAAATCCACTGCATTCCGGCCAGGACAACCAGTCCACCAGCAAATTAGGTGAGCTTACAGTGATTCCAAATGATGGACAGAATTTGGATCCGGTGCCGGAAGATGACCTCTGGGACCTTTCCCAGCCCCCCCGTCCTCATGAAAACCGATCGATATTCGGGGAAATTATACAAGATCAAAGGACTATCCAGCATCAGGAAACAAAAAAATGGCAACAGGATGATGCGAATCAAGTGGAATGCGGCCGGATCCACAAGAAGTTGAAGAATGCTCGGATGAAAAATGACATCGGTCTATTTAAGCGTTTTCTTTCCAAGGCCAAGGCCAGAAACTGCACCTTTTTCGAGAGCTCCCGCTTAGACCTGAAAGACATGGAACATTGGGCTCAGCGACAGCGTAATTGCACCTCCATTAGAACGGCCCTAACAAACGCAAAACGGGCGAAAGATGTAGCCCGTTTTGAATCTCTTCTCCAAAACGCCAAATCATGCGAGTTTTATTGGGAAGCGCGGTCGGAATTCAAACAGCTTAAAAATGAGGTAAAAAAACAGACCGAATGTAAAAGGGTGTACAACGGCCTCCAGGAAGCCCTCAGGTCAAAAAATCTGTCTCAATACCGATTCTACGTGAAGCAGGCAAAGGGCTGCCCATTTTACAATACGGTATGCCATGGTTACATCAAATGTCGGAGGTACGTTAAAGGGAAAGGATGGATAAAAAAAGGAGAAAAAGATCCGCATTCGGGTGCTATTGTGGGTACGTTTTATACTGGTAGAAGTGAGGTGCCCTGCAGCCCACCCCGTCCCGGGATGATAAAATGTTTTAATTTACGCGATGGCAAATGGCACTGCTGGTAGCAAAGGGTACTGCTACCTCCTCATACGTTCCGCAAAGTCTTTAATTTTGGACGAGGATTCAGGACTTCACCCCAGAAAAATCTCGGACAGTATAAGTGCGATCGGGAGAGTGATTCAATCAACCTTTTCAATACGGAAGTGGGCGACTGATCACTTGTTGACATAACCCTGTTGCCTCCCTGATGACAACGCAACCCGTTCGACGGAAACAAGGAGGATTCCTGTGGGTTCAAACACCCGTTCATGGCTGGTCTGGCTGATTCCGTTTTTTGTGAGCTTTGGAATGGCGTTGGGTGCGCTCATCGCCGTGAGCTGTGTCTCGGAGGCCGTCACACAGGAGGGCCCAGCCGGGGACATGGCGGGCGCAGCCGGCGCATTGATGGTGGTCATCTGCATCGTGGTGGGGTTCATCATGGCTACGGTGACCGTCATTGCGGCGAAAGTGCTCCATCGCGGTGTACCGGACCGCATGGTTTTGAGGCTTGGCTTGAGTATTGTTGGGGCAGGCATCATCGGTGCCCTCGGGGCCGCTGTCCAGGATGTGAGTACCATGGTCGTGTGGGTCCTGCTCATTCTCGGCCCGGTACTGCTTTCGTGGTTCTGTACGGAGAAACCCGCAGGAGCTGAAATACAAGTTGGCAAAGGGCGTGAATAGTCATGAAGGGGTACAGAGAAGCAATCGATGAGCTCGATTCATATGAAGCGTTTATCGGACACATCTACAAAGTCGAGAACCTCATTGTCTTTCCCTACGTCAATTTGGCGGTATCCCATCATCCTCTGAACAAATCCGAGCAACTCATGTATATCGATAGATCGTACCTGGTATTTGGAGATGTGGAACGCTTCGCAGAATCAGATACAGAACTCTTCTCGAAAACCACACAAGCCGGATATCATCTATGTCATGGCGGGGTAAGTGTAATAGATCTGCAATTTAAAGAGTTTATCATAGAATGCAATCACTGCGCCTTATTCCTGTTCAATGACAGTATAATACGAACAGAGCCATGGGTCCCAATAGATGCTGAAACTCGCACTCAGAATATGGCGGAACGCAATATCGCTTTTATGTCCTTAGAACCTGATATAGAAAAAATGAAAAGGGAGCTGACAGCTGAATCGGATAAATAGATCGGCCCACATCGTGGGCTATGGGTCTGGGTTTGAGTCATTCTTGCCGCAGTTTTGATTTCTTCGATACTTTTTCTCAATTGCCTGGGAAAATAGGCTCTCCCCACATCCCCCTGTTCATGACATGATACCATGCATCCGGGTACTCTATTCTCAACGACCTGGACATAATTTTTTTATGGAATTTCAAAATAAGAGCCAAGCGTAGACCCCTTTATCATTCCGCAACGGATATGGAACGCAAGTATCTCACTCTTCGCGACGGTTCTTTGGCCGGGAAAATGACCGGCCATGTTTGTTTTGCACATGTATCCGTCGTTGGATGATAGAAGTCGAATGATTCATCGTTGGGAGTTGACACCATAAGTGAAACGGCAACTTGACCCATTCCCAATCCGCGACAGCCCGGACGACCTGAATGGCCTTCCGTTCTGCTGCAGGGGCGTTCATGATCAGCTTTTAACCAGTAATTCCCGGTTAAAAGGCAGTTCCCTCAGCCGGACCCCCGTGGCTTTAAATATTGCGTTGGCCACGGCAGGTGCGACCGATGGTAAAACAGGTTCACCGATTCCCCCGGCCTTAAGGTTGTTCTTGGCGATATGAACTTCTATTTCGGGTACTTCAGACATGGGCAGAACAGGGTAATCGTCATAATTGGCCGTCGTCACACCGCCGTCTGAAAAACTGACCTTTTCATAAAATGCCGTACTCAGTCCCATGACGACACCGCCTTCAGCCTGGGCCCGGATGGCATCCGGGTATACGGCAGTGCCGCAGTCCAGGGCGCAGACCATCTTATGCACGGTAATTTCCCCCTTTTTCCCGACCGACACCTCCGCCATGTGAGCAGCAAATGATTCAAAACAGGACGTTACGGCAACCCCTCGTGCCCTGCCTTTGGGAACAGGACGGTTCCATCCTCCTTTTTCGGCCAAAAGTGACAGGATATTATAGGGCCTGGAGCCCTTTTCCATATGATCCAGTCGGAATTGGACCGGATCCTTTCCAGCGGCATGGGCCAGTTCGTCCATAAAGGATTCCACAGTAAACGCATTCACGGAGTATCCCACCGACCGCCACCATCCCACGACGATGGGAAGGTTCACCATCACATAGGTCACCATAAGGTTTGGGATAGAATAGGGCATATCCCTGATGCCGGAAACGGCATCCGGGTCAATGCCGTCCTTGACGGCTCGAGGCATCTTCACGGACATGACGGATTGTGCGGCAACCTTATGCGACCAGGCGATCAACCGGCCGTCCTTGTCCAGTCCGGCCTTTATCCTGCACTGGCTTGCAGGACGAAAATGGTCGTTGGCAAAATCATCTTCACGGCTCCATATCACTTTGACAGGACGATTCAGCGTCTTGGAAAGGAAAACCGAATCAACGACAGGATCCTGCTCCCCGCGCAGACCGAAACCTCCGCCTGCAGGCAGGGTCATGACTTCCACTTTTTCAATGGGCAGACCGGTTATTTTGGATGCCGTGTGCTGGGTAGCGGTCTGGCCCTGGGTCGGTACCCACACCCGGCAACGCGCTTTTTCCACATGGGCGGTGCAGTTGATCGGCTCCACCTGGGCGTGGGAAATATAGGGCAGTTTGTAGGCTTGTTCCATGGTCTGATCAGCTTCTGCCAAGGCTTTTTTCACATCACCGCTGGATTTGGCTACTGCCCCCGGTTTCTTAAGATGTTCATTATATAAAGCATCCAGGCGTTCATCATTCAGGTCCGGATGGGATCCTTCGGACCACTTGATTTTAAGGGCATCCCGCCCTTGCATGGCCGCATAAGTCGTTTCGGCACATACGGCAATCCTGTTTTCAATCGGCACGACATTGATCACCCCTTTGACGGCCATGGCCGCTTCTTCATCATAGGATTGAAGCGACGCCCCATAACGGGGCGGGCGGGCCACAACGGCAACGCACATATCGGGCACGGAGAAATCAAAGCCGTAAACGGTCTTGCCCGCCACTTTGTCCGGGATATCCAGTCGTTCCCTGCGGGTACCGATGATGCGGTAATCCTTTGGGTCTTTCAGGGATGGATTTTGGGGCACCGGCCGTTTTGAGGCGGATTCTGAAAGCCGGCCATAGGTGAGGCCGCGTCCGTCCGGATGAATGACTTTGCTGTCTTTCGTGAGGCATTTTCCCTCGGGAATCCCCCACTTCTCAGCCGCCGTTTCCACAAGCATCCGCCGGGCGGCCGCACCGACCTTACGGAGCATGTCCCATCGATGGCGGATACTTGTGCTGCCCCCGGTCAGTTGCGCGTGCCATACCGGGTCTTTAAACGGCTCTGCCGCCAGCGCCATTTTTACCTGCACCCTGTCCCATGCCGCATCCAGTTCATCAGCGATAATCATGGGAATACCGGTGTGGGTGCCCTGGCCGAGATTGGTCTGGCCCACCCAGACGGTGATCGTATCATCTGCCGCAATCTCCAGAAAGGCATGCGGCTTGAATGGGAGTTTTGAAGCGGCCTGTGCCGGGGATACATTGAACAGTCTTATTTGACTCGAAAAGACCGTTGATGCAATGACCAGGCTGCTCTTCGCCAAAAAGGTTCTTCTCGTCATATGTGTCGTCATCGTTTGCCCTCCCTTTCCAGCGACATTTCGGCGGCCAGCCTGATCGCCATTTTAATTCTTGGATGCGAACCGCATCGGCAGATGACATCATCCATGACTTCATTGATCCGCGCCTCGGATGGGTCGGGTTCCCGGGAAAGGAACGCAACCGTCTGAAGCATGATGCCCGGCTGGCAGTAACCGCACTGGGGCACTTGTTTTTCAATCCAGGCAACCTTTACCGGATGGTCTTCGGGCAGGCCTTCAATGGTCGTGATTTCACTCTGCAGGACATCTTCCACATCGACGACACAGGAACGCCGGGCTTCGCCGTCAATGAGAACCGTGCACATGCCGCATTCGCCGATGCCGCAGGTGTATTTCACACTTGTAATCCCCAGGTTGTCCCGCAGAACCCACAACAAGGGAGTCCCCGGGTCCACATCGACCTGCCTTTTCATACCGTTCACTTTTAATGTAAACATAGGTCCTCCTTCATTTGGGTACATCGCTCATGGTGGTTTTTTAGAAATTTGCGTACTTGAATCATTGAAAAAAGGTGGGCAATCCGGTTTCCCTCTTTGATATAAAACAAACCATAACGCCAAAGGGGGACATCCTATCTATCGATTTATATTAACATGGGTTTGGTCTTGAGGGCGAATATTCTGGGCGTTCATTGTTTGGGATGGGATTCGGGATTGTGGGAATGTGGGGATGGGTGGGACGCGATTGGGGTAAGCTAATTTATTTGTATTTGATTGATATCAATGGTGGCAAATTCAATTTGTTCGAGCCCGAATGTTTCAACGTGAAACTTGACGGCATCGTAAAAAGTCGCCGTAATAAACAAATCTCAATAAACCATGAAGAGCATGAAGTACATGAAGGGGAAAATATTAATTGTTTTTTGTAACCCTTCATGCTCTTCATGTCCTTCATGGTGAAAATAAGACATTTACGAATGCATCAAACTTGATTGCAGATTTAACATCCGCCAACGCCGCTTCGTAAATATCACCCTGACCAACTACAAAGGTTCTTGGGACGGGTCAAGCCAATCTATTGATTTCTAATGATAAACCTCCAAAAAGAAGGCGCTTTCAGGCCCTATATCGCACGTTATGACCCTAAAAAGCGAGATATAGAGGTAGTGGGGTCGCATTTTGATTTGTGATTTGTTTTCCTTTTTTTTGGTCGTCTACTTGCTCATAACTTTTTCAATTCACAAATCAAGATGGGACCCCAAGCCCCCAGGCCCACAATGGTTATTTCATTTTCAAGTTATATTTTCATGGACGCTATCTCACAACGTGAGTCAAGAGCAGACTTGACCCCATGCCCTTTCCCGTTTTTGTTGTTCATTCGTTTTGTTCTTGACAGGAGAATATAGGATTGTCTCCTACCACAAAGATATCCTTGCGTTATCGCGACCCCGGCCTCTTCTGCCCCTTTGAAGCAGATCTAAAGACAATCGAAGGCATTCAACGCCGCATATTCAGCAGTGCAGGCGTCTATTGAAACGGTTTGCGGCATTTGTATGGGAAAATCGACGTGTAGCATCCTTTAGAAATCTGCACAGCCAGCATTCTTAATAGGGGCAATAACAGCGCAGTTTTAATGGGTTATTTTTTTTGAGAAATCCGGACATAGCCTTTTTTCCCTCCAATGATTTTGCTTGAATGGGGATGATCGCCTTGTCTCCCTCCCTTACATCTCCCAGGTCAAGAACAAGCAATGTCCCGTCGTTTCCCGATAATTTTCTCGCCCTGAACTCGACAGAATTGTATGAAGTTATGGGTGCCCCACCTACAGCGCTCATCCTGTAGCCGGGTCGGCGATGGCCCATTGGCCGAGGGGATCGCTGGGGACGAGGTTGGTATCCAGATACATGCGGGTCAGCGGGCGAAGAGGCGTGAAGCCGAGTTGGCGAGCCAAACGGGAAGCCGGTTCGTTCAGATCTGGGATGTCCCAATAGACGGGTCGGTCATCGTGCCCGGAGAGCAGGCAGCGCGCCAGCCTTTCACCCATTCCGGGCCGGGCTGCAATCGGCCCAAGAGAATCGGCACAGGACCCGTTTCGCAACATGCCGATCCAGACAATGACGCGGTTAATGGGCGGGGTGTGTTTGGATCACACGCAAGAGATTTTTTTTTATGCTCTCCATGCGATCCTTCCCTTCAATTTTTTGTCCCTCCAGGTCATGCACATAAAAGATATCCGCAATTTGATCCGCTTTGGTGGAGATCTTGGCAATTGTGATGTTTATGTCATTTCTGAAAAGCGTTTGGGTGATGTCATAGAGAAGCCCGACGCGATCGTCTGCGAATACCTCTACGATAGTAAAGAAGTCTGAGGAGTCATTGTCGAACCGTGCCTTGGGGGCGCGGGAATGGGGCTTCTGTCGACCCAGGATGGATGAGCGTGTTTTGTTCGCCAGACGCTCAGGGAGGTCGAAGTCTCCGGCAAAGATCCCCGCCATATCTTTTTCGACTCTTTTCCAGATATCTTCCGGGTGAATGAGGTCCAGGGGGTCGGTGACCCTGAAGATGTCCACGGCCGTGCCGTCACGCCAGGTATAGATGTAAGCGGAAAGGATGTTGATGTTGTTCAGGGCCAGAATGCCTGCGATGTCGGAGAAGAGTCCGGGTCTGTCTTTGGCCATCAAGGTGATTTCCCAGGAGCCTTCGGCCTGGTTTTTGTTTGTTTGCAGACAAAAGTTGGTGTTTTCAGGATTGTTGAAGGAGGCGCCCAGGTCCTGAAGGATTTCCAGGTGCCGGACAATGGCCTGGACCGGTGTTTCCAGAAGGTATCGCGGGGCCATGGCTTCAAACAGGCGGTCCAGGTCGTGGTGGGGGTGATTCATTTCACCGACCAGACGGCGCACCCGGGAAAGTTTTTCTTTGACCTTTTTTTGGGCCAGGGGGGTTGCCAGTTTTCCCTTTTCAAGGATGTGGAGGACTTTGAAGAACAGTTCCCGGACCAGGTTGGCGGTCCATTCATTCCACGCCTTCGGTCCCGTGGCCATGGAATCGGCCCAGGTCAGGAGGTAAAGCATCTTGAGGCGATGGATATCGCCGATGGCCCTGGCGCATTGAACGACGCTTTTTTCATCATTCAGGTCCCTGCGCGTAGCTGTTTCCGCCAGAAGGAGGTGGTGATGGATCAGAAAGAGCACATCCTTTTGTAAATCGCGGTCATAATAAAAGCGTTTCAGGATTTGTGCCGTGATAGCGGCCCCTCTGAGGGCGTGATCCTTGCCTCTCTTACCGATGTCGTGGAACAGGGCTGCGAGAAAAAGGGGTTCAGGATTCGGAAGGTCTGCCAGGATATCCACGAAAAGAAAGTCTTTTTCGAGGGAAAGGGTCTTTAGGTACTGGAGGGTCTTGAGGGCGTGTCGTCCTATGGGAAAAACGTGATAGGTGTCGAACTGAATCCTGTCCTTGATCCCTTTGTATTCGGGAACAAAGGTCTCCAGCAGGCCGGTTTCGAACATCTGGTCCAGAATATCAAAGGCACGGGGGTGGTTGATGATATCGAGAAATATCCGGACCACTTCCTTGGATGATCTGAAGGCGTCATCTGCCAGGTAGAGGAATTCCTTGACGAGCCTTTTGGATTCCAAAGATAGGGGAATGCCGAACTGAGAGCTTTTTTCAAAGATATTCATCAGAAGCACGGGGCGGGAGAGAATGTCCGTAGCCGTTTTGAAGCCGATCTGTCCGTGTTCGATGCGGAAATCGGGGGAGTCGGATAGAGTATCCGCTTCCGGCTTCCGGGGTTGTTTCGTTTCAGGGAGATGCGTGATGACAAATGAGCGGTAAAGGGATTTCACGGCGGCCATGGCGGCGTGAAGATCCCCGAGGAACTGCTCGACGGCCGGAAAACCCGGCTTGTTTCGGTACCCCAGGTGCAGGGCGATCCGGTCCTGGTATTCGAAAATCAGGCGATCGTTTTTTCTTCCCGCCAGGGAATGCAGATGGTTGCGGGTCAGCCAGATCATGCGGAGTTGTTTCTCCAGGCCCAAGTATTCGGCATGGGTGAGCAAACCTAGATATTCCAGGTCCCGGGGGACTCTTGCGTTGAAAAAGACCCTGGCCAGCCAGAGTATGTGATGGTAATCCCGTAAACCTCCGATCCCTTCCTTCAGGTTGGGTTCGAGCAGATAACTGGCATCCCCGAAGACCTCCGTGCGGGACTCGGTCATCTCTTTGAGCCATTGCCAAAAGTTGCCTGGCTTTTTGCATATCAGCTTTTTCTGGAAAGTCTCCACGAGGTTCAGATAAAGAGGTGAGTCCCCTCCGATGAAGCGGGCATCCAGCAGGGAGGTGAAGACCTGAAAGTCCTGTTTCGAAAGGGTCAGACAATCTCGGATATTGCGGGTGGCATGTCCCAGTTCGAGACCGATGTCCCACAAAGGGAAAAACATTTTCTCAGCCAGGTCGGCCGCTTCGGAGGGAATGCCGTTCTTGAAAAGAACCATGATATCTATATCGGAATGATAACAGAGTTCCTTTCGGCCGTAGCCTCCAAGGGCCACAAGGGCGAAGGGGTGTTTTTTTGCAAAGAGGCTTTCTCCCGCTGCATTCTCCTGGAGGCTCCTGCGAAAGTAGTGGTCCATGATTTCCGTATAGTCCCCCTGAAAGGTCTCGGTAATCTCCCCCCTGGAGAACAGACTGAAGAGATGGTCCTTCGATTGTTTGAGTTCGTCAATGGGTGATGTCATGAGGTCATGCTCACAGTGCTTTCACTTCGGTAAAAACAGGTCTGTGGCTAGGTGGCGGGTTGTTTGAGACCGGAAACACACGGTTTCAGACAGCCGCATTTCCCGTCTCACCGGTCCTGATTCGGATGACTTCCTCCACCGGAAGCAGAAAGATTTTCCCGTCACCGATCTGGCCGGTTCGAGCCTTTTCCTGAATGACTTGTACGGCGTCCTGGACGAGTTCGGACTCCAGGACCACTTCGATCTTGATTTTGGATACGAAGTCCACCTGGTATTCCGCCCCGCGGTATACTTCCCGATGACCTCGCTGCCGGCCGAAACCCTTGACCTCCGTGACGGTCAATCCCTTCACACCGAGAGCGGCGAGCCCTTCCTTGACGTCATCGAGCTTGAAAGGTTTGATGATGGTCTCAATCTTTTTCATGGTCCTAACTCCTTTATTGTTGTTCGTTTTATAGACTATAACCGGTTTCATTGTGAAGGCTGATATCCATGCCCATTTCCTCTTCTTCTTCAGGCACTCTCAATCCCACGAGGAGATCGACGACCTTGAGAATGATTACGGTCATCACAAAGGCGAATACCATGGTCGCGATGACGGAGATAAATTGATTCCAGAGAAGTCCCGGGTTGCCGAAGAAAAGTCCGTTCGCCCCGGCCGGGTTGATGGCCTTGCTGGCGAAAAGCCCAGTGGCCAGAGCGCCCCAGGTGCCCCCAAGACCATGGATGCCCACCACGTCCAGGGAGTCGTCGTATCCCAACCTGGATTTCATGACCACGCCGCCGTAACAGATGATCCCGGCAAAGGCCCCGATGAGGACGGACGACAGAGGACCTACGAACCCAGAGGCCGGGGTAATGGCCACAAGTCCCGCTACGGCGCCACTTGCCGCGCCGAGAGTCGTTGGTTTTCCCCTGTGAAGCCATTCCAGAAACATCCAGGAAAGGGCCGCCACGGCGGAAGATATATGAGTCACCACGAAGGCATTGGCTGCCAGGCCGTTACAGGTCAGGGCACTGCCCGCATTGAATCCGAACCATCCGAACCAGAGCAGGGCCGCCCCGGTCACGGTCATGGGAATATTGTGAGGGATGTAAGGCGTGCTGCCGTATCCGAGCCGTCTCCCGATGATCAGGGCGGCGGCCAGCGCCGAGATACCGGAACTGATATGGACCACGGTCCCACCGGCAAAGTCAAGTGCCCCCATTTTTCCGATCCATCCGCCGACACCCCAGACCCAATGGGCGAGGGGATTATAGACCATGGTGCCCCAGAGGAGGGTGAAGAGCAGAAAAGCAGAGAATTTTACGCGCTCGGCAAAGGCGCCCGTAATCAGGGCGGGGGTGATCACGGCAAACATGCATTGAAATATCATGAAGGCGCTATGGGGTATGGTTGTGCCGTAATCGGGGCTGGCGTCCATCCCGACCCCGTTCAGGCCGAACCAGTCCAGGCCACCGATGATCCCCGCATGGTCCGGGCCAAAGGCCATGGAGTATCCCCACAGGACCCATTCCAGGGTAATGACACCCAGGATAACAAAGCTTTGCATCAGGGTCCCGAGAATGTTCTTGCTGCGGACCATGCCGCCGTAAAAAAGAGCCAGACCGGGCGTCATAAGCATCACCAGGGCCGCGGACATAAGAACGAAAACTGTATCTCCGGTGTTCATAGATCACTCCTTGCGTGTTTCCTGACGGATTGAGCAAGGCCCGTGCCATGTCCCGGAGTATGGGAATAAGCGTCAATATATCAAGATGTTATGTTTTGAAAGAAATCAACCTGGAATTGCAAATTCACTACATTTTTGTTTTTTTTATTTTGATGTATTACGAAAATGTAACAAATTGGCTCCGGGCAGGAAGGGCAGGCAAAAGGTTCGATCGTAGCGCCCGCCGGGCTGAAAGGCATTGACAAGGACGGGCAGTCTGAATACCATATCGTACGGGTATCTTCCTGTTATATTTCATGGTAACCTGTCTCTTAGATGTGATCAAGGATTCATCGGGGTCCGTCAAGGGTGGTCGTAAGGGTCTGCGACGATGCCGCCTTTGCCGGATTTTTTTCAAAGGCCAGACGCCCATCCCCATCATGGGATCATCGCCCCTCAGGGCTTTCCATTATTTTGCGTCGAAGCGGGCATTACGGCCGGAAAGGTCTCCGGGGAGGAGTACTTTGCGGAGGATCTGTTACAACCAAAGAAAAGAGGTGTCAAATGAAGAAGATCGAAGCGATTATCAAACCTTTCAAACTGGATGAAGTCAAAGACGCAATTCTTGAGCTCGGTATCAATGGCATGACAATTGCTGAGGTAAAGGGATTCGGGAGGCAAAAGGGTCACAAGGAGATCTACCGGGGTGCCGAGTATGTCGTGGATTTTGTTCCCGTCATCAAGGTAGAGGTCGTGGTCCCCTCCGATATGGTGTCGAGAGCCGTGGAGGCCATCCGGGAAAAGGCTTGCACGGGCAAGCTGGGGGACGGGAAAATCTTTGTCCTTCCTGTAGATAAGGCCATTCGCATAAGAACAGGAGAAGAGGACGAACACGCCATCTAAAAAATTGAACGGATCGCGTCGTGTCGTTCAGGATTTTCTGGAATCAAGGGAAACCCTCATTCGGGAAAACCTGAATAAAGATTCCGGGTTTGCGGTATCCCGCAAATATGCCGGTCTTATTGACCGCTTCATTCACAACCTTTTCCGGGAGGCCGTTTCTGACGGGGGACGTGAAAAAGACGTCGAAAACCGGTTGGCCCTGGTCGCCTTAGGCAGTTACGGCCGTCAGGAGCTGTGCCTGGGTTCGGACGTGGACTTCCTGGTACTTCACCGGGGTGAGCTCTCGGGGGAGATGGGCGAGATGATTTCTCGCATCATCTACGCCCTGTGGGATGCAAAGCTCAGGGTCGGGCATGCGGTATTGACCGCCCAGGAGGGCGTCCGGCTCGCTATGGACGATTTCAAGACCCTGACGTCCTTCATGGACGGCAGGTATCTCCTGGGGTCACGGTCACTTCAGCAATCGTTCAGACGGACCCTCTGGACCCGGATCGAAAAGGACCGGGACACACTGCTGGAACACTTTCTCGTGGCTAAGGCAAAAAGGAAGGAGAAGTTCAGCCGCCAGGGCTATTTTGAGGAACCGAATCTCAAGGAGGGGCTGGGCGGGATCCGGGATCTCCATTTTATGGAATGGATGGCCCGGCTCTATTTCGACTGCAAACGTTTCAGCCAGATCAGGCGCTTCGATGCCTTCTCCCATTTTGACATCAACCGGCTCAATCATTCAAAGAGCTTCCTCCTGAAGATCAGAAACCATCTCCACGTGTTGGCCAATCGGGGAGAGGATCGTCTCCTGTTTTCCTATCAGAATTCCCTGGCCCGGAGTCTGGGCTATCGGGACGGACATCACATTTCCGCCGCGGAAAAATTCCTGCGGCGCCTCTATATGCACATGAACCGGGTCCGGTACGGGACGGATGAATTTCATGTCAAGGCCCTGGATCTCATTGATCCTCATCCTTTTGAAGTATCTCCTAAAAGATTGCCCTCCGATTTCCGAATTCTCAAGGGCAACCTCGTGCTGAAGGAAGGAGACCTTTTTGAAAAGGACCCTTTGGTGAGCCTGCGGGCCTTCAGGGAAGCGAATGAGAGGGAACTTTTCCTTGGATCCGGGTTGATATGGGAGGTAAGAAAACGGCTTGCCGAACAGGGGAGGGGGCTGGTTCGGTTGCCCGGGGCAAAAGAAATTTTCCTGGACATCATCACGCGCCCGGAGAACCCCAAAATCCTCAGACTGGCTTTGGAGGTTGGGTTGATCAGCCTGTTCATTCCGGAATTCAAGAAGATTCGAAACCTGGCCCTTTTCAGCTACTATCATGAAGAGACAGTAGATCTCCATTCTCTCAGAACGGTAGAAATGATTCTTGAAATATCAAAAGGCCGTTATGACGTGCAGTGGCCAGTCCTCAGGGAGGTGTTTGAAGCATTGGAACACCCCGAGTGGCTCTATCTGACAGCGCTTCTCCATGATATCGGCAAGGGATATCGCGGCGATCACGCCAAAAAAGGAGAAAACGTCATCCCACGCATCTTGCAAAGGCTGGGTATTGCCGGCCCTGCCTTGGAGGTGGTTCCCTTTCTGATCAAGAATCATCTTCTCCTGGCCCGGGTTTCCCAAAGACGGGACCTGAATGAGGAAAAGACCGTCGAACAGGTGGCTCAGACGGTCCGGGATCAGGAAACCCTCCGATTGCTTTTCCTGCTCACCACAGCGGATACCCTATGCAGCGGCCCGACCGCAAACAGCGACTGGAATATCATGCTGCTGGATGAATTGTTTTTCAAGGTGCAACATATTCTCGAAGGGGGTGTCCTCGCGTCACCGGATGCGACGCGAAAAGTAGAAGACATTAAGGAGGAGCTTTACAAGGAGCTGCGGTCCCATTTCCGCAAGAAGGACATCCTGGCACTCATGGAACAGATCCCAACCCGGTATCTACTCTACTCATCTCCTGAGGACATCGCCCGGCATTTTCGGCTGGCCCTGGGTATGAAAAAGCAAAAGCTTTCCTGGGTCCTGCAGAAACTGGAGCACGCGCCCGTCACCCGGGTTATCCTCAGAACTCAGGACAGGCCGGGTCTGTTCAGTAAAATGGTTGGGGTTTTTACGATGAATAATATCGAGGTGCTTTCCGCCAAGATCTATACCCTGAAAAACGGACAGGCCTTCGATGTGTACGAGGTTACCAATCCCCTGGACCCTTACAGGGAAAAGGAGATGTGGAAAAAGATCCGCAAGGAGGCCGTTGAGGCGATTGAAGATAGAATGCCCCTGGACGAATTGATCGCCAGAAAGGATCAGAAAAGTGTTCCCCCGGAGGGCTTGCCCCCTCAACGGGTGAAAAAGGTGAAGGTCGATAACGAGGCATCGGATTTCTTCACGATTATTGAAATCAGTGCTTCCGAACGTTTAGGGCTTCTTTACAACCTTGCAAAAAAGATTTTCTCCTTGGGGTTGGACATCAGACTGGCCATGGTAAACAATGATAAGGTCAAGGTCACCGGGGTGTTTTACGTGAGCGACTCCAGGGGACAGAAGGTCCTGGAACCACCGGTTATCCGGAATATCAAACAGGAAATTTTTTCAGGTCTTTCCTAGACCGCTTCTTTGCACTCCAAGCTTTCGGGTGTTTCAAGGGCGCAGTGAAGGGACGGGACAGACGGAGCATGAGGTCATGGAGACACAGAGCACGCAGAGGAGAACTTTTTTCTCTTGCCGGTGAGAAGCCGGCAAGAGAAAAAACTCAGAGTCCATTGGTTTTACCCGGCTTTTGGATTCGAAGAAGTGCCTAAAGTTATTTTATATCAACGCTATCTTGCTCGGTGCGTATTCCACGGCACAGGGCCTTATCCTTTGCCTTGCACAAATTGCTCCTTCAGGTAACCCTTGAGCCTGTTCTCGAAGTCCATTTCCCAACCGCCGTGGTAGACGATATGGGAAGCAATCTCACTGGCCAAAATGGCATATTTGATTTTGGATGGGATTTCCTTGACCCGTTTCCTGTATTTCTGACTGTCTCTTATAAATAGCGGCATGTGGTTCAGGATCACGTGCGTAAAAAGGTTTTGCTCCGAAAGTTCGGCGTGTGTCTGAAAGAATGAGAACAACCTCGCATAGTGATCGTTGATTTCAGTGCTGATGTCGCGGCTGATGTCGGTATAGAGCTTTCCTCCCTTATCCTTACGATATCTCCCGAAGATCAGGTTTGCCTCGTCTTCGGCCCTCTTCTCGAGGATCGCGAGGACGTCATGTACGTAAGCCTCTTTATTGGCCAGAAATTCTTTTTCCGTCATGAGAAGGTTAGCGATAATTTCGTATGAGGAAGAAATCACGCCGCATTTGTTTGCCGATGCGTCCCTAAGCAGGATGACTCCTTGCCGCTGGATGTCTTCTCGTGCCTCGGGTGTGATAAAGGAATTGGCACCTTCGGTGATGACCCGAACGGCAGGGGTCCCGTCGGCCCCGAAAAGTTTTTTCCAGTTGCCGGCATCGATCGTCTCCGGCCGACCACCGCAGGGCAGAAAAAGGTCGCTGGGAATCGAAAAGATCAGGGCTTCCGCCTCCCTTTGAAATTCATCGAGGGTGATCCACATTTCTTCCAGACCGGAGGGATTGCGGGCGACCTTACGAAAGAGGGACCTGAGCCCGTCCTGCCGCTGAATGCCACGAAACAGGATAAATCCTCCCGGGTGGAGCGTTTCCGGGTTCAGGTGGTCAAGGTCATGGGAGAGGACCAGTCGGGCCAGTTCCTCTCTGTCCAGCCCCTCGGGATCGTACATGGCTGCAGTCCCATCTACAATGCTCACGATCTTCGCCTTTGGACAACGCGAAAGTAGGAGTTTCATGGAATTTCCGGCCACATCTCCGTTCGGTCCTCCCGTGAATTTGACGGTAAAGGGATCCCGATAGATGTCGGTGCCGATTTCCTTCATGGCGATCTCGGCGGATTTCACAACGCCCCGTGAGGTGACGCCGTATTCCTTGTGATTGATGCCGATCCGTTTGCTGGACATGATCCCGATCCCGAGAAGAAAACCTCGCCCAACGGCCTGTCGGGCGATCCACTCGATCATGGCATCGTGCATATTCTCGTCGGGTCCCAGTTCGATGGGCTCGTCCTCTCCGTAATAGTCCACCACACGCGGATTCTTGGCCTTGCCTTTGTCCGTCACAAAGATGTCGAGGAAGGCATTGATAAAGCCGTATTGAATCTTATAGAGGTACTGCGTGACCTCATCGGCCGAATCGAGCTTGACGGCATCCAAAACGGCCACCATCTTCGATCCACCCTCGTAGATGTCTTTATTCTTGAGATGCTGGGTGTGGGCCAGGACAAAGGCTTCCCGGAAAAGGTTGTTGGTGTTGGTGATGTACTCGTCCTGGCTTTTGGAGATGATGGTTCTAAACCCGCCTCTGGCGATATCCGAGAAACCGATGTGATAGCCCAGGCCGTGACGACCGAAGAAAAAGGTGATCCGAAAGGGCGTGTCACCGGGAAGATCCTTTGTGAAATCCGTGCCCAGTTCCGTCAGATAGGCCGGATCCAGGCGAAATGCCAGCGCGTGCTTTTCGGGAACAAAAAAATTGGTTTTCAGGGTATGGCGAATAAAAGCAAGGCAGGTCATGAAGACGGTCCTGCGGAGTTTATCCAGATATTTTTGACCCGTGTTGTAGGCTTCCAGTTCTTTCAGGGTTTCTTCCAGGCCCATTTCGTGCGGAGTGGGCTGGTTTCTCAGGGCAGGGTCAAATTTTTGTTTGAACAGGTTGATGATTTTGATGGTCATTTCCGGTGCGGATTGAAAGGCGCTTTTTACCGTTTCGAGGTCGAAACGATCGGGCTGGGCGTGGGCCAGGCTGGTGTGGCAGAAGGCGATCAGTGCGTTGGTCAGGGAAGCCTCTTCTCCCGTCATGATTCGTTTGGTTACAAAATTGCTGTAGGTGCTCCTGGACGTTGAAAGGATCTGGGTGTTGTAGAGTTCCGTCTGCAGTTTCGTATGGAGATCTGAACCTTTTTCGATAAGCTCTCCGTCCCGGGCAATCACGTAAAAGGTTCCCAGGAAATAGGGGTGAATACCGGTGTTAATATGGAGGCAGTAAGACCGTCTCACCCCGATACCCAGCCGCTGAAACACCTCACTTATCTGAGTTATGAACCCCTTTTGGGGGGGGTTCCCCACGGAAAAAAGCAGGCGGGATTCCCTGTAGAGCGGGCTTTGGGCGGTTTCTTCCACATCCAGGTAGAGGCCGTCGTGCCTTCGGGCCTGCTGATAGAGCCAGAGGATACGAGCCACCCTTTCAGGAGGCGAAATACGAACATAGGTTTTGTTGTTGAGCCAGAGGAGGTTCAGGACCTTGTCATATTCCTTGAAGTCGAAGGCCGGGTAGTGGCGTTTCATCTTGTCGAATACCGCTTTTCTCGTGTCCTTGGGAATTTTGACCTGGCCCGCTTCGACGATTTCGGCATGGCTCTTGCGCTCAAATTCAAATTTTTGTACCTCCAGTTCACAGTCCACACCAGGCAGGGGGCCATAGGAATGGCCCATTTCGACATAGGAAATTCCCCTTTCCTGCAGGGATTTGAGGGTATCATAGACGGACCCGGGAATGTCCAGACGGGCAATGATGAGCTTGTTTTCCTGGTCGATCAGGGTGATTTTCCTCTGTTGAGCGATGTCTTGAAGGAATACCGCCAGATTGACGATGGCTTCGATCTCCTCCTTCATGGTGATAAAGAAGTAGGGGTGCATATTGGCGTACAGCCAATCCAGGTTCTCCGAGGCCTTGACAAGCGTGGCCCCGAGCGCCCTTTCAATCTTTCTGTAGAGGGTCGCATCGCTTGATGTCAATGCCTGCTGTAATTCCTTTGGGGGTAGGTTTTTTGCGTCCAGCATGCCGGGTAGACTCCTTTCTCCGGTTGAAAAGTGGACAACCGGAAATTGTTTATTAAGAAAAGAAGTGCTCAATGGTAATGGACAATGGCACTATCCTGTTCAGCCTTGAGAAAAAGGCGGAGCTTTTAAAGATACTCTTCACAGTGCCAGACACCTCCCGGGGGCTTGGGGAATGTGCAGGTCTCCCGGTTTTCACAATTGACGCACAGTCCCCTGGGCCTTTCCTCATATGGATCCCGGAACGGATTGTCGACATTCGGGGCAGGTGAGACGGGCAGGGTAGTATCCACCTTTAACAGGGCAAGGGAGACCTCCCCTTCACATGCTTCCCATGACTCGTGTTCGCTGCAATAATGGATTGGACGCCCCTGGACTTTTGGGTAAGTGCAGGTTTCCCGATTCTTGCAGGTTCTGCAGAGATCCCGGTGATTCATAATTGCGTGCATTGATATAACCTCCCGGCAAAATTTTTGCCACCTTTTTATGACGGAAAAGGGGTTTGCATTTTTTTTCCCATCACAGATGTCAAGGTGTCCGAGGACATGACGCATTGGAGAAAGAGATACTTTTCTTAAACATCAATGCAACTCGCATGCCATGGCTGCAGACCTCGGAGCAAGCTGTCCCGCCTTGGCGAAGGAAGTGGTCAAAAGACTTCTAAGTATCTAAAATAATATTATATTTTATAGTTAACAGGTTCTCTGGGAAGAGCGAACCAAAGAATGAAGACGAGGAGGCGGAAAGAACAAAGGTGGAAATTTTTGTTCCAGTGAGGAAAATGTCCCCAGGAAGAGATGCCGGGCGGAAAGCTTTCCTTTTCAGAGCTTATTAAGTTTGTCCCTCAAGGTTTTGCGATCGATGCCGAGGATCCTGGCTGCCTGAGATTTGTTGCCCTTTACGCTGGCCAGGACCCTCTGGATGTGTTCGGCTTCCACTTCCGCCAGACTACGGTTTAGACTCGCTCCCTTCGGGGCGGAAAAACGCATAAGAGAAGGGAGATCGGATACATCGATGAGCTCCCTTTCGGCCATGACCACAAGGCGTTGAACTATATTTTCGACCTCTCTGACATTGCCGGGCCAATGATAATCTTCAAGAATCTGAAGGGCCTTTTCAGATATGCCAAGGGTCGGTTTACCGAATTCTTTGGAGAATTTATCGATGAAATGGCGGACCAGCAGGAAAATATCGTCTTCTCTTTCCCTTAAAGGCGGAATATTAAGGGTCACCACATTCAGACGGTAGTAGAGGTCTTCCCTGAAAATCCCCTTTTTGATTAGAGATTCCAGGTCCTTGTTGGTCGCGGTCATAATCCGCACGTCCACCGTTACCGGGCGGTTGGATCCGAGCATAAGGATTTCTCCGTCCTGGAGTACCCGGAGCAGTTTCACTTGCATAGCGAGGCTCGCCTCGCTGATTTCATCCAGAAAAATTGTTCCCTTGTCCGCAGTCTGGAAGAATCCTGCTCGGGTTTCCGAAGCGCCGGTAAAGGCCCCCCTGACATAACCGAAAAGTTCGCTTTCAAGGAGGTTTTCCGGAATCGCACCGCAATTGATCGGCACAAAGGGTGCCGCAGCCCTCTTGCTGTTGTAGTGGACGGCCCTGGCCACGATCTCCTTTCCAGTGCCGCTTTCTCCGCATAGGAGAATGCTGGCGGAGGTTCGGGCGGCCTTGGCAACAGCGTTTAAGACCATGCGCAGGGCGTTGGACTCTCCGATGAGCCCGTAGTGGTCTGCCGGCATTTGCCGGGGGGCGGCCATCTTTCGTTTACGAGATTTTTCCAGGGCGCGACCGACGGTGATAAAGAGCTCCTCATCAGTGAAGGGTTTGGGCAGATACTCTTCCGCTCCGTTTTTGACGGCTCGGACCGCCCCCTCCAGACTTGGGAAACCCGTGATCATCACCACTTCGATATCCTTGAAGTTTTCTCTGACGTGCCGCAGCATATCGAAACCGTCAGCCACCGGCATTTTGTAGTCGGTGACCACGAGATCAACCCTCTCGGAGTCCAGGATTCCGACGGCGTCCTCCACATTGGTGACCGTATAGACCTTATAGCCCTTGGATTCCAAGTTCCGGCGAATCACCTCGATGGTTCCCGGCGCATCGTCTACTACGAGAATGCATTGTTTCTCAATCGGAGATATTTGACTTTTCATCTTCTCCCGTTCCTTTCGGTCCGTTCACCGGAAGCCGGATCACAAAACGGCTGCCCCGGCCCGGCTCACTTTCCACCGAGATAGAGCCTCCATGGGCAATGACGATTTCATGGACCACCGGCAAACCTAGTCCGGTGCCCACGCCAGGGCGCTTGTTTGTGAAAAACGGGGTGAATATTTTTCCCTTCGTCTCGCGGTTCATGCCGATACCCGTATCTTCTATGCTCAGCAAGACATCTTCTTCTACGCACGAGGTTACAAGGGTGAGGGAGCCACCATTGGGCATGGCCTGCATGGCGTTGACGACCATGTTGGTCATGACCTGCATGAGCTGGCCGGCGTTGGCCCTGATTTTCGGGAGATCAGGGGCCAAGTCGAGCTTCAGGTCAATGCCTTCCTTGGCACATCGGGATTCAAAGAAATAGATCATCTCTTTCAGGACCCGATTCAGGTTCACCACGGGTTTCTTCGTGGGGGTATGCCGGGCATAGGCCAGCAGTTTTTTGATGATCTCCCGCGAATGTAAAGAGGCCGCAATGATTTTTTCAAGATCCCCACGGGGTTGTTTCGGAACACCTTCGGATTTCAGGGCAAGCTGCGCAAATCCCAGGATATTGGCCAGGGGTTCGTTGAGCTCGTGGGCCACTGCCGCAGAAAGCTGACCGATGATCGCGAGCCGGTCCGCATGTCTGATCTGTTCCAGAAGCCTGGCCTTTTCTTCTTTGTAGAGCCGTCGTTCGATGACAAAGGACAGCTCTCGGGCGACATTTTCTATCAGTTTTCGCTCTTCTTTGAGAAAGGGGCCCTCATCAAGGTCCGGTTTGTCCTCGGTATAGGTCACTTCAATGGATCCGCGTCTCTCCCCCTTGATGAGAAGACCGGCTGCTTGGCTTTGTCTGCCCTCCCGGGAACCCGAAATGAAAAAGGGCTTTTCGTCAAAGACAATGCGGGCGGAGGCGATCTCCGGAAATCGCCATGCCGGGGGCAGTAGGGCCACGGCACCCTCCAGAATTTCATCGAGAGATTTTTCCGGTTGATCGGAGAGTTGCATGATGCTGTAAAGACAGGTCAGTTCCTTGATGCGTTCCGTCAGGTCGGAACGAATTCGCCAGTTTTTTAGCGAAACGCCGATGATTTGTCCGACACCTTCATATTGCGTTGCGTCGTCTTTTCTGAAACCGTCCTTTCGCCTGCTGGCCATCTGCAGCAACCCCGGCCGTTCGCCTTCAATACCGATAGGGATGAATGCGACCGACCGGAATTTGCTTTCGACGAAATAATCCTCTCTTGGGAGTTGTTGGACGAGGTCGGGGCAACTCATGAGAAACGCACCCACATCGCCAATCCAGATTGAGCCGGTTGTCGTTCTGAAGGTTGATGGTGTGTCACAGGAACATGCGGAGATATGCTCAAGCAAGTCTTTGAGATTTTTTCCCTGAGGGTCTTGGGGAGGATCGATGATTTTAAAGCTCCGGGTAGACTTTTTTCCTCTCACTTTCTTTGAACAGCGATATATCTTTTCGTCTGAGAGCCAGAGTGTGGTCGCACTACACCCCGAGAAATCAAGGATAGTCTCCAGAAGGCCCTCCAGAAATTCCATCTGCGGGATTTCTTTGTTGGCCCATTCCAATATGCGACATGAAAGGTCGAAGAAGTTCTTTTGGACAGGTCTCATTGGGTGAGTTTATCCTGATAAAAGTCTTTTCAGTCTTATTTTGACAAAGATGAGTATGCTCTCTTGGATCCTTTCGATAAAATCCTTATGGCATTTTTTAGGGTGTGCGGCAAGGAATTTGTGGAGGAAGAGAGTCCTTTAAGGCGGAATTCCGACAGGATGTGCCCCCCTGTTGTTACAATGGGGGGTGTGGTTATTAAGTTATCGGGCGTGCGGGCGAAAAATCGTGAAAAAATCGCAGAAATTCCTCACCCGCAAGCTCACGAATCAGGTTTCCTACATTCTAAACAATGGAAAAGGATGTCTTGGAATCCAGGATTTCAAGTGCTTCGTCGCGATAGCAGTCCATCACATAGGGCACGCCGGTGACGTCCGCACATTCTTTTGTGAGAGACATGAGTTCCCGTTTGGTAATGGCGTGAACCCTGAAACAGCGGGATCCGGCCATGAGCTGCTGGAGACCGACCCTCAGTTTGTCGCAGAAACTGAAGATCCCGACAGCCCCCAGGGGTATGTTCTTCATTTCATCCTTGCCCACGATTTCCTTGACCCGCTCGTAGCAGACGAAGATCTCCTCGGGGGTGGTCCCGTACTGGGACACCGTTTTTGGCAGGTCACCGTTGTTCATCCATTGTTCAATGTTCTTGCCCACGAACCCGGGAATCATCATGGCCCTTCCCATACAGACGGCCTTGGCATTCTGGTTGCCCAGGGCAAGGGCCTTGAAAATGTGATCCTCGGTCGAGAACCCTCCGGCAAAGGCAAAGTCGCAGACGTGGGTATCGCCGTTACTCTTCAGATGCTCGGCAAACTGCACGGCCGCAGAATGGAGATAGATGCTGGGCACCCCCCATTCCTCCATCATACGCCAGGGGCTCATACCCGTGCCGCCAGGTGCACCGTCGATGGTCAGGAGGTCGATCTTGGCCTGGGTTCCCCACTTGATGGCCATGGCCAGTTCCCTCAGGCTATAGGCACCGGTTTTCAGGGTGACCCTCTTAAAGCCGATGTCTCTCAGCCTCTGGACTTCGGATAGAAAGGCCTCCTGGTCAATGAAACCGAGCCTGGAATGTCGCTCGAATTCTTTGATAGCGCCTGATTTAAAGGCCTTCTGGTTGATCTCCAGGGAGGGATTCGGCGTCACGATGTAACCTCTTTTCTGGAGTTCGAGGGCCCTGTCAAGGGAGCCCACCTTGATTTCACCGCCGATGGACTTGGCTCCCTGACCCCATTTGAGTTCGATGGTCTCGATGCCGTGTTTTTCCAGGATGTATTCCGCCACCCCCAGACGCGTATCTTCCACATTCATCTGGATCAGCATCTCCCCAAAACCCTGATGGTATCTTTTGTAGGTCTCGATCCTGCGATCCATTTCGGGGGATTTCTTGATCATGTTGTTGCTGTCCAGCTCGAGATCGGGGTCGATGCCGCAGACATTTTCACCGCACACGATAGTGATCCCCGAGATCGCGCCGCCGACGGCAAAGGAACTCCAGTTCTTGCGTGCGATTTCCGTGGAGCCGAGCGCCCCGGTGAAAACCGGTACTTTCATCTTGATTTTTTTTTCCCAGCCGTAGGCCGTTTCCGTGTTCACCTTGGGGAATATGGCCGTATCGGGTGTACCGTGAATCACCCCGAGTCCTCTGGCCCCCACGGCGTACCCCTGGACGTTCAGGTGCGAGTAGTCCACGGGATAGTCCTTGTCCGCTCCGGCGGTGACATCCCCGAATGGCGAGGGATAGATGACTTCTCTTCCGCGGAAAGAGGACTTGAAAACCTCGCAGTTTCCCCGGCATCCATCGATACAGCGTGAGCAAAGACCTGAGCAGGGAACCACATTCTTGGAACGGTTAAAGGTCTGGGATACGTCATTCGCATTGGGTCTTTGTAGATTCATAATTCCCCTCCTTAATAGTGTGTAAACAAAAAAAGGCGCTCTTCTCCCTTAAGGAAAAGCAGACGCCTTTGTCTTCATCAAAAGAACTCACCACATCCCTGTGAGAAATCCTTTATATTCGAATGTCGTGTAATCCGAGGTGGTGCCGCCTATGCCACCAAGACCTGCGGAAGGAAATAAACGAAAAAAGCCCACACCCTTCTTCGGGTCGTGGACTTCGTTGTCATTAAGTGAGCAATACACCATTGTATTACTTCAACTTACGGTAGGCGCAATTTATAACCGGCGCTTAATGTTTTGTCAAGTGAATTTTAAGCGGCACTAATTTAGGGTACCAAAAAATGAAAATGAATGCCAGGGTCGAACCTCGGCGTCAGGTGCCTCACAAAATCGTGGGGTATTGCGATATGGAGGGGGAAAACTGGAAAGGATAATGTCTTTACAGATCCTGAGAAATGATGAGCGCCTCGGCGATTTCCCTTATGGATTTCCTGGTGTCCATGCTCTTTTTTTGGAGCCAGCGGAAGGCCTTGTCGGCAGGTAAATTCTTTTTGACCATCAGGATTTCTTTGGCCCTTTCGATTTTTTTGCGGGTGATCAGCTCTTCTTCGATCACTTTGGTCTTGACGATAAGCCGGGTGTTTTCGATCGCAATGGCGGCTTGGCCGGCCACGGTGGTCAGGAGGTTGACCTCGGTTTCCGAAAAGTCATGGGGCTCGGCCGTAAAACAGTTGAGGACGCCGATCACGGCCTGTTCTTTGACGCGCAAAGGCACGCCCACCATGGAAACCAGGCCCAGGTTCTTGGCCATTTCCTTTTCTTTGAATCGGGGTTCATTCAGGACGTCCTTCAGGATGAGGGGCTCATTGTGGGTCGCAACGTATCCCACCACACCCTCGTCCATATTTAACGCCCGGTCGTGCACATATTCGGGATCAATGGCCTGGGTGGCCTTTAGACGGATTTTTTCCGGGGTCTCATTTTCTTCGATGAGCCAGAGGGAGCAGATTTCCACACCCATGACCTTGGCTGTTACCATGACGATGAGTTTGAGAATATCTTCCAGGTAGAGGTCCGAGGTAATGGCCCGGCTGATATCCATGAGGCCTTTGATGTACTTATTGTAACTCTTGGGGGTTATCTTATCCATGGTCATATCAGTTCGAATCTTTTTCATGTCTCACGAACACGACTTGCCCCCGGATCTAAATGGGGGATTAAAGGGATTGCTGCCATTCTTTGGCAAAGATCTCAGCCACCTTGCGGACCTGGCTTGGATCGATCTTCAAGGCCTTGGCCACTTCGGCATAAAGTGTTTTGCGGTCAATGTTTTCAGCATCCGCAAGATTCTTCAGGTCTCTTTTGTCTTTGAGCCCGAGGCCCTGGGTATTGCCGAGGGATACGTATCCGTCGGTGCCTTCCGAGAGCATACCCTTTTGATAGAAGGGCTTCATCTGGACAAAACGGGCCTTCATCTTGTCCTTGAGTGCCCGGATGGTCGGATTGGAGACCGTGGTGACGTCCTCGGCCCAGGCCGCAGAGGGCGTGAGGGCGAGGAGAATTCGCCGGAAGAGGAAACTCTGGTCATTTTTTTGCGTATCGTTACCCCCGCTACTCTCTCTTCCCCTGATCTCGTCAACGATTTCACCGGCAACGGACTCAACTTTTTCGGCTGGAAAGTAGATGTTGATCGTGACGCAGGCAAAAAGGAAAAGAACAGCGCAGAAAAGGGCGGCCCATAGGGATTTACGATATGTATTCATGTTGACCTCCTCCATTTATTTGATCACAGGGCCACCCTTCGATGAGGTGACCCGTTTGATTCTCTTGACCATGTCCTTGAAACTGGTACGATTATCAGGATTTTGATTTACAACATTTACGCCTGAAAAGCTACTCCTTTTTACCAGGTACTCTTTGTCTCTTTCCTTGATGGTCCCGTTTATCCTGAAGACATCGTTTTCAAGGGATGCCTTCACCCCGATTTTTTTGTAGGGGAATTTTTTGAAAAATGAACTCAGTATGCCGGCAGCCCCCATGAAGGGGCTCTGTCCCCCGCCGATTCGGGCTATATTATCGACCGCCTTCACGCTTATTCTCTGGGAAATTCCCTTTGTTTTTACGGTTTCCGTCAGTAGTTCGAATCGCTGGGGCTGTCCGTAGGCGATCTGCAAATCCTTCACATAACCCTCCAGGATGCCTTCAACTTTGCCGAAGGACGTATCCCTTGTGAGATCATCCAGGTGCAGGTCTTTCCATTCCGCGTTGAGGCGGAAGACCGGGGCTGACGTCAGGATGCCGGAGGCCCCGAGATCGGACAGGGTGACCTTGCCTCCAAAGAGATCGGCCCGAACCAGGCCCTCGGTTTTCAGTCGGCCTTTCCTGAAGCGGATGGGGGCCAGTTTGCCGCTTACGGATCCCCCTGTGGGCCTTGCCCAAACCTGTGAGAGTAAGGGATCCAGGTCGAGGGACTCGAATGCAAGGCTTGTCTCGACGGAAGGCTCGGATCCATATAAACCCCTGCAGGAGAGAAACTCTATTTCGATCTTGCCCCCGGGTACCCGGATTACGGTCGGGTCCTCTATAAAAAGATTGTTCGGGCCTACTTGCAGTTTTAAATCCAGAGGTTGCTGGGGAAGGATGGGCAGGACGACGGAGCCGATGGTGAGCGCCCCTTTCAGGGGTGAGCCGGCGGGCTCCGAGTTCCCGGAGTAATGCCAGACGGGAAAACGGAGATCGATGTCATGGATGCTGAATCCTTGGTCCCCCGATGCCAGTTGCCCTTCCTGCCACTGAAGGTAGCCCTTTGCCGTTTGTCGGACACCGTTGAGTTCCAGTTCCAGGTCCGCGGAAAGGACACCTCCGACATCCAGGGTCGCCAACAGAGGCTTTTCCATCTTAAAGGGTTCCATCAGGAATTGACGAAAGATAGGTTTGGCGGGTGTCTCAGGTAACTTCAGGGTCATGCGGGCCCGGGGGCCTCGGGGTGTCTGATTAAGGGTCCCTCCGAGGGAGAAGGATAAAAGGTTCTTTAAGGCGACCTTCAGGTAGGGTAGCTGGAGGGTCTTCCGGGAAAAATCACACGTCCCCTTTGTGTCGGCGGATAGCCCGTTTTCATGGAGGTTAAAGTAGAAACGGTCGAAGAGGATTTCTCCGGCCCTCACACCCAGGGAAGCCGAGGCTTTCAGTCGGGAGAGATCCTGGTTTACCTTCCCGTCCGCCCGGACATGTAAGGAAATCCCCTCACCCATACAGGTGGCGTCACGGTTTTCCAGGGTGAGGTTTTGAAAATCCATCTCGGTTTTTATGACCCAGTCCCCGCTCGGTTTCTGAACGGCCCGGGCCTCCAGGGCATCCATTCCGTTGAATTGCCATCCGGGGGGGATCAATCCGAGGGCCCCGGCGGTTTCGATCAGATGGATATCCTTCCCCAATAGTGTCGCGGATTTTTGTGCTTTTTTCGTCCTGAAAGATATCTCGATGTTTTTCAGAAGGGAGGTGTCGAAGGTGGCTTTAGGAAGATCCAGGTCCCCCTTACTCGGATCAAAGGTGCCCTTTGGAGCCCGGAGCCGGATATCCCGCAGGGCCGCCTCCTTTTCTCCCATTTGAAAATTTGCCTGAGGTATGAGGACCTCCAGGTCCTTGATCTCGACCAGGGTCTTTTCATAGGTCAGGTCGAGGCTCGCCGACAGGGGCTCTGTCTTGATCCCTTTGGCGGAGAAAAGGGTCCTGGTCGTCTCCACTTTCCCCAGGGCCTTGAGGTCGGGAAGGCCGCCCGTAACGTGAATGTCTGCAGAGACCTCTCCGGTCAAATTCATCTCGTCCTTTGTGTAGGAAAAAGGATTCCGGTCCAGTCGTGTATGGATATCAGCATTCAAGTCCAACCTGCCTTCGCTTATGACAGCCGTGACTTGACCCGTCAGGGATACGGGCCCTGAAAGGCCCGCTGATGCAAGGGCGTTTCTGAATTCGGAAGGGAGCAAAGGGCGCAGGTTCTCGGGTACCAGACGGCAGGTTGCGAGATCCAGGGCGACGCCCGGTTTTTCTCCAAGGTTCACATGCAGGTGTCCGGTCGCATCCAGGAAATCGCCTAGCGTGAGGTGAAAAGAGGCGATACGGGCCTCGAGATCCTTGAGAAATAAAGATCCTTCGCTCTTAAGATTGAGGTTCAGAGGGGGCAAGGGTTCGGGGGCGATTTCTTTCAGGACGGCGCCTTTCAGGGCCAGTTCGAGCGGGGCAAAGGAGAGTGTAACCTGGTCCCGACGAAAAGCGAGATCGGCCTCGTAGTCGGCGGCGGGGATGTCCAGGGTGGGGCTTTTCACGGCAATGCCAATGACCGCGATGTGCGCCTTGATTTCCGGATCAACCAGGGACAGGGCCTGATCGGTCGTGATCCGGACCTGTGGTGCGTTGAGATGAATATCCAGGGAAGCCGAATCAAACCGGGCATTACAGGTGATCTCGATGAGCCGTTCCGGTGTCAGGCTTGCACGGATTTCGTCAACCTCGAGAGCTTGATCCGCCAGTCGGCCGGAGATATGGCCACCCGAAATTTCCGCGGCCTGAAATTTCACGTCCCTGAAAACCAAAAACGCGAAGAGCCGCCCGATCGTTCCGGCCATCCAGGAGATATCTTGTTTTTCCGGTTTGAGCTGCGGGAGGCTGAGATCCTGAGAGACTTCGAGAGAGAAGCCGTTGACCTTCAGGACCTTGAAGACGAGCCGCTTTCCGTTGAAAGGGCCTTCCAGTTCCATGTCCGCGACAAAGGAGGGGATAGAGAGAGAGACGCCTTTGAGGTCTTTGCCGGGGGCCAGCCGAATCCCTTCGGCGCGGACTTGCAGGGGTTTGAGGGAATAGGCCAGTTTATCGATGGTGAAAGCGGCCCCTGCGGTGCGGGAGATTGTGCTTTCAATGAAGGGTTTGACGGAGGCGGGGTGGCGGTAAAAATAGAAGAGCGTGCCGGCAAGGACGATCAGGAGCAGGAGAACCGTTGCGGAAACGGCCAGGAGGATTTTTTTTGTGACTGGTTTCAAGGCGTGTTGAACCCCGTTTGTAACTGTTCAGGTTGTTTAGGCTGTAGGCTAAAGGCTATTAGTTTCCGAACCCTTCGCTATCCGCGCATTGATCGAAGCAGGGCGCCCAAAACCTTCTCGGCTTCCTCAATTTTTGATTCACAGCTAGAAATTTCACGTTCATATCTTCTTTGGGGAATCGCCTGGTTGCTCGATAGATCAGAAGTACCACTTCATCAGCCAATTCAAACGCTCTGAGTTTCCTATGCTCACGCATGTTCCCTTCCTGCGGTACCTCACAGCCTAAATGCCTACAGCCTATCTAGCTGAGTAGTTACCCCCGTTTAATAGTGCCCGGTCATTATAAATCGGCAATCCATGGAGCTGACAGTAAAGTTTTTTCAGGTATTTCGTTTGGACGCCAATTCAAGCCGCATTTTTTCGATCATGTCGCCCTCATTCGCGGCAAGGTTCTCGAGAAAAACAAGGGTTTTTTTGAGGTCATGCCCTTTTTCCAGAAAGAGCTCTTCAAAGAGGTGAAAATGCCGGTGATAGAGGCCGATGGTCAGGAGATAGGCATTGTTCAGGGGAACGAGCCCGAAACCCGTGAATCGGTCCGTTTTCAGCTTCGGCCTCAGGCGCCTGAATTCATCGAGGGTCTCCGAAAATATTTTTTCCCTTTGTTTCAGTTTCGTCTGAAAGGGGATGGGGGTCCGGTAGAGGGAATCCAGTTTTTCCAGCAGGGCGTCTATGTAAGAGGCAAAAAGGCGTTCGTCTTCAATGGAGTCGCGTGCCTCCAGGGTCAGAGGGTGTCCGGGTCCATAGAAATCTTCGAGAAAGAGCAGTGCCCCGATTTTGCCCACAAGCATCGCCACGCTTTCATTGAATAACCCCTGCCCCTTGACGTAGAGGGTCGTATGGGTCATCTCGTGCAGGATCGTTTCCACCAGATCGAGGGTGGAGTCATCGATCATATTGAGGGTCACGGGGTCCCGGAACCACCCGAGGGTGCTGTAGGCCTCGGCCGCTCCGAGACTGACATCGAGGTCTTTTGCCAAAAGCTTATCTTTTTCAGCCCGGGCCGTTTCCAGGTCGAAGAAACCGAGGTAGGGCATTCGGCCGACGATCGGAAACCACCACGTCACGGGTGCCAGGCGATCTTTGGGGCAGGCGGATATCACATAGACCGGCGGGCGGGAAGAGGCCAGATATATCTTTTCATAGTTCTTGGTTTCTTTTAATCCCAAGGTCCGTTCCCCGAAGGCCTTGATGTGAGGCACAAGACGCAGGCGGTCCTTTTTTTGATCGCTCAGGGTGGCGTCTTGCAACCCGTCTTCCATGGGAACCGCACCGGAGAGTAGTTTGGCCTGACCTGCCGCGGCATGGAGCAGATAGGTCAGGCGGCAGCCGGACAGGTTCAGGCTGAGCAGTAACAGCAGGACAAGCAGAAGGCCGGTCTTATGTCGGATTCTGGTTTGCATGGGCTTATATTTGCGAGCAAAAGGCCTAAAAAAAGATCTTAAAACTGTATCTTACCACGAAGAACACGAAAAACACGAAGGAGAATAGAAAAACATCTCACGCCCAGCCTGTTTCTCTTTGCGGGCTTTCCCCAAACAACGGGGCTTCGCTAGAGATACGGCGCTATCAGAGAAAAACATAACATATATTCTTTTTGCCTAATCTCTCTGCGTCCCTGCGGGAGATACTGTCTTTGGTCTTTTCCCTTCAGGGTGGTATTTAAATCGTGATTAAAAAAATAACCCATTCCGCATCCGGCATTGATGCAGTGGTTCGGGTATCGCTTCTCACCACAGTCGAAGGAATTTTTTTCCTTCCCTGAGTTCTCCCCGAAGTTTTTCCATGTGCCGAAGGGCAGCGATTTCCCTTTCCAGGTCAGTGGATTTTATCCGGAGCCTCTCGACCAGGACCTTGGGTTCGATGCCGCCGGTTTCCTTCAAGATTTCGAGGACCCTGCTCTGAACCCTGTTGAGGGGAGGATTTTTGATCGCTTCCTTCATGAAAGACTTGGCACTGTGCACGGCCCAGGGATCACAGGTGCGGGCGGGTGAAAGGGCGTCCATGTAACAGTCCTCACAAAGAACCTGCCCGTGAAAGTTTCTCTCCTCACCCTTTTCGATGGGGTCTCCACACTTTGTACAATCCATGCTCTTTCTCCGTGAGTGGAATGATATAAATTTGAATTTCTCCTAAGATGTTAAGGCCTCAGACCGGGTTTGGCAAGGTTGTGGACGGATACCGATCGCAGGATACCGAATAGAGGAAAAGGGGCATTCCTGTAAGGAAACCGGCTAGAAATAAGTCCCATACCAATGCTGAAATACGATCAGATTCCATAAATGCCAGGAGGTGTCTCGGCGCCCGTTCATGTGATCGTCGATGAGGTTGCGGATGATGCCATAGTGAAAAATGTCCTGGGTCTGGATGCGTTCCCGGGAAAGATATTCGTCGATAAGAAACCGAAGTTCCTTCCGGAGCCAGGCGCCGATGGGCACCTCAAACCCGGCCTTGGGCCTTTTGAGAAGGGAGGGAGGCAGAATGTCCTTAAAGGTTTCCAGGAGGATCTGTTTTCCGCCGCCCACCCGAAGCTTGGTATGGCCGGGAAGGGTGAACATGAATTCCGCAAGGGTGTGATCCAGGAAGGGGACGCGCACTTCCAGGGAATTGATCATGCTCATACGGTCGACCTTCGTCAGCATATCTCCCGGGAGTAGGCCTTTGACGTCCAGGTAGAGCATCAGGTTAACCGGGTCGTCGGGAAAACGGTCTTTCTCCCTGCCGACCCGCTCCCGGATGAAGTTCAGGTACACCTTCTCTTCGTGGGGGCTTTTAAGAAGGGCCCGACGTAGGTCAAAGGGAAATATTTCCCGCCATCCGCAGAATCTCTCGGGAAAGCCGGCACTCATTCCCGTGAGGAATTTCTTGAGTCTTCGTATTTTTTCAAGGCCCGGCTTGTCCCGGGCATCGGGAAGGAGCTGTGACAGGGGTTTAATGACGCCGTCCCTCAAGAAACCCGGGACTTTGGCATAGTATCGGGCCCAGTACTCCCCCATGTACATCCTGTAGCCCGCAAAGAGCTCGTCTCCTCCATCACCGGAAAGGGCCACCGTGACGTGTTTTTTCGTCTCCCGCGACACGATGTAGGTGGGCACCGCTGACGAGTCTGCAAAGGGTTCATCCATGTTTTCGAGGACCTTGGGGAAGGCATCGAGAATATCCCTGTAGCTCAGGCTGAACTCGTAGTGTTCCGTGTGATTGAGCGCGGCGACTTCTCGGGCATAGGCCGTCTCGTCAAAGGAGGGAAGATCCTTGAAGCCGATGGAGAAGGTCTTGATCGGGTGACCTGAACTCCTGGCCATGAGACCGACGATGATACTGGAATCGATCCCGCCACTGAGAAAGGCCCCCAGGGGGACGTCTGCAATGAGGCGGCGCTTTACGGCGGCCTCCATCAGGTGCCTGAGCTGTGCCTTGTATCGGCTGAAGTGGCGGGCATCGGGTTCAACCGGTGACGGGGTTTCCCGTTCCCGGGGATGCAGATCCCAGTATGGCTGGACGGAAAAGGTGCCCCTTTCGACCCGAAGAAAGGTCCCGGGTTCCAGTTTGCGGATGCCTGTGAAGATGGTCCAGGGTTCCGGGATGTGGTTCAAGGTCAGATAGAGGTCGAGGGCCTCGGGGTCAATGTCCCTGGGGACATCGGGGTCATTGAGAATGGCCTTGATTTCAGAACCGAAGACCAGCTTCCGCCCGTCCCGGAAATAGTAAAGGGGTTTTATCCCCAGGCGGTCTCTTCCCAGCAGAAGGCATTCCTGTTTTTGGTCCCAGAGGGCAAAGGCGAACATCCCGTTGAGATGTTCAAAGAGGCCTGTCCCTACTTCTTCATAGAGGTGTAGGATAATTTCAGAATCGGTGCGGCTCTTGAACCGGTGCCCCCTGGATTCGAGGTCCTCACGAATCGTCTGGAAGTTGTAGATTTCTCCGTTGAAAACAAGCCATACCTTCTCGTCCTCATTGCTGAGGGGCTGATGTCCGGCCGCAGACAGGTCTATAACGCTTAGCCTTCGGTGACCTAGGCCGACTGGAGGGGAGACAAAAATACCCTCATCATCAGGACCCCGGTAGTCAAAGGACCGGCACATTTTCAGAAGGAGATCTCGGTTGATGCCTTTGCCCTTTAGATCAAGTTTCCCGCAGATTCCACACATGGATGACCTCTTAAAATGAGCAGGGACTTCTCTTTCCCCTAAAGTCGCAACGATAGGGTTTACCCAGACATCCCTGTGTATTATTCCTGGGGCGCTCTGTCAAGACCGGCTCTTTATCGGAGACGGGCATTTGGGGGTCCTGAATATCCCGCCTGCAGCGGGAGAGATGCGGTACCTTCGGATATAAAATTAACCATATTTTTTAAAAGACCAAACTCATACGAAAACAATACAATATACTGCTAAGTGTTTGATATTATAAGGTCTGGAACAGGGGTGATTTTATTTCGGATACTTATGGCGTTTGAGGCTGGATCAATTCTACCGGAACGCGCTCCCGTACTCGGACGGGTCATGAAAGAGGGGACCTTTGCCTACAGGATCATGGTGGTAAGGGCTTATCATATTCGTTTCATTGATATTTTTGGATTGACACATGTGTTTGGATAACGTAAATTGCCCTAACCTTGGACAAGGATGGGAGATCATGAAAATACATTTTTGGGGCACAAGGGGGTCCATTGCGGTACCGGGAAAGGATACCACTCTTTATGGAGGAAATACCACGTGCCTTGAACTAACGCTTCATAATGATAAAAAGGTGATTATTGATGCCGGAACAGGTATCCGTGCCCTTGGAGACAAGCTTTTGGCGGAAAGCGGGAATGTCAGCATTCACCTTCTGATCACCCATATTCATTGGGACCATGTCCTGGGTTTCCCATTTTTCGCGCCTATTTATAAACCTTCATCCGAAATCATCATAGACGGATACCCCACCTGCATGAAGGGACTGAGATACACCTTTGATAACAAGATGGGGGACGGTTTTTTCCCCGTCCGGTTCAATGACCTTACTGCAAAGATCAGTTATGGGGAAAAATTGAGTGAAGGTGTGCTCGAAATCGACGACACTCTGATAGATAGTATTTTTCTTCAGCATCCCCAGGGCGGATTCGGGTTTAGATTTCGTGAAGGGAACAAGACGTTGGTTTTCCTGACAGACAACGAATTGAGGAATGACGCTTGGGTCGACAGATCCCCCGAAGACTATGTCACCTTTTGCAAAGATGCGGATATCCTGATCCATGATGCCCAATACACACCAGGGGAAATCCCGGAAAGAAAAGGTTGGGGGCATTCGGATTATGAAGCCGCTATCGATCTTGCCCAAAAAGCGGGCGTGAAACGGTTGATTCTCTTTCATCACGACCCTTCGCGTGCGGATGGCGAACTGCAGTCCATCGAAAGCGTTTGTAAGTCTCTCGCCCACGAGAAGTATCCTTCTTTGTCCGTCGAGGCGGCAAGGGAAAACAGCGACCTGGAACTCTAGTTTGAAAAGGTCCTTAATGCGTATGACGTCGCACAAGACCGGAAATGATTTGGTCCTCGTTTTGGGAGGCGCAAGGAGCGGAAAAAGTTCCTGGGCACAGAAACATGCGGAATCCCGTTACGACTCTTATCTTTTTGTCGCCACCGCTCGCATCCTTGACGAAGAAATGGCTGAGAGGGTACGCTTTCACAAGACATCCCGTGGACCGCAATGGCAACTGATCGAGGAGCCGCTTGAAATCGCAGATGTCCTCAGGACCGGATGCGACCGGGTCGGGGCGGTTTTGGTGGACTGCTTGACCGTCTGGCTGGGCAACGTTCTCCTGGAAAAAGGAGAGGAAGAAGTCGTACGTTATCAAGACGACCTTTTGAAAGCCCTCGAGACCGGAACGGGATCTGTTATCCTGGTATCCAACGAAGTCGGCATGGGTGTTGTGCCGGAAACCCCACTGGGAAGAGGTTTCCGGGATCATGCGGGCCGACTGAACCAACGAATCGCCGCCGTAGCCGGCACGGTGGTTTTTATGGTAGCCGGTCTGCCATGGTATCTTAAGGGCAATCCGGGGTCCGGTGGTGTTTGACCCATGGGGTGTTTCGCTAACTTTTGTTACTTAGGTACTTTGTTGCCGGGGAAATTTTCCTCATTTGGGAGAAGCGAGGTATGAAAGAGATTTTCGAAGTCATCAGGGAATCGAATGGGGAAAAGGAGAAGACGGTCCTCCGTATTGGTGTTCGAGTGCGAATGGCGGGCTTTGAAACCCTTTGCCCACTGACCGAACCCTGCGATTCGTATCAGGGCGTGCAGGTCGAGGTCGAGCGCATGAAAAGGGATTTGGATGACCTTCTGGATCAGGCCAAAAAGACGTTCCAGGGGGGGGCTTCCGGCGGAGGGCTCGGGCTGACGGCCGAGATGAACGCCGAACAGGTTTGGGGTATTTTGTCAAAGGTCGTCGATGATCAAGCGTTTGTGCAGGAATTCAACGGCTTGGAAGAGACAAGGAGGAGCGAGGTCGCGGAATATATTCTGACCAGATGCAATATTTTTTCCGGCAGGGCCGCCCTTTTTTCCGCCCGCTATGATGAGGCATCCGGGCTTATGGAATGATGGACAAGTAGAGAAAGGGGGCTATTCCCTTTGAATGCTCTTTGCCGTGGTTACCGCCGCCAGTATCAGACCGGATATCCCTCCGAGTATGAGAACACCCTTTTGGTAGGACCACATGTTTTGAGATGTGATATCAAAAATCGGCATCATGAAGTTCAGGTAATAGGCCGTAATCGGAAAGAGAATCATGGCTACGAGAAGGTTGGCAGACTGAAAAATCAGGCTTTTTTTGAAAAAACCCGAAATAAAAAGGAGCACTCTCCGAACCATGTCCAGCTTTCGAAGCCTGGTTCCAATGCCGTCGAGTTCGGAAGAGAGGCCCTTGGCCTGCTCAAAGGCTTCACGGAATTTGCCCGCCGCTTTGGAACCGTTCGCGGCCCAGTCCTTATCAATGCCGGCTCGAATATGAAATAGTTGCCTTTTCACGTTGTCCACAAGGAATCCGTATTGGAAGCCCTTTGCAAAGGCGAGATACTTTTCCGTTCGATTATTGAGGTCATCGAGGACCGTGACCAGTTTTTCTCTGCGGGATTCTATACTCATGCGGCCCAGGGTGATGATGTTACCCGCATAATGAATAATATCGAGATACCCGAAATATCCTTCCACCCGCTGCAACTCTTCGATTTTCTGCCAGCGTGACTGGGCCTCTATCAGTTCATTATCCTCTTCATCCAGCCATTTCTTGATTTTTTGAAGGGCCTCTCTTGCCTTTTTAATGATTTCCCTGGCCTCGATTTTCGACTCTTCGAGGAGGACCTTCAATTTCATATGGATCATCTCGCTGTATGCTGCGAGTTCCGGATCGATAAGGGCATGGAGATAGTATTCTCTGTTCCTTTTGATCAGTTTGATCAACTGGTGCAGGGCCACGGCATCTTTTCCTTTTCGGAACTGGAAAATTATGGCCTGGTAAGCGGCTTCGTAGCAGTAAGGGTTCAGGTAATAAATTTTTCTTATCATCTCTTCCGCCCTTCCGGGATCACCGCCGAGGTCGTACAAGCGAGAAAGGAGAAAATGCATGAAAATTTTTTGAGGTGTCGTCCTGCTCTTATCCAGAGCCTTGACGAGATAGTACTTGGCCTGCGCGAAATCGTCCTTTTCAATGTTTAGAAAGCCTAGGGCGCAGTAGACCTTGTAGTCTTGCGGGTTTTCGTTCAGCGCGTCCAAAAGTATGGATTGGGCCTGTTCCATATTGGAAACCCGGATGCAATCCTGTCCTATCCATACGAGCCCCCCTTCCCCTGTCCCGTTTGATCTCTCCCTGATTCGATTCCAGTTCTCTTCCTTTGCATCCCATAGCGCCCTGAAAAACCGCAACTGGTAGACCGTCTTGAGTTCATGGAAACCCTCATAAGCCCATTGCGCGGGGTTGTTGGCCGCCGCAGGGCGCTGGGCCGTTGCCGGATGGTTTGGGGAGGTTCCTTTCAGATAATTGAAAAAGAGATTGTTGATTTCTTCCACCGGGCGATAGCCTAGTTGGCTCAGCCCACGCGTGATCTCGGTAAAGCCTTTGGACGGGCAGTCCATGGTGGCATGCCGCCTGTCTCCGCAATAGAAACACGGAGAATATTCCCCTTGGATAAGGGCACTCTGATACAAGAAGAGACGTGATTCGGCCTTCTGATCGTCCTGGAGACTGATTTTGAAAAAGGACTGGGGGCTTCGCGGGTCCGGTGCAGGATTGATGGATAGATTTGACGTCCGTTTGATATAGCCATGGGCCGATGGCGAAATATAAACCTCGCCTGGTTCGATTTTATCCCAGTTGACCTTGAGCTCCCCGAGGGCCAGTCGGCCTGCCCTGAGATAAGAACCCGTATCGATGAGAATCTGAACCGGGAAGAAGGGTACAGCCTCCTGACCGAGGTTGATTTTGAGGTAATCTGAAATCTTTTTTGCGAGTTTTAGGGAAAAAGCCGCTTCCCGGACAATGAGGACAACGGACTTATCAGGAAGCAGCGTTTCCTTCTCAACTTCTCCCCCCCAAAAACTGTCCTTTGTGTTGAGTAGACTGGACCAGGCCTTGGAGAAATTGGCCTTGCCGAGATTGAATAGGGGCCTGAAGTAGATCAGGGTTTTCATGAGAGGATCAAAGCTGATGCTCTCATCCCAGAGGACCTTGTACAGCGTGAATCCTCCGGGAAGTGGGGTGTTTTTAGGAATCTCAAAGGGTTCCAACTGTACTGAAGGAAGATTCTGAACCTGATCGCATACCTGCTGAGAGATGACGATTTGGTCACCCTGTACCAGGGGCAGGAATTTGGCGGCCATGTTGACGACATCGCCGAAAATATCTTTTTCTTCAACAATGCCGTCGCCGAAATGGACTCCAATCCGAATGTGGATTTGCTGCTTAGCCTGGTTGTAGCGCTTAAATTTTTCCTGGATCTTGATGGCGGCCTTGAGGGCCTCCTGAGCATTGAGGAAGTATGCCATCACGGAGTCGCCCAACATCTTGACGACCACCCCTCCGTGTTCCATGATCGGTGGCGTGGCCAGGTTCTGATGTTTCCTGAGCATCCTCCTGCCCTCGATGTCTCCGTGGGACCTGAAAAATCCGGATGAACCCACGATGTCTGTAAAGAGTACCGCCATCTTTTTGATGGATTCCTGCGGGTACCCTTCAATCGCTCTTTGGGAGGTGATCGAGGCTTTGTTTTTGGGTAATGTGACGGAAGAAGGCATCGATTTCGTTTACTCTTTTAACGTTTCGTAGGTTTTCATCTCGTTCCGGAGGTTTCCGGAGGCATAGCCCAATAGACGCGCACCGTTACGGATTCCGTTTCCGCCTTTATCTTGTGTTTTCCAGACTCGGTTAGGAACTCGAAAGACGGTACGGGCGCTTTACGCCTGCAATAGTCGTATCGGCAAAGGGCATGAAAAACTTGAAGTGTTAGGAGGGGAGTCCCGTTAAAAGAATGAAATGGGGATGACAGGATTAGACCCATGGTGGAAATTGTTTTAGCATAGAAAACATGGTACTTTCTTCAACCCGATGATCGTGAGAATTTTCGACCCAGGAAAGGGGGCGTTCAGACAGGCGGATTTTCGGGATTCAGACTTCCTGTCCGGTATCCCCCGAGGTCAAGAACCACAAACTTAAACCCCAGATCCTTGAGGTGCGCGGCGATGAGTTTGCGGTTATCTTCTTGAATAATCGTTTCCAAGCGGGATGGTTCCACTTCGATACGGGCCATGTCACCGTGATGACGGACTCTGACCTGGGCATGAGACAGCAATTCCCGGATGTATTCTTCGGCTGAATCCACCTGCTTCAACTTTTCGGCCGTTATAGGATTGTCAAAAGGTATCCTGGAGGCAAGACATGCGTAGGAGGGTTTGCGCCATGTGGGGAGACCGAGGTTTTTAGAGAGACGGCGTATCTCTTCCTTTGAAAATCCCGCCTCAGACAGGGGGCTTCTTACCCCTAATTCGCGACTGGCACGAATTCCGGGCCTGAAGTCCTTGTGATCATCAATATTCTCTCCGTCCAGGACAAAATCCAACCCTCTCTCCCTCGCGATTTGGAACAATGCCCCGAGCCGGATTTTTTTGCAGATGTAGCACCTCTCGGGAGAGTTTGCCAGGAAGTCGGGGTCTCCCATTTCCTGCCCCTCCACGGACAGAAGTCCCACATCGAGCCGTTCGGCGAGCCGGAGGGCGTCGTGACGTTCGTGGGCGGGTGTGGTCTCGGAAAGGGCCATCACTGCCAGGACATTGTCTCGCCCCAGAGCATCCCGTACGGCCTTGAGCAGAAAGGTGCTGTCCACACCGCCGGAAAAGGCGACCAGAGCGCGGCCCATGTCTTTTATGGATTTTTCAAGAAACCGGTATTTTTTGTTTAGGATTCCCTGTATTTCATTCACGATTGATGTCCTCTCGCCTGATCACCAATAACGCCGTCTTTCGTTGGCGGGGGCTCATTTGTTTCGTCGTCAAAAACCTGATCTTCTGGGGTCGGTCGAAGGTTCCCGCCTTTTGGGACATAACCCATGCCTGATCCTTCTCAGCCTCAATCGGGCGGGGAAAAGCACTACACAGGGAATCTGTACCCAGCAGCGGCATACATGGGAGAGTCGGTTTCGAATAGGATATGTTATCACAGGTTTTCCCTCGTGAAAAGCCGCGGGATTCGGCCCTGATCTACCAACAGGGCATCATCTGTCCCGCGCTTCGCGGGATGGCCTTGCGACGTATGGTTTTCAGTGACGTAACTATACTCAGCTAGATAGGCTGTAGGCATTTAGGCTGTGAGGTACCGCAGGAAGGGCACATGCGTGATCATAGGAAACTCAGAGCGTTTGAATTGGCTGATGAAGTGGTACTTCTGATCTATCGAGCAACCAGAGAATTCCCCAAAGAAGAAAGGTATTGTGGAAGCCGAGAAGGTTTTGGGCGCCCTGCTTCGATCAATGCGCGGATAGCGAAGGGTTCGGAAACTAATAGCCTTTAGCCTACAGCCTAAACAACCTGAACAGTTACGCAGTGACTAAGGTTAAGGTGTTGCATTGCGACCTTCTTTTCGAAGGGGATCTGCCAAGTGCCAGGCTTCTTTACGTATAGCGCCCGCATTGAAACCCCTGGCCTAGAGCGCACCACACACAGGAATCCGGCATGTCTTCCGTGACGGCCAATTGCGCTTCGCATTTCCCGCAGAGGTATTCCTCTCCGGTCTTCATGGGTCCGTCACAGGGCGTGATGCTCATAGGGCAAAGCTGTACACAGGCGCCGCATCGTTTGCAAAAATCGGGGCGAACACCGAAGGGGAAATCCACATGGCGATCCTTGCCTCGGCCGACAAAGTCGATGGCGTTGGCCTGCCAAAGGCTTCGGCAGACCCTGACACATCGCCCGCACAGGACGCAGTCGCTGTTCCTGAAAGGATAGCGGACTTCCTTGACCCCGCAACGCACGGCGATGTCTTGAATGGCGCGGGAATTGGGGGCTTGGGCCACGAGTAGTTCCGCTATGTTCCGCCGCAGTTTCTTGATTTTCTCGGTATTGCTGCGAATCACCATGCCCTCCTGAACATTCAGGGTGCAGGAGGTGGTGATCTTTGATCGGCCGTCCAGGACATGCTCCACGATGCAGAGCCGACAGGCGCCGATATCCGACAGATAGGGAACATGGCACAGATGGGGGATGCAAATGCCGTATTCGATGGCTGCATCGAGCACACTCGTTCCCTTTGGCGCCCGGATATGGGCACCATCAATGGTCAGGGTCACATATTGCATGATTGTACACCTCGTTAATGAACGTAAATGGCTTCAAATTTGCATTCGCTCCTGCAAATCCCGCATTTCTGGCATTGCTGTGCATTAATGGCATGCACCTGCTTTTTTTCACCTTTGATGGCCTCATGAGGGCACGCCTTTTTGCATTTGCCGCAGCCTGTGCATTTTTCAGGATCGATTTCGTAAGTGATCAATGCCTGGCAGACGCCCGCGGGACACTGCTTCCGGTTGATGTGGGCCTCGTATTCCTCGGGGAAATAGCGAAGCGTGGAGAGCACGGGATTTGGTGCCGTCTTGCCCAGCCCACACAGTGCCGTTTCGCTGACCGTATAGGCCAAATCTTCGAGAAGCTCGATTTGCTTCGGCGTCCCGCGTCCTTCCGTGATATCCGTGATGATCTCGAGCATGCGGTCGATTCCCAGGCGGCAGGGTGCACATTTGCCGCAGGACTCGTCCTGGAGAAATGTTAGAAAATACTTTGCCACATCCACCATACAGGTGTCCTCGTTCATGACCACCATACCGCCGGAACCTACCATGGAACCGGCCTCGGCAAGGGCGTCGAAATCCACGGGAAGGTCGAATTTGTCCACGGGAAGGCATCCACCTGAAGGGCCGCCGGTCTGTACAGCCTTAATCGGTTTACCGTCGGAAGGCCCTCCGCCGATATCGAACACGACGCTACGAATCGGCGTCCCCATGGCTACCTCGACAAGCCCCGTGTTTTTGACATGGCCGGTGAGTGCAAGGATTTTGGTCCCCTTGCTGTGCTTCGAACCTTTAGAAGCGAACCGGGTTGACCCGTTCAGGATGATGTCCGGGACGTTGGCCCATGTCTCGACGTTGTTCAGTACCGTCGGCTTGTGCCAGAGGCCGTCAAGCACGGTGTGGACGTCTTTTGCGCGCGGTTCACCGACCTTGCCTTCAAGCGAGGCCATGAGCGCTGTTGATTCCCCGCACACGAAGGCCCCGCCGCCTCGGGCGATCGCTATGTCAAAGGAAAGGGGCGATCCCAATATGTTTTCGCCCAAGAGCCCGATTTCTCTGGCCTGCTTTACGGCCAAGCGGGCATGCTTTACGGCCAGGGGGTATTCGTTCCGGACGTAGATATAGCCCTGCCGGGCACCGACGGCCCAGGCGCCGATCATCATCCCCTCGAAAACCAGATGGGGGTTGCCTTCCAGGACGCAACGGTCCATGTAAGCCCCCGGGTCGCCTTCGTCCGCGTTGCAGATGACATACTTCTCATCGCCCGGCGCCTCACGGCATTCAGCCCACTTGCGGCCTGTAGGAAAACCGCCCCCTCCGCGTCCCCTCAGCCCGGAGGCCTCGATTTCACGAATGACTTTTTTGGGGGCTATCCCGGCAAGGGTCTTAGCCAGGGCACCATACCCGCCGATTGCGATGTAATCCTCGATAACGCATGGATCGAGCCGGCTGTTCCAGGACAGCAGATGGCGGTCCTGTGCGGCATAAAAGGGAACATCCGATGCCTTAAGTATTTTTTTACCGGATACGGGGTCCGTGTAGAGCAGTCGTTCAACGGCCTCGCCATCAGAGACGGTTTTGGAAATGATTTCGGGGGCGTCTTCGGGCGAGACATGGCAGTAGAGAATGTTGCCGGGTTCGAAGACAACGATCGGTCCCTGCTCGCAAAAACCGTGGCATCCCGTAATGCGCACGTGAACGTCCTTATCCAATCCTTTTACGGCCAGCTCCTCTTTGACGGCATCAATAACGTCCTGGGAACGTGATGCCCGGCATCCGGTTCCGCCGCAGAGGATGAGCGTTTTTTCAATGGCGTTGCGTTCGTTTCCGAGTCTCTCCCGAAGGTCGTCCAGTTCACGGATACTGCTGAGCCTAGTCATGTTCGGGTTCCTCCGTCTCGGATTTTCGAACCGATTCGATCAGGGCGCGCAACTTGCCGGGAGTCATATGGTGATGATAGGTTCCGTTGTGAACAAGAACCGGTCCGAGCGCGCAGGCGCCGAGACAGTTGACTTGTTCAACGGTAAAGAGGCCGTCCTTCGTCGTCTCACCGGGTTTGACTCCGAGTTGACCGCAGGCCTGGTTAAGAACGAGTTTGGCGCCCCGCACATGACAGGCTGTGCCCATACAGGTGGTAAGAACATTCTTTCCTCGGGGTTCGAGCGCAAAGGCCTTGTAAAAGGAGGCAACGCGGTACACATCAATGAGTGGCACACCCAACCCATCCGATACGGCCCTCATGGCAGCTTCCGGGATATACCCGAACTGGTCCTGGACGTCCTGCATCACTTCAATGAGCTGATGGGGCTGGCTGCGGCGCCCCTCCAGGATGGGATCAATCGCGAATGGTGGCATATGGATCTCCTTCATTTCCGGGGTTTCTCTTAACAATACTGTTTGATTTTTTCCGATTTCGCCCTGCTGTATATACAAATGTGGGGATTTTTTATTGACAGGAAAGAGTTTACCGAATAGAAAATGCAGGTAAATACAAAAAGAATGCCCCCATAATGCCTATAAAATATAGGCATTATGGGGGCCGGTTTTTCGCCTATCAATGACACATTGAAAATGGGGATATGGAGAAGAGAACGGTCGTTGGGCCGAAATCATCTTTCTTGAAGGCCGATATCAAGGGTTTGCTGAATCAGGCGGAGGATTTGTCACTTTTGTGGGGAATCCCCTTACATCACGAAGGTGAACCGGCAGAAATCGAAATCGCTCTGCAGGAACGCATCAAGGAATTGAACTGCCTTTATGGGTTGGCACGGCTGGCCGAGCATCATTCCGATTCTATTGCCGCATTGTTACAGGATCTTGTCCGCTTTTTGCCCCTATCATGGCAGTACCCGGATATTACCTGCACACGGATCGAGTTCAAGGGAAATACGTATAAAAGCAAGGGATTCAAAGTCTCCAAATGGCGGCAGACATCCCGGGTCTTTATGTATAATGAACCGGTGGGTGAAGTGGCGATGTTCTACCTCCAGGAACGTCCGCCAAGGGATGAGGGGCCGTTTCTGAGCGAAGAACGTGCCTTGTTGGATGCAGTGGCCGAACAAATCGGGACTATTGCGATGCGTATTTCGGCTGAACGGGAACTTCAGGAGATCAACAAGCAGTTGACCGTGGAACGTAAGGCATTGCAGGAGGCAAACGCGGCACTTCGAAACGTCCTGGCAAGGATTGAGGAAGAAAAGCAGGAAATTTATATGAATGTGCAGGCGAACGTCGAAAAGATCCTGATGCCTATCCTGCATGCGCTGTCTCTTGAAATACCGCAGGGTCAGCGAAAATACATGGAACTGCTGAGAATCAACCTGGAAGAGATTACCTCCCCCTTTGTCAGGCACTTGTCACGCGTCTCTCGCTCCCTGACACCGACGGAGATCAAGATCTGCGATATGATCCGTAATGGCCTGCGAACCAAAGAGATCGCCCGGTTGCGAGGTGTATCGCCGGCTACGATCAATCGACACCGGGAACACATCCGACGGAAGCTCAAGATTACCAACAGCGAAGTCAATCTTGTAACCTATTTGCAAACGAGTCTGTGGAAGGGGGAAACATAATCTAAGGGGCTCCCGACGGGCCCTTAAGGTAATGTGGTTGATGACCACCCTCTGTTCACTCGGAAACCTATGCCATTCCCAATATAGGGCGTATTATATGTTTCAATGCTTTCGAGTAAATTCTCATATAAATCATACACCTCAAATTTGGTGTAGCTCCGGGTGGGATCAAAATAAAGAATCAATTTATACCAATGGTATGGAATGACAGATGCCCCGGATAACTCTTTTCCGGCGATGAGTGTAGCATTTTGGCCTATAGTGGAAATTTTAATATGTCTATCGTATCCCAAAACCGCGACATATCCGGTATATTCATCGCCTTTGGTGCTAAAGACAATCCCGTTGGGTCTATCCGAAGTTTTGCTCGAAGTATTAAAAACATACGCTGTAATCTGGTAGGAATCCTCTTGAGAAAGAGAGAAGTCATTATTTGTCAGGATGGATTCGTCTGTTATGCACGGCCAACTATTGCTTGTCTCATCTCTCAGGGAAAATGATCCCAGGAAGGCATTGTCGGAAGATAACGGACGTGTGGCATAAAGGCCATCGAAATCGAACTCAATATATTTTTCAGAGTTGCCGCGCTCAAAATCTTTTTTGAATGTTTCGGGATCCGTAGCCACTGTGCCTGAGGAAAAGAGACACAGAAAAAATGAGACAGAAATAAAAGGTGAAACAAATAATGTCCAAAACAAGCTGACCATCATGATCGTTTCCTTTTCCAGCCCGGAGTTTTGAGGTTCTGATCCGCTATATGTCTTAAATTGATTGCCTGCCATATTTTGCCCGCATACTTGCGGTTATTGCTTTCTAAAATATATTGAACGAAACCCGCATCCTCCTTAAATGTTACGGACAACCTGTCACGCCCGAAAACAAACCAGAGTATGCCCGGAAAAACGCCTGCCAAAAGCAGGATTGATCCCGTAAACACAAAATAAAACATTCCCGGATGGTTTAAAAAGACATTTAATTGTCTTCCGTCTAAGGGTTCATATTTTTCAATGATGAAACCATTGTTGCGGAACTCCTGATAAAACAAGTCATAATTTTGATCTACGCTGCCGTTTATCGGCCAGACAGATCTCACTCTCTTTGCCTTTTTAACAAAAAACAGGCCCAGGCCAATCAGACAACCGAAACCGAGATATGCTTTTATGAAAAAAGACACTTCTCCAAAAAATGAGAAGACGAAGAATGCGATCGAATAAAAGACAGGAATGCTAATCAGGGTAAATAACCCGGGTGATTTAAACATAAGATGACATTCTTATTTTATTTGAAGAGTTTTTTGAATCATTGGTTGCAGGTCATAATCAATGGTCTCAGACAATTGCCGTGGTCTGCACCGGCAGCAAAACTATCCATTTGCCTTGAGACGGTTCAGCGCGACCACGCTTCCGAAGATCATGAGTCCTCCGATCCAGAAGCGCAGTGTCGCAGGGTCTCCCATAAAGACGATTCCCACCAGGGAGGTAAAAATGACTTCGCTGGACATGAACACCCCACCTTCCCATCCCCTGCAATAGAAAAAGCCCTGGTTCATTGAAAGCTGGGCCGACACCGAAAAAAAGATGATGCCCAGAATCATGACCCATTCCGTAGGCGTCGATGGGAATACCGGGTGCATGATAAACTTCGGGAAGGTTATGATAGCACCCATGGTACAAAAATAAAGATAGATGACGACCGGACCGTTTTTTTCACGGAGCGAACGGATCAGCGTGACGGTCATGCCGGCAAACACGCTGCCCACGAGTGCCATGATTTGTCCGAGACCCCCCCCGGCAAGATGAAAATCGAACAAGACCCCGACGCCGATCACCACCACGGCGATGCATGCTATTTCGGATTTCCCGATGCGTTCCCCGTAAATCAGAAAGGAAAATATGGCGGAAAATGCAGGGAAGGAATAGAAGATGACAAGCGCCGTGGATAGGGGCAGCAGCCGAATGGCCGTTATGAAGGAAATAAAGGCCATGGATCCGACACATCCCCGAATGATGAGCAGACGGGTATTGATTCCCCTGTAGAGATTACCGTGACGTCCGAAGATGGCGAGGAGAACCACCATACCGCCGAAGAATCTGAAAAAACCGATATGCCAGACCGTAAACGCCGGCCCGAGCAGCTTGACGAAGACATTGAGCAACGTGAACATCAATGCGGCAGACAGCATGAAGAGCGGACCGGCTATGGCCGCATCCATTTGCACCAGGTGCCGTGCCTTTTCCTGATGATCCATTTAGATCCTTTCATGACCCCGGCGGTTATCAGAACCGGGGCGTTGTCGTCTTTAGGACAGTCGTTTATGGAAAAGAGGGGTGATCCTCCTTCTTGCGCGACCGGCCTGCCCCGGCGTTTGAGTCCAACGTAGAAAGCCGGTCATTCCCCGCGTAACGAGTTGAAGCCTGACACCCGAAACCTGAAACCCTTTGTAGTGATATGCGGTAAGTCGTGCCCTCTGAGCTTAGATCAAAGCCGGGACTTCCGAACCCGGATTCTTTAATCGTAGCCCAGCTCCGCCAGCCTCTCTTCGTTTATTCCCAAGGCATGGGCAATTTCATGCACCACGGTGATCTCTATCTCTTTCTCCAGCTTTTCGGTCGTTTGGCACATCTGCTCGAGAGGCTCCTGGAACAGAAAGATGGTATTCGGAAAGAGCGGCGGATCAATCACCGATCTTTCCATCAGTGAAACTCCGCTGAAGACGCCCAGAAGCGTCTCATGGGCCGGCAGACCCATTTCTTGAAGCATTTCAGCGGAAGGTCGTTTCTTTACGGAAATCAGTATATTTTCCATATGCTTCCGGATCTCTCCGGGGATGCGCCGGATTGATCTCTTCACGATCCGGTCAAACTCTTTTTCGTTCAACTTCATTGTTTTTCGAGGCTGCATAACCCCTCCGGAAGTTTTTTGCAACATTGGGGTGAATCCTGTCTGCCCTCTGTTTTGTATCAAAAAAATCGGCACCATTCTTCCGTCAAGAGCGTTCCGTTGGTCTGAATGTCGTTGACGATGCGTCTCTTCGGGTCTTTATGTCTTTGCTGTACTTCCATGATTTTGCGGAAATAATCCAACCCCAGGACGGTCGGTTCGCCGCCGTGCCATGAAAACCGGATGACCGAATCCGGAGAGGCGTTGATATGCTGGACGATATACTCTTCCAGGATGTCATCGGGCATGCGGAATGAATCGGACTTGGAGTAGAGGTGCTCTTTTTGCAGATAGTAACAATAGGAACTACCCAGGTTGCAGACGGCCCCACCCGGTTTGACAAAAACCTGAAATGAACGGGAAGCTTTGACCATGTTTTTATCCGATTAGCGGAAAATGTATTCGTGTCCAAATTTACCAAAAAAGAGTTGCACGGGGTGCAAAGTCAAAAGAAACATTGAAAAAATCGGGTATTAAACTTATTCCGGGGCCGGTTACCGCCTAAACGTCCTCGTACAGGGACCTGCGGGAAAGATGCATGGTGTCGAGGACCTGGCGGGCGTTGTTCGAGGAAACCGCTTCCAGCTCGCCGGTGGCTTTTTGCAGCACCACCCCGGATTCGGTGAGTATCCTGTGGCGGGCCTTGCGCTCCTCCTTGTCCGGACAGCAGACCAACTGGCAGTTTGCGCATGACACCCGCATCTTGTCGTCCGTGTAAAAAAAATACCTGCCGCCCGGGGCGGCAGGCCATTGGGAGTGTGCTTTGCTCATTTTCTGGTAGGCTTCTCGGAGCCGGGCGTCGCTTTTGGGAACGGGAAAGCGACCCGGTGACCAGGTGGACCACTTGCCCGAGGAATGCAGGCCCGTAAAGCCGCTGCACACCAGGTCGCATCTGCCGTAATCGCCGCGTTTTGCATAAGATGTTTCCACGCCGCCCAGGGTGACCGTGGTCTTGTTTTTGCGGTTCATGAATTTCGCCACGCAGGAAGCCATGCACAGTCGGCAGGAGTCGCAATAATTTCCCTCAAGTGGCAGGGAAGGTGTTGGGGAAAGCTCGGCCGTGGTCACCACCGCCCCCAGGATGACGGCCGCGCCGTGGCTTTGGGTGATCACGTTGCCCGAAAGGCCCATATGACCCACGCCGCACCTCACCGCCAGGTAGCGGTGGGAAATGTCCGGCTGATACATGTCCGCCGGATAGCCGGATTCCGACGGCCGGAACACGTTGTTGGCCGCCACGGCGACGGAATGATGGCCCTTTTGCGTGAGGTAATTGGCCAGGTGTAGAGCGATGCCGCTGGCCACCACGTTTGCGCGGATCATCTCCCTTTCCATGGGAAGTCTTTCCTTTTTGGCGAGATAGGGGAGAATGAGGGATTGGTCCATGCCCACGGCGAAACTGATCGCCGACCTGGCCTTTGGCAGCACATAGGAAAGGTCCGTGGAAGGGGGGCCTCCGGCGAGCGTCTCGACCGTTGTAATTCCGGCCGCCAGGGCCCCTTCGATAACCGCGAATTCTCTCACGATTTTGCTCAGTTTATCCATGATTCCAAAACCTTTCCATTTTTATCTCCCGATATCTTTCGACATGCTATACCTGGATCATGATGTGATGTAACCACCGGGCGCATCCAGACATATTCCCAATATTATTCCATCATGGCATTCCGGTAAAGTTTCTTATGTTTTTATGGACGTACCTCAGCCCCCCTCGAACCGACCCGGTAAACCTTTCCTCCTGTAAGACGTCTAAAATTTTAAAAGGTCAGATCTCGAGAGGGGCGATTGAAATGCCTGGATTGAATAATATGGTGCGATCTCTGTGCACCGGGTTGCTCGTCATCATGACAAGCATTTCGGCGGACGCACAGTCCCTTGTTGAGGATTCGGCAGCGGAACAGATCCTGGTGGGGTGGATATCCCATACCGAGGGGGAGGTCCTGCGCCATGAACCCGAAGAAGGGGTCTGGATTCCGGTCGTCCAGGACTTCCCCTTTACCCTGAACGACACTCTGCACGCAGGGGAGGGCGCAAGGGCCGAGATCATCATCCCCAATAACACCTGGATAAGAATTGGTGATGTCACCCGGATTCAGGTGATTGACCTTAGAGAGGACCTGACCGACGTGGAGATCGACTCAGGGATGGCCAGGTTTTACAACAAGGGGACCTATTCCGCGATCAGGTTACGGACACCTTTCGGGGATGTGGAGGCCCCGCCGGAGACCCGTTTTGACGTGTATGCAAACATTGATTCCGTTGAAGTGATATGTTTGCGAGGCGGGGTGTATTTCACGCATGGGAAAACCGCACAACGTGTCGAGGTGATTGAAGACTCGTCATCTCTCGTTGCGAACAACAGGGGAATCAGGGCCGGAACGGGCTATGAGGATCCTGTCTGGAGGGCCTGGAACCGGGACAGGGATGCCCTCTGGGCAGATAAGACGAAACCCGGCATGAAATCATTGGATAATTTGCCTCCAGCCCTTCAGGACCACGCTTATGACCTGGAGGAGAATGGGGTGTGGGAGAGGGTCTACTATGAAGGTGGAACCAGGTATCTCTGGCGGCCCATTTATATCGGCTCTACGTGGGCGCCTTTTACAGTGGGCCGCTGGACGATCCGGTACGGTGAGAACACTTGGTTTCCCCTCGAGCCCTTCGGATATGTGACTCACCATTATGGCAACTGGATTTTCACAAGAGGCCGCTGGTACTGGGCACCGCCTTCGGCTCGCATTCACGGCTACGTAAGCGCCTCCTTTTTTCACATTGCATTTGCCTGGTATCCGGCCAGGGTAGCCTGGATCCATTACGGTGTTGACATCGGGTGGATCCCGCTGGGACCGCGTGAACGCTACTATTGTCATCATCGATGGGGCCCGAGAGTTGTCGTCATCAGGAATAAACGAATGAACAAGGGTTCCGCCGGGGTGACAAGATACAGGAATTACAGACATGCCGTGGTTGTTCACCAGGAGGACCTTTACGCTGCCGGGAATTACAGGCATCATCGGACCTTAACGGGCAACAGCGCTCGTGTGGCGAGTAGATACCGGGTGAGTCCGGTCTTGGACCGAAAGATCATGGAGCGTTATCGAACCGCCGGTCGCCGACACGAATCTTGGGGATCCGATCGAAAATTGAGACCGGGCCTCACGGGGGTGCGAAAAAAAGGCCGCAGCACGGCGCAGGCTCCCGAAACTCACACGAGCCGTTCGTCGCGTTTTACCCCGGTAGGCCGGGCGGTCAAACCAAAACGAATCGGAGCCAAAGAGCGGTTTACGCCTTTGAAAACAGGCGTAAAGACAACCGGCATCTCAGATGTGAAAAGAGAAGATAAGCGGATTGACAATGCTTGTCAACGACGCAAAATCCGGGTAAGTTCGAAGGATCGGGCACCGATCAAGACGAGAAAAGTGCTTCCCCGTAACATGCGCCAAACACCTTCAAAATCCCCTCCGCCCGGATCCCGAGAAGATCAAAAATCGCGTCGAAAAGTTCTTCGAAGCCCCCCAAACAACACGCCCACCGCGTCCCGGTTGACGCACCGTCCGAAGAGACCGGGCCGAGTGCAGGAACGACGCCAGGTGCAAAAGAAGACGTCGGCGGCGGGGCGTCGCAGGTTGAAGCTTGAGGCCAAAGCTGGTCTGAGCAAGAGGGTTCCCGAACCCGGCCTGGGAAGAGGGGTGCGAAGCGAGCGCATGATTCAAAGGCGAACCACAGGTAAATGGAAAGAACGCGTTTCAAAATCCGGAACCGGTCAAAAGATCAAAAATCAAAGCACGCTGACCCGACGACCGAGTGACCGGACCTTATCCTTGAGAGATAAAAAAATTTCAGGCAACCGTGAGCAAAGAAGGAAGAAGCGAGATTTAAAACGGTTTAAGAGTCCAGTTCATCCAGAACGGCAACGGCTATTTTTTCCAGCAGATAAGGTTTTTTAACATAGGCCCCCGCACCCAGTTTCTGCGCCTCCCTGATGCGTTCTGTCTTGGAATAACCACTGGTAATGATCGCCTTCTGGCCCGGATGTTTCTCAATTATCCTGCGGTATGTCTCGAGACCGTCGATGCCGGGGTCCATGATCATGTCCAGAACGACAAGATCGACGGAATGCTTTTGCAGATATCTTACCGCAATCTCCCCGCTCGGAGCGGTGGCCGTTTCATACCCAAGTGTGGAAAGCATTTTGGAGGCGAGGTCGAGCTGATCGGGGGCATCGTCAACGACGAGAATTTTCTGCCCCTTTCCCTTTAAATCTTCTACCGACGTATGTTCTCTTTCTTTTTTCGCCGCCATTTTTGTGACGGGAAAGTATATAATAATGGTCGTTCCTTTGCCCTCTTCGCTTTGAACATCAATATAGCCGTTATGGTCCTTGACCGTCCCCCAGACGACGGTCATCCCCAACCCTGTTCCGCTCCTTCCCATGACCTTCTTGGTATAGAACGGTTCGAATATCCGATCGATTTGATCAGGTGGAATACCCATCCCGGTGTCGGATACGGTGAGGACCGCGTAGCCCCCTTGCTTTACATCATCATACCCCCTGATGGGTTTATCCACATAACGGTTTTCTGTTGTTATGGTGACCGTCCCCTCCTCCGGCATGGCCTCTGCGGCGTTGGACAAGAGGTTCATCAGCGTTTTTGAAAGATGAACGGGAGATCCCAGGATATTCAACAGGTGATCATCCAGACATATTTTGAATTGGATGTTCGGGTGATAGAACTGTAGATTTTGTTGTTCCGGCGATTTGAAATGCTTTGACACAATTTCGTTGAGGTCTAGGACTGTAGCATTTGAAACGCCCCTTCGGGTCAGAGTCAGCATATCCTGAACGATAGCGGCGGCTTTTTCCCCGGAATTTTTTATAACTCCAAGCGATTTTTTCATCGAGCTGTCATCGGGGAGGTCCATCATAAGCAGCTCCGGCAGACTCACCACACCCCCGAGGACATTGTTAAGATCATGGGCGACACCACCGGCAAGGGTCCCCAAGGCTTCCATTTTGCTTGCCCGGTCGAGCGCAGTTTCCAGTCCCTTTTTCTCTTCTTCCGCCTGCTGTATCTCAGTAATGTCCCGGATAAAGGCGCCGATCCCCTTTGAACCGTTTCGCAGGGGAACGGGAAATTTGCGGGTTTCCACTACCCTGTCGCGCAGCCGTTCCTCAATAACAATGCGTTTATCGGCAATGAGTGCGCGTTCGTCCGATCGTCTGGCCAATTCGACAAAATCAACGGTCTCAATCTCATCATCACTTTTCCCGAGTATCTCCCCTTCTTCACTTAAACCACATATTTTAAGAAATGGTCGGTTGGCGAAAAGGTAACGTAAGTTTTCATCCTTCATAAACGCTGCGTCGGACGTGGCATCCAGGAAGGCCCGGTAACGTGCTTCGGCATTTTTTAAAATCGCGTCGGCTCTTTTCTGTTCGGTCAAATCGGTCATCGATATGACCCGCCGCCTGGTACCGGCAATAAATGCTACGGTAATAAAGATATGCTTGGACTCGCCGTTTTTACAGACAAGTCTGAATTCATAATTTCTAGGTGCGTATTTGCCTTTCACCCGGGATTTGTGGTAGCCGATGACTCGGTCAATGTCCCTGGGATCGACGAATGACATCCACGTTAGGCGACCTTTGACTTCTTTCCTGGAATAACCCGATAATTTTTCAAATTCGCTGTTTACAAGTGAGAGGATGTTGTCATCCTCGATAATGGCCATGGCAGCATTGGTGTTTTCAAAGATCGCACGGTATTTCCTAGCACTCTTGCGCAACTCTTCTTCCATGTGTTTCCGGTCGGTTATGTCCCGAGCGATGCCCTGGACGGCAATAGGGACCCCATCCGTCGAGGTCATAATGCTTGATTTGATATCGAGCCATTTCTCCCGGCCGTCCTTCATGCGTACGATTAATTCGAGTGGATCATATTCTTGGTGAGGTTTTTCGAGCCTTGCCCTAAGTCTGCTTCGGCCTAGAGGGACCAAGTCAGGATGTATGAATTCCAGGATATTTTTGCCGACCAACTCTTCGACGGTATAACCCAGGACCTTTTTCACGCTTGGATTGACCGATATGATCTTCCACCCCAAGTCATGGAGGTAAATGAGATCTATTGCATTTTCATAGAGATGTCTGAATCTTTCGCCATTCTCGATGGCGAATCCCCCCGCTGTTTTCCGGTTGGTCATACCCCCCCCACTCACTCTGTTTCGTCGAAATACCGGGGTGACCGAAAAGGACACCATACAGCTTCAGCATATTTTCATTTGGAGTCTGAACACGATTTTCAGGCATGCCCGTTATCCCCATTCGGTCATACCCTCATGAAACAGCAGGCTGAGAAAATCCGCAGCCATGACGCAAAAATGCATTACTTTATGATAATCGGTCAAAACCCAATCAATCTTAAGCATTTTTCGAACAGTTGAAAAAGCTATAGGAGGCGGAAAAACACGTTAATACAGAATCCGTAGCCAAAGACTTAACCCATTTACACACGGCGCTGAGGACCGCTATCTCGGCCTTAAACAACTGGTGGAGGTGGGGGCCAGGCGAGCTTTTGGCTGATACGGTTCGACGAGCTGCCCTGCGAGATCTGCAGGGAACGCCTGTCAGAATCAATTGGCACGGGGTACCGGAAGCAATCGAATTGGAGGGTCAGAATAATCCGGAATCTTCCTTATATAGCAGGCGTTCTGTTCGATGGCTAAAATGTTTCTTTGAATGTCAATATCACCAGGCTTTAGCTTCAGTGCCAGGTCGTAGAGTTCTTTGGTATTTACAACATCTCCCATAAAGTTAATGGCAAGCCCGAGATTATTGTAGGCTGCACCCAAGTCTGAAATCATTTTATTTTTAACATTTTCTGGCGCAATATTGATAGCCCTTAGGCTTATGGCAATGTTTTCACGGCTATAATCAGCGCTTGAATTTAAAAGATCTATTTCAAAGTTGTTAAAACCATAAAAATCAGGTTTATTGATTCTTTTAATGATATGGCGGATTATAAATGCAGACAGATAATAAAATTGCCTTGCTCTTGCCGGGTCTTCAGAATATCTAACTGGTGGAAATGTGGAGGTGGAAATGTATGTGCCAACAACTTTTTCCAGGAGATACTGAGCGACTTTGTTGTTTGATATGATAATATCCCTTTTACGATCACTGGTATCAAACTGCCCCTGGAAAAACTGCCTGTTTTGCTTTAGCGCAATCGCCAGAACCCGCAGGCCTAATTTCAGTACTTTGTCATTGTCCCAGCCAATTATATTAAAAACAGATCTTTTTGGGATAAAATTTGGGCCCCTAGATAGAACTTTGAGCCAGAATGGATGCGGCTTTTCAATAATATCTTTAACTGGAGGAATTTTAGGTAAAGCTATTAAGGGAACCGGGGCTATTGCAAAAATCCCAACAGTGCTGCCCCATCTGTAAAACCGCTTTAAAAACTCTCGCCTATTAAGATTTGCAGCCAACATGCCCTCTTAAATCATACTTCTTCCTAAATAAATACAGCGACCACATTAATATTTGCAAATCTCTTGATTTTACCCAAATGTTCTACTTGAGTTAACCGACACTTAAATGCATAGGGTTTTTGCCAAGTTCGATTTTAAATGGCATAAAATTTAGCCTTTTGCGGTTTGTATCCGCAGACTAAAGCTTTGAACCTTCGCAAGAATTTAGTGAATTTCGATCAAGTGTGATTGTGTCCTTGCCTCCATTGCATTAACCTTCGCACCGGATATCCTGGTAGGATTTCTATGCCTGGTATACGGTTAGAAGGGGCTATATGACAGCGTTTGCCAGTGAGGCGTTTTTGATTCCCAAGAAAATGTATTTTTAAATTGCTGCCTGTTTTTTTAACTACAAATTGTTGTTATTTATCAACTCAACCATTTGATCTAGTTGCTTTTGAATTTCAGATACCTTCATTTTTAATTCTTTGTGAATTTTGTCGGTTGATGGTTGGTAAATGTCAATAATAGGAGGTGGCTTGTCAAAAGGTGTTATCTGTGATTTTAGTTCTATTGGTTTGTTTTTTAAATTATTTGTTTCAATATTCTTAATCTCTGGAAGCACATCAAGGTTGTGATTATTGTGTGCCGATTTCATGATTTCGGCGATGCCTGGTTGAATAACATTGAAATGATCAACATCAACATACTCAAAATTGTCCAACGAAATCCGGAAACTCTTATAAAAACTATTGAATGCATTTAGATCGTGCGAACTTGTACTTTTGCCTCGGAAGTTGGCAATAATCAAATAATTAAAATATTCTTTTCCCCTTTTTAATGCTACCGGGAAATAAATTTTTTTCAATATCATTAAAGAGCTATCATGTCCTTGTAAATGATATGTGAATTGTTTTGCTTTTATGGTGAGAGAAAATATTTTGAGGGGAACTTTCTTATTTTTTCCAATTAAATTTAAATTGATAGTTTCAATTTTCTTTTTCAAGTCACTCGGCAAAAGGTGGGAAAAAGACCCTTCACGGACTAATGAAGATAGCACATCAACAGTTAAGGCCTGTCTTAAAACTGTGTTATCAGTAATTGTAACAAATGCAAAACTTCCAAAAGAGGAACGTGCTCCCCATAAGAATGGCGACTTAATTTTCTCAGAGTTGTAGGGTAAAGTCTCCTTCGGTGAAAGGTCTTGATCCCATCCAGATAGACAAGGTAGGTGGAATAGTTGAGAAGGCCTTTGAAATAATACCTGGGCCCTTATTGACTTTGGCGTTTGGATTGCGAACACCGTGAAAATTATTAAAATGGAAAAAAACTTGTTTATTGTAAAATGCAAAATAATGCCTATTTGTTAAAATTAAACAGAAAATAGAATTAGACTATTTTTATAACGGAATATTAGCCTGGCATTACTTGTTTGGCTTTACTACGTACCGTTTGATAGGTATCTTTGTGTCAATGTTATCAGACCTTACCAAGTAGTCTTTAACTTGAGGGACATTGACTTTTTTTGTTATCTGTACACTTGTCTCAGTTGCATAAACCTGGTCCCCCTTCGAAAATTTCAGCGGTTGCTCGGTAAGCCATATTTCATAAACGGTTTTATCCTCTTCATAACGATCGTTAAGCATATTATAAACTTCTGTTGTAATCGGATTTCTTTTTGCAATTTTATCCCTAGATAAACCTCTTTTTTCAAGTAAGCTGGTCAGAGTCATAAACCGATCATAATTATTTTCTTCTGCGAAGCATATTCCTACGAAAAATAATAAAAAAGCGAAAATGATTACAGTTGTTTTTTTCATGTTCCTACCCCCTCCAGATTCAATTTAAAAGTAGTATATTAAATGCTCTATTTATTATTCGACTGAATTTGTAAATTACTTAAATTATATTTATGTTTTATGGTAATATTCTGCCTTATTAAATCGAAAAATGAAAAAAGGGATAACAATTAATAATTACATGAATGCATTTTTGTCCAAAATAAAATTTGCCGCTCCAAGCAGGGGCAGCCATGTCCTCTTCACTTCGTTCGCTCCGCCGTCCATGGCTCCGCTCACTGCGAGATTTTGGATCTTCATCTATCCTGATTCGTGGCCAAAATATCTTGCCTCTGGCGGGATTACGAGAAAATGCCTGCCCCTGCTTTCCGCTACGTGGATGGGAACCCGAAATTTGAAAAACATATGATGTGCCACTAAGCATTTGATTTCACAAAGCCTGGAGCACCAATAAATTTAATTTTGGACACTACTGACATTAATTTCTCCCGAAAAGGTGATCTACTGAATTTTTCTTATTGCAAATTCATTTATCGTTCCATTTGATTTGAACTTCGACCCTGCGTGTTTTGCTTCGATATAATTACTGTATTTACCTATAAATAATCTGTGCCATTCACCCTTGTGGGGCAAAATGCACTTTTTGTAAAAAATGTCTATACCATTTGATCTCATTTGATTGATTGCATGTTCAACAGAACTTAATTCTTTACACGATGCGAAATGAATGCTGTAGAAATATTGATTTTTCTTTAAATGATTTGTTCGCTTTATTTTTGAAATGTCTTTTGGAACATTAATGCATAATTTAGGATTAACATCATTTGCAGTCATCCCAACCGGATTATTTGAGTTTTTGACGGGAATACTATGTCCTGTATCATGAGAATTGATTTTCGAGGATTTCGAGTATGGTGATGTGTTTGGCCCGACATTCGTATTGTGTTTGCTAAATTTATCGGTCTTATTGATTATCGGGAAAGTAAAGTTGCATCCTAATGTTGATGCCGTTTTATAATCCTCTTTAGCTTTTATCTGTAATCCCTTCATGCAATAAGCCAATGCCCGATTGTAGTAAGCCGGGGCATTATTTGGTCTAATATTAATGGCCTGGGTAAAATCGTTTATGGCTTTATCATAATCATTTTTATAATAATGGGTAATGCCCCGATTGCAATAAGCGGAGTCTGAATTCGGATCCAGTTCTAATAATTTATTGAAATCATTTAATGCGTTATCGTATTTTCCCTGTATTAAATATGTCGTCCCTCTATTTGCATATGGGATAGTATGTGCTGGGTCAATATCAATTGCTTTATCGTACAGTTTGATTGCTTTTTGGTATGACCCTTTTTGATAATGTATTGTCCCTAGATTATTAAAAGCTTTCGCGTCTCGAGAATTTAGTTTGATAGCCGTTTCATAATCACAAATGGCATTATCATACAGTCTTTTGTTTTGAAAACATGCTCCGCGATTTGTGTATGCTTCTGAAATATTCGGATAATTATCAATGATTACATTATAGAATTTTATTGAGTCATCATAGTTGCCTTTTTTAAAAAACTGAGCAGACTCATCAAAATTTAGTGCACTTTGTTGGAGATGCATTCTACCACATGCACAAAAAAGTAATAAGGATAAGGTGAAAATCGTACAATTTAGAAATTTTGACATCATATCTTACTTATTCTAAAGAAAATGATTATTTGAAATAATTTGCGTTGGCTCGGTTTGCTGTTCAGTCCAGAGTATTCGATTAGAGGTATTACTTACTTATCGATTATTTGTTCCATAAAATAGAGGCATCGTATAATTTCAAATTATGATCATATTTAAGAATATAAATCTCTCGCAATCCTACACCACCAAATTCCTTGCATGCTTCCAAATCACTGTAACCACTTGTAATATAATGATAAACGCTGTGGAGTTCCACAAAATAGGGGTAGGATCTCAATAATATCCTATATGGTTTTTCTCCAGAAATAATCCATCCGAGAAAACCATACTTTCCTCGATTACATTTGAATCTGATAAAATATTCGCATTTCCCATCGTTATTAAGATCGAATCGTTCACAGGCTTTAGTCGGCGTATAGCAACCCTCGCGAGATATATTATGGTCATCATGAAAATTCTCTTTTCTAATCAACGAAAGTGTTTCTGGGGGAAGCTTCAAGAAATCTTCAGTTTGTGCACACGAATCATCTGAGCTTTTCAAAGCAAAAAGATTATTTAAAAAATTCGTTTCTGCCCAAACAAAGGCAACGGAAACATACTCGCTCCTGGTGTTCAATGAATTGAAGTACTCGAATATCCCATTAGAATCTCCCAAAATGCTGAAAATTTCATTTGCTGTAAGCGCATATTTGCCCGTAGCGGACAATGCGGATTTCTGTGCAAATTTAACGGCGTTTTCCCATTTATATCTTCTATCCATGGCTTTTTTGGTATAATGGGTTTCCCTGTTTTTCAAATACCCGCCAGCGAAATCACAAGCCACTCTTTTGATTGTATGCCATAAGACGGACTCATCTTTTTGAATCGGAAACGTATCATCCGAAAGTTTTTTGAGGGCCTCAATATCATCGGGAAGGTTACTTAAAATGTAGTATAGTTTACTTACATCCTTATATGTCATTTTGTTCACGGCCGTACCGGAAAATTTATCCGCAGCATGGTCCAGCATGTCCGCCCATCGGGAAAATTCCTCCAAGACAACCATGGTAGAAAAACTTTTTAGAGCGGCTTTCGGCAATAGACGTTTAAGTTCTGCCTTTGCGGAAAGGCCCCCGGTAAAGTTGGCGGCAAGAATTTTTGAACAAGCTCCCTGCAAAGCATCAAAACTCGTGCCCAAAAAATGCATGGTACGAATCTTTCTGAGGTTCTTTGCCGTGCACTTTAACTGGGAAATTTTATCACTTGTACTCCAGTAATGAATGTGGGGTCTGGCATGAAGCACAAAAATTGTTTTGAATAGGATCTCTTTGTCCGTAACAATCTGATCATTTCGGTCCAGGATACAAGTGCTACCCCATTTTTTGTCAGCCTTAAAGTCCGTTTTGTGAACCTTATAACGCACACCGGGTGCGAGGGTTACGGTGGTTTCATATTTACGAATGTTTGGCCGATTGAGTGGCAATGTCGGCTGTGTCAGATGCCTTGAAATCTGTTCGGTCTCTGCGCGTTTCTCATTAAAAATTTTCCATGCATCCTTGGGGGGACCAAAGACTTTTGCTGAAAGGTTCAATAGGGCTTCCTTTACATTCCGAGTAAATTCCCTTGCTGATGGGTTATCTTTTGTTTTCGCTAAACGATAATCGGTATAAGATGTTTCAGACTGGCTCGTATCGTTTCCCGAAATTGGATTATGCTTTATTTCTTTCCTTTTGCGTTTGACTGTCTGCGAGCCTTTTATGCCAATGCTCGATGACATATTGTTTGCCTCGATGCTGGTAGAAAATTACCCTATGCAAACCTCATAGCTGACAGCTTCGTTGGGCGCGACGGTTCTGTTGATCTGGGTCTTCCAGTCACAGTCCTTCCATTGTGCGGCTTTTTTTTGGGCTGCTGTAAAGGATGAGTATGACGCTAACTTTATGGCCCACTTTTCTGAAGCCGTGGCTTCAGAAATAAGCACAGGGCTTAAAGAAATAGTAAATACGACGAGAACTATATTGGTTAATAGTTTTGATCTTTTCATAATTTGCTCATTTGAAGGAAAGGAGGATCTATACCAATCCATATTTGTTTTGACTGATTTGGGTCGCATCTTTTCGAAAGACCTCGATGTTACGTGCAGAAAAATTCAATTTATTTTTACAGGACATATCCCGACTCAATGTGGTGTGGGGGTTAGGTGATAACATACACCACAGCGCCTATCTTTTTTTACAGATTAGAGGGTGGCAATTTTTTATTGATTTTATGAATGGATTAATGAAATTCCGCGATTTTTTCCGGTTTATTTCCATTTGAATCTCCACGGTCATTGTTTAAAAGTTCTGCTGTCGCTTCCGGAAAAGGATATTAAATCGGATGTACTGCGAAATCCGCTGGTTGGGTGCACTGAAAAAACCCGGCGGAGGAAATATATATTGACTTCCAATTGATTTGATGCCCACCTTGATATATCGGCTGTATTTTATTATTGATTAATAAAATTATTCAAAAAGACATCATATATCATGTCTATAAAGGGAACATTAGAGTAAGGCAATGGACATGAAACCCTAAAGTTGCATAAAAAACATGACAAGGAATTGTAACAACCAATGGTGGCTTCCAGGGATTACAACCAATTTGTCATATAAGGCCCTATTCCCTGCCGTGCACCAACGATAAAAGTAGCCCCTAATTTGCCCAACCCCACACCGGTTTTGATGCCCGGCCACTTGATTTTGGGGAATCTCCCGCTGATGGCAGATGAAATACCCGAAAAAATTAGTCGGCACTGAAACAATTTTTCCAGAAAAAATTAAAAGGGATTAATTCTTGACAGATAAAGCCGATTTGATATTTTTATGTTTGGTTTTTTTATTTAGTTACAGAGGGTTAGATAGCGCCCATCCGGAAACGCAGTTTGGGCACAAGTGAGTCTTCAATTCTTTGCACCCTTCAGGAACGCAGTCCCACTGCTCCGCAGCGGGTTCCCGGTTTCAGAAATGAGTCCCGCTTTCAGCTGGACAAGTTCCAGGACAATCCTGCAGGATAGCGGCATTGGACAGCCATAGGCTGCCCGTAAGGGCGAGGGCCATGGACGGCCCTCAGTCAAATCAAGGGATTGCGCGGAGGCGTACGAGTGTACTCCGCACAAGGAATCCCGCCTCTGGCGGGTGGCGGAAAAGGGCCATTTCCGGATGAAAACTACCTATATAAACGATTCTCATCAACGCTGGCATATAAGCAAAAGGACGTGGGAGTTAAGACCTGTTCCTCCCTTGTCCGCCATCTTTCAGGGCTTGATTTAGGGGATGCTTTCAATAAGGAATAGACAGGACGTTTGAAAAGAACCATGCGACACTTATCAAAAACCGGGCAGGATATTCCTTTATTACTGCTCGGGTATCTTTAGGTTTAAATGGTTGAACAGGGGCAGCAAAGACACATCATCCATCTGGATATGGACGCCTTTTATCCCTCCGTTGAGGTGCTGGATAACCCGGAGCTGAAGGGAAAGCCGGTTATCGTGGGCGGCAGCCGGGAAAGGGGCGTGGTATCATCTGCGTCATACGAGGCCCGAAAATTCGGCGTCCACTCCGCGCAACCCATAGCCACAGCCGTGCGTCTTTGCCCAAACGGGATATTCCTGCCCGGCAGGATGGCAAGGTACAAAGAGGTCTCAGGTCAGATATTCGAGATCTTCCATCGTTTCACCCCATTGGTGGAACCCCTCTCCATAGATGAAGGCTTCTTGGATGTCACCGGCTCGATTCGTCTTTTTGGATCTCCGGTGGAGATTGCCAAAACCATTAAGCAGACAGTACTTGAAGAGACCGGACTGACGGTTTCTGCCGGCGTTGCTCCTTCAAAATTTGTCGCAAAGATCGCTTCAGATATTGACAAGCCTGACGGTTTAACCGTTGTTCCCCGAGACAAGGTGAGAGATTTCCTTGACCCTCTTCCTATAAAAAAAATGTGGGGCGTTGGGAAGGTGACACAGGAGACTTTGGCTCGCCTCAATATCCATACTTTCAAAGATTTGAACCGCACGCCCGTTAAGGTTTTGGAGAAAGCCTTCGGCAAGCACGGCGTCAAGATGCACGCGCTGTCCATGGGAATAGATGATAGGGATGTTGTGCCGGAACATAATGTAAAATCCATCGGCCACGAGGAGACATTCGCTGAGGACATCCTTGACCCGGATTCAGCCAAAAAGGAACTTCTGTTCCTGGCAGACAGGGTGGCTCGCAGGATGCGCCGGGAGGGTCTAGAAGGCAGGACCGTTACATTAAAGGTGAAATACAACGACTTTAAGCGGGTAACCCGCTCGACCACCTTGCAGGATCGCACCGATGATGGTCAGGAGATATACGCGACCGCTTGCAGCCTCATGGAAAAGACGGCGGTCGGCAAGCGACCCGTCCGGCTATTGGGCATTTCCATTTCTCATTTCAGTGCCGAATCAGAAGAGCAGCTCTCGCTTTTTGTCGGCAAAGAAAACCCCGGAAGCAAAAAAGAACTCCACGCCGCCCTCGATTCCATAGAAGAGAAATTCGGCGACAAGGGCATCCGGCCGGGAACACTTCTTAAAAGATAGATCCTCTTTCATCCTAAAAACGCTCTGTCGGCAGCTTCACTTTGCCCGGGCTCATGAAGATTGAGGTTAAACGTAAGCCGGCAACCAGGGCCCGGAAGGGCATCAACCCGTTTACCGGTGAGGCCACGACCTTCAAAGCCAAACCGGCCCGCAATGTTGTCAAAATCCGTCCACTGAAAAAAGTCAAAGACATGGTTGTCTAACGGCCTGGAATCCGACCGACAACAAACACCTCAAAGTTGGCAGAGGGCCCATAAGGTCTTGCAAGAATCCATGGGCCTTGTGCGTAGTGGATTGGTTTGACAGGGGCAAGATTGAATTTACACACTACGACGATCCGGGGAGTCTAATGATCGCACAGTAAATTTTGAATCAACTGTGGGATCTAGTGGGAGAGCCGGAACTATCAGGAAAAGGGCCTGTGGATCCATGCGATCTGCCGGCCCTTTTTGAGTTCTAAACCCAAGCAAATGAAAGGAGAAACCCTCTGCGATTAATCAACGATTTATTTGCTTTTTTACCAGCGTGCCCCTTTTTCAGTCGGGATGGCTTTTTGGCGTATCGTGTAACGAGATTTCTTCCGGCAAGCCGATTTATAGCCAATTTTCCAGGGCGGTAACTGTTTTTCTTGCTGAAGCGAGAGTTTTTGGTTTGCAAGCCTGTAATTATTTTTCTTGACTTATACCAAAATATAACCAAAATTCTTGCAATATAATCGTTTTTCCGGAGGAAGCTATGGTTGAAAACGAACAGGATAAATCTATTTACAGGCCTGCGGGGTATGCAGCGCTTATTGAGCGGTGCGACCTTGATGTCATTCCGAACTGGCACAAGTCCCTGGTGACCGCCACCGGCATCCATCGGATAGATTCGAACGAAGGCGTTATTGAGGAGGTTTACCCGTCCAAGTATTGGCCGGGGGACACACTTGGCGACCATCTTGAATTCGCTCTCAAGTATGACGGGACGAATCTCGCCATTCTCAGCGTCGTGTTTCAGAAGGCAGAGGAGGAAGAGATCCTTGAATATGTCCGGTCCAAACCGACCGGCAAGTATGCCAGGCGGTTGTGGTTCCTGTACGAGTTCCTGACCGGCAAAACGCTCCCGCTGGATGACCTGAAGCGGGGCAACTACATTGATCTGCTCGAACCGGATGACTACTATACGGTTACCCCGGTCCGCCGGGTTCGTCGGCAACGAATCAACGACAACCTGCTGGGCGACAGCCGATTCTGCCCGGCGGTTCGACGCACCGACACGCTTCGCGACTTCGAAACCGCCGACCTGCCCGGACGCTGCAGGCAAGCGCTGGAAGGCTATTCTCCTGCAGTTTTAAAGAGGGCGTTCGGGTACCTATACACCAAGGAGACGAAATCGTCCTTTGAGATCGAACATATCAAACCCACCTCGACCCGGACCGAGCGCTTCGTGGCCTTGCTTCAAACGGTGGAAAAAGAGGACTTCTGCCGAAAACCGCAATTGATAGATTTTCAAAACCGCATTGTCGATGCACGATTCCGCGACTCCGATTACCGGTCGAGCCAGAACTATGTCGGCGAGACGGTCGCCTGGCAGAAGGAGCGAATCCACTTCGCATGTCCGAAACCGGAGGACCTGGCTGACCTTATGGACGGTCTGACAGCCGCCCACGAGCGCATGAATACCGGCGGCGTGTCCGCGGTGATTCAGGCCGCCGCCATCGCCTATGGATTCGTTTTTCTGCACCCGTTCGAGGACGGCAATGGCCGAATCCATCGCTTCCTGATCCACAACATTCTCGCCCGCCGAGGTTTCACACCCGAGGGCGTCATGTTTCCCGTCTCAGCATCCATGCTGAAAAATCCCGCCGACTATGACGCCTCTCTGGAAGCGTTCTCCCGGCAGCTAATGTCCTTGGTGGAATACTCGCTCGATGAAGACGGCCGTATGACCGTTCATAATGATACGGCCATATGGTACCGCTATATTGATATGACGCCCCAGGCGGAGGCGCTTTTTCGATTTATCGATCAGACCATCGACACGGAGCTCGTCGGCGAACTGGCGTTCCTGGCCAACTACGACAAGACCAAGAAAGCCATACAGGAGATCGTGGACATGCCCGACCGACAGATCGATCTCTTCATTCGTTTCTGCCTCCAAAACAACGGCCGGCTTTCAGAACAGAAACGCGCGAGCCACTTCGATTTCTTGTTAGAAGAGGAAATCGCTTCGCTCGAACAGGCCGTTCAATCCACCTACGGAAGCGAAACCTTGAACAATGGTTGATAAGCATACGCCGCGTGTCAATGTGAGTGGGGAACACATAGGGGATACAGAAGGTAAAAATGGGATTTCGATACGAAAAAGAGCAGGATAGGTAAACAACAAGATACTGACCACGATTACGAAAGGGGAGTGCCTTGCATCCACTACCGGCTATTCTAATTGCATCTCCATGGATACAGCGTCTGTCAGCCCGGTGGCCACGCCATCTTTGATTTCTGAGAGGTTCTTTTATTTTTTCGGGTACGTAGTATATCCTGCAAAACTTCTTATGCAATAGAGAGGAGCAGGAAATATTGAATGATCACATAGGCAAACCGGCGCCAGGCAGGCATGGGGTATTTTTTGGCTGGTACATGGTAGCGGCCTCCTGGGTAATGATTTTTCTGATGAGCGCCGTGGCTATGAGCATCTTTTTCAAGCCCATATTGGAGGAATTCCATCTGGACAGGGCCACCCTCTCAGCGGCGCAGACTTTTGCCATGCTGGTCTTTGCGGTCCTCTCCCCGTTTATAGGGCGGCTGATGGACAGGTTCGGACCACGGGTGATCCTCTCTATTTGCGCTTTAACGCAGGCCCTCTCCCCCGCAATAACCGGGCTGGCCGCCAACTTCTGGCACATCTGCATCGGTAGATTTTTGTTCGAGATGAAGAGTGTCCACCCCACGCAGGTCTTGATAAACCGCTGGTTTGTCCGGAAGAGGGGGAGGGCCCTCGGTGCTGTAGCCACCGGCATGCCGGTAGGGGCGCTGGTCCTCTCGCCGGTTTCCCAGTACATGGTGTTGGTCTGGGGCTGGCGGGAAACATTGATGTTCTGGAGTGCGGTGATATTTGTGGTGTACTTCTCCGTTGTCCTGTTGATACGAAATAATCCCGAGGATAAGGGGTGGGCCCCGGACGGCGAACCCGCCCCGCCTGTCCCTGTTGACAACCCGGGGAGGCCGGATGCGGTCGGGATTGAAAGCCGTTCCGGGGTCGGGAAGAGCAGCAGCCTGATCGAGGCCTTTAGATCCTCCTCTTTCTATCTGCTTTCCGGCACCCAGTTATTCTGCGGCGTCGGCTGTGGTTTCATGATGACCCACACGGTGATATTCGCGACCGATCTCGGCTATTCCGAGATGATCGGCGCCACTTTCTTGAGTGTCCAGGGTGGGGTCAATCTTATCGGTGTTCTCGTCACAGGATACATGTCCGACCGCATTGCCAGGAGCAAGGTGCTGGCTCTGACCCACTTCATACGCTCCCTATCTTTTGCCATCATCGTGGGCTATATTTTTATGAGTGCCAGCTCATTATGGGTGATGTACATTGCCATGGCGTTTTTCGGATTCGGGTGGTTTACCACGGCGCCGCTTTCTTCCGGCCTGGTGGCCGACCTGTTCGGCTACCTGAGGATGGGAACGATTATGGGAGTAACCATGTCATGTCATGTGGTAGGCATGGCAATAGGCGCCTATGCCGGGGGCATCATGTTTGAACTTACCGGGAGCTATTATACGTTCTTTATTATTCAGACTATACTTGAACTTATGGCCGCCTTTTTCGCGTTTATCATAAGCCACAAAAAACCGGCTTGACGCTGTTGAATTTTTAACTTGGGCACGTGGTCTGTGGCATATCCGTAATTCAATTCACAAGGCCGAGGTAGTCCGGATGGAATGATTGATGCCACGACCGGTCCAACGGCTGGTTCACCTAAGTGTCCCTGGATCTGCCATATTACGATTTCACCGAAATGGAAAGGTGACCCCAAAACCTGGGTCTCCACCACCCTACATTCTCATGTAGCTGTAAAGTGGAGTTTCGGCCTTGTGGGGGGTGATATGGGGAAAAAATCAAAAAGGAAAAAGATAAGATCGAAGATGCCTTCGATTTTCAGATGAATTTGGCCCAATATCTGGTTTCTTTATGTTTTTTGATCACTTGTCTCGGTTCGATCCCCTTGGCCAAATGTTGAGATCTGACCCCTTTACGCCCGAGGGGTGGCGGAATGCTCCGGAATGGGGTGGCGCGATGGATCGGAGCAGGGTGGCGGAATCAATCGGAATGGGGTGGCGGAATCGCCCGGAATACTCATCACTCCATCATTCCAGTCCCGCTGAAGACGGGATCTACGACGCTCCAACACTCCGGGAGTTTTGAAATTCAAATAATATAAACTCATTAGGGGTTAGCCCAAAGCCGGGCCCTCTGGACCCGGATTCTTTACTGTACGTTCTGCATGAACCCTTTTATCGCAGGGACAAACCAAAACGAATCACCACGAGGGACAAATGAAAGGGGCGTTGACAAGGCGCATGGAAGGCGTATAATGGGAGGCTAAAGTGATGGGAGGACAAAGAAGATGCCCAAAAGTAAAATAAACATCACCATGGATCAGGATTTGATCGAATACGCAAAGATATATGCGTCGGAGCAGCGCACTACGGTCTCCGAGATCTTTTCGCAGTTTGTCCTGAACCTGAAGCGGATCAGGGAAGACGACCCGACGCAGATCATCCTGAGCGACGCGGATTTCAAACAAAGTCTGTTTGAGACGGTTTCGCGGATTCGTTCCGGAGAGGTGAAATGGTCGGAGTATGAAGAGGTCTTCCCGTGAGAACCCTCTTCAGCGACGCTTTCGTCAAGTCCCTGAAAAAGCATGCCTCTTTGAAGAAAGTCGTTCAGAATAAAGTAGACATGATCATCGCGGATCCCATTGCCCTCGGAGAGCCCTTAAAAGGCAATTTTAGAGGATATTACAGTTGCCCGGTAAAAAAGAATTTCCTGATCGTGTATCTTTACTGCCATATCTGCCGCCGGAAGGGGGATGATGAGATCGTGGGATGCGGGGATTGCCCCGAATGTGCGGACGAAACCCTCAAGTTCGTCGATATCGGCCCTCATGACAGGGTATACGAAAGGCGTTGAAAACGTTGATGAGGCGGCCTGCCCGCCCTGTGAAAAGTATCGGGATTCAGCTACTGGATATGTGAGTGGGGAACACAGAAGGCAAGAATGGGATTTCGAAAAAAAAAGAGCAGGGTAGGAATCTCCTAACCTGCTCTCATATTTGATTATCTGGTGGAGCTGGACGGGATCGAACCGACGACCTCATGAATGCCATGCGGCTTAGGGCGGAACTTGCAACCATATGAAATGACGTAGCTTATTGAAATTACAAGACGGTTGGCGTATAAACAATAGAAAGAAAATAGGCATAAAAAATAAAAGTTGTCACATTTTGTCACAAACTGGGAGCTGTTCTGAACTAATTTTCACGGGGGTTAGCATATCAATAATACCAGGGTATAGTGATGCTGTAGAGCTTGTGAAAAAAGGATTAACGATTGAGGCCCAAGAGAAAATCATAAGTCTTCGTGAGGCTACAATAGCGCTTGAGGATAGGATCTTAATTTTGGAAGAGGAAAATCGGGATCTGAAAAAGCAGCTTGAGATTAAGGGTAAAATCAAATATGAAGCGCCTTACTACTGGTTATCGGAAGGAGAGGAAAGGGACGGTCCTTATTGTCAGGTATGCTATGATAAGGAAGGAAAACTGATCAGGCTTCAAGTGCAGGTTCAAGGTCGTTGGCTTTGCCTTTCTTGCGGGAAAGGCTTTCAAGATAGCACTTACCGGCGCCCAAATACTACCCCCAATAGAGGGGGGAGTAGGGAAAGGAATAGTTGGCTAAGAAGGTGATATAAAATAAAAAGCCAGCGTAGGGATTAGCTCGTAGGCTGGGTATCAATATGTATTTGATTTGATGGGGTAATATCAGCGCCGTGGGTTCGATCATCGACCACGGCGATTTTTTTTCTTGACATACTAGCAAATATTCAATAATGTTGTGATGTACGAAAGGATCATGCTATGAAAAATCAAATTTTTAAAAATGAAATCACTTGGAAGGCGATAGAAAATGAAGCCCAACGCAAGGGTATGGGGTTCATTGCGGAATTCATCCTCTATAGGACGGCAACTCACAGAGAACCTTTGCGCAGAGGCACCCCAAAGGGTGAAAAGATTGGTTTCTCTGGTAAAAAATATTTTGCCACCATTCTTGTTGGTGTCACTAATTGGAAACCTAAGAATATCGCCAGCAGGGCAGAAATCCCCTACGGGTCATTACGAGCATGGAAAACCGAGCCTGATTTTAATGCGGAGTCAGAGAAACATCGTATGGTATTTGCTCAGGAAATAATATCCCGCGCCATGAATGATGTGGAACTCAGAAAAAAGGCATTTGACGATTACTACGCTGGAATTGGCCCTGACCCTTTACAACAAAAAGGGGACACTCCATTGGATTCTTTTGAGAGGGTGCTGGCAGATGCAAAACATTTTAATGATGATATCCTAGGTAGGCTAACAGCGTTTTCTATCGCACTTGCGAATGCTCCGGCAAATGGGTTTGAGCAGGTCATAGAAAAATATGCCCTAATTCACAACATTAGACAGATTATTTCTCTTTCCGAAAGAGGTGAACTCGTCGCCCACAATCCTCTAATGCTAAAGACTTTAATTACCCAGACTAAATTTCTTATTGATGGAAAAAACACCATGACAGCGCGTGAACGTAGGATGGCGATTCACAATCTCAAAATAGTTGAAGACGGCCTGCAATTTATGCACGACAAGGTTGAAAAAGGCAAAGTGAGGCCACTTAAAAGAAGGAGAAAGAAAACATCTGACGAATGAATAACCCTAACCGCGCTTCACAGGCTAAAGGTCAAGTAGGCTCTAAACCAAAAGACCGGAATCAAAAATGCAAACGTCCTTGGATTGTTGATTCTTTTATTTACAATCAATATGTGTTTGCGAAATTCTGGATGGAGATAACAAGGCCTAGCCAACTTCAAATAGGTGGGCAGGAAGTGGCCCAAATCGAATCAGCCGCAAATTTCTTTTCTAAAAAGATTTCACCGATAAAACGGCAAAAGTGGAGAAAGAAGGGTGAGATCCCAGAAGAATTTTACAATTTTTTAATTGAGAAAAGGGTAATTAAGAAGAACGGAATTCCAGGAAGGACAAAGGACAGGAATATTCACAATCTGATCATCGACCTTGATTCAAGCTCCAGTTCTGTTGCTAAAAATTTTTGCAGAGAACTCCTTGAAGATATAGCGCCTACCCTACACGTGGTTGATAAACAACTATCGTCACGTAATTTAAAACATCAACGAAATAAACAGCATTGCGTTGGTACGGGGATTGAGCGACTCTTTGAGGCGCTAAGCTAATAAATTAAACGTAAAAACTTTAGGTGAGCCCGCCCTGCATAGCAGGGGACGGGTTTTTTTGTGCCAAAAACTAAGGGGCTCTTATCAATGAAACGCTTTCAAAAATCAATAGCCGCATGGGCGACGCCTTGGGTTGCGTCTGTTATGACACGATTCAAATACACGTCACGACGAAGCAGGTTTCTTGATCGGCTGATAGCTATAGCTGAGGACTAGCACCATGGACAGAACGACCTTCTTAAATCAGCTTTACCAGTTCTCAGAGGGCAAGCTTGAACTCCGGGCTCTGCCTTCCAGGAAACAGGCCTTTTTTGATTTTGAGGATATCTCCGCCATTAATGTCTTTTGTTCTGATAATCAGGATGACAATCTTTATTTCGGAGTGGCGACGAGAGACGGCCAGGGAGGGACAAAGGGTAACATTGTCCACATACCCTGTGTATGGGCGGACATCGACTTTAAGGACACCCCTAGGAAGATCATTGCCGACAGGTTAGATAAATTCCCCTACCAACCGTCTGTCATTATTCGATCAGGCGGCGGCATTCATCTCTATTGGTTCCTGAAAGAACCGGCAGAGAAAGAGGACATCCCCCAAGTGGAAGATGTGAACAGGCGTATAGCCCATGAGCTTGGTGGGGACCTGAACGCTTGCGACGCCGCAAGGGTTCTGAGGATGCCGGGGACCGTAAACCACAAGTACCCTGCTCCATGTGAGATAGCACAACACAACGACGTATATGTTGAGCTGAACGACTTCCTTTCCATCCTGCCTGAAGTGCCGGACCAAAAAGAGGAATTAACCCCGGACAAGTCGAATAACTGGCTGTCAGAGGCCATGAAGGGCGTGAGCAGTGGGCAAAGGAACGCGACGGCCACAAAGATAGCTGGATACTGGATCAATAAACTATCCCCCGGTGATGTGTTGACCATCATGGCTGGATGGAACCAGAGGAATTCACCCCCCTTGTCTGAGCAGGACCTCCGCACAGTCGTTAAATCCGTATCCAGGTATGACCAGGGTGTAGACCAGAAGAAAATTGACATGTCCAATGTGTACGACGCAAAGCGGATGCTGGAAGAGTACCGCAAGTATATTTCGACACTAAAACAGAACCGCTTCATTACCGGGATACGTGAGATCGACAAACGAATCCGAGGAGTGGCCGGGGGAGAGGTCTTAACCATCATGGCACGGGCCGGTAGTTTCAAGACGGCTACACTCCAAAACCTGCTTAAGGGCTACGTGAACAACTCCTCATGGGCGGCGGTGTTTTTCTCCCTGGAAATGCCTATTCCCTCAGTAACGGAGAGGTATCACGAAATCATTCAAGGCACAACCGGCAGGGACATTGAGGAGTTTTATACGTCAGAAAAAGACGGCGTTCATAAAATCCAACAAGGACTTGAGACGGCCTTCCTTAAAGAACTTAAGAACCTCTTCATTGTTCCCGTGAGGGTGTCAATCTCCGACATCGGCGCGTATGTGCGGCTTATTGAGCGAGAGTATTCGGTCAAGGTTGGGGTTATCGGCATTGATTATTTAGGTCTCTTGGACGGACCGGGAACCGGGGAATACGAGATCATTTCCCGGCTGTCGAAGGACATCAAGAACATGACCAAAATGCTCAACCTCCCGGCGATCGTATTAAGCCAGGTAAGCAGGAAGGGCGGCGGGGGGCAAACCCCTATATCTCTCGATATGGGGCGCGGCTCTGGGGCCATTGAAGAGGGTGCCGACTTTGTTCTAGGCCTCTGGCAGGCTGAACGACGCAAAGGGGCTTTTGAAGATCCAGAGCCAGAGTATGATTTGATTTGTCGGATTCTGAAGAACCGAAAGGGGTCAATAAATACAAGCTGGAAACTGGACCTGGACCCGGAAACCCTCAGAATCGGGCCGGATGCAGAGAAATGGGAACCACCGAAGGCAAATAAGGAAAGGTTCTAATGTCAAAGGAACAGCCATTAATCCCAGGCGGATACATCCTTCTCGCTCGGAGTATTTTAGACAGTGAGGTAATGAGAGGCCCCACTTTGGATACTAAGCTTTGGGTATGGATGCTTGAAAAAGCAAATCATAAGGATGGGTATAAGGGTTTGAAAAGAGGCCAGTTTTTTACAACCATTGATGATATGCGGGAAGCTATGAGTTATCACGCGGGATACAGAAAATTAACCCCTTCCAGAAAAGAGATACGAAAGTCCTACGAAAGGTTTTTTGGGGGCACAATGATAGACACAACGAAGGTCACTCACGGAATGGTGATAACTGTCCTGAATTACGACCATTACCAGAACCCAAAGAACTACGAAGGGCACAACGAAGGGCACAACGAAATCCCAACGAAAGTCCAGAGGGGGGCACAATATAAACAAGAAGGTAAAGAAGGACAAAAAAGAAAACTAAATAAAGACCCAAGGGGGAGGGTCTTCCAAGAATGGTGGATGGATAAATACCAATACAAGTTTAGCAAAGAATACATCGTCACTAGTTGGCCGAAATTCGGCTCACAGATAAAGTCATTGCTTAAGCTCCCCCTATCGTTCGAGGACCTTCAATACTTGGCCATTGAGTTCTTTATGGACAATGACCCCTTTATCGTGGGTTCTGACAATGGAAACGGCACCGGCCACAATATCGGGATGTTTATCACGAGAATAAGCCAGAACTCATACAAGAGATACCTGGATAAGGGCTTTAGAGAGGAAAACAGAGTTCACATTGTTAATGAGTCAGGGGAGGCTATTGACCCAGGTCCAGAGGGTTAACCAGTTGAAATTGATTTTGTACACAGAGTACCACCCTACTTCTTCACACACACCGGGCCGTTTTTGCCCCCCCCCACCCCCTTCAGGCAAAGGAAAAATCCCTTTTGAATTGGGGATAGAACAGGACCAAGGAAAGCAAACTCAATGAAGACCCAGGAAACAGAATCCCTACTCGACGCAAAGCAGGTTCGAAAGATCCTGAGAGTAAGCTTGCCACTAGTCTACAAGATGGCGGACAGGGGACAGCTACCATGTGTCAGATGGGAATGCCCAGGAGAGGGGGCACAGAAGCCTAGAACGATGGTCCGCTTCAAGCTGCGTGATGTATTGGGTTTCATTGAAAGGAACTACATCAAGAGCACATGATTATGTATCGGGTGCCACAGGAATTTATTTAATGATTTCAGTTTATTGGAAATGGCTTGTGACGCGATGTGACAAGTTTCAGTTAAGAACGGTTAAGGATTGGTTGATTTCAGATCCAATTATTAACCCATTAACCACGTTAACCTATGAGCAAAGTAAGGAGCCTAACTTATGCGAAAGACCAATGACGAAGAAATCCTTCAAATGATCCAAGAAGGCAAGACCCAAAGGGAAGTGGCCAAACACTTCGATGTGAGCCCTGCGGCTATCTGTAAGAGGGTTAAAAGGATCATGCCCCCGGAAAGCCTTGTGAATCTCACCCAGAAACAACAGAAGTTCGTCCTTGAGGTAGCCAACGGAGAAACCAACACGAATGCCGCCCTAAAAGCCTTTGAATGTTCATCCAGGGAGAGCGCCAAGACAATAGGCATTGAGCTGATGGCAAGAGATGACATTCAAACGGCTGTCTCTGAGCTTATGCAAGAGGAAGGTTTAACACGAAGGTACAGGGTCAAAAAGCTAAAGGCCCATGTTGACAATGTGGACCCCACTGTATCGTTGAAAGCCCTGGATCAATCATGGAAATTGGACGGATCTTATGCGGCGGAAAAGCATATCAACTTAGATTTGAATTACGCTGATATGCAGATGAACTTAAAGGAAATCAGGGAAGAGAGACACCGATTAGAAAGGGACATGCACCTCGCCGGAATAGATACCGATTCCCTGTATGAGGAAGATGAATTTACAGAGGGGATTCCCTCATAACAACCTAAATGGGAGGAAACTTAAATGGGATATAATTCAGTGCCGGAACTTAAGACGGGTAACCTTGATATAAGCGACACCCTTTTGAAGATCGGCAATCTTCAGGCCATTAGAGAGAGGAACGAACTCGCAAAGGGAAACCTTGATGTTGCCCGTGGGAATTTGGCTCTTGGAAATGAAAGATTGCAGCATGAGCAGGAGAAATCCGGCAGGGAGCAAAGGCAGTCTGCCTACGGTCTATTGGATAAAATAATCCGTGCTGCCGAAGAGAATCCCGGTCAAGAGGACGATGTTTGGAAAATCGGGTTGACGATGGCTGAAGATATGTATGGAGAAGAGACTCTTGTAAAGATGAAAATCCCCTTGCATTGGGATAACGGGGGCAAAGAGTGGGCTACGAATACACGAAAAACATTCGAGGTCATAGAACGCCTTGAGAACGACCCTCAAAGCCCTGCCGGGAAGATAATCAAAGACCTCGAAATGTTACCCCTTGATCATCCAAACAGAAAAGACCTACAGGATGCCTTGAATGAGGAAATCAGGAAAAGGGAACCTAAGCTTTACGAAACTGAAGAAGGGTGGTTGCCAGCAAGTAAGGCTGAAGGGAAGATGAAACCAGAGAAGGCCAAGGTAACATGGAGCGCCCCTTACTCAGACGAAAAAGGGAACATGGTCCAAAAAAGTTCTACGGGGCAAATCAAGGTCCTCGATAGGGCGGGAGATAAAATAACCTGGAGTGAGCCCTATGAGGATGAAAACGGGAATACGGTTCAGGAAAGTTCAGCAGGTCAGATTAAAACGCTGAATAAAGCAAGTGAGAGGGCAGTGAAGTCCTGGACTACCCCTAAAGGTGAAGTCGTCCATTTACCGAACAACCAAAAGCCCCCTAAAGGTTCAAAGCCCTACAGTGAGGCGGGAGCGCTTGAAGATCGAATGACGCGCCGGCAGGAATTAATCAGCATACGCCAGGACAAGGCGAGCTTGAAAAGGGAAATTTCACAGATTAGGGGTTTGCCGGATCTGGATGTGTACAAGCCTCAACGGGAACGCCTTCCCTTACTGGAAGATGAACTCCGGGAACTCGGTGAAAGAGAACAAGAGCTTCTTGGGAAGAAAGAAAACACCTCGGAGGATCTCCCCGAAGGTCTGGACGAAGAGACCGTTGAATTCAACATGGAAAAATATGGTGTAACCCGGCAACAGGTCATTGACCAGTACAAGACGAAATTCGGAGGAAAGTAAAATGCCTCAGGATCTTTTCAAAGAGAAAGGGGGGCAACCCATTGACCTGTTTAGTGATGAAAGCCCGCAAGATGCCCCCCTGGATCTGTTTTCCGATACAGTAGCCAAGTCGGAGCCCTCAGAACTCCCATTGTGGAAGCGTGGGGTTGAATTTCTTACGGGAGGGCACGTCACCTTTGACCCTGAAAAATTATATCCAGAACCGGAAGTTGTGAGGTCTCCTACCGGGGAGGTCATTGAAATAAACGAGCCCGAAACGGCAAGCGTCGGTTTTTTCGAGGACCCTGTTACGGCAGTCACAGCCGGAGCGGTGGGAGGAATGCGGTACGCAGCGAAACCCCTCGGTAAACTTGCCTATGCCGGAAGGGAAGCCCTTGGCTGGATGACCGGGGGAGCTTCCGAGGCCCCTGCTATCGCAAAGGCCGGAGCCAAGGCAACCGGGAAAATCGTTGAAGGTGCCTCCGCAAAGCAGATGGAAAAGACCATGGCCGGGGCTGCGAAGACGGCGGAAAGGGGCTTAGGCGTTAAACCTCCCGTAAAGGAAGGCATTGCAACCGGGAGCGGTTCCGGTGCCGGCCGATTGGTGTCACCCGATGAATTGGACCCCCATAAACTCATTGAACAGAGGATAGGGAAAAAGTATAAGGATATTCTTAATGTCGAGTCAAACCCGGTTGGAGAGATTTTTGAAAAGATAGACGATAAAGCTTTAAAGCCGGAGGAACTCGATTCCTTCCTTTCGGGCTTAGATGGCCCTGAAAAGATGCAGGCTATCGATGATGTCAAATCAACCATAGCCGATCAGATAGGAGAGATCATTGAAACCCACAAATACGAAGGACGCCAAGGAGGGCACTCCCTTGAAGCCTACCTCGATAGACTCCTTGAAGTCACAGAAAGACACTCCAAAACCTTACCCGGTAAAGGGATGCGGGATTCATACCCCACGTCTGGCCTTGAAGCCGGGGAAGGAGGGAGAGTATCCGATACAAGAGGAGGGATGAAATCCGAGGGGAAAGAGTCACTAGACCTTTTCGACAAAGAAGGTAAGCCGGGGCAGGGTTCAGAATTCACCAAAACGTTAAAGGCGAAGATCGAAGGGCTTGAAGAAGGCCAACACATGAAGGGCCTGAAGGCCAAGGTAAAAAAGACCGCTGAGGGTTTTTCCGAGGCGCTTCATTCCCCCGGGAAAGTCTATAACAGGGACCCGGAAACCGGGACAAAGATATACCGCCTCATTGACCGCGCCGATCAGCAGAAAAATTCCTTCCTTGCCACAGAGGGGGAGGAACTCGTCAAAGCAGCCGGGAAGATCAAAGAAAGATCCCTATCCTCTGTCAGGGTAGGCCAAGCCCTTGACGGAAAGCTGGGCCCTGATAACTTACAACCGGATGAGCAGCGCCTTTATGAATTCATGAAAGAGAAATATGATTTTCTCTTGCAGAAGTGGGCGCGGACCGCTGCGGGTTCCGAAGAGGGTTATCTGAAGGCTTTGAGGGCAGCTAATAAGGAAAAACCCCCTTATGTCAAGGTTCAGGAACTACCCAAAGAAAAACAGACAAACTACAACACCCTTAAATCCGAACTTGCCAAGATCAGGAAAGGCCGATCCCTAGAGGAACTCGATAAGCAAGAATCAAAACACTACTGGGCTATCCGAAAGGAAATGAGGGGTATTCTCGAAGATCAATGGAAGGGGACCCTTAAGCCTGGGGAGCGAGAGGCTTACGACGTTCTAAAGGAGAAGGTCAAAGATTATCTCCCCCACATCTTTGACAAGGATATCCTCATTGACGCCTTCAAAAATGAGCTGGCCGATACTCAAAGGAAACTTGCTACGGCTACCAATAAGGCAGCTATTACCCAATTCAAGGAACGCCTCAGAATGCTTCAGGAGGCTATTGTTAATCTGGAAAAGGGAAAGCTTGTCACTTATGAGTCATTACCAAAGTATGTCCGATTCCGTTTTTTTGAGACCAGAAAGGGGAAGGCCGGTTATTCCTTTGACTCGGTAAAGGCCTTTCAAACCTATCTTAACGGCATTGCCCGGAAGATCTATGATGAGCCCGCCATTAGGCAGGTTGCCGTATTACATAAAGACCTGGACCCCTCTTTGAAGTCATACAACAAGTGGTATGTCCGCCGCTATATGGGATGGGATAAGAATAAACTGGATGACTTCGCCGGGACCATCGCCTCTTTTCAGTGGATGCGAACCCTCGGCCTAAATCCCCGATCCGCCATTGTCAACCTTACCCAAAGAGTGAATACCATTGCAGAGATAGGCGTCAAGAACTCTCTCAAGGGTGAGGCTATGGCCTTCACCAAGGAGGGAAAAGAGCTTTTCGATAAGACCGGAATAGCCAAGGAGATCCCCACCGTCTTAATGGAGGGGACTGTTCCTGAAGGCATGGAAAAGGCCAGGGCCGTTCTTGGCTATATGTTCAACAAGGTGGAACTCGGGAACCGGAGGCATGCTTTCCTTTCGGGTTATTCCAAGGCCAAGGCTGCGGGAAAGGCAGAGGAAGAGGCTATCCAATACGGGGTTGATACTGCCCACAAGACCCAATTCAGATACGGCAAGGTGGGGATGCCTAAAGCTTTGACAAATCCGGTGGGCAGGCTTGCCGGTCAGTTCTGGTCATACCCCATCAAACAGATAGAGCTTATTGTTGACTGGGCAAAGAATGACCCTGCAAAGCTAGTCAAATACCTTGCAATGGCAGAGGGCGGGAATTATGCCCTGAATGAATTCCTGGGCATAGACCTTTCAAATGCCCTTGGATTCGGCATGAATTACGGAGAGGCAATCAAGGCCCTGGGGGATATACCAGAAGGCGATTGGAGGGGCTTTTTCAGGCACACAAGGCTTACTTTCTCGGGCGGCGGAGGCCTACTCCCTTCGGGATTAGGTCCAACAGCATCAGGTATCGGAAAGGTGATCCAGAAGGCCGGAGAGGGGAAAGGCTCAGAGCAGTTTGTGAAGGAAATCACCCCTGTCATGGGTAAACGCATTGCCGATGCTTACCGGGCCGTTAAGGACCGGAAAAGCGGTCTTTACCCCATGAAAAATAGCAAGGGCCATATCATGTATTATCTGACCAGCAAAGAGCTTGCCATGAGGACCTTCGGGCCGAGACCATCAAAGGAGTCCAAAGAGTATGCGGAGTGGAAGCGGGCATCACTGTTGGAACAGGAACGAAAAGAGGTCCTTGAAGATATCACACAAGCCATTGTGGATAATGATATGGACAAGGCGAACCGGCTGATTGATAAATACCAGGTTGTCCCCACCAGGAGGCAGGTTGACAGTGAGATCCTCAAGCGGAATCTGTCAAGGGAGGAACGAGAGGCCATGAAGCCGTTTGGAAAGAAGGGGGAATATCGGGCGCAGAGGGGAGAGAATAAATAGAGACTTTTTTTATTTGGGGGATTTAGGGACACAACACAGTGCTGCAATTAAAAACGGTCGTATACTCATTTAGGGAATTCCTGCCAAATATGAGGTTGGGATTTTTGCTTGGAGGTAAGGTAATGTCAGAAGAGAAATGCATTCTAACGGTTTCGGTGGCAATTAACGAAAAGACATACTCAGTATCGTTTGATCTTAACTCTATCGATTTTCTTACGGAACAAAAAGCGAGACAGTGTTATGAGTTTTTAGGTCCGTCAGTAACATGGGCACTTCGAGAGAGTGGGAAAATAGTTAATCCTTTAGTTTTTGACTAAACTTATCACAAGTTTGGCAGAGCTTATTGGCATCATCTATATTGCTTCCGTTGATATATTTGTCCGTCCGGTTGGCGCTTGGAAGTAAGCTTTGCATGCACGCTTCATTGAAGTGAGGGCAACGAGGGGTTAGGGCATTCCAACAGTTTGCGTATTCTTTTTTCATTTTATGGCTCCTTTTGGGGGTTATTAAATCGCCATGCCGCCATGCATACCAACAGGTGCTGAGCGGTGGGGGAATGCCCCGGAATGGGGGGCACCCACACAAATGTGCGAAGAGCCTTAAATCCTTTGAAGTATCTCCTTCTTTTTTGCCTCAAATTCTTCATCTGAGATTATGCCTTCCTTATGGAGCTGATTAAGCTCTCTTAAAAGTTCAGTCGGAGATTTCGTCTTTTTATTTTGTGAAGGATGCGGAGTTTCTTCAATAGGTATTTTGCTATCAGCCTCATATTTCGTCAGCTTAATTTTTGTAACAACAACACCCTTTTCTGTATCAGAAAGAGCCTTGTTTAGTTTTGCATAAAGATCCACATTCTTTTGCCTGCCTATAACTGTTGTACCACTACCCGATACTTCAAAATAATAGCCTTTAACTTCCTCTCCGTCTTGCTTTGTTCCAATTGCTGGAAGAATTAATATCTGCTGGGAATACGTGTCTAATAAAATTCTGAAATAAGTACTATACCCTCTTGTAGGCCCTTCAATAACTGTAATCTTTCTATTTGGAAATGTTGAGGCAATTGCCCAGTGGGCCATTTGGAAAACTTGCTCTTCTGGAAGCTGATATATAACAAGTGAATTCTCATTGTCATGGTGAAGCGTTGTGAAATGCGTTGAGCACCCGCTAAGAATTAACACTGTAATAATGAAAAAATACTTAGAACACTCGATCATGATGAACCGCTCAGTTGTCTTTATATTTAGTTCAAAGTCGCAATTAACCTGAGATTTACAAGCGTAGCGCGTTAAATTGCCTTACTAGGCTTGATTGTTGATCAATGTGGCAATCACTTACACCGAAAATGCAAGGACACGTTACCAGGCCTAGCGAAACCTGAATTTGTGACATCTAACTTGATTGTTTCGACTTCCTTTCCTTGTTTCGTGCAAAATTTGTTAGCCTCTCGGTACACATCTGCCTTTACTCCATCAGGCGGGCCGAAACCGACTTGTGCGCTTCTTTTTGCAATCATATAGGTTCCACTGTCCATAGGAACGACGCCGGTGCTGCTACATGCAACAAGCATAAAAACAGCTAATATTAAGCTATATTTCATATGCCTCCTATAAAGTCATGCGCAGTTTGAAATCCCAGTTTTGGGCATAATCATAAGGTTACACGGATTTAAGATTCCCCGAATATCCCGGTTTCAAAAATGCTAAACCCCACCTCTTTGAAGAGAGTGGGGTTTAGCATTTGGGTTTCTTTAATTTTCATTTCGGACCCTTATTTCTTGGGCTCCTTTAGGTGCCCTTTTTCCTTAAGCCATTCAACAATGATCATTTCGCATTGTTGCGAAAGGGTGCGATAACCCTCATCGGCCATTTTCTGAAGGACTTCCTTTACTTCCTTTTTAGTTCGGAAAGCTATGTGTTCCCCTCTTATCATGTATACCTTGATACCAAAATAGATTATCTTTGCCAAGGTATATTATAAAATAAAAGCTTGACAATGGTATATCATATAAACTAAAATATGAGACAGATATTTTAGATAACCTCCAAATCACAGGACCATGAAAAACAAACCATCAAATACAGCGCCTCAAGGTTCCCGAAGCGGTGACGCTCGGGCGGTTCCTGTGAACCGGGAAGACCTTCAGGCGCTTTTTCTTTTTGGTATCTGAACCATGGGTAAGGCAGCACTGCAAAAGAGTGCCCACAATAACGGACCCCGTCTCTACCCCAAGAAATCCAAGAGGCCTCTACAGGCAATCCGGTTTTTCTGTTTTGAGTGTATGGGGTGGGATAGGCGGTCCAAGGATTCAGGCAAGCCCTTCGATGATGTCAAAGACTGTACGGACACAATGTGCCCCCTCTATGAATTCAGGTTTAGTAAGAATCCTTTCCTGAAAGGTGGACCGGGGAATATAGAGGCGTTGAGATTAGCCCGTGAAGCATGGAAACTCTCCAGTCGGAATGACTCAGAATCGACGATCTCCTAATCACGCATACCCTTACAAGGGGTGAAGGGATTTAAGGCGTAAAATGGACGAAAAACCCCATCCCGACATGACCGACAGGAAAACCCTGGACGGTCTCCGTGACATCTCCCTTGAGCTTCTCAGATACAACCGGGAAGACAAGGCTTATAGGTGGGGTGAAACGCTGTATGAAATATTCAAGTACCTTGAGGGAAGGCTAGAAGCCGTTTCAAATGAAACACCCCAACCAACCCCCCCAAATTACAACGAATCCGAAAACAATCAAGGGGTGTTCGAAAATGAGCAACCGGAGATCCCCGAAGGATTAAAGGAGGTGATAGACGAAAAACAGGGAACCGTATTTGTTTTTACAGGTTGTGAAACCGTAAACATTTACACCAACGAAGGAGGGCCAAGCAATGAATGAGGAACAAGCCGAAGTGAAAGACAAACCCACCATTGAAGAGGTCTTGAAAGACTCAAAGGACGTTCTTGGAAATGCCCACCATGAAGCGGTCATGTCTGCGTGTCTATGCCAGTTCCTTACAGACACCTTCATGGGTATGGCCGAAACCTATGATTCAGACATTGCAAACTCAGCCGACTATTGGAGTGGTCTTTCTCTTACCGTCGAGGGCTTAAGGGACAAATTTGAGCATATCGGCCAGGGGATAGAAAAGACCCAATTGGCGCTTTTTTCTGCGGGGGAAAGACTGGCTGATACTGGCTTCCTTCGGGGAAAGCTCGGAGAGGTTGAAGGAACCGAAGCGCAAGCGGTCGAGGGTGAAAAGCTCTCTGCTTCGCTACAGGGCATGATTCAGGTGATTGGCGAAGGTTTTGATATGGGGGCCTTCCTGGGGGACCTTCAGGCCGGCAAGTGTGAAGAGGTGTCCTCATATTGGGGGAATGGTGGCGAGGAAGCCTAAGAATCTGTTGAGGTAAGAAAGAGGGATAAAACATGATCGACAGGGAAGATATTAAACAAAGGGATTTCAGTATCAGCTTACCCATGCTGATCAACCGCCTTCAGTTCATCGGTATGTCCCTGGAAGAACCGGAGAACGCCGAGGGTATGCCGAGGGACAGCGTAAACGGGGCAGGGTCACTCATTCTGGACATCACAAGTGATCTTCAAAGGATCAACAAGGCGCTTTATGGCGAGGATGAAAGGGAAATGCTTCGGGTGGTTTTTAAGGCCAAACAGAGGGGCTTTCTCGTGGAACAACTCCTTGAGGACATCCACAATGATACGGTCAAGGAGCCTTCCGCTTATATGCCAAGGAAGGAAGCCGGAGAGCAGGGGGCAAGTGAGGAAAAGGAAACCCCCGCTCCATAGGGCTGACTATTCCCAAGAGCAGGGGCACCCAAGAAAGCAATGAATTGCTGTCACACAACCCAATCTTGAATAATAAAGTTTTCTCTTCTATAATGCAACCAGAAAACGCGAAATTCAAGCCAGAATCAACGATCTCAGGTAAAGGCATGCAAAGGGTCACGGACATTCAAGATAACTTACGGGCTAGGCTACCGGAGCCGAAAGCCGGGAACCCCTGCCCGGTTGCCCGTAGGTTTTACCTTCAGGGAGAAAGTGGGGGCTTTCAATGGCAAAGATAAGGAAAAGGGGCAAGTCCTATCAAATTGACTACATTGACCCCAACGGGAAACGGGTCAGGGTGGCATTCCCTAAAAAGAAAGAGGCCGAGGCTGAATTAGGGAAGAGGGTTTCCCTGATTGCAGAGAACCCCAAAAAGTACCTTGAGATTTCAAAGGCAAGCACGACCACCTTTGATGAACTTATCGAAAAATACAAAGAGAATTTCAAAAACCAGAGGGGCTGGGAAACTTCAAAAAAATACTCCGTTGAAAAACTCAAGGGCGAATTTTCAGGAAGGCTGTTGAGCAGTATCACTTATTATGACCTCGAATCATACAGAAACCGTCTAATGAATACCCTTACTCAGCATATGACAACTAGGCGAGAATCTTCAGTAAATCGTGTTATGGCGTGTCTAAGGCACATGCTCGCAAAGGCGGTTGAATGGGGCCTTCTGGACCGGAACCCATTTGATAAGGGCAGAAGCCTTCAACTGAAGGAAAACAACAAGCGGTTGAGGTTCCTTTCTGAGGAAGAGATCAAAAGGCTTATTGCCGAATGCCCGGACCCGGATAAGAAAAAAAAGAAGGCTGAGGTTATAAAGGGAAGTGAAGCCAAGCACCTAAGAGATTTCGTGACCATCGCCATTAACTCAGGGATGCGGAAGGGGGAAGAGCTGAGCCTGAAATGGAACCAGATCAAGAACGGGTTTATATACCTTGAGAAGACCAAGACCGATGAGCCCCGGCAGATCCCCATCAATGCCGACTTGGATGAATGCCTAAAGGGGATTCGTAAACGTCAGCATTTAACCTCTGAGTATATTTTCCCCGATGGGAGGGGAGGGCACCTCAAGGATATCAAAAAAAGCTTCAAGAGCGCCTTGGATAGGGCAGGAATAACGGATTTCAGACCCCATGACCTACGCCATACCTTTGCAAGTCATTATGTCATGCGGGGAGGTTCTCTGAAGGCTTTGAAGGAAATTCTTGGGCATAAGGATATCAAAATGACCATGCGATATGCTCATTTGTCCAATGAGTTTGCAAAGGAAGAGATCCAAATTTTAAACGGTTTGACCGGAATCAGGAAAAACGACATGTCACAAAATGTCACAATCCCCGCCTTTGGCCAATAAAAAAAGGTCAACCTGTTCGGCTAACCTTTTGATTTCTTTGGTGGAGCTGGACGGGATCGAACCGACGACCTCATGAATGCCATTCATGCGCTCTCCCAACTGAGCTACAGCCCCTGAATTTTTATGGATAATATCAGTGAGGTTTTTTCATGTCAATATCATATTGACATCCTCGCAAAATTTTCACTATAATCCCTTTTTTAGTTTTTGCCGGAGTGGTGAAACTGGTAGACGCGCTGGACTCAAAATCCAGTGAACCTTGCGTTCGTGTCGGTTCGATTCCGACCTCCGGCACCATAACATCGGCATTATGGGCATATCCAATGCCCCTATCATTTGCATGGTAAGGCCTTTGGCATACTTGTTCGCCAAGGGCCTTGGTTTTTTTTGTCCCAACAGACCCCCGGGCGACCCGGTGCCGGGGGTATATCATTCATTTACAAGGAATCCCGCGTTCGGGTCCGTCGAGATACCCAGGAGGCTGACGGCATCGATGCTTCCTTGCACCGTCCTGATTTCCATCATCCCTCCGCAGGAAAAGCATTTGATCGGTCCTGCATATTCCTCAAAAACATCATGATCAAGGTTGATCTCATTACCGCACAATAGACAGTCGATTTTCATCCGCACTACCTCCATCAATCTTTGAATCAGGGAAAGAGTTTCTCATTGAAAAGTCGTCTTCATGCTTCAGCAGTACTTGATCGCCTTGCAACTTGACTTATTACTCGGTAAAATACGGCAATATCTTTACCGTTATTTATTCGTTCTGATCATCATGAATTGGATAATCCTATAGCTGCATAAAAGACATGACAAGGGGTTGTCAAAAGCAATAATGGCAACATTTTTGGGAAGATTCACTTGCATTTCAGTAAGCAGCCAATGGTGCATTCCAGGGGTTACAAACAATTTGTCATGTCTTTTACCCTTCGGGAAAGCCGAGGATACCGCATTTCCCGCGTTATCGAGGGCTCGCGGTAGGCTGCTACAGCTTCACCCTCGATGCCTTGGATCTGCAGCATCCTCGACTTTTGCAACGTTAGGATAAATAGCTCTGTGGACCAGTGGGTTTTCCTGGATCACGAAAAGGAACAGGAGATAAAAATGAGATCTGAGGAGGCATCGATCTGGGTGGCGAATCACCCCTTTGGGGACTGTGCCCTTTTCTTTCGGCAGAGGGCGCACAGGATTCTCCTGACTTCTCAGGTAAAGGCCCTCATCAATTTTGCGGCGGCGGCATTCTGGATTTCCGAGATCAGCAGTGAGGACGGCGCGTCTGAGCAGGGAGAAAGAATTCCGGAGAGATATTCGGATGTCGAACTCTACCATATCCGGACGGAGAATTTGCTTTCAAAGAAAGGCATCCTTGGGAAGCAGGGCATAGCACAGGGCGATGTGTTCGTGTGCCTCCGGGGGGATGCGGACCTTCTGCATTTACAGACCACTCTGATCCTGGGGAACCCGGATTTTCCGGTGAACATTTCAGCCGATCCCGTGGAGGAGGGGGGAATCGTTTCCTCCAGGGAGATCATGAAGCTCAGGGGGCGGAATGAACCGGAGAAGCCGGGTGCCGGGAAAATCATTTTTCTTGGGGACCTGGATCGGACAAGGGGGCCTGGATCAGGCCCCGGGCGTGAGGATATCATAGGAAATAAGAAACCGGGAACGGCAAGCTTTGAACGGTTATGGGAGCGATTGAAAAAGGCCGTGGATCTCATGAAACTGGCCGAAGAACTCTCACAACTCCGGTACAAAATTGAGGGCGCAAACGGTCATCCCGAGTACCGCCGCCTTGTGCATCAAATTGCTCTGGCCGAGATAGCGGCACGGGCCGGGGAAGGGCCGAAGGCCCTTGAAGCCATGGAGGGTCTTGAAAAGGATGTGCTGCCGGCGCCCATCGCAGGAGATGCGGGTTTGTTTCGTATAATGCTTGAAGAGGTTAGGAGGAAAAGAGAGGGACCTTAGAGATAAGGACGCCATTCTGTCCCGCTGTCCTTTTTCAATTGAAAGGATTCCTGAAAGACTTTCAGAAGACTTTGCGTTGCCTCACCGATTTTCTCGATATCCCACATCAGCCCGTAGAACAGGATGCTCAGACGTGTCTTGGAAGCTCCGGCCTGGATTCGAACAATCTGCTGGTTGTTAAATCGCGATACCATATCCTTCAGAGTCTGTGTTTGATCCGCGATGGCATCGTAATCTACGGTTCCCTTATTCATTAAGGCGTTCGAGGTCTGGTCCAGGATATCCGAGAGCTGCACACGGATTTCTCCGAGTTCTCTGATTTGTGATTTGAGAAGGCCTTTGTGATGGTTGTCTATATGAACGTAGGCGCGAAGGATGGAATCTCGATGGCTTTCCGCAATCTCCTGTAAGGCACTGATCGTCTGGGTATAGGTCTGGCTATAGTCATCGTCGCCTGTGTGAAGAAGCCTCAGTGTTTTGAATATATTGGCGATGATGACGTTGGCCATCTTTTGAATCTTTTTGGTCCCCTTCCTGTTTTGTTTCAAATCCCTTCTGTTTTGGGAGAAAAGCGCATCGAATCCTTTGCTCAGCGAAAGATTGACCTGCTGGAGGAAATATCCGCTGTGCTCGAAGGATTTCATGATGCCGTATTGGGCATCGTCCAGCCTTTTGAGATCAAAGACATCAATTTCTCGGGCCTCCTTAACCCGTTTATGATGCACATGGAAGTTCTTCCATATGAGGAAGATCGACAACAGCACCAGGCCAAGAATGGCCGGAAGTCTGAAAAAATGAATGAAAAAGGCGTAAAGAAGCGAGACGGAAAAGGCGCAAAAGGCCGTGAAAAACCATCCGCCAATGACGGCCAGAACGCCGGCCACGCGGTAGGCTGCGCTCTCCCTGCCCCAGGCCTGGTCTGCAAGAGACGACCCCATGGCGACCATGAAGGTCACGTAAGTCGTGGAAAGGGGGAGCTTGAGGGACGTGGCGAAGGAGACCAGGGCACTGGCGACCATAAGGTTAACGGATGCTCGCAGGAGGTCAAAAGAGGGCGGGGCACCTTTGAGCGCGGGGTCGGGAAGGTAACGCTTCGGATCCAGGCGCCGGGCTATCCTGCGCCGCCAGAGCCTGGGAACGATCCTTTTCAGGTTCTCAAAAAGTGAGGAGACCATGCGGACTATGGTCCTGGAAAGGTGGGAAGATCCGAATCTTTCAATGCCCTCATCTTGTCGACCCAGGCTGACTTCGGTTTCCGTCACGGAGCGGGATTTACGAGAGATCCAGAGGGTCCCCACCATGATGGCGCCGGCAATGAGTAAGAGGTAAGTATCGGTCTGAATGGGCTGCTTTAATGCATGCATGAGCGTCGCGAGTGGGGAGGCATTGAGTTGGGCCAATTGATAGGATGCCAAGCCGGCCAGGGGGACGCCGATGAAATTGACCAGATCATTCGCTGCAAAGGCCATGGCCAGGGCAAAGGTGCCGGTAAGGACAATGGGTTTCAGGATGTTGACGCGTGAGAAAACAATCAAGATCTGGAGAACGAAGGCAGCGGCCAGGAAACAGCAGAGAAGGATGACCCCGGTGTGTGTCTTGATCCATGCCGCTGTTTGGGGGGTAATAAAGGATGCTCCTTTTGCGCCTTTGATGAGGATGAAATAGATGATGATGGAAAGGGCAAATCCGCCCCAGAGTGCGCCGTACCGCCTGAGGCGTTTCTGATAATCAAAGGTGAAAATCAGGCGGCTGAAAAATTGAACCAGAGCCCCGAAAAGGAATGCCAGAACGACGGAGAGGAAGATGCCCAGAATAATGGCCAGGGCCTTATCCGTATTGATATAGTTGGCCAGGGTTGTAAAGCCGTCCCCCTGTTGATGGATCTTGATAATCGAGACGGCGACCGCCGCTCCGAGCAGCTCAAAGACAATGGATACCGTTGTAGACGTAGGAAATCCGAAGGTGTTGAAAAGATCGAGCAGAAAAATGTCGGTCAGCATAACCGCCAGGAAAATGAATATGATTTCAGGCATGTAAAAATGTTCGGGATGAAAGATCCCCTTCCTGGCGACTTCCATCATCCCGCTCGAAAAGGTGACCCCGGCCAGGATACCCAGGCTGGCAATAATCATAATGACGTGCCGGGGCGCGACCTTCGAACCAAGGGATGAATTAAGAAAATTGACCGCATCGTTGCTGACTCCGACGATCAGGTCCGAGACGGCGAGGGCAATCAAAAGAATCACTGCATAAAAATAAAGATCCATTTGATAAATCAGGAATCCTTTCAGTCTAATCGGATTTGTGAGAAGCGTTATGGTTGAAATACAGTTAAAAATATAGCATCTTTTCCGGGTTTTCCAACCAAGAAAAGCGTTAAAATGTTTTAAATACTAATAGGTTACTGTTTTGGCAGAAGTTTTTCTATGAACATCTTCGGGGCCATCCGCAGGGAAGAGAATAAATCGAATCATGTGTTGTTGATTACATCCTTTTGCAAATAAAAAAGCAGGGTATCAAAGATACCCTGCTGTTGATGGAAGGTTAGTATATTAATTGAATTCCAATTTTACTTTCTGACGAATTTATTGGGGTCCTCACTAGAATGATCTGCCCAAGAAGTATTCAACGAGCTTTCACATGAACAAGGTGCAAAATCCAACCTTCCAAATGAATCGCTTACGTTGACTACATTGGTAACACCCTGTCTTGTTATTGTCTATGGGGGAAAAGATCATTCTTATAGGGGAATCCCCCCAAATGCAGAGGGAATGTCTCCCGGAACTAGAGAATGCGGTAATAGGGCCTTTCAAGATGCGCTTTTTTGCATTGAGGACAACGGCCGGGGGGTGTAAAACGCATGCGTTCTTTGAAGACAAAACCGCAGTCAAGACAACGGAAAGGAAGGACCACGAGCCGTTTTTTCTGAGATGCCACGGAACGTGCCATGTGTTTGAGGTGTTCATAGACCAGTTTTTCCCGGATACCCATGGCTTGGGAGAGTTCCCTTGCATTCATCTCTCCCCGGCTCAAGAGGGTGATCATCCGACGCCGGATAGTCAACTGTGGTGATTTTTCTTCTTCGTTCATTTTTTACGATCGAAAATACGCCTTGCCGGGCCATTTTTGCTGTTGGAGATCCGAATCGGCGGCCTATCGAAGATTCCGTCTTCATCGGCACGGGCGTGTCGGGCATAACGAACAAATTTATCGGTGCATCACACCAGGCTTCGAGGGAACATTGCGGTCCGGCAACAGGAGGCAAGGATTATTTTTGAGGCTGATGACCTTTAATAATCCATGATCTGGTTGTGGACGTTGAAAATGTAAGAGATCAGGGCAGCCCTCGTCCACATCCCGTTTCGTTCCTGCCTCCAGTACATGGCCCTGGGATCCGAATCGATGGCCACGTCGATCTCGTCCCTTCGGGGAAAAGGGTGCATGATAATCGCATTGGGCCTGATCTTGTCCATGTCTTTGCGTTTGAGCTTGAAACGGGATATATCCGTCTTACCCGACTCCCCCGCAACCGAATCGTGTTCGTCCTGAATCCTGGTCATGTAGATTGCATCCGCCTCTGGGAGGACGTTTCCGAGGGCTTCCGTTTCAATGATGCAGGGAATGCCCTGTTTTTCGAGCCAGGCGCATACGTCTTCTTTCATTTGAAAGGTCTTGGGCGCGGCGTAAATGAGCTTGATCCCTTCAAAGTTTTTCATCAAATAACTGAGGGATCTTACGGTTCTTCCCCTCCCGAGGTCTCCGCACATCAGAACCGTTTTCCCTTCAAGGCCGCCCTGATCCTCAAAGGACCTCTGGAGGGTGTACACATCCAGAATGGCCTGGGTAGGATGCTGATCCGATCCTGAACCGCCGTTTATCACCGGTACCGGGCGGTTTGAAAATGTGTTGAGGAGCCAGGCCGCCCGTTCGGCCATATTGGGCGCTTTATGCCTCATGATGATCAGGTCCGTGTAAGAGGAAAAGGTGCGCAGGCTGTCATCGTAACTTTCCCCCTTGACTTCAGACGAGACCCTTGTATCGCGAATTTCAGAGGTTTTCATTCCAATGATATGACAGGCATTTTGAAAGGAGAGAAAAGTCCTGGATGACGGCTGGGCGAAGTAAAGCATCGCCCGCTTGTGCCGCAGGAGGTTCTGCAGGAAACCCGATCCATTCTTGCTCTTGGCAAGGGTTCTGAGCTGGTTTGTGATGATGTAGATATCGTCCAGAATGGGGCGAGTCAATTGCTGGGAGATGATCATGTCAAAAAGGCGCCCGTTTCTTTGAAAACACTCAATCTTTGCGTCTTTGGGGAGTTTTTCAAACTCGGAAAATTGTTCGTCCAGGATATTCATGACGCCCTCCGAAATAGGGGTTGTGGGGATTGATCATTGGAAGGGATAAACAACCTTGTCATCGTCTCCCTCTAATAATGAAAGAATAGAGCAAAAGGGGATTACCGTCAAGGAGAACCCTGGTGCCCTGATTCACCATCAAGGCGTTATCCGTCCCGCTCATCGTATGATGCCGGGTCAGTTCCGGTGACGGGCGAATTCGAATAATCCTTGACAGTCCGAATAGGTGTTTTTAGAATGGTTGTTCTCGTTAGGGGTGTTGTTATTTATCTGAGAGTCCGGGAAAGGACAACCCTTAGAACCTGATCAGGATAATTCCTGCGAAGGGAAACGATTGACGCAAGGCCATTGTGGCACGTGAACCGTCTTCCATCGGGGAGGACGGTTTTTTTTATGCATGCACAAAAGGGAGGAGTAGAAGCATATGGAACTCAACGAAGTCGTTATAAGCAAAGCGATTATAGATAGGTACTACACAAAACTCATGGACTGTCTAGAGAGTGAGGTCGCCATTGTCGGTGGTGGCCCCTCGGGACTGGTCGCCGGATACTGTCTGGCAAAGGGCGGAAAAAGGGTTTCACTGTTCGAGCGCAAGTTGAGTATAGGCGGTGGCATGTGGGGCGGTGGCATGATGTTTAACGAGATCGTCGTTCAGGGTGAGGCCCTGCGCATCTTAGATGAATTGGACGTGACCTACAGAAAGTACCAGGAGGACTATTACACCGCGGATTCCGTGGAAACCGTTGCCAGCCTTATCTCCAGAGCCGTCCAGTCCGGCCTGAAGATATTTAATTGTGTGAGCGTGGAAGATGTGATGATGCGAACGGACCGGATCATCGGGCTTGTGTTAAACTGGTCTCCGGTCGAGATGGCTGGTCTCCACATCGATCCCCTGACCATGCGGGCGGATTACGTCATTGATGCAACCGGACATGCCACGGAGGTCGTCAAGGTCGTTCATGTCAAGGTGCCGGGCAAACTGCAGACCCCGACGGGTCGAATCGAAGGAGAGAAATCCATGTGGTCTGAGAGGGCTGAGGAGCTTACCCTTGAAAACACCCGGGAAGTTTTTCCAGGCTTATATGTGGCAGGCATGGCCGCCAACGCCACCTTTGGCGGGCCTCGCATGGGACCGATTTTCGGGGGCATGCTGCTTTCAGGCGAAAGGGTGGCGAAAGACCTTCTCGATAGGCTGTGAAAAAGGCAGGATACCCCTGGTTCTCTCCCCGCACAATTGGGCGGGGATCTAAGACGTGTCAGGATTCTTTAATTTTTCCCCAGAATAGCCCTGGCAATATTCAGGTTGAGAATTTCGTGGGTACCACCGCCGTATAAGAGGAATCCTGCATCCCGGAACAGCCGCTCCACCGGGTATTCTCTGGAATAACCGTAGGCGCCGTGGATCCTTCTGGCCTCATCGACAGCCATGATGGCTGCCTCCGAAGCATGCACCTTGGCCATCATGGACTCCTTTGCGAAGGGGCGATGATGGTCCTTCAAGGCACAAGCCCTGTGGACCAGCCACCGGGAGGCTTCCAGTTCTGTGGACATGCGGGATATTTTTTCCTGGATGAGTTGGTATTTTGAGATAGGCTTTCCGAAGGCCTGCCTGTCCCGGGCATATGAAATGGACTCTTCCACCGCCGCCCTGCAGAGGCCCAAGGCCAGGGCGGCCATCATGATCCTTATCTCACCCAGGATTTCCCGGAGGTAGATGAATCCCTTGTTGGGTTCCTCTCCCAGGAGATGGTCGGCGGGAATCCGGCATTCATCAAAAAAGATCTCACTGGCCCATGATCCCAGGGCGCCGGTTTTCTCCAGCTTTCTGCCCACCCCGAAGCCGACGGAGTCCTTTTCGACCAGAAAAAAGTTGAGACCTTTCAATCCCAGGCTTCGGTCGGTCGTTGCCACGACCGTGAAAAAGTCCGCGATCGGGGCATTGGTGATCCACATCTTTGATCCCTTGAGAACATAAGAGTCTCCGTCCCGGGTGGCGGTTGTCCGGGTGGATCCGAGGTCGGAGCCGCAATTGGGTTCGGTAAAGGCAATGACACCGATTTTTTCCCCGCGTAAGGCCGGTTTAAACAACCGCTCTTTGATATCCATGTTTCCGAAACGGAAGAGAAAATCCGTACCCATCAGAGACTGCATCATGCAGATAACGGCAAAGGCAAGGGACCCCGCGGCCAGCTCTTCGGCAAAAATGGAAAAGGTGTGGGTATCGGCTCCCAAACCCCCGGATGCCTCCGGATAACGGATGCCGAAATAGCCCAGGTTCCCTATTTCACGGAAGAGCTCATGGGGAAAGGCGTCCGAGCGGTCTATTCCGCCGGCTGAAGGTGCGATTCGGTTCTTTACAAATTTGGAAATCTGTTCCCTGAAGAAATTGTGGTCGGATGTAGGCATCATGAGTGCTACCTCTCAGGATTGTGGCAATGGATGTTGCCGTTGGTGTGTCAGGTGATCCGGCCTTGGAAAGCTCGTTTTGTTGTCGGAATCATAGGCAAAACACCGGTGCCTGTCAATTCCAAACCCGGTTCGGTTTTGGGAAGACATGGCCGAATATGACTGCCGAAACAACCCGAGATCGACAACCCGTTTTGGTGTCTTAGGTGATGTCCTTTGGGAAAAAGAGAATGAGGCAAAAAATGAGGGCCTGGCAAAGCTCATGGGACAAGAAAATGCGGCATGCGGGCTCCAAAGAAAACCGGCTTGTTCTGGCGCAGTCCTTCTTTTGGGATCATTTTCATGAGGTGTGGCACCCGGCGGTTCAGGAGTTTAATCAATTGCTGAACGGCAAGACGGATCGTGATAAACCTTGAGGCGCGCGAAAGTCGAATTCATCCTGTTTTACGAGAACGTCAAAGACACCCTTGAGTTCAGGCCTTTTTCTCCCGTATGGCGGGGGCCTCTATGGAAACGGCGCCCTCCGTGTCATGACCAGGGGACTTCGATCTGTTCAGAGCGTTCTGGGCCAGGCGTCTCAAAGCCTCGGCGTCCATCGCTATTTCAATGCCCGTTTTGCCTGCTCTGACAGCTTCAAACGCCGTGTTCATGGCCAGCAGTTGGGCATGGAGGGCCAGGAATTCCCTTTCCTTTTTCGGGTCTCGGGTATGACGGTGTGTTGATTGCTGATGACTCATTTTTTTTCTTTCTTTTCCTTTTGGGGTTTCACGTTTTTTTTCAAAAAATGGGTTCATGCCATTTTTATTTCCAGGGCATTATGATGAAAGTCAGCCCGCTAATGAGTCAGAAAGCAGAAATTATGCCATTGAGGGGGATGGATTGAAAAATATAATATTTATAGATAGTTAGATGATAGCTTCTGCGGTGAGTAAAAAAATCGGAAAGGGCTGCCCCAAGGGAATCAGAGAGGAATCGTCATTATTTTGACTCCAAAGGCAGACAACCGAAATAAAAACGAAAAAATTTTGGCGTGCTGAGGATGTATCATTCGTGATGGGCGGCAAGTATCCTGAGGGATTCGAATTCTTTCTGATTGATTGCTTTTTCATTGACCAGTGCAACCAGGGCCTTCTCGTCGATTTTACCACCCAATTCCAAAAAAATATTCAAGGCGGGGCCTGCCTGTCCTTTCGGTAATTCGAAGAAATCCTTTGTTTCATAGGCCTTGATTTGTTTCAGGATCTGACCCTTGAGGTCTTTTGCCAGAAAGGCATATTCCTGGATGGACATGGCCTCGGTCAAGACCTTCAGAAAACAGACTTTCAGGTGTTCCACTTCCTCTGCGGATAGCATTTGGTAGATATCATTGCCGATGTAATCACTGACCATGACTTCCGGGAAATCGCTGTAAACTTCCCGTACGCATTTATCACTGACATGCCAGTTCCCGGCGATATCCGCCAGGATTTCGCCTTTCGCCAAATCTAAAACGATGTTTCCCAAGGCGGTCCATTTCAAGGAGAGTTCAAGGACCTCTTTTTCGAGGGGTGAGAGGGGAGCCAGTCTCTCCCTGGCCTGTTCCAGGGATTCACCAAAAGAAAGCCCTTCATGGAGACATGCTTCAATCTGTTTTTTGTACTCTCCATGTTTCTCGATCATCCCTTCCGTGAGTTCCCGCAGATAACGCTCCTGATGATGAACGGTATCGTAGGAATCAAAGACTTCCTTTTTTTTGACCAGATAACGCCACCCGAATTCGCCCAACGCCCCCAAAGACTCGAATTTTTTGAGAACTTCATCCCCTTGGGAGCCGTCTTTTTCATAGAGTTCCTTCACCTTATCCATTGCAAGCATCTCTTCGGCCATCTGTGTCACTCCTTTCGGGTGTCTAAAAAGAGCCAATCCGCCATTGGAATGTTAAGTCTGGATTCCTGCATGAAAGAAATTCGATTACAAATACCAATGACCGGGAATATATTATGGATCAGGGCTTTCAGCAAGGATCTTCCGATCTGAGGTCGTGGAAATGAGACCGGAAGACCTGTCCCCTTTTAAAAATACGTCTTAGCAAATTCCCAGAAAGGCGGCCAGAGAATTCACTACATCGAGGTCAATCTTCCCGTCCACCGCATCTTGATGCAGTATGGCGAGGGCGGTTTCCCCGGACATGCCTCTTCGGTAAGGGCGGTCCGTGATCAGGGCATCATAGATGTCTACGACCGTCATGATTCGTGCTCCCAGATAAATCTCATCCCCCTTCAGACCAAATGGATATCCGGTCCCATCCAGCTTTTCGTGATGCTGACGGATAATATCCAGGGCTCGACCCAGGTGGTTCTTTAAGGGGAGACAGATCTGATATCCAATTTCCGGGTGGTTTTTTATGGGCTCGAATTCTTCCGGAGTCAGCCTTCCGGGATTGGCAAGAAGGTGAACGGGAAGCCCGATTTTGCCGATGTCGTGGAGGATGCTGCCCATCTTCAAGGCCCTGGCGTCTTCCTTCGGAAGCTCAAAAGCGCCTCCAAGAGCCGCCGTCAGATTGACGACTCTTTCAATATGCCCGTGGGTATGCTGTTCCCTGGCCTCGACCGCATTGGCCAGCACAAAGAGAAAGTGTTCGATTTCAAGCGATAAATGGTCGGCACCGGTATAGCCATGTCCTTCAGCGCTCGCTCCGAGGGCCGTCAGAAGATCGGTTTCGGTGGTTTCCATTTCTGATACACACTGCTGCAGGCCGGACAGTTTTTTCGTGATCCCGCGTATTTTTTTGTCATGATCTTCCAAATTAGGATTCTCGCATGGCTTCACCCATCTGTTCCTATGGGGCAGGGGCCTCTCTTTCAATAACGATAGGATGTTGCTCAGGTTTCGTGTTTTTCAGCATGATCTTGGCCATTTTTCCGGCCTGGTCGTATTTTAGAAGCCCCCGGTCGATAAATTCGTCTTCCTGGTCTCGGTTCACTTCTACAAACACCGCCTTCAGAATGCTTATCCGCTGGTCGACGGCTGCCATAGGGGCTCTCTCGGAGGGGTCATCGTCTGCAGGGACACTGGGGATGCCCATGAGCAGCATCCAAACGAGATTGTCCAAGTCGGGAAGAAAACCACTTTTTGCAAAATCCACCGATTCTTTAAAGTCGTGGTAGGCTCGTATGAATTTGTCCGTGTCCTTCAATTTTTCGCATTGTCCTTTTTAACATCCGCATCCGATATTATTTGATCGGTCGCATTATAAAAGTCAAGAGTTTGCACCTTCGAGGTATCCATAGCCTTCCGAAGCCGGGATTTCAAGCTGAAAACGCATTCTCGAGAGATGAAAAGAGGGAAAAGAATAACCTTCCTTTTTCCCCTCAAGATATTCAGGGCAATAACCGCCGTGTTCATATATCAGTATCAAGATGCCGCCTGCTTAAAGGGTTCCAGGCCGACCCTCTCAATCATCTTCCCAAGGCGTTCGCCTTTTTTGGCGTTTTCACTGTAATAACCGATGACTTTTTCAATCGCTCCAAGGGCCTGCTCGTCACTCAGTTCGGTCAGGAGTTCCTTTGCAATCCGCGGTTCGGCCCCGACGTTTCCACCGATCACCAGAGTCCACCCCTTGGGTTTTCCGAAAAGCCCCACGTCCCTCACCCAGGACTCGGCACAATTGAGATTACATCCCGATACGGACATTTTGAATTTACCCGGCAATTCCATGCCGTGGTAGATCTCGTCGAGTTTCATGCCCATGCCCAAAGCGTCCTGCTGGCCGATCCGGCAGAAGGTATTGCCCGGGCAGGCACGGACACTGCGAACGCAGAGACCCACCGCGGCGCCCGGCTTCATGCCCAATTCCTGCCAGACAGAATCGATGTCTTCTTCTTTGATGCCCACGATGGCAATGCGTGTGGCGCCTGTGATCTTCACGGCTTTGGCATTGTATTTCTCCGCTACGTCCGCAAGCTTTCGTAAGCGTTCGGGAGTGACCACTCCGCAGGAAATATGGGGTGCGATAGCATAAGTCTCCTTGTCCCTCTGTAAAATTGCGCCTTTCTCTCCAAGTTTAAGCATAATGACCTCCGTTTCTTGATGTGCGTATTTTTATTCGTGGTTTCAGTCGGTCGCCCCAATCCTGATATCGCGGGAAAGCCTGACATCCGGAGTGGTTGCAGAAAATATAGAACCTGGAAAGGGGGGTGTCAAGTTGGGCTGCTTGGACCGCGCAGGGAAAGCTACTCAAAGCCCTTGACATCACCCTCGGCCCGATTACAATAGCTCCCGAAAGTCCGGTGTTGCTTTCTTCGATTAAGATAAGCCCCAAAGTAGCAACAGTAAAGTAAACGCTGGAGAAGGAATAAATTTCTTTTTGACACCAATGAGGATGCTTACAGAATAAAGGAAAAAGTTGATATGATGGAACAAGACTGGCATGAAACCAAAATTCGGGTGCGCTATAAGGATACGGATCGCATGGGACTCGTTTACTATGGAAACTATTTTACCTTTTTTGAGGTTGCTCGAAGTGAATTCATGCGGGATTTTGGTTATCCCTATGCCCAGATAGAGGCCGAGGGATACAATCTGGTCGTTACCGAAGCTTCATCCAATTATCATGCCAACACGAAATATGACGCCCTGGTTATCGTGAAAACGATGATTCGTTCCGTGAAAAGGGTGCGTGTACGTTTTGAGTATCGGGTTTTCGATGAAAAGGATCGTCTTCTCGTATCAGGACATACAGTGCATGCCTGTCTCAAAACGGATCAGAAACCCGCAAGAATTCCCGCTAAATTAAAGGAAATTATTGAAAAAGCGGCCCGGTCGTAAAGACCTCCCGTTCACCTGCCTTCATACCCTCGACCCTCGGGTCAAGACTCGCCCTGATTCACCATCAAGGCATCATCTCCCCGTCAAGCCGGGATCTATGGAGCGGCGTTGCCTTCCCGCCCGAGGCGGGCAAGCGTTCCTCCCTCCCTATGGCTTTTTTCTTTTTGCACGGTACAGTCTTTCATCGGCCCTTTTCAAGAGAGAAGAGGGATCCTGAACCCCGCGATCCTGGAGGTGGGCGATCCCGAAACTAAAGGAGATCGGAATCGGCGTTCCGTTGAATGGCAAAGGATTCTCCGAAAAGAAGGTTTTGATGCGTATCGTCAGTTTGCGGGCCTCCTTGGAGGTCGTGGAGGGGAGAAGAACAAGAAATTCGTCTCCGGCATACCTCCCGATAACATCGCTGTCTCGACTCATCTCCGTGAGTTGGGTGCCGAGGTACCTCAGAAGAGCATCCCCGGCGTCGTGCCCGAAACTGTCGTTCACGCTTTTGAAATCATCCAGGTCAATGAACACAAGAGACAGAGGGGTGTCATAACGAAGGGCCCTGTTGAATTCACGCTGAAGGATCGATTCGAAAACGCCCCGGTTCAGTAAGCCCGTGAGGGTGTCCTTAGAAGCAATGATGCGCAGTTTTTCGTGGGCGGTTACATTGGAAAGGCATATGGATATCTTGACGGCCAGTCTCTCGAGAAGGGCCGTGTCCATCCCTGGGACATAACGGTGGGCTGAAGGGTCGCCGTGGTTCAGGCTCCCGATGATTTCACCGTTCAAGGTGATCGGAAGAATGGCCATAGATCTGATCAGGTATTTTTCATTGGGAGGAAACATCCGGTAGGAGGGCCTTAGATCCTCATTGATGAGCAAGGGTCCCCCGGCATTTCCTGTGATTTCAGTAAAAGTTTCTCTCTCAATGATGCTCAGCCGTTCTTTGATGATTTTCGATGAGGCCAATTCTCCAATCAGGGGCACGACATCGTTTTCGTCGATCAGGGAGAGCCAGACGTAGGGGATATCAAACTTTTCTTTGATCTCCGTGAGCAACCTCTCAAAGAAATCTCGAAAATTGAGGGTCGACAAGATGCTGACTTCTACCTCAAAAAATCGTTGGGAGATGTCCTCATTGTAATGAAGCCTTTCGTAAATTTTTTCGAACTTTTGCATGGTCAGGGGCTTTCACTGGAATTTTTGTTTTACAATTGAAAATGAGAAGGACTGCCCGCGGAAATCCATATAATAAAAATTTCTGCTCGGATGAGGGCAATATAGGAGGAAAGCCCCCGAGTGTCAATGGGGAATTTTCTAAAAGATATGATAATTCAAGGTGTTCCGGGGATAGCGGGGCCGAAATTGGGGGGATGTTCCAAAAAAACCGGGCAGAATTCCTGATGATCCTGCCCGAAGACATCTTTGGTCCTGTAAGCTCAGGAGATCAGGCGTCCATTTCTTCCTTTTTCCAATAGGGATTGACGAGATCCTCGAAGACGGATAGGGCTGCTTCGGAGCCCTGACCTGCCGCAATAACGATCTGTTTGTAACCCCCCTCCACATCACCGGCCGAATAGATGCCGGGGATGTTGGTCCTGTGCTTTGAGTCTCGTTTGATGTATCCGTCAGCAGTGATTTCCAGACCGATTTTCCGGGCCAGGGCGACGGCCGGTTCATATCCGATGGCAATGAAGATGCCGTCTGCGGACATGATAGAGGTTTCTCCGGTTTTGTTGTTGTAAAGCTCTACTTCTTCGACCCGGTCTTTCCCTCTAATTTCTTTGACCTCAACATTAAACATGACTGGGATATTATTATCGGAGAGGTTTTTGGCCAGATGCTGCTGGGCCCTGAGGGTATCCTTTCTGTGGACCAGGGTGACATCCACCCCGATGTTTCGCAGGTGAAGGACTTCGGTCACGGCGCTGTCTCCTCCCCCGACAATGATGACTTTCCGGCCTTTGAAAAGGGGCCCGTCACAGGTGCTGCAGTAACTGACACCATGCCCCGAAAGGCGTGTTTCTCCCGGTATATTGAGATGCCGGTAATGGGCTCCGGTTGCTAAAAGGACGGCTCCGGTTTTGAATCGCCTTCGATTGGTTTGAACCTCGATCGGGTCCCCCGGCTGAATATCCATGACCTCTTCCCCCGGAAAGATATTAGCGTATTCCAGGGCATGGCTGACCATGATATCAACCAGTGCCTTTCCTCCCACCTGTGTGAGGCCGGGATAGTTCTCAACGACGGGGGTCGTGGCGACTTGACCGCCGAGGGCGCCTTTTTCAATGACGACCGCCTTTAGTCCGCTTCGTGCGGCATAGATCCCGGCGGTCAAACCGGCCGGTCCGCCGCCCACGATCACGAGATCCGTTTCCACTTCCTCTACATCATTTTCAGGGATGAAGACCGTTTGTTCCTCAAGTTTTTGAAGGGAAAGCATGAACAATTCTTCCGGCTGTGCACCCATCGCAATGAGGACCTCATTGGAATAGGTTTGAGGCACACTCTGGGCCGAGTACTGGTCGGCCAGATCGGGATTGGCTTGAATGTCGATGATCTCAAGAGAAATCAAATCGGGTCTTTCGATCGCCGCTTTCAGGGCATTTACGGCCTGCTGCGGACAGTAAGGGCAAGTGGGGCTCACGAAGACTTTGATCCGGCGCGGGGAATCTATCTTTTTCAGAATTTGAGCGGCATCTTCATGGAGACCGGTTTTGCCATATCCCATCATCATCAGCGCCTCTACGAAGGTCCTGCCCTCCTCTCCAACAGGGGCTCCCAGCCATCTGACATGGTATCGTTCCGGATCAAAGAGCAGCGTGGGGCAATGAATCGCGTTCCATTCACCTGCCACCGTATGACTCAAGTCGTATTCTCTCAGAGAAACCTTTGATGTCATTTGTCGGATGGATCGAATCACCTTTCTTGCAGACTCACAGTAGGGTTCATTCTTTCCGGGCGATGTAAAGAGCAGAAGAGGTACTTCGTGGGGCATTTTTCCCAATGCCTCAATCAGTTGAGCCTGGGCCTGCTCCAGCATAGCCTGTTCCGTCTGATCCTGTGTCTGACCTCCTTCCGACATATTGGCCTCCTTAATCTGAAAGATATTTTTCATGAATATAAAAATTATAAGGTTAACATGGGCGGATGGTCAATAGAAAGGTTGAGGTAGGGGTAATGTCTCGCCTATGAATCCTGATACTGAAATAAACAATTAAAATAGGGCAAATAAAAATTTAAAAAGAAACGATCATCGGGACCGTTGTGAGACAATGACCGTCCGTTGAGGCGCATTTTTTTCGGAGAGTTGAGAAGGAGATGTCACAAATAATTGAATTTGTGTAACTAATGGGCTAGTTGAGGGCCGAAATGGATTGAAAATGAGTAGATGTTATGATATACGTCGTTATGATATCACAAAATTTAGTGCCCCCCGCCCCCCCGCAGAACGGGATCTACGATGCGCCAGGATTCTTTACTTGATTGACATGCTACGTTCTTGACATTGTCGAAGCTAGTCAGTGACCGCTCCAAAGAACCGGGTCAGTCCGGTCAATGTTCCTCTCCTTCTGCGAAAAGTCATCCCTCGATTTGCTTCGTTGTGGTACAGAAAGTGATAACGAACTGAAACAAGAAGACTTGACCAAATAGGATCATCCCTGACGCTCCAACGTTAGGGTCATTTGTACCTTTGCCTCATGGGACACAGAAAGGAGGTCATGTCATGAAGGCAGGAATTATTTTTACGGGAACAGGTCCAATCCTTGTCCTTACCACCCACAAGTCCCTCGAAGATCCCTCGTTCGTGTCCAAGCTGGAGTCAAAAGGGATCAAAAAATTCATTGCTTCCGAACTTCCTATTGAAAAGGTAAAGACAAAATATGGCAACCATTTTTCCATGGTCATGGGTGATTTAAAGCAGTCTGATGATTTAAGGGTGTTGGACTATAACGGTTATGACGTTTTCTACAACTTTACTTTTGCTGAAATGAGCAATCCCATTTACCATGAATCCTCATAAACCCTATCGCTGTATAATAAAAATGACAACGACAGGGTAGAGAGAGCAATGGATGGCGTCAAAGGCTTATTTTCGAAAAAAAGCGGGGCCACTGAGGGCCCCGCCAAGGAATTGCTGTTTTCTTTGCTGATAAATTTACATCTTATCCAACCGAAGTTAAATTTTGCTTTTAATTGACCCGCCAACGTTGCCCTGTTCAAACCTTCGCCTAAAAGGCAAAGGCATCAAAACTATTATATTAAATATAATTATACATGTATTTTCATATTTGTCAATAAATTTATTATAAAAATCGATCTTTTTTGGAAAACCGCCTGCCCTTTAAACAAAATTTATGCCATTTTTTACCCGTCTCGTCAGAGTCATGTCGTTTAGGTCGTGGCCTTTTCCTAGGGCCGTTCGCCATAGGCTTCCAGACCTCCGTGGGTGTCAGGAACTGATTTAAAAACGAAGCCGATTTTTTCGCAGGGATATTCCGCACAACAAGCACAGTTGTCCACATGTTTTTCAGAGGCGCAGGCCCTTATCTTGCATGACTTGCAGTGGCTGAAATGGTGTCCCTCTTCAGAAAGACAGCCATTACAAATAATATCTTCAGGCTTCATCACCGTTTCATACAATTCCGACCAGAGTCTGGCAATTTGAGCCTGCTTTTCCTTGTCGTTATTCTTTGTGGCTAGGAATGCCGGGCATTCGTGGCAGGCCAAACCGCAGTAAGCTATCATCTGTGACATGCTTTTCCCCTATCCGGTGAATCGTCTATATAGTTGATTGGACTCCTATGTTTTTGTGCAAAGTGGTTCCCACGGTGTCACGGGGCATGCTCGGGGTAGATTAGGGCTCAAGCGAACGGAGCATGGGGACCGAAAAAATTCTATATTTTAAAGGGGCCTTGGAGAAGAAGTAGATACAAATGCCGTGCCAAGATGCCGCGACTTTCTTCTTTTATTGATGAACGGATTCAAAAGAAGAAAACATGAAGGCATGTTGTTGCGAAAGCCTTGGTTGACGGTGCTTTGAAAAATACTTGATTGCCGAAACGAAATGTCTTTTGTATGGAAGGATATTGTGAATGGACGGCAAGCCAGGTGGGAAGACTCAAAATGCACAAAAAAATGTGCATTTCAGCACGGAGAGAGAAAAGCGGAAAACAGGTGGTGTCCATCCAGAAAGACATGATTTCTTGTTTGAGCGGTCAGCTATTAGCATTCAGCGCTTAGTGCCTTGTTCCTTCATGTTTCTTGCGGATGACAGATAGCGCGAATCCGGGAATGACTATTTCCGGAGAAGCTGTTTTAAAGTCTCCAGCCGTTGAATTTCAAAAATCCCGGGAAATCCCACATGTCCGAGGTGGACCTGTTCCAGGGTTTAAGGCTGGTGTAAAAGGGATTCCCGGTGATTTGACTGTCCCCGTAGTTTTTGTCGGCCCCCACAAAAAAGTCCAGGCTGATCAGACTCATCAGAAGTGATTCCCAAGGTTTGAAGGAATTTTTGACGTGCCCTTTGTGGGGCCATTCTTTGTAATAAAAACTTGTTGTCTTACCGTTGATGGGGATCTTTTCAAGTGAATCCATGTGAATGAGGGATGCTTTTACAAAGGGCATGGATATGCCGGGGAGCATATCTTGCTCGCTTACCAGGGTCAAATCCATGATACGATGCACGCCGGATCTAAGGCGAACCAACAGCCTCAAATCGCTTGAGTCGCGGTAGTCGAGGAGTGGAGGGAGGCTTTCCCCATAAACTTCGAGAGGTCCTTCCTCCCATACCGGGGGGTAAGCATCGGCGGGTAGCCATGAGGTCGGGACAATAGCCGCATAACATCCGCAGGTCCCGGAGGTTGTGACGAGCACCGGACGTTCCTTGTTGTCCAGGGTGATGATAACGAGAATGCCCACATTCCTGCCCGCAGTGAGATGAAAGGGATAAATGCTGAAAGGCACCTCCGGAAAATGAATTCGATAAATAACATTGGTGAAGTGCGCCTTCTCCGTGGAAAAATGCCTGACCATGTAATACACGGCAGGTCTCCGGGGATCGACGTATATCTGCTCGTTTCCTTCCTCATCCAAGCGGCCGGCTGGTTGCCCGATGCGGTTGTAGATTTCTCCGAAGTTTTCGACCAGGAAGAGCGGCGAAAAACGCTCTGGCAGTTCGTTCCGCCCTGATTGAACACTGTAGACGGCATGTTCCATCTCCCGTGTGGGTTTCAGGGGGTAGGAACACCCGAGCAAAAGGGTCAGGATGAGCACGATCCAAATCCTTGAATAGAAGCCCCGAGAGAAACGTCTTTTACCATTCGAGTCTTGAAGTTGGTTCATGATGAGGTCCTTTGTCTGAGGCGGAACTCAACCCCCTCTGATTTCCGGAAAATTGAAAAAGACAGGGCAACTGCAAACAGGCCGGAGGGTGACGGCATGCCTATTCACGAACGGCCTCTATGCTCACGGTGATTCGCACATCATCGCCCACAGGGCCGAGCATCGTGGTCATGCCATAATCGCTTCTTTTGATATTAAATGTAGTTTCAGCCCCGACGCGATAGCCCCCCCATGGGTCCTTCCCCGAACCCGTGAATTCAACCACGATGCTCATGGGCCGCGTCACGCCATGGAGGGACATATCTCCCATGACATCGTAAAGACGGCCCTCCCGTTTTTTGATGCCTTTGCTCTTAAAAAGGATGAGCGGGAATTTTTCGGCATGAAAGAAGTCAGGGCTCTTGAGATGGTCATCCCTTTGGGTGTTTCCCGTGTCGATATCCTGAACCTTTGCGGAAATTTCTACGAAGCCGTTTTCAGTCGCCTTTTCATCAAATCGTACCGCGCCTGATGGGTTGTGAAATCTGCCGTAAACATAGGAGATACCCAGATGTTTAATGCGGAAAACAATGGCCGAATGGGCCGGATCCACTTTGTAGGTGTCTGCCGCAGAAACAAAGAGGGGAAGGAAGAGCAGGAAGGCCGCAAGGAAAAAGGGAGTCGTGAAAAATATGTTTTTCTTGCTCATATTACCCTCCATGGCTTGTATTTTTTTAGGTGGGACAGGAATTCAACCTGAGGGACTCACGGTACTGCCTGATGGAATGCCTTTACGGCCTGATCTCTTCGATCAAGAAAAGATTCGACCGTAATTCTTCCCAGAATAGCATATATTCTTTCTTGGGCCTCAAAAAATTTTTGCGGAGATCATAGGGGCATTCGCGGAAAGGGAAAACCCGCTAATCGACCATTTCTGTGCCCGTCTAAATCCAACGCCTAATTTGCATATCATATGATGGTTGATCGGACGCCCGCCTAACGGCTTGATAAAGGATCCACTTAAGGGTAAACTACATGTTTAGAGAATACATCCTGCATGAAACCTGACCCCACTATATTCAACCCAAACCTCCCTTGAAAGGAGGCGAGATGACCAAGGAACGAAGAAGTTATGGCTTTGACCGCCGTTCCGGTAACGATCGCCGGAAAGCCTATTCCGTGGGCTATTTTTCAAAGGGTGGCGTCGAGAGAAGGAACGACCGGGAACGAAGATCCCGCTGGGAACGAAGGTCAGGGTGGATAAAGGTCAGCGAATGGTGCAGTATGTACACAGGAAAAAGGAAGGCGGCGGAGAAAAAGCCTGTTTAGGTCTCCCAAAATAGTGGTCTTCATCCGCCGAATCGCGTTCATGGGGTCGATGAATCAATCTTGCTTGTATAACATCCATCCTGAGCATCACCTCACCTTATCTCAGTAACCTTACAGCAGTAAGGTTGAAACTAAGTATATGTATTCATAAATACTATATATTTGCGAATCGAAGTGCTGAGTTCACATCCTGACAAGGCAAGTATTCTATGAAATGAAAGTCATTCCCGATTCAGTCGAAGGAGATGCCCAGTTTCTCCGATAACTTTTCCAGCATCTCCCGGGTCATGGATTCGAGATCATAATCCGGCTGCCAGTCCCACTCCTCCCGGGCGGCCGTATCATCCATATAATTCGGCCAGGACTCGGCAATACCCTGTCTGACGGGGTCGACCTCGTAGTCCATGGTGAACGCGGGGATATGTTTTCGGATCTCGGCGGCAATGTGTTCGGGTGCAAAACTCATGGCGGAGACGTTGAAGGCGTTCCTATGCCGAAGTTTCGAGGGGTCGGCCTCCATCACTTCCACGGCCGCCTTGAGGGCATCGGGCATATACATCATGTCCAGGTAGGTGCTCTCCTGAAGGTAACATGTATATTTGCCTTGCTCAAGTGCATGGTAAAAAATTTCCACGGCGTAATCCGTGGTTCCCCCGCCGGGCGGCGTCTTGTAGGAAATCAGGCCCGGATAACGGACTCCGCGGGTATCCACCCCGAATCGTTTAAAATAATAATCGCAGATCAATTCGCCCGCGACCTTGGTCACCCCATACATGGTATTGGGGCGCTGGATCGTGTCCTGGGGGGTGTTGTCCAGAGGTGTGGTGGGCCCGAAGGCCCCGATGGAACTGGGCGTAAAGACCCGACATCCGTATTCACGGGCCACTTCCAGTACATTGTAAAGCCCGATCAGGTTGGCGTCCCAGGCGAGTTGGGGGTTTTCTTCGGCCTTTGCGGAAAGGACGGCGGCAAGGTGATAAATAGTCGTCACCTGGTATTTTTTGACGACCTCGGCGATCGTTTCCGGCCTGATGCAGTCGATGTAATGGAACGGTCCGCATTCCATGAGCGAAGGGTCGGGCTTTTTTTTGTGTCCTGTGGCGATCACATTGGCGTCGCCGTAATTTTCCCTGAGTTTGATCGTCAATTCCGAACCAATTTGCCCGGCCGCTCCGGTGACCAAGATTTTCTTCATTTTTGCCTCCCGGTTATGAGTGCATTAACATGAGGTGCAAGCCATGTGCATGGAAATCATTTGGAACCATTTTTTTCAAAAGAAAAGTCCTCTTTGAGATTCGTTTCCCCAATAAATATCATAGGATGTCTTTTATCCCAATGTTTAAATGGGTCATTTGGGTTTTAGAGACGGTTTTCACCAATCCAAAGAGGGTGAAGACACCAAGTAAAAGTTGGGTAATATCAGGAACCGGGAGGGTAGAATCGTATGCCGCTAGGCAAGTGAAAGGAAACGACGGGTTAGGGAAGAGGTTGATCCTGGTATGTTCTTCGAAATGGGTCATTCCTGGATGGATATCAAGAAGGAATGAGCCTTAAATAGAAAGCGGGGCCATATAGGCCCCGCCCGGTCACCAGCTTAGATGAACTATTTCTTTTTAAATCTCTTCCTGCCGACTCCAGCGAGGCCTATGAGGCCTGTGCCGAGGAGGAGCATGGTAGCAGGTTCAGGGACGGGGGCCGTTCCGTAAAGGGCTATGTGGGAAATGGCGCTCTCATCTGGCCAGAAGTTTTGCAGAAAAATTTGTTCCATACCGTCCCATCCCAAATCAGTCAAGTCGTAGAAATACCAGGCTGGGTCCCCCTTGACCCCGTCTTTGACGAGCAAGTATATCGGGTCACCGGCATAGGGCATTTCTCGGACCCATGAGATTCTTGCATCTTCTGGATCGGTAGGAGTGTTGAAAAACTCGGTTTCGTAACTGCCCGCTAGAGGGCCAGATTCTGTCTTTTCCTCCTTATCCAGATCGCACTTGTAGAGTTCAAAACTTTTCAGATCAAATCCCATTTCGGAAGAAAGGTACGCCAGGATAGCAGAGGTACTGGTTTCATAGCCATACTTTATCGGATATGCTTTTGGATCTGTTGCATCAGGATCGGTACCATCAATAATTAGCAAGGCATGCGCTTGTGTGGCAAATAAGAAGACACACAAGAATAACAGGGGCAATTTTAAAAATTTTATTTTTTTCATATCTCCTCCTTCCATTTAGTACTATTTTTCTGAAATATTTCTAAATCCTCTTACGAATTTAAATAAAGGTTCTACTTTAACCTTCTTTGATTTAACCTTGCAGTGCAATTGTAAGTGGCTTGAGAGCAAAGATTACACGAAGAGGAGAGTAAGCTGGAAGATCTACTAAGTATAAGAGGCAATAATTATGCCGTATTTTCAGTTGGACCAATAAAATTTTTTTGTATTAATTTAAGATTGTTAGGATTGTGTAGTTAGGCTTGTTTTTTTAGTGTGTAAAACGTTGCCATGAAAAAGTGTTAAGCTTTATCGTTTATGTGAAAAGGTTTACACATCGTTAGCGTTTTTTTTATAAGGCTATATCATTCTCAGGAGAGGAGGTTGGAGGCAAAGGAAATGAAAAAGTGGCCGGATTAAAATGCACCAAGAATTACGGGATTTGATTTCGAACCGGACAACTCCTAGACGGTACGTTGAACCTTATGGATGTTAAAAACAAGTTTCTCATCCCGCCTTTTTATACGATTAATAGGAAACAAAAGGGGAATTAGCTCTCGAAGCCAACTCCCCTTTTTGTTTGGGTGATCGCTTTTCGGCACATGCCTTTACCTTGCCCGGAAGAACAAAAAAATAGGACATCGGAAAATACCGGGATAGCGTCGGCATACGAGCCATGACCTGCGCTTTTCTTTGATCCCAAGGTTCAAAAAATGGCATAGATTTACACAATAAAGTGGTAATGCGCTTCATACAAGGCCCTGCTAAGCTTATCGGATGACCTCAATGCATTGATATGATAGAAATTATTTTTTTAGAAGTGATGGCATGTTCCTTGCTGAATACCGTCAGTGTACTTAATTTGTTTTTCGAAGAGAGTAGGGAGAACCTCCATGAAGAAGCTTTTGTGTTTCGTTATTTTTATTATCGTTTTTATGGGTTTGACAACAGGATCCCATGCCGCCATGTTTTTGTTCGAGGGGACTGACATGGGGGGAACCGGTTCGGCAACAATGGATATCTCGGTGTCAGGTAATCGCCTGATCGTGGTCGTGAATAATGTTTCTCCGACAGTCCTGGATGATGGGACAGGTTATAACGCCCCTGGAATTACGGCGTTCGGCTTTGACTTGGTTGGCGCCGGCACGATAAATTGTGCCTCATGGACGTTGAAGGCCTATGATACCGCGGGAGGTTCCTTAAATCCCGTGGCCGATGGGTACTGGGGTTTGGCCGAGGGTAGCAATACAAATGGGATCACGGTGGATTATGCCGTCTATACGACGAATGGGAGCAAGGGGGCCTTGTATCATCCGGATGTTGCCGGGTGGGAATCGGAGGATGACTTTTTGGGCGGTCCACCGCATTATTTTACCGAGGCAATGCTCCTGATTGAGTTTGACGGCGAACCGATCTTGGACTTCAGCGGCGATTGGAGTCCTTTTATCAGGATGCAAAATGTCGGTCTGAACGGTGAAGGGAGCCTGAAACTCACACATGCCCCGATCCCTTCTGCATTTTTTCTGTTGGGAAGCGGCCTGATCGGGCTTGTGGGCTTTGGTAGAAAATTAAAAAGACAATAAGCCTCTTGTTTGACAAAAGGCTTCGCGCAAACAAAAAAGTGGAAAGACCCCTCGGGATCGCTCCACTTTTTTGTTGTACTAATTGGGCTATGGGTTGTTCAATTGCCGTGATTTTCAAGGCACGGTAATACTGACGGTCGTCCTGGGGCTGTCCGCCGGCTCAAAGAGCATCCCATCCTTGCTGACATCCGTGACCACGAAAGTAAAGGTATCCCCTGATTTTGGCTTGACCTTTTTCGATATAAAGTCGGCCTTCCCCGAATCATCCGTGGCGTTCGATGCTGAATTGAGAAATCTCCCATTCAGGAACCAGTCGCCCGCAACATTTGCCAGGGTTACCGGGGCGCCCCCGACGTCCGTGACTGTCAGAGTGGCAATGGACTGATAATTTCGCCCCATTTTTTTCAATCGGATGTTCAATTCGGCGATCAAGAGCGATTGAATTTCAGGTTGCTTCACCGGTTTGATGACTTTGAGGGTGGCTCTGCCTTCATTCCCGGCCTGATCCAGAGCAATAACCGTCAGGATGTTTTCGCCGTCCAAGAGGGCTATGTCGGGTATCGACCAGTTCACGGTTCCTGCGGCGATACCGCTGTAACCCGCAGAACTCGTCCATCTCACCTGAACAACCCCTGTATTGTCGGATGCATTGCCCGCAAGGCTCACGGTCGGGGCTTCCGTCTCATGGCTTCCGGCCGTCGTGGGTGATGTGACGGCGATGGTGGGGGACAACGTGTCCGGTGGCATGTATGTCACGGTCAGAGATGCATTGGTCTGATTTCCTGCTGCGTCCTGAGCAGTCACCGTGAGGACGTTTTCACCCTCGATAAGAGAAATCCCGGTGATGGACCAGGATTCGGTCCCGCTTGCTGTTCCGCTTCCCCCTGCCGAATTCCTCCAGGTCACGAGAGAGACACCGACATTGTCGGAAGCGTTCCCCGCCAAACTGATCGAGGAATTACTGGAATCATAGGCACCACCCGCAGTCGGCGATGAGATAATGATCGATGGTGCGACGGTATCCGATACCGGGATGGCCTGGCTCCATTCGTTTGAATAACCGCTTTCATTCCCTGCGTCGTCCTGAGCGGTCACAGCGAAATAATAGGTCTTGCCCTGTTCCAATGCAGTTGAAGTGTAGGTTGTTTCTCGGCCGACCTGTAGGGGAATCCCATACACTCGACTTGACGAGCCATAATAGACCCGGTAACCGTTGAGATCGGCTTCAGCATTGGCCAGCCAGTTCAGGGAGACGCTTCTACCCTCACCCAGAGAGCCGCCAAGACCCTGCGGGGGTGCAGGGGGCGTAGCGTCTGGAACGGTCCATGGCACTTCATTGGAAGGGGGGCTCTCACCTGCGGCGTTATAGGCGGTTATCACAAAGAAATAGGTGGTTTTTTCCTGCAGAGGAAGGTCCAAGACATGGTACTGGGTCACGTTTCCCAAGTCTTTGTTGTAGGGGTGCTGACCCTGAATCGTCCCATAGTATATGCGGTATCCATCGACCTCTCCGGTGCTTGCATCCCAGATCAATAGAGGCTGGGCGATGGCTTGACCTTGAATAAACCAAAAGATTAACAGGAAGAAAAATGCTACGTGTATCTTTTTCATTCACATGCCTCCAGAAATTGTCCTTTTCATTTTGCCGGGAGATTATGCAAACGATGATCCAAATTGCGCAGATGTGGCGAATTGGAAGGCAGATATTGTTTGTGGATGAATGATCATTAAATAAAAACAAAACGTTATGAAGGTGGGAGGTGTCTTTTTTTTAGGCCATTGCGGGGGTGGAGTAAGTTGCCGTAAGGGCCTTAATGGCTATAAAAGTGCACAAAGCTGAACGTGATACTCAAGGCGGGTATTTTTGTGTAGCATTGGCTGGCCGTTCCTGGATTGTTTCAAGGAATCAGGCGATTGCTTTGGTGCATTGGACATGCTTTTCGAAGGAGATCGAGGAGGTTTTTTCAAACAGTATGATAGGTCAAGCCGTAGAATCGCTTGGAATGGTGTGCATGGGGGTCAAAATGCAATCCTTGGCCATCGTCCCGGCACTGACCGTGACGCCTTCCCAGAGGACACTTCTTTGCACCATGGAATGCTCTTCCAGTGAGCACCCGGCTCCGATAACGGCCCAATCCTTCAGTCTGGAAGAGGGGTGTATCCGCGTATCCGGCCCCAATGCGAAGGCCTTTGGTGCAAGATCACGGTTTGCCGCGAGGTAGTCGGCCGGGCTCCCGATATCTTGCCAAAAGTGTCCCTGTGCCGGGAAGGCGTTCAGAGATTCACCCGATTGAATCAATTGCCTGTAGCAATCGACGATATCGGAAAAGCCTCTGTGGCGTATGTGCTCCAGCAGTTCAGGACTGATGATATGGACGCCCGTAAAGGCCAGGCCCTTCGTGCCGTATTGGCGGGGGATTTCAATAATGCGTCCGTCCCGATTGAGACGGATCTTGTTATAAGGGGGGCGATCGTGGAGCACCATGGTGGCGAGTGCCCCGGAAGCCAGGTGGTGGGCGTATGCCTGATCCAGGGGGATGTTCGTAATGATATCGGCGTTTATGACGATAAAGGGCTCGTCATCCCAGAAATCTTCGGTGTTTTTAATTCCCCCTCCGGTCCCGAGGATCTCGGGTTCCACTACTACTTCTATCTCGACTCCGAAGGGACGGCCATTATCCAGAAAATCCATGACCTGCCGGTGGTGATGGTGTGCATTGACGATCATGTGGGTGACGCCATGGGATTTGAGATACTCAATGTTCCAGACAATCACCGGTTTGTTCACGACCGGTACGAGGGCCTTGGGTTTTTCGTCCGTAAGGGGTCTTAGTCTCGTTCCGAGGCCTGCTGCAAGGATCATGGCTTTCATGGTTTATAGGTCATGAGTTGCCTGGCATAGGGAGCCATGTATTTGATAAGCATCTCCATCTCTTTGCCCGACAGGGGTTCAATCTCCCTCGCGAAATTTACGTTTTCTTCCACCTGGGCGATGTCATCGCAGCCGATGACGGCCGTGCTGACGGGATGGGAGAGCGCAAAGCGAAAGAAAGGTGCCAGGGAGTCGACGCCCTGAACCCTCGTGGCCATCCCTCTCAGGTAAATCTTCATGGCCGAAGGTCCTGAGGACGCCTTCACCCCTAAGGCCGAGAAGGGTAACATCGATCCCGGTCTTGCCCAGTTGTCTCTTCGGTATCTCCATGATATGACCCTTGCTTGGAAAAATGAGGCCTCTTCGCAGAGGGACCTGATTACATTAGCAGAATACATGAAACCATCTTTTGGGGGGATTTTCAAGAAAAAGCCCGGAGGGGTTTTTGTTTGCGGTGAAGGCACGCCTTGGGCGGCTGAAAGGCCCGGGAGGGGAAACAATGATCCGGACTTCATGGAAGTCAAGACAGGCCGCCCCAATCCGCCGGGCTTACGGGACCAGCAGATCCGTGAGTGCCCGTATGCTTTTTAGATCTTCGATACCCATCACCTTTTTGTATGCATCCTCGCATCGTTCTTTTCCGATAAGCGGTTCTGCCATGATGGAAAATTTTTCCCTGGCCCTGCGGTCTTCCTTGCTGAAGGCAAGGCGCGTGACACCGCCGGATTCGTCTTTTCCTATCTGCGCAAAGGTGTTGATGAGGGCGGACATCTGTTTCGGGTCAAAGGTGTTTTTGATGGTTTCAGACGTGCTCATTGAATTATGCATGGTTTGTTCTCTTTTCCTGCGTGAAAATTTTCAAGTCCCTGGCAATGGTCTCGAATTCACGAGTCAGGGCGGCGGATTCTTCCTTGTTGGCCCTTCCTACCGCCGTCACCATCATGTTGAAGAGGCAAAAGGCAGAGCAGTAGGAGTCGAAGATGGTGCTGAAAGTCACGGGAATGATCAGGGCAAGTTGCGAGAGGGCGTGAAGGGGAGCATCTGTCTTGTCCATGATCCCTATGATGGTTCCCTTACGTTCCCTGCAGAATTGGACCAGTTCCACGGTCTCCCTCGGGTAGCGGGGAAAGGCGATGGCCACCACAAGGTCTTCGGGTTTCAGGTGAAGCAGTTTGTCGTATTCGTAAGTCGAGCCGCCGGTAACGGCCACGACGTTTTTTTTTACCTTGTTGAGAAAATAACTGAGATACCGGGCCAGCGAGGCCGAACCCCGGGTGCCGAGGACGTAGGTGACGTCGCTTTTGGCGATCATGGACACGGCTTTCTCAAAGACCTCTTGGGGAAAATCGCGGGCAAAGGCGGTCAGGGTCCTGATCTCACGAAGAATGATGTTTGAGCTCCCCTCGGAATCGGACGAGGCCCCCACGAGACTGAGATTGAAACGGTCCGCGGAGGTGAGCTCCGCCTTGAGGGTTGATCAGGGGCACCAGGAATGGCTTGATAATCAAGAGAGTTTGTTCTATGAATTTATTTTATCCCACCGCTCGACACCCCTGAAGGGACATCGGGCGAGACATTTGATTCGAAGGAAGACCGTCAATATTATGAAAACCTATCTGGACTGTATCCCATGTTTTTTCAGGCAAGCGCTTTTTGCAGCACGTGCCGTGACCGAAGATGAAGACAAGATAAAGGCTATACTGGACAAGGTGGGTATGCTTGTGCCCGACATTGCGATGAGTCATACGCCTCCTGAAACTGCCATAAGGGTTTACGGGATTGTCAGGGAAGTCACAGGCGTTAAGGATCCCTTCAAACCCATGAAAGAAAGGGCCATCAAAAGCGCCCTGGGGATGGTCTCCGTTTTACGGAACATGGTGAGGGAATCCCAGGATCCTCTGGAAACAGCGGTCAGAATTGCTATTGCCGGAAATGTCATCGACTTTGGGGCCAATCCGGAATTTCATCTGGAGCAGGAAATCCGGGATGCCCTTGAAAAGCCTTTGGCGGTCGACCAGTACAAGGCCTTTGGAGAAACACTCGAACATGCCGAGAAGATTTTGTACCTCGCAGACAATGCAGGGGAGACCGTCTTTGACAGGATCCTTATTGAAGTGCTGGAAAAACCCGTGACCTATATTGTCAGGGATGTGCCGATCATTAACGATGCGACGCTGGAAGACGCGAAGGAAAGTGGACTTGAAGAGGTCGCCTCGGTCCTGTCTTCAGGATGTGATGCCCCGGGTACCCTGTTAAGCCGGTGTTCCCGGGCGTTTGTCGAACGTTTCTCGCAGGCCGACCTCATTATCAGCAAAGGGCAGGGAAACTATGAGACGCTCTCCGGCGAAAGGGGACCGCTGTTCTTTTTGTTAAAGGTGAAATGTCCGGTGATTGCCCGGCACATCGGGTCTGAGGAAGGAGATATCATCATCAAGCGATCACAGGTGTAAGGCACCAAGCCGGCAAATCTGCCACCTTATTATTGTTCCGGAAAGCCATGTCCTTTGGATGTGGAGGGTCGATAGAAATGCAAATCAAGTGGTCGGTGCTTTTGCTTATTTTCGTCCTGATGGGCATAGCCTTTTATGTCTTCTACCCCCGCATAGAGAATTTCTTCGTTTTTTTCCCGGACCGTCCCCATGAATATGCCCCCGAAGAATATAAGTTAAAATTCAGGGACGTCTGCTTCGGGGGTAGGGACGACAAGGGGCTGCACGGGTGGTTTTTTCCAACACCCGAAAAGGGTCCGGTCCTGCTCTTCTGTCACGGGAATGCAGGCAATATCTCACACCGCTTGGAAAACATCCGGTTGCTTGTGGACAGAGGCCTTCAAGTCTTTATCTTCGATTACCGGGGGTATGGCAGAAGTTCTGGCAGGCCCTCAGAGGCGGGAATTTACAACGACGGGCTTGCGGCCTATGACCATCTGGTCAAAAGGTTGGGTATACCCCCGGGCGATATCATCGCTTTCGGTCGGTCCCTCGGAGCTGCGGTCGCCCTTGAGATTGCGCTTCAAAGAGAAGTGAGATCCCTTATCATGGAAAGCGCCTTTACTTCCACAAAGGATATGGCCGGAACCATGTTCCTTTTTGGATTCCTGTTGCCTTTGTTACCGGTCCATTACGACAACCTCGGAAAGATTCCCCACGTTCGGACCCCCAAGCTCATCATCCACGGCCGGGAGGATGAAATCGTCCCCTTTGCCATGGGGAGAAAACTCTCTGAATCGGCCTGCCCTCCAATACTGTTCTACGCCATTGACGGGGCCGGGCATAATGATACGTACATTGTCGGCGGAAGGGCCTACTTTGATAAAATCGTGTCTTTTGTTAGGCAAGACGATTTTCAATGATCTTGGGCAGGTCCTCTGCCATACAATTTCAACAATTTTCGAAAGACGGTCACCCACCCTCAACACGGATACCGGAGAATTGCCCCGATCTACCATCAAGGCATGATATGCAAATTGGGCCATGAATTTAGCAATTGTGTGATGTCGCGACGCGGGGGTATAAGGTAGGGCTGTGCATGGGAGTGAAAAAAATCTTTACAGGAGAAAAAAGATAATGTAATGGTTAGACCATTCTAAATGGATTGAGGGGAACATGTTTCAAAGGGCGAAGCAAAGCCGAATCTTTCAAGATGTGGTGGATCAGATTCAGGAGTCCATTCTCAGCGGTGACCTGAAGACAGGGGACATATTGCCTCCCGAGAGGACATTGCGCGAGATGTTCCAGGTCAGCCGGGGAACTCTCCGAGAGGCCCTGCGAGTGCTGGAACAAAAGGGCCTGATCGAAATCCGGTTGGGAGTGAGTGGAGGCGCGGTCGTCAAGGCTTTGACAACGCGTGAGGTAAGCCGGAGTCTGGACCTGCTGATCCGATATCAACGGGTTTCACTGAGGGACCTTGCCGAGTTTCGGGAGGGTGTCGAGGGAATTGTGGCCGGTCTTGCAGTGGAAAGGGTCACGAGCGAAGACATCGGAGAACTCAAAGGCCTCCTGAAAGAGGCCGAGAAACATATTGCAAAAGGGGCATCCGGCTGGGAGGCCTTTATTAAGATCGATAATAAACTCCATATGACCCTTGCCCGAATCGCCGGAAATCCGATTTACAAGTCGGTCCTACAAACGATTTATGATAATATTCACCGGTATTTTGATCGGTTCCTTCCCAGAGAAGAAAACATCATCAGACAGAACTATCGGGATCTCTGTGAAATCGTGAGTGCAGTGGAAGAAGGGGAGGCGGGCAAGGCCTATGTGCTGGTTCAAAATCATGTGTATCAATTCAACCGAATCATGGAGGAAATGGCGGCTAAAGAGGAAAGTGATTGACCTTTGGTGCCCCTTGAGGTAGCCCCAAAATATTCACCTTCAAAAACCTCGGCTCCAACAGAACTCCCACAACTTTCATTAGGAAAAGGTATGAGCGATATGGAAACGAAAAGGATTGAAAAACACCCTATTCTTGAAATTCCCGACAGAAAGGAAGTCTCCTTTACCTGGAACGGGAATTCTTTGGCGGGCTATGAAAATGAGATGATTGCCTCAGCCCTCCTGGCAAACGATATTCATATATTCGGGCATCACTACAAGGACGGGAGTCCCCAGGGAATGTACTGCGCCAACGGGCAGTGCTCTCAATGCCTTGTTGTCGCCGACGGGCTTCCGGTCAAGGCCTGTATGACACCTCTGCGGGAAGGGATGACCATCGAGAGTGTTGAGGGGCTCCCAAAGCTTCCTGAAGACGACGGGGTGCCGATCATGCGGGAAGTCCCCGTCAGGGAGGTGGAGGTTCTCATCATAGGCGGAGGGCCGGCCGGCATGTCCGCCGCCATAGAACTCGGGAAGCTTGGTGTCGATACCCTCATGGTGGATGACAAGATCAACCTGGGTGGCAAACTCGTGCTTCAAACCCACAAGTTCTTCGGATCCGTCGAAGATTCCCACGCCGGAACCAGAGGGTTCGAAATTGCGCGGATTCTCGAGGCCAAACTCGAAGAGCTCGATAGCGTCGAGTGCTGGCTCAATACCACGGCGATCGGCGTTTTTTCGGACGGCGTTGTCGGCGTCGTCAAGGGAAAGCTATACAGGAGAATAAAACCCCTCAAACTGCTTGTAACGACCGGCGCCCGGGAGAAGATGCTTTCCTTCCCCGGTAACACGCTGCCGGGTGTCTATGGCGCCGGGGCCTTTCAGACCCTTGTCAATCGAGACCTCGTACGGTCCTCTGAAAGGGTGCTGATTGTCGGAGGCGGCAATGTCGGGCTCATCGCAGGATATCACGCTATACAGGCAGGTATAGAGGTGGTGGCCCTGGTCGAGGCCCTTCCTCAGGTAGGAGGGTACAAGGTCCATGCGGACAAGCTCAAGAGACTGGGTGTGCCTATTTACACGGGTCACACGGTGGTTTCAGCATCGGGCGAAGACAGGGTGAAGGCGGTGACCGTGGCGCAACTCGATGAGGACTGGAAGGTGATCCCGGGGACGCATAAGACCTTCGATGTGGATACCGTGCTCATTGCCGTAGGACTTGCTGAAGTGAATGAATTTTATCACAAGGCCAAAGAGTGGGGGATGGACACATACTCCGCCGGGGATGCCCAGGAAATCGCCGAGGCCTCGGCCGCCATGTTTACCGGAAAAATCGAAGGACTCAAGATCGCAGGATCTCTTGGCCTTTATGACGGGGAGATTCCAGAGGAGTGGGATGCAAAAGCGTCCATCTTGAAGTCCAAGCCCGGACCGATTGTGGAGAGAGAAAAGCCGAAGGGAGAAGAGGGCGTGATGCCTGTTTTCCACTGCTATGAGGAAGTACCGTGCAATCCCTGCACGTCGGTTTGTCCCGAAGGCGCCATCCGGACCGAACGGGACGATATCAGGGGTCTCCCCTACATGGTGGATGGTGCCAAGTGCAAGGGGTGCATGAACTGCGTCGCCGTCTGCCCGGGACTGGCCGTCACCCTTGTGGACTACCGAAAGGACAAGGATCACCCGCTGGTAACGCTGCCCTATGAGATTTGGAGAGAGCGCGTGGAGGTCGGCGAAAAAGTGCCCGTCACGGACGAGGACGGGGCTATCCTTGGTTATTACACGGTTGAAAAGGTCCTCTCGAAACGGAAGAATTATCCCGGAACCCTCCTTGTTCAAATCAAGGTCGACAAGGATGTCGCCAAAGAGGCTGCAGGCATCTGGCTCCAGGAGGAACGGATCGAGCCCTCAGAGATCTACGAGAAAGAGTCTCCCCCGGATGAGGCCATCATCTGCCGTTGTGAAAGGGTTACTGCGGGAGAGATACGAAAGGCCATCAGGGAGGGCGTCAGGGACATGAACCAGCTGAAGGCCCTGAATCGGGCCGGAATGGGGGCCTGCGGTTCAAAGACCTGCAGGCCCATGATCTGGCGTATCTTCAAGGAGGAGGGGATTGACCTTGGTGAAGTAACGGACAGGATTGATCGGCCCCTGTTCGTGGAGGTTCCTATGGGTATTTTGGCCGGTATGCGGGAAGGTGACTGCAATGAATAATTATGACGTGATTATTGTCGGAGCCGGATCGGCGGGCGTTCCGATCGCCATGGCCCTCGGCGAAAAAGGTGTTAAAACGATGGTCCTGGACAAGAAACCGTCTCCGGGACAGGGGGAAAATAAACACGCCATTGGAGGCGCTAGGGCGACCCACTCGGACCCGGCTAAGATTTTGACCTGTTTGAGATCTCTGGAAATCTTTTCCACCTGGGAGGAGATGCATGGAGATTATATTGAATGGCTCAAGGGAGGCTACGCATTCCCGGTATATAGAGAGGCCGAGGAACAGGCCCTGAAGAGTATTCTGCCGATCCAGAAAGAGTATGGACTCAACATAGATTTTGTGGGGTCCGAAGAAATTCAGGAGATCATACCGGGAATCACGCCGGGCGGGCTCATGGGAGGGACTTTCTCTCCGGATGACGGTTCGGTGTCTCCCCTGCTCTCCATCAATGCCTTTTATCGAAGAGCCCTGGAATTCGGCGTTCAATTTCGGTTCAAGGAAAAGATTGGTGAAATTCTCCAGGAGAATGGTAAAGCCGTCGGTGTGGCTACGGATAAGGGTCGATACGGGGCGCCGGTCGTGGTGGATGCGGCGGGGCCCTTTTCGAGGGACCTCTGCAAAACCGCAGGAGTGGATGTCCCGGTGGTCCCGGATTCCCATGAGGGGGCGATAACGGAACCCGTGGAACCTTTTTTTAAATGTATGGTGGTGGATCTCAGACCCGCCGAAGGAACAAAGAATTACTACTTCTACCAAAATAAGCACGGCCAGGTCGTATTCTGTATCACACCTGACCCGCCGATTATCGGAATAGACAAACGGGAGACCTCTGTTTTTTTGCCGCAAGTGACCTCCAGGATGATCGGTCTGATTCCCAGGCTCAAAAACCTGAGGGTGCGAAGAGTCTGGAGAGGCCTTTATCCCATGTCTCCGGACGGGTCTCCCCTGGTAGGCTGGAGCAGGGAGGTCGAAGGTTTGTTTCACGCCACGGGGATGTGCGGACAGGGTTTCATGCTTGGCCCCGGCCTTGGTGAAGTGACGGCCAGAATAATCGATGAAAGCACAACCGATGATGATAGGGTTATTATGGAGGGTTTTTCTCCTTACAGAGAGTTTGGAGGGGAGGAGGCCCTGAAATAGAACAGGACTTAGGAGCAGAATTTACCAATATCTTTCAGAAAGTTGGAATAGGGGGGACAGATGATGGCAAAATTCGAAATGAAAGAGATTAAAACCTTTGATTACGAGAGACCAACCATTCAAAAGGGGTATGCCAATCAGACTCTTTATGTGAACCTATCTGAATCGGAGGTTTCGATAAAGCCGGTAACGGAGCAAATGAAAGAAGTCTTTGTCGGGGGTAAAGGGTTTGATCTGTGGTTGCTGTGGAATGCGGTCAAGGACACGACAAAGTGGGATGACCCGGAAAACGCCATATGTATCGCAAGCGGTCCGCTGGGCGGGACCCCAGTCTATCCCGGGTCGGGAAAGAGTATCGTGACTTCAATCTCACCCACAACAGGGTCTGTTATGGATTCCAATGTGGGCGGCTATTTTGGACCCTATCTCAAGTTTTCCGGCTTTGATGCCATGGAGGTCAGGGGGAAATCCTCGCAGGAGGTGGTGATCCTGGTTGATGGCGTGGATCAGAAGATCAAGATATTCGAGGTATCTGGGCTGGAGGATAATGCCTATGATACTTCATCGGCTTTGACGGAACGGCTTGGACAGGGAAAACCACGAAGCATCTCGGTTGTCTCGACCGGCTCCGGCGCGAAGAACACCTTGATAGGGTGCCTTAACTTTACCTGGTATGATGCGGGACGGAAAAGGGCCAGGTATAAACAGGCGGGGCGGGGTGGCATCGGTACCGTTTTTGCTGATAAAGGCATCAAGGCCATCGTGGCAAGATGGAACACGGTTTCAATGGATACCAATGGCCCTGTAGACAAGGAGACCCTCAAGACAGGTGGGAAAAAGTATTCCAGTGAAATCCGGGAACTCGATCCGAAGCAGAATGAAATGGCACGGGTAGGAACGACCCATCTCGTCCCGATTATGAATGATCACGACTGCCTTCCTGTACACAATTTTCAGTATGGGCAACACCGCGGAGCCAACAATATCGGTAAAGATGCCTACCGGCATATTTTCGATCCGGGTTTTGACGGATGCTGGATGGGATGCACCGTGGCCTGCTCTCACGGCGTGAAGGATTTCGTGCCCTTGACGGGACCTTTTCAGGGGAAAAAGGTATTTGTAGACGGACCCGAGTACGAAACCATTGCCGGTTGCGGTTCGAATATCGGCATCTTTGATCCCTATACCATAGCCGAGATCAATTTTTACTGTGATGCCTATGGTCTGGATACTATTTCGGTGGGCACTTCCATCGCCTTTGTGATGGAATGCTTTGAACGTGGTTTGATTAATCTAACACACACGGGCGGTATGGAATTTTCATTCGGCAACAGGACGAGTGCCCTGGAACTTGTTCATCAGATGGCCAGAGGAGAGGGTTTCGGCAAAATCGTAGGACAGGGGATCAGAAAAATGAAAGCGATTTTCGCCGAAGAATACGGAGCAGATGCGGCCTTCATGCAGGACATAGGCATGGAAGCAAAGGGCCTTGAATTTTCCGAGTATATGACGAAGGAGTCTCTCGCCCAGCAGGGCGGCTATGGCCTGGCCCTGAAGGGGCCCCAACATGATGAGGCCTGGTTGATTTTTCTCGATATGGTTCACAATTTTATGCCTACCTTTGAGCATAAGGCGGAGGCCCTGCACTGGTTTCCGTCATTTCGGACCTGGTTCGGTTTGTGCGGTTTGTGTAAGCTTCCCTGGAACGATATCGTGCCCGAAGATAACAAGGATACAATGGAACCCGCCAAGGTTATAAAACATATCGAATGGTACGCGGAGTATTTCACAGCCGTCACCGGTCGTCAGGTGATGCCCGAGGACCTCATCACCATGAGCGAGAGCGTCTACAATTTTCAGAGAATTTTCAACTTGAAAATGGGCTTCGGCCGTCGTGAACATGACAATATTCCCTACCGGTCCATGGGGCCTGTGACCGTGGAAGAATATGAGTCAAGAGCCGATCGCTATGACAAACAGCTTACGGAAAAGCACGGCATCGATATCGGGAGCAAAAAGACGGAGGAAAAGGTGGTCATATTGCGTAAGTTCCGTGAGGAGCAGTACGAACAGCTCAAGGATGCCGTCTATAAGCGAAGGGGCTGGACAAATGACGGCGTTCCTACCGCTGAAACTGCAAAGAGGCTTGGGGTCGACTTTCCGGAAGTCCTGGATCTGCTCAAGGCGCACGGCGGGCAATGATGATCAGAGTTGGGGACAAGGAGATTCCCTGGCGAGAAGGCATGACAGTGGCTGATCTCATCAGGGAATTGAATGATCCTTACCCTTATGCGGTTGTGCGTATCAACAGCAAAACCGTATCCAGCCCTCATTTTGAAGAAACCCTGATTCCAAACAATTCCGTGATTTTTTTGATTCCTATGATTGCGGGTGGGTGACGCTTCGCTGTTGATTCACCTTTGGGCAGCCCAACCGGTTCTCGGTTTTCGAGGTGCATCTATTTCGTCGTAAAAAAATATGGTCTTCTGGACCCGGATCCTTAAATTGATGGAGGGAGCCGCCGGACTGCGTTGCAGACGCGCGGTTCCCCTTTATGTTTTCACGATGATTCCTTCCGTTTCCCCGGGCATTTTTTTTTATCCGCCGCAGGGCGCTGTGCGAGAACTCCAAAATTACCTTTATGTTTGGCCTTTATGTGCTTATATGGCTTGACGCCATATCGTTTTTTTGATACAACTTTTTGCCCGTACCTTTGAAAATCGTGCCCCGCCCGATAGAGAGTTTCCCATCTTCCAGCAGAGAGAAAACGAATTTCCAGGGTCAGTAGCGGCATCTTGGCGATTGTATCGATATCAATATCAAACCGCATTCTTAATCTGAGGCTATTTCGCCAGACAAAGATTGAGGGGACTGTATCTAATCCTTTATTTTCCGTAATCCATAAGCGTGAAATTATGTGGGGAACGGCGGATAAAGGCGAAACCGTTCTTTAATTCAATCCTTTTTTCCCACAAGCCCATTGATTAGACCTTGCTGGGGAAAAGTGCTCCGTGCAGCGCTTTTCTCAAAGCGCATGTGATCGGGAATAGGTATTACCATCGTGATTCTCAATACATCCGTTTCCAAAGTGAAAGTTGTTCGATAACCGTTCGATTCGTGCTGGCCTTCCCTATATCATGAGATTTTTGGGTTGATTTCCATATGAAATTAAGTCCTGATGGATCTTAACTCCCTATTTTTGGACTTAATCAATGACCAAAAAACATTGTTAAAGGAGGAGAAAAAGTATGGCTTACAATGCAGTGAAGATGAAGGACTGGCAGATTTCCGAAGCGGCCGAGAAAAAAATGCCGGACCCCGACGGATGGCGTGAGAGGTTGGGCCTTGAAAGGGATGAAATGATTCCCTTTGGAAGACTCGGCAGACTTGATTTTATGAAGATCATGAAACGCCTGGAGAAGAAGAAAGATGGTAAGTATATCGAAGTTACCGCCATTACCCCGACCCCCCTGGGCGAAGGAAAGAGCACAACCGCCTGCGGACTCATGGAGGGTATGGGCAAAATCGGTCTGAACGTGGGAGGTGCCCTGCGACAACCCTCGGGCGGCCCTACGATGAACATCAAAGGAACGGCTGCGGGAGGCGGCAATTCTCTGCTTATCCCCATGACCGAATTCTCCATGGGTCTGACAGGCGATATCAATGATATCATGAACGCCCACAACCTCGCTATGGTTGCCCTGACCGCCCGCATGCAGCATGAAAGAAACTATAACGATGAACAGCTCAAAAGACTGACAAAGATGAAGCGACTCAACATCGATCCCACCCGAGTTGAGTTCGGCTGGATTATCGATTATTGCGCCCAGGCCTTAAGAAACATCGTCATCGGTATGGGCGGCAGGTACGACGGCTTTAACATGCAGTCCAAGTTTGGGATCGCTGTTTCATCCGAATTGATGGCCATCCTTTCCATCGTTAAAGATCTGCCGGACCTCAGAAAACGTCTCGATGAGATTACCCTGGCCTTTGATAAGGGTGGAAAACCGATTCTTACCAAAGACCTCGAGGTTGGCGGCGCCATGACGGCCTGGATGCGCAACACTATTAACCCCACCCTGATGTGCACCGCGGAGTATCAGCCCTGCATGGTGCACGCTGGCCCCTTTGCAAATATCGCCGTGGGTCAGTCCTCTATCATCGCAGATCGAATTGGTCTGAAACTCTTCGACTATCACGTTACAGAGAGCGGCTTCGGTGCGGATATCGGGTTCGAGAAGTTTTGGAATGTGAAGTGCCGTTACAGCGGTCTCAAACCGCACGTGTCCGTTTTGACCACGACCATTCGCGCCCTCAAGATGCACGGTGGAGGCCCCAAGGTGGTGGCCGGTATCGCAATGGATCCCGCCTATACCAAGGAGAACCTGAAACTGGTCAAGGCAGGGATTCCCAACATGGTGCAGCATGTCAACACGATCCGGAAGGCCGGCATCAATCCTGTGGTCTGTATCAATGCCTTCCATACGGATACCAAGGCCGAGATCGCCGCGGTGAGAAAGGCGGCTGAGGCCGCAGGCGCCCGTTGTGCGGTTTCAACCCATTGGGCGGACGGAGGAGACGGTGCCGTGGAATTCGCCGAGGCGGTCAAAGAAGCCTGCGAGGAAAAGACTAAATTCAAATTTCTTTACTCCATAGACACGAAGCTTCGCGACAGGGTCGAAAAAATCGCCAAGGTCGTTTACGGCGCAAAGGGCGTGAGCTGGACCCCTGAGGCCGAGGCCAAGGCCAAGATGCTGGAGAGTGATCCCAAGTATAACGACTACACGACCATGATGGTGAAGACCCACCTGAGCCTCTCACATGATCCGGCCCTAAAGGGGGTTCCCAAGGGATGGACGCTGCCCATTCGCGACGTGCTGATCTATTCCGGCGCCAAGTTCCTCTGCCCCTGTGCAGGGACCATCAGCCTGATGCCGGGAACCAGCTCCAATCCGGCCTTCCGCCGGGTGGATGTAGATGTCAAGACTGGGAAGGTGAAAGGATTGTTCTAATAAAATCGCTGCTCGATTTTATACAAAGTCCGGCACTCAGTTTGCTCTGAGTGCCGGACTTATTAGAACAAGGTGGTGTGAAGATCTGCTCCATTTCGAACTATTGACCTGATTGGTAAAGCGACGAAGTCGCGTTATATAAAATAATCGAGTTTTGTTCGATTTTTTTATGAGGTCAACAGAAAACCGCCGTCCGCCTCGCGGATGACCCTGAGACCGAACATGGCGATGGTTTGGATAAGGGGTCTTCCGAAATAAAAATCCATTTCTGCGGGATTGATGTTGAGCTTTTGTGAGACAAAGGGCCTCAATTCATAGTCAAATTTGAGAAGGTCCAAAAGGGCGTTCAGGGCCTCCTCTCCCCGGGACGGGATCTGTTTGACGAGGTCCTCGACAAGGGCATAGGCGCAACGCCTTTCGTGCTCCCTGATAAGTCCCTGAAGGGTCTTGTCCTCCACGATTTCCTGCCGCACCAGCCGGGGTCTTTCATAGACCTCCATGAATTCTCCGGTATCCCAACAATTAAAGGCCCTGCACTGTAAAGGCCTCCAGTCATAGATGGCGCAGGCCTTGTCCTGGTCTTGAAAAAAAATGCAGCCCCCTCCGACGCCGTTTTTCTCCTTGAGCTTGATCATTTCCCGGCCCGCCGGCCTCAGGACCTCTTCAATATTGTCGGTGATCCCCTCACCCTGCCTGATGGTCAGGAGATGTTCCTTTCGAAGGGGCCCGTTGACCAGAAGGGAAGCGTCCTCCCTGTGGAGGGTTGGGCTCGATTTGAGACAGCACTGTCCGCACCGGATACAATGGTTCCTGGGTTGGGCATGGTTTGCACCCATGATTATTTAACCCCTGCGACGGCCTGGGCGATGTTGTAACAGTAGTCACCCATTTTTTCAAAGGCGGTGAGCATGTCCACGAGAATCAGGCCCGGGTCCACGGTGCAGACTCCGCTCTGCATACGAATCAGATAGTTGCCTCGCATCTCTTCACGCATCCGATCAATCCCATCCTCAAACTCCTGGGCCTCTGTCATGATTTCACTGTTGTCTTTTCTGATCCCTTCGACGACGAGATCAATGAATTTTTGGACCTCCCGTGAAATATCCCGGTAATCCTTGAGCCCTCCTTCTGACAAATACAAATCCTGACCGATCAGTTCCTCTATGAGTTCCGCCACATTTTCTATGGCATCACCGGTTCTTTCAAAGTTGTTGGTCATCCTCAGAATCGAGGCCACTTCCTTCGATTCATCTGAACTGATGGGGTTTTGGGCAACCTCCACCAGATACTGGGTAATTTCCCTCTGGAGGATATCCAGGGCATCTTCTCTTTTTCTCCACTTAATCAGTTCCTTGAGTCTTCGCTCTTCAAGGGCGTCGATGACGTCGCGATACATGATCTGAACCGCTTCACCCATTCTGATGATTTCCGCCCTTGCCTGTCCAAGGGCCACGGATGGGGTGTCGACATACCTGGAGTCCAGATATCGGATGCGATGCAGTTCATCCAAGACTTTTTCTTCTTTTGGGGCGGGGGTCAACCAGGTGGCCACCTTCACGAGGTAGGGTAGGAAGATAAGGAAAAAGAAGGCGTTGACAACGTTAAATGCCGTATGGGAGTTAGCAATATATCTGGAGATGAATGGCCTTTCTCCTCCTATCACCATTTCCGGTGCGCCCAGGTTAAAGAAAAGGGCGGTGGTCCAGAGTACCAGTTTGATAAAAAAGGGAAAGAAAAGAACAATATATAAAACGCCTGCCACATTGAAAAGGGCATGGGCTCTGGCGGTTCGGCGGGCACTAATGCTACTGCCGATGCTGGCCAGTTGTGCCGTTATGGTGGTTCCGATATTGTCTCCCAGAATGAAGGCCACGCTTGACTCAAAGCCCAAGAGTCCCTGGCTGGCCAAGGCCATGGCGATTCCGACGGTGGCACTGGAACTCTGCAGAATCATGGTCAGGAGAGCTCCGGCAGAGACGCAGAGGAGAATGCCTCTGAGGCTATCTGCATTGAACATCGTGAAAAAGGCGATGAAGGCAGGGTCATCACGCAGGGGCGAAAAACCGGCCTTCATGGTGGCCAGGCCGAAAAAAATCAGACCGAACCCCAATAAGACGTCTCCCCCATAAATCCACTTGCGGCGACCGACAAAGAATTTTAAAAACACGCCCAACGCGATAGCAGGAAGGGCGTAAGCCTCAATTTTGAAGGCGATGAGTTGGGCCGTTACCGTGGTCCCGATATTGGCCCCGAGGATGACGCCCGTGGCCTGAACGAGGGTCATGAGACCGGCATCCACAAAGCTCACCAACATCACCGTTGTGGCACTGGAACTCTGAATGACACTGGTCACCAGCATTCCTACGGCGCAGCCGACAAAACGGTTGTTGGAGACCCAGTTCAGGGTCTGTCTCATTTTTTTCCCTGCAACCTTTTGGAGACCTTCCGACATAATTTTCATGCCGAACAGGAATAATCCGAGGCCGCCGAGAGATTGAAATAGTATCTCTAGCATTGGTTATAATCAGTGCTCTAAAGAGAGATTAAAAATGTCTGGTGGAGATTAGTTTACGGCAAAAGCTTGAGGGAATTTCCAATCTATTGTCGACAGGAGCCGACATCCGTGTCTGTAAAATTTAGACCCCACGTAACCATATTAAATTGACGGGGATTCGTCAATCCAAGATGATAAATTTGGGTTTTTTGAGTCTTTTATCCTCCGAACAACATAGGATTGCGGGCCGAGAACAGGCCGAATGGCATGAGACAATATCCTTCCTTTCCGGGCATTTCATGGGGTTTCAACCTTTCTTTTCAATGGGCGGAAATCATAAAAAAACATTGACAGGTTATTCCAACACTGATAGAAAAACGCCGGGAATTAGGGTAGATCCAAGGATCTGTTGCCCTTATTTCGGTCCTCTTACCGGCTTGTGTCGAGAGTTGGTCTGTGGCTGGTTTCACAGAGTATCAAGAAGGCGAGAGCTGTTCAAGTGGTAGAGGTTGATCTTAACTTAGCGTGCATTTATTCGGATAAGGTTTCGTAGGAGGTTAAGGTAATGGGAAATTTTAATGCCTGCGTCATAGCAGGAGGTCAATGTAAATGGGGCGTCCGGGAGGCAAGCTACGTGGACTTGATCCAGGAAGCTGCCAAGGCCTGTGTGGATGACCTTCCCGGTCTCAAGCCGTCGAATATCGATGGCCTGATTTTTGCGTCCACATTTGTCGGAAGGCGTTCGACTCAGGTCAATACAGCGCCTGTAGTGGCTGAAAGGGTCGGTTTGAAACCCACTTCCATCTGTACAAGAGTGGACGTTCTTTGTGCCGGTGGGAGCACGGGAATCCTTCTTGCCCAGGGACTCGTCGAGAGCGGCATGGCCGAAGTGGTTATGGTATTAGGCAGCGAGAAACTCTATACGCCTGAAAGATGGCAGATACAGTACGATGAAATGTCTGCCGTAGACCATGAATGGGACGGCCCCAATGGGATAGGGCCACCGCCCGTCTGGTTTTCCGTGCAGGCCCAGGAACACATGAAAACGTACGGCACCACGAAGGAACAGTTGGCGGCCGTATCGATCACAAATTACAAACACGGCTTGATGAATCCGAAAGGTCATTTTCAGAAAGAACTCACCATGAAGGATATCGAAGAGGCTCCCGTCATCGCCGCTCCCCTGGGGCTTTTTGATTGCTGCCCCTTGACTGACGGTGCCGCGGCCATGGTGATCGCCAGAGAGGACATTGCCAAGGACCTCACGGACAGACCCCTGGTTTATCTCAGGGGCGGAGCTCAGGTTTCCATTCACAGTGCCGGTGCGAACTGGCCGGGTAAAACTATGGGTGACTGGCCCCATCTCAAACTGGCCGCGGAAAAGGCCTATGAGAGATCCGGCCTGACCCCCAAGGATATCGATGTGGCTCAGACCCATGATTGCTTCAGTATCTCCGAGATCATCGAGGTCGAGGAACTGGGCTTTTGTGAAAAGGGGGAGGGCGGCCCCTTCTGCGAAGCGGGGGAAATCACGATTGGCGGAAAAATTCCTATCAATACGGACGGCGGGCTCATCTCGAGTGGCCACCCCTTTGGCGCCACCGGTATCCGGATGGGAACAGAGATTTTTAAACAACTCCAGGGTAGGGCCGCCAACCAGGTCGAGGGTGCAAAATTCGGTTTGACCCATAACCTGAGCGGCGGCAATGTGGAGCATACAATCGTGACTTACGGCTTGGAGCCGAAGAAGTAAAGGAGAAGACATATGAAAGGTATACCATTTTTGGAAGGTAAGTATTCTCCTACTCTGGATCTGTATCCTATTGAATGTAAAGAATTTAACAGGATCTATTGGTTCTATGACAATCTGAGAGAGGGAAGATTTACCACGACAAAGTGTAAAGCATGCGGGAAGGTCTCTTTTCCTCCGCGCGTCATTTGTCCCGAATGTTACTCGGACGATCTGGAAGTTGTTGATCTGCCCACCAAGGGCAAGGTCATCACCATCGTGGAAAAATGGGGGGGCGTGCCCATTCAATATAAGCCCCCTATGATCGGCGCCTGGATTGAATTTCCCGATGACAGCCCGGTCAAGCATTATTTCAGCCTACTGTACGACTGCGAAAAAGGGCAAGTGCAGGAAGGGGATGAGGTTGAACTTTACGTTTTTGATGTCTCGCCCCATCCCATTGACAAGGGCCGAGAGTCGATCATGAAAGAGAGGGTTTTCTTCGGTTTTGCACCTGTCAAGAAGTAAGGTTCTTAAATAAAGACTCTTGGGTCTTTCGATTCGATAGACTATGAAAAAAGCCCCGGCGTTTGTCTTGCCGGGGCTTTTTGGTCTTTTTTACCTATCTCAGAGGCCAGTCCTGCGACCGCCGAAGCTTTTGAATCCTGAATTTTTAACCAAGCGTAAGCCCCTTTTTGGCCGCAATTTTTTTTGCGCGAAGTCTCCCCTGAATATATCTTCCCAACATCTGCACGGCCCGATCCGATGAACGAAAGACGGTGATGCCTTCCTGATTGACGGCCGCCACTAGAGGATCGAAAAGGGAACCGCCGTCATGGACCATGATGAGGGGCTTGTCGTAATCCGCGATTACCCTGGAAAGGCGCTTGGGGATGCTGGTATCCGCCGTGAGGTATGCCTTTGGATCCTTTGAATCAGGCAGGGTCTGCATGAGGGGAGCCAAAGGAACGAGACCCGCTACCACGGCGTCTACGTTTGGGTCCTCAAAGAGGGCCCGGAGGCAGGCCTCATAGCCGTCCTCGGTGGTCATGGGTGTTACATCCATCGGGTTCTTGACGTCTACAAGACTCTCGATTCCGGTTTTTTTCATGATCCGGGCCAACTTTACTCCGGTTTCCTCTGCAAAGGCGGCCATCCGGAGTTCATAATCCTCTCCCAGTATGTTGTCGGCAAATCCCACGGATTCAAAACCTGCATTGCTCATCACCGCAATTCGGTTGCCCGTGATGGGTCTTGTCTTGAGCGTCTTGGCCACGCGGCAAAGGCCCTCAAAGGTGTCGAAGGTGTCTGCGACCATGGCGCCCGCTTCAAGTATACAGGACTCACAGACCATATAGTCGCCTGCAATGGAGGCGGTGTGTCCGGATGTGGCGGTCTTGCCCTCGGGTGTGCGACCTGCCTTATAAAAGATGACGTCTTTTCCCTGAAGGACCGCTTCACGCACAGCCTTGGCAAAGGCCAGCCCGTCCAGAGGGTTGAACCCCTCCATATAACAGGCCACAACAGTAATGTCCTGGTTGTTGTTTACAAATCTGAGGATGTCCCCGGCGGTCAGGTCGGTCTGGTTGCCGATGGAAAAGGCATACGCCGGATCAAGAAAGGCCAACCGGCTCATCCGGGTAATCATGAATGCCCCGCTCTGGCTGATTAGAACGGTCTTTCGGGGGTAATCGCCGCGCTGTTTCGGCAGTTTATCATCGGACGCGAACACGGTATCATAGTGACCGGGATGGGACAGGACACCCATACTATTGCCCCCCAGAAACACGGGACCCCGGTCCGGCCTGAGCCGGGCCTGCTGAATTTTGTGTCGGATGTCCCGTGCCCTCTGTTCGGTTGCCTTGGTCTCACCGATTCCTCCAGGAATAAGGAGAACCGTCTCGGCAAGGTTGTGATCTATCACCTGGTCGATCAGGTCGGGCAACTGATGTGCCGCTACGGACAGAACCAGGAAGTCGAGCTTTTCCCTGATGGCTTTCAGGTTCGGCAGTGTGGGTATCCCGGCGATACGATCCGCTTCGGGATGGATGACCTTTATACGGGAGGGGTAGAAACCATTGCCCAGGACATTGTCCAGGATGATACGGCCCACATTCATCTTCGTGGCCGAAACACCCATGATGCCTATGGAGGCAGGGTGAAGGAGTCGGTCAATCTTCTCTATGGGCCGGGGTGCGGGAAGTGTCTGCGGAAGAGAAAAACGACAAAGCCCGTCCAGGGGGACCATCAGAAAGTCCGTGAAAGCAAAGGGATTGATTTCCAACTCGTCTATAATAAAAGAGGCCTTGGAATTGACGGGTGAAAAATAGTTTGCGAGAGAAATGAAATAGGAAAAGCACTCCAGGAGTTGTTCATCGGTGACGACTCTTTTTTGTCCCCGGGTGAGGCCAGCTAGTTTTTTATAGGAAATCGTGCCTTGGAAGAGTCGGAAAAAAGTCTCACCGTCCGTCATCGCCGTAGCGGCCGCTACGACGGCCTGTCGTTTTTTTAAACGTTGGGCATAGAGCTCGGTGTCCGTCCCCCCCAAACCGGCCGTCATGATCATCCCGAACTCTCTCGTACGTCGTATGCTGACGAGAAGTTCGTTGCCGAATTCCTTGGAATCAGGCGGCATATATTGACAGAATACTACCCCGCGAATGTCCCGGGCAATCGTGGCGGTCAGTACGTCCCCTGAAATTCCTTTGTACGCCTCGGGGGCGAAACCGGGATTTCGGTGGATGATCTCGGAATATTTTTCGGGAATTTCGGTCATCATCCTGCGGACCTTGGACAGAATTTTCTTGGCTGACTTGGGAACAATCTCGACCCCTCCGACATCGCTCTTATGCATGATATAGGGGGAAACCACCTTGATGACGATTTCTTCACCGGGAATGGAGGCGAACATGAAGTCGTCGAGACGTTTCCCTTTTGGGAAGAAGTAGTATTGGGGCGGGGTCTCCGCGCCCGCAAGGTTCAGTAAATCATAGACCTCATATTCATAGAGGAATTGGCGGTTTTCTCTCTTTGCTTGTTCAAAAATTTGTGTGATTGCTTGAAAATCGATTCTGACATCCATCGCATTCTCCTTGCTCGGCCAATAAAAAAGATGAACGAGAATTCCAGGAATTTAGATTTTTTCTTTGAATGGGACGATAAGCCTTAAAGAATCAGACACCTGTTCCACCTGAAAGGGATACGGCCCCCTTTCAAAGACCTTCAGCATGGCCGTATTGGTAGCCAGGACCTCCGCCTCAAAGCCCTCGATACCCTTTTTCCGGGCAAAATTGATCAGCGTTTTGAACATGTGGGTTGCGATGCCTTTATTCCTGTATTCATTATCTACTAGAAAGGCCAGATTGCCGACGGCCCGATCCGGAAAACGCACATATCGCCCTTCACCGATGATTTGTCCTTCTCCCCGTTCACCGATGAGGCAGACAATAGACAGGGTTTGCCTGTAATCAACATTGACGTATTCCTGCATCTTGGAATGGGGCATGGTTTTTATGGGAGAAAAATAGCGAAAGTACCTTGATTGGTCGTCTGATCGGTAAAATAATCTCCGCACTCCCTCCTCGTCCGAGGATTTGATTGCGCGAAATCGCACGGTTAATTTATCCTCAAATGTGTGCGTCGAGGTCAGTTCTTCAGGATAGAGACGTGCCGATTCAAGTAAATATTCCTGGTCCGGATAGAGAATGTTGTTTTTTTTCGCAAGGTCGACAAGGTTGGCGCGGTCGTCCGGATGGGCGATGTCGATCAGGGCAAGGGCGCGTTCCCGGATCGTACGTCCAATCAGAGACACAACACCGTATTCCGTGACGACCAGGTCAAGGACTTCTCGTATGGAGATCTGGTTGGGCAGATTGCCCAGGGAAAGGAGGATATTGGATTCACCACCGGAATCGCGGCTAGGTAGGGCAAAAATGATCCGGCCGCCCTCAGACAGACTCACCCCCCGGAAAAATTCTTGAAACTCCCCGGGGCCGGCCCCCAGTTCCCCCCTCCCGCTGTGAAGCGCGATGTCGCCTGTGAGGTCGACCTTCCTCGCCGGCATGATGAGGACAATTTTGTCGTTCATGGAAATCCTTTTAGGATCACCAACGACATCCAGGGGCTGAAACTCGATAAGGGGATTGAGGTGTATCCATCGCATCAGTTTTTCGGTACCGACGGCGTAGGAAATCAACGATTTTCCGCGGAAGTACCCTTTGCGACGATTGTTGACTGCGCCACACTTGACCAAATCCATCGCCACGTCGGTAAATAGTGAGGTATGTATCCCAAGGTCACGTTTATGGGCCATGTGCGGGAGCATCCCCTCAAATAACGGACCCAGAGAAAAACTGATACAACTTCCATCGGGGATGACGGAGGCGACATTCTCTCCCAGCTTTTCGTAGATTTCACTGACCGTGATACGGGGAAAGGTGATGGGGGGTTCCGTGGCTTCAACAAGAAAATCAAAGTCATCAACATGAACAAAAGTGGCGCCGAACGTACGGGGAAGACGCTGATTAACTTCTCCGACCACGATTGATGCCTGTTCCATGGCCTGTCTTGCCACGTCCACGGCTACTCCCAGACTGCAGTACCCGTTTTCGTCGGGAGGGGTGATTTGGACGAATGCGACATTGATATTGATCGTCCCGGATTCCAGAAGTTGTGGAATGCGGGAAAACCGGCAGGGAATAAGGTCCACACGGCCTGCCGTGATGGCTTCATGGGCTACCCACCCATCGAAGAAGGTTTTGAGCCTGAATTTTCGGGCGTATTTCCCTGAAACGGTGATGGCATCACCAAAACTCAAAAGCTGTATGATTACGAGATCTTGAAGATTCCCTTCCTCACACTTCATGAGACCCTTCACCAGTGTGCGCGGTTCGGCGACACCGGTCCCAAGGAAGATGGTCATCCCGGGTTTGATTTTTTTCAGGACCTCCCGTACGGGAACGACCTTTTCTCCCCAATCTGATTTCTCAGTGATGGGCATTGTGCTCATTCTCCTGTTTGAATAGGATTGACGGCCGGTGACGGCACATATGCGAACTTTTAGGAAATGCAGGACATTGGGGGCCGCGAGAAGTTTTAAAAAGGCCTCTACGAAAGCGGAAGAGGTGTGCAAAAGGGAAAGCCGTCTGTTGACGGCTTTGAGCCGGAGTGATTCCGGTTAAGACTTTCGGTTTACTTCGACCATTTCAAAGGTTAAATGATCCGGCAAAACTATTAAGTGTTCACTGTATAAGTGATGATTTAATAAAAAGGCCGATAGCTCGTGTAGAAATCGCGTATAAGAATAAGCCTTTTGCCTTCGGGTTCCCACAAAATATGTACCAGTATGGACCGTCGATTTTTACGCCTTTATATGTAATCTTATCATAGAGACTTTTTGTTTGAGAATCAATAGTCAAATTTTGGCTAAAAAATATAATTATTGTGGTGTCTTGAGTCGGCTATCGACGGCATTGGGAAGGGGATTTTACCTTTTAGAAAAGAACGTAATAATTTCTTGACACCCGGGAAATTTCCTTGCATGATTTGATCATATGATTAAATCAATCGATCGATTTTCGACTGGTCAATGTGTGATTTGCTTGAGGACTGAAACAATGCCAAAACAACAAAAACGACGAGAGATCTGCCAGATCGCGACGAGGCTCTTTGTCGAAAAGGGATTTGAAAAAACGACCATACGAGACATTGCCAAAGCGGGCCACATGAACAGTTCCGCGCTCTACTATTATTTTGAAGACAAAGAGGCCATCCTGTATGAGATACTCATGGAGATTATGGACACCAGTCTGGAGCAGATGCGGGAGATTGCTCAGAGCGAGGTGTTACCGAAGGAGAAAATAGATGCCGTGATCAAACTTCACACACGCATCTATGGTGTGGATCCGGTTAGGATGGGTTTGATCGTATTCAACCAAAAATCTTTGAGCGTTGAACACTGGGAGGAATTAAAAGACAAACAGCGGGCGTATTCTGATCTTGTGGCTCGTATTCTAAAGGAAATGAGAGAAAGGGGCGAGATCGTAGATATTGATCCGACCGTGTGCACTTTCGCCCTCTTTGGAATGGTACAGTGGGCCTTTGGGTGGTACAACCCAAAGGGGGCCATAAGCCCGGATCAACTTTCCGACATTTTCACGCACATTTTTACCAAGGGTATCTTCGACAAACAATCATGATCACAAAAGGAGGGAATGAAAAAGTTTTTTGGTACGAAACTGAGCGGTGAAGCGGTATATGAACCGTCAGGATCCAGTCTATCAGGGACTCGGAAAGGAGGACAGGATGAGCAAAGGCAGACTTCATTACGGATGGGTTGTTATTTTTATGGGCCTCTTGACCACCATCGCCGCCCACGGATTTGGACGGATGGCCTATACGATCATTTTACCTGCCATGAAAGATGGTCTACAGTTTGATTACACGCAATTGGGGTTGCTCGGCACAGGGAATTTTATAGGTTACCTCACCATGGCCATTATCGGTGGTTTTTTGGCCGCCCGTTTTGGAACACGAATCGTGATCACCCTGGCGCTGATCCTTATGGGGATCACCATGATTCTGACCGGTATCGCCGATTCATTCGGGTTCGCCTTTGTCACGCGTCTTCTTACGGGTCTCGGAAACGGGGCCGCATACGTGCCTGCCATGGCCCTTGGATCGGCCTGGTTCGCCACGCACAAGCGAGGATTCGCCACAGGCATCGTATCCGGAGGGATAGGCGCCGGCACTCTCATATCGGGTCTGATCGTCCCTCCCATCCTGGGCGCTTACGGTCCCGAAGGTTGGCGTTATTCCTGGTACATTCTGGGGGGGTTGGTTCTTGTCGTCTCGGGGATTGTGTTTGCCTTCGTGCGCAGCCGGCCTGAGGAGAAGGGTCTGAATCAAGTGGGGGAAGAAGAGGATGAGGGACCGTCTGCCGCTTCGATTGGAAGTAAGGTTTCCTCTACCGACTGGACCAAGGTCTATAAAATGGGTTCGGTCTGGTATCTCGGGATAACGTATTTTTTCTATGGCATTTCATATATTATCTATATGGTTTTTTTTGCCGCCTACCTGGTCAAGGAAATGGGATACAGCCAGGCGTGGGCCGGGGGTCTCTGGGCCATGGTCGGGGGGTTGAGCATGTTTTGCGGTGTGATCTGGGGTGGCATATCGGATAAACTCGGCCGAGGCAGAGGCGCCGCCCTGGCCTACCTGGTGCTTGGGTTGTCCTATATCATCTATGCCCTGATCAAGGTGAACTTCGGCATTTACGTTTCGGCTATCCTGTTCGGACTGACAGCATGGAGCATTCCCACCATCATGGCGGCTGCGGCGGGTGATTTTGTCGGACCCAGGCTGGCGCCCGCCGGTCTTGGTTTCATTACACTTTTCTTCGGAATCGGTCAGGCGATCGGTCCCGCCTTAGGGGGTTATCTGGCCGATGTGAGCCAATCCTTTTCCATTCCTTTTCTGGTCGCAGGCGGCTTGTCCCTGGCAGGAATGGTGTTCTCCTTTTTTCTGAAAAGGCCGTTAAAAGAGTAACCAAGCCCGGGGTGAAAAAAAGGGACGGGATTTTTCATCCCGTCCCTCGTTGGATCAAACGATATTTAGCCCAGTTTCTTGAAGGCCTCCTTGCGTCCGGTATATTTCTCACGCATCTGGGGCTTCATGAGTTTACCGGTGGGATTTCGCATGACCTGATCAAAAAGGATTTTTCTTGGCCATTTGTATTTGGCCAACTGAGTCGTTTTGAGGAATTCCAGGATCTCTTCTTCGGTCATGGTCTTTCCTTCTCTGAGTTGAATGATGGCCATGACGATCTCCACGAGGCGATCATCGGGATACCCTATACAGGCGACATCATCGACCTTGGGACTTTGCATGATGGCATCTTCAATTTCCACGGGGAAGATATTTTCGCCGCCGCTGGTGATCATGTCCTTTTTTCTGTCCACAATATAGAAGAAACCCTCTTCATCCGTCTGGAGGAGGTCTCCGGTATAGAGCCACCCATCCTTCAGGGTCTGGGCCGTCATTTCAGGATTGTTGAAATATCCTTTCATCATCCTTGCGGTGGTAAAGACGAGTTCACCCACCTCACCGGGAGGCACTTCCTTTCCCTGAAAATCGACAATCTTGCCTTCCACGCCGAAGGTGGGTTTTCCTATGGATCCGGGTTTTCGAAGGACGTCTTCAGGGTAGAGATTGAAAGTCCCGCCGCCGCCGCCTTCCGTGATGCCGTAAATGTTTGAAACAACGCAGGGCAGCGTTTCCACCAGTTTTTTCATGACATCGAAGGGAACCGGTTGTGCGCCGATTTCCATGTATCGCCAACTCGAGAGATCATAGTCCGAAAGTTTGAGATCTCCCTTTTCGATGGCGTTCAGAATAGCGACGCCTATAGGAACTACGAAAAGGACGTCCGTGGCGTTTTCTTCGGCAATCGCCTCTATGATCCACTTGGGATCCTGGATTTCTCTCAGAATGGTCCCGGTAGCACCGGTGGCATAAAAGGGCGCCCAGAGGAACATGGTGCCGCTGTGGTACAGTGGAAGGAAAAAAACATAGTTGTCATTTTTTTCCACAAAGTAACTCATACCATTGCCGATCGCCGTGTTGTTGAGAGAGTAATGTGTGTGAAGAACCGGTTTCGGCTTTCCTGTGGTTCCGGAAGTAAACATCATCGCCAGATCGTGTTGATCATCCACATCAACCAGGGCCTCGGAGGTGTCGGTATAGGCGGAGATGCTCTTGTAATCAATCATATCCCCGGGCACCTCTTCGCCGACGCAGATATATTTCTCCACCGTTTTGAGATCCTTTTGGACCGGTTGGACGACCGGAAGAAATTCGGATCCGAGGATAAATGCCTTGGGGTCACAGACATCTGCTGCGTAAAGAATATCGGGGCCCACAAATCTGAAATTGAGGGGCACGATAACGGCTCCCAGCTTGATGATACCGTAGTAGGTGATCAGCCACTCGAGACTGTTGTTCTGCAGGTGCATGACGTAGTCGCCGTCTTTAATGCCAAGCTCTTTGGCAAGATAATTTGAGACCTTATTGATTTCATCATTGAACTGCTTCCACGTCAGCGTTCGCCTCAGATTTTTAGAAGGGGTCCGTTCGATCAGGCAGGTTTTTTCCGGCAAGTGTCGTGCATGAAGAGTGGCATATCTTGCGTAATTCATAGCATCAATCCTCCTTGGTCCTTAAAGTTTGGGGGTTAATATATCTTATGGGAAATTACCTCAGGGTATCCTTCCAAAGACCGCTATTCCACAAAGCCCAGAACTCTTGGCAACCATAATGTTAGACCGGGCATGTAAGTGATGATGCCCAAGACAGCATACTGTATGATGAGAAAAGGAACGACCGCTTTCGAGACGTATATGAGATTTTTGTTCGCCATCGCCCCCGTAATATAAAGGCTGACGCCCATCGGAGGCGTGCAATAGGCGATGGCCAAATTGACCGTTAAAATCAAACCGAAGTGCATGGGATCAATCCCGAAGGCCGCCAGCATGGGAAGAAAAACCGGGCCGATGATGAGTGTGGCGGAGATAATGTCCATAAACATGCCGACAACGACAAGGAGTAAATTAATGACCAGCAGAAATACGATCGGGGATTGAATACTGCTTACAACCGCTTCCGTAATTTTTGCCGGTATGGCTTCCAAAGTCAGATAACGCCCGAAGCAGGTCGCGCCGGCAACGATAATCAGGAGAGTCGCCGATGTCACTGCGGAGCTAACGGTAATCCGTTTAACATCCTTGAGTTTGATGGACTTATGGATAAACAACTCAACGATAAACGCATATATACAGGCCACAACCGCGGCCTCGTTGGCGGTAAAGGCCCCGGAAAAAATTCCTCCAAATATAATCACCGGCAGCATGAGCGACCAGAAACTCTCCTTCAGGACCATGAGGACTTCTTTCGCCGACGGCACGGGCATTCTCACAAAATCGGTTCTTTTTCGGTGCAGGAAATAGGAATAGAGACATACACCGAGCATGATCAGAATGCCGGGCAGAAACCCTGTCAGAAAGAGACCCTCAAGAGATACATTGCTGATCATAGAATAGAGAATCATCCCGATACTCGGAGGAATAATCACCCCCAGGTTCGGAGACGTCGTCATAACCCCAAGCGTATAATTCTCCCGGTATCCGTTTTGCAAAAGGGCAGGGATCATAAATCCCCCAAGGGCCACGACCGTCGCAACCGTAGATCCCGAGATCGCCCCGAAGAGTCCACACCCCAGGACGCCCGCCATACCGAGCCCGCCCGGTAACCAGCTGACCAAAACATTGGCAACCTTGATCAGTTTGTCCACAATCGATCCGGCGGTCATGATGTTGCCGCAAAGGATGAAGTAGAGAACGACCACCAGAGCGAATTTATCCATACTTCGGAAAAGGCTTTGGGCCAGGAGGAGAAGCGGGAGATCCGTATAAAGGAGGAAGCCCAGGACCGCGGTAAAGAACAGACACATGAATACAGGCACCAGAGCGGCCATGCATCCAATCAAAATGAGCATAATAATGAGATGGCTCAGTTCCATATCAGCCTCGTCTCCATATCTTTTGGGGTGAATATTAACGGCATTGAATGCCTATGCAGCTTCGGTTCCAGCACGCAGTTCCTGAATGTCCAGATAGATCACTTGTAGGGTGCGAATGAACATCATGACCCCCATTATTGGCAAGATGGCGTACAACCATTCAAGCGGGATTTCCATAATAATTGTTTTCTGATGGGTCGCTGTCTGAAGGAGCGCCATTTTCCAGCCGTAATAGATCATCATGGCAGCGAATATGAGGGTTACGATATTACTGAAAAATGTGAGTGGTGTTTTCAGGGTGGGTACGATTTGCGCAAGGGCATCGATCTTTATCATGGATCGCGCCTTGATTGCTGCGCTGCAGCCGATGAAAGTGGTCAGGATAATGACCTCTCTGACCAGTTCCTCCGACCAGGCCAAGGAATAGTTGAACCCGTACCGTAAGACCACATTGACGAATAAAGAGATAAGGGCCGCCATAGTCGATATAAACAGAACCCATTCCTCGATGAAACCCAGCACCTTGTCAAAGAAGTCGGAAACCTTCAATAGCATAAGTCTGCCCTCATTCTAGCAAAGTAGCGGAGAGGACGAATGAACACCCTCTCCGCCGTATTTTAAGTCTTAGGGTTTATATCCCATATACTCCTGAACTTCCTTGAGATAATCTTTGGGACTGTACTTATCATTTTTGGTAACATTGTTGATTTCGTCGGCGAATTTTTGGTGGACCTTGTCACTCAGTTTTCTGAGTTTTCCCATCTCGTCCGTGGACATATGAAGAAAGGTGACCCCGTTTTCCTTGGCATTGGCAATCTGGGCCTCTTCCAGTGCCTTGCCCTTGGGTCGACTGTTCTTGCATACTTCGTTGACGGTATCCACGAAGATCTTCTGGATGTCCTTGGGCAGCTTGTTGAACCAGGCCTTATTGAAGATCCAGATAAACAGGCCTTGGGCGTAGTTGATCTGGGTGAAGTATTTGCACTGCTCGAATTTTTTCGTGATGTTGCAAACGATGAGGGTATGATCCAGTCCGTCAATCACGCCCTGCTTCAGGGCCACCGGGACATCGGGCCACGGCATCACCACCGGTTTGAGCCCCCACGCTTCATAGGACAGTTTGTTTACGGCAGCCTCCCCGATCCGGATTTTCACCTTTCTTAGTTCCTCAATATTCCTGATGGGTACCTTGGAAGCCCAACCGTAATTGCCATAGGTCGTGATATTAATACCCATAATACCCTGATGATCCATGGCCATCATGAAATGATCGAAAAGTTTTCCACTATTGATGAATGTCTCTAATTTATCGAAAGAATTGACAAGAAATGGCAGATTGACGAGACCGAATCGAGGGCCCAGGTTTGTGGCGGCGATGGAGCTGACGGCCATACCCTGGATGGCACCCATCTGCAGTTGATTGAGTACCTCCACCTCGCCCCCTAACATGGAGAAAGGTTTGAAGTCTAAATAGAATTTACCGCCGGTTCTTTCCCACAAAAGATCCCGCATGGCGAAGCCGGCGAAGCCGTCCAGCAACGGGTGGGAAACGTTAGATACAATGCATTTATATTTTGCTCCGGAAGGGTCAAATTTTGGTTTCCATTTCGCTAACGGGTCCCCTTTTGCGAACGCAAAATTGCATACCAAACCAACCCCAATGATACACACCAGCACGGAAAAAAATACCCTTTTCATACCCACGTTTCACTCCTTTCTATGTTTGGCAAAGGTTTACAAAACAAAAGCCCTCCCTTCTTTACCGGCCTATAATCCTGCCGGATTCAACCAAAGTTTTATCGTTTTGTCAAGAGAACATACGTAAAAAGCAATATTTTAACTATGTTTTTTAAATGAATTTTTAAGCCCGCGTCAACGGCTTTTCACGGTAAGCCCCACGAATAAAGAGACCGAAATATCGCGGCGAAAGCCGCATCTTACACAACCAACCGATCTCCGCCGAACGGGTCGACTCAAAGCGGCATACGCATGTACCATGAACGGGACGACTCTGGAAGGTCCGGCCTGCAAGTTCAAGGCTGAAGACCCACGTTTAATGTAATAGATTGGCGTTCACGCGACAAACGACGGGAGCCCTTTGAAAGACTGGAATCTCTCCAGCGGGGTATATGAGAATAGTCCAGGCTATGAGGAAAACCGTTTCCTGGGGGCTCGCTGCTCACCGTGACCATGAGAACCAATACTCATCCGATAATTTTTAATCCGAGATCCGTATCAAGAGTATAGAGAGTTCCCCTGAAATATTCGCGAACCCCAGGGGAACGATTAGGCTAGAATGATTTTTCGAATCCTCTGTGACAACCTTTTTGGGCATTAATGCTTTTAATTTCCCTAAGGGCTTTTCAATGGGGAAAACGGGATAAATAGAGAATCCAAGGACTCAATGAATCTTGAAGAACTTAGATACCTTTTGAAAGCACTTTTTCGTCGTGCGCCAAGCGACTCTGGATTCCCTTGCTGATAACATATGAACGACTGAATTCGGACCAGAATTCTTTGTCCTTCTCTTTCCATGAAGGTCCGAATTTTTCGTTAAAGAAATCCCCGAGTTTGTCAAAGAGAAGTTTCCAAGTAGGTTGACCGGAATCATGGGCAGCTAAAAGCTCTTCCAACATCTGATCGATTTCGGCAAGTGCTTCTTTAGGTAGAAAGGAAATGGCGCCCAGGCGAATGGTGGCTATCAGGGTTTCTGCATTCAGGGCATGGGCGGTCAGCATCACGGTGGGAAAACCTCGTTCCACACTTTTCTCCAGGAGTTTTAGTCCATCTACTCCCATGATATCCAGGATGACGAGGTCGTATTTATTCAAATGGATTTTTTCTAATGCCGTTTTATAGTCACGAGCTTTATCAAGGTGGGCCATCTCCAAGGCCTCTTCAATCGTGTCCAGAACGTCTCCTTCGTCATCAACCGCCAGAATTTTCTTTCCTTCGAGGTAAGATTTTTCCTTCGGCATGGGTTGCCCTCCTTGTCTGAAACATGGCCGTAGTGTTCACGCGAACATTATATAACGAGGTAAAATAGGGACTTATGACAACAAAAAGACAATGCACATATAAAAAAAACGGTTTTGTCTAAAAGTATATGGAAGCTACAGAAGTCTGTCAAGCAATGAAAACATCAATATCACGGTTTTTCTCAAAATTGAAAAACCGTTCCCCTCGAGGGGAACGGTTTTTGATCCAGAAAAGGTTGGAGAATCAATATGCTGTTGAATTAAGCCTTCACATCAATCTTAAAGATCATTGCGCCTCCGGTATCTCCTGCGGCACATCCTGCCCAGAGACCATATCCTCCTCCAAGCATGACGACTTCTTCGATCAGTTCACAGATGTTTCTACCGGCGGTGGGTCCCTGCGGATGGCCATAAATCATGGAACTGCCGTAATTGTTCATCCACATGACGTCAAAATCCATCTTTTGGGCCATGTTGATATCATTGATGGCAAAGGGGTTATGGGTTTTGAGGGCCTTCATATCCGACATCTTGAGGCCTGCGTCTCTCAAGGCCATCTGGGCTGCCGGGACCGGGGCCGCTGCCATATATCCCTGCTGGACTCTGGCGAAACCGTATGCAATGACCTGGATCTCAATATTTGGATCCGCGCTCAGTTCCTTGGCCATTTCACGTGTTGTGACGATAAAACCGCAATTGCCGTCCGCGGGAAAGGTCTGGCAACCGAAACTATGAACACCGTCCGGTTCGACCGGTTTAAGTTTGGCGAGCCCCTCTTTTGAAGTGGGCGTGACGCCCTCGTCAGATTCAACCATTACCGTCTGTTTCCTGCCGATCCTGGCCTCAGCGGGGAACATATATTTTTTCTGGAAGGCCCTATCATCGGCAAGGGCCTCCTGATATTGTTCGTATCTCCTCAGGGTGACCTCATCGCATTGTTCCTTTGTCGCCCCTATTTCTTTTGCCACGTTTTCCGCGGTTTGGACCATCTTGAGACCCACATTGGGGTCACGGTTGAAGTTATCCATCATCCAGCTTTCCCATATCATCTCACCGCCCGGACCCAACGGATCCGGCCAGACCGTATGAGGCCCATTGGAACAGCGGTCCGACATCAGTGCGAAGCCCGTCTTGTAGAGTCCACATTCGATATTAGCCGAAATCAGATTGATACAAGCGGTTGACGTCGTGCATGCCTGATTGACCATCATGGCGGGTAAGAGAACCTTGTTCTCGACCATCATAGCTGCAGCCCAGTTGTGACTGTAAAACATGCCGGGCTGTCCGATGGTTGTTCCGTAGTATAATGCGGTGAACAGATCGAAGGGGATATCCTTTGACTTCAGCCATCGGTTGGCGGTCTTCGCACCAAGTACAATGGAATTTTCATGCTGCAAGCTGCCTTGCCACCGGCAGAAAGGGGTGGAATAATAACCTCTGAAAGGTATAAAAGCCTTAGTCAACATGCCACGGTCCTCCCTTCATTTTAAATGAGATATGTTTTTTATAAGATGTCCTGAAACAACTTAACCGATAACCTGCACCTCCTTTCTTTAGATTTCCGCGTCCCATCCGCCGGTCGTAAGGCTGTGCGGCCCCTTAGTAAGGAGGCGGCGCAACCCCGGACCTGAATAACAGGTTCAAACGTTCAAAATTTTTTCTACTGTTTTAAAAGTAAGGTAAATGAAGCCCCACATTTAATCGCAGGGCTTCATCCCATTCTTCAACTAAGCATTAATATTTTATTAATCGGCCCACTTGCCGTATTTTTCCCTCAGAATACGATGCAGCGTCTTTCCTGTGGGAGTTCTCGGCATTTCATCGTCTTTGATGAAATCGATGCTCTTGGGCCGTTTGAATCCCGCGATCTTGCCCTTGGTGAAACCCATGATCTCTTTACCAAGTTCATCGCTTGCTTCATATCCGTCGTGAAGGACCACGATAGCCTTGATCATCTCGCCCCACTTGTCGTCGGGGATACCGATAACCGCAATATCCTTAATGGCTTCATGGGCGCCAACGGCATCTTCCACTTCCGAAGGATAGACATTCTCGCCGCCTGTGATGATCATGTTGGCCTTCCTGTCCACCAGGGTATAATAGCCGTCTTCGTCCCTTTTTACCATATCGCCGGCCGATGACCATTCCCCGATAAAGGCGCCTTTTGTCTTTTCAGGTTCCTTCAGGTACTGGGTGAAGAGCATGGGCGTACGATAATAGAGCTCGCCGACCTCGCCTTCAGGAACTTCTTTTTGTTCTTCATCCAGGATTTTGATCCTGTCGGTTCCATAGATTTCCTTGCCTATGGACCCGAGTTTTTTGAACTGATCTTCGGGTCTCAGCAACGTCACCAGGCCGCCCTCGGTGCTGCCGTAAGCTTCCCAAAGCTCGGAATTCTTGAAGTATTCCATGATCGCCAGTTTGAGATCCTTTCTGGCAGGCGCCGAGGAGACCAGCAATTGACGCATGGAGGAGACATCAATATTGTTCTTCACCTCGTCCGGCAGGGCCAGCATCATAACATAGTGTGTGGGCACCAGGGATGTAAAGGTGATTTTGTATTTGTCAATGGTTTCGAGGAGATCCTTGGGATCAAAACTGACCATGTTATAGACAAATACCGGCGCCGAAACAAGGGTGTAGGCGAAGGAGTAGAAAATGGAGTTCACATGGCACATGGGCATGACCAGCATGATCTTGTCGGTGGGCCGCACACCCATGTTGATGTCGTTGAGGACATACTGTCCATGATAGCTCTCATGGGTCTTCATAACGCCCTTGGGCCGTCCCGTCGTTCCGGAGGTGTACATGATGGTCCAGAAATCGTCTCCGTAGACATTATAATCCGGCTCTTCCGGTGAAGCTGCTGCCAGCCACTCCTCGTATCCGACGTAGCCTTCGGGAACAGGTCCTTCTCCCATGTAGATATAAGCGTCTTTTGGGATGGGGAGTTTGTCTTTGATCCCGTTGACCATTTCAACGAAGGGCTCTTCAACGATAAAAGCCTTACATTCGGAATGATTGACAATGTATTCGACGTCGGGGGCCGCCAGTCTGAACATGACGGGCACCACAAGCTGACCGCCCTTGGCGCATCCCGCATAGATGTCCATCCACTCTCCCCGGTTATAGGCCAGAACGGCGAAGACGTCCTTGTAACCGCAGCCCATTTTTGAAAGACCGCTGGCAACGCGGCATGCCCTTTCGTTCCATTCCTTAAAGGTGTATTCGTTGTTTTTGTCCTGCCACCCCAATTTGTCGGGGTAGTTATAAGCGTTCATTTTCAAAACTGTTCCAGCATGCATCCATTTGCTTCTCTCTGTCATTTTAAAACCTCCCGCTAATTTGATTCAAAGGTTATGTGTCTATGAACACAGCGTGATTCAAAAATCGAATATACGAAGGAAAAAGAAATCTCTTCCAGACCGAGTAACAGATATCTTCGCCCTTATCGCAGGGCCTGTCCTCAACAGGAAAACGTACAAAAGAGCCCTTTACCTCGCCCGCTGTGTTCTGATAGGTGGAACATTTTGCCCTGATATCAAACCAAAATCAGGGCTTATAAGCGGCAGCACCCGGTCCCGAATTATGAATCGGGTTTTTGTCCGCGATTACTCCATATTTTGGGCAACAATTTCAGTGATATCCATGATCTTAATCTTACCCCGCTCCTGCTTCGGTATGGCCTTGACTCCCTTTTTCAGTTGGTCCTTACATGCGGAACAACCTGAGACAATGACCTCGGCCCCGACGGCCAGGGCGTCACGCACCCTTTCTGCGGCCATGTCGTTGGTCGTATCAGGAGAAATGGCCGAGAC
>Ga0272442_10000043_pt1 | contig 190038 bp, 152 predicted proteins | sample SSMForm2O_FD_200262 | JGI IMG/M metagenome (GOLD analysis project Ga0272442, IMG submission 200262) | Marine sediment archaeal communities from Little Sippewissett salt marsh, Falmouth, MA, United States - SSM-Form-2O | ecosystem: Environmental > Aquatic > Marine > Wetlands > Sediment ...
CCCGCCATTACCCTTCGGCACTTCCGGAAGAAGAACCAGCGAAGTAGATTCAACTACTTCTCGATCTCTCTCAAGTAAATCCACAAGCCCAACCCTCATGCCCACTGAGGACATGAGCATACGAGGGGCTATTCGCGTTCGGTCCTCCAGGAGCAGGCCGCCCAGTTCAAGCCCCTGGGCCGCGACGCAGTCCCGGAGCTCATCGAGTGGCTGGATCATCGTGAGAACTACATCCGCTACGTGGCCAGGTGCGCGCTTGCGCTCATTACCGGTGTCAAGACCTCCGCGCCGCACTTCTCGAGCCTCGAGGATCTCAACAAGAACGGCTTGTTGGCAAAGGAGAAGAGCGCATGGTCGCGGTGGTACCAGCGCACCGCGCCGAGCGCTGCCAAGGAGGGAGTTACCTGGGGACCGGTGGTCAACGGCCTGCAGGCCGGGCTCTCGGCGGGCCGCGCGGAAGTCGGGCCCGGCAAGCCCCTGAAGGTCGTCGTCCACGTCAGGAACGTGGGAGTCGCCAAGCGTGTGCTCAAGGGGGCTGCCTCGACCTATCCGTTTCACTGGGGTTGCAGCGTCCTGACCGGGGACGGACGCGTCTGCTGGAATCCGGACCACAGTCTCTTCTCTCCCTATCAGGCCAAAGACCTCACACTGGCGCCCGGAGAGGCCTGGCACATGGCCCTGGACTACGACCGGCCCTACCGCTGGCGTGACAGCGTTTCCGGCAGTCTGACCAAGAGCTTCGAACTGCCTGCCGGCAAGTACTCGGTGAGCTGCTCGTACGGGGACGGCGATCTGAAGCTCGTTACCGGCGCGTTGTCCGTGCGGGTCGCGGACAGCGAGGAACTGACCCTGGTCGGGGCGGTCCAGACCGTCAAGCCCTCGCCGCTCGATCCGCCCGCCAGGAAGAACTTCGTCATCACCACGAAGGTGGCGAAGGTGCTTTCCGGCCGGTTCGGGGGGCGGACCTTCTCCTTCCGCGTGCACAGCCCCGCCAGGTCGGGGATGGAGGTCGGGAAGGAGTACGTCCTGCGAGCGGAGAGGACCGCCGCAGGCTGGCAACTGATCTCGCACGAGTCGGTCGACCGCTACGTCGGGCTTTCCGCTCTGCCCGGCACAAGCGGCGGAGGTTACAGGGCCGGTCCGTACATGAGGGCCGCGGCGAGGCTGCAGGCCCTGGGCCGGGAGGTCGCCTGCCGGGCGCTCCTGCGCGGCGCGACCGGCTGCCGGGACAACCAGCTGGTGGTTCTGTGTCGAATGCTCTTCGAGGCGCGCCCCGGGAAGGGCTTCCGGCGGGCGCGCCTCGGTGCCGGCGCCTTTCTGGGCGGCACCGCTGCGAGCGACTGGCCTCTGGAGCCCATCCACTTGGTCGACGGCGTACCCTTCCTGATCGTGCGCGGCTACAACGTCAGCGGATTCCCGGAACAGCAGGGCACGTACCTGCGCTACTGCATGGCGAACTGCGACTGGCGCAACAGGCGCTACGTGGTTGCGGATACCAAGCGGAAGTCGCGCGCGCTGGCCGCGCTGATCGCTTCCGGCAAGTGGAAGAAGCTGAGCGCGCGCGATCGCGTATGCCTGGCCGCGCAGATCGGCGCCGGGAAAGATGCCGCGGTCACCGGACTGACTGCCGACGAACGCAGGTTGCTGGCGCGCCTGAACGGCTGGGACGAGGAGGAACTGGACGTCGCCGAGCGCCCCGCCGTCCACCGGGCGAAGGGGAGGCTCGCCAGTGGCGAGACCAACGGGTGGATATCCGTGCACAAGGGCGCGCTCAAGGCCCGCGGCATCGATGTTACCTGGGACCACAAGAAGCGGCGCTACATTGTCGCGAAGGTTTCCCGACCCCTGCCTCCCGCGGTTGCCGTTTACGGCAACGGCAATCTGATCAACGGTGCGATCACGCCAGCAGTCACGGACCCGATCATCTCCCTTGAGCAGGCCGGTCAGGCCTTCTCCCGGAGGAGCCTGCGAGAAGTGGCCGGGCTCATTGGTCCCGGGGCCTACGTGAAGACGGGCCGGGAATACACCCTTTACTGGCGGGTGCAAGGCGGTGGACTGCTCATCGTGCCCAAGTACAGTCCCGGCCAGGAACTCGACAAGTGGCCCGGCGGCGGGCTTGAACTGTACGACTCGGGCAGGGTGCTCAAGCGCCGCAGGGCCGGCGGCGGGCCCGAAGCTGCCAGTGGTGCTTCAGGTGGTTCCGCTCCCGCGAAGTTCAATCCTGCCGACTGGACGGCGGTAGCCGCCGTGGGCGGTACCGACCGGATCACCCAGGAGCACCTCACCAACCTGCTCAAGTCCAAGGGCATCGAGTCCCTGATGGAGGGGTCGATAGCCTATGGCCTTTCAGTCCGCAAGGCGGACGCCACTCGGGCGATCAAGATCCTGCGCGCCGACGCGGCAAGAGGGCACTACTGGATCGTGATCTACGACGGCGACAGGCGCAAGGAGCACAAGGTCAAGGCCAAATGGAGAAGCTGGAAGCCCGGCCTGCGACTGGACCGGATCCAAAAGCTCTCGAGGTTGCCCGTCAAGGGCACCGAGAAGGAGCGAAGCCGCTTCGCCGTTGCCTGCATGGCGGCCCTGCGCTCCGGGGAGGTGGCGGAGGCCGCGCGGGGGCTTCCCGTCGTGAGCCAGGTGCGCTGGCTGAGGCGGCCCTGTATCGGGAAGGGCGGCGAAGAAGGGTTCGGATACGATTTCGTAATCGAACTCGCCGCCGGGGCCGGAGCGGAGGGCGAAGGCGCGCGATTCCGCCTGCAGGTCTGGGACAGCGGCCGCAAGCTCCAGCAGCAGGGAAGCAGCGGCTGGAAGAAGGGCGCCGCGAGTGACGAGGGCGCGAAGCACTTCATGGGCCTCGCCGACGACGCCGAGCGCAGGATCGAGGACGAGAACCCCGACGTGGACCACCGCCTGCGCGGCATCGTTACCGTGACCAGGGTCGAGGAGGTCCCCTACGCCTTCTTCGAGAAGCTGGACAGGGGCAAGGTGCTCCAGGTCCAGCGGCGCAAGGGCTTCGTCTACTTCGCCGTGCGGGAGTCCAGGAACGTGCCCTTCGCCGGGGGCGGCAGCGCCATGGTGCCGGTGACCCGGCGCTACAGGGCGGCGGTCAAGCGCCCTGTAGTTTCGTGGGGCAAGCCGGTCGACGGCCTCCAGGCGGGACTGGTCGCCGGGCGCGCCAGCTTCGCCGCCGGCAAGACTCTGGATTTCAGCATTCACGTCAAGAACCTCACGGACAAAAGGCATAGCCTGCTCACTGCGCCGGCGCCCGAGGGGTGGTGGCTGTACCTGCAGTTTCAGAAGAGCACCAAGGCGGTGGCCATCCGACCGGTCCAGCAGGGAGATAGGGAGTCGCTGCTCAATTACGTGGATCCCGGGAAGACGGTCAGGTTCGATGTGTCCGTGCCTGTTCGCGGCGGCGCCCGCGCTCTGCGTTCCGGGGTCCACAGTGTTAGCGCAACGTATACGCACGAGAAGCACGCGCAGGGCGGCAAGTGTGCCACTTGGCACGGCAGCATCTCGACGGGCAGTGTCTCCATCCGGATCGCGCGGGGGACCGCCGCGCCCGCGGAGAAACCGGCCGGTGTGCCGGAGGTCCCGGCGGGGAAGCGTGGAAACATGCGTGTCCCCAAGGACCTCGACGACTGCTTTGTCCAGTTGATGAGACTGCTGAAGCCCGCAGACGTCGAGAGGATCAAGAAAGGCACCGAGAAGGACATGGCCCGGTATCACTTCAGCTTGGGCTTGTGGATGCGCAACAACTGGCGGCTTTGGGGAGGCTCAAGGCTGGCCAAGTGGTTCCACGCAAGAGGAATCCATCATCCGGACGACATGTCCGGGACCGTTCTCACGTCCTTCTGGCGACACCTGAACCGGAAGCCCATCAGGCTGGGAGAGCAGGCGAAGTATTACCAGGACTACTGGAAGAAGCAGTCGACCCTCAAGGCCGGGATGTCACGGGCCGATGCATGCAAGCTGCTCGCACGGTTCGGGGCCGGTGACATCGGACGGTTCGTGTCCATAGGATCTGCAGCGCCCTACTCGTTGAAGTGGTTCCTGCTTCCCGACGGCACCGCGCTGGCGGTGCGCTCGATGAGCCGCGGCGGGCGCGAGGTGGTGGTCAGCATCGATCGCGGTCCGGTCGGGGCGGGCTACGGCGACAAGACCAAATGGCGTCCGACGACGGTCAAGAGCGTCGACCTGCGGCCCTTCGCGGCGCAGTGGGGCAAGCCGGTCAAGGGTCTGCGCTGCCGGGTCTTCACGCTTCCCGGTTTCGACGGCGCGGGGTTAGGACTGCGCGCGCCGAGGATTGGCTTCGAAATCCAGAACGTGTCCGGCGAGGAGATGGAGGTCCCCGAGGGCCTCGGTCTCCGTTTGGCGGTAGGCGTGCAGATTCGCGGGGCCTCGGGCGGCAGCCAAGTCCTCCGGGGCCTGGGCGTAGGCAAGGGGCCCCGCTTCGGCGCCGGGAACGTCAAGCCCGGCGCCATCTCCTCGACGGTGCTGTCGCTCCTGACCGACGGCAAGGTTGAGCGGCCGCTGGCCACTGGGGATTACTCCGTTCGGGCGGGCTTCCCCTGGGGCAAGCACCGAGCGCTGCTACCCGAGCGCTTGAGGCCGTACGCCGCGCTGAGGTCGAACGTGATTACGGTCAAGGTCGACCTTGCCGGCCCCCGGCGGTGCTGGTCCGCGCTGCTCGAAGCCATGAAGGCCGGGGACGCCGGGCGGGTCAGGGCGCTGTGTACTCCCGGAGGATACGCCACCCTCGAGCGGGTGGAGAAGGATTTCAAGTCCTTGGGCGGCTCATGGTCGCGCATGGAGGTCCGCTGGGGAAGGGAAGCCTCCTCACGAGCCTCGGCGAGTCTTGGGCCCGAAGTGAAGGCCCATGGCCTGGAGTTCAGGAAGATCGACGGCAAGTGGCGCCTAGAGCGCTGGAGGCCGGGGAAGTGAAGTCCCCCGCGAAACGCTGAGCACCGGGTCGCGTGGCTGGGCCCGGGCCGATGCGATGCTACCGGCGCAGCCTGCCGAGCACTTCCCGCAGCGACACCGTGATGCTGGTCACGTACTCGTCGGCGGCGCCGCAGAAAAGCGTGAGTTCGTCGCCGCGCAGAACGGCGCCCGTGGGGAAGACCACGTTGGGCGTGAAGCCCTCTCGTTCCCAGGGGCGCTCCGGACGCAGAATCGGCTTCGGCGTGCGCGCCAGGACCTTGGCGGGGTCCTTCGCGTCCAGCAGCGCGGCGCCCACCGAGTAGACTCCGATCGGGTCGCCGGCGCGGCGCTCGACTCCGTGATAGATCAGCAGCCAGCCCTTCGGGGTGCGCAGTGGCGGGGGGCCGCCGCCGATGCGGTAGGCGTCCCAGGCACCGCAAGAGGGACCCATCACGAAGCGGTGCCGTCCCCAGTGCGCGAGGTCGGGTGACTCGGCGACCTGGATGTTCGGCGCCGTGAATGCGTCCCGGCCCATGGGGCGGTGCACCGTGACGTACTTCCGCCGGAGCTTCCTGGGGAAGAGCATCACGTCCTTGTTCTCGCTGGGCAGCATGGTGCCCAGACGCTCGGGCGGGGCCTCGAGCGACTTCACGCGCAGCAGGGCGGGGGCGATTCCCAGTTCGCGGCCGACGGCGACGTAGGTGACCAGCAGCTGGCGGCCGACTATCGTGGCGCGGGGGTCCTCGACGCCGAACTCCTCCCAGGGGTGTTCGGGAAAGAGCCAGGGCCGCTGGTCGATCATCTCGGTCCGCAGGCCGTCGCGCGAGACGCGCACCAGCCTGAGGTGGCTGATGAATCTCAGGCGCATCGTGCCGTCGGGCAGCAACAGGCCGCGAGTGTCCTCGCCGGGCTTGGGCCTGTGGCGCACCTGGTCGACGACGACTCTCGGCTTGCGTCGCGAAAAGTCCACGCGGGGGGAGGGGAAGAAGCCCTTGCGGGAGCTTCTGGCGGCCTCGGCCACGCGAACGATCAGCCAGGCCTCGCCGCCGAACCTGAAGGCGGCAGGGTTGAAGCAGCCGACCACCCTGAAGCCGGGTGTGGCCGGCTCGAGCATGCCCGGGCGGACCAGGACCCCCTCGCGCAGGCGCCTTACCGTGTCCTTATCCGCCACGATTCCTCCCGTTTGACTATCCACAGCGCGTGGCTTACATTAGCGCCGGGAGCCGGACGAGGCAAGAGGGAACATTGACGGACGGACAACCGGGATACGCGCTGGTCGGAGCCAGCGGCTTCGGCGACTACTGCCTCTCGCATTTCACGGGCATGGACGGGGTCCGCGTGGTGGCGGTGTGGAACCGCACCGCCGAGAAGGCCGCGCGACTGGCCGGCAGGTACGGACTCAGGCACTGCCGGAGCTTGGAGCAGGTGCTGGCCGATCCGGAAGTGGACATCGTCCACGTGGCCACCACCCCCGCGCAGCACGCTGCCCAGGCGCTCGCGGCGCTGCGCGCCGGGAAGCACGTTCTCGTCGAGAAGCCCATGGCCGTCGGCGCCGCCGACGCCGACGAGATGCTGGAGGCCGCGGCGCAGAAGGGCGTGCACCTCGCCGTCAATTTCATGATGCGCTTCGGCCCCCTGGCCGCGGGCGTGGGGAAACTGGTCGCCGAGAGGCCCCTGGGGGCGCTCCTGCGCGCCCAGCTTACGAACTGCGCCGGTGACCAGGGCCTGGCACCCGGACACTGGTTCTGGGACAAGCCCCGTAGCGGCGGGATCTTCGTCGAGCACGGCGTGCACTTCTTCGACCTGGCCGCCTGCTGGCTGGGGCCCGGCCGGGTGGTCGCCGCACAGGAGTTCAAGCGCCCCGGCTCGGGCGTCGTCGACCAGGTCGCGTGCACCGCGGTCTACGGCGAAGAAACCTCGTTCTCCTTCTATCACGGCTTCCACCAGGCCTCGCAACTCGACCGCCAGGAGATCAAGCTGGTCTTCGAGCGGGGTGAAGCCACGCTGCGCGGCTGGGTCGCGGACCGGATCGAGATCACCGCGCTGGTCGGGTCCCGCGAGCGCGAGATGCTGGAGGGCGCCTTCCCGGGCGCGAGCGTTCAGGTCCTGGAGGACCTGAACGGGCGGGTTGCGATGCGCAGGTGGCGCGAGGAGAGTCTCGGCGAGCTGCTGCGTCTGGACTGGGCGGCGCCCGGAGGGCGGGACCAGGTGTACGGAGCCGCGCTCAAGGCTCTGCTGGCCGAGTTCGCCGCCGCGGTGCGCGGGGAGAAGAGCAGGCCCTCGGCCGGCGGTCAGGAGGGTCGCTCGGCGCTGAGGACCGCGCTGGAGGCCGAGAGGCTCGCAACGGAGGGGAACTCGTGAATTGCGGCAACGGGCGTCAGCACCCGATCGGATACGGTCTCCTGGGCTGTGGCGGTTTCGGCCGCTTCTGCCTCGAGCAGTACGGTTCGATGTTCAGCCTGGAGCGGGTGGCCGTGGCCGATGCGGATCCCGGCCGCGCAGAGAGTGCCGCGGCGCAGCACGGTCTTGAGGCCTGCACGGTGGACGAGCTTCTGGCCCGCGAGGACGTGGACCTGGTCCACGTGGCCACGCCGCCCTTTACGCACCGCGAGCTGGTCGAGCGGGCCCTGCGTGCCGGCAAGCACGTCTTGTGCGAGAAGCCGCTGGCGACGAATCTCGAGGACGCCCGCGCGATGGTCGACCTGGCGGGCGAGCTGAAGCGGATTCTGGCGGTCAACCTGATCATGCGCTACGACCCGCTCTGCGCGGCGGTCAAGACCATCGTCGACGAGCGCCTGCTGGGCGAACCCCTGCACGGCTACTTCGAGAACTACGCCAAGGACGAGCCGCTGCCCGCCGGGCACTGGTTCTGGGACGCGGAGCAGAGCGGCGGGATCTTCGTCGAGCACGGGGTGCACTTCTTCGACCTGTTCGCCTGGTGGCTGGGGCCGGGCGCGGTGACCGCCGCACAGCAGATCGAGCGGCCCGGCGCCGGACTCGTCGACCAGGTGAACTGCACCGCGCTCTACGGCGAACTTCCCGTGCCGGTGAACTTCTACCACGGGTTCACCCAGCCGGGGCGCATGGATCGCCAGGAGCTGCGCCTGGTCTTCGAGCGCGGGAGCATCACGCTGTTCGACTGGGTGCCGACCCGCGCGCGGATCGACGCCCTGCTCGACGCCGAGACTCTCAAGCGCCTGCGCGCGCTCGCGCCCGGTCCTGAACCGGAGGCGCTGGAGCTCTACGCTGGCGAGGACCGCCGCTGCGCCGGGCGCCACAGGGAAATCGAGGTCGACGGGCGATACTCGATCGTCCTGGAGACCGGCACCGACAAGCTGCGGCTCTACGGCCACGTGCTGCGCGGGCTGATGGCCGACCAGCTGGCTGCGGTGGACAATCCCGGTCACGCGCGCCGCGTGAGCGAGAACAACGGGATCAGCTCGCTGGAGATGGCCGCCCGGGCCAGACAACTGGCCGGTGGGGCCGGCGCGCGCTGAGCCGGGCGCCGGTTGCAGGGGGCGTTGAGGGTCAGCCGTCCTCCGCTTCTTCGCGCTCGGCGAAGCTGGGCATTTGTCCGCCGTGCGTCTTCCGGATCCTGTGGCTCAGGCGGAGCATCAGGGTCCCGGCATAGACCATGAGCATGGCCACTATCAGGAAGAGCATCGCACGGGCGTCGGAGTCGCCGCCCATCAGTTCGACCAGCAGGGTGCTGATCCACGGGGCGAGCGAAATCCGCACGCCGGTCATGCCGATGTGCACCGCCATGTAGGCGGGCACGTCCTCCTTCTTCGCGAAGTACATGATGCCCAGGTGCCAGAGCAGCATGCTGCCGCCCATCACCAGCCCCTGGAGGAGCCGTCCCGCGCAGACCAGCCACACCGGGTTCACTTCCATCGGCAGCATCGGCGGCGCCAGGAAGACCGCCAGCGGCATGATCGCCCAGACCAGGTTCATGGTGGCGCGCAGCGCCAGGGGGTTCTTGCGGTCGACCAGGCGGCCCCACAGCCCCACTGTGAGGATGGTGCAGGCGGTCGGCGCTATGCTCCAGGCCCACTGCATCTGACGGAAGTCGGCGCCCATGTCTTCCTTGAGCACGACGGGCAGGATCGGGCGCATCATGAGGTTCGCGAATCCGAAGATGAAGAAGGCCGTCGTGTAGTGGCGGAAGTCGCGGTCTTCGAGGAGGAACCGGAACGGCGCGAAGGGGCGGAAGGGGGGCGCCTGCCGGTCCTCGATCCGGCGTTCGCCGCGTACGCGGATGCGGTACCACAGCAGGCCCGAGATCAGCGCCGCGACCCCGCCGAGGGGCAGGATCAGGCGCCAGGTCCACGCGGTTTCTTCGCGGGTTATCAGCTCGCTGCCGACCAGGGTGACTATCAGCGCGGTGAGGAAGAACCAGCGCCGGGTGAAACCCATGACCCTGCCGCGCAGGCGAGCGGGGAGATTCTGGCGCATCATGCCGGCCATGGCCGGAATGCCGGTCTGGGCCGCCAGCAGCATGCCGCCGGCCAGCAGGCAGAACCACAGCGGGCCGGCCACGAAGCCCAGCAGCAGGTAGCCGGCGAAGCAGCAGACCTGCGGCCAGAGCACGAAGGGCATCTTGCGCCTGCCGGTCACCAGCGCTCCGAGGAAGAAGGCCGCGAACATCCCCACTCCGGTGAGCCCGTCGATGATCGCCAGCTGCCAGCTGCTGGCCCCCAGGATCTTGGTGGCGATGGTGTGGAAGAGCTGGCCGGTGCCCATGGCCACGCCGTTGAAGATCGCCGCGCGCAGGTTGTAGTAGTAGGTGGGCCGCACCGACAGGGGCAGCTGGCGATAGAGAGTGAACAATCGCCCTTCCTTTCCGCGGGAGTCCCGCTTCGGTGTCCCGCCGGATTCTAGCATGTCGAGGTCGACGAGCAAGTCGGGGGGCTAGCAGCCGTTGGAAAACGGCCTGCTCGAGCAGGAGAACAGTTGAACACTCGCGCAGTTGATGCGGAAGGAACCACATGGGGAAGGTTAATCTTCTCCTGCGTTCCACTGTTCCACTGCTCAAGTGCTCAACCTGTACCCCGGAACACTTCTCCATCGGCCTGCTGGGGCCTTCCGGGATCGCAGCTCCGGTGTTGGCGCGAGGCTTGCGAAGCGCAAGCCTATACCTATAATTACCTCCCGGGGGAGGGGCGCTGCGCGGCCCCTCTTCTCTCTTCAGGCGGGAGTCCGGAGGATTTCTTGAGCCCCCATTCGGAGCGGATCATCACGGGAGAGGGCGGCGCGCCCGCGGACGGCGGTCTGGTTTCCGTGGTGCTGCTGGTTCACAACAAGGCCGGCTACAGCGAGCGCTGTCTGGGCGGCCTGCTGGCCGCTGACTACCGCCCGCTGGAGGTGATCCTGGTCGACAACGGCTCGACGGACTCGACCCCGGCGCTGCTCGACGACTTCCAGGGTCGTTTCGAGAAGCAGGAGATCGGCGTGGTGCGCATCCGCTTCGACCAGAACGTCGGCGCGGTGGCCGGGCGGAACCAGGCCATAAACCGCGTGTCCGGGCAGTTCGTGGTCTTCATGGACAACGACGTAGTGCCGCGCACGGCCTCCTGGATAGAACGGCTCGCCGGGTACCTGGCGGAGCACCCCGAGGTCGGCGTGGTGGGGCCCAAGATGGTCTATCCCACGGAGCCGCACCTGATCCAGTGCGCCGGCTGCGACGTTTCGCCTACCGGCCGGGTATGGTTCCGCGGCCGGGGCGAACCTCTCGACGCCGATGAGTTCAACTCCGAGCGAGAGTGCCAGGCGCTGATCTCGGCCTGTTGGATGATGCCCGCCAGCGCGGTCAAGGTGGTCGGGGCGCTCGACGAAGGTTTCAGCCCGGTGCAGTTCGAGGACATCGACTACTGCTACCGGCTGCGCGAGTCGGGCTACAAGGTGGTCTACCTGCCCTCAGTGGAGATGTACCATTTCGAGAACGTGACCACCGGACGCACCGTTGACCTCAACTATCGCTACCTGACCGTGAAGAACGGCATGCGCTTCAAGAACAAGTGGCGGAGGCGCTTCAGCCACGAGGGCGGACCGGACGACAGTACCATGAAGTGGCGCGAGGACATCCCCGGGGCGACGCTGGAGGAGATCGGTGAACTTGAAGTCCGGCCGTAGTCTCCTGCTGGTCGCCGGGGCGGGGCTGATCTTCGCCGGCTGCACGAAGAGGGAGGACCCGGTTACCGCCGAGTCCGCGAAGCAGCGGCTCGAGAACCAGGCCCGGGCGGTCGCGGCGCTCAGCGCCGAGAACGACAGGCTGCGGGCCGAGATCGCGGAACTCAAGAGGGAGAACGCCTCGCTGCGCCGCAGCCTGGAACTGGTCAAGAAGGTCTTGAAAAAGTACTCGGCAGCGCCCGGGGGGGCGGGCGGGCCTGAGGTCGCCGGGGAGGGCGCCGCCGGCGCCCTGCCGCCGGAACGATAGAACCGCGGGGAGACGGATGCCAGAGACAACCGCTGCACAGAGCGAGAACATCAAGGACGTGCTCATCGAGGAGGAGCTCAAGCAGAGCTACCTGACCTACGCGATGAGCGTGATCGTCTCGCGCGCGCTGCCCGACGCGCGGGACGGGCTCAAGCCCAGCCAGCGCCGCGTGCTGGTGGCCATGCGCGACCTGAACCTGGGGCCGCGGGCCCACTACCGCAAGTGCGCCAAGATCTGCGGCGACACCAGTGGCAACTACCACCCGCACGGCGAGCAGGTGGTCTATCCCACGATGGTGCGCATGGCCCAGCCTTTCAACATGCGCTACCCGCTGATCGACGGCCAGGGCAACTTCGGCTCGGTGGACGGCGACCCGCCCGCGGCGATGCGCTACACCGAGGCGCGCATGAGCTCCGTGGCCATGGAGCTGATGGAGGACCTCGAGAAGAACTCGGTGGACTACGTCCCCAACTACGACAGCACCCGCGACGAGCCCACGGTCCTGCCCGGCAAGTTCCCGAACCTGATCTGCAACGGCGGTTCGGGCATCGCCGTGGGCATGGCCACCAACCTGCCGCCCCACAACCTGCGCGAGGTTTCGGACGCGCTGGTGGCGTTGATCGAGAACCCCGACATCACCATCGACCAACTGATGGAGTACGTCCCCGGTCCGGACTTCCCGACCGGCGGGCTGATCTGCGGCCGGTCGGGTATCCGCAAGGCCTTCAAGACCGGTCGCGGGCACATCACCCTGCGGGGCAAGGTCCACACCGAGGACCGGCGCGGGGACCGCAAGCAGCTGGTCATCACCGAGATTCCCTACCAGCTGGTCAAGACCCGCCTTATCGAGAAGATCGTCGACTGCGTCCGCACCGACAAGATCAAGGGCATCAGCGACGTTCGCGACGAGTCCGACCGCGAGGGCATGCGCCTGGTGGTCGAGCTCAAGCGCGGCGAGGACGCCACCGTGGTCCTCAACCAGCTCTTCAAGGCCACGCCGCTGCAGGAGACCTTCTCCGTGAACGCGCTGGCGCTGGTCGGCGGCCAGCCGCGGACCATGAGCCTGAAGGAGATGCTGGAGGTTTTCCGAGACTACCGCGTGGAGGTCATCGAGCGCCGCACCAGATGGCTGCTGGAAAAGGCCGAGGCGCACCTGCACATCCTCGAGGGCCTGCTGATCGCCCTCGATGCCATCGACGAGGTCATCGCCATCATCCGGGGTTCGAATGACACCCCCGCGGCGCGCGAGGCGCTGCGCGCCCGCTTCCGCTTCACCGAGAAGCAGGCCAACGCGATCCTGGAGATGCGCCTGGCGCGGCTGACCGGCCTGTCCCGCGAGGAGATCCAGAAGGACTACGACGGGACCCGCGAGAAGGTTCGCGAGTATCGCGCGATTCTCGCGGACCGCGAACTGGTCCTGGACATCCTCCGCGAGGACATGTACGAGATCCGCGAGAAGTACGGCGACGAGCGCCGCACCGAGATCATCAGCGACGTCGGCGATTTCGAGATCGAGGACCTCATCGCCGAGGAGGTGGTGGCCGTAACCGTCAGCCACTCCGGCTACGTCAAGCGCGAGCCGCTGGACAGCTACCGGCGCCAGCGTCGCGGCGGCAAGGGGGTCATCGGCCAGAACCTGCGCGAGGGCGATTTCACAGAGCGGCTGTTCATCGCCTCGACCCACGACTTTCTGATGTTCTTCACGGACCGCGGGCGGGTGCACTGGGTAAAGGTCTACGACCTGCCGCACCTGGGGCGCGCGGCGCGGGGACGTTCTCTGGCCAACCTGCTGGAGCTCAAGGGCGAGGAAATGGTAACCAGCGTGGTGCCGGTGCGGTCCTTCGAGGAGGGCAGGTTCCTGTTCATGGCCACCGCCGCCGGGACCGTGAAGAAGGTGGAACTGACCGCCTTCGCGAATCCCCGGCGCGGCGGGATCATAGCCATCAACCTTTCGGACGGCGACAGTCTGGTGGGCGTGGAACTCACCGGAGGAGGCGACGAGGTGGTCCTGGCCACCAGCGCCGGCCAGGCGGTTCGCTTCAACGAAAGCGACGTGCGTGGCATGGGGCGCACCGCGGCGGGCGTGCGCGGCGCCAAGCTCAAGAAGGGTGACCGCGTGGTGTCCCTGCTGGTGCCCGGCAGCGACGCGATGTTGCTGACCATCTGCGAGAACGGCTACGGCAAGCGTTCTCCCATCGGCGACTACCGCCTGATAAAGCGCGGCGGAGGCGGGGTCATCAACATCAACACCAGCGACCGCAACGGCCCGGTGGTTTCCTGCATGGCGGTCAGGGATGACGACGAGGTCATGATCATCACCGCCGGCGGCCAGGTGGTGCGCACGCCAGTCGGCGACATTCGCGTCACCGGTCGCAATGCCCAGGGCGTGCGGGTAATGACCCTCAGCGGTTCCGACCGGATATCCTCGGTCGCGCACCTGGCAAAGGAGGAGGACGCCGGGAAGGCCGAGGCAGAGGCCGAGGCGCAGGCAGCGACCGGCGCCGAGAAGAAGGACGAGCTGGTCATCGACCTGGAGCCCACCGAGGAGGAGAAGGCCGCGGCCCAGGCCGAAGAGGACGCCATCCAGAAGGAAATCGAGGAGCGCAGCAAGGAAGAGGAGAAGTACATTTCCGGGCGATTCGAGAGCGATGCGGGAGCCTAGCTATGCCAGAAGAGAGAGCCGGTGAGCGGGGTCTGGACGAAGCGCTGGAGAAGTCGGAGGCCGATGCGCCTGTGGCCAGGGCCGTCGAGGCCGAGCGTCCGCCCGTTGAAGTGCGCGGGCTGACCAAGCGTTTCAAGGGCGTGACCGCGGTCCGCGACCTGACCTTCTCGGTGGGGCGCGGCCAGATAACCGCCCTGGTGGGGCCCAACGGGGCGGGCAAGACCACCAGCATGCGGATACTGGCAACGCTCAGCCGGCCGACTTCCGGGTCTGCCTGGGTCGAGGGCCTGGACTGCTGGCGCCAGATGCGCCTGGTGCGCACCAAGATGGGCTACATGCCCGAGCGCTACGGGCTCTACAAGGACCTGCCGGTGCGCGACTACCTGGAGCTGTTCGCGTCCGCCTACGGCATCCTCGAGAAGGACCACCGCGACCTGATCGACAGTCTGCTGGAGCTCACCGGGCTACGGGACTTCGGCAGCAAGGCGGCCGACTCGCTGTCGATGGGCATGCGCCAGCGCTTCTTCCTGGCGCGCACCCTGGTGCACTCTCCGAGCGTGCTGATCCTCGACGAGCCGGCGGCCAATCTCGACCCCCGCGCGCGGGTCGAGTTCCGCGACATCCTTCGCGTGCTCCAGAGCCGCGGCGTAACCATCCTGATCTCCTCGCACATTCTGACCGAGCTCCAGGACGTCTGCGATCATGTAGTCATCATCGAGCGCGGCTCCCTGGTCCACGCCGGGTCGCTGGAGGACGCGCTGGATGCCGCGCGCGACAACCCTGCCGTGCGCATCGACGTGGCCTCCGAGCCCGACAAGGCCCGGGAGGTGCTCGAGGCGCTGGAGTTCGTCACCGGCGTACAGGTCGCGGAGAACTCGCTGCTGGTCGAGTTCGAGGGCGGCGAAGAGAAGATGGCCGAGATGTCCGCGGCACTGATCAGGGCCGACGTGGCCGTCGAAGGCATGGCCGAGGACAAGGCCAGCCTCGAGGAACTCTTCATGCGTCTGACCAAGGGGGATCTGCACTAGCAGGCCGTTGAAAAGAGGCCTGCAGAGCTGGAGAAAGGCGAAAGTAGAAAGGGGAGCCGTGGAATCTTTCACATTGCCGGACATGGCCCGTGAGATCGCGGCACTTGCCTCTCCTGCCTTTCGACTGCGCTCAAGGCTTTTCCATAGAGAGGCCTTGAGCTCGTGTCGAAGGGCGGTCTACTCTCGCCTTTCTCCTTTCTCAGGCTCGGTGCCAATGGCACCTTTTTCAACGGCCTGCTGGGTCGGGATGCGGTGAGCTATGATCGGTGAGCAAGGGGCGGGTGATTCGTGCCTGAGGATCGGGCCGCTCCGGATTTCTCCACTTCCTACTGGAAGGAGTTCAAGCTCAAGTACCCGCGTCCGGCGGTGTACATTCTGGTGAGATCGACCTATCTGATCTGGACCTCGATCATAGCCATCCGTGTGAGCCGGTGGGTGGGCTCCGCCCAGCAGTTGGTGCTCAGGAGGGGAGAGTAGGGCGGTCTACTTCTTCGCCGCTTCGGCGTAGAACTCTTCGAGTCTGTCGACGTGCTTGCCCCAGGTGTAGCCGGCGCCGCGGGCCGCGGCGGCCTCGCCCTTGGCCCTGCGACCGCCGCCGTTGAGTTCGCCGGTGATCGCGTGAGCCAGCTCGCCGGGGTTGTCGGGTTGCACCAGGCGGCCCACCGATTCGTCCACGTGTTCGGGCAGCCCTCCGACGTTGCTGGCGACCACGGGGGTCCCGCAGGCCAGAGCTTCGATGGCCACCAGGCCGAACGGTTCCTCGCGGCTGGGGACTACCGCCAGGTCGGCGATGGAGTAGAGCCTGGCCAGGGACGACTGCTCCTGCCAGCCTACGAAGTGCAGGTTTCTCACGTGCAGGGCCCGGGCCATGCTCTCGAGACCCCTGCGCTCGGAACCGTCGCCGGCGATGACGGTCGTGACGTTGGGCATCTGCCTTTCGTATATCGAGGCAGCCTCGATCAGAACGTCCGGTCCCTTGAAGCAGGCCAGTTTCCCGCCGTAGACCACCACCGGGCCGATCGGGAAGGCCAGGCCCATCTGCTTGAAGACGCTGGCTGCCGTGGTTTCGATGGGGCTGAAGGTATTGCCGTCGACGCCGCTGGGCAGGGGTACGAGGCGGTCGTCGGCAACACCGAAGATCCGCGCGACCTCCCTGGCCGTGGACTTCGAGACGGCGACCACCTTTTGCGCGGCGTCGGCCGCCTGGTGGGCGAAGGGGCGGTAATTCGGTGCCGCGCGGTATCCGAGCAGGTCGGTCCCATGGCAGGTGACCACGTAGGGGCGGCCGGAGCGTGACGCGATCGCTGCGGTCACCCAGAGGTGTTGCGGATGGATGACCTCGACGTCTATCTCGGCGGCGATCCGTCGCACGCGTTGCTCGAAGATACCGGTGTACTCGGTGAGTTCGGCCTCGCTCAGCGCGTAGAACGTGCGGTTCGACCGCGGGTGCGTCGTGAAACAGGGGAACGGAAACGAGAGATCCCTATCGTCCGTTTCGGCTTCGCCCGGAGCCGGACAGAGGATCGTGCTGGTGGTGAACTCGTAGGTCCCGTCGGGTGGGGACTCAGTGTCGGGCTTGAGGACTACCACCTGGTGGCCGCGCGCGTGAAGCTCGCGGGCCACATTCTCTACGTAGACACCGCTGCCCGAACCCATGAGAGGAAAGTGGTTTATCAATAGAATGCGCATTGATCTCTCCAAACCGCGTCCAGAATACACCGCGTCCCAGGTGCAGTCAAGCGCGGGGAGCAATTGACGCAACTAACAGATGGATTGAAAAGAACTTGGAAGTTCGGGAATATTAACATGAGCGCCGCGGTAATCTATTGGCGAGCCTGCCGGCCAGCGACCGCGCAACAGGCGGAAAGGCTGAGTGGCTGATCAAGGACGTTGTCGGTGAGGGATTTCCGGGAGTTGACGCGATGCTGATTCCGGGTCGATAGTTGAGGCGCTTGACCGGGAGGGCCGATCTGCTGATACTGCCCCGCACGGCTGTTCTGCGGGCCCGGGTTGCGCCGCCGGTGCCGGCCGCCTTCCTGCCCGCGAAGATCACGACCGCGTGAGGAATACCTTTACATGAGGATCGGGAAGTCACTGGTTGGTTTCTCTGTGATGCGGCCCCGGACCGTGGCCGCGCTGATGCTTGTAAGCACCCTGGCGATCGGACTCCTGGCTGCGTTGCCCAGCGCCTGGCCCGGGAAGTTCCCCATGCTTCACGGCGTCAAGGTCGATACCGATCCCGAGAACATGCTTCCTCCGAACGAAGACGTGCGAGTGTTCCACCGCAAGATGAAGAAGGATCTCAAGCTCTACGACATGGTGGTGCTCGGGGTTGTCAACGACAGGCACCCCGAGGGTGTTTTCAACGTCGAGTCGCTCGAGAAGATCCACGCGCTGGCCGAGTTCGCCAAGGGACTCAACTGGCCGGATCCGAAGCGGCCGGGCGAGACCGCCGGGGTCATCGAAGTCGATCTCCTGGCGCCCTCGACCGTGGACAACATCGAGCAGGGCGCTTCTCCCGGCACGGTGAAGTTCGAGTGGCTCATGAAGGAGCCGCCCGCGACGGAAGACGACGCTCTGAAGGTCCGCGAGAAGGCCAAGAACATTCCCATGCTCTACGGCACGCTGATCTCCGACGAGCCCGGCGGCAAGAGCAAGGCCCTGTGTATGTACCTGCCGCTGACCGACAAGCACCTCAGCCACAAGATCTACACGTTGATAAACAAGGAGCTCTCCAAGCCGAAGTACCAGGGCGACGACGAGTTCCACATCACCGGCCTGCCCGTAGCGGAAGACACCTTCGGCGTGGAAATGTTCAAGCAGATGGCGATCAGCGCGCCGATCGCCATGCTGGTGATCTTCGTGCTCATGCTGGTCTTCTTCCGCAAGCTGACGCTGATAATTTCGCCGATGATCGTGGCGATGGTCAGCGTGATCGTGACCATGGGATTGCTGGTCGCGACCGGCAATACCGTGCACATCATGAGCTCGATGATCCCGATATTCATCATGCCCATCGCGGTGCTGGACGCGATTCACATCCTGTCCGACTTCTTCGACCGCTACCAGGAGACACGCGACCGGCGGAAGACCGTGGTGGCGGTAATGGACACGCTGTTCATGCCCATGCTCTATACGTCACTGACGACGGCAGTGGGATTCGGCTCGCTGGCGCTGACGCCGATCCCGCCGGTGCAGGTCTTCGGCGTGTTCATCGCCCTGGGAGTGATGGTTGCCTGGCTCTGGACGGTGACCTTCATTCCCGCCTACGTCATGTTCATCCCCCAGAAGTGGCTCGAGAACTTCGGCCTCAAGAAGCGTGAGGACGCCGCCGAGGGCGAGGCCGAGCATCACGGGGTCATGAGCCGGATGCTCGCCTGGGTGGGAGGGGTGACCTACCGCCGTGCGGGACTGATCATGGTGGTGGTTGGACTGGTGACGGCGGTGGCCGCCTACGGCATCAGCAAGATCGAGATCAACGACAATCCCGTCAAGTGGTTCGAGAAGAGCCATCCGATACGTGTGGCCGACAAGAAGCTCAACGAGCACTTCGCAGGGACCTACATGGCGTATCTGGCCTTCGAGGCCGGCGAGGTCAACATCAGGCCGGCCGAGTACTTCGAAGGGTTTGGCGCGCGCCTTGACGCGCTGCAGAAGAAGCTCAACGCAAACCTGCCGGCCGAAAAGGTGATCAAGGTCCTGGATGCGCTGCGCGCCGAAGCCAGGAAGCTGATCGAGGCGGAGAAGACCAAGGGGCCGTGGGCCGGAAAGGCCTCTCGCGAAGATCTTCCCGCGTGGAATTCCAAACGCTTGCTGGAGTCTCTCGCCAAGCTCGCCGAGGATAAGGCCGACTCGGTTGAGGACGACGACGAGGCCGAGGTCTGGGCGGAGGCCGGGATTTTCATCGGCCTCGAACAGAGCCGCGACCAGGTCTTCAAGCAGCCCGAGGTTCTCCGGTACATCGCCGACCTTCAGGATGCCCTCAAGGGGCATGACAGCAAGGTCGGCAAGTCGAGTTCTCTCGCCGACATCGTGCGCACGGTTTACCGCGAGCTGCAGGGCGGCGGCGCGGACAAGTACACCCTTCCCAAGACCGCTCCCGGCGTGGCCCAGTGCCTGATGCAGTACCAGAACTCGCACCGCCCGCGCGACCTGTGGCACTTCGTTACCAGCGACTACCGCAGGACCAGCCTGTGGTTGCAGCTGAAAAGCGGCGACAACAAGGACATGGTCAAGGTCGTGCACTTCGTCAACGAGTACACGAAGAAGAATACGCCACCGATGGGCATACACCACAAGTGGTTCGGCCTGACCTACATCAACGTCGTATGGCAGGACAAGATGGTGGCGGGCATGCTCCAGGCCTTCCTGGGCAGCTTTCTAGTGGTCCTGTTGATGATGACGCTGCTGTTTCGCTCGGCGCTGTGGGGGCTCCTGTCGATGGTGCCGCTGACCGTGACCATCGGCGCGATCTACGGCGCGATAGGTCTGCTCGGCAAGGACTACGACATGCCCGTCGCGGTGCTGAGCTCGCTAAGCCTGGGCCTGGCTGTCGACTACGCCATTCACTTCCTGGCGCGCAGCCGCGAGCTGCGCGGGAAGCACGGCAGCTGGAAGGACGCGGCCGCGCCCGTCTTCGGCGAGCCCGCGCGGGCGATCAGCCGGAACGTGATAGTTATCGGCGTGGGCTTCCTGCCGCTGCTCTTCGCGCCGCTGGTGCCCTACAAGACGGTGGGCGTCTTCATCGCGGCCATTCTGCTCGTGGCCGGAGTGGCCTCGCTGCTGATCCTGCCGGCGCTGATTCGCCTGCTAGAGCCGTTGCTCTTCCCGAAGACGAGGGCGGTGAGCGTGACCTGCCTGTGCGGCACGTGCATCGTATCGGCGGTCGCGCTGGTGGCGCTTGTGGCGGTGAATCTCTACCAGTTCATAGATGTGGATATCACTCCGTTGACCGGGGGCGGCCTGGTCGCGGTGGTGGCGCTCTCGGCAGTCTGTGCGATCGTGTCCAGAAGAGAGAAGTGCGGGCGGCCCGCAGGCGATGAAGGGAAAGGAGACGGGCGATGATTCGGAGAGCCATTCTGATGCTGACGCTGGCGGCCCTGCTTGCCGGAAGCGCCCTGGCGGTGGAGGTCGCCAGGGATGACAAGGGCGAGGCCGGGAAGAAGCCGACGGTCGGGGAGATCGTCGAGAAGGCCAACCGCGTGGCCTACTACCAGGGCGCCGACGGCAAGGCCGACGTGAAGATGACCATCAAGGACAAGGGCGGCAAGAAGCGCACGCGGGAGTTCACGATACTCCGCTGGGACAAACCCGACCCGCTGAAGAAGACCCCGCCCAAGGGCGCCAAGAAGGATTCGGAGAAGCCCGGCGACAGCTACTGCGGGGACCAGAAGTTCTACGTCTACTTCTCGAAGCCCGCGGACGTCGCCAAGATGGTCTTCATGGTCTGGAAGCACATCGGCAAGGACGACGACCGCTGGCTCTACACCCCGGCGCTGGACCTCGTCAACCGCATCGCCGCCAGCGACGAGCGCACCAGCTTCGTGGGCTCGGACTTCTACTACGAGGACGTTTCCGGCCGCGGGACCGACGAGGACAGGCACGAGCTGGTCGAGACCACCGGGCACTACTACGTGCTCAAGAGCACCCCCAGGGACCCCAAGAAGGTGGAGTTCGCCCACTACAAGATGTTCATCCACAAGAAGTCCTTCGTGATGGTCAAGACCGAGTACTTCGACAAGAAGGGCAAGAAGTACCGCGAGTACCAGGCGCTGGGCGTCAAGACCATTCAGGGATACCCGACGGTGACCAAGTCGGTGATGCGCGACCTGCGCGCCGGCAGCGAGACCACGCTGGAGTACAGCGACGTGAAATACAACGCCGGTCTGCCCGAAAAGGTCTTCACCGAGCGGTACCTGAAGCGCAAGCCCCGCAAGTACCTCAAGTAGAAGAGCAGGAAGGGACCGCCCAGTGAAGTGCCGCTACGTCTGGCCCTCTGCCCTCATCATCTGCTGCCTGGCTCTGCCGGTTACCGGCCGGTCCGGAGAGCCGCCGCTGCCTCCCGGTCTCGGCGGCGAGGAGGGAGGGAAGAAGTCCCCCGGGAAGAACGACGACGGTCCGGCTTTGCCTCCGGGCTTGGGCGGCGACGAGGGCGGCGAGAAGGGCGGGGACGAGAAGAAGGATCACGGCGGCCCCGCACTGTCCCCCGGTCTCGGCGAGAACGAGGGGAAAGAGAAGCGGCCGAAAGATGACCGGGAGTTCGAGCTGCCCTTCGATTTCGGAGGCTTCTTCGAGCGGATTCTGGGCATGAGGCTCCAGAAGGACGACCAGAAGGACGCCACCGTCGGTGATCTGCGGTTGCAGCTGGAAGTCGAGAAGCAGTGGGAGCGGGCCTCGGCCCGGCTCACCGTGGATTTCCTCTACGACCCGGTCTACGACGATCCCGACGTCGAGTTGGAGGAGGGCACCGGTGCCGTCGACGTTCGCGAAGCCTACCTGGCGGTTACCCCCCTCGAGTTCGCGGACCTCAAGGTCGGGCGGCAGATTCTAACGTGGGGTACCGGGGACCTCCTCTTCATCAACGACCTCTTCCCCAAGGACTGGAATTCTTTCTTCATTGGCCGGGACAACGAGTACCTCAAGGCGCCTTCCGACGCGGTGAAGCTGTCGCTTTTCAGCAGGGCCGTGAACCTCGACGCGATCTACACGCCGCGTTTCGACGCGGACCGTTTCATCGACGGCAAGCGCCTTTCCTACTGGAACCCGACGGCCGGCAAGCGCGTGGGGCGCGACGTCCCGGTCGAGTACCGGCGCCCGGACGACTGGTTCGAGGACGACGAGCTTGCCTTCCGGCTCTACCGCAATCTGGCCGGCTACGAGCTGGCCGCCTACTACTACCGCGGGTTCTGGAAGAGCCCCTCGGGCATGGACCCCCTGACCGGCAAGGCCCTCTTCCAGGACCTGGACGTGTGGGGTGGCAGCGTTCGCGGCAGGCTCGGCAGGGGTATCGCGAATCTCGAATTCGGCTACTACCGTTCCGACGAGGACCTCGACGGCGACGACCAGTTTGTGCGCAACGGGCAGCTGCGGTTCCTGTTCGGCTACAGCCAGGAGATCGCCAGGGATTTCAGCGGCGGGCTGCAGTGGTACGTCGAGCACATGCTGGACCACGGTCCCTACGCCGCCGAGACGCCGCCGAACATGCCGGAGGACGACGAGAGCCGGCACGTGCTCACGCTGCGGCTGACGCGGCTGCTCCTGAAGCAGAATCTCAGGTTGTCGATCTTCAGCTACTGGTCGCCCACCGACAGGGACGCCTACCTGCGCCCCAAGGCTCACTACAAGATCAACGACAGCTGGTCGGCAGAGATAGGCGGCAACGTTTTCCTGGGCGAGGAGGAGTACACCTTCTTCGGCCAGTTCGAGAAGAACAACAACCTCTATGCCGTCCTGCGGGTCAGCTTCTGACGGCATGACCAGGGCGAGAGTGCGGGATCCCGTCAACCTGCCCGCGGTCCACAAGGCCCTGCCGCGTTGTCACTTGCTTCATGCCCGGGGCGCAATAGAATTGCTGGTCCCAGGTGGGGAAGGGGGATAGGCGGTTTCATGATCAGCGAAAGCAGGCTGCCCGACGCGCGGGGGCACTTCGGGATATACGGGGGGCGCTACGTTCCCGAGACCCTGGTCCCGGCGCTCGACGAACTGGACCGGGCCTTTGCCGACTCCCGCGGGGACGCGGATTTCCAGGCGGAGCTGGGTCGCTACCTGGCCGACTACGCCGGCCGGCCCACGCCCCTGTACTACGCCGCGAACCTTTCGGCTCTGGCCGGCACGCGCGTCTACCTGAAGCGCGAGGACCTCTGCCATACCGGCGCGCACAAGATCAACAACACCCTGGGCCAGGTGCTGCTGGCCAAGCGCATGGGCAAGACCCGGGTTATCGCCGAGACCGGCGCGGGGCAGCACGGGGTGGCCACCGCTACCGCCGCGGCCTTCTTCGGGCTGGCCTGCGCGGTGTACATGGGCGAGAAGGACATGGAACGCCAGCGGCTGAACGTCTTCCGCATGCGCCTGCTGGGGGCCACCGTGGTCCCGGTGACAAGCGGCAGCCGCACGCTCAAGGACGCGATGAACGAGGCGCTGCGCGATTGGGTCACCAACGTCGCCGGGACGCACTACGTGGTGGGTTCGACCGCCGGCCCGCATCCCTTCCCGATGATCGTGCGCGAGTACCAGTCGGTTATCGGTCGTGAGTCCCGCGAGCAGCTTCTGGAGCGGGAGGGGCGCCTGCCCGACGCGGTGGTGGCCTGCGTGGGCGGCGGTTCCAACGCGATGGGGATCTTCGCGGGTTTCCTGGACGACGCCGACGTCAAGCTCTTCGGCGTGGAAGCCGGGGGCGAGGGCGTCAAGACCCGACGGCACTCAGCGGCAATCATCGCCGGTCGCCCGGGGGTGCTTCACGGCTCCTATACCATGCTGCTCGATGACGAGGACGGCCAGATCCGCCCGACGCACTCGGTCGCCGCAGGGCTGGACTACCCCGCGGTGGGGCCCGAGCACTGCTACCTCGCCGAGAGCGGCCGGGCGACCTATATCTCGGCCACCGATGAAGAGGCCCTAACCGCCTTCGAAGACCTCGCTCGCACCGAGGGAATCATACCGGCGATGGAGAGCTCACACGCGCTGGCGCGCCTGGCCGATGTTGCCGGAGAAGTCGCACCCGGCGGCATCGTCCTGGTCTGCCTTTCGGGTCGCGGCGACAAGGACGCCGAGAGCGCCGAGGAGTTCCTGCAGGCGCGTGACAGCATGGACGACGTCGGCGAAGACCTCGGCCCGGTCAAGGCCCTGGGGCCGGGAGGCGTGTGATGAGCCGCATTGGCGAGTGCTTCGAGCTCCTCGGGAAGCGCAACCGCGCCGCCTTCATTCCCTACGTAACCTGCGGTGACCCCCACCTGGAGGCCACCGGAGAGGTCATCCGTGTTCTGGCCGACAACGGTGCGGACATCATCGAACTGGGCGTGCCCTTCAGCGATCCGATTGCCGACGGGCCGGTGATCCAGCGGGCGAGCGCACGGGCCCTGGCCGCGGGCACAAGCCTTTCGCGGATCATCGACATGGTCGCCGACCTGCGCGGCAAGGGCGTGAAGTCCGGTTTCGTGCTTTTCGGCTATTTCAACCCGGTGTTGCGTTTCGGGCCCGAGCGACTCGCGCACGAGGCCGCGGCGGCCGGCGTGGACGGGATGCTGATAGCCGACCTGCTGCCCGAGGAGGCCGGAGACATCGACGCCGCCTGCGCCGAGTCCGGAATCGACCGCGTCTGCCTCGTGGCGCCGACCACTCCGGACGAACGCATCAGGATGGTTTCGGAGAAGAGCAGCGGGTTCGTTTACGCCGTCAGTCTGACCGGCGTTACCGGCGCACGCGAGGAGTTGCCGCCGGGGCTCGGCGATTTCCTGTCGCGGGTCAAGGCCAACTGCGACAAGCCGGTGGCCGTGGGGTTCGGGATCAGCACGCCGGAGATGGTCAGCGTCGCCGCCAAACAGGCCGACGCCGTAGTGGTCGGCAGCGCCATAGTCCGTCTGATGGAGGAGAACGCCGGCACGCCCGACATGATGCGCCGGCTGGGCAGCTTCGTGCGCGAGCTGGCCGACGCGACCAGGCGCTAGCAGGACAGACCGGAATTCGCGCAGAGGCCCGCTCAATGAGCGGGCCTCTACTGCTTGCGGCCTGATGCGCCAATCCCGATCGGCGGTACATGTCCAGGTTGGTTTCCTGCTCGCACCTCCGGTTCTCGAAGTGGCTGGATTTGACTTTGGTCATGACCGGCGGAGAATAGAAAGCGGCCACAATGCGTTGGACATGGTAAGGAGGCAGGCTGCCGTGGCTTACAGCAAGAAGGTGATGGATCACTTCAATAATCCCCGCAACGTCGGTGAGATAGAGAACCCCGACGGGGTAGGCGAGGTCGGCAATCCCGTTTGCGGAGACATGATGAAGATCAGCATCCGCGTCGAAGACGGTCGGATCGCCGAGATCAAGTTCAAGACCCTGGGCTGCGGGGCGGCGATCGCCACCAGCTCGATCACCACCGAGCTGGCCGAGGGCAGGACGATCGAGGAGGCCCTGGGCATCACCCGCGATCAGGTGGCCGGTGAACTCGGCGGCCTGCCGCCCAACAAGATGCACTGCTCCAATCTCGCCGCGGACGGGCTGCGCAAGGCTATCGAGGACTACCAGGCGAAAAAGAAGGCATAGCGGGTTTAGCTGTGATCTGCCGATCCGAAGTCTGCCATGCCTGATGGACAGGGCTTCGATCCGGTGGGATTACGGTTGCGATCCCGGCTCCCAGGCATGCTTTGTTGAAGTTTTCCGGCTCTTCCGACGCGGGTTGCGCCGGTCGGGAGGTCGGGAGTGAGCCGCTCCTAACTCCAGTCGTGGGCGTAGCTTGACAGGTTCGGGAGGCGCTGTAGAATAGCACCGCCTCCGGAACGCGCCGGAGGTTCGTACTTTTCCGGAGCAATCCAAAGGGAAGTAGCACGAGGAGCGACAAATGGCCAAGAAGACCGCCAGGAAGACCGCCAAGAAGCCTGTTATTCCTGAAGCGCCGGTTACCGTAGGTGGATTCAAGCTTTGCCTTACTTCCGCGGTCGCGCCCCAGTGGTCGAGCAAGGACCTGGTGGAAGCGGCTGTGAAGTACGGATACGCCGGGGTGGAGCTGTCCGCAGGCGCGGGATGCAAGCACGGAGTGGAGCTTGAGTCCACCGAGACGGAGCTTCGCGAAATCCGCACGGTGTTCAGCGACAACGGAATCGGGATCGCCTGTCTGGGAACGCCGGTGTCCTTCCACGCAGCCGAGCCCGAGGCGCGCCAGAAGGCGCTGGAGGAGCTCGAGCGCTACATCGATATCGCTGACGCCCTGGCCACGCCCTACGTGCGGATATTCGGAGGGGAGATTCCCTCGGGCATCGAGGTTGCCGGTGCCGCCGACTACATCTCCGACTGCCTGGCCGAGGCCGCCAGCTTCGCCGAGCAACGCTCGGCCACGCTGCTGGTGGAGACTTTCGGAACCTTCCGCAACAGTCGCTTCCTGCGAGAGATCATCAAGCAGGTCTACTCTCCGCGCCTATGTGCGCTCTGGAACGTGCCCGAGACCGTGCGCGGGCTCGAGCCGGTGGGCGACACCTTCGACTCGCTCTGCGACCACATCCGCCACATCCACCTCGCCGACTACGAGTACTTCGAGGAGCGCACCGCGGTGGCTCCCGCCGAGTTCGGCGACGGCTTCGTGCCCCTGGGCCAGGCCATCGAGGTGCTGGCGGACGGTGGGTATCGCGGCTACCTGGCTTTCGACCCGGCTGAGATTCCCGAGGACTCGGACGAGGAACTGCAGCGTGCGGTCAACGTGCTCAAGGAGGTCCTGGGGGAGAGCTAGCAGGCCGCTGCAAAACGGCCTGCTAGAGCGGGAGAGCAGATGAACAGTTGAGCAGTTGATGCGGAAAGGACCACATTGGGAAGGCTAATCCTCTCCTGCGTTCCACTGTTCCACTGTTCCACTGCTCAAAGGCTCAACCTGTACCCCGGAACACTTCTTCAACGGCCTGCCAGGCCTGAGCGTTCACCTGACCACCGAGCGGTTTGCGCAAGCAGGAGTCGCCGCCCACCGGGGCGGCGACTCTCTTTGTGCGTGCGGGGTTGACGCCAGGGATCTGGAACTGCAGCAGGCCGAACCTGTCCGCTTGGTGATTGCCGTTTCCGGTCAGGCTGAAGACGGTTCGACGGCAAGTCTCATTCCCTCGGGATCGGGTTCCAATCGTTTCAGTATGAATGGTTGAGTCCAGGCGCGGCGCCCTGCACTGCCGAACACCTCGACTCTCAGGACGGATCCTTCCACGCCACGGGCGTCGAAGTCCAGCGTCCCCCCGGTCACGACTTCCAGGCGCCTGCCGGCCTCGCCGATGACCAGGATTGCCTCGGCTTCCGGGGCTCGCAACAGGAGTCGGCTGCCGCTGACTTCAATGCTCTCGATCCGGGCGCCGGTGCTGGCGTAGAAGCTTCCGTCCATGAGCGCCTGGATTACGGCTGCCGGGGTGCGCTCGGCCGCGCGCACTACGCACATGCCCCGGCCCTGTCCGCCGGGACTGTGAGCATCGTCGTTGGCCATGCCCCACACCCGGCGTCCGGTGGCCAGCAGGCGATCCCACTTGTCCAGCGCGTACGGCGATCCGGGGTCTTCCTCGATGCTGCCGTTGTAGATCTCGATGGCGTGGTAGCCGCTAAGTGCCTCCATGGTCTCGTAGGCGTAGTGGTTGAATGTGGTGCCCCAGTTCGGATGGCACAGGACGGCCATGCCGCCCGAACTGGCCACCGTGTCGATGAGCGCCTGCTGGTGGGTTTCGGGTTCGGTGGCGGACTCGAAGCCCAGGGACAGCAGGTGTCCGCAGCTTCCGGATATTTCGTTGGCAGGGATCAGGAGCATGCCGCAGTCGTCCAGACCGTCGAGGGCCGGGGGCGTGTTGTGATCGCTGAGACCGAGGAAGTCGTGTCCCAGCCCGGCGTAGGCCCGGATGGCCTGTTGCGGCGAGAGCATCCCGTCAGAGCGGCAAGTATGGGTGTGGAGGTTGCCCCTCAGCCAGAGGGCATCGGCAGACTGGAGATAGGGGCTCTCGATCCTCAAGGTCGCTATTCTCTCGTACTCGTACTCGTCTCAGGCTCGTGTCACGGGATTCTCCACGGATGTGCGTCGACTGCAATGGCAGGTGTCATGGAACGCGGCGGAGCCGGATGGCCCCGCCGCGCGTTTGGTTTCTGTCTGCCGGGTCCGTAAGGGCTCAGAAGTCGGCGTCGTCTCCCTCGTCCCCGCCGGCACGGGCCTCGCGGCGTTCCTTGATCTTCTCGCGGATCGTCTTCAGCTTCTCGCGACGCTCCTCGAGCTTCTCCTTGCGATCCTCGTGTTTTTCCCTGATTGCCTCGATCAGCGCCTTACGCTCCTCATCGCTGATCTTGCCATCGCCATCGGCATCGTGCTTCTTGAGCACCTTGGCCCAGATCTTGGGGTGGTTGTTCTTCCAGGCCTGGAAGTGTTTGTGGTGGCGGTGCTTCCTGATAGCCTTGCGCAACTCGGCGCGCTCGTCGTTGCTCAGCTTTCCATCGCCGTCCTGGTCGAACTTGCTCTTGATGGCCTCGCGGCGTTCCTGGCAGGCCTCCAGCAGGGCCTTGCGCTCGGCCTCGTTCAGCTTTCCGTCGCCGTCCGCATCGTACTTGGCCTTTACCTTCTTCCAGAGCTCGGGGTGGCTCTTCTTCCAGGCCAGGAAGTGCTTGTGGTTACGGAACTTCTTGCAGGCTTCGCGCAAGTGGGAGCGTTCGTTTGCGTTGAGCTTACCGTCATCGTTCTTGTCGAACTTCTCCCTTATGTTGTCGCGGCGCTCCTTGATCTTCTCGTTAAGGTCCTTGTGCGCCCTGGCCCGTTCGCATGGCCCGAGCTTGCCGTCCTGGTTCCTGTCGTACTTCTCCTTGACCTCTTTTCTCGCCTTGGGGTGCTTGCGCAGGAAACGCCTCGCGCGCTTGTGCGGGTGCGCGGCCATCGCGTTGCAGCCGAGCAGCAGGGCCAGGGCCACCAGAAGTGAGCTCGTGAGTTTCATCCCGTGTCCTCCATCAATCTCCCCCGGGAATTTCCCGGTCACGCCATACAGCTATCAAATGTCGTGCCAGGAGGCCAGAAAAGCCATGCTGCTGTATCCGGCTGCTTTGCTGGTGGTTGCGCCGACCCGGGTACGGCAGGGGGGCCGAGACGCATCCTTCGTAGGAAAGCTCAACAGCGTGGGTGTGGCTTCCTCCGGCGGGAGTCGGGACTCCGGCTCCCGTTCAGGAGGCGGGACTCCGCCCGTTGATGCGCTCCCGGGGTGCCGAAAGACACAGCAGCAGGCGGTCACCGACGCGCACGGTCAGGCCTGATCGACGCAGTCGGGTGACCGAGTGCCGGGCTCCGGGGCGCAGGCGGATTTCCCTGCAGGCGGCAAAGGGTCCGCCCGGCAGGGTCTTGAAGTACTCAACGTCATCGGGGCCGATCTCCATGGTGAGGAAAGGCGGGAAGGCCAGGCGGCAGCGTATTTCGCTGCGGTGAACACTCAGTGCGCCAAAGCCCGGGATCAGCCTGCCGCCTGTGGCCGTCTCGATCCTGAGCGCCGCTTCAACCAGCTTCCACAGGCCGCGCATTCCCATTCACCTCCTGTCGTGCGCCCCCGGTCCGCGGACACCCGTCCGCACTCCTCATCACCGCAATGTGCATGCCAGGGGAGGCGTCGCCTTCAGGTCGCAGCAGAGAGATTCCGTTCAGCAGCTTGGATCCTGACAGGGTGCGGGAGCCCAGGGTTGCGGGCCGTTCTCGGGTGACGCGAATCCCCACAACTGCCGCAGGGTGTCTACGCGGGCTGACCCTCGGGTCAGCGGTCGCTCGGCCAGTGGACCAGGCGCGGCCCGGAGCCTTCCGGCCAGTCGAGGATCACGCCGCCTTCGTCGTTCCACTCGCCGAGATTGAAGCAGGTGCCTTCTCCCGCGGGGAGAGCGACCTGTCTCCGGCCGGGCTCGTGGGTGTGGCCGTGAATCAGGAAGCGGGCTCCGGCCGCCTGCATCCGCCGGACGCTGACCTCGTCGTCGACCTGCATCTGCTCCGACGTCTTGCGCGCCTTTTCTCGAGAGCTGACGCGCTCGAGGCGGCGCACCGCCCAGAGCAGAAGGGGGGAGGGCAGAATTCGCGCGGCCAGGCGCGCCGGGAAGCTGCGAACGACTCGCTTGAATACCTGGTAGCGCCGGTCGGCGGTGAGCAGCTGGTCGCCGTGGAGCAGCAGGGCCTTCTCGTCGCCGTTGACGACCATGTGCTCCTCGCCGGCAAGTTCCGCACCGGTCGCGGCTCGCAGCACGCCGGCGAATCCGAAGTCGCGATTCCCTTCGAGAATAGTGACCCGGCAGCCGCTGCGGGCGAGTTCCGAGATCTGATCGAGCGGTGCGGCGTAGAGGCGGGCAACCAGGGCGCGATCGGTCCAGAATGAGAAGAGGTCGCCGACCACGTAGAGCGCCTGGGCTTCGCCGCGTTCCTGGCGCGCGCGCAGCTCGGCAAGGAGCGCGGCGAAGTGCGCGTCCACGCCGCCGGGCTTCGTGTGCAGGTGCAGGTCGGAGATGAATGTCAGTCGCGCCAAGCGTTTTCCCCCGCAGTGGGCGGCGATTATAGCGGAGCCGCGTGTCGGCGCCAGTAGGGCGAGCCCTTCGGGGCCCGACTGACATGCTGACATGTTGTGTGAAATGCTGCGCGTTGCGCAGCAGGTTGTGGCTGTCGCGGCCGAGTGGTGCGGCAGTGTGCGGCGAGCAGGCGGGAAAAGGCGCTCGAGGGCGGGGTGTTTTCCCGCGGTTTTTTATTGACACCTGTAGAACAACCTTTACATTTTGTAAAATGTAAAGTACAAAACAACTCGCGGGGCGCCACTCCGCAGGAGAGGGGAACGGACAAAGTGATGGAAGAGAGGTGGGCCGAGTGAAACCTCCACTCCGCAAGCTCTACCGAATCGGCGAGATCATGCAGTACACCGAATTGTCCCGGCAGACCATTCACAACTACACGGTGCTGGGGCTGATTACCGAGGTGGATCGCACGGAGGGCAATCAGCGCCTGTACGCTGAAGAGACCTTTGCGCGCCTCGAACGCGTGGAGCAACTCAAGAAGCAGGGCAAGACCTTGCGGGAAATCCGTGAGATCATCGACGTGGAATACGCTGCCAGCCGCAAGGCCGGCGGGGAATAGGGCCCCAGCGGAGACAGCCTGTGGTCGAAGCCGCCCAGTCGAACCCGCGCGACCCCAACGTCACCAAGTCCGGTGACGGTGGCGAGTTCAGCGACGTGGGGCCTCCGGACCTCCCGTCGTTCTGGGCGGAGATGTCGCGGAAGATCGCCGGCAAGTGGCCGGTGCCGGTATTCTTCGCCGGGTTGGCCGCGCTCCTGCTCTACCTCTGGGCCCGCCCCAGGGGCGAGAAACTGCGCCCCTGGGAGGACTACCTGGCGGATGCCGACCGCGCCTTCTCGATGGCGGTCGTCGCGCAGGACGAGCGGGCGGACGTGCAGAGGGCGTTGCTGTTCCTGGCGGGCCGGGACGTCAACGAACTTGCCATCGCGCGCTGGCGCGAGCAGGAAGAGGCCGACCGCGACGGTGGTCCGCTGCTGGCGGTGCCTGCCGAGCTGAACCGCAGGCTGATGCGCGAGTTTGACGAGGTCGGAGCCGTTTCTGAAGAGATGGTGCCAGTGCGCAAGGCGGATCGCTGGGGTTTCGTCGACACCTACGGGCGTCCGGCTGCGGGATTCTTCAGCCGCACCGGAAGGCGGCTGACCCGGCCGCGCTTCGAGGGCGTCGTGCGCTTCTTCAATGAACTGGCGCTGGTTCGTGAGGATGGCAAGTGGCTGTTCGTGGACCGCGCGGGGCGACCGGTCGAGCCCGGCGGCGTCCACGGCGTGCTGCCCAGTTACGACCGGGTGGTGACGCAGGCGGGAGAGGCGGCGCTGGGGGCTGACGACCTCGCGCGAATCGGTGAGTCGCTGTACCGCCTGGGGCGCATCAAGAGGAATCACGCCAAGGGCGCCGGGCGTTCCGTGAACGCCAGCGCGGGGGTGCTCTTCATGCGCGCCGCGCAGCGACTCGACGCCGCCTGGGATCAGGTGCGGCGGGAAGCCAGTGAGGCTCGATCGAAGGCCGCAGGGCGTCAGCCTGTCGAAGAGGACCGCAGGAAGGCCGAGGCCTTGGCCGCTGCGATGGAGAGCTCCGCGTGGCGCAGGCGAAGGCGGATGTGGGCGGAGTGCCAGGTTCATCTGGGCAACTACGATCGGGCCGTCAATGAACTGCGCGAGCTGATCGCCAAGATGAACGCTGCCGAGTCCAAGGAATTGCGCATCCAGAAGGACCCCAGCGGTACCCCGGGCGGAATCGAAGGCGGCAACGGTGCTTCCGGCCGCGATTCCCAGGAGTGGGCGCGGGTCTATGAGCTGATGGCGCGTTGCTACGGTCACAAGAAGGACTACGCCGAGGCCGCCAGGTACTACCGCCTGTTCCTGGAGCAGGGGCCGGGAGGCCTGCTCGCGCACCAGGCGCGGGTGCGTCTCGCCGAACTGATCATGGACCAGAGCGTGTCCGAGGACGAAGACTCCAGGGCGATCGAGGGCTTCGCAGAAGTGGCCTCGCTCTGCAGTCGCGTCGAGGAGTCGGACGCACCCACTCACCTGCGCGAGGACGCCACGTTCCTTCGGGGTCGGGCCTGGTACCGGTCCGGGCAGTTGCTGGGCGCGACCCCTGCCGGCCGCGCGGCTTTCAAGAAGGCGGCCGGAGCCTTCCGCTACAACTACTCGCCCAGTCGGTCTTACCTGGACATGAGCCGCGTGCTGCTGGCGCGGGCCCTGTTCTTCGGTGGTGAAGAGAGCGGCCGGGAAGAGGCCGTCGAGATCCTGGAGGGCATAATCCGCGTCGGGGCTCCCCCGGCGATCTACGCCTGCACAGAGGTCAGCCGAGCCGACATGTACCCGGAGGATGACCCCGCCAAGGCCGTCGGAGGGCGGGTCGAGTCCAAGAGGATCATCACCCGCATTGACCTCGTCGAGGGCAAGACGGCCGGGGAGGTTCTGGGGCTGCGGGTCAAGGATCTCAGCGGAGACGGTGCGGCCGCGCTGGGTCTGGAGCGCGGCGGTGCTCTGGTGGTCGACGTCGCCATGGACGGCCCGGCGCAGCAGGCCGGGGTGCGCGAGGACGACGTTATCGTCACATTCGGCAAGCGCGAGGTGGTCGACGCGGGCGACGTCCTGCAGGTTGCCGAGGAACGCGCCGCCGAGATCACGCCCGCCTCCAGGTTGTCGATCGGCGTGGTTCTGGTGCGCCCCAACCAGGAGCGGGGCCTGACCCACGGGTACATCGACGCCATTCGCCGCATCCGGAGGCTGTCGAAGTCGGATCGCAAGGGGCTGGTTCCTGAACTCGCCGCCCTGCTTGAGGACGGGCACTTCGTCCTGCAGTCGCCGCGCCCCGGACAGGACCTGCCTGCAGGCCGGGCCCAGTTGCTGCGCATCGCCCGGACCTACTCCACGCTCCACGAATTCGACGAGGCCGCCAGGATCTACCTGCACATCCTGCGCGCCTACCCCGAGGTGGCCCGCGACAGCTACAGCTTCCTGCTGGGCGAGCTCTACGCGGCAAAGGCCCTGCGCCTGGGCAGAGACAGACGCAAGGACAAGGAGCGGAAACGCGCCCTGCTGGCTTCGGCGCGGGCCTTCATGCGCGTGAACCTGGAGACCCCCACCAGCCGTTTCGCCGCCGACGCCTACTGGCAGGCCGGTAAGAAGTACTTCGAGGCCGGGTACTACGGCGGTGCGAGCCGCGCGCTGGATGAGTTCAATACGCGCTTCGGTGACGACCCGCGCCTGAGCGAGGGGCTCTACCTGCAGGGCGAGTCGATGCGCCGCATGGGCGACGGAAGTTCCGCGGCCCGGGTCTTCACGCGCTGCAGCGTCGAACACCGCAGCGATCAGTTCGGGTATCTCTCCCACCTGGCCCTTGGCGAGACCTACCTGGAGATGGGTCGCATGGGACCCGCTGCGGCCGAGAAGGGCGAGGCCGCCAACCGCAACGCGCTGGCGGTCTTCCAGGCCATCAGGCGCGATGCCCGCTACACCCCCGATAGCCTGGTGTGGATGAAGGCTCTCTTCCTGCTCGGCGAAACCCGCTACCGCCTGGGGCGCAGGGATCTGATCCGCGTTCAGGAGATGCAGCGTTCGGCGGAACTGGGCAGGGAGTTGCGCGAGGCGCGCGCGAGCCTGGCGAAGATCAAGGAGCAGAAGCGTCCGGAGGAGGAAGTCGCGGCGGCCGAGCAGGTGGTCAGAGACCTGGAGGCAAATGCGCCCAATCCGGTTGTCGAGGAGGCCCGGGCGCTCCTCGAGAAGATCAGGAAAGAGGGGGCCGACGAAGGAGATATCGTTCGCGAAGAGGAGCGCATCGCGCTTCTGGAGCAGGCCGCCCTGAATCCGGCCACGGTTTCCCGGACCGCTTCGCAGGCGCAGGCGCATTTCAAGAGCGCTGCGCAGCACCTGGAAGAGGCCATGGAACGCTACCCGCTCAGCAGGTACGGATCGGACCGTTCCCCCAGCTTCCACAGTTTCATCAAGGAACGTTCGCTGCCCGCCAAGCGCGCGCTGGCCATGGCCTACTACCACATGGGAGAGAGCGCCAAGGCTCACGCCCTGTTCCGGAAGATTCTGGAGGAGACCGGGAAGGCCGGTGTCAGCGAGCGGGCTCGGGCCGAAGGCTTTCGCCGCGACGCATACATGTTCAAGGGCATCATCGAGCTGGGGCGCGCGATGAGCGCGAACTCACCGAAGGACTACCGCGCGGCGCGTGATACCTTCCAGAAGGCCTTCGACGAATTCGCGCGCACCGCAGACGGTCCCTGGTTCTGTCTGGCATCCGGAATGGCCCTGGAAGGTATCAGAGATGTCACCGAGGCCAGGAGGAAGTACGAACGTGCGCTTGAGGGCTACAGGACGCTGAAGGGCAAGACCTCGCGCGACGAGTGGACGGGGATCCGGGAGTCCAAGGCGTTGATCCTCGCGATAGACCGCTGGATCAAACACGGCAAGTGGGTTTCCGAGACGCTGTAGGGCCGGGGAGGCACGCGTGGCTGCAGAGCTGAATGTCGAAGAGGCGCTGAAGGCCCTGAGGGCCGAACGCGACATCTACGCCAGGGTGCTGGAACTCACCCGCAGGCAGCGAACACTGGCGGAAAGCGGCAACGCCGAGCAGCTGCTGGCGGTGCTTGCGGAGAAGGGCAAGCTCGCCGAGGAGGCGGCGCAGGTTTCCGAAGCCTCCCGGGAGCTGAAGAGCCGCTGGAGCGAACTTGCCCCCACGCTCGGCGGCGGGCACGCCGCGGAGGGGCAGCGGCTGCTGGACGAGGTTGTCGACGTGCTCAAGCAGGTACTGGCCGAGGAGGACGCCTGCCAGCAGGCAATCGGCCAGCGGCGGGAGGGAACCATGGAAGAGCTTCTCCGCCTGCAGAAGGGCCGCAGGATCGCCCGGGCCTACGGTCAGAAGCCGGCGCAGGATCCCAGGTTCAAGGACGAGCGGAAGTGAGCGCCCTGACGGACGAGCTCCTTTCGCTGGCATCCGGAACGGATGTGGCACCACCACCGGAGGCGGACGGCATGAACGACGCAATCGAGGCAAGCCCCGACAAGGAGCAGCTGGCCCAGGCCTTTGAAGTCTTCATGGCCAAGGCCGCGGAGCTGGAGGCCAGCCACGCAACGCTGCAGGCCAAGGTGGTGCGGCTCACCGAGGAACTGGCCGTCAAGGTTCGCGAGGTGGAGGAGCTCAGGGACCACCTCGCGAACGTCCTCGAGAGCGTGGCGGACGCCGTGGTGGTGGTCGACGTGCGCGGCCGGGTCACCAGCATGAACCGCGCCGCCGAGGAACTCTTCGGGAAGCCGGAAGAGCGTTGCCTCCAGAAGGATCTGGCGGATATGGGCGAACTGGCCACCCCCCTGGCCGAGCTGGTTGCCCAGCTGGTGGAGGGTGGGGAACGCAGCTGCAGCGAGGAGCGGGTGGTCGAAACCTCCTCTGGCGGGGAAGCCGTGCTGCTGCTCTCGGTTGCGCCCCTCCGGGACTCAACGGGTGCTCTGACGGGCGCGGTGACTTCGGCGCAGGACGTGACCCAGATCCGCAAGCTGGAGCGCGCACTGGCCCGCAAGGAACGCCTGGCGGCTCTCGGTGAGATGGCCGCGGTGCTGGCCCACGAGATCCGCAATCCGCTGGGCGGCATTCAGCTCTACGCCGGCGTGCTCGGCAGGAGTTCCTCGCTGACCGAGGAGGAGCACGGGGTCGTCGACAAGCTCAGCAAGGGCGTGACCGGCCTCAACAAGCTGGTTGAGGACATGCTGGCCTTCGCCCGGGAAATGGTCGCCAGCCGCATCAGCCAGGACGTGCGACTGCCGGTGGAGGGGGCGCTCGAGCAGGCCGCGGCGGAAATCGAAGCCAAGAGCGTGATCGTCGAGAAGACCGGCTGGGAACATCCCCTGCAGGCCGCGGTCGACGGGGATCTCGTGCGCCGGGCGGTGCTCAATCTGGTGCTCAACGCGGTCGAGGCCGTGGAGCAGGGCGGCGTCGTGGGGATCTCGGCGCGTCTGGAGAACGCGGCCGGCCGGCGCAACCTGGTTCTGGAAGTCAGCGACGACGGGCGGGGCCTGTCTCCCGAAGAGGCCGAGCAGATCTTCAATCCCTTCTACACCACCAAGGCCAAGGGCACCGGCCTGGGGCTGGCGGTGGTCAGCCGCATCGCCGCGGCGCACGGCGGCGAAGTCAAGGTTCGGGCCGACGCCGGGCGCGGAGCCACCTTCGTACTGCGCCTGCCGGCGGAAGGCTAGGGGGGGGCGCATCTTGGCACGCGAACTCCTGATGGTGCTGGACGACCAGGAACTCATGCGGGATTCCCTGCGCGAGGTGCTCAGTCGTGCGGGCTATCGCGTGCGCGCCTTTGCCGAGCCCTCCGAGGCCCTCAAGAGCCTGGACGGCGGCGGCTATGATCTCCTGATAACCGACATGAAGATGCCGGGGATGGACGGCCTGGAAGTGCTCGGACGCGCCAGGAAGGCACAGCCCGGCCTGGCGGTCCTGGTGATCACCGCCTACGGCACGGTCGAGACCGCGGTCGAAGCCATGCGTCGCGGAGCATACGACTACATCCAGAAGCCCTTCCGGCCGGACGAGATAGAGCTGCTCGTGGCCAAGGCTCTCGAGCACCGCCGGCTGGTGGCCGAGAACCAGTTCATGCGCGAAGAACTCCGCGCCGGCTGGACCCCGGAAGAGATGGTTGGCCGCGAGGGGGGGCTCGCCGAGGTCTGGGGGCAGATACAGAAGGTCTCGCGCGCGGCGGCCACGGTCCTGGTGCGCGGTGAGACCGGCACGGGAAAGGAAGTGGTTGCCCGCGCCATCCACTACACCTCGGATCGCGCCAACCGCCCGTTCATCAAGGTCAACTGTGCGGCGCTGAGCGCCGGTTTGCTCGAGAGCGAGCTCTTCGGGCATACCAAGGGGGCCTTCACCGGCGCAGGTGCGGATCGCGCCGGGCGCTTCGAACTCGCCGACGGCGGAACCCTGCTGCTCGACGAGGTCAGCGAGATGAGCGTGGAGCTCCAGGGCAAACTGCTGCGCGTCCTGCAGGAGCGCGAGTTCGAACGCGTGGGCTCCAGCGAACCGCGCAAGGTGGATGTTCGCGTGGTGGCGACCACCAATCGCGACCTCGAGAAGTGCATCGCCGACGGCAAGTTCCGCCAGGACCTGTTCTTCCGGCTCAACGTGGTTCCGATCAGGGTCCCGGCGCTGCGCGAGCGCAGTACGGACATCCCGGCGCTGGTCGAGCACTTCATCCGCAGATTCGCCGCCGAACTGGGTTCCGGGCTGGAGCGCGCGTCCGACGGTGCCCTGCAGCTGCTGGCTCGGTACCGATGGCCGGGCAACGTGCGCGAGCTCGCCAACGTCATGGAGCGTGCCGCAGTTCTGGGAAGCGGACCGGAGCTGAAGCGCGAGCACCTCGAATCCGCTCTGTCCGATCTTCCTGCCGGCGCCTCCGGGGCGGGGGGCGATGCGGTGCGCGTGAAGTCAGTGGCCGAAGCGGAGCGCGAAGCGATCCTGGCCGCCTACGCCCACTACCGCGGGCAGCGCAGAAAGATGGCCGATGCTCTGGGAATCAGCGAGCGAACACTTCGCGAGAAGATGCGCAAGCTCAAGGATGAAGGAGCCATAGCATGAGCGAGGTCCGGAAGAATCTGCCGGCTGAGGCGGATGTTTCTGCCGCCACCGATGATAATGAAGAGCTCACTCGCCTGGAGCAGGCCCAGGGGATACTGGTAAGCCTCACGGACATAGCCGTTTGCATGCGAATGCGGCAACTGGCACTGCGTGCCGGTCGCTGGCATGAGCCTTGCATTGCTGGTCGTGCGGGAGGAAGTGCATGAGCGGTCAGGGGATAAGCATGGGCGGGGGGCTCTTCGGGAGCGGAAGCATCCCGGTGATAGAGTCAGTGCTTCGCTTTTCCGGGCAGCGCCAGCTGGTGCTGCTCAACAACGTGGCCAACTGGAACACGCCGAACTTCAAGGCCCGGGACCTTCCCGAGGGCGAGTTCCAGAGGGCGCTGAACCAGGCGATCGCGGATCGCCGCACGGGGGCCTCTCCGTTGCGCATGCCCTCCGGGCGCAGTATCCGTCGCGCTCCGGGCGGGGGTTTGAAGGTCGAGGCCGTCGAGGTCAATACCGGCGCGATGCGGCACGACGGCAACACCGTGGTGATCGACAACGAGCAGACCAAGCTGCTGAAGAACGCGATGACCTACCAGGTCTTCAACCGCATGCTGGCCCGGAAGTTCCGCGGGCTGCGGACCGCGATCTCCGGGCGCATTGGCTGATTGGAGGACGGCGATGGGAATGTTCACGGGTCTTGACATCAGCTCCTCGGCGCTGGTAGCCGAGCGACTGCGGATGGAGACCTACAGCAACAACCTGGCCAACTGGCGGACCGTCAGGGAGAACGGCCAGCGCCTGCAGCCCTATCGCCGGCGCACGCCGGTCTTCGCCAGCGGCGCGCCGGGCGTGACCGGTTCCGACCAGTTGGGCGTGCGCTTCGTGGGCGTGAACTACCGCCAGACCTTCATCGCCCGGCCGTCTGACGATCCCGAGAACGATCCCGATGCCGTGAAGCCCTCCGACACCGAGGGCCGGCCGGATCTCGAGAAGTTCGTGGGTCAGCGGCTCTACCCGGACGTGAACCTGTCCGAGGAGATGGTGGACATGATCGGGGCCTCGCGCGCCTACGAGGCCAACATCACCGCGATGCAGCTGACCAGATCGATGATGCAGTCCGCGCTGCAGATCATCGCATGATGGGGAGGGTAGCAGGTGCCTGATAACGTCAATCCCGCCGGTCCGGGCAAGATCGGTCCGATCGATGCTCCCAAACCGCCGGCCGGGCCCGGCGCGTCCGGGCAGGTGCAAGGCAAGGACTTCGCCAGTTTCCTTCAGGAGAAGATCGGCGAGGTCAACGAGTTGCAGCAGAACGCGGACAAGGCCATCCAGGATCTGGCCACCGGCAAGGAACAGGACATCACCAAGGTGGTCAGCGCGGCGGAGAAGGCCAACCTGGCCTTCCAGATGATGGTCCAGATCCGCAACAAGCTGGTTGACGCCTATCAGGAGGTCATGCGCATCCGCACCTGACGGTGGGGGTGTGAGGGGCCGCGTACGGGGATGACTGCGAATCCGAACCGTACGGGCCGCGTGACAGGGGCCAGGGGGCTGTAAGGAGGCGCGAGGCGAGATGGACTGGTTAAGGAAGGTTCTGAACCAGGCCTTTGCGGCGTTCAAGGACATGACCGCCGCGCAGAGGGCCTCTATGGTCATGCTGGGGCTGACCATCGTGTTCACCCTGGGCGTGGTGGCCTTCATGGGCGCGCGGCCCAGGTTCTCGATCGTGGCTTCGGGGCTGGACAACACCGAGATGGCCGATGCCACCCGATACCTGGACGAGATCGGGGAGGAGTACAAGACCGATCCGGCCAGGGGCGCGATTCTGGTGAACCAGGACCGCAAGGCGGCGGTGCAGAAGAAGCTGATGGTGGGCCAGGTGATCACCGCGGAGAAGATCTTCTCGTACGCCGACTTCGTCAAGGAGAGCGGCGGAATCCACGTGTCCAACCGTCACCGCGACGATCTGTTCCGGATCGCCCTGCAGAACGAACTCAAGCGCATGATCGAGGGGTTGGATGGCGTGGAGCGCGCCAAGGTCGAGGTCCAGCGCGAGCGCGATCCCGAATGGGGAGTGAACGAGGGCAAGGTCGGCACGGCCGTCACCGTCACCACCAAGCGCTCGGTCTCACTGGACCAGGCCATGGCCAACACGATCATCGATCTGGTGGCCAGTGCCGTGCGCAACGCCGACCCCCGCAAGATCACCATTGTGGATTCCCGGAACTGGGGCAAGAAGTTCCGCAAGGAGGATCCCAACTCCGTGGTGGTTCGCGGGGCCAAGCGCCTGGACCTCACCCGTGCGGTTGAGGACTACGTCAGCCGCAAGGTCGAGGACTTCATCGACCAGACCGGATTCGAGGCCGCGGTCAGCGTCACCGCAGTTCTGAACCTCGAACAGATTCGCGAGACCGTGTACCAGATCAACCCCGAAGAGTCCATCCAGGTGACCTACGAGAAGCGCAAGGTCAAGGAAACCGGTGCAGTGGGCGCCGGTGGTGCCACCGGCCAGGGCGGCAACAACCCGGCGGTCAGCGCCGGAACAGCATCGGGCGGCGCCGGCCGGCCGGCCAGGCCCAGCGAGCGCAGCGATGACGATCAGCGCTTCAGCCAGGACTACAGCCGTATTCTCAAGGAGATCGTCCACGCCCCGGGCAAGAGCGACCTGCGCCTCAGCGTGGTGATGCACTCGCGCGTTGTGCAGCAGACCAACAAGAAGAGCGGTAAGCGCGAACTGGTGTTCGTGAAGCCCGGCGACCAGCAGCTGTTGGACTGGCGCAAGGTGCTGGCCAACATCGTGGGGCTGGACGTCACCAATGCGGCGGACGCCAAGAAGATCGTGCTCGTACACATGCCTCCCAACCGCGATGACGTGATGGCCATGCTCGAGCCCGACATAAGCATGACCGAACGCCTCAGGGGCTACGGACCGATGGCGCGCGTCGGCGGGATCTTCCTGCTGGCGACCTTTGCGCTCTTCTTCCTCTATGGCCTGGGCAAGAAGGCCGCCACCAGCCGGCCGGTGGTCAGCGCCGCCCGGACGGCGGGCGGTGCCGGGGCCGAGGAAGAGACCGACGCGGAGCCCGTGGAGCCCGAGGAGGCCAAGCTGCACGATCTTCAGAAGCGGCTGAGATCCTTTGCGGAACAGGATCCGCGGAGGGTCGCCAGCCTCGTGAAACGCTGGCTTGTTCGTGAGGGCTGATAGTGGGTAAGAAGCAGGAAGGCGTAACCGGTCTTCGCAAGGCAGCGATACTGCTGGTGTCGCTGGAGACCGACGTCGCTGCTTCCATCCTGAGCCACATGGAGCGAGAGGACATCGAGCGCATCAGCATGGAGATTGCGCGACTGGGCGAGGTGCCCGGCGAGCAGCGCATGCGCATCATCGAGGAGTTCTACCAGACCAATCTCGCGCGTCGCTACATCGAAGAGGGCGGCATCGACTACGCCCGGGCCCTGCTTGAGAAGAGCCTTCCGCCGGAGGACGCCGCCAGCGTCATGGAGGGGCTGGAGCAGTCCATCCAGATGACGCCATTCCATTTCCTGCAGAAGGCCGAGGCCGCCAGCCTGGTGACCTTCGTGCAGGACGAGCATCCCCAGACCATCGCGCTGATACTCACCCACCTCCAGCCCAAGCAGGCCTCCGAGGTGCTGGCTGCTCTGCAGCCCAAGAAGCAGATCGAGGTGGTCAAGCGCGTGGCGCGCATGGGCCAGACTACTCCAGAAGCCATCCGCCAGGTGGAGAAGGGCCTGGAGGCCAAGCTTTCCACCATCGTGAGCCAGGACCTCGAGCGCAGCGGCGGCGTGGAGAGCATCGCCGAGATCCTCAACCTGGTGGACCGCACCACGGAGAAGGGCATCCTCGAAACGCTGGAGGAGGACGATGCCGAGCTGGTCGAGCAGATCCGCCGGCTGATGTTCGTCTTCGAAGACATCCTGCTGGTCGACAACAAGGGCATCCAGTCGGTGCTCAAGGAAGTCGACCAGGAGGAGCTCTCCCTGGCGTTGAAGGCCTCCAGTGACGACGTCAGGGCCAAGATCTTCGGGAACATGTCCGACCGCGCCGCCAGCCTGATCAAGGAGGACATGGAATACATGGGCCCGGTGCGGCTCAGCGACGTGGAAGCTGCCCAGCAGCGCATCGTGGACGTGATCCGGCGGCTGGAGGAAGCCGGCGAGCTGATCATCCAGGGGCGCGGCGGCGAGGAGGAAGTAGTTGTCTAGGGTCATCAGCGCGGAAGAAGTCCCCGCTGGAGTGGGCGCCTTCAACCTCGCCAACTTCGAGCAGGCGGCGCGGGATATCATCGCCCGCGCCGAGGCTCGCGCCGCTGAGATCGCCGGACAGGCGAAGAGTCAGGCGCAGGCTGCGTTCGAAGAGGCCCGCAAGGAAGGCTACCAGGCCGGACACGCCGAGGGGCTCGAAGAGGGTTCGGCCGAGGGTCGGGCCGCTGGAACCGAAGAGGCCCTGGCGGCCTGTCGGCAGGACACCTCCACGCTGGCCGAGGCGCTGGAAGGTCTGGTGGCGGAATTCGGAGCGCGGCGCGAGGGCCTGGTCAAGGACGCCGAGCGCGATCTGCTCGCGCTGGCCATGGGCATCGCCGAGCGGGTTGTCCGCCGCGAACTGGCCGCCGGACGCGGCGCCCCCGCAGAAGCCGTGTTCGAGGCCATTTCGCTGGCCTCCGCTCGGAGCAAGGTTGTCGCGCGCCTCAACCCGGCGGATCTGAAGGCGGTCGAGGGTGCCCACGCCGAGATCAGCAGGCGCTTCGCCGACATGAAGGATTTCCGTCTGGTTGCCGACGAGAGCATCGCCCGCGGCGGTTGTCTGGTAACCACGGACGCGGGTTCGGTCGACCTCGAGATGGAGACCCAACTCGAGCGCATCGAGAGCGTGCTCGTCGGTGAGAGGGTCGCAGAAACCGATTCCGGACCGAGCGGCGACGAAACGCCGGGGGAGGTCGCGGAATGAGCGTGTTCAGCGACCGCGCCGCGCTGCTGGCTTCCGGGCTGCCGGCCCGCCTGACCTCGCGCGTGCGCCAGGTGGTCGGGCTGGTGGTAGAGGCCAGCGAACTGGCCGTGCCAGTCGGCGCCTTCTGTCGCATCATTACCCAGTCGGGGACGGTCGACGCCGAGGTGGTGGGCTTCCGCAGCGGCGGAACCCTGCTCATGCCCTTTGGTCGCCTGGAGGGCATCGCGCCCGGGGATGCGGTCGAGTGCGTCTCGCTGCAGCAGACCGTGGCGGTCGGCGAGCAGTTGCTTGGCCGCGTGATCGACGGGCGCGGTGAGGCGCTCGACGGCAAGGGCCCGGTGTTCGCCACCGAGATGTACCCGCTCTACGCCGAGGCCCCCGATCCCCTTACCCGTGAGCGCATCAAGGATCCCATGACATTGGGCATCCGTTCGATCGACGCGATGCTGACAATCGGGGCGGGCCAGCGCGTGGGGATCTTCTCCGGCAGCGGCGTGGGCAAGAGCGTGCTGCTGGGCATGGTGGCGCGCAACACCGCCGCCGAGGTGAACGTGGTGCTGCTGGTCGGGGAGCGTGGTCGCGAGGTGCGCGAGTTCATAGAGCGCGACCTTGGCCCCGAGGGCCTGGCGCGCTCGGTGGTAATCGTGGCCACCTCGGACCGCCCGGCGCTCCTGCGGGTTCGTGCCGCCTCGGTGGCCTGCGCCGTGGCCGAGTACTTCCGCGACCTGGGTCGCCACGTGGTGCTGATGATGGACTCGGTGACGCGGGTGGCCTTCGCACAGCGCGAGATCGGCCTCTCGGTCGGCGAGCCGCCGGCAACCAAGGGGTACCCGCCCTCGGTCTTCGCGATGCTGCCGAAGCTCCTGGAGCGCACCGGAACTTCGGATCGCGGCAGCATCACCGGTCTCTACGCCGTGCTGGTGGAGTCGGACGACCTGGACGAGCCCATCAGCGACGCGGTTCGAGGTATACTCGACGGGCACATCGTGCTCTCGCGCGAACTGGCCCGGCGCGGGCACTACCCGGCGGTGGACGTGCTGGCGTCGATCAGCCGGGTGATGCCCGACGTGGTCGACGCGGACCACCGTGCGGCGGCGCAGCGCGCGGTGGCTTCGATGGCCGCCTACCGTTCGGCGGAAGACCTCATCTCCATCGGTGCTTACGTCGACGGCACCAATCCCGAGATCGACGCGGCCAAGCAGGTCAAGGGACGGCTCGACGAGTTCCTGCGCCAGGACATGTTTGCCAGCGGCAGCTTCGAAGAGGCCCGCGAAGGTCTCCTGGCGCTGTTTCCCCCGAACCCGTCGGCCGGGAAAGGGACGGGCAGATGAAGCGCTTTTCCTTCCGGCTGGAGACCGTTCTGCGCCATCGCCGCGCACTGCTTCAGGAGGCGCAGAGGCACTTCGGTCTCGCGCAGGCCGAAGCCGCCGAGATGGAACGGGCGATCGTCAACCTGGACCGGCAGCGGCGGGAGTGTCAGGACCAGATTCGCCTGGCCGCCCGGGGCGAGCTCGAGCGTGGTGAAATGCTCCGGCTGCGGTCCTACTCCAACGTGTTGTGGCTTTCGCTGCTGGGCGCCGGTCAGAAACTGGCGGCGCTGCGCGAGGGCGTTGAAGAGCGCAGAAGGGGCATGGTCAAGGCCCGGCGGGACGTGCGCGCGCTTGAGATCCTCCGTGAGAAGGCCCTCAGGCAATGGAAGAAGGCGGCGGCTCGCGAGGAGCGCCGGGTGCTTGACGATCTCCAGTTGGCGGGTGGCCTGCTGGCCGCCCCGACGAAGCTCGGAGGTGAGGCGCAATGAGAGTCACGGCACTGATCCTATCGTGGCTGGGCCGGATCGCAGCGCTTGTGTTCCTCCTGGCGCTGGCCGGCGTTGCGGCCCTTTACTTCTCGGGACGGCTGACCCGCAAGAACCTTGCCGATGCATGGGCGGTGATGAGCGGCGAGAAGCGCGCGGTTTCCCAGAACGACTACCAGAAGTGGCAGAAGCTGGAGGAGGAGGCCCGGCCCAAGAGCATGGTCGAGAGCCAGGAACAGAAGGGCTCGGGTGCTGCATACAAGAAGTTCCTGAAGCTCAGTAAGCACCGCGAGCGTGAATTCGAGAGGGAGCGTGCGGTGCTCTCGGTGCTCGACAGGATGATCGAGACGCGCCAGGCGGCCTTCAACAACAACCTGCAGGCCTTCAAGCAGCAGGAGAAGGCATTCACGGAGAAGAAGCAGGTTGAAGAGGACGCCGAGAAGCAGGCCAACCTCAAGCGCCTGCTGAAGCTCTACCAGGGAATGGAGCCCGAACTGGTCGCCCAGGACTTCCAGTCCAAGTGGAACAGCACCAAGGCCGAGAAGGACGAGGTGGTGGACCTGCTCAGGCGCATGCCGGCGCGACTCTCGTCGGAGATCATCAACGCGATCGACAGTTCGACCCTCAGGGTCGAAATCATGAGGGAAATACGCAAGTCGTAGCCGGGGGGGGGGGAGAAAGTTGAGGTACGGTGAACAGGCTCCTTGGAACTCTGGCAGCGATCATCGCAGTGGCCGCCGCCGGGATTGTTTCCTACCTGGTGCTGGAGCGTCTGGCCGCCGAGCGGCCGACGTTGAGCGTAGTCCAGCACGTCGAGAAGTAGGTCAGGCGATCCCGTGCGGCACTGGAAAAGCAGAGAGGGGGTGAGAAGCGAATGACGCAGATTCCGAACGTAGGTCCAGTGATCCACGCAGCAGGCAGGAACGGCAACGGTGGTTCGCAGGCGGGAGACGGCGAGGAGGCCGGAGCTTTCGAAGGCATCCTCGCCGGGATGATCGCCTCGCAGATCACGAGGGAAGCCGCGCCGGTCGAGGTGGGCGCGGGAGCGGAGGAGACGCAGGTCGCAGACTCCGAGACCGCTGTGGCGGCAGAAACGACACCGTCCGAGACCGAAGGGCCGTCGAGTCTTGACGGCGGGACCGGTGCGGAAACCGGTGCCTCGAACCCGACGGAGGGCGGCGAGAGCATGTCCGCCGGAGAGATCGACACCGGGGAAGAGACGCAGGCAGGAGCCGGCGAGAACGCAGCCGGCAGCCAGGAGGCAGAGGTGCTGGCCTCAGTGCTGGCTGCGGCGGCCCAGGCCGACTCCCAGCAGCTCCCGAACGCCGAGGACGGACTGGAAGGCGTCGTAGCAGATGGTGCAGCCGAGAAGACGATGCCGGTGGCGCAGACGGTAACCGTGGATGCGGAGGCGCCCGCAGGCGATCCTCTCCAGGCAGAGGCCGGGATGTCAGTACCGGCAGGGACTCCGGAAACCGAGGAGTTTCAGGCGTCCCAGGCGCCCCGTCCAGAGCCGGTGCAGGCAGTAATCTCCGCGGAAGGAACTCAGACGGCCGAAGCCGACGTCGCGCAGTTTACCGGCGGCGAGGCACTGATCGAAGGCGCCGAGGCAGAAGGACAGCTGGAGGCACAGGCTCCCGAGGGCGGCGAGGCCGAAGCGCTCAAGGCGGAAGAGGGGGCGGGTACGGTCCTCCCCCGCGAGCAGTTTCAGGCGGCTGAACTGGGAAGTCGCATCGCGGAGCTCGGCGGCGAGGTAGTCAGCAGGCCGTCCGAGTCGCAAGCGACTCCGGTCGAAGGGGCGCAGGACGTGCCCGCGGCCGGGACGACGACGGTAAAGGCAGGCACCGAAGAGGTGCAGGCCAGGCCCGAGGTCGAAGCACACCCAACCAACGCGAACGTGGAAACCGCGCTCGAAACTCCGGACCGAGGCGAAATGCCCGAAGCCCAGCCGACCGCAGAGGTTCAGGTCGAGGCTTCCGCGCAGGTCTCCGAGGAAGAGGTGGAGCGCAGTGCGCAGCCGGAAGTGGCGCGCACGAACCCCGAGGTGAAGGTCGAGACCGGCAGCAAGCAGACAGGGAACCCGCCGGTCGAGACCAGCGAGGCTCCCAAAGTCTGGGCCCCCGCGAAGGAGGCGGCAACCGAAGTGCCGAGTACCGGTACCGAGGCGACCAGGGCTCCCGAGGGCGATGCAGTTCCTCAGGGACCCGAAGTCGTTGAGGGAGCCGCGACTCAAAAGACCGGTGAACGCAGCGAGTCAGCGGTGCAGTCGGAGCCCAACGCCGGGGCGGTCAAGGTCGAGGCCGGTGAGGCCATGGCCCTGGATCGTCCGGCCGAGGCCCAGACCCGGGAAGCCGTGGCGGCCGAGAAGGCCGGCCAGACCCCGGCGCGCACTCCGGAGCTCGAACCCCAGCGCGGCCAGATCATGGATCAGGTGGTTCGCTCGGCGAAGTTCAATCTGGATGCGGGCAATTCCAGGTTCGAGCTGCGCCTCGAGCCGCCCGAACTCGGTCGCATGGGCGTGGTAGTGGACCTCAAGGAAGGAGCGCTGACGGTCAGCTTCCGGGTTGAGAACGAGGCTGTCCGCGAGTTGCTCCAGGGCAGCATGGCTCAGTTGCGCGCGGCGCTCTCGGACCAGGGAGTGGTCGTGGAGGGGCTGGACGTGCAGAGCTCCGGCCCGCAGGCGGGCGAACAGCAGGCGGCCGGGAACGACTCCGGCAGCGACAGCACGCAGCGGGGTGGCAGCGGGCCAGACATGGAGATGTCTGAAGAGCCGGTGGTCAGCGAAGCCGGCATGACCCCCGGTAGCGGCGCAGTCGACTACTGGGCATAGGAAGGAAGGTGAGGCAATGGCCGCACCAATAACCGCAGCGAGTGGGTCAGCCAGCATAGCCGAGGCCACCAGGGGGGCCATCGGCCAGGACAAGCTGACCACCGATCACTTCCTGCAGCTGCTGGTAACCCAGCTGCAGCACCAGGACCCCCTGAACCCCATGAGCAACGAGGACTTCCTCGCCCAGCTGGCCCAGTTCCAGGGCCTGCAGGAGCAGATCGAGACCGCCTCGAACACCAAGAGCCTGCTGCTGGCCCAGAGCCTGGGCGCGGCCAGCGGGATGGTCGGCAAGTACGTGGTCGCCCTGCACGACGGTGCGCGCCTGGACGGCGTGGTCGACAAGGTCGTCGTGACCGAGGGCAAGGTCAACCTGGTCATCGACGGTGTGGAAGTGGGCCTGGACGAGGTCGAGGAAGTGAAGGAGGAGGCCGAGTAACGTGCCGGAACACAACGCAATGCTTCCGGTCGCCGGGCCAGCCGGCATCCCCAACCGGGCGGCAACGCCCGCGACGGGGCGTTCTCCAGAGGCGGGGCGGGACTTCGCGGAAGTCCTCGGTGCCCGGCTCGAAGACGACCTCCACTTCAGCAAGCACGCGGAGGCGCGTCTGGCCAGCCGGGAGATTCCGCTGAGCGACGCGCAGAAGGGTCGACTGGCGGAGGCGACCAGCGAAGCAGAGAAGCGGGGAGCGCGCGAGGCGCTGCTCCTCATGGGCCAGGTCGGGTTCATTGTCAGCGTGCCGAACCGCACGGTGATAACCGCGCTCGACGGCACGCGGATGGAGGCCGGCGTGATCACCGGCATCGACGCCGCGGTGGTGGTGCCCAATGAGTAGGGTCGGAATGGACGCGGGCCGGACTCGCAACGGGGCAACCGTGCGGGAAGCCCGGCGGGCGCTGACTGACGGAAGCGCTCGCGCGAATGTAGGCATGACCAACGGGCAGGAGGAATAGACATGGCAATCAGTCAATCACTCTTTTCGGCGATCTCGGGTCTGATCAACCATCAGACCCGTCTGGACAACGTCGGCAACAACCTGGCCAACATCAACACCGTGGGCTACAAGCGCACCTCGCTGAGCTTCCAGGACGTGCTCAGCCAGACGCTGCAGGGAGGGTCGGCGCCGGACGGCACCCGCGGCGGGACCAACCCGCTGCAGCTGGGCCTGGGCATGCAGGTCGCCTCGGTGGTCGGCGAGTTCACCCAGGGCGGTCTGGAGTCCACCGGCAACCAGAGCGACCTGGCGCTGGAGGGCGACGGGTTCTTCAAGGTGGTCGCCGGCGACATCATCCGCTACACCCGCGACGGGTCGTTCAGCATCGGCCAGGACCGCGAACTGCTGACCGCCAACGGCTACAAGGTCCACGGCTGGAACGCGGACCAGAACGGGATAATCGACACCACCGGCAGCACCGAGGCCATCTATATCCCGCTCGGCGAAAAGCGTATCGCTCGCGAGACCGACAACGTCTTCTACACCGGCAACCTGAACTCCGACGGGATCACCTCGACGACCGGTACGGTCTTGAGCTCGGCGACGCTGGCCAGCGATGCTGCCGGGACGGCGGCCAATGCCGGCACCAACCTGAATACACTCTACTACTGGGACGGCAGCGCCTGGACGCGCGTCTTCGCAGGGCTCGCCGCCAATGAGACAATCACTATCCAGGGGTTGAAGGGCAGCCGGACCGTCTCCGCGGACATCGAGTACACCGTGGATGCCACCAACCTGGGGCAGCTGGCCGCGCGGGTAGATGAAGCACTGGGCTTGCAGACGATAGCTGCAGATCCGGTAGACAGCTCAGCGGGGACGAACGTTGCCGCCAGCGTGCTGACGGTTACCGGCAACGCCGGCGAGGGCAACGCCCTCTCGCAGTTGGAGTTCGTCCACAACAACGTGACCACCAGCATCTTCAGCGAGACCACTGCGGCCGACGGCGAGAGCGGAGTCACCAGCACGATCGTCTACGACTCGCTGGGCAACGAGCACCTGGTCACCCTGACCGCCAGCCTGATCTCCAGGGACAACAACAGCTCGACCTGGCGCTGGTACGCCGACGCCGCCGACGACACCGACCTGGACCTGGCGGTCGGCACCGGCACGGTGCAGTTCGACAACGCCGGCCAGTTCCTGACCGAATCCGGCGATCAGGTCAGGATCGATCTGGACGTCCTGGGCGTCAGCACCCAGCTGATCATCAACCCGGACTTCGAGAACATCACCCAGTTCGCCAGCGTCCTGGGGTCGGAGCTCAACGTGCGCACCCAGGACGGCGCGCCGATGGGCGTGCTGACCAGCTTCGCGGTGGCCGACGACGGGACGGTTTCAGGCCTGTACACCAACGGTCTGACCACCGATCTGGCCAAGCTGACCGTGACCCGGTTTTCGAACAACAACGGCCTGCTGCGCGACGCGCAGAACATGTTCAGCGCCGGCAACAACAGCGGCCTGGCCCAGGACGGCGAGGCGCTGGAGGGCGGTCGCGGGGCGGTGCGCGCCGGTACCCTGGAGAGCTCCAACGTGGACATCGCCCGGGAGTTCACCGACCTGATCGTCACCCAGCGCGGGTTCCAGGCCAATGCCCGGACGGTGACGGCCAGCGACGAGATGCTCATCGAGCTCATCAATCTGACGCGGTAACTGAAGGAGTGAAGCCGGTCCCGGCCGCACGGGGTGGCCGGGACCGGCACAGGGAAAGGGTGAGACGGCATGATCAGACTGACCAGGCTCAACGACAAGCCCCTGGTAGTAAACGCCGAGCTCATCAAGTTCGTCGAGGAGACGCCCGATACCGTGATCACGCTGCGTGACAACGAGAAGATCCTGGTCAAGGAAGACGCCGACACGGTAATCAGCAGGGCGGTCGAGTACGTGCGCTCGACGCGCTGGATTCCCGGCGCCTAGGAGAACGCCTGATGGACATTGCGACCCTGGCCGGCCTGGTGATAGGCGCCTTCTTCGTCTTCTTCGGAATCGTCACCGAAGAATTCAAGATGGACAACATGTGGGCCTTCGTCAACCCGCCCTCGATGATGATCGTCGGCGGCGGGCTTTTCGGCGCACTGGCCATCAGCTTTACGTTGAAGGACCTGCTGAGCCTGCCCAAGGTTTTCATGATCGCCATCAGGCAGAGGAAGGACTCGCCGGTCGAACTCATCAACAAGCTGGTGCAGTTTGCCGAGATTGCCCGGCGTGACGGGATCCTGGCGCTCGAGGGCGTCACCGAGGAGCTCGACAACGACTTCCTGCTGCGCGGGATCCAGCTGGCGGTGGACGGCACCGATCCGGAGCTGATCGAGCAGATCATGAACACCGAGCTCGACGCCCTGGCCGACCGCCACTCCACGGGCAAGCGCCTCTTCGACGGCGCCACCAAGTACGCGCCGGCCTGGGGCATGATCGGAACGGTCATGGGCCTGGTGCTGATGCTCAAGGGGCTCAAGGCCGAAGCCGACCCCGGGGCGATCGGACAGGGCATGGCCGTGGCCCTGATCACCACCTTCTATGGAGCCCTGCTGGCCAACTACGTCTTCAACCCGGTTGCCGACAAGCTGGTCGGCAAGCAGGCTGAGGAGATGCTGATGCGCAACATCGTGGTGCGCGGCGTGCTCTCGATCCAGTCGGGAGACAACCCGCGCATCGTGGAACAGAAGCTGCGGATCTTCCTGCCGCCGAACCTGCGTGCGGTGGAGAGCCGACGCTAGGCGTGCCCGGGAGGCGAGAGTAGCGGGATGGGCAGGGACAAGAAACAGGACGAAGAGATCAGCGCACCGCTCTGGTGCCTGACCTACGGTGACATGATCACCCAGTGCATGGCGTTCTTCGTCATGCTCTTCGCCCTGTCCGAGGTGCGCAGCGACAAGGCCCGCAAGGTGGCCGCGGAGATCAGCAGGGCTTTCAACCGCTCGCCCATGACCGGCGGGGCGGTGGGGCTGGCCACCGCCACGAGTTTCGCGCGCTTTCGAAAGGCCGCGCTGGAGTCGGCGGTGACCGGTGCCGACCTGCGCGTCCAGAAGCTGGAAGAGGGACAGAAGATCGTGGTCGGGGGCAAGGCGCTGTTCAAACGCGGGAGCGCGGAACTGCGGCCCCGGGCCTTTCGCGTGCTGCGCGAAGCCGCCGACATGCTTGCCGGCTACAAGAACCGCGTTGAAATCCGCGGTCACGCGTCACGCGGGGAGGTTTCGGCGGGATCGCGCTACTCGGACGAGTGGGAGCTGTCGTTCTACCGGGCCAAGGCCGTGGCCGACTTCCTGGTGCGGGACGGCAAGATCAAGGAGCGGCGCCTGCGGGTGACCGGAAGCTCGTATCACCACCCGGCGGCGGCAAGCCTGTTCAAGGACGAGGACTCGCGCAATCGCCGGGTGGAGATCGTTGAGGTCGGCGAGACGGTGCCCTAGCAGGCCGCCAGTAGACGGCGTGCCGGAGAAGGAGAGCAGTTGAGCGGTCGAGCAGTGGACGCGGAAAGGACCACCTCTTGAAGGTTAACCCTCTGCTGCGTTCTCTCGAGTGGCCAGGTCGCTCAGGCTCGAAACCGGTCACGTTTTGGACGGTCTGGTAGGAGACGGGGAGAGAACCATGCCAGAAGAAGCAGCCCAGGAAGAAGTCGTAGCCCAGGCCAAAGCCGGCGGCAGGAAGCTGAAGCCGGCGGTGGTCATCGGCGGGGTGGTCGGACTGGTGGTCATCTCCGTGGTCCTGACCATGTTGCTCAAGAGCGGAGAGACGCCGGCGATGATTTCCGGAACGCGGCGCCGGGTGCACGACAGCAAGTGGCTTGACATTCCCACCCTGGAGGTCAAGGACATTCCGCTCTCGGTTCCGCTGGTAGCTTCGGGGGCCCAGCGCAAGTCGCTCACCTGCGGAGTTGTTATCCGTTTCGCCCCGCCGGAAGGCGAGGAGGCCGACGTCAAGGAGTTGCAGAAGACGTTCATCCCGCGGGTGACCTCTTTGCGCTCCGAGTTCCGGCACATCGTCATCGAGCAGATGAACGCCAAGGACTACAGCAAGCTCTCCAACCAGGAGGTCAAGAACCAGCTGCTGAAGACCTTCCGACAGGCCTTCCAGGAGAAGCTCAAGGACTACGGACTCGACAAGAAGGCGCGGGTCCACCAGGTGATGTGGGGCGACTTCTTCTGGAATTGAGGGGATAACGCGATGCCTGACGACATCAACCAGGAAGACATCGACGCCCTGCTCTCCGCCGCCTCGAGCGACGCGGAAAGCGGCACGCTGGCCCAGCAGGAGGTCGAGGATCTCCTCAAGGGCGGAGAGGCGGGGGGCGACGCGGAGGGCGGCGAGGCCGGCGGCGCCGAGTTCCCCGACCTCGGCGCGGGCGGGCCGCCCCCGGAGGGGGTGGAGGGCACCTTCGACCTGCTGGGCGACGTGCGCCTTCGGGCCCGCATCGAGCTTGGCCGCCGGCAGATGTACGTGGAGGACATTCTCAAGCTCAACGAGGGCTCGGTGGTCGAACTCGACAAGCTGGCCGGCGATCCCGTGGAGATCCTGGTCAACGACGTGCTGGTCGCGCGCGGGGAAGTGCTGGTGCTCAACGACTACTTCTGCGTGCGCGTGACGGAAGTGCTTTCGCCGAAGGACCGCCTGGCGGCGGGCAAGTAGCGGGGGGCGAAGGAGCGGCAATGACGCCGGTTTGCCTGATCAGACTGCGAAGGGTGGCGCTGGCTTCCTGCCTGGGCGTCCTGGCCTGCAGCCTCGGGGGGGGCGCGTGGGCCGCCGAGAGGGCCGAAAACAGGGTCGATAGCCCGCGGCGCGCGGCGGCGGAGCCCGAGTACATCCGGGTGTTCGACAAGCCGGATGCCGTTGCGGCCGGAAAGACCGTCGCCAGGAAGCCAGCGACGAAGGGCGGGGCGCTGTCGATGCTGGCACGCACCGGCTTCTGGCTGGGGCTGGTCATCGTGCTGCTCTGTGGCATGGTGGTCCTGGCGCGCAGGTTCCTGCCGAAGTCGATGGGCATGTTCAAATCTCCGGCCATGGAACTGGTGGGGCGCAGCTATCTCGATCCCAAGCGTTGTGTCTACCTGCTCAAGGTCGGCAAGCGCGTTCTGGTGGTGGGCGGGGCCGAGAACGGTCTGAGCTGCCTGGGCCAGATCGATGACGCTGCGGAAGTGGAACACCTGGTGGCGCTGGCCGGCAACGGCGCGTCCCGGGAAGAAAGCAAGGCCCGGGGTTTCGCGGCCGCGCTGGGTCGCCGTGTTTCGGGGCTGCACCTGACTGCAGCGGCCTCGAAGGCGGACGAAGCCGCGCTGCTGACTGCCATGGGCCAGGATGGATCCGCCGCCGAGGAGGCGGAGGTCTCCACGCCGCTGCCGGCCCGTAGCCGGGGGGCGAGAGGACTGGATGAACTCAAGGACCGTGTAGAGGGACTGAAGGCGAGACTGCGAGCCATTTCCTGACCGGCGTTGGCGCGCGCGATCGGGAATAGCCCTGACCGGGGGGACGGGGCGACTGCTAGGGAGCAGGCGGTGACTGACTGCGACAGGGGTTTCCCCCGTCCATCCAACTCGGGTTCCGGAGGACCGGTTCCGCCGGACTTCAGGAACATCTTGCTCGGCGGCCGTTTGCCGCTGCGCGCGGCGAAGCGCCTGGTCGTCGCGTCGGTGCTGCTGATTGCCGTGCTGGGCTGCAGCGCGCGGGGCGCGGAGCCCGGTCCGGACAAGGGCAGCGACGGCGCGACCCTCGACAAGATTCCACGGCTGCCTTTCGTCAGCGGCAAGGAAGCCTCACGCTCCGAGACCGCCACGGTCCTGCAGATCGTGTTCCTGATAACCGTTCTCACCCTGGCGCCCAGCATCCTGATGCTGATGACCTGCTTCACCCGCGTGGTCATCGTGCTCAGCTTCCTGCGCCGCGCTCTGGCCACCCAGCAGCTGCCGCCCAACCAGATCATAATCGGGCTGAGCCTCTTCCTGACCTTCGCGATCATGGCGCCGGTGCTGGGCGAGGCCAACAGCACCGCCCTGCAGCCCTACCTCAAGAAGGAGATCGGCCAGCAGGAGGCCCTCAGCCGTGCGGCCAAACCCTTCAGGCGCTTCATGCTGGGTCACACCCGGCGCAAGGACCTGGGGCTCTTCGTGTCTCTCGACAAGAAGCTGGTGGCCGAGGCCCGGTCCGAAGACGGCCGGCTAAAGATCGAGAAGATACCCACACTGACCATCATCCCGGCGTTCGTTCTCAGCGAGATGAAGGTGGCCTTCTGGATGGGTTTCCTGCTCTACCTGCCCTTCCTGATCATCGACCTGGTGACCGCTTCGGTGCTGATGTCCATGGGCATGATGTTCCTGCCTCCGGTGATGGTCAGCATGCCGTTCAAGATCCTGCTCTTTGTTCTGGTTGACGGCTGGTACCTGGTGGTGGGCCAGGTAATCCAGAGCATCGGCCCGGTCACGTAGGAGAGGAAAGGACACCATGGAAGACCAGGCCGTCGACGTCGCCCGCAGGTCCATCGAGATCGCGATCATGATCGCGCTGCCGCTGCTGGGCTCGGCGCTGGTAGTCGGTTTGCTGGTCAGCGTTTTCCAGGCTGTCACCCAGATCAACGAGATGACCCTGACGTTCGTGCCCAAGCTCTTCGTGGTCGGCATCGTGGTCCTGGTGCTGGTGCCCTGGATCATGACGGTGCTGACCGACTTCAGCGCCGAGGTCTTCACCATGCTCAGCGCGGTGCCGCGCAGCGGACTGGGAGGGTAGCAGGTGGTAGAGTGGATCGCAGCCAGAGCGGTGATCTACACGCTCGCGCTCATTCGAATGAGCGGGCTGGTGGTCTTCATGCCCTTCTTCGACGAAACCAGTCACCCGGTGCAGCTCAAGGCCGGGCTCTCGGCGCTGCTGGCGGTGATCGTCACCGGCATGGCCGAGAAGAGCGCCGGGACGCTGGCCGGCACGGAGTGGACGCTGGGCATGTACGTCTGGGCCGCGGCCTGCGAACTGGGCACCGGCGCGATCCTGGGGCTGGTGGCCAACGCGGTGATGCAGGGCGTGCAGCTTGCCGGGCACATCATGGGCCGCAATATCGGCCTGGCCATCGCCAACGTGATCGATCCCGCCCGGGACATCGAGGTCTCGATAATCTCGCAGTTCAAGATGCTGCTGGTGCTGGTGATCTTCGTGGGCCTGGACGGGCACCACATCTTCGTGCTCTCCATGGCGCGCAGCTACGAGGTGGTTCCGGTCGGCGGCCTGAGCGTGACCTGGCCGATGGTCAACCGCATGATAGACGGCGTGGGCTACCTGCTGGTCGTCGGCGTGGAGCTGGCCGCCCCTGTGATCGCGGCGGGCCTGCTGGCCAACGTGGTCCTGGGATTCCTGGGCCGCACGGTGCCGCAGATGAACATCTTCATCATCGGATTCCCGGTGCGCATTCTGCTGGGTTTCGGCGTGCTGCTGCTCATGATCTCCCTGATGGCCGGGGTGACCGAGATGCTCACGGCCCGGAGCAAGACCGAACTGGAAACGATCCTGCGGCTGATGAAGCCGCCGGTGTAGGAGGGACTCGCGGTGCCTGACCAGGAACGCGAAGCCAGGACCGAACAGGCCACGCCGCGCCGGCGTCAGGAGGCGCGCGAGCGGGGCCAGGTGGCGCGCAGCGCCGACCTCTCCAGCGCGCTGATGCTGCTGATCGGTCTGCTCTTCATCCGCTTCTACGGGCCGGTGCTGCTCGAGGGCATCAAGGATCTCAGCGTCGAGATCATCGGCTGGATGGGCCGCCCCGAGGACGTCGGCCGCCAGAGCGGGCACTACATGTGGGTGTTGGGCTGGGGTCTGGCCAGGCTGCTGGCGCCGATGCTCTTCTTTCTGATGGCCATGGGGCTGGCGGTAAACTGGCTGCAGATCGGCTTCGTTCTCTCCGGTGAACCGCTCAAGCCCAACCTCAACAAGATCAACCCGATCAACGGGCTGTCGCGGATGCTCTCGGCGCGCGGGCTGATGATGCTGACCGTGAGCCTGCTCAAGGTCGCAGCCGGCGCAGCGGTCTTCACTTTGCGCCTCAACTGGGAGATCAAGCGGATCATGGTGCTGCCGTCGTTGACGCCGCAGGGCGCGCTCAGCGCGGTGGGCGGCATGGTCTTCCGCGTGGGGCTGGAGCTCGGGATCCTGCTGCTGGTGCTGGCGGTCATCGACTTCATCTTCCAGCGCTACCAGCACGAACAGGACCTGAAGATGACCCCGCAGGAGGTCAAGGAGGAGATGAAGCGGATGGAGGGAGACCCGGCGATCCGCGCCCGCCGCCGCGCGATCATGCGGCGGATGGTCATGCAGCAGATGATGTCCCGTGTGCCCGAGGCCGAAGTGGTCATCACCAACCCCACGCACATTGCGGTGGCGCTCAAGTACGACGAGGAAGAGATGTATGCTCCGGAGGTAATCGCCAAGGGCCAGCGCCTGGTTGCCGAGCGGATCAAGGAGCTTGCCCGCAAGCACCGCGTACCGCTGGTCGAGAACAAGCCCCTGGCGCGCGCGCTGTTCAAGGCCGTGGACGTGGGGCAGCAGGTGCCGGGTCACCTTTACGAGGCCGTCGCCGAGGTCCTGGCGCTGGTCTGGGGACTCAACGAGGAGCGCCGCAGCGGCGCGGCCTGACCAGGGAGTGAGGTAGCAGCGAGATGCCCGAAGGTGCGATGAACCCCCGCAGAGCTCTGGGAGCCCTCTTCCAGAATCGCGATGCGCTGATGATCTTCGTGGGGCTGATGGCCGTGTTCGTCCCGCTGATCATCCCGTTGCCGACCTTCATCATGGACATGCTGATCATCTGCAATATCACCGGGGCGGTGCTGATCCTCATGTCCACGGTGTACATGGCCGATCCTCTGCAGCTTTCCAGCTTCCCGTCGCTGATGCTGGTGCTGACCTTCTTCCGGCTGGGCCTCAACGTGGCCACCACCCGGCTGATTCTCGGTTCGGCGGCACAGAGCACCGGTAAGGCCGGCCAGATGGTCCAGGCCTTCGGCGAGATCGTGGCCGGCGGCAACGTGGTGGTCGGCGCGGTGATATTCCTGATCCTGGTGATCATCCAGTTCGTGGTCATCACCAAGGGCTCGACGCGCATCAGTGAAGTCGCGGCGCGCTTCACCCTGGACGCCATGCCCGGCAAGCAGATGTCGATCGACGCCGATCTCAATGCCGGGCTCATCGACGAGAACGAGGCGCGCACCCGCCGCGAGAAGATCACCCGCGAGGCCGACTTCTACGGTGCCATGGACGGTGCCTCCAAGTGGGTTCGCGGGGACGCCATCGCCGGCCTGATCATCACGCTGGTCAACATCCTCGGCGGATTCGTAATCGGCATGCTGATGCACGGCATGAGCTGGAGCGAGGCGCTGGCGCTGTACTCCAAGCTGACCATCGGTGACGGCCTGGTGAGCCAGGTGCCGGCTCTGATCCTGGCGGTCAGCTCGGGCCTGGTCGTCACGCGGAGCTCGTCGGACCTGAACCTCGGAGGCGAGGTCATCGGCCAGCTCTTCAACCGGCCGAAGGCGCTGGCCACCGCTGCGGCGATCCTCGGCGTGCTGGGCATGGTGGTCTTCCCCACCATGCGCACCGTGCCGATGGCCCTGCTGCTGGGTTTCATTGCCTACCAGGTCCAGAAGGCCCGGGTCCAGAAGGTGCAGGAGGTGCAGAAGGCCGAGGAGGACCGCCGCCGCGCCGAGGTCAAGCCCGAGCGCGTCGAGGGCCTGCTGCGGGTCGACCCCATGGAGCTGGAGGTCGGTTACGGCCTGATCCCGCTGGTGGACCCGCAGCAGGGCGGGGAACTGCTCGAGCGCGTGACCATGATCCGCCGCCAGGTGGCCATGGACATGGGTCTGGTGGTCCCGCCGATCCGCATCCGAGACAACATGCAGCTGGATCCCAGCGAGTACTGCGTCAAGATCCGCGGCGCCGAGATCGCCCGCGGCCGCGTCGAGGCCGGCAGACTGCTGGCCATGGACAGCGGCGTGGCCACCGGCAGGATCGAGGGCATAGAAACCACCGAGCCGGCCTTCGGCCTGCCGGCGGTATGGATCACCAAGAGCCAGAAGGACCGCGCGGCGAGCATGGGTTACACCGTGGTGGATTCCGAGAGCGTGGTGGCCACCCACCTCACGGAAGTCATCAAGAGCCACGCCGCCGAGATTCTCACCCGCGAGCAGGTCACCGGGTTGCTTGACAACCTCAAGGAGAGCGCTCCCAACCTGGTCGACGAGGTCCATCCCAAGCTGCTCAGCGCCGGCGAGATCCAGAAGGTGCTGCAGAACCTGCTCCGTGAGCGGGTCTCGATCCGCAACCTCGAGGCGGTGCTGGAGGCCCTCGGCGACTGCGCGGCGCGCAGCAAGGACGCCGAGATCCTCACCGAGTATGCGCGCAACGCGGTGGGGCGGGTGATCTGCAACTCGCTTGCCGCCGCCGACGGCAAGCTGCACGTGGTGACCATGGACCCGCGACTGGAAGAGGCCATCGACCGCGCGGTGCAGCGCACCGACTCGGGGTCCTACCTCACGCTGCCGCCGGCGGACATCCGCAAGGTGGTCGAGGCCGTGAGCGCGCAGGTCGAAAAACTCGCCGCCGCGGGTCACGGCGGAGTGGTGCTCTGCAGCCCGCAGGTGCGCGCGCACGTCAGGCGCATGACCGAGGCGGACCTGCCGAGCCTGTCGGTGATTTCGTACAACGAACTGGTGCCCGAGGTTCAGGTGGAGAGCCTCGGAATGGTGACGGTCGAGGGGGTCGCCGCCGCTCAGGGAGCGGGGGCGTAGACCGAAGGAACCGTTGACCGAAAGGTGAGGGGCGATGGAGGCGAAGGAGCTGATCTTCAGAGGGCGCACGGTCGCTGAGGCCCGGGCCAGGATGCACGAAGCCCTGGGCAACGATCCGGACCGCATCGAGCTGGTGCGCAGCCGGCAGCTTCGACAGGGAGGCTTCCTGGGCATCGGCGGCACGCTGATCTGGGAGCTGGTGGCCCGCCCGGTCGCGCCGCGCGTGATCTCGCAGAAGGCCAAGCGGGGCAGGGCTCCGCGCAGGCCGCGCCACTTCCTGGCGCGGGCCTACTCCCGGGGTTCGGGCCGGGAGGCTGTTGAGCCGGTGGGCGAATCCCATGCGGAGGCCCCGGGCACCGGCAGCGTGGAGGTCAGCGCCCTGCGCTCCGAGATTGTCGCCATGCGCAGCCAGATGGCGGAGGTCTGCAGGCGCCTCAGCGCCCGCGGCCGTCCCGACGTCTGTCCCGAGCTGCTGGACGTCTACGTGCACCTGGTCGAAAACGAGGTCGCCGAAGGCCTGGCCAAGAGCCTGGTCGAACGCGTGCAGAAGGATCTCGCCGGAGCCGCCGGCGGGGACCGCCAGCAGGTCATGAACCACCTGCTCAAGCTCATGGCCGAGGTAATCTCCACCAGCGGGCCGATCCGGATGCGCAGGGATCGGGCCACAACGGTCGCGCTGATCGGTCCCACCGGCGTGGGCAAGACCACCACGGTCGCGAAACTTGCCGCCAGGTTCGCGTTGCTGGAAGGCAAGAGCGTCGCGCTGGTGACCACCGACACCTATCGCCTTGCGGCGGTGGACCAGCTCTACCGCTACGGCGAGCTGATGCGGCTGCCGGTGCGCGAGGTCTCCAGTCCCACCAAGGTCCGCGCGGTGCTCGACGAGCTCAGCGAAATGGACCTGGTGCTGGTGGACACCGCGGGTCGAAGCCAGCACGACGACCTCAAGATGAACGACCTGCGCCTCTTCCTGGAGGCCGCCCGTCCGGACGAAACCCACCTGGTGCTCAGCAGCACATCGAGTTACCGCAATCTCACCGCGGCGGTCGAGAAGTTCTCGCAGTTCGATCTCGACCGCGTTCTGTTCACCAAGCTCGACGAGGCCGCCAGCTGCGGGCTGCTGCTCAGCGTGCTGCTGCGCCTCAACAAGTCGCTGTCCTACGTGACCACCGGGCAGAGCGTGCCCGACGACATCGAGGTCGGCGATCCGTTCAAACTGGCACGGCTGATTGTCGGCGAGTCGACCGAGACGCGCAGGCAGACCGGATTGATGGAGGGAGTCGCCTGAAATGGCTGATCAGGCAGAGAACCTGCGCAGGCTGGTACGCAGCCTCGAGAAGAGCAGCGCCTACCAGGTCGCCGCGCCGGGGCGTCCGGCACGGGTGCGCCGCTCGAGAGTGATCGCCGTCAGCGGCGGCAAGGGCGGGGTGGGCAAGAGCAACACCTCTGTGAATCTGGGCCTGGCCATGGCCGCCGCGGGCCGGAGGGTGCTGCTGGTGGACGCCGACCTGGGCCTGGCCTCGCTTGACGTCATGCTGGGGCTCGAAGCCGCTGCGTCGCTGGCCGACGTGGCGCTGGACGAGCTGCCCGCGGCCGAGGCGCTGGTGCGCGTGGCCGGGGGGTTGGATCTCCTGCCGGGCGCCTCGGGAGTGGCCGAAATGACCAGCCTGAAGCCCATCCATCTCGACCGACTGCTGGCCGAGCTGGCGCGGCTCGAGGAGAACTACGACGTCGTCCTGGTCGACACCGCCGCAGGTGCCGGTGAAGACGTGCGTTCGTTTCTGCGTGCGGCCGACCGCGTGCTGATCGTGACCAACCCGGAGCCCACGGCGATCACCGATGCCTACGCGCTGGCCAAGCTGCTGACGCGGGAGGGGCAGCGCGACCTGGGCGTGCTGGTGAACATGGCGCGCTCGGAGCGCGAGGGGGCCAGGGTTGCGGCGCGGCTGGCGGCGGTGGCCCGCCGCTACGCCGGCGTCGAGATCGCGCAAATGGGCGCCGTGCCTTTCGACTGGCACGTGGCCGCCGCGGTGCGCGAGCGCAAACCGGTTCTTCTGGGAAGACCGAGGTCGGCGGCCAGCGTGGCTCTGAGGCGCGCCGCGGCGGGAATCTGGCGCTGGGCGCAGATACGCCGCGACGAGGCTGCAGCGCCGACCGGGAAACGCGGCCTGGCCGGGGTGTTCCGGCGCGCGGTCGGGATGTGAGGGCTGAGCGATGCACAGGATCCTGGCGGCATTCATGGCCATTGCGGCGCTTCTGGTTCTGAGCCTCTACTGGCTCTGGCAGATCGCCACCGGGCGGCCGGCGCTGGACATGTGGTCCTTCAGCCTCCGCGCGTTCGTGACCATGGGCGTCACCTACGTGCTGGGCTGGTTCGTCGGCCGGTTGGGGGTCTCGGTCATTTCCGAGGCCTGGCAGGAGGCGCTGGCCCGCAGGCGCGACCGGGCGATGGCAAAGGCAATAGCGGCAGAGGAGAGCGGCCTCGGCGGGGAGGCGTCCGGCGAGGCCGAATCACGCGAGGGGGCGTGAAGAGAACGGGGTGAAGGGGCTCCAGGGGGGGACTGGAGGTACGGACGGTGCTGGCAACGAAGAGAAAGAAGGCGAAGGAAATCAACAGGCTGTGGCTCCAGTTCGTCAGGAAGCGGGACACCGCGACGCGCAACACGCTGGTGGAACACTACCTGCCGCTGGTCCGCTATCACGCGGAACGCATCAAGACCAGCAGCAACCTGCCCAGCGTTGTGGACATCAACGACCTGATCAGCGCGGGCATAGTCGGCTTGATCGAGGCGATCGGGAAGTTCGATCCCGGCCGCAACATCAAGTTCGAAACGTTCTGCGCGCAGCGCGTGCGGGGATCGATGTTCGATTACCTGCGGCGTTGTGACTGGGTGCCCCGCCAGATTCGCAGCAAGGCCCACAAACTGGCCGCTCGCCGGAGCACGCTGGCCTCGCGCCTCGAGCGCCCGCCGACCGAGAGCGAAATGGCCGAGGAACTCGGCATGAAGCTGGACGACTACCGCTCGCTGGCCGAGAGCCTCTGCATCAAGGACCAGGTGTCGATCGAGGGCTACCAGGTGGACTCCTCCAAGTACGACTGCACCCTGCAGATGGAGATGGCCGCCGACAAGAGCACCCGCCACCCACTTGGCAAGCTCCAGCGCCTGGAGCTCAGGCAGGCCGCCGAGCGCGGACTCTCCGATAAGGAGAAGACCGTGCTGATCATGTACTACTACGACCAGCTGACCATGAAGGAGATCGGCGGGGTGCTGGGCATCTCCGAGAGCCGAGTCTGCCAGATCCACAGCCAGCTGCTCAAGTTTCTGCGCCGCAAGTTCGAGGATCTCGGCCTCGACGGCCCCATCGAGGAAGAGTAACGGGGTTGACCGGAGGCCGGTGGTGTCGGTTAACTTCTTAAGTCGGCTTGAGATGCGCCGATATGGTTAGTGGAAGCGGCGGATGGCGCCGTTCGGGATGCCGGCCGGGAGCGGTGCTCAGGCGCGCCCCCGGGAGGTGCGAGAGATGCAGATCAGCAACATACAGGAGAACCTGGCCAAGACCGAACTGGTCCAGAGACTCCAGCAGATCATGCAGGACGCCGCCCGCGCAGCCCAGGCCCAGCACACCCAGGAAAACGAGGAGCGCAGTCGCGTCGCCCAGGAGCAGGTCGCCGAGAGCGAGGAGAGCGAGAACGAAGCCATCCGCGAGGACGGCGGCGGATCGCAGGAAGAAGCCCAATCCGGCAGGCGCCGAAGGAAGAAGGACGACGAGGAGTCCGGGGCGGGTGAGGAGCACCAGCGGGGTCGCCACCCGCCCAGCAGCGAAGGCCGGATCATCGACGTCACGATATAGATAGCCACACGAGTTTGCTCGTAACCTGAAATAGCAGAAGAGCGCCGGAGAGTTACCTCAGATACACGCTGTTACTGTATCGTGACGCCAGGCTTTTCCCAAGGACGCCCGGTTCCGCCAAGATGACTTGCGTAAGCTCCATAATATGGTGCGATAAATGCAATTTTGAAGCTTCTGCCCGACGTGCACAGCATTTGCTAGTAGATGTGTGCCATGACTTTCAGACACGACGAGGAGGGATTTGACATGGGGACGGGAAACAGGGGTTTCTCGCTGCTCGAGGTCATGATCGCGACGGCCATCGCCGGGATCATGTGCGTGGGAACGCTTACGCTCATGGTCCAGGTCGACAATAACAACCGCCGCATCTACGACCGCACCATCTCGTATCGAGCCACGCACCAGGCGATGGAGGTGCTGCTCGCCGAGGACCTCGACAGTATGCTGCTGCAGGACGGCAACAGTTTCGTCGTCACCGAGTGCGTTTACGGTCCGCAGATGGGTAACATCTCAATCACCGACCTAGGCTGGGGCGGGGCCAACCAGGCCTTCCTGGTCCAGCTCACGGTTCCCTCCTACGGCGTGACGCTCAGCGCCGTCAGGACCAGGACTTAGAGGGGGGTGTGAGATGAGATCGGCTAGCAAGAGCGCGGGCTTCACTCTCCTCGAGACGGTCATCGCTTCGGCGATCTTCGCCCTGCTCATTGCCCTGGTCATGGGCATGCTGGGAAGGGCAATAGGTTCGGCCGAGATGGACCTGGAGCAGAGCTTCATCGAGGATCAGGTCCAGAATGCGGTCGACGATATCATACAGGACCTCAAGGAAACCGACCCCAGCATGGTCAATTTCTACCAGTTCGACGAGGACGGCCGGACGCAGACCGCGATTACCTTCCCCTCGGCGCGCGACACCAACGGGACCTTCATCTTCAAGGTGGGCGGCGAGGTCCAGAACGAACCGGTGTGGCAGTCGATCCGCGTGTACTGCTACGTGCAGGTTGCGGGCCAGGACGGCGGGTGGATCTACCGTTACGAGGACTTCAGTGCCCGCGGCTACACCAATCCCATTACCGTGACCAACGTGACCGCCACGACCATAACGGTATCGGACGGGACCACCTTCAACCGCCAGGGTCCTTTGGGTGCCAACCAGTCGCTGCTGCGGCTGCCCGGCCGGTTCGTGCAGCTGGTCGCCGAGGTCCCGGTCGACGACGGCGAGGTCGGCTGGGAAGAGGACCCCGACCTGATCGAGGACGTGATCGTCGACAAGCAGGTGCGACCGCTGCGTATGACGATTCGCAGCGAGGTGGCGCACAAGTATCCGGGACTGGCCGGCGGTTCCGTGATTACCACGCTTACCAACGAAGTTCTCAGCCGGAATCGTAACTGAGCACGGCGAGGAGGTGTCCGATGTTCGCAAAGGATAACGATACCCGGAAGAAGAAGGGCACGGCGCTGATCATCGTGATGTCGCTGTTGATGATCTTCACCACGCTGGCCGGAACCGTGCTCATCCTGCACTCGCGCCGCGACAAGTCGGAGTTCAAGTCGGCCGAGCGCCTTGCACGGATGTACGCCGTCGAGGCGGGCCTCGAGCGCCTGCGCCAGGAGGTTACGGCTAACGGCGGGTGGCTCGGACTCAACGTCGGAAGGGCCAAGGCGCAGTGGAGCGACGGCAGCGACGAGTTCACGGTCGGCGCCTACACCGTGGTGATGACCATCCAGGCCGAGGCCGACCAGTGGTACCTGGCGACGTCGACGGCGACTGACGCCGCCGGCAACACCACGTCGATCACCATGACCGCCAAGGGCAGTACCAGCTTCGCCGACTACGCCCGATTCGTGAGCGCGTATGACCTGAACATCGGCAGCTACGCGAGTTACGGCGGCAAGGTGCACTCCAACGAGGACATCGGCATCCAGGGCAAGTACGTCACCTTCTTCGGCGATGTGACTGCGCACAAGAGCATCTGGTACAGCAGCACCACCAACAAGAACACCTGCACCTTCTACAAGTCGGCGACGCCTGGAGTACCCGAGATCGACCTGCCGGAAGCGGCGGAGCTGAAGGCCATTTCTCAGACGGCGCCGCTCGGCTCCACTCTTTACGACTGGGACGACACCGACTATAAGAACGCCTTCAAGGCGGCCACCGGTTCGTTCCCGGGCAGCGACCTGGAGGTGGATATCACCTTCAAGCAGGACAAGATGGATGTGATCCACAAGAGCAACGGCAAGACCTGGACCGAGTCGAACGTGGACGTACCCCACCAGAAAGCGATCTACAGCCCGGGGAACGTGACCGTGCGCGGGAACATCAGCCGGCGCCTGTCGGTCCTGACGCCCAAGAAGATCTACGTCGACGGTCCGGTGCGCTACGTCGACGATGCCGGTCAGGGCCAGTGGGAGCTGCGCAAGAAGAGCGACAACAGCCTTGCCGGCTGGAGCGCGGCCAACAACAGCTGGACGCCGACCAGCAGTTGGAAGGACAACTACAAGTACGTCGAGGCTGCGGACTGGGATACGCGCAAGCCGTCACTCGCCGGGGAGAAGTTCAACCCTTCGCTGGGGCTGGTCGCCGGGAGCACCATCTACGTGGAGGGAGGCAACACCAACCGCGAGATCAACGCGGCGATGTTCACATCCGGTGACGTTATCCGGCCCAACGTCAGCAGCGACAAGAAGAACCTCTGGATCTGGGGCTCGATCATCACTACGGGGACGAACCCTCTCTCGAGCAGATTCATCTACCGGATGTACGCCTACGATCCGCACCTGATGAGCGACCCGCCTCCGGGGTTCCCGGGCGGTGACGGTGCGAAGTTCCGCAACTGGCACATCTCGAACAACACGGAGGTTGGTCTATGACGCCGATGATGTCCCGGCCGCTCCCCAAGGCGCTGGTCAAGAAGCGCCAGGAGGATAAGCGGCCCCGAAAGCAGCAGAAGAAGAAGAGCGAGCTCTTCACCATGGCGATGATGGGCACGGCCGTGCTGGTGGGATCCGTGGGTGCGATTTTGCTCTACGCGGCTTTCAGTACTTCGGTCCAGACCAAGCCCAAGAAGCCCTTTAAGGACAAGGAGGAAGAGATCGCGGCGATGCTGGAGCAGGGCAACAGCTGGTACGAGAACGAGAAGCTCACCCGGCTCAAGCGAGCCAGGGAGATGCTCGACGAGGCCTACGCCAAGGGCGGCAAGGCCGGGCGCGTGCGCCAGCGCACCAGCCTGATGGTCATCAACCTGCGCACGCTGATCCGCCCCGACAAGGACAAGAAGACCGAGGACGGCAAGCCGGTCGCCGACGTCGAGTCCGGTGGCATAGGCAACAAGCGCAAGGCCGCTCAGCCCCGACCCACGGACAGCAAGGGCAAGCTGCTGCCCGGCGAACTCGCACCGGGAGACGAGGTATCGGCGGGAGACGTTTTCGAATAGCGCACGTGGAACCCGGCAAATAGCGCGCGGGCCAATGGCCCGCGCGCTTGACTTGGTGGTTGCTGCTTCAGGCTCCCAGCGCCCGCCGGGCGATCAGGTAGCAGAGCTTGGCTGCCAGGAAGTCAGGCGCGTGGTTCCCGGCCTGCGGCGCGAGCTCGACGACGTCGGCAGCCTTGACCTCGGCGCAGCGCGCAACGCGCTCTATCAAGGAAACCGCGTGGTGCCAGAGCAGCCCCCCGGGTTCGGGAGTGCCCGTGGCCGGCATTATCGAGCTGTCGAGGCCGTCGAGGTCGAACGTGAGGTAGACGTCTCGTCCTGCGACCAGCCTCTCGACTTCGTCCAGCCAGCCGGAATCGCGATCGGCAACGACGTCCGCGGCCCAGAACGTCCGGATGCGCTTCTCGTTGGCGCGGCGGAAGGCGTCGCCTTCCGTGGAGATGTTACGGATGCCCACCTGGACCAGCTGTGCGCTGCCGTCGGGTTCGAGGTGTTCCAGGGCGCGGCGCGCGGCGCAGGCGTGGCTGAGGCTCGTGCCTTCCCAGGAGTCGCGCAGGTCGGCGTGGGCGTCGACGTGAACGATGCACAGGTCCTTCCACGCCCTGGCGGCGGCCCCGACCAGTCCTGCCGTAATCGAGTGCTCGCCGCCAAGCGATAGGACGAACTTGCCGCTCTCGTAGAGAGGGGAAGCTGCCCTCGTGATCTCGGGAATCGCGCTTTCGTGACTCGTCGACTCAGGTGAGAACGGGGCGAGAGTGTGAAAGCCCAGCTCTGGTCCGGCCTCGGTTCGCGTCAGGTGATCGTAAAGCTCGACTTGCGTGCTGGCTTCGAGAATCGCCCGCGGGCCGAAACGCGTGCCCTGGCCGTAGCTGGTGGTCGCCTCGTAGGGGACGGGCAGGACCAGGACGCTCGAATCCTCCAGCGCGCTCTGGTCCGGAGGCAGCCCCAGGAAGTTGGGGCTCAGTTCCAGCGGCCTCTCGGGCATCGCCTGCCTTCCGGCGCTACCTGGCGCCTTCGATTACCGACTTCACGCGGGCCAGATGCTTCTGGAGGGCCTCGGGTGTCTTGGCCTCCAGGCACAGGCGCAGCAGCGGCTCGGTGTTGCTCTTGCGCACGTTGAAGTGCCAGTCGGCGTATTTCACGCTGATGCCGTCGAGGTAGTAGATCTGGCCGTCGGAGAACTCGGTCGCGATTTTCGCGATGGCCCCGTCCTTGTCCTCGACCTCGAAGTTGATCTCGCCGCTGGCGTGATAGCGGCGCAGCGGGGCGACAAGTTCGCTGAAGGGTTTGCCCGCGTCGGAGAGCAGGCTCCAGAGCACGAAGAAGGCGATCTCGCCTGAGTCGCAGCACCAGTTGTCACGGAAGTAGTAGTGGCCGCTGAGCTCGCCGCCGAAGACCGCGCCCTTCTCGCGCATCACGGCCTTGATGAATGAGTGGCCCACGCGGCTCTCGATGGGGGCGCCGCCGGCGGCCTCGATCTCTTCAGGGACGGCCCAGCTGCTGCGCAGGTCGTAGACCACCGCGCTCCCCGAGCGCTCGTTGCGCAGCATCCAGGGGGCCAGCAAAGCGGTAACCAGGTCCGAGGAGACGATCTCGCCCCGCTCGTCGACGTACATGGCGCGGTCGCCGTCGCCGTCGAAGGCCACGCCGAGGTCGCAGCCCTCGTTGCGGACCGCCTCCTGCAGCCACTTCATGTTCTCGGCCTTGAGCGGGTTGGGCTCGTGGTTGGGGAAGTTGCCGTCAGGCTCGAAAAAGAGCGGTACGAGCTCCAGGGGCAGCCCTTCCGTGTATTTCGTGAAGTGCGGTCCCACAGCGCCGTTGGCGGTGTCCACGGCGATCTTCATGGGCTTCAGGTCACCGGCGAACGAGCGCAGGTGCGCCGCGTAGGCCGAGGAGATGTCCCTGCGCGTGACCTTGCCGGGCTCGGGAGCGTCTTGGGGCAGGGGGCCCTCGAAGACCAGCTTTTCCATTTCCTTCAAGCCGGTCTCGCCGCTCACCGGACGGCCCTCGGCACGGCTGAACTTGAAGCCGTTGTACTCCGGCGGATTATGGCTGGCGGTGACCATCGCCGCTCCGTCGGTTCCCAGCGACCCCACTGCGAAGTAGTTCATCGGCGTTGTGCAGGGGCCGATGTCGATGACGTCGCAGCCGGCGGCTGTGGCGCCGCTGGCGAAAGCGGCGGAGATCTCAGGTCCGGTGACCCGCGCGTCGCGGCCGATGACCATGGTCCGGGCCTTGAGCACCGCGACCGCGGCTCGGCCGATCCTGGCGGCGATCTCTTCGTTCAGCTCCGAGGGCACGATCCCCCGGACGTCGTAAGCCTTGAAAAGCGGCATTGGTGACTCCTTCAATGGATGGTCCGAACGCCGAGATTCTAAGCTCGGCGGGGAATCAGTCAAAGAGAAAGGGCGTAAGGGCAGTGAGCGGATGTCAATTGCCGGCGGCCAGTGACAGGAACCCAGTGAACACCGACTGCTGACCGGCGACTGACGACCGCTGACCAATCAGCACAGGCAAGTGACCGGGGACAAGAGCTCTCTAGTTCCCGGCAAGCAGCCTCTTGAGCGTGTCTATCGTGTGCTGGAAGGCCCTGATGATGTGCATGGGGTCCTTGACCGGCAGGGCCACCACCGCGTCCTCCGGCTGTCCCTGGCGGTTGCGGATCTGAATCCACTCGCCGACTTCCCTGTCGGGGTTCGGAAATGTGTTGAACGTGTACTCGTGGAACCTGGCGAACCAGTCCAGGGTCCAGGCCTCGCCGGTGAGCTCGTAGGCCAGCAGCAGGGCGTAGAGCGCTTCGGAGTGCGGCCACCACAGCTTCTTGTCCCAGAGGTTGCGCAGCTTGTGGACCATGACCGCGTCTTCGATTTCCGGGGGCACGTTACCGGTGGGCTGGTAGCCCGTGTCGCGGTCCACGAACTGCGGTACGCCGCCGGCGACCTCGTGATCCCAGGCCTTCTCGCAGGTGGCCCGGGTGACCTCGGCGGCACGGGCAACAACGTCCTCGTCGCCGAGGTCCCGGGCGAGCTGCATGATGAACCACATGTCCTCGATGGTGTGACCGGGGTTGCAGTAACGGCCCAGCAACGTGTCGACCGGCTTGCAGTCCTCGCCGAGCATCTCCAGGACAAGACCGTCGGGCTGGACGAAGATCTCCATCACCTCGTTCATTGCCTGGCGGGCCCTGTCGCGCGCCGCGGTGGCCATCGCGGTGTCGCCGAAACGGTCTGCCGCCCCGGCCAGGCTCCTGCCTGCCTCGATGCGCTCCATGCGGCTGTCGTGCGTGACGTAGCCGGCGGGAACCGGATAGGGGTAGTCGAGGCGGGCGGTGCCGTTCTCCAGGCGGCGGTCCCAGCTGAGGTAGAGGTCCCTGGCCCACCGGTAGGCCGCCTCCTCGCCCGAGACCCGGGCGTATTCGCCCACGCCGTAGAGAGCGAAACAGTCGGCGGAGATACTGTAGTCGTAGACCTCGCCGTCGCGCCTCTCGCGCTCGGAGCCGTCTTCGCCGATCATGATTGGCCTGCCGTCTCTGGAGAGGACAAAGGCGCAGTTGCCGTTTTCAAGGCGCGCGTGGTCCATCAGGAAGTGGCTGGTGGCCCGGGAGGTCTCCAGGTAGGCCGCGCGGACGTCCTCGCCGAGTTCGCCCTCGGTGCGGGCGTACAGCTGGGCGGTGGTGTAGGCCCAGCGGCCCTGGCTCCACACGAACTTGTGCTCGTGCAACAGCCGGTCACCGCGGTTGTTGAGGCAGTTGAAGACGCCGCCGTTCTCGGTGTCGAGGCGCTTCATCCAGTAGGCCATCAGGTTGTTGTAGGTGTGGTCCCGGTAGAACTCCAGAAGTTCGGTGAAGTCGAGATTCATCAGAACCCTCCGGTCTTTCGATGCGATGCGGCGGATTCTATGCGAGGGTACGAGGAGTCACAAGTGAGGAGCGGCCTTTGCCTGAAGTGCTCGGGGTCCTTTCGTGCTCGTGATCGTGCCCGAAGGTTCTTAGCCTGTGAACAGGTGCAACCGGTGCCTCAACTCCCGATTCCGATTTGGAAGGACAAGACGGGGAGCCCCGACCAAGCGTTCCAGGCGACGCTTGAGGGCGCGCCTGAACGCCATCAGTCACATACAACTGCAAACCTGACGGGACACTATCGGACCGTGTCCAGGAGCTCTCCCAGCATATCGTCCCGGGCGCGGATCGAGGCGATGTTGGCGCTCAGCGTGACCTTGTTGACGATCTGGTCGGTGAGCTCGCGGGGCAGGCTGACGTTGGAGCCTTCCAGGAAGCCGGCGATCACCTCTCCGCGGCCGGGGGATCCTGGCTGCGCGGGGCCGGGCACGCCGCTGCTGGCCGTCGGTGAGAAAAGCCCGTCGCCGAGCGCCTGCAGGCCCCCGGGATTCGCGAAGGTGTACACCTCGACGGCGCCCAGCTGCTGGCTGCTGCCGTCCGGCATGGTCGCCGAGACCACCCCGTCGCGCGAGACGTTGACGGCCACCGCGTTGCCGGGAACCGTGAAGCCGGGCGAGAGCTGGTTGCCCTGGCCGTCGACGATCCGGCCGCCGGCGTCGAGGCCAAAGGCGCCGAAGCGCGTGAAGCGTTGGCCCTTGGGAGTCTCCACCGCGAGAAACCCGCGGCCCGAGACGGCCATATCGAGCGGCCGGCCGGTGGGCTCCAGCGATCCCTGGGAGAGGTCGCGCTGTACGGCCGAGATCTGAACGCCACCGCCGATACTGTCCTGTTGAGTGACGCGGCTGGCCTTGAAGCCGTGGGTGGAGACATTGGCAATGTTGTTGGCGGTATTTGCCTGCCGGTCAAACGCCGCACGCAGCGCCGAGACGGCTACGCTGAAATTCACCAAAATATCGCCTCCTTGCGTAAGTGACCCAGTACCAGGCTTCCTTCGCCTCTACGTCAAATATGGCTCAAAAACCCTGCCATGTCAAGGGTTTAGGGGGTTCTGGTTCTCCGGCGCCGGAAGGTTTCGCGGAAGTTGGCGCCCGGAGGCGAACTGGCGCCCATCTCCTGGCGTTAGTGAATGGTAGACCGGTGCCGGCGGGCCCGGAGACGGGTCTTGACCGGACGGGCCCGGTGGCCGGGAACCGCCCGAGCTTGGGGGGCAAGCCGGCGGTTCTCGCGGCTTGACAGCCCTCCGGAGAGTCGTAGACTGGCAGAGTGCAAGGAGATAGGACCTTGGCAGACTTCATGGGCGGAGCTGTGAAGGACAGGAAGAACATCCTCGCAGATGTCGCTGCGGGCCGAAAGGCCAAGAAGAACATATTTGATGATGTCATCGCCCGCCGCGCGGACGAGGGCAACTACCTGCGCGTTTTCATGCCGTTCTTGAAGAAGTCCTCGGAGGGTTCGCGCTACTGGTGGCTGAGGCTGGCGCTGGCCTTCCTGATGGTTCTGTTCGGGATCGGGATGGTCGCCCTGGTGAGGTTCTCAAAGCGCGTGGACGGTCCCGAGGCGGCCAGCAATCCCCGGCCGGGTGGCGGACCGAGCAGAGCGGGCGGCAGGGCGACCGGAGCCGGCAAGGCCGAAAGCGGAGCGCCCCTCGCGGATGCCGGGCCCGGAGCCGGGGCGAGCCTCGAGCGAAGCAGGACCCTCTACCGCCAGCCGCTCCCGGAGTTCACGCCCCTCAAGAAGCTGAGCGTCGAGGTCCTCGATCAGGTCTGGGACGACGATCGCCTGCTGCGCAACACCCCGTGGGTCGCACATAACATCAAGGGCGAGCACCGGGTCGTGGACCACATCTACCAGTTTCTGCGGACGCACACCGCCGAGGAGCTCAAGGCCAAGGCAGACAGGGATCTGACCCACCGCGACATGATGACCAATCCCGGGTTCTACCGCGGGAAGGTAGTCAACATGCGCGCGGTGATTCTGCGCGTTTTCAAGATCTACGGCTGGTACGATCAGGCCGACGATGACAGCGGGACCCCGAAATCGGGCGTGCTCGACACCACCATGTTGTTTGTGCGCAGCGCCGACCGTCGTGGCACGCACCTCTACGTGGTGCTGGTGGCCGAGCCTCCCAGGAACTTCCGGGAGCGCGACATCATCGAGTTCACCGGCGTGTTCATGAAGCGTTTCCCCTACCAGCGCAAGGACAACAAGTGGGAGACCCACCCGCTGCTGCTGACCATGAAGGCGCCGGCGGCGGAAGTGACGTCGAAGGATTCTCTGCACCTCACGGTGGCCATCGTGCTGGTGGTGGTCATTGCCATGATAATCCTCTACTTCGCGGTCCGCGGCGAAACCCGCGAGAGCGAGGAGAAGCGCCGGGAGCGAATCGAGCGCCGGCGCAACGGACGCAGTCGACTTCAACAGCAGTTGAATTCCCGGCGCGAAGGCGGCCCGCAAGGGGGTTCCAGCGAACGGTCGCCGGAGCTCGACCTGCCGGATGACGAAGACCGGTCCTGAGCCCGTGACTCCATGGCCCTGATCCCCGTAAGCACCGTTTCCGGCTCCTACCAGGTTCGCATCGACGGCGGGTGCCTCGATACCGTAGGCGAGGAGACCCGCAAGGCCCTGCCGCGTGTCGGGCGCGTGCTGGTCGTCAGCGACACCAACGTCTGGCCGCTCTACGGCGCACGCGTGCTGGAGTCGCTGCGCGGCGCGGGCATCCCGGCCGAAGAGTCGATAATGCCCGCCGGCGAGGAATCCAAGCGGCTGGAAACAGTAGAGGGCTTCTGCACCGCCGCTCTGGAGGCGGGGTTGGACCGCAGCAGCGCGATAGTCGCGCTGGGCGGTGGCGTGGTCGGGGACATCGCCGGGCTGGTCGCCGCGCTCTACATGCGGGGCGTGCCGCACGTTCAGCTGCCGACGACGCTGCTGGCCATGGTCGACAGCTCGGTCGGCGGAAAGACCGGGGTGGATCTGGCCGGCGGCAAGAACCTGGTGGGCGCCTTCCACCAACCCTCACTGGTGCTCGCCGATCCCGAGGTGCTGGCCACCCTCTCGCAGCGCGAGACGGCGGCCGGGGCCGCCGAGATCGTCAAGGCCGGCGTGCTCGGGGACGCCGGGCTCTTCGACCTCGTCGAGGCGCACAGCGACGAAGTCCTGGCGCGCGGCGGCGGGAACCTGCTCGAGGCCATCCGTCTTGCGGTGGACCTCAAGCGCGAAGTGGTCGAGGAGGACGAGCGCGAGGCCGGGCGCAGAGCGCTGCTGAACCTGGGGCACACTTTCGCCCACGCACTGGAGACCTATCTCGAGTACCGCGAACTGCTGCACGGCGAGGCCGTGTCGGTGGGCATGGTCGTCGCCGCCCGGTTGGGCACGCGAGTCGCCGGTCTGGGCTCTGCAGATGCCGGGCGCATCGAGAAGGTCCTGCGGTCGCTGGGACTCCCCGTTGAGCTCGGCGAGGCGAATCGCGAGAAGCTGCTGGAGCTGATGCGGCGCGACAAGAAGACCCGGGGCGGCAGGTTGCGCCTGATCCTGCCGGTCGAGATCGGTCGGGCCGAGGTGTTCGAGAACGTATCCGAGGAAGAGATACTGGTCTGCCTGAAGGAATGCCGGTAGCAGACATTCCCCTGTCCGGAGAACGAGACATTATGGCTGAACCGCTGATACCCGAGGGATCGCGTGCACCCGAAATCAAGGAACTGCTCGGTCTGCAGCTGACCGCCGGAGTGGGTGCGGTTACCTACAGGCGGCTTCTGAAAGTGTTTGGGTCGGTGCAGGGAATACTGGCGGCGCCGGCATCGCGCGTCGAGGAGGTCGACGGAGTCGGCCCCAAGCGGGCCAGGAGCCTGGCCTCCGGCGAGGGGCTCGAAGTCGCCGGGCGGGAGATCGAGCGGGCCGCGGAACTCGGCGTGGAGCTGATCTCCTATCTCGACGCGGGATACCCGCCGGCACTCAAGCAGATCTACGATCCGCCGCTGGTGCTCTACGTTCGCGGAAAGATCCTGCCCCGCGACGCCCTGAGCATCGCGGTGGTCGGCGCGCGCAACTGCAGCTACTACGGCAAGACCCAGGCCGGGAGTTTTTCCGGGGCGTTGGCGGAGATGGGTTTCACCATCGTCAGCGGCCTGGCCCGCGGGGTGGACACCGCCGCACACCGCGGTGCGCTGGAAGCCGGGGGGCGCACCCTGGCGGTGATGGGCCGGGGCCTGGCGGGCGTCTACCCGCCCGAAAACGCGGATCTTGCGGAGCGGATTTCCGCGAACGGTGCGCTGATCAGCGAGTTGCCCCTGGACCTGCGTCCCAGCCGCGAGACCTTCCCGCGGCGCAACCGGCTGATAAGCGGGATGTCGCTGGGGACACTGATAGTGGAGGGCTCGCGGCGCTCGGGCTCACTGATCACCGCACACTGCGCTCTGGAACAGGGCCGCGAGGTCTTCGCGCTGCCCGGCAAGGTGGACAACGTGCTGGCCGGGGGGCCCAACAGCCTGATAAAGACCGCCGGTGCCAAGCTGGTAGAGAGCCCCCGGGACGTGCTCGAAGAACTCGGGCCGGTAGCCGACGACCTGGTCGGTCTGCGGGTCGGTGACACGCGGGAGACCGGGGGCAATGGCGATTCGGGATCTGCGATGAGCGACGTGCGCTCGGCGGGGCTCAACAGCCGGGAGCGCTCGGTCTTCGAGCGGCTCAGCGTTGATCCCCAGCAGCTCGACGCGCTCATCGAGCGGTGCGGCATGCCGCCGGCCGAGGTGGCCAGCATTCTGATGGTCCTGGAGATCCGCCGTTTGGCCAGGCGCCTGCCCGGCCAGCGCTACATCAGGGCCGCCCGCTGAAGTCTCGCGCATCCCGGGGGACGAGAGGATCATGATCTACACCCTGACTCTGCACCCCGCAATCGATCGCGTGTTGGAGGTCCCGGGATTCCCGGACTCCGAAGTGATGCGCTCGGAGCTGGTGGTCATGCTGGCTGCCGGCAAGGGCTTCAACGTATCGAGGAACCTGGCGATTCTCGGCGGCGAGTCGGTTGCTGCGGGCCTGGTCGGCAGTCCCGACGCGGCCTTCTACTCCGAAAGCTTCGGAGAGCTGGGCGTCGAGACGCTTCTCGAGACCCATCCCGAGCCCACCCGTCAGAACATCACGATTCTGGCGCCGGATGCCGGACGTGAAGTGCACCTGCGCGAGAGGGGGCCGGAGGTTCCCGACGAGGTCTTCGAGGCGCTCTGCTCGCGGTTGTGTTCGCGCCTGCAGGTCGGAGACGCCCTGGCCGTTTGCGGGTCGCTTCCTGCGGGCGTGGGCACGGCCGGGCTGGAGGCGCTTCTGGATGCCGCGGCGGACGCGGGCGCGACGACGTTGCTGGACTCCAGCGGCGACGGGCTGAAGTTCTCCCCGCGGAGTTCACCCCGCACGCTCAAGGTCAACGCCGGGGAACTCGGTGAGTTCCTGGGTGAAGAGGTTGAGGGGATCGAGTCCGCAGCCACCGGAGCCGCGCGGGCCCTGGAGCTCGGGCCGGATACCGTACTGGTGACCCTGGGTGCGCGCGGAGCCCTGTGCGCCACGGGAGGTGGCGTGATCCATGCCGTGACGGCTGAGGTTGAGGTTCGAAACACGGTCGGTGCCGGGGACGCTTTCAACGCCGGCTTCCTGTGGAAGCAGGCCGCTGGTCTGGAGACCGCGCTGCGTTACGCGGTCGCCTGCGGGGCCGCCCAGGCGGGCAGCCCCCACATCGGCAGGCTCGACCCTGCGGCGGTCGAGGAACTCGCTGCGGGTGCGGGGCTTCGGGGTGTCTAGACGCCTTTTGTGCGCTACTCCCCGACGCGGTGCCGGTTATAATGCAGTCGTTGCAGGGGAGAGCCAGATGACCGGATCTGCCAGACCACTCTTTCTCGCGCTGCTGCTGACGGCATCGTTCGTGGCCCGCGGCGAGGAAAGCGGGGTCAAGCCTCGCAAGAAGAAGACCATGCCGCCGGTTCCGCGCACCGGGTCAAGCGACTCTCTTCAGTACCGGCGTGACGTGGCGCGTTACGCGGTGGCCGCGGTGGTTAAGGTTGTCGAGGCCGGCGTCGTGTTCGAGGAGAAGAACCGGCCGCAGCTTCCACAGGACCGCAACAACAGCTGGCGCATGCAGCAGTTCGGGGTGCGCGCCCAGCGCGTTCGCTGCGAGGTGACCGAGTCCATCAGGGGGCTGAAGGAGAACCAGAAGCAGATAGAGATCCTGGTTCGGCACCTCGACATCTACGGGGCCCAGCGGCGGCTGCAGAGAAAGCATCCCAAGCGCCAGATGCCGGAGCTCAAGGAGTCGATAGCCGAGGCCGCCTTATTCCCCGGCGAGAAATACCTGGTGCTGCTCGCCGTCGACGAGAACCTCGAACCCGGCGAGGGGCGCAAGGGGCCGGTCTACTCCACCATGAAGTGTCCGGTCTTCGGTGCGCCCGGCGCCCTGGTCAAGATCTACCGGGCGATGGCCAGCAGGATCCGGCTCTACAGCAATCCGCCTGTCGCCACCGGGGAGCAGCTTGCCGCGGCGAAGAAGCATCTCGGGAGTCTGGGGTCGACGGCCTACGGCACTCGCGAGCGGGCCCACCAGGAGCTGCTCAAGATCGGTCCGGCGATCATGGAGTTCATCAGGGCCGCGAAGGTCGCCAGCAAGGATCTGGAGGTCAGGCTGCGCTGCGAGAAGCTGCTCGACGACATGAAGCCTCTGCCGGGCGGCTCGCCCGAGGAGTGGGCCGGCGACTTCGTCATCGAGAAGGTCAAGGCTGAGAAGGAAGAAGACCGCGATAAGGAAGAAGATCGCGAGAAGGAAGAGGGTGATGAAGAGGATGCAGGCGCAGCCGGGCGGGCGCCCGCGAAGTAGTCCTCCCTGTTTGCCGTTGCACCTGGAAACGCCTTCATCCCTGCGTATCGCTAAAGGCTTTGTCGTCGCCGGCGACGGTCCCTGGAATCGGCGGCATTCTGCCAAATCCTGAACGGAGGAGTTGCGCGTGAATTCCCTGTTGCTGATAGCGGTTCCCTTTGTGGGTTACCTCATCGCCTACCGGCTCTACGGCGGGTTCCTGGCCCGCAGGATCTTCGCGCTGCGCCCGGGTGCCCCGGTTCCCAGCCGGGAACTGGAGGATGGCCAGGACTACGTGCCGACTCGCAAGGGAGTGATCTTCGGGCACCACTTCACCTCCATTGCCGGGACCGGTCCCATCGTGGGGCCGGCGATCGGGATCATCTGGGGCTGGTTGCCGGCGATGATCTGGGTTTTCGTTGGCTCGATCGTTATGGGCGCCGTGCACGACTTCGGGGCGCTGGTGATCTCGCTGCGCAACGAGGGCAAGAGCCTCTCAGAGATCGCTGCGAAGTACGTGAATCCCAGGGTGCGGACGATCTTCTTCCTGATAGTGTTCTTCGAGCTCTGGATCGTGATTGCCGTCTTCGGTCTGGTGATCGCCTTCCTGTTCGCCAGCTATGAACAGGCGGTGTTCCCGGTCTGGATGGAGATCCCCATCGCGCTGGTCCTGGGCTGGGCGATCTACAGGAAGAAGGCCAACGTGATCCTGGCCACGATTGTCGCCGTAGCGGCGATGTACGCCACGGTCCTGGCCGGGCACTACCTCCCGATCAGGCTGCCCCTCGCGAAGGAGTACCTGGCAGGGGCCTGGACCATCATCCTGATGATCTACGCGTACATCGCCTCGACGCTGCCGGTGACCACCCTGCTGCAGCCGCGCGACTACATCAACGCCTGGCAGCTGCTCATCGCCATGGGCCTGCTGATCCTGGGGGCGGTAGCCGGGGCCCTTTTCGGCGGCATGGAGATAGTGGCGCCCGCGGTGCAGCTTCATCCCCAAGGCGCGCCTCCCATCTGGCCGTTTCTCTTCGTGACCATTGCCTGCGGCGCGATCTCGGGCTTCCATTCGGTGGTGGCTTCGGGAACCAGCCCCAAGCAGGTTGCCAGCGAACCGGACGCGCTGTTTGTCGGTTACGGCTCGATGCTCCTGGAGGGTGCGCTGGCCGTACTTGTCATTTGCGCGGTCGGAGCGGGAATCGGGATGGGCTATTCCGTTGACGAGGCCCGTGCCAGGAAGCTTCTTCAGGGAACTCGCTGGGAAAGGGCGGATCTGGGCAGGGCCGGCCAAGACGGGAAGGTCCTGGTCAAAGGCGAGCCCGCCTGGCACGCGCACTACAGGTCGTGGGGCGCGGCCAAGGGGCTGCCCGCCAAGGTCGGTGCCGTGGTGGAGGGCTCAGCCAACATGATGGCGTCGATATTCGGGGGCAGCGAATGCTGGCGCAGGCTCTGCCTGGTATTAATGGGCGTCTTCATCGCCAGCTTCGCGGGAACCACGCTGGACACCGCCACCCGGCTGCAGCGCTACGTTGTCGCGGAGCTCGCCGCCGGCTGGAAGATCCCGGTGTTGTCCGGCAAGTACGCGGCCACCGCAGTTGCGGTGCTGACCGCGGCGGCGCTGGCGTTTGCCACCGGGATGAGCGGCAAGGGCGCGCTTGCTCTATGGCCGATGTTCGGGGCAGTCAACCAGCTGCTGGCAGCGCTGGCTCTGGTTCTGGTGACGCTCTACCTCCGGCGGCGCGGCGGCCTGAAGTTCCTGGTTTCGGCGATTCCCTGCGTCTTCATGCTGGCGATGACCCTCTGGGCCATGCTGCTCAACGAGCACGCCTATCTCTTCAGGGCCGCCGAGATGAAGCTGGGCGTTGTCCAGCGCTGGTTCCTGGTTGTGTTCAACAGCTCCGTCCTGGTACTGGCCCTGTGGATGACGGTTGAGAGTGTTCTCACCTTCTTCCGGAGAAGCGGGCAGACGGGCGAGACGGGGGAGTCAGCCCCCGACGGCGGCAGCGCCTGAGGGCACCGTTCGGCCCTCCACCGCGCGGGCCACGGCGGCCACGCGGGTTTCCCTGACATCAGCTGATCTCAGGGTTCGCGCGCACTCCTCGGCGGTGGCGCAGGTGGTCATAACGTCGTCGACCAGCAGCACCACCTTGTTTCTGAGCCTTCGGGGGCGTCGCACCTTGAAGGAATCCCGGACGTTCTCGAGGCGCGCAGCGCGAGCCAGGCCCATCTGTTGCCGGGTGGAACACGTCTTGACGAGGTTGCGGAGCTCGAGGGGGATATTCAGGCGGCGCGCCAGGTGCCGTGCGATCTCGGCAGTGGAGTCGAACCCGCGCTCGCGGCGGCGCGAGCGGTGGGCCGGGACCGGAACGATCACGTCGACTTCCGAGAACTCCAGTCCGCATCCCGGCCTGTTGAGGCTGGCGGCCAGCAACTCCGCCAGGTAGGCGGCCAGGTGCATGCACCTGGCGCGCGGCGTGTACTTGAAGGACTTGATGGTCTCGGCCAGCGGCCCCTCGTATAGGCCGGCGCACGCTGCGCGGCGGAAGACCAGGCTCTTGTTGCCGCAGTCCACGCAGTAGCGGCCACCGTTGTCTTCCTCGAAGGGTCCCAGCGGCATCGCGCAGCGCCGGCAGGCCCGGCCGCTAATAAGCGGCAGTTCGGAACGGCACTCGGCGCATAACCTTTCCCGGCAGCCGGGAGCCATGCCGGCCCCGCAGGCCGGACACACCGGTGGCCAGACCAGGTCGAGCGCTGCGCCCGATAGCGAGCGGATCCCCCGGACCACACGGTCCAGAGCGCGTTCAGGCATCGGTCCTTCCGATTGCAGTGCGGTTCACCCTGTAGATGAAGGCCAGCACCTCGGCAATGGCCTCGTAGAGCTCGTCGGGAATCTCTGCGCCGACGTCGAGGCGGGCCAGAACCTCCGCGAGATCGGCGTCCTCGCGCACCGGGATCTTTCTTTCCCTGGCCACTTCCAGGATGAACTCGGCGATGCGCCCGTAGCCCCTGGCGACCACTTCCGGCGCGCGGCCCTTGCCGGGCTCGTAGCCCAGTGCCACTGCAACCTGGCGCGGGACCTTGCCGCGGGGGCGGAGCCAGTTGGGAAGCTTCCCGTAGTCTAGGCCCATATGTCGAGCCCCCCGGGATCAGCGGCGTCCGGCCAGAGTTCGGGCGCCAGCGCCGGACCATCCGGCGGCCTGGCTTCGGCCGTCGCGGTTGCCCTGAAGCCGCGGGCCTCGAGACGCTCTTCGAGCGCAGGGATCTCGCTCGCGACCAGGTCCCGCCGCGCCGCGTCCGGAAGCTCGAGCCGCACGGCGAGATCCTCGCCGCTGAGCAGCAGCTCGCTCCAGACCTCTCCCAGTCCGGAGAGCTCCAGATCCAGCACCGCTCGCAGCGGGCCTCCGGCCTTGCCGGAGCCGCCGGCGCCGCCGGCGCCGCCGGCGCCTGCTCGGGTACCGGCGGCTCCGCCGCCGTCGCGCTTGAGCATTACTCGCAGGCGCGCGGTGCCGCCTTCACCTGCGTCAAAGGTCGGGACTTCCGCGTAACTGAACGAAGCTCCAGGCTGGGAGGTTGCCAGGCTGGCGGCCCTGCCGGCCTGCAGGCGCAGCGCGGCGTCCTGCAGGGCGCGATGAGCCCGACCGAGGTTGCGCAACTGAGGAGACGAGTCGATGAGCGCACGCTCGCGGGCGTGCAGGAGTTGACCCAACTCGGCGCGCGCGGGAGCCTCGAGGCGCTCGAGCTCCGCCTGCACTTCGGGGGGCAGAGCGGGGCGATCGGGACCCTCGGGCCGCGGCCGGGAGAACTCGAGGGCTGCGAGCAATCGCTCTACCAGCGCTGAGGTCGTCTCGCGTGGCGCCGCGGATTCGATGGCCTGCTCGATGTTCGAAGGGGCTTCTGCCGGGGGGGCAGAAGCCGGCGGCGAAGGCAGGCGCTCGAGGGTCTCGATGAGCACGTCGAGTTTTGCGGCTTCCGGCAGCGACGAGAGAATGGCGTTTGCCCGGGCTTCGAGGAGCGCTATCAGTTGCTCGATCCTGGCAGGAGTCGCCTGGACCAGTTCTCGAAGCTCAACTGGGAGATTGTCCGGCGCAGTGGCAGGCAGCGCGGGCGGGCTCTCGTGCGGGGGCTGCGCCGGGGTCAACTGCTGCGGCGCGGGTGGTTCAGCCGGCTCAGATTCGGACGCTCCTGGCAGAAACAGGACCAGCGAACGCAACAGATCCAGAACCTCGCGCGAGACCGCCGCTCCGGCGGCAGGTTGAGGAGCCTCTGCCGCCTCGCCCGTCGGGGCGGGAGAAGAGGTGGCCGGAGCTCGAGATTCGGGGGCGGCAGTGGATCGTGGCACAGAGGTCCCCCGGGACGGGTGGGCCGAGTCGGGCGCGACTTCGCGCCCGGGCGAGACTATCGGTTCAACTGGCTGAAGCGGTCGGGCCTGAGCCTGTCGGGCATCTCCGGCGGGCGGTACCGGATGACTTGTCTGATCCGTTTCAGGCGCGGCACGAGGGGCAGCCTGCCCGGCAGCAGCGTTCGACTCGGGCGCGGGCCTCTCCGCGGTCTGCATCGGCCGGGCCGGCGGTCCTGCTCCGGGTTTGCCCCTGGTCGAGGGCTGCGCATCGCCAGATTCGGAAGGTCCTTTCTGGCGGGAGGGTGCTTCGGTCAGGAGCCGGCGCACCTCCCTGACTATCTCTCCGAGGGGGGCGCTTCTGGAGAGCAGCGCCTGGGCCTCGACCTGGATCGTTCTCGCAGCGGCATCGGCGGGTGGCGCGGTCTGCTGCCCGGCGGGCGCGGGAGCATGCGCCGGCGACCGGGGCGCGGCGGACCCCTGCGGTGCCGAGGGCGCCTTCGCGGTTCCGTTCCCGGGAGCAGCGGGTTGAGCTGTCGCGGTACCTGCGGGAGAGGATCCGGATCCGGACGAGCGCACAATGTCCAGCAGGAGCCTGCTGCCGGCCTCTCGGGCGGCGAGGCTGAGCTGGTCGCCGGACGAGAGCACCAAACGGCTTTCGACCGTCACCTGAGTACCGGCGATATTGAGCAGAAACCTGCCCTGGCCGGCGGGGCGAATAACCCTCGCGGTGAGCATCTCACCGGATTTCAAACGCGTAAGCACATCTGCGGGAAGACTTGCGCCGCTCGCACTGAGCGGAGGCTCGGTTCCCCCGCCGCCGATACCCAGCGGAATATCAGCCATTTGGCCCTAAACTCCCCACTCCAAGGCCCGATGAAACATACGGGAGACTGTCTCGGGAGGACGTGTCATGGACGACATAACCTCTATCGCCGCAATGAGCACAGGCATGCACCAGGCGAGGGTGGACGCCGAGGTGGCTATTCGCACGCTGAAGATGGCCAACGCGCAGCAGACCGCGGTTCTCGACCTCATTCTCAAGACCATGGAGATGTCCGTCTCCGGCTCCGGTCAATACGTAGACGTTCGAGTCTGATTGCATCACTTGTCCCGTCCTGGACAGATGGTAGCGGCGCGACTAGTCTGGTGCAAGGTGCCCGGAGGATCGTGTCTGTGACTCCTTACCTATGTCGTCGGTTAATCTCGCCCATGGTTAAGCTCTTGGGCGCGTGGTTCCTTGGATTCCTTCTCTTCAACGGGGCTCTTGGCGCGGAGGCGATGGACGCTGACGTGCCTAAGAAGCCGCCCTGCAGTGAAGGTACCGGCGGCGAGAAGCAGGAGGACCGGGATCCGGCGCAGGACGGAGACAAGGGCGAAGGCAGGAAGAGAGACGAGGGCGAAAGCAAGGCCAAGGACAAGGACAAGGACAAGGATAAGGACAAGACCAAGGACAAGGATAGGACCAAGGAAGAGGCAAAGAAAGAGGAAGAGGCGCGCATCAAGGCGCTTGAGGCTGAGGCGGCGCGCCTGGTGAAGCGGCTTGGAGAGAGTGACGCCATCAAGCGCAAGGCGGTCGAGACGCGCCTTGCGGAAATTGGGGGCCCGGCCGTCGATGCCCTGGTGGGGGCGCTGGGCCACGAGTCCTGGTCGGTGCGCGAGGCTGCCCAGGGCGTCATCAGGAATGTCGGCAGTCCGGCGGTCCCGGCTCTCAAGCGGGCGCTGAAGAAGAAGGACCTGGAGGTTACCACCCGTGCCACGGCACTGCTCAAGGAGATCGTCGGCGAGGGTTACCTGGGTATCAGGTTGCGCTGGCTGCAGGCAGACGAGCGCGAGGTGGTGCCGGATGGCGCCGGCGCCGTGGCCAGCTCGATGGTCAAGGACGGCCCGGGAGCCAAGGCCGGCGTGGAGGTCGGGGACATCATCCACAAGGTTGACGGCAAGGTGGTCAAGGATGTCGCCGCCGTGATAGAGACCGTAAAGGCCCTTGTTCCCGGCACTAAGGTCAAGATGGTAGTCTACCGTGCCGGGAGGAAGCAGGAACTCGACGTGCTCCTGGGACGCCGGCCCCGCGAAGAGGACATCAACAAGATCGAGCGGCTCGATCGCTGAAGGACGTGCGATTGACAGAGCCCCCGTATCGAGTAGAATAGTTGTCCTTGGTTTCCAGTAGTTTGCAGCAGGGACACGAGGCAGCGAGCAAGAGGCAGGAAGAGACATGGCACACAAGGCAGGACAGGGCTCGACCAGGAACGGTCGCGACTCGAACCCCAAGTACCGCGGCATCAAGGTCGGCGACGGGAAGGTTGTCACCGCCGGGTCGATCATCATTCGCCAGTGCGGCACCAAGTTCAAGCCCGGCGTGAACGTGGGCCTGGGGCGCGACTACACGATCTTCGCGCTGAAGCCCGGCAAGGTCACGATCAAGAACCGCACAGTAAACGTTGTAGCAGCCAGCTGACCGGCTGAAAGGCCGACAAAGGGCCCGGGACCGGCATTGCCGGCCCGGGTTTCTTCGTGAATGGATACCGCACGTGCACGGGGGGACGACAGGGCTCCGGATGGAGAGTCCAGTATGAGCGCGAGTTGCCGGCCAGAGTCAGGTAAACCGCACGTTTCACCACTGCAGAGCGCTGAAGAAGTCGCGGCCGGCTTTGAAGAGCGCGTCGACGCGGTGTTCCGTGCCGAGTCCGGCAAGCCCCTGGTGCGCGCGAAGAAGCGGGAGCCGCTCGAGCGCGGGCGCGGCAACTACGTGCGTGCGTACTCATATTCGATGGTGGGGTTTGCCGCACGCTGTCTCTACCTGGGCGAGATGCTGGATGAGGCCAATGCCGCTCTGGTGGAGAATGCGCAGCACTATCTCGGCAATCCGAAGGACATCATTGACCGCGACAGCTTTCACTGGCATGCGGAGATCATCCTGCGGCTCATTGAGATGTACGGAGCTGCCGGAAGCAAACATGCCGGGCGAATTTCCAGGGAGACCGAGGCGCTCGTGCTCAAGCCGATCTGGGAATACGCGAAGAAGGTCTCGATGCTTGCCGGGGCGGAATACAAGACGTCACGGACATGGCATATCTGGCAGTCGGAGAATCATCACGTCATGATTTTCACGCTCTGCTGGCACTTTGCCAAGATCGCAAGGGGGCGGCCCGAATACCAGGCACTGAAGTATGATGACGGCGCCACGGCCGCGGAGCACTGGCGCGCCTGGAGCGACTACTTCATGGTCTATTGTCGTGAACGCGCGCGCAAGGGCATGTTCATTGAGATGATGAGCGATGGATACAACAGCACGCTGATCAAGGGCATCTACAATTTCTACGATTTCGGCGAGGCGCAGGTGCGACGTTCGGCAGGACTCCTGCTTGACCTCTACTTCGCCTACTGGGCACAGGAACAGATTGACGGAGTCCAGGGCGGGGGGCGATCGCGCGTCTATTTCTTCAATGGGCTCGAGCAGAGCCGCAAACATGGGATGGCACCGCTGGCCTGGTTCTACTTCGGCATCGGCAAGCAACCGGCTGTCAATGGCCATGATATAAGCGCCGCGCTCAGCGACTATCGGCCGCCCGCCGTGGTGGCGGATATCGCAATCGATGTGGCCGGGCGCGGTCGCTACGAGGTCCGCCAGCGACCGCTTGGACTCGGCTTCGCCGCACACATCTCAAACGAGGCGGGCGGCGTGGCCCCGTACAGAATGAAGACCGACTTCGGGGGCATTCTCCGCTACAGTTACTGCGACCCTGCTTTCATCATCGGGACCCCGATGACAAAGGCCCTGGCGTCGAGTGAGTGGGCTGCGATCAGCTCCCAGAACCGCTGGCAGGGTGTGATCTTTGCCGGGGAACACAATGCTCGGATCGTCCCTATCGTCCGACCCAAAGACAACAACGTGGCCTATAACGCCCAGTGGTCGGTGCAGAGCAAGGGCAGCCTTATTACCCAGAAGCTCAAGCATCACCGTGGTGGTGCCGAGATGATCGTCTGGATCTCCAGAGAGGGGCTGAGCGTTCCTCCGGAGGAAGACGGGGTGGTCTTTGTGGAGGCGGAGGGCGCCTACGCGGCGATTCGCGTGGTCAAGGGCGGGTTCAAATGGATGAATGAACCGTTCACAAGGGACCGCGCCATTTCTGAAAACGCGACAATGATTCTCAATGATGAATACGCACCGGTGATTCTCGAGGTCATGGCCAAGAGCGATGTAGCTGGCTTCGGGGCGTTCAAGTCAAGAGTGAAGGCGTGCGAGATCAGCATGGATGGGCCAGTGCTGACGTACAATACTATCCATGGCGACAGGCTGACCTTTGACAGCAGTACCAAAGATGTGCCCTCGATCAACGGCAAGTTGGTTGACTACGCGCCGTCAAAAGCCTTCGACAGCCCCTTCCTGTCCGGCGAGTGGAACGGCGGTGTGGTAACGATTCGCAAGGGCGAGGCGTGCCGGGTGCTCGACTTTCGCGCGTGAGGGCTCGCAATTCCTGGCAGGTCCCGAGCGGGCCTCTGTGATCGCATCATCTTGCACCTGCGCGACTTATCCGTGGCGGGGAAGCCGCTGAGCTTCTGGGGCAGCTACCTTCGCCGCATTTAGGCAATTCCGACTTGAATATTTAACACTGTTCAGTATGACGGTGTATAGTTAAGAATCGGGGCCGGAGGGCGGTTGGCCGTGAAGATCGATGCGAGCGTGGGGAGACGGATCAGGCTGCTGAGGCAGCGCGCGGGAGTCAGCCTCCGCGCTCTGGCCGAGGGGGCGGGGGTGACCCCGGCGATGGTTTCCTACGTCGAGAACGGCAAGGCCTCGCCCAGCATCGTCACCCTCGAGAAGCTGCTCGGCGCGCTGGGTACGGACGTGGCGGCGTTCTTCGGTGCCGAGCAGAACGCCTGCGGCGGGCCGGTCTACGAGCGCGAGAAGATGCGGCTGGTTTCGGACCAAGAGCGCAGCTACACGCTGGTCTTCCCGCCGGAGCAGGGCATCGGGGTCGAGGTCACCGACGAGCTGATGCAGCCCGGGCGAGCGCGGCCGGAGTTCCAGGCGCAGAATTTCGACCTGGCCGGCTACGTGCTGGCGGGGCAGTTCTCGTTCCAGATCGAATCGAAGAAGCCGCGCAGGCTGCGGCCCGGCGACGCCTTTCACGTTGCCGCCGGTGTTTCGCACCGCGGTTTCGCCTCGGGCTCGAAGCCGGCGCGGCTGATCACGTTCAAGGTGCCGGTGTCGAAGGGCAAGCGCGGCGGGAGGCGCCGGTGAGGTGCCTGACGGGACGGGCCCTTGCGGGAGAGTCCCGTGGGGAGCGGCTGCTGTGACCGGGCGCATGCGGGGCCTGATGCTGGACGCCGCCCGGCTGCCGGAGCGGCCCGGGTACTACCGGCGATTCCTGGACTTCTGCGCGCAGTGGGATGTAAATACGGTCGTCTTCCGGTTGACCGACGACCAGGGCTGCGCAATGCGCTTCGAGCGCCATCCCGAGCTGGTCACCCACCAGCACGCGCTGGAGAAACGGGAACTGGCCGGGCTGGTGGCGCACGCCGTTGATCTGGGTATCGAGATGATCCCGGAGGTCGAGTCATTTGGACACTGCCGCTACATAACCGGGGCCGACCGGCACGCAGGTCTCTCGGACAAGGCCGAGGGCGATACCGACTGGCGCGAGGGCCTGATCCCTCTGCACCCGGAGGTCCTGGGCCTGCTCGGGGACCTGTACGAGGAGGTGGCCGAGGTGTTCCCGGGGCGTTACCTCCACGGCGGGTGCGACGAGGTCACCTGGGGTGCCTCGCGCTTCTCCGCGAAGCTGCTGGAGTCGAGCACGCGTGCCCAGGTCTGGGCCGAATACCTCAACGCCCTCAACTCCCGGGCGAGGTTGCTGGGCAAGGAATTCATCGTCTGGGCCGACATGGTCCTGCGCCGGGATCCGGAGTGCCTCGAGGGGCTTGATCGCGGCGTGATCCTGCACGACTGGATCTACAAGGAGCACGACCCGGCAGCGCTTCGCGCCGTGGCGAGCCGGGCGACCGAGATGGGCTTCCGGGTAATCGGCGGCCCGGCGCTGGTCTGGGCCCGCTGGGGGCCGCGCATCGGCCGCGAACAGCTCCGCAACGTCGACGCCTTCGCGGAGGCTTACGGCGAGGCCGAGGACCAGAAGGTACTGGGGCTCATAACCACCAACTGGATCCCGGGGCGCTTCCTGCCCGGCGCCGACCTCGACGCCCAGGCATACGCGGCGGTGGCCATGTCCGAGGGCCCGGCGGCGGCGCGCGCCGGGGCCTTCGAACGCTTCACGGAACGGCACTTCGGGTCCGGGTGGAACGAGACCTGGGCCGACGTCTTTCACACGTTGTACAGCCTGGCGTTGCCCCGAAGCTCCAACGTCGCCCACTGGATGGGGCCGTTCCTGGAGGTCCCCTGGCACGACCGGGGCAGCCTGGCGGATGTCACCGGGCGGCGGCCCGGGTATTTGCACCCTTACGGACGGCTGTTGTCCCAGTTCGATGAACTGGCGGATTCGGTCAAGGCCAACCGCCGGGACTTCGAAGCCCTGCGGCTTTCCGCGAAGTACCTCGGGCACCTGGAGTGGCGAGACCGCGCGGTCGGGGTCGCCGCCGAAGAGGGGCCGGTTGCCCTGCGGCGGGCGGTGGCCGAGGTTGCCGCCCGCGACGATGCGTTACTGGGCGAGGTTCGCAGCGCGTGGGATCTCTGCCGCCCCCCGGTGAGCCTGGAGCCGGGCGAGGGCGGCAGACCGAGCGCGGACCATCTCCTCGGCGCCCTGGCCGCGGCGGCCGCCTTCTCGAGGAGGTTTTCGGAGGAACCCGGCACGCCGGGCGGCCCGGCGGGGCGAGGAACAGGGGAAGGGCAGGCGAGTGCGTAACGACGGGCTGCGGCAGACAGGAGAGGACCAGTTCGCCCTTGACGTGGAGGAGTTGAAGCGCGGGGTCCTGGAGTTCATGTCCTGCTGCGCCTGCGCCGGCGGACCGGGTCGCTATCGCTACTCACCGAGATGCGAGCTGCCCACGCTGTATGCCTCGAGCTACGCGGCGCGCGTATTCTCACTGTTCGGCGTTGCCGGCGAACTGGGCGATGCCGAGCGCTCTGCGTGGCTCGACTACCTGAACTCGCACCAGGACGAGGACGGCCTCTACCGCGATCCGGTCATCTTCGGCCAAGGCTGGTACCGTGACGACCCGCTGTGGTGCGGTCGCACCCACCTGACCGGCCACGTGCTCGGTGCGGTCACCGCGCTCGGGGGAGTGTCCCCGCGGGGAATGACCTTCCTGGACCCCTACCGGGATCCGGACAGGCTTGAACAGTGGCTCGATTCCCGGGACTGGGGCGAGCGGGTGGCCTTTACCGGCAACGAGATCTGCAACGTCGGGCGACTGCTGCAGTACGCCCGCGATTTCCACAATGACGAGGCCGCCGGCCGGGCGGTCGAGTTGATCCTCGACTGGCTGATGGACCACCGCTTCAACCCCGAGCTGGGGCTCTGGGGCGAGGGCGACGCCGGCGACCCGTTGTGGCTTTCGCGCGCCATCCAGGGTGCCTACCACTGGTGGATCCTGTACTTCTATGATCGCCGGCCGGTGCCCGCTCCGGAACGTACCATAGACTCGCTGTTGCGTTCACAGAACGAACTGGGCAGCTTCGGGTGGGGTGGGCACAACCCAGATAGCCCCAGCTGCGGCAGCGCCTGCGAGGACATCGACTCGGCGCATCCCCTGGCGCAGCTCAGCGTGGACTGCGAGTATCGCAGGCAGGAGGTCCAGGTCGCACTGCGAAGGGCTGCCGCGTGGATCGTGACCAATCGGCTGCCCGACGGCGGCTTCGCCTTCGTGCAGGGCCGGCCCTACTCCTACGGGCACGAACAGCTCTCGAACCCGGAAGGAGTGAGCGGTACGTTCCCCACCTGGTTCCGGCTGCTCTCGCTGGCACAGATCGGCAAGGCCCTGCCCGACCACCCGCTGGGCCGGTATCCCTGGCACTTCGACCGCTGCCCCGGGCCGCAACTCTGGAACGACCCGGAAGAGGAGGACCCTGAGTCGTGAGCGCAGATTCACGCCCCAACATCGTCTACATCTTCACCGACCAGCAGTCGGCGACGGCGATGAGCTGCGCCGGCAATCCGCACCTGGAAACCCCGGCGATGGACGCCCTGGTCGCGCGCGGGGTGCGCTTCGACTGTGCCTACACCTCGTTCCCGCTGTGCGTGCCGGCGCGAACCAGCATGTTCACCGGCCGCATGGCCCACGAGTCCGGGGTTTGCGACAACCATCCCGGGCGGGGTACGGGGCTTCCCTTCCCGATGCTCGGCCGGCTGATGGCCGACTCGGGGTATTCCTGTCGCTACGTGGGCAAGTGGCACATCCCGTCGGTGTCGGAAGAAGACGCGACCAGCCACGGTTTCGACCGGGTGGTCCTCGGCGGAGGCTACGGAGGCCTGGACTCGGAGAAGACCGAGGCGGCTCTGGAATTCATCAGGGAAAAGCACGACAAGCCCTTCTTCCTGACCGTTTCGTACAACAACCCGCACGACTGCTGCGAGCTTTCGCGGGGCGACGCTCTCAGGATGGGGCGGATCCCCGAGCCGCCTGCAGAGGAGGGCGGGCTGCCGCCCCTGCCCGGGAATTTCGCGGTCCCGGAGGGCGAGCCCGAATGCCTCCGTGAATTCCAGCGGAAGTATCCCAGGTATCTGATGGCGGCCGACTGGGCCGGGCGGCGCGCCCGCCGATACCTGTGGGGCTACTACCGCCTGACCGAGATGGTCGACCGTGAAATCGGTCGCGTGCTGCAGGCACTGCAGGACGCCGGCCTGGAGGAGGAGACCGCGGTCATCTTCGCCAGCGACCACGGGGACGGCGGGGGCGCCCACCGCTGGAACCAGAAGTGGTCGCTTTACGACGAGTCCGCCCGTGTGCCGCTGGTGGTGGCCGGGTCCGCGGTGGCCTGCGCGGGCAGCACCGAGGCCGCACCGGTGTCGGCAGCCCTGGACCTGATGCCCACGGTGCTGAATCTCGCGGGCGTTTCCGTTCCGCAGGGGTGTCGGGGGCGCAGCCTGTTGCCCTTGTTGCGGGGGAATCGGCTGGACCCTGCGCGGGAGTTCGTGGCCTGCGAGACCGGCCTCGGAAACCTCGAGAACGAGGCGCCCGATGATATCTGCAGGGGGCGCATGATCCGCACCGGGCGCTTCAAGTACTCCGCGTTCGAGCGCGGCACGATCCGAGAGCAACTGGTGGACATGCAGGTCGACCCGGGCGAGATGGTCAGCCTCGCCGCGGACGAGGAGCACGACGCGATTCTCGCCCGCCACCGCCGCCTCCTGCGCGACTGGTGCGCGCTGACCGGTGACGATTTCGAAGTGCCTGGCGAAACCTGATGAGCCGGATCCCGAACGCTGCGGCGGGCAGGCCGCGCCACGCCCTGGAAGGTCACGAGGACGAGGTCTACCACGACCAGCCCGTGGCGCGGCAGACCGAACCGGAATACAGCGCCTTTCTGGGTCGCTCCTGGGTGTTCAACCGGGCGACGCGCTGGCTGGAGGCGCCGGGCAACACCTTGATCTGCTTCTCGGAAGCAGGCGACCTGGCACTCACCGGGCGGGAGGCCGTCTCGGAGTGGTTCAGCGATCCGGTGAACGGGATCGCGCACGATGCCGGCGGCACGACCCTCTTCACGCGGCGATCCGGCCGCAACCGTGACTGCGCGGTGCTGCCCGGACTGCAGTTCAGCGTCGACCAGTATGGTCGCGCGACCCTGAACGTCGAGGAGGCAACCTGCACCTGGCAGCCCTGCGTACTGGTCAAGGGCCGCAGCGGCCCGCCACTGCTGGCCGGTGAGTGGCAGGATGGCCCCGGCAGCCTCGAGTTGGACATCGCCGGGGAACTGGCCGCACGCGGGTACACCGTGAGCCATCACGAGCTTCACTTCGCGATCGGCCTGTGGACCGACTCCCCCGAAGAAGAGGATTGCATCCGCTTCCGCTGGACGCTGCGCGGCCGGCCGGCGGTGGTTCCCTGTTTGCCGGTGATCCGGACCTCCGAAGAAGCCGGAGATGAAGGCGTCCCGGTCTCTGCCGTGGTTCTCGACGCCTCGGGTAAAGTGCTGGGCAGCGACCGCGTGAAGCTCGTGGCGAGTTGCGGCGCGGCGCGGATCGAACTCGTTGAGGCTGACGGACTGTGGTCCGGCAGCTTCGCGGGCATCCCCGAAGGCGAACACCGCGTGCGCCTTACGCCATCAGGCGCCGTTGAGGCCGAAAGCACGCTTGCGGTGCGGGTAACCGGTGGCGAGTTCATCGACTACGATCCGCAGGCGCGGACCATGACGCTCTTCGGGAAACCCCTCGGCCCGGTAACCGGTTCCTACCAGGGGTTGGTCCTCTTCCGGGACGCGGGCGGCGAGCAAGAGGGCATGGTCAACGGTCAGGAGGCCTTCGATGGCTGGGACCGCTCCCGTCCGCCGGGAGAGCACTGGCACTACTGGGAGGCGCTCACCGAGGCGGAACTCGACGAGCGCTTCCGGTACCTCGCCGAGAACGGCTGGGACCTCCTGCACCTCTGCCAGCACTGGGGCCTCTGGGAGAAGCTGGACGCCGGGGGGCGCATCGCGCCTCACGGCGCCGAGCAGGTTGCGCTCTATTACCGCGTTGCGGCACGGCACGGTCTGCGGGTGGTGCAGGCGCTTTCTCATTACGCCTACGGCGCACCGGCCGCCGCGGATCTGCAGGACGGCCGCGTCGAAGAGGCCGCCGGGGCCGCGCAGGGCTCCACTCTTCCCTATCGCAGCACGATCGAAGCCGGATATTCCGACCGCGACTGGATCGATTCTGGAAGTTCATTTACGGAGACCTTCCACGGCTATCTCCGTGACTACGCGCGCATGTTCCGGAGCGAAACCGCCGTCGCCTGGCTGACCGCTTCCGGCGAGGGCGACATCGCCGCCGGACCCGCTCGGGTCAACGACACCATGGAGTGTATCGCCTCGGAGGACCCCAATCACCTGTTCCTGTCCGAGCCGATCCACAGTCTGCAGGTGCTCCCCGAGAATCACGTCAAGGGTTGGTGGGCGCCGCAGTGGATTATTGAGCGCTGGAAGCGCCGGGGCGTGGAACTTGATCCTTCGGGCCAATGGAATCAACCGCTTTACGGTTCGCGACTCTACTGGATCGGCAGGGAACTGGAGCCCGACCTGGATTTGGGCATCGAGTACCGGTTGATGCGTACGGGGAGGACCTTCGTGGGGGAGGGCAGCTGGCCCTGTCCCGATCTCTACGCGCGTGTCAGCGGGATCAAGCGCAACTGGTGCGGGACCCGTGAGTATCGCACGCGGGTGCGCGATTCTCTCTACCTGGGGCTGGTGCACCGCATCCCCGCGATTCTTACCTGGGAGGAGCAGCTCACCGAGGACGAGCGCCGGGTCTTGCGTGAGGTCCGCGAAGGGGTGGACTGGTCGCAGCGCTGGCATGTGCCGCCGGTAGCGGTGCTGGTCGATGATTCCTGCGTGCGCGAGCGTCGCAACGTGCTCGCCGGGATAGAGGCGGCGTTGACCGCCACCGGGCTGGAGGCGGTCTACGTCACTCCCGGCAACCGGCCGCCCGCCGGGACTCTCGAGGTTCTCGACGCCCGCGAGGATGCTCCGCCGCTGGCGGAGTGGGTCGGCGCCCGGGAGCTTCCGCCGGCCCTGGAGCAGCGCGCGTTGCTGCGTGCTTCGGCCGGATACCGGGTCAGTTCCTGCATCTCTGATGACCAACGCACCCTGCTGGCCTACGTCTGCAACGTATCGCACTACGAGGAGATCGACCACTCGCGCTCACTCGGCGGCAGCTTCCACCGCCTGCCGGAGGAGGCAGCACTGAAGCTGGAACTCCGCGGTCTGCCGAAGACACCGCTGACTCTGGCGGTCTACGACCTGGAGCGCAGGCGGCGCTGCATTGAAAAGGAGATTCGCAGTCTCAGGGATCTGGATCTGGGCGCCACCCGTGCGGACTACTGCGTGCTGGTGCGCCCCCGCTAGAGAGGGAGCATCCCACATGCCGCTTTACGAATCACGCAGGAATGCCGAGAACCGCATCGAGATAGAGGCCGCGCACCGCGAGGCGATAACCAGCGGGCCCGGACCGGTGGTCGGGAAGATCCTGGGGCTGATAGCGGAGCGGCAGGATGCTTCCCGCCCGATGTGCATGGCCTTTGACGGCTGGTACGGGGTCGACTGGGATTCGCTGGTTTCGGTGCTGAGGGAGAGGGGATCGGCCGCCGGCCTGAATCTGGACATCCGAGCGGCGCTGGAGCTCTTTCGCCCGCGGGAGGAGATCGAGGCCTACAAGGCACCGTTCGTCGAGACCGGCGACCCGGGTTTCGGCGTGGTCAATGTCGAGGGCACCGTATCCGATCTGATGGTCAGTGAGCGCGTGGCCGCGCTGGGGAAGGAGCTGGAGACGCTCCGGGGACCCGATGCGGTGGTGGTCTACGGACCCGGCGCGGCGGCTCCCGAACTCGCGGAGAGCTACGACCTGCGCTTCTATTGTGACAAGACCCGCCAGCCGATTCTCTGGGAGATGTGGGGCGGCAAACTTGTGCCCTTCGGCCGGGAGGAACCCAAGCAAGAGTACTTCTGGAAGGAGTACTATTACTGCGACTACTATCTCCTCGAGCGCCAGAAGGACTTCCTGCTTCCGCGCATGGACTTCTGGATGGAGGCCATCAGTCACGATGGCCTCAAGATGGTGCCCCGCGAGGCCTACGACGGGATCATGCAGACGCTCGTGCAGTACCCCGTCAAGGAGGTTCCCATCTACCAGCCGGGGCCCTGGGGCGCCTACCGCTACAAGGACCTCTTCGATGTTCCCGGCCTTGAGTGCAACGCGTGGAACGAACTGGCCGGGCCGGAGTTGGGCATGCTGGTTGACGTCGGCCGTGAGGAGTTGCTCAACATGCCGGCCATGAACCTGATGCAGTATGCGGAGAAGTTCGTCGGCCGGCACATCGCCGAGACCTATCCGGGGCTCTTTCCCATGGATGTCTGGCTGGACGACGGCTACTTCCCGAAGCCGGAACCGGCCGAACGCACCAGCATGCCGATTCACAACCACCCGGACACCGACTACGTCCGGCGCCATTTCAAGGAACCCCTGGGCCGCTACGAGACCTACTACATCGCCGAGGCCTACGAGGGCGCCAACACCTGGATGGGCTACAACGATGACGCCGATCCCGAGGAGTGGGAGCGTCTCTGCCGCGAGTCGGAGAATCTCAAGGAGATACCCGATTGGAGGGACTTCGTCGCCAACTGGGACAGTAACGTCGGTGACCTCTACCTGATTCCGCCGGGCACGGCCCACGGCCACGGCGGCAACCAGATGGTGCTGGAGATGGACACCTGCCCGAGCGTCGCCGCCACCGAGTACTCGTTCTTCCTCTACGACTTCGCGCGCAATTCCTGGGACGACGAGTCCAAGACGATGACCGGCAAGCCGCTCAAGATGCATTTGGACCACGGCTTCGACAACGAGAAGTGGGTGCGCGCGTCGTGGCTCAAGGATCGTTTCCGCGCGAAGCCGAAAGTCGTGAGGTGGACGAAGGAGTACCAGTTCGACCGCTACAGTTCCGACCCGCGCATGCCCTTCGAGATCGAGCGCTACCACTTCGCGCGGCGCGCGGAGGCCGACACCGAGGGGCGCTTCATGCACGTGGTCACGCTGACCGTCGGCAGTCGCGTGAGCATCCGCTCGAAGTCGGACCCGACGCGATGCAATACCATCGAGAAATGGCAGTCCGCGCTGGTGCCGGCGTGTTTCGGGGAGTACGAGTACGTCAACGAAGAGGGCGGGGACTGCACCGTGGTGCAGATGAGATGGAAGAGAGGATAGGTGCGCCGCATCCCGAGCGCCGGCCGCGAGGTGTCCCCCGTGCGACATTGCCCCGGCGCCTTTCACGACCCCTCGCCCCGCGCCTGCATCCGCGCGTGGGGAGAGGGTAGGGTGGGGGGGATGTTCCGCACCACAACGGCCACGTGCGTCGCTCCTCGCCCCGGGCATCTCCCCCGCACGACGGCCGGGGGGAGAGGGAGCGCGCGACGGCGCGGCGCTACGTGAACGACCGCGGGGACTGTCGGAGAGAACCACGGAGAAACGCAGCATGCACGAATACGAGAAGATCCACGACTCGGACCAGATGTCCAAGCGCGAACGGGTCGTTGCGACCCTGGACCACCGTCCCGTCGACCGCGTCGCCCTGCTCGAGCAGCTCAGTTACAACCCCGGGGTCATAGCGGACTGGACCGGCAAGCCGATACGCGGCTTCGATTACGCCCTGGACGACATTTGTCTGGCAATCCGCCGTTCGCTGGACCTGGTTATGCCCCCGGTGGCGCCGCGCGGCACGGAACGGATCACCAGTCCCGACGGGTTTGTCCGACAGAACGACAACTGGACCACCTGGCGGGTGAGCCGGCCTTTCGATGATGTCGAAGGCGCTCGCCGGTGGCTCGCGGAACACACGCAGAAGATCCGGACGGCAGCCCCCCCGGACCGCGCCGAGGCGCGCGCGGCCTACCGCCGCTCCATGTGTGAAATGCAGGCCATGGTAGGCGAAACCGTGATCCTCAACTACAGCCACACCGGGTTTTGCTCCGTGTACGACTCGATGGGCCTGGAGATATTCTCCTTCTTCCAGGCCGACTACCCCGAGGTGCTGGCCGAGCACATGGAGATCTCCACCGCCCGTGAGGTGTCCCGGATCCGCGCCGTGGCCGACGCGGAGCTCTCGCCGGTGATCCTGGTCGCCGAGGATTTCTGCAGCACACAGGGCCCGCTCTTCAGCCCGGAGTTCCTGAGAGAGTTCCACTACCCCTACGTCAAGAGGGTGGCCGATGCCTGGCACGAGCACGGCGTCCATGTGATCTACCACAGCGACGGCAACTACCGCAAGGGCCTTCCCGACCTGGTCGCCTGCGGCGTCGACGGGTTCTACTGCCTGGAGCCCAATTGCGGCATGGACATCGTGACTCTGAAGAACGAGCGGCCGGACAGGGTCTGGGCCGGCGGCGTCGATGGGGTCGACCTGATGGAACGAGGCACGCCGCCGCAAATCACCGCCGAAGTGCGCCGGCACATACGCGAGACCCGCGCGTGTGAGACCGGGGGGATGTTCGTGGCGTCGTCCAGCGAGATCAACCCGATGATCCCGCCGGTGAACTTCCGCGCGATGGTGGAGGCCGTGGCCCCATGTTCGTCGATGCGGCGAAGGGCGATGTTCCAGGACCGCCATGGCGTGCCGAATCGTCGGTCAGGCGCGGATGTCCCGGACGTTGAACCGGAGGAAAGGCAATGACCAGCAAAGAGCGTGTCCACGCTGTACTCGAGGGCCGGTCGGTCGACCGCTTCCCCGTGACGGCCATCTACAACCAGCTCGTCTACGACGACCACTTCGCCGAACTCACCGGCGAGCCGGCCTGGCGGCTTCAGGCATGGAAGCACGCCGACCCCGACGAGCACCTGCGCCTCTACCGGCGGATGTTCGAGAACGCGCCCTTCGAACTCCTGCAGCCGGTGCACAAGGCCCCGCCGCGGGACGTGCGCGAGCGACTGGAGTTCGTCGAGGAGGATGGCCGCCCAACGCGCAAGGACCGGCGCACCGGGGAGAAGCAGCCGATTCCTGGGGGCAAGGACGGCGAGCACGTTCACGTCTACGGCCCTAACGAGCAACAACGGGTTGGCGGTCTCGAGGACATCCGGCGCGAGGTTGTGGTTCCCGATCCGCAGGCGCTGATTGCCGGGGGTGCCAACGACTTCCTCGATGCGGTGGTTGCGGAGTTCGGGAATGAGCAGTTCATCATCTCCGGCGGGGTCACGGCCCCATTCTACAAGTGCTCGCACTACGTGGGCCTGACCAACCTCTTCGCCATGATGCTTGAGGATGCCGCGCTGATAGATGCGCTGATGGACAGGATCCTGGAGCAGAACCTGGCCGAGTTCCACCGCCTGGCCGCCGCGGGGGGGGACGCCATGTTCATCGACGACGCCACCTCCACCTGCGACATGATCTCCGTAGAGCACTACGAACGATTCAGCATGCCGCGCATGAGGCGCATGATCGAGGAGGTCCATCGCCTGGGCCACAAGGCGATAGTGATCTACTTCGGCGGCATCGGCGACCGCCTGGAGCAGATCGCCTCGCTGGGCGCCGACGGCCTGGTCATGGAGTGCAGCATGAAGGGCTACGTCAACGACATCGAGAAGACCGTCGAGGCGATAGGCGACCGGATGACGCTCTTCTCCAATATCGATCCGGTGGGGGTTGTCCAGAACGGCAGCCGCGAGGAACTCGAGGCCGAGATCCGGCGCCAGTGCGTCGCCGGCCGCAAGGGACGCGGGTTCGTGGTCTCGCCGGCCAGCCCGATCACCCCGGCGACGCCGCTGAAGAGAATTCAGGAGTTCATCAGCATCGCACGCCACGCCGGAGCAACCGGAAGCTGAGCGGTCGGCTGCGGCGTAGTCCCGGGGTCACACCCGGTCCGAGAGCCCTGGTGCCGCCGGAAAGCGAGCCTTCAACTCACAAACACCCGGTATCCGGCCGTCGGGCGGAGCCACCGCTCGCTGGCCCCTCTTTTCCGTTGCGGTGCCGTGCACTTGACCCCGGGGCGGAGGGCGTTAGGTTCTATGGACGTGCGGCCGGGGGTGCGCCTCGGCGACCGCTGGCGGAGGAGAACCAATTGCGCGGCGAGCAGGCGGGGAGGCCTTCCCGGCGGAATGTGATTCGGGGGGTGCTGGCGTGAAGCCCCGGGAGCGGGTCAGCGCCGCCCTGGAGGGGCACGCTCCGGACGTGCTGCCGCTGCGAATCTACGCGGCGGCCGGCGGCCTCTACGAGCACGGCCGGAAGCTGGTCGACCTGATCAAGCGCTGCGGCCACGACTTCGGCGACTTCGCGTCGCTGGAGGCCCCGGAGCCTCCGCCGGAATCGGACTTCGATCCAGACGGCAGCTACCACGCCTTCCGCACCGATGAGTGGGGCGTCAGGTGGGAGTACCGCACCTTCGGGGTGTGGGGGTGTCCCGCGGAATACCCCCTGGCTGACCTGTCCCGCCTGGACGACTACCGCCCGCCCGTCCCGCCCCCCTGCGAGGGTCCGGACTTCGAGCGGGAGCGCGACGCGCTGCAGGCGGCGAGGGCCAGCTACTACACTCTGGGCGGCGGGGGGCACTTCTTCGAGACGCTGCACTCGCTGCGCAGGTTCGACGACGTGCTGGTCGACGTGGTCACCGACGCTCCGGAAATCCACCGCATCGCGGACATGATCGTCGAGCACGCCGCGGGCAGGGTGCGCCGGGCTCTGGCCCTGGGCGCCGACGGGGTTTCCTTCGGTGACGACTTCGGCACCCAGGAGGCGCTGATGCTCTCTCCGGAGCACTGGCGCAGCTTCTTCAAGCCGCGCTACCGCGAGCTCTTCCGCCCCGTCAGGGAGGCCGGAGCGAAGGTCTTCTTCCACTGCTGCGGGCGGATCAGCGAGATCCTCCCGGACCTGCGCGAGGTCGGCGTGGACGTGATCTGGCCCCAGCTCCCGGTTTTCGATGCCGCCGAACTGGCCGGGGTCTGCCGCGATCTGGGGCTGGTCGTGGAGCTGCACCCCGACCGCGGCGACCTGATGCAGCGGGGCAAGCCCGCCGAAATACGCGAGTATCTGCACCGGCTGCTGGAGACCTTCCGGGCCGGCGAGGGCGGTTCCTGGCTGTACCTGGAAGTCGACCCCGGCTTTCCGTGGGAGAACGTGGTGGCGCTGTTCGAGGCGGCCATGGAGCTGAGGGGGGAAAGCCCGTGAAGACCGTGCACATGATCGGCAACGCCCACCTCGACCCGGTGTGGCTCTGGGACCGAGAGGAGGGCCTGGACGCGGCGCTGGCCACGGTGCGCAGTGCCTGCGACCGCCTGGACGAGTTCCCGGACTTCGTCTTCACCTGCAGCGCCTCCTGGATGCACGCGCAGGTCGAGACGGTCGATCCCGAGTTGTACTCCCGGCTGCGGGCCCACGTCGAGGCGGGGCGCTGGCGGCTGGTCGGGGGCATGTACATCGAGCCCGACTGCAACCTGCCCTCGGCCGATTCCTTCCGCAGGCAATTGCTGGCGGGGCAGGGCTACTTCCGGGCCAGGCTGGGCCGCGAGGCCACGGTGGGCTACAACATAGACTCCTTCGGCCACTCGGCCTACCTGCCCCGCTTCCTGTCCGAGGCGGGCATCGATTCCTACGTCTTCATGCGCCCGGACCCCAACGAGCTCGAGCTGCCGGCCAACCTCTTCACCTGGCGGAGTCCCGACGGCGCGGAGGTGCTGGCATTCCGGCTGCCGCGGCCCTACGCCACCCGCGCGGCGGAGATTCCGGATCACGTCGAGCGGGCGCTGGCCGCGGTGCCGCCGGGGATCGAACACACCATGTGTTTCTTCGGCGTCGGTGACCACGGGGGCGGGCCGACCTGCGACCAGATCCGCTGGATAGCCGGGAACCGGAAGAGCATTCCCGGCGCGCGCCTGGAGTTCAGTCACCCGCGCGCCTTCTTCGACGCGGTGGCCGGGGCGCGTTCTGACCTGCCCGTGGTCGAGGGCGAGCTGCAGCATCACGCGATCGGCTGCTACAGCGTGGAGCGGCGCATCAAGACCGCCATGCGCCGGGCCGAGGCCGGGCTCGAACAGGCGCAGGCGGTTCTGGATCTGCACGGCGAGGCGGGCCCCGAGGGCGGGTGGGCCCGGACGCTGGAATCGGCGTGGGAGGCGGTTCTCTTCAACCAGTTTCACGACATTCTCGGGGGCACGTCGCTCGACTCCGCGAGCCGGCTGGCCGCGGCCGAACTGGAGTCCGCCGCGGGGACCGCGCGGCGCGTTGCCGCCGAGAGTTGCCGGCGGGCGATGCGCCCGCGGGCCGAGCCCGGCGTTCACCGCATCGTGGTCCTCAATCCCGCGGGGGAGCCCTTCGAGGGGTTGGTGACGCACGAGCCCTGGCTGGACCGGCAGGGCACCAGCTTGAACTACGCTGTGCGGGACAAGTCCGGAGAGGCTGTTCCCCTGCAACTGGTACCCGGCGAGGCCATGGCCCAGGGGGCGTCGGCCGCGCTGATGCAGGTGTCCGTTCCGGCGCGAAGCGCGCGCATGCTGGAACTGGTGCCCGGCGAGGCGGGGCGCGATCCGGAGTGCGGGAACGTTCGTGCCGATGGGGCGGAACTGCACAACGGGGTGATCCAGGCGCGTCTCGGGGCCGAGGGCATCGAGTTCCGCGGGTGGTCGCTGGGCCTTGAGTTGATGGACGACCCCACCGACACCTGGTCGCACTCTGCGGGAAACCGGTTCGCCGGCCAGAGGCTGCGGGGTCTGGGACTCGCGGATCCCGAGGTCGTCGAGAACGGTCCGCTGCGCGCCGCATTGCTGGCGCGTGGCGCGGAGGACTCTCCCCGTCTCTGGTGCCGGCTGTCGCTGGCGGCAGGCGCGAAGAGCCTGCGGGTTCGCCTGGCGGTTACCTGGACCGAGATCCTCAGAATGCTGCGGCTGCGGTGCACGGCGCCCGCTCCGTTAACCGCGAGGACCGACCTGGTATCCGGCGGGCCCCTGCAGCGCGCGGCCGACGGCCTGGAATACCCCCTGGGCGGCGGGATGCTCGTCGAGGCGGGGGACGAGCGCCTGGGGATCGTCGCCCCGCAGGTCTTCTCCGCCAGCGCAGAGGAACGGGCCGTCAACCTGACCCTGCTGCGCGGCGCATACGTAGCGCACCACGACCCGGCACCGGCGGGAGTCCCGCCGGACGGGTCGGTCTGCGACCAGGGCGCGCACGTTTTCGAAATCGAACTGCAGTGCGGGCCGGATTTGCAGGCCGGCGAGTTGGCGCGCCGGGCGCGCGAGATGCTGGCCCCGCCGATAGTATGGGACCTGACCGGGTGAGTGCCGGGCGTCTCACGCGGCGCGCCTCGAGAAACGCGAGCTCGAGCGCGATTCGCAGGTGTGCGGGCCCGGACCGGGTTGATCTGCGATGAACAGCCGTGAGCGTTTCGAGTGTGTCATGGCCCGGCGGCAGCCGGACCGGGTGCCCATCGACCTGGGCGGCACGCCGCTCACAGGCATGCGCCCGGGTTGCGAGGCGCGGCTGCTGGAGTTCCTGGGATTCGGGGCGCGCGAAGAACCGGCGGCGGGACGCGGTGGGGGACTCGACGAGCGCATCATGGAATGGGCCGGCGCGGACTTCCGCACCGTGGGCTACATCGCCGACCTGCCCGGACCTCACTCGAGGAAGATCTCGCCGACCGCCCGGGTCAACTGCTGGGGCGTGCGCAGCGAAGTCGTCGAGGGCGAGTGGCAGATAACCGGCTCGCCGCTCAAGGGCGCCTCGCTTGCGGACCTCAGGGCCTTTCGCTGGCCGGAGCCGCGGGTCGACGACTCCGCCCTGGAGGCCTGGGTCGCGCGGGCCAGGCAGTTGCACGAAGACGGCAGGTACGTGGTCGTCGCCGGGCACCCGGTCTACGGGATCCTGGAACTGGGCTGCTGGATGTGCGGCTACGACGACTTCCTCTTCAGGATGGCCGCCGAGCCCGACTTCGTGCGCGCCTTCTTCGATAAGGTGCTGGAGATCCAGCTGGCGGTTATCGAGACCTACTACCGGGCCTTGGGGCCCTGGATAGACCTGACCACCAGCGGCGACGATTTCGGAACCCAGGCGGGGCCGTTGATCTCGCCGCAGATGTTCGAAGATCTGGTCGCGCCGTGCTTCTCCGAGCGGGTGCGGCGCACCAGGGAAATCGGCGACTGTCTCTACTGGCACCACTCCTGCGGCTCGGTGGAGAAACTGCTCGACCGCCTGGTCGCCTGTGGGATCGACATTCTGAATCCGGTGCAGACCTCCGCCGCGGACATGGACCCGAAGGTTCTCAAGGAGCGTTACGGGGACCGCGTGGTCTTCTGGGGCGGGGTGGACGTCCAGCAGTTCCTGCCGCGCGTCAGCCCCGAAGAGGTGCCCGCGCACGTCGAAGAGTTGATCGAGGTCCTGGGCCGGGGCGGCGGCTACGTGATGGCCCCGGCGCACGAGATCCAGGACGACGTTCCCGCGGAGAACATCGTCGCGTGGATCGAGACCGCCAGGGAACCCGCCGGTTCCTGAGTCGAGACCGCAGACACCTCCGATTTAACGGAGTGCCCGGCATGACCGCAAGCGACCGACCCAACCTGATCATCCTGCACACCGACCAGCAGCGCGGCGACAGCCTGGGCTGCACAGGAAACCCCCACGCGGTTACGCCGAACATCGACCGGCTGGCCGGCGACGGGACGGTCTTCACCAGGCACATCGCGGCCAACCCGGTTTGCATGCCGTCGCGGGCCTCGCTGCTCACCGGGCTCTACCCCCAGGGGCACGGGGTCTACGCCAACGGGGTGCCCCTCTGGAGGATTGACCCGGACGCGGTCACCGAGCGTGTCCGGTCCTTCAGCGAACGCCTGTGGAACCGGCCGTTCCCGACCGGTATCCCCACGATCGCTGACCTGCTCAAGGAGCGGGGCTACTCGACGGCCTGCCTCGGCAAGCTGCACCTCGAGCCCCACCTGGGAGATCCCCGCTTCGGCTTCCGGGAGACGCCGGGGTGGTTGGGAGACCCGGCAAACGCGGACTGGGAAGGGCCCTTCTACGGCTTTGACCTGGCCCGCCTGATGCTCACCCACGGGGAGGGTCCCTGCGACCCGACCCGCGGCCACTACGGGCGGTGGCTGCAGGACAACCACCCCGAGGTCGCGCGCGAGGTTCTCGGCGGCAAGAAGCGGGTTCGCAGGGAAGGCGTCTACGGACAGGTGTACCTGTCTCCGCTTCCCTCCGAGCTGCACAACACCATGTGGTTGGCCGACCAGGCCTGCCGGGTGATCCGGGAGTCCGAGGGGCCATTGTGCATGTTCGTCGGTTTTCCGGATCCTCATCACGCCTGGGCGCCGCCGGCGGACGTGGGTCTGGACTTCGAGGACGGGCCGCACCCGGAGTTCACTTCCCTGGAGAACGCCCTGGAGGGCAAACCGGCCGCGGTCCGGGAGTCCCTGCAATCACGGCGTCAGAACCTGGCCAGCTGTGTCCAGGCCTATCGCTACACCAATGCCACGGTACACCTGATCGACAGGGCGGTTGGACGGATCATCGACGGCCTCAAGGCCCGGGGCGTCTACGAGAACACCCTGATCGTATTCACCTCCGACCACGGCGACTTCCTGGGCGACTACGGCTGCCTGACCAAGGACGACATCGCCTACCGCTGCCTGGTCAACGTGCCGTTCGTGATGAAGCCGGCGGGCGGCGGTGGAGGTCCGGTTCCGGCTGCGGGCTCGCGCGTTGACGCGCCGATGAGCAACGTGGACGTGGTGCCCACGGTCTTCTCCCAGCTGGGGCTGGAGTGTCCCGAACAGATCCAGGGCCGGGACATACTCTCCGTTCCGGAGGACGACCGCCGGGCACTGGTCGCCACGCTCAAACCGGGAACCCTGACTTCGGGCCTGGCGATCTTCGACCGCCGCTACCGCTACTCGCTCTTCCCGCTGACCGGCGAAGAGGAGCTCTACGACCACGAGGCCGACCCGCAGGAACTCCGCAACCTGGCAGGCGATGCCGGTCACGCGAGAGCCGCAAGGCGTCTGCGCTCCGAGTTGCTGGAAGTCCACGCGCGCTGCTCGCAGCCCAGGGGCTTTCGCTATTCGACGTGGTGAGGGACCGGGGCCTTCCCCGGAGGAGAATCACCGGAAATGAGCAGATCGAAGATCCACCTGGTTCCATTCTCACACATGGACTTCGGCTGGACCTACTACGCGGGAAGAAACCTGCGCAGGATTTGCGAGAAGGTCAGCCACATTGTGGAGCTCTTCACCCGGAAGCTCGAGGACGATCCCCGGCGTCGCTTCACGGGGCTGGGGACCTTTGCGAACATCGGCCTCATTGCCGCGCGCCGGCCCGAGTTGCTGGAGCGCATCCGCAGCCTGGTGGCCGAGGGGAGAATCGACCTGCCCGGTCACCTGGTCAACATGCCCAACATCGGCGGCGCGGAGTTCCACCTCACGCCGGAGTCGCTGGTCCGCAACCTGGCGGAGGGTCGCAGCCTGCACCGGAGGCTGTACGGCAGGTCCGATTCCCGGGTGCTGCACCTCCCGGACGTCACCGGTTCCTTCGGTAACCTGCCCCAGCTGCTGCGGCTGGCCGGCTACGACTGCTACCGCTTCGACCGCGGCTGGCACGGCGGGCCGGAGGCTTCCACATTCCGCTGGAGGGGAATCGACGGCTCCGAGGTGATCGCCAACCGGGTCAACTACTGCGGCAGCATTCCGGAGGCGGATGACCAGTCCGGCATCGAGCGGCTTCACGGCGAGCTGTCCCGGCGGGCCGCGGCGCAGGGAGAGCCCGGCGTGCCGGTCCTCCATCATCTGGGTCACGACCTCACCGAACCGGACACCGAGGAGGTGGACTTCTGCGAGGAGTGGAACCGGCGCTACCCGGACCTGCCCATGGAGGTCAGCACCTACTCCGGGTTCTTCGATGAGGTTCGCGGGCATCGCCGGGGGCTGCCGGTATTCGAGGGCACCATCGATCCGCTGGGCTGGACCGCCACGCACGGGATGGGCGGGTACCGGGCGCGCAGGGTCTTCGGGGGGCTCTTCGACGCGATCCAGGAGCTGGAGAGCTACGCCGCTCTGGGCAGTGCGCCGCACGCCGGGGGAATCGCAAGCCAGGCCTGGCAGACCGGCCTGGCCTATCAGGAACACGGGGCCTCCAACTTCCTGCTTGAGGAGGACAGCGCCGAGGTCTACGGCGACCTTGCGCGCGTACGCGGCGAGGTCGATGCGCTGCGCGAGGCGACCTTGCGGCTGCGCGCGGCGGAGATCGCCGTGGGGCCCGGGGAAGGCCAGGCGGCGGTGGTCTTCAACCCCTTGCCCTGGCTCCGGCGCGAACCGGTCGAGCTGGAGGTCAGCTTTGCGCCCACCGACTCGGTCACGGCCCTGGAGATACGCGACGCCGCTGACCGCCCGGTTGACTTCCAGGTCCTGGCCGCATCTGAGTTCCCGCAGGGAGGGCTGAGGTCCGCGCGTCTGCTGTGGATCGCCGGGGTACCCCCCTGCGGGGAGGCCGCCTATCGGATCAGGCCGGTCGATGGCGGCAGCCTGGACGTGGAGGTCCCGCGCGAGGTAGAGGAGTGGTACTGCCTGGAGAACGGCGCGCTGAGCGCGGCGTTCAAGTACGGCCTGGTCAGGGAACTCCGGGGCCCCGACGGGCGGAGCTTCTGCCGCGGAGGCATGAGCGAGCGCCACGGGGAATCGTTGCTCTCCGCGCTGGGAGCGATTTCGGTCCTGCCGGCGGTGAGCCCTGACAAGCAGTACAACTGGGGGATGATGAACCGCTTCGGCAAGCCGGTCTCGCTGATGGGCTTTCCCTTCGAGATGGAGTCGACCGAGAACGGCCCGGTCCGCACCACGGTCCGGGTCGCTCGAAGGGTGGATGAGGACCGCGTGTGCTGCAGCTACTCGATGGTCGCCGGCGGCCCGCAACTGGACATCGGCGTCGGGATAGAGACGCAGCGCAGCGGGTACCGCTGGGAGATGGCCATTCCCTTCGTGGGCCTGGAGCCGAGGTGGCGGCGCGACGAGGCCTTCGGCGTTCAGGACTTCGACCCCGAAACCCAGAAGTACGTCGACGTCGGCGAGGCCATGACCCCCGGCGGGTTCTTCTGCCAGAGCTTCGTCGACGCGCGATTCGCCGGCCAGCGGCGCGGTTTGACCGTGCTGGCGCCGGATCATCCGGGTTTCGTGGCCTGCGGCGAGGTGCTGCACGCGGCGCTGCTGCTTTCCGCGCCGCTGCGCCTGGAGGACCGCACCTGCCGGTTCTCGATGTCCCCGGAGACGCGTTCGCTGGGTCGCTTCGACTACCGCTACCGACTGTACTCCTACGACGACGCGAGGGAACACCAGCCGGCGCGCCGCGCCCTGGAAATGCGCTTCCCGTTGCGGGCCGCCCGGGCCTTCCCGTCAGATCAGGGGCGCGCGTGTCGCTCGATGCTCGAGGTCGCTCCCGGCAACATTGCCTGGTCGGCGCATTACCGGGTCGCAGGTCGCGGGCTCCTGCGCCTCTACGAGTGCGAGGGGCAGGCCACCGGGGCCAGCATCCGCATGCCGGGCGTGGAATCCCTGAGGCCGGTCGACCTGCTGGGTGGGGCCGCCGGCGATCCGATTCGCGGCGACGGGGGCAACTTCGCGGTTTCCTTCGGCGCCTTCCAGATCCGGACGTTCGAGTTCGCACCCCCGCAGCCGGGCACGGCCGGCTGCGCCTCGGCGAACGCTCCCGTCAGCTGAAGGGTTTAAGCTGACCGTGCCCCCGGCGCCTGCCGCGCCCGGGGCTGATGCCCGCAGGCTCCGTTCGCGGCAAACGCCGGGGGCGCGAGGCCGGCCGCAAGACTGCGGGTTGCGGTCAGAAATTCTCGGCCTTGGGGGGCGGGGCGGGGGCTTCCTTCTCCTCGCCGCGCATGCCGGGGGCGGGCCGGATCAGCACGCGGCGGAGGCCCATGTCGCCGGCTCCGGTGGTGACCATGTGCATGGTGCAGCGCCGGGGGAACTTCTGGAGAAGCTGATCGCGCTGTTCGGCATTCAGCAGCTTCTTCATCTCCTTGCCGTTGACGAAGTCGGCCCAGCCGTCTTCGCCGCCGAGCCCGCCGAAATTGAATCCGTGGCGGCGCGGGCCGTCGTTCTTCGCAGCGACTTCGCCGGCGTAGCGCCGGTTTTCCTTTTCTATGAGCTCGTTGACCTTCTTGGTGGCGGCCGCGTCGAGGCCCATCCACCCGGCAATCTCGGGGCCTACCCTGGCCGCACCCATCAGCGAGACGGTCACGTCCTTGCCGTTGCCGTCCTTCACGGTGAACGTCTGGGTGCGCTTGCCGTCGAGCGCCATCATCTTGCCGAATCCTTCGGGTGCGAACCTGTGGAGGTTGCGGAAGAGCCCCTCGCGGCGGGGCTGATCGCGCTCGCGGTCCGCCCGGGCCAATCGCGTCTCGGCGCCGTTGCGCCACTTCTCGAGGCGCTCCAGGGAGTCCGCGAGCTTCTCGAGACTGGCGGCATTCCGGTCCAGGCGCGTCTCGAGGACGGCCACGGCGCTCTTGAGGTCGCCGGTCTGGTCGCGCCGGGCGGCTTCCGCGGAGAGGCGCGCTCCGCGCTCGGAAAGCGCCCAGCCGACGGTGCCGGCCAGGGCGGCGATCAGCAGAACGATAACGACGGCCTGAACGTACTTCATGGGCGTATTCCTCCAGACTGACGGCCCCAGTGTGCCCCCATACTTTAGGGACCATTATACGTCGGTCTTCTTGCGCCAAAAGCACTGAATCTTCCGGTTGGGGCGGCGCGGCCCGCACTGCGGACGGGACCGTGCCGCCCCGGGGTGCGGTAAGTTGGGGCTTTTGGCCTGCCAGGAGGGCAAAGGCGGCCGGCGCGGCAGTGTTCCGCTGGCGGCGCGGTGTCAAATGCTACTCAACGGCGGAGGTTTATGGTTGACGCGTCACTCCGCAAGAGGTAGATAATAGTCAGGGACCGGACGTGGCAGAGCCCGCCCGGTCGCGGCCGGCAGCGCTCGCCGGCCGTCGCCACATCCCGAGGCGAAGGAGACATTGATGGCATCAAAAGGCGACAAGATTCTCGATAGCGTTTCGAAGTCCTTCGACCAGTCGGCCTACCGTGATCGACACTGGTCCGGGAGCTTCCGCGAGTACGTGGATGCGGTGGTGGCGGATCCCACTGTCGCCCGCAACGCCTTCCAGCGGCTCTACGACATGATCCGTTCCTACGGCACCGAGGAGTACACCCGTCACCGCGAGAAGCTGGTGCGCTACAAGTTCTTCGACGACCCCATATCCGGCGGTCGCGACGCGATCTTCGGGCTGGACCGGGCGCTGATGCACTTCGTCCAGAACCTCAAGGGCGCGGCGCTGGGCTACGGCGCCGAGAAGCGCATCATGCTGCTGCACGGTCCGGTGGGCTCCTCCAAGAGCACGATAGTGCGCATGCTCAAGAAGGGCCTGGAGGTCTACAGTCGCACGCCGGAGGGTGCGCTCTACACCTACGCCTGGAAGGGCGCGGAGGACGGCGAGATCCACCCCTGTCCCATGAACGAGGAGCCCCTGCGCCTGATCCCGCCTGAACTTCGGGACAAGGTGGCCGCCGAGATCAACGCCGCGGCCAGGAAGGACTACAAGGTCGCGATCGAGGGCGACATCTGCCCGTTCTGCCGCCAGTTCTACAGCGAGCTTATGGCCACCTGCGGCGGCGACTGGCAGAAGATGGTCGACGAGAATATCGAGGTCCGCCGCCTGGTCTTCAGCGAGAAGGACCGCGTGGGTATCGGAACCTTCCAGCCCAAGGACGAGAAGAACCAGGACTCTACCGAGCTGACCGGCGACATCAACTACCGCAAGATCGCCGTCTACGGTTCTGATTCCGACCCGCGGGCCTTCAATTTCGACGGCGAGTTCAACATCGCAAACCGCGGCATCATCGAGTTCATCGAGGTGCTCAAGCTGGACGTGGCCTTCCTCTACGACCTGCTGGGAGCCAGCCAGGAGCACAGCATCAAGCCCAAGAAGTTCAGCCAGACCGACATCGACGAGGTGATCATCGGGCACACCAACGAGCCCGAGTACCGCAAGTTGCAGAACAACGAGCTGATGGAGGCGTTCCGGGATCGCACGCTCAAGATCGACGTTCCCTACAACACGCGCCTGGGCGAGGAGGTCCGCATCTACCAGCGCGACTTCTCGGGCGACAAGGTCAGGAAACATATTGCCCCGCACACCCTGGAGGTGGCCTCGATGTGGGCGGTGCTCACGCGCCTGGAGGAGCCCAAGAACGCGCAGCTGACGCTGATGCAGAAGCTCAAGCTCTACAACGGCCGGACGCTGCCAGGTTTCACCGAGGACAACATCAAGGGGCTCAAGGACGAGGCGCCCCGCGAGGGCATGGTGGGCATCTCCCCGCGCTACATCCAGGACAAGGTCTCCAACGCCCTGGTCAGTGACGCCGGAGAGGGTTGCGTGAACCCCTTCATGGTCATGAACGAGCTCGAGGACGGCCTCGACCACCACTCGCTGATCACCAGCGAGGACCAGAAGCGCAGGTTCAAGGAGCTGCTGGCCATGGTCAAGGAGGAGTACGAGGACATCGTCAAGAACGAGGTCCAGCGCGCGATCTGCGCCGACGAGGAGGCCATCAGCAAGCTCTGCGCCAACTACATCGACAACATCAAGGCCTACACCCAGAAGGAGAAGGTGCGCAACCGCTACACCGGCCAGCAGGAGGAGCCGGATGAGCGGTTGATGCGCTCGGTCGAGGAGAAGATCGAGATCCCCGAGAGCCGCAAGGACGACTTCCGCAAGGAGATCATGAACTACATCGGCGCCTTGGCCCTGGAGGGCAAGACCTTCGACTACCGCACCAATGACAGGCTGCGCAAGGCGCTGGAGCTGAAGCTCTTCGAGGACCAGAAGGACTCCATCAAGCTCTCCAGCCTGGTCTCCAGCGTGGTCGACAAGGAGACCCAGGAGAAGATCGACGTGGTCAAGTCGCGGCTGGTGCGCAACTACGGCTACTGCGAGGTCTGCGCGACCGACGTGCTCTCCTACGTGGCCAGCATCTTCGCGCGCGGCGACGCGGCCGAGTAGGCGGCCGTCCCGCCAGTTTCGACTCGTTGCAGGGGACCGACCGGTGATTACCCGCATCCAGCGCGACCACGGGCGATTCCAGCAGATAGTCCGCGGCCACATCCGCAAGGACCTGCGCAAGTACATCACCAGTGGCGAGCTGATCGGCAAGCAGGGCAAGGACCTGGTCTCCATCCCCCTGCCGCAGATCGAGATTCCCCGGTTCCGCTTCGGCAGCAACGAGGGCGGGGTGGGGCAGGGCGAAGGCGAGCCCGGCGATCCGCTCGGCGGCCAGCCCCAGCCGGGCGAAGGTGCGGGCGCCGGCGAGGAGCCGGGCCAGCACGTCCTGGAGGTCGAGCTGACGCTCGAGGAACTCGCCCAGATCCTCGGCGAGGAATTGGAGCTCCCCAATATCGAGCCGCGTGGCAAGCGGGTGGTGGCCAGCCTCAAGGATCGCTACACCAACATCCGGCACGTCGGCCCGGAGTCGCTGCGGCACTTCAAGCGCACCTACATGAAGGCCATGCGCCGCGCGATCGCCAGCGGCGACTACGACGTCGATGACCCCCTGGTTCTGCCCGTCCGCGAGGACAAGATGTACCGCTCCTGGCAGACCACCGAGGTGCCCGAAAGCAACGCGATCATAATCTACATGATGGACGTCTCGGGCTCGATGGGTGACGAGCAGAAAGACATCGTCCGCACCGAGGCCTTCTGGATCGACACCTGGCTCAAGAAGCAGTACAAGAAGGTGGAGTGCCGCTACATCATTCACGATGCCGCGGCGCGGGTGGTCGACGCGGACACATTCTACCGGACGCGGGAGAGCGGCGGCACCGCGATCAGCAGCGCCTACCGCTGCGCGCGCGAACTGATCGGCAAGGAGTACTCGCCCAGCGACTGGAACATCTACCTGTTCCACTTCTCCGACGGCGACAACCTCATGTCCGACAACGAGGCCGCGCTGGAGCTGCTCACTGACGACCTGGTTCCCGTGGCCAACCTCTTCTGCTACGGCCAGGTCAAGAGCCTCTATGGCTCGGGCGAGTTCAAGTCCATCATCGACGACAACCTCGACGCCGAGAACATGGTCACCGCCGAGATCAACAGCCGCGACGAGATCCTGGACTGCATCAAGGTCTTCCTGGGGAAGGGCAAGTAGCCCATGAACCTGCCCACCCAGCTGGACCTCGAGAAGGAACGCATCCGCGGCTACGCTGCCGACTACGGCCTGGACCCCTTCGAGACCATCTTCGAGGTCGTCGAGCTCGACGAGCTCAACATGATCGCGGCCTACGAGGGCTTCCCCACCCGCTACCCGCACTGGCGCTTCGGGATGGAGTACGAGCAGCTCAAGAAGACCCACACCTACGGCCTGGGCAAGATCTACGAGCTGGTCATCAACAACGACCCCTGCTACGCCTACCTGCTCAAGAGCAACGCCCTGCTGGACCAGAAGCTGGTGATCTGCCACGTGTTCGCGCACTCCGACTTCTTCAAGAACAACTTCTGGTTCGCCAACACCAACCGCCGGATGATCGACGAGGTCGCCAACCACGGGGCGAGGGTGCGTTCCTACGTGCGCCGCTTCGGCCGGGACCGTGTCGAGGACTTCCTCGACAAGTGCATGAGCCTGGGCAACCTGATCGATCGCCACGCGCCCTTCATCCGCAGGCACCGCGCGGCGGCCGGGGGCCTGGGGGATCGCGAGGAGCCCAAGCGCCCGGAAGTCCGGCGGCTCAAGAGCAAGGAGTACATGGAGTCGTACGTCAACCCGCCGGAGTACCTCGAGCGGCAGAAGCGGCAGCAGGAGCAGCAGCTCGAGCGCGAGAAGTCCTTCCCGGCGGAGCCCGAAAGCGACGCGCTGCTCTTCCTGCTGGAGCACGCTCCGCTGGAGCGCTGGCAGCGCGACGTTCTCTCGGTGGTCCGGGAGGAGAGCTACTATTTCCTGCCCCAGGGCATGACCAAGATCATGAACGAGGGCTGGGCCGCCTACTGGCACTCCCGGCTGATGACCGAGCGGGCCGCCGGCGCATCGGAGATCGTGGACTACGCCGACCATCACTCCGGCACGGTGGCGGTGCAGCCCGGCAGGCTCAACCCCTACAAGCTGGGCCTGGAGCTGTTCCGGGACATCGAGGAGCGCTGGGACAAGGGGCGCTTCGGTCCCGAGTGGGAAGCCTGCGAGAACGAGGACGAGAAGCGCACCTGGGACCGGCATACCGGGCAGGGTCGCGAGAAGATCTTCGAGGTCCGCCGGGTCTACAACGACATCACCTTCATCGACGAGTTTCTCACGCCCGAGTTCTGCCGGGAGCAGAAGATGTTCTCGTTCGCCTACGACCAGCGGACCGAGGGCTTCAAGATCGAGAGTCGGGAGTTCCGGAAGATCAAGCAGCGCCTGCTGGCGCAGCTGACCAACTGCCACCAGCCGATCATCCGCGTGCTGGACGGCAACTTCGCCAACCGCGGCGAGCTGTACCTCGCGCACCAGTTCGACGGCGTGGAACTGGAGGTTGCCAGGGCGCGCGACACCCTGGTCAACCTCAACGCGATCTGGGGCCGGCCGGTGCACATCGAAACGATCATCGACGGGAAGGGCAAGGTCTTCACCTTCGACGGCAACGAGCACAAGGAGGTCGAGCGCAAGCTCGACTCCGCCGAGTCGGCCGCCGCCGAGGAACCGGGGGACTAGTGCGCGCGCGGAGCGACAGCCCCGGGTGCTCGGGCTCGATCTGCTCTTTCCGCACTTGGCGGTCCGCAGTCCACGGCAGCCGGCGAGGCGCGGCGTGAGCGCTCCGCGCGTGCTGGCCGTGGGTTCGAGCCCGCGCAAGGGCGGCAACAGCGACACGATGCTGGACGCGGCGGCGGATGCCGCGTGCCGGGCCGGGGCAACGGTCGAGAAGATCCAGCTGCGCGACCTGGGCTTCAACCCCTGCCGCAATTGCGGGGGGTGCGACAAGACCGGGCGCTGTGTCCTGAAGGACGGCTACCGCGAACTCAACGACCGGCTGCGCGCCGCCGACCGGTTGATCCTGGCCTCGCCGATATACATGGCCTCGCTCTCGGCGCAGCTGAAGTGCATGATCGATCGAGGCCAGCCCTTCTGGGTCGAGAAGTTCCTGCTCAGGAAGAAGCCCGAGCCGCGCGAGCACGAACGCAGGGCGGTCTTCCTGTGCTGCGGCGGTTTCAGGAAGGGCGACAAGTTCCTGGCCAACGCCGAGCAGATAGTCAAGGTCTACCTGCTCTGCCAGGACATCGCCTTCGCCGGAAGCGTCTTCGAGCCCGGGGTGGACCAGAGGGGTGCCATCAACGATCACCCCGAGGCCTTGGGGCGTTGCCGCCAGGCCGGAGCCGACCTGGCCGGCTAGCAGGCCGTTGAAGAACGGCCTGCTGGAGCAGGAGAGCAGATGAACAGTCGAGCAGTCGTTCGACATGGCTCACGACCTCAACATGAGCGACCCTGAGCTTGTCGAAGGGTTGATGCGGAAAGGACCGCATTGGCAAGGTTAACCTTTCCTGCGTTCCACTGTTCCACTGCTCAAGTGCTCAACCTGTTCCCCGGAACACTTCTTAGCCGGCCTGCTGGTCCCTGAAGCGCTGCCGGGCCAGACGGCCCGAAAGCCCCCCGCACCCGGGAATAACCCAGGCGGCAAGATAATTGTTAGTGATGAGCTCATGATTGTCGCCACTGCGGAGGACGCAAAAATGACTGTGGAAAGAATGCTCAGGGGCATGGCCGGTTTCTTCGTGCTGCTCAGCACCGCCCTGGCCTACTGGCATCACCCCTACTGGCTGTTCTTCACGGCATTCGTGGGGCTGAACCTCTTGCAGAGCAGCTTCACCAACTGGTGTCCGGCGATGACCGTGCTGGAGAAGATGGGGGTCAAGCGGGCCGGGGCCGCGGGCTGCTGCGGTTCTGGTCCGGAAACCCGATAGCCTCGCAGCCGAGCTGCCGGGCCCTGGTACCGGGCACGGCCAGGCGATTCACAGGCTTACCCAGGGCTTCCAGTATTCGACCGACTCCCGCATGGCCTCCAGCACCTGCTCGTCTGTTTGGCCCAGCGGGAAGAAGATCTCCAGTACCAGCAGTGATTCCCCGGCACCCGAGTCCTCGAGGGCCCGCAGGACTTCCTCCGGGCGGATTATCCCCCTGGAGTTGTACTCGGCGGTGAACGGCCAGTGGCAGCTGGAGTCGGCGGTGGTCTGGTGGATGTGGATCACCGGCGCGTCCGCGCCGAACTCGCGGATCCAGGCATACGGGTCCCGTTCGCGCGGCTGGTGATCGAAATTCCGGCAGCAGGCGTGGCCCACGTCGAGGGTGAGTTGGACCGGAACCTCTGCTTCGCGGTTGATCTCCTCGAAGAGCCTCCGGGTCTGCTCGAAGGTGTAGGGCGCCTCCGAGGGCGCATACATCTGTTCCAGCAGGATGAACTCGCTGCCTTCGCGGCGGGCGGTCAGCGAGAGCTCCCGCATCGAGCCCACCAGCCCGTCCAGCCGCCGGCGGTAGAGCTCCGGGTCGGCGCACTCCCGCGCGCATATCGTGTCGAAGTGCCCGCCCAGGCCGCGCGCTCCCAGCTTCGCGGCCAGGGCGACGGCCTCGCGGCACCAGCGCATGCCGTCGGCGCGCACGCGCTCGTCGGGGTGCGACAGGAGATTGAGGCAGTGGGTGATGGTCCCGGTGTAGTAGTTGTGGATGGCCAGGCCGCGTTCGGCAGCAAGTTCGCGGGTGCGTTCGGCTATTTCCGACCGCGCCGGCTCGGAGACGAAGAAGGGGTCCAGGAAGTCGGTGTCGTACTCGACCCAGTTCAGGCCCAGCCGGTCGCGCACCAGCGCGGTCCACTCCTCGGGTTCCGGCCAGCGCTTCTTGCCGAAACAGATGTCCACTCCCAGCCTGGCGACGGTCATCTCCGACACCTCATGGAAGCAGTTCCTTCTCGGTCTCGCCGATGGCCTCGTCGATCATGTCCATGGCCCTGGCGGCGGCGTCGAGCCCCATGACGATCGGCGGGCTCATGCGCAGGATGTGCCCCGCGGGGATCCACGCGAGTCCCTTGCGGAAGGCCTTCTGGTAGACCGACACGCCGGCCTCGTCGAAGGGCTCCTTGGTTGCGCGGTTCCTGACCAGCTCCACGCCCATCAGGCAGCCCTTCACGCGCACGTCGCCGATGATGGGGTGCTCGTCCTTCATCTTCGCCAGGCGCTTTTCGAAGAACTCGCCGAGCTTCAGGGAGTGCTCCAGCAGCCCCTCCTCCTCGATGACCTCCAGGCAGGCCAGCGCCGCGGCGCAGGCCATGGGGTTGCCGCCGTAGGATGTCGATGCGCTGATGGCCTCGAAGGACTCCTTGTGCTCCTCGCGGCAGACCATTGCCGTCACCGGGAAGCCGTTGCCGAAGCCCTTGCCGATGGTCACGACGTCGGGGACCACGTCCCAGTGCTCGCAGGCCAGCCACTTGCCGGTGCGGCCCATGCTGGTGAGTATCTCGTCGGCGAAGAGCAGGATCCCGCGTTCGCGGCAGAAGGCCGCGAGCTTGGGTATGAAGTCGTCCGGCGGGAAGATCGAGCCGGCCCAGCCCTGGACGGGCTCGAGCACTATCGCCGCCACCTGGCCGGTGGTGGCTTCGGCTATGAACTCGTCGTAGAGCGCGAGGTAGCGTTCGGTGTCCAGGGAGCCGTCCTCGCGGGTGAAGAGCGGGCGGTAGGGATCGGGCCGCGGTACCATGTAGAAACCGCCTGCGCGGTGGGGGCCGTTGACGGGCTTCATCCGCGCCAGCGAGATCGCGTGCCCGCTCTTGCCGTGGAAGTCCCGGAAGAAGGACAGGAACTCGTGCTTGCCGGTCGATGCCCGGCAGAGCCGCAGGCCGGCCTCCACCGAGGTGGTGCCCGAGTCGTAAAGTTGCACGCCGTTGAGGTCGCCGGGCAGTACCTCGACCAGTTTCTCGAGCAGCTTCAACTTCACCGGGGTGGTGAAGTCGTGACAGTTCATCAAGGAGCCGGCCGCCTTGGCCACCGCTTCCGAGACCTTCGGGTGGCAGTGGCCGAGGTTGGTGACGTAGATGCCGGAGGAGAAGTCGATGTACTCGTTGCCGTCGACGTCGCGGAGGATGACCCCCTCTCCGGAGTCGAAACAGACCGGGAAGAGCTTGACCTGGCCGGAGTAGCCCTTCATGATCTCGGCGGCCTTCGCGTGCATTTCCTGTGATTTCGGCCCGGGGATCTCGTCGGTAACCAGCTTGGGGTAGGTATTGACGTCGATCGACGCCCAGTCCAGGGTTGTCTTTGCCATGCTATCCTCCGTCGCTCCCGTCTTCCGGCGGGGGGCCCGGCGACTTCCGGGCGCGGTTCCCCGCGCAGGAACTGGGTGTGAGAAAATCACACCCGTGTGATATCTGTACACTACACCCGGGCTACCGGTTTGTCAATCGAATCCTGGGCCAAGAGGAGGAAAAACCGAAAACCGGGCTTGCGCTCGGAGGGGCGGCGTGTTAGGTATTAACATCCTGGGTGCCCCGGAGGACAGATTGCGTTGAACGCCAGGCAGCAGGAGATCTCGCGGCGACTGGAGAACTTCGGGAAGATCACCTTCTCGGAGGAGGCCGCGCGGTTGGGCGTCTCGGAGATGACCGTGCGTCGCGACCTGCGCGTGCTGGAGGCCGATGGCCGGGCGGTGCGGGTGTGCGGGGGAGCGATAGCCGCGCGCTCGGGGAGAGCGGGGCTGCTGCATTCGGCCGACCCCAGTCCTGCACAGGAGAGGATCGCCGCCGCGGCCCTCCAGATGCTGCCTGCCGAGGGCACCGTGCTGATCGGCACCGGGAGCACCGCGTTGCAGGTGGCCCGCCGCCTGGCGGTCAGCGGCTCGAAGATCACGGTGGTGACCTACTCGCTGCGGGCCGGGCTGGCGCTCTTCGGGGCACCGATGCAGGTGATCCTCACCGGCGGGACCATGCGCTCGGAGGGTCTTGACCTGGTCGGGCCGCTGGTGGAGAGGAACCTGAACGACTTTCACATCGACATGTTCGTGACCGGTTGCGACGGGGTGGTCTCCGGGGAGGGCTTCTTCACCGCCGACCTGGACGTGGCCCACACCGAGCGCGAGTGCGTGCGCATCGCCGACCGGGTAATGGTGGTGGCCGAGAGCACCAAGTTCGGCAGAAAGTCGCTGGTGAAGTTCGCCGAACCGGACGAGGTGTCGGTGCTGGTCACCGACCGCAGGGCTGCAGCGCGCGACCGGCGCACGCTGCGCTCCGAGTCGGTCGAGGTGGTTGCGGTCTAGCAGGCCGCGAAGTGCGGCGTGCTGCGGGGCGCCCGGGGAGACGTGGAGGATGGAGATGCCCAGGCTCAAGTTCGAGGAGATGCGCTCCCCGGAGATCGGGGAACTGGCCGAGCGAAGGGGCATGGTGCTCCTGCCGATCGGGGCCTGCGAGGAGCACAGCCGGCACCTGCCGGTGATCACCGATACCCGGATCGCCCATGAGGCGAGCATGGCGGCGGCGCGGGAGGCGGCCGATCGCATACCGCTGGCGGTGCTCCCGCCGGTCTGGTTCGGTTACGCGTCTTCGAGGATCTCGTCCTTGCGGTGGACCGGGCGCGCGAAGTCCGGGGGGAGATCGACGCTGCCGGGTTCGACCTGCTGCTGATCTTCCACCCGACCTACATGATCGGCGACGTGGCCTTCGAGCTCATGAAGTCACGCGCGGCGATCGGGCTCTGGGCGGTGGAGGAGCCCTCGCGGCAGGGGTCGCTGCCGTTGGCCTCGCTGGTGTGCCTCAACCAGAACGCGGCCATCGCCGAGCGCTACCTGCGCGAGCGGCGCTTCAAGTGGTTCCTGGGCGAGGTTGATGGGCGTTTCTTCCGGCGGCGGCTGGAGATCACGGTGCGCGCGCTCAAGGCGTCCGCAAGGCTGGGCGGGGCGCGCGTGGCCCAGATCGGGCGGGTCGCCCCGGGGTTCATGGACATGCACTACGACCAGCGCGCGCTCTTCGAGAACCTGGGTGTGACCGTGGTCCGCGGCATCGAGATCGACGAGGTGCTCGCTGCCGCCGACGCGCTGGAGTCCGGCCCGGTGCGCGCTGAACTCGAGAGGCTCGAGGCCGGCTGCGCCGCCGTGGAGGTCGGGGCGGGCAAGATGGAGGATTCCGTCCGCCTCTTCCTGGCTACCAGGAGAATCTGCGAGGAGAACGCCTTTGACGCGGTGGCCTTCTCCTGCTGGCCGCGGCTGGGCGAACTGCGCAACATGAAGCCCTGCGTGTCCGACGCGCTGCTGGACTCCTGCGGGATTCCCGCTTCCTGCGAGGGCGACATGCTCAGCGCGATCTCGATGCTGGCGCTCTCGGCCATGGGCGCTCGCACGGTGGCGGTGATGGACCTGCCGGCCTTCGACGTCGACGGCGACGCCCTGCTGCTGTGGCACTGCGGGTCGGCGCCGGCGGAGATGGCGGACGGTCGCGGCTGGCGCTGCCGCTACCACTACCGCGCGGCCTTCGGCGACCGCAAGGGCGACGACCGCGACGGTCCGGTGACCGACATGGTCTTCGCCCCCGGGCCGGTGACCGTCTTCCGGTTCGCGGGGGAGGGGGAAGCCTTCTTCTGCTTCGGCGGCGAAGTCTTCGACGACGGCCGGGATTCCTGGGACGGCAGCCGGGGCTGGGTGCGCAATCTCAAGTTGGGCGGCCGCCCGGTGAGCTCGCTGGACCTGATGAACACGGTCATGTCCGGCGGACTGCCACATCACTATCCGATGACCCTCGAGGACCTCTGCGAGGAGGTCGATGAGCTCGGGGCCTGGAAGGGCCTGCGACCGGTTCCGGTGATGCCCTACGCCGACGGGCTGCGGGCCCGGTGAGCGCCTGAGAGCGGGCTGCGGGGTTGCCGGCTACCCGCAACTATCTGGCGCTGGACCTGGGCGCCTCGCACGGCCGCGCGGTGCTCGGGCGCCTGGCCGGGGGGCGCCTGGAAGTGCGGCGGGTGCACGACTTCGAGAACACGCCAATTGCGGTCGGGGGGCGGCGCTGCTGGGACACCGAGGCGTTGTTCGGTGAGATCCTGACTGCACTCAAGCTGGCGGCGGACATGTCCGGATCGCGCCTCGACGGCGTGGCCGTCGACTCCTGGGGCCTGGACTTCTGTCTCTTTGACGGTCGGCGCCGGCTGCTGTCCCCGCCGACTTCGTACCGCGACGGCTCCGACCGCGAGCGGCGCGAGGAAATCGTCGCGCAATTGGGGCGCCTGGCGTACTACGAGAAGACCGGCGTGCAGCTGTCAGCCATGCACGGCGCTCCGCGCCTGGCGGTCGCTCTGGAGCGCGACCGGGGTCCGGCACGGAGGGCGGAGCTGATGCTGCACATGGCCGGGAGCCTGGCCCTGTGGCTCTGCGGCCGGCCATCGGCCGAGCACAGCATGCTGGGCGGCTGCGGCTGGTGCGAGGCGGTCAGCGGCAGACTCTGGGGCGGACTACTCGACCGGCTGGGAATCCCCGGGCGGCTCTTCCCCGAGACGCTGGCGGCCGGTTCGGTGCTCGGGGAATTGCTGCCCGGTATCCGGGAAGAGACCGGGCTCGGGCCGGTTCCGGTGCTGGTCCCGGCGGCGCACGACACCGCCAATCTCGCGGCGGCGATTCCCGCGCGCGGGGGCGAGACCTTCGCCTTCTTGAGCTCCGGCACCTGGGGGCTGGTGGGGCTGCTCTCTGAGCGGCCGCTGCTGTCTCGAAAGAGTTTCGAGGCCGGGGTAACCAATTTCCCGGTGCCGGGCGGCGGGTTCATGAACGCCGCCATGTTCACCAATCTCTGGATCATACAGGAGTGCCGCCGTTGCTGGTGCTCGGAAGGCCGGGACCTGAGTTACGACCGGATCGTCGAACTCGCCCTTCAGGCCGAGCCGATGACCGCTATCGTGGACCCGGACGATTCCTCTTTCGCGGCCCCGGAGGACATGTCACTGGCGGTGCAGGAATTCTGCCGCCGGACCGGCCAGCCGGCTCCGGAAGGCGCGGGCCAGACGGCCCGGGTGGTTTTCGAGAGTCTGGCGCGGCGCTGTCGCGACGCGCTGGCAAGGCTGGAGTCTGTCGGCGGCCGGAGAGCGGAGGTCCTGTACGTGGCCGGCGGCGGCGTCAGGAACGCGTTGCTCAACCAGCTCATTGCCGACGCGACGGGGATTCCCGTCGCCACCGCCCCGGCCGAGGCCACGGCTGTCGGCAACATGATGATCCAGGCGATGGGCAGCGGCGAGGTCGGTTCCCTGGCCGCTGCCCGGGAGATTGTGCGCCATTCGTTTGTCCCGGCAAGGCTGCAGCCGGGCGATCCCGAGCGCAGAGAGCAGCACCGCGGCGACCGCGTTTGAATTCCCCGGCTTCTGGGGGTAGTCTTCTCCCCCGGCGGCCCGATGCGCCGTCGGGCCAGGAGTGGGAGTGTGCCGGGACGATGACCGCAGAGGCTGCAAGCATCCGCGACTACGTTCACGAGGTCCTGCGCCCCATGGTCCAGGTCGACGGGGGAGACGTGGTCTTCGAGGGCCTGGAGCAGCGCAGGGTGAAACTGGTCTTCCGCGGCGACTGTTCGCGCTGCGTGGCTACCGGGTGCGGGCTGGTGCCCTGGATCGCCGGGATGATCGAGAAGCGCTTCGGAGAGCGATTCAAGATCGAGCCGCGCATGGACCGTCCCTACTTCTACCGGTGAGTTGATCATGGCACACGCGAAGGTCGTCCGCCGGAGCATGAGCTTCGTCGATTTCAGCCGCCACGTGATCGAGGGCGTGCGCGAATGCATCCTGCTGGGGCGCGCGCCGACTTCGGACTGGCGGGTGCGCCACGCGCAGTACGAGAAGGACGGTTCCTATACCTTCGACGAGGACTGGCGCCCGATTGGCCCGGGCGAGAACTGGGGCCGGCCGGACGGCTGCGCGCTGTTTGTGGGCCGGGCGGAGGTCCCGGCGGCGTTCGCTGGCCGGGCTGTGAGCCTGCACTGGCCGATTGCCGCCGAAGTCATTCTCAGCGTCGACGGCCGGCTTCACGACGGGGTCGACCCCAACCGGAGCCTGGTGCCGCTCCTGGAGGAGGCCGCCGGTGACGAGCGACTGGAGCTCTCCTGCGAAGCCTACGTGCGCAGCAAGCCGGACGACGAGCGGGCGCTGGCGACCAGCGCGCTGCGCGGTTGCGTGCAGCGCTTCAACCTGCCGGAACTGGTTACCGTCGATGAGGAGTCCCGGCGCGCGCACCTCGAACTGCTGGTGCTGCACGAGGCGATCTCCTCTCCGGCGCTGGGAGAAGACCTGCGCGCGTTCCTGGAGATCAGGCTGCAGGAGGCGCTCAGGCTGTTGCCGCCCTTCGAGTCTTCCCCCGGGAATATCCGCGCGGCAATACCCGAGGTGCGCCGCTACCTGGCCGAGGAGGTTTACGCCGGGGAGGCCTCGCCCTTCCGGGGTTCCGGGAAGCTGGCGCTGGTGGCCCACTCGCACCTGGACATCGCCTACTTCTGGCGGGTGCACCAGACGGTCCAGAAGAACGCGCGGACCTGCCTGATCCAGCTGCGGCTCATGGACCGCCACCCGGGGTTCAGGTACGCGCACACCCAGGCCCAGACCTACGAGACGCTCAAGCAGCACTACCCGGCGCTCTTCGAGGAGGTCCGGGCGCGTATCGCCGAGGGCCGCTGGGAGATCGTCGGCGCGCCCTACGTCGAGCCCGACTGCAACATGATCTCGGCCGAGTCACTGGTGCGCCAGTGTCTCTACGGGCGCAGGTTCTTCGAGCGCGAGTTCGGCGTGGAGGTTGACAACTGCTGGCTGCCGGACGTCTTCGGCAACTCTCCGATCATGCCCCAGGTGCTCAAGGGTTGCGGCGTGGACTACTTCGTGTCCAACAAGATGAGCACCTGGAACGACACCAACCGCTTTCCGCACAACAACTTCATGTGGCGCGGCCTCGACGGCACCGAGATCGCCGCCTGCGTGCCGCCGGTGCACTTCATCACCTGGAACGACCCCGGGCAGCTGGTCGAGAGCTGGGAGGCGTTCATCGACAAGGATGCCTGCGACGAGTCTCTGCACATGTACGGCTTCGGCGACGGGGGCAGCGGCGCCACCGACGAGATGCTCGAGCGCCTGCCGCTGGTGGAGAAGCTGCCGGGCATGCCCCGCTGCCGGCTGACCACCGGCCGGGAGTACCTGCACCGTGCCTTCGCCAATCCCGAAGGCCTCGCGCGCTGGGACGGCGAGCTCTACCTGGAGATGCACCGGGGAACGCTGACCAGCAAGGCGGTGCTCAAGCGCGAGAACCGCCGCGCCGAGTTCCGCGCGCTGGAAACCGAGGCGTTAGCGGCAGTCGCCGCCGCACGCTGCGGGGCGCGCTACCCGCGGGAGGAACTGGAAGCGGCCTGGAAGAAGCTGCTGGTCAACCAGTTCCACGACATTCTTCCGGGCAGCAACACCGCGCCGGTGACCTGCGACGCGCTGGAGACCTACGCCCGGGCCCGCGAGGAGTTCGAGTCCCTGGCCGCCGCCGCGCGCGAGGCACTCGGTCATGCGGGCGGGGGCGGAGGCGAAAGAGCGGGGGGGCGTTACCGGGCCTTCAACGCCCTGGGTTTCGCGCGCAGCGGCGTCGCCGAGTTGCCTGCGGACGCCGCGGGCGCTGCGCTGCAGGAGGAGTGCGTCGCCGCCGCGCCCGGCCAGGCGCATTGCCGGCCGGTGGGCTTCGTCTCGGAAGCCCCGGCTCTGGGTTTCGCGGGCCTGGCTGGCGAAGACTCTCTGCCGGGCGGCGAGTTGAGTGTCGCAGAGGACCGGCTGGAGAACTCCTGCCTGTCGCTGGAGCTGAATTCCTCCGGCGAGCTGGTCTCGGTGCTGGACAAGCGCACCGCACGCCAGGTGCTGGCCGCCGGCGCGACGGGCAACCAACTGCAGCTCTTCGAGGACCGGCCCGGGAACTACAACGCCTGGGACATCCTCTCCTCCTTCGAGGATCACCGCCACCCGATTCCCCCGGCGGAGTCGATCGACGTCGTCGAGCGCGGGCCGCTTTCCGTCGCCGTGCGCGTGGAGCGGCCGCTGGGCGCCGGGCGGATCGTCCAGGTGATCCGCCTGCGGCGGGCTTCGGCCCGCGTGGACTTCGAGACCTGGGTCGACTGGCGCGAGCGCGAAAAGCTCCTCAAGGTGGCTTTTCCCCTGGCGGTCCACGCGCCGGTCTACACCACCGACACTTCCGCCGGCGGGTACCTGCGTCCCAACAATCGCAACACTTCCTGGGAGCAGGCCCGATTCGAGGTCTGCTGCCACAAATGGGTGGACCTTTCCGAGGGGCACTACGGGGTCGCGCTGCTGAACGACTGCAAGTACGGTTGCGACGTCAAGGGCAATGTGCTGCGCCTGAGCCTGCTGCGGGGGCCGATCCGGCCCGACCCCACCAGCGACGAGGGACAGCACCGCTTCACCTATTCGCTGTTGCCGCACGCCGGGGACTGGCGCGAAGGCCGGGTCAGCGAGCAGGCCCTGGACCTGAACGCACCCATGCGGGCATGGTTTGCCGGCGCCGGATGTTCCGAAGCCCGCGGCGCGAACCTGGAGATCTCATCGCCGGCGCTGCACCTGCAGTCGCTGAAATGCGCCGAGGACGATTCCGGGGATCTGGTGCTGAGACTCGCCGAGCTTCATGGTTCACGGGGCACCGCCAGGATCAGGCTGGTGCCGGGCCTCGAGTGGAAGTCCGTCCGGCGCACCGACATGCTGGAGCGCTCGCTCACAGACGGGCAACTTGCGGGCGGGGAGGTCGAGGCCGACTACCGTCCGTACGAGATAGTGACCCTGCGTTTCGCACGCTGATCGCCGACGGTAGAGAACTGCGGGCCGACCACCTACGCCAGCAAGGAGAAGGCGGTCGTTCTGTTGAACCATCTGGGCCAGACCTGGGCCCTGAGGATAGCGCGCGTCAAGAGGCCCTGATCCCACGGCGCATTTGCGCCGGGAGCCTTCTTGACCACCGCCGGCCGCGGGCGTAGAATCCGTGACCATGAAGACCGGCAGGAGCAGTACCCGATATATCCGCAGAGAGCGAGCGGCCGGCAAACGATTCGCGGCGCTGCTGCTGCCCGATGCCGAAGAGGTTTTCGCCAACCAGCGTTACTACGGCAGGATGCTGGAATCCCTAAGCGCGGGATTGCTCGAAGAGGGCATCATGTTGCGTCCGATGCAGTGCCTGCACGCCTACCAGAAGGAGCACTTTCTGGCCACCCCGGAGCGTTTCTACGTGGGGGTGGCGATACTGGGGCCGCTGTACACCGCCAGGTCATTCGTAGAGGCCGTGGTCGAGCGAATGGTCGGGCCCAAGGTCCTGCTTGACCATCACCTCGAGGGGCTGCGCATGCACAGCGTTCGCGAGGACGCGGTCAAGGGCATGCGTAGGGTGACGGAGTACCTGCTCTCCCTGGGGCACCGGGAGTTCGGCTACATCGACGTCAGCGACCCTGAGGGCAACCCCTGGAAGCGCCAGGGGGTGAACGCCGCCCTGCGGGACGCCGGGGTCGCCGAGCTGGGCCGCGGCAAGGTCGCCGGGTGCCGCGTCAACTACCTCGACGTGGTTGCCGCGCTGGACTGGTTCGAGGGCCTCGACCCCCGGCCCACGGCCTTGATCTGCAGCGACGACACCCGGGCGATGCTCCTGCTGCAGGCTGCGACCGAACGCGGGATGCGGGTGCCGGGGGACATATCGATTACCGGGTTTGGCGACTACATGAACGGCCCGGAGGGCACCAGGTGCCTGACCTCCCTGGCTGACAATCCGGTTGAGATGGGCCGGGAGGCCGCCAGACTTCTGGCGGGAGACCCCGAGGCCGAACCCGTGTCGGTGCTGGTTGCCCCCGACCTGGTGGTGCGCGGCACCAGCGGGCCGCCCGGCCCCGACCGCGGCGCCGCCGCGGCCCAGGAGGGCGGCGGCGAACCGATCCCCCCGGCTCGGTCTTGACCACCGCCGCCGGCGGTCCTAGAATCCGGTCTCATGAGCAGACGCAGGAACAGCACCCGGTATGTCCGCAAAGAGCGGGCCGCGGGCAAACGGTTCGCGGTGGTGTTGCTGCCCGAGGCCGAGGAGGTCCTCGCCAGGCAGCGCTACTACGGCCGGATGCTCGAGGGCCTCAGCGCCGGTCTGCTGGAACGGGGCATCAGGCTGCGCCCGGTGCAGTGCCTGCACGTCTACCAGAAGGAACACTTCCTGGCGACGCCCCCGAACTTCTACGTGGGAGTGGCCGTGCTCGGCCCGCTCTATACCTCGGAGCTATTCCTGCGCGCGGTGGTCGAGCGCCTGGGCGGGCCCAAGGTGATGCTCGACCATTACCTGGACGACATTCCCATGCACAGCGTGCGCGAGGACGCCGTCGCCGGGATGCGCATGGTCACCGAGCACCTGATCTCGCTTGGGCACCGGGAAATCGCCTATCTCGACCTGGGCAATCCCGAAGGCAACCCCTGGAAGCGCGAGGGCGTGAACATGTCCCTGCGCGACGCCGGGCTGGAGGTGCTGGGCCGCGGCAGGGTCGCCGGCTGCCGCCCCAACGAAATCGACGTGGCCACCGCCCTCGACTGGTTCGAGGGATTGGACCCTCGGCCCACGGCGGTGATCTGCAGCGACGACACCCGCGCGCTGCTGATGCGCCGGGCGGCGGTCGGCCGCGGCCTGCGCGTTCCCGGTGACCTTTCGGTTACCGGGTTCGGAGACTACGCGGTTTACACCGCCAAGGACGAACCCCTGACTTCGATGGCCGTGGACGCCGACCGCATGGGACGCGAGGCGGCTGCGCTGATCGCCGGGGACCCGGAGGCCAAGCCGGTTTCGGTGCTGGTGCCCCCGGACCTGGTGGCGCGCAGCAGCACCGGCGCGCCTGCGCCCCGGGGCGAGCAAGGAAAGCCGGGGGATATGGATGAAGGGGGAGCAGGTGACCCACGGCATCAGTGATTCGGGGCGCGGGCGGTTCGTCGCCACCCTGCTGCCGGAGTCCGAGGGACTGGTCAACGGGCGAGTGTACTACGGGCCGATGTTGCGGGCCATGAGCGAGGGGCTGGCCGAGGCCGGCCTGATCATGCGCCCGATTCAGTGCCTCCACGAGTATCAGAAGCACCACTTCCTGCAGACGCCCCCGGGCTTCTACGCGGGCACAGCCATTCTCGGACCGCTGTACGTCTTCAGGGGGTTCGTGGAGGCGGTGGTCAGCTACTTCGAAGGTCCCAAGGTGATGCTGGACCACCACCTCGAGGGCCTGGGGATGAGCAGCGTTCGCGAGGATGCCCTGGGGGGGATGCGGACGGTTACCGAGCATCTGGTCTCCCTGGGGCACCGCAGCCTGGCCTACGTGGACCTCAGCGACCCCCAGGCCAACCCCTGGAAGCGTGGCGGGGTGGAGGCCGCCCTGAGCGCCGCCGGTCTTCAGCCCCTGGGCCGGGGCTGGGCCGCCGGCTGCCGTGAGAAGAAGGGCGATTGCGCCGCAGCGCTGGAGTGGTTCCTGGGGCTCGAGCCCCGGCCCACCGCGGTGGTCTGCTGCGACGATATCCGCGCGGCGCTGCTGATCGAGGCCGCCCGCGAGCGAGGTCTTGACGTTCCCGGCGACCTCTCGGTTACCGGCTACGGTGAGAGCGCCGCCAGGACCGGGCGGGGGGAGTTTCTGACCACCATGGTGGTGGAGCCCGCCAGGATGGGTTCGGTCGCCGCCGAGCTGCTGCAGCGCGGTGGCGACCAGGACCCGGTGGCCGCATTGGTCGAGCCCCGTCTGGTTGTTCGCCAGACCACCGCTGCACCGCGGGGCTGAACCCGGGATCGCGATCGGAGGCGGAATCATGCGCGTGGGAGTTCCGACGGAGATCAAGGACAACGAGAACCGCGTGGGCATGGTGCCCGCCACCGTTCACGAGCTCTGCGATGCGGGGCACGAGGTCTTCATCGAAGCCGGCGCGGGCTTTGGCAGCGGCATCACCGACGAAGAGTACGAGAGCGCCGGCGCGCAACTGCTTCCCGCCGCGGCGGACGTCTGGGATCGCGCGGAGATGATTGTCAAGGTCAAGGAGCCGCTGCCCCGCGAATACTCCTTGATCCGCTCGGATCACGTGCTGTTCACGTATTTCCACTTCGCCGCCAGCCGCGAACTGACCGAGGCCATGATCGAGCGCGGGGCGACCTGCCTGGCCTACGAGACGCTCGAGGACAGCCGGGGGCACCTGCCGCTGCTGACGCCGATGAGCGAGGTCGCCGGTCGCATGGCGGTCCAGGAGGGCGCCAAGTACCTAGAGAAGCCGATGATGGGGCGCGGGATCCTCATCGGCGGCGTGCCCGGCGTGGAGCCGGCCAACGTGGTGATCCTGGGCGGCGGAGTAGTCGGCACCAACGCGGCCAAGGTGGCCGCGGGCCTTGGCGGCAACGTCTTCATCCTGGACATCAACCTCGAGCGCCTGCGCTACCTCGACGACATCATGCCCGCCAACGTCAAGACGGTGATGTCCAACGTGGTGCACATCCGCGAGATGGTCGAGAACGCGGACCTGCTGATAGGCGCGGTGCTGCTGCCCGGCGGCAAGGCGCCCACGCTGGTGCCCCGCGAGTATCTGGCGACCATGAAGACCGGGGCGGTGATAGTCGACGTGGCCGTCGATCAGGGCGGCTGCGTTGAGACGGTGCGGCCCACGACGCATTCGGACCCCACGTTCGTGGTCGACGGGGTGGTCCACTACTGCGTTGCGAACATGCCGGGGGCCGTGGGGCGCACCAGTACCTACGCGCTGACCAATGCCACCGGTCCCTGGGCGGTGCGCATCGCCAACATGGGCGTAAGGGCGGCCGTCGGCGGCAGTTCTGAGGTCGCAACCGCGGCCAACGTGACCGCCGGAAGGGTCACGTATAGGGCCGTGGCCGAGACCTTTGGGATGGAGTACACGCCGGTCGAGAAGGCGCTCTGACACCCCCGGCTGGGGGGGCGTGCGCGCTGACGGGTTCGCCCGACTGCGTGCGGTCTTTTCGACCTTGACAGTTCTCCGGAAGGAACTTAGACTCAAAATCCACTCTGAAAAGGTCGCGCTTTCGGAAACTGGCCGTGGCCGCGGGGGACTACTCATGAAGCGCAACTTCCTCTTCCTGTCAGTGTTCGCAACATCCCTGGCCGTCCTCGCTGCCGGATGCGGCAAGAAGGGCGCCGGTAAGCCCAGCAGGCGGCGGGGCCGGAAGGTCGCCGTCGGCCGGGTGGATGCCACCGGTATCGATTTCGATCGCTACTGGCCGCGCGAGGAGGTCGAGAAACTCAGCCCGGAGCAGAGCGCCAAGCTGCTGGAACTGGCCCTGGCAGGACTCAAGGGCAACAATTGGGAACACGCCAGCGACGTTCTGGTCGCGCTGGGCAAGCAGGCCATGCCCTCGCTCATCAAGCAGGTGGAAAGCAACGAGCCCACCGCGGCGGCCGCCGCACCCCTGCCTGTGGTGGTGAACGCGGGGGTGAAGACGCTGGGACAGGTCTCCCACGACGTGCTGCTCGAGATCGTCGAGTATCACTCGAACTACAAGGGCCGCCTCCCGGCCAGGAACACGGTCGCCTGGGAGGGGTGGTGGAAGAAGAACGAGGCCGGTCTGAAGCTGAAGTAGGCCTTGCTCCGGGGTTCGCCCCGACCCTGCGCCTCGTGACCTGCAGATCGAGAAAGCTCCTCGGCGCGTTCGCACTCGCGGGCGCGCTGTTGCTTTCGGTCGGCTGCGGCAGCTGGCCGGACTACGACCCCTATGCCCTGCTGGAGGCCCGCAGGAGCCGCAAGGGCCTCTCGGCCCGGACCGTGGAAGAGGTCTTCGCCCTTCCCGAGGAGGAGATCGACCTCGGTCGGGCGGCGCTGCTGATCGCCTCCGAGTTGCGCCCGGATTTCGACCTGTCGGCCGGGACCAAGCGACTCGACGAGCTGGTGGCCGAGGCCGCCCGGCACATCGGCAGGGGCGGCAACGGCCGCGAGGCGGTTGAAGAGCTCAACGGACTCCTGCTCATCCGCCGGGGCATCGGCTACTACCAGGCGCGCAGCGAAAAGGACTTCGACATCACCGAGGTGCTGACCACCCGGCGCGGCAACTGCCTCAACTGCAGCATGCTCTACCTGGCGGTGGCCGACCGGCTCGGGTTGCCGCTGCGCGCGGTGCTGGCACCGGGACACGTCTTCATGCGCTTCGACGACGGGCGCCACAGCTTCAACATCGAGCCCACCCTCGGCGGTCGCCAGTTGACCGACCTGCGCTACCGGATCATCTCGGACATCCCCGCGACGTCGCTGCGCCACGGGGTCTACCTGCGTTCGCTTTCGCGGCGGGAGTTCCTGGCCGAGGTGCTCGCCGCGCGGGGAGGGTTCCTGGCCCGGCGCGGGAGATACGAGCCGGCCCGCAGGGACCTCAAGCTGGCGCTTTCGGTCCAGCCCGACAGCGTCCAGGCCCTGGTGAACAAGGGCTTCCTGGAGGAGAAGACCGGCGGGGCGGGCAGGGCCGCTGCCGGCTACCGCCTGGCGCTGGAGCTCGACCCCAGGAACGTGGTGGCGCTCAACAACCTCGCCGGTCTCATGGTGTCCGGGCCGGGCCGGAGCGGTTACGATCCGGTCGAAGCCCGCAGGCTGGTTGACGCTGCGATCCGGGTGCGGCGCAGGCTGCCGGACGTCCAGCGCGCCGCCCTGATGGACACTGCCGCGCGGATCGCGGTCGTCGGCCGGGACTGGAGGGACGCGGTGCGCTACGCCCGCAGGGCGGTGAAGCTCGCACCCGGGCGTCTCGACTACCGGCGCCGGGCCGAGGAGTACGCGCTGCGTGCGGCGATCGCCAGGAAGAACGAAGGTCGCCGCGAACCCCCCGGCCGGGAGCCGGGAGATCAGGGAGCGCAGGGGGGACGCGAATGATCGGCTGGGTGCTGCTCTTCGTGGCCGTGGGGCTCTCGGTGGTCCTGGTCACGGTGTTTCTCGGTGCGGTGCGCGCCAAGGCCCTGGAGCGCGAGGAGCTGATGCGCCAGGGAGGGGCCGACGAAGAGGAACTCGAGGAGGCCCGCAGGCACCGCCCGGCGGTCAAGGGCTGGCTGGTCTGCTCGGGGGTAGTCCTGGTGCTGGTCACCGTCGTTTGTGGCGTCTGGATCAAGGGATGCCAGATGATGGGGCGGTCGATCCAGGACTCCAGGGACCTGGCGTCCTGCAGGGATTCGCTTGGCGGGCAGGCCGACTGGGTCGGCGTCTACTGGGACAAGCACCGCAAGCTGCCGGGAATCGAGCAGTATCCGCCGGGGTGCGTCGAGTGCCCGGCGGGCAACGACTTCGTCTACACCGGGCACAGGAAGGTCCTGCTCGGCACCCAGCGGGTGATAATCGTGGAACTGCAGCCGCACCGCAACGGCCAGCGCCACGCGCTGGTGGCCGAGCAGAAGTTCATCGAGGCACGCAAGGCGATTTCCAGCCCCACCAGGGTGCCGATCCCCGCGCCTGCGGGCGCTCCGGCCTCCGGCGCGGTGATGGCCCCCGTGTGGGGCGGCTGGCGGCCCTACGCCCAGTGGTTCAAGACCCGCACGCTCAGCGAGTCGGAATACGAACGGATCCGTCCCGCGGTCGAGCGGGCAATCGAGGGGGCGTCCGAAGAGGAGAGCCCGTGAGTCGTAGGCCAGCCGCGCGGATCGTCGACGCCAACCTCAACCGCTGCCGGGAAGGCCTGCGCTGCCTCGAGGAGTACTTCCGGTTCGCGCTGGACGATCTGGGCAGCGCCGCGCTGGTGAGGTCCATCCGCCACGGCCTGTCTTCCGCGGCGGCCGAGCATTTCGAAGGGGGTGAGCTGCTGGCCGCGCGGGCCTCTTCGGCCGACGTGCTCGCCGCCGAGCCCGGTTCGGCCCGGGCTTCCGAGCTGGACGCCGCGCTGGCCGCGGCCTCGCGCTGCAAGGAGGCTCTGCGCGCCATCGAGGAATACGGCGGGGTCCTCGACGCCGGGGCGCCGGCGCGGTTCGCCGAGTTGCGCTTCAGGCTCTACTCCGCCGAGAAGGAGCTGTCGGCGGGTGAGTGCGGTCGCAAGCGCCGGCTGGCGGAAGCGCGGCTCTACGTGCTGCTCACCGGTTCGCTGTGCGCCGGCGGGGACGTTCTCGCCACCGCGCGGGCCGCGGCGGCGGGCGGGGCGGACATCTTCCAGTATCGCGAGAAGAAGCTGGAGGACGGCGCGTTCCTAGAGAAGGCCCGTCTCCTCGTGAAGCTGTGCGCGGAGCTTGGCGTTCTGCTGATCATCAACGACCGGCCGCACGTGGCCCGCCTGTCGGGGGCCGACGGCGTTCACCTGGGCCAGGGGGACCTCGGCGCGCTCGACGCACGCGAAGTGCTGGGCCCGGGACGGATAGTCGGCCGGTCAACGCACTCGGCCGGGCAGGCCGCGGCCGCGGCGGCCGAGGGCGCCGACTACATCGGCGTGGGACCGGTCTTCGCGACGAACACCAAGGTCCACACCGCTGAGGTCGGCACCGCCTACGTGAAGCACTGCGCCGCGGAGATAGAGATACCCGGCTTCGCCATCGGCTCTGTCAACGAGGAAACCGTCGACGAGGTCCTGGCCGCCGGGGCCCGGCGACTGGCGATCTGCACGGGCATCACCATGCGCGAGGACGTAGAGGCTGCCGCGCGGTTCTACCGCGGGAAGATCGATTCCGTGCTGAAGGGGGACGACGATTAGTATGTCAATCCTGATTCTGGCCGTGCTGGCCGTCGCTATCATGCTGTTCCTGCTTCTGGGGCTTGCCGCGGTCCTCTTCCTGGTCTTCGGGAGAAAGAAGGAGGAGTAGGGCGCCGCGGGAGGAACAGTCTTAGCAGGCCGTTGAAAAACGGCCTGCTAGGGCAGGAGAGCAGATGAACAGTCGAGCAGTCGTTCGACATGGCTCACGACCTCAACATGAGCGACCCTGAGCTTGTCGAAGGGTTGATGCGGAAAGGACCACATTGGGAAGGTTAGCCCTCTCCTGCGGTCCACTGCTCCACTGTTCAAGTGCTCAACCTGTACCCCGGAACACTTCTTCAACGGCCTGTCAGGGGTTCTCCGCGCCTCCGCGTTTCTGCGCGATGGCAGGGGGGCGAGCCGCCCGGGCCCGGGCCCGGGCCCGGCCTCTACTCGTCCTCTTCGTCCTCGAAGTCAGCGACCTCGGCGTCGTCGGTCTCGGGCTCGGTGCCTTCTGCGGCGGCGGCCTCGGCCTTCTCGGGCTTCTCGTCGTCTGTGGCCGCGGGGGGGGGCTGATCCTCCGCGGCGGCCAGGCCCAGCTGCTTCTTGGTGTTGGCGTCTAGGTGCTTGACGCTGGAGTTCAGGTGGGTGATCTCCTCGTGGCCCTGCAGGCAGCGGTGGTACATCTTCGACTCGTGCGCGTGTCCCCTGGTGGGGCTGCGGCCCGAGCAGTAGGCGTTCTTCTCGTGCCGTGAAATCGAGCCCTCGATGGCGCAGAGGGCCGTGGCCGGGTGGACCTCGTCGGGGGCCAGGATCACGCCGGCGCAGGGCTTGTTCTTGATCTGCTCGACCTGGCGGTAGTACTCGAACAGCGAGCTCAGCCCGCACAGGCGCATCACCGCGTGGATGGCGCTCTCGGCGTAGACTCCGCGGCGGGCCTGCATCAGCATGTCGCGGCAGGCGTCGCGCAGGTCGACCTCCGCGGGGCTGAGCTCCACGCTGCCCTCCTCGACGATTACGCCGTTGCGGCGGGTGAGGTTGTCGAGGTCGTTGACCGCGCGAACCAGGCGGGTCACGCCGTCGAACGGCGAGTGCCAGGAGTTGCTGGCCTTGTGGTGGTCGCGCACCACGTAGCGCACCGCGTCGGGCAGCTCGATGCCCTTGAAGAGGCTGAAGCCGCGCCTGGTGTGCGTCGCGCGCGCCGAGATGTACTCCCTGCTGCCGTACTCGTGGGTCAGCGAGGCGCCGATGTCGTGGAAGAAGCCGGCCAGGGCCAGGATCAGCGGGGCGTGGTCGCCGACTTCCCCGCCACCGGCGGCGGCCAGCTCCTGGGCTATCTGCGCCGAGAGCAGCGCCACCGCCAGGCAGTGATCCACGCCTTCGCCCTCTTCGAAACGGATCACGCGGTAGAGGCTGAAGATCACGTCGGAGTGCCGCAGCAGGGTCTTCAGCGCCGTCATCGCGGCGTCGATGCCACCGTCGGCCTCGCGTTCCAGCATCATGCGGCTGAGCCTGTTGCGGCGCAGCAGCTGGGCCAGCGAGTCCTCCTCGGGGAAGAGCTCCTCCGAAAGCCAGGCGGCCAGTTGGGGCGTACGCTTCATCAGCAGGGCCCGCACCGGCTTGCCCTCGGCGTTGACGACCCCGCCGTACTTGTCGCCCAGGAAGCGCTTGAGGACCTTGACGGTGCCGGCGTTGAGGCGCGCGCCCTCGCGGACCGCGGGGTCGCGGCCCTCGAGCTTGCCGACCTTGTTTACGTCGTTCACGGTGTGGTAGGCGGCGGCGACCTCGATGCCCTCGGCAGCCAGTCGGTCGGGGTCCTTCTCGGCCAGGCCGATGATGTCCTCGAGCAGCACCGGTTCGCTGCCCTCGAAGAAGGGCGGGACCAGGCCCTCGGTCTCCAGCGCCCTGGCGTAGTCCTCGGGCAGGTCGAGGTCGGAGAGCGGCCGCTCCAGGTGCAGGGCGCCCTCGGCCAGGCGCCGCAGCCGGGTCATCTCCACCGGCTTGGAGAGATACGCGGTCACGCCCAGGTCGCGGCTCTGGAGGATGGTCTCCTTGTCGGGGTGGCCGGTGACGATGGCCACCTTGAGCTTGGAGCTCTTCTTGCGCAGCGCGCGCAGGAAGGACATGCCGTCGTGGCCGGGCATTTGTAGATCAGTGAGCACCAGGCGGGTGTCGGTGCTGAGCTTGCCGAGCCCCTCGCGGGCATCGGACGCGGCGGCCACATTGATGCCCAGTCCCTTGAAGTAGTCGCAGACCATTTCGGAGAAGGACTCGTCGTCGTCGACCACCAGGACGGAGCCCCTGGCCGCCGGTGCCTCGGAGCCGGCGGCGGGTTTGGGCCCGCGGTCGGTTTCGCCGCCCTCACCACCGGCGGTTTCTTCCGAAGACTCGCCAGGCTCCTCTTCAGGAGCTTCAGGCTCTGCAGCAGCGTCCTGTTTCTCTTCTTCGTCCGCCAACGTTTATAGCCGCTCCTCTTTTCCCCGGCGCACCGGATCATATTCGGGGCACAGGCATTATGCAAGCAACGGAACCCTGGTCCGGACGGGCGCAGGCGGACATCCGGAGCGCAGCCACAACTGCGGACGTGCCGCGGTTCGGGACCCGACGGATGGCGACTAGCGGTCGTCTGTTCGCGGGCCGCCGCTGCCGGGGTCGTAGTAGCGCATGCGAGGCTGGCGGGGGGCTGCGACATCGTCGGGCGGCTCCAGCGGTTCCCGGTTGCGGACCGCCAGGCCGGCGGGTCGCAATCCGAGTGAGGCCAGCAGGTCGGTGCCGTGACGTTGCGCCAGGCCGCAGGCCAGCATCAGGATGCCGGCGCCAACCCCGGCGATGAAGCCCATGATGTGCGCCATGAAGGCCACGCCGCCGCCGCCTTCCGGGGACAGCAGCAGCAGTTGGATGAGGTCCCACCCGAACCAGAAGATCAGCGCCCAGAAGGCGGCGATCTCGAACGTGCCCGCCCGGTACCGCAGCCAGTAGAGGATGCGCACGTTGTGCTTCGGGAAGAGCGCCAGGGCCAGGCCCATCACCCCGCTGATCGCTCCGCTGGCGCCCACCAGCCCGGCGAAGTTGTCGCCCGAAAAGAGCGCGTGTCCGAGGCTGGCAATGAAGCCGAGCAGCAGGTACAGCGCCAGAAAGCGGAGCGTGCCCAACCAGCTGTTTACCGCGCGCCCGAAGACGAACAGGAACAGCATGTTGCCCGCCAGGTGGAAGAAACCGCCGTGGAGGAAGGTGCAGGTCAGAAGGGTCCAGGGACGTGAAGTCCAGGGCTCGATGGAGTCGGCCAGCTGAATCAGGTCCTGCGCCTCGGCCCCCAGCGCAGCGCGGACGTCCTCGGGCAGCGCTTCGAGTTGCCTCTCGAGTTTCCTCTTCAGGGTAGACGGGTCGCCGGTCCAGGCCACCATGTCCCGGGACCAGGCCTGCTCGAAGGGGTCCGTGGACCCCAGCCAGATCAGCGTGCAGGCGGCCACCAGAACGTAGGTGACGATGGGTTGTCGCTGGCTGGGCGCTTCGAACCCGATGGGGATGAACATGATCGCCCTCCTGCCGCAAGTTGCCCGTAGCTGCAGCACGGATATATGGCGGGGCGAGGGTGATGTCAACGGCAAGTGTGGTCGCGACAGCCGTGCTCCATGCCGCGGTTCCGGAGGGCGCGCGAGGGTGTTGCCGTCGGCGTCCGTATCGGTATCGGTGTTGCTATCGTGGTCAGGTGCTCGCCTGTTCAACTGCTCTCCTGCTCGAGCAGGCCGTTTTTCAACGGCCTGCTGAAGGTCGTGGCTACAGGAGTATAGCCGGCTGTTGACGGGTCGGGTTTCAAGGGTGATAATCCCCGGTGGAGGGACGGTGTCAATGAAGCGGATGCTGCTCCTGAGGATTCTGCTGCTGGTATCCATGCCGGTGTGTGCCGTGCCCGGCGCGGTGGTGCTGGGCGGCGAGAGTGATCTTCCTGTCGAGCACCGCAAGACCTACAGGGATCGTCGCGACAAGGACCGGGACGAGGGTCGCGACAGGGACGCTGACCGCGATCGGGATCCCGACCGGTCTCCCGATCGATCGCTGTTCTCCGAAGATGAAGACGATGATGACGACGACTCCGGTGAACGTGGCCGGCGGGGAGACGGCCTGCTCAGCACGCGCTCGGCAGACGGTTCCGAAGGGCCCGTTCTGCCCGGTGACCCCAAGGGCGAATGCTGGTTCGAAGGCCGCATCGGGCTGGGGCTGGAGATCTACGACGACCCCGAGTTCGGGCTCGGGCCGCTGCTGGAGGTGGAACTGCGCAGGCGCGTGACCGGTCCCCTCCTGCTGGGAGTTCTCCTCGGCCTGGGGATATCCGACAACGATCAGACCGGCGCACTGGCCCGCGGGACCTTCGAGACCACCAATCTGCTGGTTACCGCAACCCTGGAGATCCCGCTCGGCCGCGGCTGGCGGGATCCGGTCCTGTCTCTGGGCGGCGGGGCCGGTGCGCTCTTCGTGAATCCCGATCCGGACGGGGACCTGGACCGCGACCTGGACCGGCTGGGCCTGGATCTCGAGGAGAAGAACTTCTGCCTCTTCGATGCCCGGCTGCGCGCCGACCTGATGCTCCCGCTGGCAAAGGACCGGGGCTCGTTCCTGACCTTGGGGATCGTTCGCGATCACGCCGCGGGCGAGGTCGAGACCCGGCTCAAAGACAGCGCCACGGGCGAGGTCCTTTCCACCAGCCGGCACGACCACACGTTCAGTCGGCTGGGGATCCACGTGTCGGTGGTGCTCAGGTTCTGAGCTTGCCGGCCCGGAGGAGTCGGGCCCGATTGCCGCGGTCCGCGTCGGGTCGAGGCGCGCCGGGCGGGCGGGTTCAGCCGCCCATTTCCACGCAGCGTCGGCGGTAGTGGAGGTAATCCTCGAAGGCCACCTCCTCGGGCACGCCGTGATCGCAGGTGGGCACGTACCCGCCGCGCTCGCGCATGACCGGCAGGACGCGCTCCAGCTCGCGGTCTATGGCTTCGCACCCGGCGGCGATCACGCGCTTGTCGATGCCGCCGAGGATGACCAGGCCGGGGTGTTCGCGGCCGATGGCGACCACGTCGCAGCCTGAGGCGACCTCGAAGGGGTCCATGACGTCCATGCCTATGCCCTCGGCGTAGAGCGGGATGGCCGGGCGGCAGTCGCCGTCGGTGTCCACGTTGACGTAGAGGTGCCGGCCGGGGTCGAGCTGCCGGGACTTCACGTTGGCGATCAGCTGCTGGTAGTAGGGGAGGATGAACTCGCGGACCATGTCCGGCGAGATCAGCAGGCCGTGGTTGTAGCAGATGTCTTCGCCGAGGAAGAGTTCGTCGAAGGTTACGTGCTGCTGGTGCAGGGCGGTCAGCGCGTCGGCCAGCTTCAGCCACGAGCGCATGCAGTCGTGGAGCACTTCGGGCATGTCGTAGACCGCGTAGAACATCTGCTCGGGCCCGATCAGGCTGCGCAGGTACATGTAGCCGCCGATCACCCGCTGGGAGATCATCAGCCCCCGGCCGGCCGCCTCGCGGGCCTTCTCGACCCGGCCGGGTACCTCGGCCAGCCGCTGGGGCGAGGCCGGATCCAGCCGCCACTTGACGTTCCGCTCCCAGCTCCGACGGTCCCTGACCGGATGTTCCAGGTACTCGGGCATGAATCCGCTGCGCCGGCCCTTGAAGCAGAGCTTGTGGCGGCCGGCACTGTCCCGCACGACCTCGTGCTCTCCGCGGTCCTCGACGATCTTCTCCTCGAAGGCCGGGCAGAACGCCGCCGCGCACCAGCCCAGGCCGTCGAGACTGTGGTGGCCGGGCGGGTCCAAGAAGAAGATCTCACGGAGGTCGTCGTGACCGGCGTCGCCGGGCAGGTGGCCTTCACGCTTCCAGCGGTCCAGCACGTAGAAACCGAACTCGCGGCGGAAGAGCGGGGCGCCCGGCACCCGCGCGTAGTTGTCGCGCAGCCTGCGAGCCGCCGGGGTCATGCCCTGCCGCGGGACAGGGGCGTGTACTCCATCGGCAGGAAGACCGGCAGACTCTGCACGTGATGTGTCATTGCCGGCTATGGTCCGGTTCGTCGATTCTGTGTGCGGGGTCATTGATGGCCTCCTGGCTTTTGCGTACAATAGTTTACATCATACGGCCGACCTGGCGCCCCCTCTTGTTGTGAGAAGGAGACTCAAGGTGTGATTACAGTGTCGGAGATGGAGCTGTGGGACACGCGCTTCGAAGTGTCGCGCCCGCTCAAGAGCCTGCCGCGCCCCCAGCGGGCGGCTACCAGCATCCAGACCAGTCCGAGCTACCGGCTGGAGGGCAGCCGCCGCAGGAGCCAGAAACACTGCGTCTACGTGCACGTCTTCCGGGGGTGCATGGAGATCTGGAGGGGGGGGCGCTCCTGGCGGGTGGCCGCAGGGCAGGGCTTCCTGAACATCATAAACGAGTCCGGCAGCGGCTACGGGTATCCGGCCGACGCCGGCGAACCCCTGTACCTGTTCTGGTTCGGCTTTACCGGAGGGAACTGCCGCGAGGTGGTGCGCGAGATGCTCGAGAGGCACGGCCCGCTCTACGTGCTCTCGGCACAGAGGGATCCCCTGCGCCGGTTGCTTTCGCTGCGCAGGCCCGAGGGGCAGGCCGTGCGCACCGGCGCCTACGCAGGGGCCCGCCTGGTTGTCGACGTGCTCGCCGCCCTCGGCGATAGCGCCGGGGCGCGGTCCGGGGAAAGCGGCGAGCACCCCCTGGTCAGGCGCCTGGTCTCGCGGCTGGAGTCCGGCCCCCCCCGCTCGTGGAGCGTGAAGGCCCTGGCGCGTGACCTGGGAACCTCCCGGGAGCACCTTTCGCGGGTCTTCCGGGCACAGCGCGGCGTATCCCTGGCCGACCACCTCCGGCAGCAGAAGCTCTCGCGGGCCTGTCGTCTGCTGGCGGATCCGGAACTGAGCGTCAAGCAGGTCGCCCGGCGACTGGGCTACGATCGCCCCGACAATTTTGCGAGGATGTTCCGCTGCAACCTGGGGATGACGCCCCGCGAGTACCGGAACGCCGGCCCGGCGCCGTTCGCGCCGTGAGGAGGCCCTTTCCCGCAGTCCACGGCTTGCGGCGTGAGACTTGCGATAGAACGCGAGGGAGGCGGCGGGACTGGCCCGGGACCGGGGGGCAGCTTGAACGGCAGGGCAGGATGGAGAGAATCGCGCGCATAGGGGAAAGGACGTATGCTCTGGAAGCGACGAAGGGGAAATGTCGAATGACAAGAAGAACTCTCTATATGGTGTCCGGAATTCTGACTGCTCTGCTTGCGGTTACTGTCTATTCAGCCGTCAGAGTTCACGAGCATCTCAAACACACGACTCGTGAGGACACGGAATCGAAGGTCCGTGATGGCATCAAGGTGTTCAGACAGGAAGGCCATGATGTCTACGAATTGAGGTCCGGGAAGTCTGTCATGCAGGTAGTCCCTTCCATTGGGAGCAACATGATATCCATGACCCAGGAACTCCGTGGGAAGAGGATCAAGGTTATTGAACCTCCTCCTTCTCTGAGAAAACTGAAAGAAGAGAATGCTTGTTTCTACGGAAACCCGGTGTTGTTTCCTTTTGCCTGCCGAATGGAAGATGAATTCTCTTTTGACGGGGAAAGGTATAGAACTCCGTCGGTCATGAAAGCTGGAGGATATCCAATGCACGGGTTGGTTGGAAGACTCCCATGGAAAGTGGTTGATACCGGTGAGAATGTCAAAGGCACATGGATACAGACTTCCTTTGACTTTGACGATCCCGAACTTCCTGCGCACTGGAGGGACGTCTACGGCGGACTCAAGATCGCGCTGAAATTCGTACTCGACAATCAGGGAGCCAGGGTCACGGTCAACATGAGAAATCGGGGACGTGACAGACGAATCATGAGCTTTGCATGTCATCCGATTTTTCCCGTTCACGGAAGAAGATCACAGGCAAGAGTATTCATTGACGCCAGGACTCTGGTCAGGTTGAAGAACGGGCTTCCGGAAGAGGTTGCTCAACCTGAAGGCAATACGATCATGCAGGGGAGAGCGGTAGGAGAAGACTACCTCTGCCCGTGCTACACCGACCTTGCCAGGGATGGACAGGGGAATGCTTCGATCGTGATTGAGTATCCGGATCCCGGGCTCAGGCTCAGGGTTCTGCTGGGATCAAAGTACAGACATCTTGTTTTCTGGATGCCGCCCGCTGACCTGCACAAGGCTCTGAAGGCTGATGAACCGATTTGGGGTGGAAATGCTGTTTTCGCCATTGAGCCTCACACCAGTTCCATCAACGCCCCTGTCCTTCACAGTGGAGCGAAGGGATCTGAGCTGAGAAGAATAGCCAATCCCATTATCCTTGATTCCGGTGAGGAGTTTGAGGAATTCTTCTCCTTTGGAATGGAGACAATGCCTCTCCTTTCCAACCCGTAGCAGAAACCTGTTTCGTTACCGCGGCCCGTTCGGAAACCCCGCCGAGCCCATCATGCAGCCCTTGGGTCCTTGCCTGGCGGCCAGCCAAGGCGGGTAGACTTCGCCCCGAAAGCCCGGTCGCAGGACTCCGACAATCCCCTGCTCACCAGGTACCCGGGATGTTGAATTCACGGCCGGATCACCGGCCCAACTCCCGAATGCAGGGTGTCAGCCGTGCCGATCCCTTTCCGCGAAATGCGGCGCCCCGGTAGCAGTGCCCGGGCAGCCCGTCGAAACTCCAGCGAAGCGGGGCTGGCCCGGCCCGGCCCGGCCGGCCACGGCTGCGGGAGTCCCGCGAGAATCTTGTGGTCAGCAGACGGGTTGTCAGCTACTCTTTGGGGAGTCTTCGGAACCCCTGCTGGGAAATGGAGGACGATTCATGAAGAAGTCTCTGGGAGCCAGGGCCGTACCGGTAGCCGCGCCCGCGTGGCTGGTCGGCACCTACGATGCTGAAGGCAAGCCCAACGCCGCCGCAGTGGCCTGGGCGGGGATCTGCTGCTCCAAGCCGCCCTGCCTGAACTTCTCGCTGCGCAAGGCGACCTACAGCTACGCTGCCGTTCTCGAACGGAAGTGCTTCACGCTGAGCGTGCCCTCCGAGGAGCACGCGGTCGCCACCGACTTCTTCGGCATCTATTCGGGACGGGATCACGACAAGTTCGAGATCGCCGGACTGACTTCGGTGAAGAGCGAACACGTCGAGGCCCCCTACGTCGGCGAGTTCCCGCTGGTCTTCGAGTGCCGGTTGGTCCACCACCACGACCTCGGCCTGCACACCGTCTTCGTCGGCGAGATCCTGGACGCCAAGTGCGACGAGGGCCTGCTCGACGAGAAGGACAAGCCCGTTGTCGCGAAACTCAAGCCCTTCGTCTACGGCAACGGCGAATACTTCGCCCTGGGAGCCCGGATCGGCGCGGGCCACTGCGATGGCAAGAAGTTGATGGGGTCTTCCTGACCCCAGAGACCGTGGTTCGACAGGTGCTCCGTACTCCCCGGCCGCAAGAGTGCTGCAAGTGCCATTGTGACCGCTAAGGTGTTCCCGGCATGAGGCTTAAGGGCAAAGATCACAGCTTGCCCGGCCGGCAGAGTGGGCCCAACTGTTGCGGAAATCAGCCGCAAGGGCTACCAATACATATATGCATGGTTGAATGGGAGCAACATCCAGGAGAGGAAGCACCACAGATGATTCAGAATGTTCGAACAGACCGGCGCTATGCGGGTACAGGTGGGCGAAAGCCCCACGCGAGGAAGCTGTGTAACAGGGTGTCCGGATGAAGACAGACGCGGAACTGCTGGCCGAATTCACGAAGACCCGCTCGGAGGATGCCTTTGCGGAGGTGGTCGCCCGGCACGGCGAGATGGTCTTCGGTACCTGCCTGCGACTGCTCAAGGATCGCACCCTGGCCGAAGAGGCGTCCCAGGCGGTATTGATGGTGCTGGCGCGCAAGGCCGCTTCTGTGTGCGGGATGGCCTCGATTGGCGGCTGGCTTCACGGGGTGGCCGGCAGGGTGGCACGCAAGGCCCTGCGGTCCGAGAAGCGTCGCCGTGCCCGCGAAAGGAGAGCCGCGAAGATGCGCAGCAACACAACCTCCGCTTCAATCGAGCGGCAAGACCGCGAAGCCCTGGCCGGGGTGATCGACGACGAAATCGCGCGGTTGAACTCCGCCCAGCGCGACGTGGTGGTTGGCCTTTACCTGCGGGGCCTTACGCGGTCGGAAATGTCCGTCGAACTGGGGGTGCCGGAAGGCACGATAGCCTCCCGTTCGGCGTCGGCGCTGGAGAGACTCCGCGGCCGCCTGGCGCGAAGGGGCGTGCACCTGGGCACCGGCGCGCTGGCGGCGGGGTTGGCCGCGCTTGCGCCGGCCGGTCCGCTGCCGGCGGTTTTCGCCGCGATTCCGGCAATGGCCGCGAAGTTCGCGGCCGGCGGCGCTGCGGCGCTGGGCGGTTCCAAGGCGGGTCTTCTGGCGGAAGGAGCGATGAAGATGATGTTCTGGGCGAGGGTCAAGGCGGTGGCCGCGGTCGCGCTGTGCGCCGCGGTGGTGGCGGGCGGGTCCGCGGCCGGGCTGATCTCGGTGGCCAGTGCGAGGCAGAAGCCCGGCGGCCCTGCGATCGCCGAGACGCTCGGAGGTTCGCGCGGGGGCGCTCGCAACGGCCGGCTGGACAAGAAGATCACCGTCAAGTACGAGAAGACCTCTCTCGGCGATGCGCTGAAGGACATCGGGGCGAAGGCCGGCGTGCGCATCGCGGCCGAGGCGTCGGTGCTGTCCGGCCAGCCGCCGGTAAGGCTCGAGGCAACCGACGAGGCCGCGGGGCGGGTGCTCACCAGGGTCCTGCGCCGGCGGGGCCTCAAGGTCAAGAGCTACGCCGCGAGCCCGCTGCAGGTGGTGCGCCACAACTGGTACGAGCCGCTGGCCGAGAAGGAGGAGGTCTACGAGTTCGTCAGGAAACCGACGGTGAAGAACCTGGGCAAGGCCGGGTTCGCCATCGACTTCGAGACCAAAGGTTTCTGCGACTGCACTGTCGCGATCGTAGACGCCAAGGGCAAGACCGTCCGGCACCTGGCCAGCGGCGTGCTGGGGGTCAACGCGCCGAAGGCGTTTGCCTGGAACTCGAAGCAGCTGCGCGTGGTCTGGGACGGCACCGACGACCGCGGCCGGCCGGTGGCCGGTCCGGTGAAGGTGCGCGTGTCGCTGGGGCTCAAGGCCCGAATGGAGCGGACGCTGTTCTGGGCGCCGCACAAGCGGGCGCCGACGGCGAGCAACCTCCCCCCTCCCTGCATCGCCGCGAGACCGGAAGGCGTCTATGTATTCGACGGCGCCTTCGGCGACCATCTCAAGCTCTTCGACCGGGACGGAAAATACGTAAGGACGGTCTTCCCGCCGCCCGCGGACAAGGTCCCCGGGATCAAGTGGCCGAGCGTGCATCATACGTCGACACCGGAGCGCCCTTTCCCGCTCAAGTGGCAATACGACATGTCCAGGATTCTGACGTTGGGCTGGCCCTCTTACGGAGGGAAGCATTGGCCGAACGGTCAACCGGGCGCCGAGCCGTCCAACGGCTGCTCGGCGATGGCCATCCAGGGCCAGCGCGTTGCGCTGGCCCAGGCACGCCTGAATCGACTCTCCACCGACGGCTCCAGCGGCGGCGTTGCGTTGCACGGTCCGAGCACGTATCTTCCTGTGCCCGGTGGCAGACCTATCGGCCATTTCTTCCGGAGACTGCCGCAAGTGTCTACGGGCAGGAGGGGGCAGGGGTTGGGATGCGTGCCGTCGAGCATGGCGTTCAGCCCGGACGGAAAATGGCTGTATGCGACCGGCTATACCTGGATGCACGGAGCCAACAGGAAAAACTGGAAGCTGGACGCCTTGCCGCTGGTGACCCGTATGGCCTACGATGGAAAGGAGAGAATGAAGCCGTGGGCCGGCAGTCCGAATCCGAAGGAGTTCGGGGATGGCAAGAAGCAGTTCTGCCATCCGATTGCGGTGTCGGTGGACGGCAAGGGTCGGGTGTACGTCTGCGACTACATGAACAGCCGGGTGCAGGTGTTTTCACCCGAGGCTGAGCTGTTGGGCAGCCTCAAGACGCCCTATCCGGCGGACATCAAGATTCATCCCGAGACGGGCGAGTGCTACGTCTTCTCCTGGGGCATCGGCAACGTTCATTGGGCAAAGCAAAAGCAAAAGAAAGCCGTGCAGCCCAATGTAATCCGGTACGGCGCCTTTCCGAAGTTCAAGAAAGGCGAGTCCTGGGGGCTTTCGGGATTCGCCACGAACACGGCCCGCGCCGGCCAGCCCTTCAATGCCAACCGGGTGGACGTGGATTTCTGGTCGAATCCCCCCAGGCTGTGGTTGTTTTCGTCGCCCGGCGATACACGCAGCCGCACTACGTGGCGTTCGAACATTCGGGTCTTCGCCCTGGACGCGGGAAAGCCGAAACCGGTCTGCAACTTCCTCACTGAAGCCGCCAAGGACATTGCGCTTGCCCGGACGTGTGGCGGCGGGAACAAGGGTGGCGGAGGCAAGGTGTTCGTAAGCACGGATCCGCTCCGCGGCCACGTGTGGGTTCGATCCGTGACCGAGGCCGGCACCGTCAAGGACTTCCTGGTCCGTATCGATCCCGAAACCGGGAAGGAAACGCTGGTGAAACTGCCTAAGTGGTGCGCGGGCTTCCACGACATGGCGTTCGACCAGGATGGGTATCTTTACATGCGAACCAAGTACCATTGCGTTCGGTACGAGGTGTCCGAATCCGGCGCATTGCGCGAGAAGCCCTTCAAGCACGGCCGGCCGGTGAAGCTGGGCAGAGTGAGCTACGGTTCGGTCCTCTCGCCGCCGGCCATCGTCGGCGCGAATTTCGGCGCACAGGGCCTGGGAATCTCCCCCCAGGGTCACGTGGTGTTCGCCGAGGGGTTTGCCCGGGGCCATCCCGCGTTGAAGAAGACCAAAGGAGTGAGACGCGGCAATTTCTTCCACACTCATGTCAAGGAATACCGGCTTCCGGTTTTCCCGGGCCGTTACGGCGACACCGTGGTCTGGATATACGACAACGATGGCAAACTGGTCTGTGACGACGGTTTCAAGGGCGCGGGCTGGATGGCCGGCACGAAGATGGATCGGGACGGCTACGTCTATACCTCGATGATGGGCAGGCCCCTGTTCAATGGCAAGGCAGGCTCCCCCATGGTTAACTGGGTGTCCTGTACTTTGATGAAGTTCAAGCCCGGCGAACCCCGGCTTTTCTGGGACAGGGGCCAGCCGCCTCTCGCGACGGGAAGCAAGCCGAAGCGGCCCAGGGAATTCTCGTCAGATCTTCGTTCCCCCGGGGCGTGGCTGGAGGGCGTGGAGTGGCTGGTTCCGGAGGTCGGCCTCAGCGGCAACAAGAGCTCTCCGCATGGACAAGGCGATCACGGCTGCATCTGCCAGAAGGAAAGCCGCTTCGACCTGGACCTGTACGCGCGCTCCTTCTGCTCCGAGGTCCCCCAATACAGGATTGGCGTTTTTGACAGCAACGGCAACCGGATGTCGAGTGTCGGTCGGCTGGGCAACGTGGATGACGGGTTGCCGCTGGCAAAAGGTGACCGCGTGCCCAACCCGCGCTCGATCGGAGGTGACGAGGTGGCCATCGCGCATTGCCTGCACGTCGCTGTGGACACCGACAAACGCCTGTTCATTTCCGACATCGGCAACGCCTGCATCCGCAGCGTGAAGCTGGACTATCACGTGTCGGAGACGGTGAAGGTCCGGTGATCTGTGATTGGTGACCTGGGAGCGACGTTGGCAAGGGAGGTCTGAATCATGAGGCGAATCGTGGCGGTTGTCTTTCTCGGCGCCTGCGCGCTGGCGTTTGCGGGTCCGGTTTCCCGCGCCGGCGAGGATTCGCGCCGGATACTCAGATCCCAGAGTTTCTGGCGGGTGCGCATCTGGGGCTCTCCCTGGGTGACCTGGCTCAAGAGCGGGAAGTTCGAGACGCCACCGCGGGAGCTCGACGCGCCCGAGGGCTGGGCCGCGCCGGGGTTCGATGACGAGGCCTGGGTCCGGGCGCCGGGGCCGTTCTTCACGTGCCGGCACAATGCCGGCTGGATCGGCTGCAGCACGAACAACAGCACCGGCACTGCCCTGATCCTGGCGCGCGGGCGCTTCTCGGTTACCGATCCGAAGGCGGTCGGGGCGCTGAAGCTCAGCGTGAGTTACCGCGGGGGAGCGGTGGCCTACCTCAACGGCAAGGAGATCGGCCGTGGCGACATGCCGGACGGGAAGATCGAGCCGCACACGACCGCCAAGCCGTACCCCGACGAGGCCTTCGTAGTTCCCGGAGGTTCGCGCGCGATCAGCGCCGGTTTCGGCGATCCCAAGAAGTACATGGACCGCATCAAGAAGCGCTGGCGTTCGATGTCGGTCGAGATCAAGCCGGAACTCCTGCGCAAGGGGATCAACGTCCTGGCGCTGGAGTTCCACCGCGCGCCGTACAACGAGGTCGCCACGTACCTGGGCAAGCGTGGCCGGGACAAGGGCAAGCGCAAGCTGAAGACCGGCCGCGGCGTGCGCCCCTACAACGACTGGTGGAGCACGGTGGCGATGCTCGGTGTGGACTTGCGCGCGACCGGGGGCGGCGTCGTGTCGAACGTGACCCGCGGCAAGGGCTTCCAGGTGTGGAACGCCGACCCGCTGCTGCTCACCTACGACACCGACTACGGCGACGCGGGGGCGCCGCCCTCGCCGGTGAGGGTAGTCGGCGCGCGCGGCGGGCGGCACTCGGGCGTGCTGGTCACCGGCTGCGACAAGCCGGTGTCGGGACTGAATGCGACCGTGAGCGATCTCGTCGCCGATAAGGGCGGGGCGAAGATCCCGGCCTCGGCGGTGGAGATCCGCTACCAGCTGCCGGCCCACAGAGTCGACAAGACCGCCTACTCGCGGTTGCCCGGCGGGTGTTTCTTTCGCATCTACACCAACGTCAACGCCATGGACGCGCTTGCGCCCGAGGCCCCCAAGACCGTCAAGGTCCGCACCAAGAAGCTGAGCGGCAAGCAGAACGTGGTCTTCGGGGCGGTGTGCCCCGTGTGGCTTACGGTGCACGTGCCAATGGACGCGGCAGCCGGCAAGTACAGCGGCGAGTGCACCATTACCGCCTCGGGCGTGAAGGCGGTGAAGGTCCCGGTGAAGCTGGAGGTCTGCGACTGGACGATCCCGCCGGCGCACAAGTGGCGGACGGCGGTGGGCTTTCACCAGTCGCCGGAGTCGGTGGCGATGCACTACAAGGTACCGTTCTGGTCGGACGAGCACTTCAAGCTGCTGGGCGAGAGCTACCGCTGGCTGGGCTCGATCAGCTGCGACACGCTGTTCGTGCATCTTGTTGAGCGGACCAACCTGGGCAACGCCGAGAGCATCGTCAGGTGGAAGCGCAGGAAGTCGGCGGGCCCGGCGCCGGCAACCGACGGCGAGAAGCTGCCGAAGGTGACGCTCGAGACCCACGAGCCGGACTTCACGGCGGTTGACAGGTACCTGGACACCGCCCTGAAGCACCTGGTGGATCCCCCGGTGATCTGCCTCTACGCCTGGGACAACTACTGCGGGACGATGTACCACGGCGGGGCCGGGAGCAGCCACAACGTGAAGCCCAAGCCCGCTCGGGTGACCGAGCTGTTGCCCGGAGGCAAGACCCGCAGCGCCGAGGGCCCCAACTACAAGAACGTGGCCGAAGCGGCGGCGTTCTGGAAGCCGGTGGGCGAGCACATTCGCGCCTACTTGCAGAAGCGCAAGCTGGAGAAGTCGCTGATGATCGGCCTGTCGCACGACTCCTGGGCGGCGAAGTTCGTGGTGGACACCTGGAAGAAGGTCCTGCCCGCCTCGCCGTGGTGCTTCGAGGGCCACCCGCGGCCGGGGCATCACTACGGCGTGCCGGTGCAGTGGTGCTGCACGGTTTGGGGCGCGACGTGGAAGGTCCCGAGGGGCAAGATAGGCGGCTGGCAGCTGGAGAAGATCCAGTGCCACTTCGACCGCGACAACTGGAGGCTGGACGCGCAGTCGCAGCTGCTTTCGCACGGACACCTGGTCGGCGAGAAGAACATCAGCGGCGGCCAGCGCGGCTTCGGGCGTATGAGCGCCGACCTCTGGCCGGTAATCGCGCACAATCCCAACGGCAGCATACACGTCACCAAATCGAGGGGGAAGTTCTCCCTTTCGTCCCGCTACCCCGAGAGCGGCTGGGGCGCCTGCGACCTGCGCCAGAACCCGTTCCTGAAGCCGGGGCCGAAGGGGGCGCTTTCGACGGGAAGACTGGAGATGATCCGCGACGGCCTGCAGGAGTGCGAGGCGCGCATCTTCATCGAGAGCGCGCTGTTCGACGCCGCCGCGCGGGCCAGACTGGGGTCCGATCTCGAGAAGCGCTGCAGGTCGCTGCTGGGGCTGCGGCGCAGCCTGGCACACCAGGCGAATGGCGTCATGGGTGCGATTCTGTTCCTGGGCTCCGGACGCCAGGAGCGGGTGCGCAAGCTCTACCAGCTGGCCGGCGAGGTCGCCGGAAAGACCGGGCGTTGAGTCCGGCCAGCGATTCTTGGCACCTGAGTCCAACGGTGTGTGGCCGATGCTCGGCAGCCTTTGTCTGCCAATACCCCTACGGGCCCAGCGCCCTGTGAAGCCGCCTGACGGCTCCGGCGCGCCGGGGGAGAATAGGGAGTATGCCGTTTCCAAGGGGGCTGTTCTGAGATAGAATGCCCAGGGGGGGGTGCGATGCCAGGACCGCAGGCCTGCGAAGAGGGCTCGAACAGCAGGCGCGGTCGAGCGCGGCCGACATCAACCGAATCCCGCGTATCGACGCCCTCACGCAAACGACGGTGGGCCGGTTGTGCTGGCATCGCCCTGGCGGTGGTCGCCTTCACCTGCTGGTGGGTCGTTGGCGAGTGCTGGATGGAGACGGGCGGTCGCCGACCGGTTCGCAGGAATCTGTCTGTGGCTGTAGTCTACTCGCCTGGATACGAAATACGGTTGGGCGGGCTCGAACGGCTGCACGCCTTTGACATCCACAAGTACAGCAGGATCTACGGGGCGCTGGTGAAGGCCGGATCGCTGGACCGAAAGAAGGTCTTGGCACCGGTGCCCGTCACGGACGAGCAGGTACTGCTGGTCCACAGTCCCGAGTTCCTTGCCAGCCTCAAGGACAAGCGCGCCGTGGCGCGCTATCTCGAGGCTGGGGTCCTGAGGCTCCTGCCGGAGTCTCTGCTCGAGAGGAAGGTCATCAACCCGTTCAGGCGCGCGACCGGCGGGACCGTCCTTGCCGCCCGACAGGCGCTGCGCTGCGGCATAGCGATCAACATCGGCGGCGGGTATCACCACGCCAAGCCGCATGCCGGTGAGGGCTTCTGCCTGTTCGCGGACATGCCCATTGCCATTCGCGTTCTCCAGAGAGAGAAGAGCATCAAGCGTGCCCTGGTAATCGACCTCGATGTGCACCAGGGCAACGGTACCGCCGTCTGCGACAATGGCGATGATTCGATCTACACCTTCTCAATGCATCAGGGCAACATCTACCCGATCCCGAAGGAGGCCAGCGACCGGGACGTCGAACTCGCGCCGGGGACAGGCGACCGGGAGTATCTCGCCCTTCTCGGGGACGAGTTGCCCGCTCTTTTTGACCTCGCCAGCCCCGACATCGTCTTCCTGCAGGCCGGATGTGACACGCTCAAGGGTGACCCGCTGGCCTCGCTGGCCATGACCGAAGAGGGTATCGTCACCCGCGACTCCATGGTGATCGACGCCTGCGTGAAACGCAACATACCCGTGGTAATGACTCTGGGCGGAGGCTACAGCCGGGACGCCTGGCACGTGCAGTACGCCAGCATTGCCGCGATCCTCGCGAAGTACAGGCAGGCGACTCCCGAATGCGCCGAAGGCAGCCCGCCTCCCCCGCCGCCCGGGAAGACCAGACTGCCGGAGCAGAAGTACTGGAAGAAGGTGCCGTGACCGGCTTCTTGCCGCGACAACGGCGGGGCGGTACACTGGGTCTCCGGCCATCACCGATACCAGACAGACCGGAGGGCAAAGCATGATGTCGAAGAGCACACTGGTACTCTGTTCTTGTCTCCTTGGCGCTTTCGGGTGTGCCCGACGGGGCCGGGACGCGAAAAGCCGAATAGCGAGGTGACCACCCCCGACCAGTCGCAGGGCAAGCGCTCAAATGCGTGACCGTGTTGTTCTGCTGACCAGCTTCCTGGACGCCACTGAGGCACACATGGCGCGCTCGGCGCTGGAAGAGGCCGGGATCGCGTGCATGCTGGCCGATGAGAATATCAGTACCATTCAACCGTCATACGCGAACATGGTCGGCGGGATCAAGCTGATGATCAGCGAGTCTGACCTCGAAGCCGCGCAGGAAGTCCTGGCCCGGTTATTTCCCGAACGTGACCAGCCAGCGACCGACACCCCGACTCGCCTGTGTCCCGAATGTGGCTCAGCAGACGTCGAACGCAAGAGGCTACGACTGTGGGTGCTTCTTGCGGCGCTCTTCTGCCTGGGCATCCCGCTGATCATGTCGCGCCCGCGCTGGAAGTGCTTGGCTTGCGGGAATCACTGGCGGGAGTAGGCAGGTTGAGCATTCGAGCAGTGCAACAGTGGAACGCAGGATTGACTGGGGCCCCCCGTCTTGTCCCTCCAAATCGAAATCGCTATCGGGATAGGCCCCGTAGACCTCCTACGGTGCACGCCGTTCAACCCCTCGGCCTTATCGTACGCCCACGCGACATGGCCTATGGATGGGCGGTAGACGTCCAGCTTCTCGTGTCCAAGTGTCATGATGCGCCGATCCCGATCCCGATAGCGATCCCGATTTCGATGGTCCCAACATGTGTATCTGACCACGCCCACAACTGCTGACTTGACAGGACACTAGAGCCTTCCTGCGGTCAGAAGTGCGATGGTCAGTAGCACCAACACCAAGAGCAGCGGGAGATTGCAGAGCGTGCCTACTATGACGTGGCCTATCAGTCCCTTGTTGCCCTTCGCAATGGCAATGTAGGAACGAACAAGAGCCGTCAGACCCAGCGCCAGCATTACCAGAGACAGCAGGCCGATCAGCGGAATGAACCTGCCCAGGAAGCCTATCCCCAGCCCAACCAGAGGGAACAGCCAGGATCTCCTCGCGACCTTGACCAAGTCCCTTCTTGCGTCCTGTGCTCGCTTCACCTGCAGACGAGACCGGCCGGGGGATCCTCCTTCTGCTGGTGCGGGAGTGTCGGGTCCATTCGTCATACGTATCGCCTTTCATCCAGAGCGTCCCGGTTTCGCGGAGATTGTAGCCTTCACGTCAACCGGCGCAAGCAGCGCTCGATCCCCGCGAGCACCGTCACGGGCACCCCGGCGGCCTTCATGCGGCAAGACGCAGCACCAACGCGGTGACGGTGGTCGCAACAAGCATCAGCAGCCCCAGAATCGCCAGAAGCAGGCATGCGACTCCAATCGCCGTGAAGAAGGCTGTGCCCAGTTCGGAAACCATGCCTGCACCTACGCCGGACGCACTCCTGCCCGCTCTCCTGGCTATGCCCGACCATCGCTGGTACAGCTTGGTGATCCGGCCCGGTGCATTGAGGAAGAGTGCCCATCCCAGTATGAAACACACCGTGCATTGGACTGCTATCGGCCCGGCGATGTCGAAGAAGCGCGTTTCTCTAAAGGCAGTGAAGATCGCCGCAGTGCAGAGCCCGAGGCAGGCGAGGTAGCCATACGTGACCCAGGAGAGGATCGTGCGCATCCGCTTGCCCCTGTCTTCTCCTTGCGCTTCACGGCCTGGAGGACGCACGCCGTTTCCTATTCACCGCCGTCCGGGCGTTCAGGGGGTGGGGTGCGTACTTGACCTTTGCCTTGTCGTGCTTGATCGAAAGATCCACCGCGAGGTAGATATCGTATCGGTAGCGCTTTCCCTCTGGAGGCGCCGGAGGACGCCCGTGGGGATGGGCATACTTGTTCACCTCTGCAATGAGCACACCGTTCCGCACGTAGAGGCGATGGATTGCCTGGCCACTGTAATTGACTGAGCAGCGGTAGATCGCCTTCCCCGCGATCTGCTCAGCCTTGCCTGCGGCCACAGCCAGGAACTGATCCCTCGTAACATGACTGACACCGGTGGGGTCGGTAGACGCCTCTACCTGGACCATGCCACGGTGAACCTCTTCGAAGAGAATGTCGCCCTTCTTCGGAGCCACGCCGTCCGTGGTGGCAACTGGCCCGGGCTCTTCGACGACTTCAGGGCCCGCGGGGGATGTCGCCTTGAGGCCTGCAGGCGGGCGCTCAGGTTCTGAATCTGCGCAGCCAGCAAGGAGCACCGCCAGCAGCGCCGTCATTGGGCCGTGGACACACATCCGCGCGCACATTCGGAGCCTCCTGAGGCCACAGGTCTTACCCCCACCATATTCCCCACACCACAGCCGGTCAAGAACCTGGCATCGCGAAACGTGAGAGATGCTTGCTCCGGGTGATGGCCGGGGGGCTGATCAGAACAGTTGATCATTGGAGCAGTTGAACAGTTGAGGTGAAGCAGGACTCATCAACATGTTGGGATCCGGCGCAGGCATCTGCTGCTCCACCGTTCGACTGTTCAAATGCTCCAGCAGGTCGGAGACCTGCTTGCCTCCGGCAGCGGCGGGGCGGTATACTGGTCCTGCCATGAAGGCTGAGGTGAGCCATGAGACTCAAGGGAGAAGGTCACGGTCCGGTGGGCCGGTATAGCAGGCAAGGGGGTTCGATGCTTCGCTCCGCAGTAACCGCTCTCGTCTGTGCAGTCCTCTTTGTGCAGTCAGTTCCCTCTCTTGCTGGCGAGAAGGTTCAGGATGCGCAGCCTGATCTGGCGGGGGTGTTCAAGGAACTCGCCTCCAAGGATGAGACGGTTCGCCTCAAGGCCCTGCAACGCTCAATGACCAGTCGGAGCGTGTGGGCCGATGATCTCATCTGCCGATACGCCTTCGCGGAGACGAAGGTCGCGGACAAGGCAGAGAATCGCGTTCGCCTGTTCATCGCCTGCATCAGAAGTCACAAGCCCAGCGTCAGGGCCGCGAGCCTCAGGGCCGCCAAGTTGTGGAGCGATGCCTCAGCGGATGAACGCAAGCGCATTCTTGGTGTCCTTGGCGGCCTCTTTGAGGAGAGGTACTCTGGTCTCAGGTGGCATGTGCTCGGCCCGGACTCCAGGAAGGTTCTGTTGGCGAGCTTCACCGCAGCGGACATGACCGCCTTCAAGTCAGACATCCAGAAGATCCTTGGACACGCGGCACTGCCTACCCCAGAAGGTAAGGCTCTGGTCAAGAAGATCCAAGAGGAACTCAAGAAGCCCCTGCTGGGCAATACGGAAGTGCTGGGAAGCCTGTTCGCAGCCGCCGCTCCCCAGTTCTCCAAGTACGACAAAGCGCTCCTTTCGGAGCTCGACTCTCAACTGGCAACAGCCTTCACGAACTTGCTGGCGCTGGCGAAGAAGCAGGGCTGGGAGACAGTCTTGTTCAAGTGTCACCTCGGAGGGTTCCTCGCCGGTCTTGCCCGTCTGTCTCCCGCACTCGCTGACAAGCCACGGTCTCTTGATGCCGCGGAAGCTTTCATAGCGGCAGCTCTTGCTGATGTAGGCAAGGGCCTGGATATTGACGTCATCGACGGAGCCGATGCCCAATCCCGCAAGAAGTTCGTGAGCTGGCTGAGTCTCTCCGGCCTGTGTATCGCTGCAACAGCTTCCTGGCCACCCAAGTACGCTTCTGGCAGGCTACAAGGCCTGCCATCTTCGTCCGAATTGCCGGCTCCCTTTGCGTACTATTCCGCTGCCGTTCGGGCGCGGGAAGGAGACGCCAAGGCCAAGAAGGAACTGGACGCCTTCCTGCCGACTCTCGTCGAGAATGTCAAGGCATCAGCGCTTGAGAAGGAGAAGGCGACAAAGAGCGGTGACACCAAGCGCGCATCCCTTCACACCAAGAAGCTTGACAGGGCATTGCTGAACATGAGTATGCTTCTGAGAATATCAAGGCCTACCCCCAAGAAGGTGGCTTCCTTGCGCGAGATCCTGGGCAAGGTGGCCGGTTCCCAGCGAAGCTCTGGTGCTCGTGAACTGCGCAAGGCCATGAAGAAGCTCTCCTCGGGTCCAGCCCCCAAGCCAGTACACTCCAAGGCTCAGGAGATTGCCGCACTCAAGAAGAAGTATCGTGCCAAGAAGATAGACTTGGACCTGCTGGTGCACGGGATGTTCCGGCTGGAAGCACTGGCGGATCAGGAGTTCTTCCAGATATATGCCAGCGCTTCGAATAAGGAGAAGAAGGAGATAGGTCATAGGATTGCGGTATGCAGGATGATTGGCCACAACGGTGGGCCCAAGGACATTAAGCCGCTCTACAGATACTGGCTCGCGAGTGACGACTCGTTGACCGAAGCTATCGTTGCTGCGGCAGCCAAGAGGAAATACCGTGGGATCACGTCCATGGTGGCTGACTGCTATCCAAGGATGAAGCGAGTCAGCAAGCGTCGAATCTGTGCCTGGCTTCTGATGGAGACCGCCAAGCCTTCCGAGAAGACGCTGCTTTTCGATGTGCTTGCGAGCGAGAAGGATGCACGTTGCCTGGAGTTCACGGCGCTGGGGATTGCTCGCTTGTGCCGGGACGGCACATCGGGCGACGAGATGATAAGGCACGTCGGCGCGAGTCTGAAAGGAGAGCACTACGGCCAACGCTGGTTCTACCTTGCCAGTGTGCTCCAATCCTTGGTCCCTGATATGAAGCTCAAGCTTGACGCGGACACCAGGAAGAACATCGTCCAGCGGAACAAGGAGATCGACACGGCCGTCAGGGAAGCGATCAGGCGGCTCGAGACGAAGAAGGCGGCGTCCTGAGGCAGTTACCGACCCGGTGCCGGTCCTGTTCGGAAACTCCGCCGAAGCCCCCGGAAGCCGTATTGGCCCGCCTCTCCCGCTCCTCCACACCTGCGGGCGTGCTGGGATAATCTTGTGGCCAGGAGGGCAGGGGGTGGGTCTCCTGTGGTAAAGAGCCTTCGGGAAGTACAGGATCGAAAGCGCCAAGGGAAATGTCGGACGGACTCTCAATGTGGTACAAGGATCGTGGGCAGGCCAGGTGTGTGCGCTGCACTTTTCTTACCATTGATCCGGTTCCCCGTCCTCGTAGATCTTCTTCAGCACTCGGTACTTATGCAGTATGTTGTCGCCTTCGCCTTGCGTTAAGCGCTTCTGCATCGCGTTGAAGGGGTTGAAAGTAGCCCCGGTCTTGCCGGTGATCTCCAGGCTGGGGAAGTTCTCGTCGTCGTCGAGCCAACGGGAATCCATGTGCTTGCGGATGACCATTCCGAGATAGCCGCCCCACAGCGCCACCATCTGGCCAAGCATCTTGGGAGGTTTGCCGCCCCACATGTCGGTGATCTCGGCATCCACGTACTCGAGCGACTCTTCGCTGTAGTCCCAGCGGTCGGCGTCTCCGAAATCGGCCATGGTCTTGACGAAGGCCGCCGCAAATCCGGCGACCTGTTCGTCCCGCCCCTCGAGAGGAATATCGAGGCCCCTGGCCGCAGCTGACCCGCTTTCCACCGGCTTGGCTATCGGCATGGCCGTGGCCACCGGGACGGTCGACGGCACTTCGTCCTGCGCCAGCCCCAGCAGCCGCCAGAAGGCCTTCTCGACGGCGTTACGGTCTTCTGTCGAAGACGTGGAAAGCTCCCAATACACCAGCGTCTCCTCGTTGAACTTGTCGCTCACCTCGAAGAACACGGTTCGATCGCCGAGAGTCGCTTTCATCACGTAGGAATAGCTGTGCTTCTCGTTGTCTCCGGGGTGCGGCGGTCCCCACAGCGCGTGCAGTCTGGTCTTGGCCAGTTCGACATTGCGAACGCCACCCCGGATGTCCGCGTCCCGCTCGCGCTTGGCTAGATACTGGTCGCCGGTCAGATCGGAGTGGTCCTTGCTCCAGAGAGCGACATTCGCGGCCTCGACAACCTTGAACAGCGTGGGCTGGTTGACACGCTCGAAGACGATGCCGTCCTGAGTCACCGGGTGCAGACGGTCCTCGTTGATTGAACTGACGGCGGCAATGAGCGCATCGCGAAGATCCTTGTCGATCTCCAGTCGGGCGATTCCCTCGGCCTGACCTTCGACCGCGGAGACGAAGATGTCCAGACCCTCGCAGAATTCGCGGACCGTCTCGATGAACTCCAGAGCCATGGCTTTGTCGATCTTCATTCGGCCCAGAACTTCGAGCAACTCGCTGCGCTGCACCCCCGCGCTGAACCCGGAGAGAATGGCGTCTACCGTCGCCTTGATGGCATCGAAGGACTCGGTAGGGATCCCCTTTACAGCCAGGGCCTCCCGGAACGCGGCGAGGTCATCCCCGTCGACCATGCGCCGGAGTATGCCTTTGGCCAGGGAGCAGACCACGTGGTTATCATCGTCTTCGCTCTTGGGAGTGCCGGGCCGCCAGTGCAGGCAGGCGTAGTCTCCCCGTTCTATGCTGCCGGGAAAGCGCCGGATCGCGCTGCAGATGACGCCCAGTCCCTCGTCGGCGAAGTCGGTCTTCTCGCGGGCCTTGGCTTGCGCTTCCTGCTCGGAGGCTCCGGAGGAGATGGCCTTGAAGGCCTCGTGGCCAGCGGTGAAGGTCTCGCGCACCAGATTGGCATTGCCCAGTCGGCTGACGATCTTGCGATGCGCAAGGTCCAGCGCCGCCTGGTCGCGGGCCACGCCGCGGGTCACCAGGGCCCCCAGCAGGAGCGTAGAGTCGTGTACGACGCATATTCCAGCCTCATTGAGATTGTCCGGAGTAGGCAGTTCGTCAAATACCGACATGCATCCGTTCCCTCCCGTCGACTTGCCTGGTTCCGCTAGCACACTAACCCTAATCCCGGGAGGACACGCGGTCAAGAGAGGCGGGAAGGTTGTTCATTGCCAAGATGCCCGACAGCCTATAGGATCATCGGTGCCACATCCGACTGCATTCGTGCCTGGAGGCCTAATATGCCGGAAGAGGTCCTTCGTCCACCAGCGGAGATCCTTTACAGAGACGAACTTGATGCCCTGGCCGGGGCCGACAGGTTCCCCAAGCCTCCTGGGTGGCTGTTGTCGCCGCGCGCAGTGCGCTCGTTCATCTGCGGTTGCGATGATCCGATGATCTCGAGGAAGTTCTACGGCGACGATGTGCTGATTGAGCGATCGATAGTATCTCTGGCAGGCAACCGGGGTCTGTTGCTTGTCGGCGAGCCAGGCACAGCCAAGACCATGCTCTCCGAACTCCTGTCCGCGGCGATTTCCAGTACGTCCACCAACACCATTCAGGGGACCGCGGGCACGACCGAAGACCAAATCAAGTACTCGTGGAACTATGCGATGCTCCTGGCCGAGGGTCCCAGCCTGAAGGCGCTGGTCCCGTCGCCGCTCTACACCGCCATGAGGGACGGAGTCTTGGCTCGCTTCGAGGAGATCACGCGCTGTCCTCCGGAAATCCAGGACGCGCTGGTGAGCGTGCTTTCCGACAAGGTCATGATCCTGCCGGAGTTAGACAACGAGAAAGACAGGGTCCTGCTGGCCAAGCCGGGGTTCAACGTGATAGCCACGGCCAACACCCGCGATCGCGGCGTCCACGAGATGTCCAGCGCGCTCAAGCGGCGCTTCAACTTCGAGACGGTAAACCCGATCAAAGACGTCGCACTCGAAACCAAGCTGGTCAAGGACGAATGCGAGCGCCTCTTGGGCGGCTCGGAGGCGGATGTGGAGGTCACCCAGGACGTCGTGTCCCTGCTGGTGACCACTTTCCATGATCTGCGCGAGGGCATCACCGTAGAAGGAGTGCAGATCGAGCGCCCGAACACGGTGATGTCAACGGCTGAGGCCGTATCGGTGGGCATGTCCGCCGGGCTGGACGCCTATCACTACGGAAAGAAGAAGGTCGAGCCCGATCACATCGGCAGGCATCTGGCCAGCGCGGTCATGAAGGACACTCCTGAGGACATGCGCAAGCTGAAGCACTACTTTGACGTGATCGTGAAGCAACGCGGAAAGAAGAAGGGCGGGTTGTGGAAGGACTTCCTCAAGTCCCGCAAGTGGCTGACCTAGTTGAGCGGGTGAAGCTGGACGAGCGCATCGTCTACTTCCCGGTTCGGCACCACAGCCCCGCGTGCGCCTGGCACGTGGGCCGGTTGATTCATGATCTCAAGCCCGATGCCGTTCTCGTTGAAGGACCGCGAGATGCGACGTCGCTCATCCCCATGATCCTGCATGCCAAAACGCGACTGCCCATCGCTATCTACACCACCTACGTGCAACGTCGCAAGGACGACATCCCGCTGCGGTACGCCGCGTACTACCCGATGTGCGAATACTCACCGGAGTACGCTGCGCTCAAGGCGGGTGCCGAGGTTGGGGCCGACTGCAAGTTCATCGACTTCAAGTTCCCGGAGATGGTCCACGCCGAGGACAAGGAGCCCGGCGGCAAGGCCGTCAGCCTGCTCGACGAGCACTACCTGCAGCACAGTGCGGTGCTCAAGGGCGTGTGTGAGAAGATCGGCGTTCGCGATCACGACGACCTCTGGGACCACCTCTACGAGGTCAGCTACAAGCAGCTCGACACCGAGACCTTCATGCGCAACGTCCTGGCGTACTGCTCCCTGGGCAGAGAGGACTATACGGAAGAGATGCTCGAGGCCGAAGGCTGTCTCGCGCGCGAGCAGGCTATGGCCCACGCCATCGCCCAAGAGACGGGGCGAGTCGTAGTCGTCACCGGCGGTTTTCACACTGCGGCGCTACCGGACATGAAGCCCAGGATGCCCAAGGCCATGAAGGTGGCCCAAGACGACGCCATGGTGGTCCTCATGCGTTACGGCTTCGAGCAACTGGATCGCCTGAACGGATATGCCAGCGGCATACCTTCGCCTGAGTTCTACCAGCGAGGCTGGGAGGGCAGCGATCCACAGAACCTGATTATTGAACTGGGGCGGGAGCTTCGCAGGAAGAACAATGAGGTGTCCACCGCCGACTCCATTGGCGCCCTCGACCACGCACATCGGCTGGCCCAGCTCCGCGGACACCCGGAAATGTCTCGCGAAGACCTGCTGGACGGCGTGCGCTCTGCTTTCATCAAGGGATCAGAAGACGTCGAAGGCGTTCTGATCCTTGCCCACGCGCGGAAGATGCTGGCGGGCAGCCGAATCGGCGACCTGCCGGCCGAGGCGGGCCAGCCACCGATCATCACCGACTTCCGCTCTACCGCGGGCCGACTGGGAATAGACATCGGCTCCGTCGACGCCAAGGAAGTGACGCTGGACCTCTACCGGAACCGGAAGCACCGGGAGGTGAGTCGCTTCTTCCAGAGATTGCGTTTCCTCAACGTGGAGTTCGGCGAGAACGTTCGCGGTCCCGACTTCGTCTCCGGAGAGGGACTCGAGCGGATTCAGGAGGTCTGGCGCTATCACTGGGCCCCGCGACACGAAGCGGCGCTCATCGAGCGCTCGCTCTACGGCTCGACTCTTGAGGAGGCTGCTGCTGCGCTGCTGCTGGAGCAGTTCGCGGAAGCGGAGAAGCAGGGACAGGGACGCAGGGCGGATCTCGCTGCCCGGCTGCTGCTGGAGGCGTGTAGGATGGGGCTCCATCGGCAGTCTCAGATGCTGCTTGACCGCACAACAGGAGTTGTGAACGAAGACGGTTCGTTCCCGTCGGTCGTGTCGGCGTTCGAAAGCGTGCTGGTGCTGAATGTCTCTCGAGAGCCGCTGGAGGCTCATCACCTTGAGGGCGTCCCCGAGTTGGCTGAGTTGCTCTACGCCCGCGCCTGCTATCTGCTGCCCGAACTTGCCGCCACTCCCGATGAGGAGCTGAACGGAGTCCTCAACTCGCTAAACGCCCTGCAGCAGTCAGTGCAGACGCTTGGCGATGACAGCGACCGCCAAGGGCTCCGCTGGCAGCACCTTCGCACACTGTCCGGCAGTGCAGACGGCAATCCCGTTATTCGCGGCGCCGCTACGGGACTCCTCTTCGGCGACGGACAGATTTACCCCGAGAAGCTGGCCGATCAACTGGCTGCCAGCTTCCACAGCGACCATCAGGAAGGCGCGGCAGGTGCAGGCTACCTGCGGGGGCTGCTGAGCACGGCGCGCAGCGTGCTCTGGCAGATACCCGAGGTCGTGAGCGAGATACACGGAGTCCTCGCCAACTGGGACGAGGCCCGGTTCGTCAACCAGTTGCCGCACATGCGTCTGGCTTTGGCTGATCTCACGCCAAGAGAATGCGACCATGTCGCGAGAACCGTCGGGGCGAACCTCTGTGCCGGCACGTTCGAAGCGCACCGGGACCACCAGTTCAGCGAAGCGGATCTGCTGCGCAGCGTCGAACTCAACAAGCACGTGACCGAAAGTCTCACCAAGGACGGACTGGGGTCGTTCATTGCCGGATAACCCCTCCGAACTCGCCCTGGCGCGATGGCGCCTGATCCTCGGCCGCTTCGCGGAGCAGTCGCTGGGCGGTTGCCTGGGGCAGGGGCCGGGCTACACGAGCATGGATCGCGTGCTGGACTACCTCTACGGTCGCGAGTATCGGGGGCGTGGCGTGCGCGACGACCTTGCCCGGGAAGGAGGGGCAGGGTCTTCTGTCTTCGCAATCCCAGAATGGCTGGGGCACGTGCGCAAGCTCTTCCCGCGTGACACGGTGGAGGTCATACAGCGCCACGCGCTCGACCGCTACCAGATGACCGAACTGGTCACCGATCCCGAAGTGCTCAAGCAGATGGAGCCCAACTACGACCTGCTCAAGACGCTGATGACCTTCAAGGGCATGATGAAGGGCCCGGTGCTTGAGATGGCCAGGAAGATCGTGCGCGAGGTCGTCGAAGAGCTTCGCCGCAAGCTAGCCAAGCAGGTCAAGCAGGCGATGTGGGGCAAGCTCAACCGCAAGCGCCGCACGCACATCAAGGTCTTCCGCAATCTCGACATCCAGAGGACCATTCGCGATAACCTCAAGAACTACGATCCCGAGCGCCAACAGATCATCCTGGACCGCCTGCACTTCTTCTCTCGCACGCGTCACCACATGCCCTGGCACGTGATCATGGCCATCGACTGCAGCGGCTCGATGCTGGACTCGGTTATCCACAGCGCGGTGATGGCGGGGATATTCAATGGCCTGCCTACCGTGCAGGTGAACCTCATCGCCTTTGACACCGAGATAGTAGACTTCTCGGGCCACGTCAACGACCCGACCGAGCTGCTGATGAGCGTGCAACTGGGCGGCGGCACGGACATCGGGGGAGCGCTGCAGTACTGCGAGCAGTTGGTGCGCTCGCCGACCCGGACGATAGTCGTCCTGGTGACGGACTTCTTCGAGGGTGGCCCCGCGGGGGAGATGCTCGCCTCCATCAAGCGCCTCAAGGAGGCAAACGCAAAGGTGCTGGGCCTGGCGGCCCTGGACCAGGACGCCAATCCGATCTACGACCATCAGATGGCCGAACGCTGCATCGACGCCGGCGCCGAAGTCGCGGCCCTTACTCCCGGGAAGCTCGCAGAGTGGCTGGCGAACGTGATCTCCTGATCCGGATCCGCACCCTGCTCGTCGGCTACGACGAGGCGGCGCTGATTGCCCTCGGCAACAAGGGATTGCTGCGGCGAGCCCGCAAGGACCTCGAGGGCGCTGAACCCGAGCTGCAGGAAGAGGGGACCGAACACGTAACGGTGTCCATCGGCGGCGAGACTGTCACGATTCCGGAATCCATCAAGGATGCCAGCTGCACCTGCCCGTCGTCCACGACGTGTCGCCATGTTCTGGCTGCGCTCATCCACTTGCAGTTCTTGCCGGGCGAAGCTGCTTCTCCAGGACCCGTCGAATCGCCCCCCCCAGCGTCCTGCGCAGAAGAGGTAGCGGCCGTTTCCGAAGAAGAGCTAGTGAAATGGGCCGGCAAGGGGCTGATCAACCGGGCGCTTAAGGAACTTGCGGGGGGAATTCGCGCAGAGATCCAGGACGGTTCGCCGATGATCTTCGAATTCCCGCACTGGAACCAGACGGTGCGTTGGATCCCCGGTGGCGGCCTCGCGGGGATGGTCTGCAGCTGCCATTCGAGGGAGCCCTGTCTGCACCGGGTCGCGGCCGTCGTATCGCTGCAGGCCGACAGGGGAATGCGCGATATCCAGGCGGAAGTCCAGCCGCTCACTGCTGCGAAGGGTGCTCCGCGCACGCGCGAAGAAGTGCTGTCTTCTGTGAACGAACTCGTTGGCGACATGGTCTGCCTCGGGTTCTCGCGACTCTCGACGGTCACGGAGCAGAGATTGAGGACCCTGGCGGTGAGCGCCCATGGTGTGGATCTTCCGCGACTGGAGAAGTCCCTGCGCGCGCTGGCCGACGAAGTGGACTTCTACCTCAAGCGCGACGCCCAGGCCGTCACCGCCAACATGCTCTGGTCGGCCAGCCGCATCGAGGCGCTCAGGGTCGCACTCAAGAAGCCCACGCCCGAGATCATCGGCCAGCATCGCACGCGTTACGATCCCGTCGGCGCGATAGAGATCGTGGGCGTAGGTGCCCGCAGATGGCGCACGCGCAGCGGGTACACCGGCCTGACGATCTACTTCTGGGACTGCTCGCGCAAGGGCTGGGCAACTTGGACAGACGCGCGTCCGGCCACCATGGCAGGCTTCGACTCTCAGAGGCGATACGGGGAAGAGGGACCTTGGGTCGGGTGTGAGAATCCGTCGCAGGCGAGCCGAAGCCGGATTCGACTGACGGGGGCCTATCGCAACCGCGCCGGGCGGCTTTCGGGGCGGTCATCGGTTCATGCGCTGGTGTTGAGGGAAGCCGATCCGTCGAGCGCGGTAACGCCGGTCACCGAGTGGAAGGACCTGGTAGCCAGGGCAGCGCAAGTCTACGGCGGCAGTCTCGCCGGCGCGGGCGAGATGGACTACCTGGTCCTCGTAGCCCCTGCGAGCTGGGGGCAGCACGCCTACGACAAGATAAGGCAGGAACTGGTTTGGCCGGTGATGGACGAGTCGGGGGCGGCAATCCCCCTGGTCCTGCAGAACTCACCTGAGAACGACACCGCGATCCACATGCTTGAGTCCCAGAAGCCTGGACCAGACACCCGAGTGCTGGGTACGCTGCTGTTACGCGAGGGACGACTGGTCATCGAGCCAATAGCGGTTCACAACGGCGATGAAATCATCAGCCTGACGCTGGACCGCGAAGACTTCACGACGAAGGAGCCTGGCATCGTTGAAGCGATCAAGGGCTTCTTTGAGGACTTCGACTTGGAAGCCGAAGAGCCCGAAACGCGCGGCTCGGCGACAGCTTTGGGCCTGCTACTGACTGCCGCGCAGACCGAACTGGAGACTGTAGCAGAGGGCGGCGTGGCTACGCCCTACGACCTGGGCCGACTGGCGCGCCTGGTCACCGAAATGGAGCATCTGGGTCTTGGCGCCTGCGTCAGCAGTGCCAAGGCCTTCCTGTCACAGATCGAGGTTATTCGAAGCGGAGCGACAGCCGACCACCGGCCGGCCGCGGTGGCGCTCACCCAGGCCTACTACGTGCTGCGGATCGCCGCAGCGCAGGAAGCCATTCAAACGGCCTCGCAGCTTATCGCCTAATCTTCGGCCGCCGCCTGCTTCTTGGCGGTGATCTTCTGCAGGTCGCCCATGACCTCTGAGAAGACAACCGGAGGCAGCTCCCCGAAGGGAACGACCCTCTCGTCCTTGTCATCCTTGGGCTCGTCGTAGACATAGCTGCCCATGTCCACGCTTCCCGCCTTGACGAAGTGCCCATCCTGCAGGGTGACTTCACTGTACATGTCGACACCGATGTACATGCCGGTGATATACAGCAGGAAGTCGAGGCCAGCGCGCGGGAAGGGCTTGTAGTAGAAGGTGATCCCTCCGCCGTCACAGACTGATCCCCGCGCCCAGCCAAGCCGCTCCGCACGACCTTTGAAGGTCATGGCGTTGAGGGTGGTGTCGGCTGCTCCCTCGTAACGGCGCTTGGCTTTGTCCTTGTCCGCAACGAACACGGCTGCACGCTGGATCTGCGGGAAGGGCGAGTCCACTTCGTAGTCTGCGAGATGCTCCTTCCACTTGTGCCGGTCGTCCTCGCTCAGTTCGAGGGGATGGAGTATTCCCATGGTATCGGCGCCAGAGAGATCCCTGGCTGTGTCATTCTGGTCGGTGAAGGTGCCATCATCGAGCAGGCGCAGGGCCGAGATCAGCTCGCCTTTCGCGTCATAGGCCCCCCAGATGAGGCTGATTCCGAACGGCCTGAGGATAGGGTGGTTGCAGAAAAGCACCTTCCAACGATCCAGCGTCCAGCGGTACTGCTGGACCATCATGTTCTCCAGCCTGAAGGTCTGCGCCTTGATCGCCTCGCGCAGCGTGGCGGCGAGTTCCTTGAACTCCTTCTTGATCTCGGGACCTACCGCTTTGGGCAGCGACTTGACGACCTTGTTCTTCTCGAGATCGAAGTAGCGGAGCTTGAGGTTCGGCCCAACCGTGACCTCGATCTTGCGGCCGCCCGCGTCTATTAGCCGCGGCTTGCCCGGCTCGAATCCCAGCCAGGGGACGACGCGATCGCCGAGTTCCTCGACGCTGACGCCGCGGGCCTCGGCCACTGCCCTGAAGCACTCAGCAGAAACCCGCCCGAGGATCTTGGTCTTGGTGCGGAAACGGATGGACATGGTGTCCAACGCCATCAGTGCTACGTCCGAACCCATGAGGCCAAGAACCTGCACGCCGTACTCGGCCAGCTTGGTGCGACCCTGCTTAGCCCATTCCTCGGCCTGCTTGGCGGCCTTGGGCGCCAGCGTGTCGTCGCCCAGCAGGCCGGCCAGGGCGATGGCCCAGCGTTGCTTGGTGTCCGCGCCGTCGGCTACGAACCCGTTCCACAGGGCCGCCGCGAACTCACCGCTGGTCTTGCGGTCTATCATCTTGACTAGAGGCTTGGACTCGATGTCAAGCTGAACACCCTTGCAGCGGGACTGACGATAGAGCAGGTACGCCACTTGCTCGTCTGTCAGCTTCTTGCCGGTGGTCAGCTGTAGCTTCGGCAGCTTGTCGATCTTGACCCACTTGGCCGGAGGCTTGGCCAGGTTCTTCCTCGCACGGTTGATTCGTTTCTGCATGTCCTTCATGGACACCTCCTCGCCGCTTGCTTCCAGCAGCTGGTCAAGCGCAAGATAGATGGCGTCGCGCACGTCGTCGTTCTCTTCCTTCTCCAGCTTCTCCTGGAGCATGGGCACAACTTTCGGCGAATCGATGCGCGCCAGCAGGCCTACGGCAGTGATCCGCACATCCGCCTTCTTGTGGGCCAGGTACTCGACAGCACCGGGGATCGCTCTGGCCCCGGATTCGACCAGAATACGTGCCGCCTTTTCTCGCACCTGCTTCGATCTGTGGGTCAGGAGATTCCACAGGTCCGGTTCCATTCGCCCGCGATTCCAGGACACCGCCAGGTCCATTGCAGCCAGTGCCTGGTCAACGGAGGTGCCTTCGCCCAGATTCTGGAACTGCTCGTATAGCAGGTCGTCAAGGTCTGGGTTCTTCAGGGACACCGTAGCTGTCAGAGCCTTCAACCACACGCGGGCGTCCTCGGAGTCGAGTCCCGCCTTGAGAACATCGATGGCGTCGTTCCCGACCTCCTCAACGCAGGTTTGAAACAGGTCACCGATGGCCCAGCAGCCCGCACCGCGGCCACGCCCTGCCACCCAAATGGCCTCGGGAAGCGCTTTCGCGCCATACAGCTTCATCAAGTTGCATGCGATGTCCTCGGCATCGTCAGCGAAACGCTTGTCGTGCAATGCCTTCTTGCCAAGCTTGAAGATGTCTTCCCCGAAGCGCTTCATATCGTACCTGCAGAGTTCCCAGCCAATCGAGAGCTTGGGACCCAGCTTCTTCTCGCCCTTGAACGTTGCCACTATCTGTGGCAAGAACTTGTCGCCCGTGTTCTCCAATAACTGCGCGCAGTAGACCGGGATGTAGTCGCGGTCCTTTTCGCTCATGAGAGTCTTGAAGATCGTGGTGTCGAGCCGTTCGTCATCATAAGTGGCCACCAAGTGCAAAACGTGCAGGCCCATGTGTTCCTTGACGGCCCACTCAAATGCCTTCTTGAGGAGCGCAGGGGAGAGGGAAAGCAGGTAGCGTCCCGCTGAGGTGAGCTGCTCTTCGTTGTCGTAGTGGAAGACCTTCGCAGCTACGGCCTTGAGAAAATGCTCCTCCTTGACGCCACGCTCAAGCATAAGGCCTCTGAGTACCCCACAGTAGTCGCTCGCGTACCCTTCACTGCGCAAGTGGTTGTTCAGCCAGTCGGCGAGTCCCTCGATGCACCCGCCGGCAATGAGCACTTCGATTGCCCTGACGTCCATTCTGTCGAATCTGTCTGGGGCGTTGATGGCTGACGTCATGGAGGACAGCCAGTACTTCTGGTTGACCTTCTTGATGCCCTTCAGGGCTTTGACGTCGCCTGTGGCAATATAGGCTTCGGCATGCGCGAGATAGGGCTCATTGCTGCTCCACTCACGAATATATCGGAATTCCTTCTCGAAGCGATTCATGACGCAAGTTCTCCCAGTGCCATTGAAGAGACCGTTCGCTTGCAGCCCGTTTATGGTACAGCTAGAAAGATACCTGAATCGCGAGCTCTCGACAAGGGGCATGTCTGTGTTCAACTGGCTCAATAGCAAGCTCGGCGGACAGGACCCAGTCCGAAAGCCTCGGTCGCGAACACGGATCCCGGCAGCGGCACTCCCGGCCGACCAGCGCGCTTTCCTTGTCCAGTGCTTCAAGCCCTACGAAAGGCATCTCAACTAATGAAGGTGACCCCAAGGCTATTATGAAGAGAACCGGCTTGAGAGGGTGGCTCCAGGTGTATGGTTGTACGACATGGGAGCTTCACATTGAACTAGACCGCTCACGCGGCAGCCACGAGAGGGGAGGCCAGAGAACTATCAGGCGACAGTGTTGCCCCGCTCTTCCACACCTGCGGGCGTGCTGGGAGAATCTTGTGGCCAAGGGATTGGTGATTGGCTATCCTCTGGGTAGGGGGGGGCGGGATGTTCGTAATGGAGCTAGAGAGAGCTATCGGGCAGGAAGGCGATGGTACGCGCCAGTAGGCGTCCAAGCGAAGTCGAGCGCGATACCTGCAGTATCTCGTCGTGGCTCAAGGGCTACCTGGCACGGCAGCTGCGAACGTTAACCCTGATGCTGGCGGTTATTCTGGGGCTCGTTGTGCTGTGGGCCGGAGGGCGCCTCGTCCTGCAATACATTATTGGTTCCCGTTCTTTCGACAACCCGCCCAAGGTCGGTGAGCCGGTCTCGAAGGTCGTCGAGCGACTGGGACCGCCCAGCTACGATAGTCGGGAGGACGAGGGGGAAGAGGACGAAGAGTACCTGCTCGGCTACACGAACGGGATGGGCGTGCGCTATCACCTCACGGTCAAGAACGGCGTGATTACCGACATCAAGCGTTCCTCGAGGTAGGAGCGCAGGAGCACAGCTCTTCTCCGCAGCCGCAGAGCGACAGGCTGATATTCAGCGATGATGCTCGCCGGGCTATCCTTGAACCGGGCGCCAGGTCCACCAGCACGGCCACAACGGCCTGCCAGCCGATTCGCGATGAGAACTCCCCGGCGCCCGATGCCCCCCCGGCGTTACCGGCTCGCCTTTCTGGCCGTTCGTACCCAGCCGATGATCATCAGGACCCCACCGCTGACGAGCAGGAAGCCTATGAGTCCTGCCACTGCGCCGATGGCGGCTCCCACGCCGCCACCCAGCAAGAACCCGACGGCGACCGAGATCAAGGTGCCCAGGCCAATTACTGCGCCTTGGACAAGGTTGTCCTTCGCGCGGACGTTGGGCACCATGCCGATGGTGTCGGCCGCGGTGTGCAGTGCCTCGATGGAACCCGGGTCCTGTTGATCCTCCACCGCTTCGTTCTCCAGGGGTTGCTTTTCCGATGGGGCTGTCATTGGTTTCTCCCTCCATAGAAACGGTCCATTCGACCTCTACCGGAGAGTATCCTCCGCAGGGCTTCGTATCAAGTCCCTGTGTGGAGGCACTCATCGTGCTGGGATATTCCTGTGGCCAAAAGGGCAGGGGGCTGCTATTCTATGGGGAATGGGTTCTTGGGGAGTACGGCATGTCTGAGCTACCACTGGTGTTGATCATCGGCGACTCAATCTCGATCGGCTACACGCCCCACGTCAGGCGCGAGCTGGAGGGTCGCGCGCGCGTCGAACGTCACGAGGGCAACGGCGGCGACAGCCTCAACGTGCTCTCGAAACTCGAATCGCTCTGGCTGCCGGCTCTCTCCGGCAGGCCGGACCTGATCCACGTCAACTGCGGCCTGCACGACCTGCGCTTCTGGCCGGATAGAGACGAGTACCAGGTCCCGGTCGCGAGCTACCGCGAAAACGTGGCCCTGCTCGCCGGGGCCCTGGCGGCAACCGGCGCGAAGATCCTCTGGGCGACGACCACCCCGGTCCTGGACGGCGCTCCGAAGATGAACGCGCAGTTTTCCCGCAGGAACGAGGACGTCGAGGCCTACAACGCCGCCGCCCTGTCGGCCGTGAGCGCCGCCGGGTTCGCGGTCGACGACCTCAACGCCTTCGTCAAGGAACTCGGCCCGGAAGACGCGATCACCCCGGACGGGGTGCACTTCACCGACGAGGGATACGCCCGGCTCGGCGCGCGAGTCGCGGAGGCAATCAGCCGGCAACTTGGGATATAGAGCACTGCCGGTACGTGCCCGCGTACTCCCCAAGAACCCCAAAACCGCGAATTCGCCTCTGGCAGGCCGTTGAAACGGGTGCCATTGGCACCGAGCCTGAGAGAGGAGAAAGGAGAGAGCAGACCACCCTTCGACCCTTCGGCAGGCTCAGGGCAGGCAGGCTCAGGGCCTCTCCATGGAAAAGCCTTGAGCGCAGTCGAAAGGCAGGAGAGGCAAGTGCCGCGATCCCGCGGTCTGTGTCCTGCAATGTGAAAGATTCCACGGCTCTCCTTTCTACTTTCACCTTTCTCCTGCTCTGCAGGCCGTTCTTCAACGGCCTGCTAGACACACTTGCAGGAGTGCTGGGATGATCTTGTGGCCAGCGGGGCAGGGGGGGGGCTGTTCTTTGGCGAATGGGTTCCAGGGGAGTACGGCCGGCCTTCGCTGGGCTGGCTGTTTCCGGCACGACGCTTGGCTCGGTTACTCGCCCCCAATCACGTATCGCAAAAAGCCTCCCTCGATTTCGAAGACCTTCTTCTGCGGCTTCTTGCCGGGAAGTTGCCAGGTTACGGTGATTGCGCCGGGTTCTGGAAGTGCAAATCGTGCCGGGGGCTTGCCTGGTGATGTCGACCAGCAACCAAGTGACCTGGTTTCTGTCCTGGCCTTGATCACCACCGGTCCCGCGGTCCCGGAACCTGCTCCCAGAGCTATCTCAAGTACCGGGCGCGGCGCGTCAACCTGCGGCTTGTGATGGAATACCTTGAGGGTGCCGTCGGGAAGGACAACTGCCATGTCCTGGTGGTGGTCTCCGTTCAGGTCCGCCATCAGCGCTGTCTGTTGCTCCGGGGGTAGTCTCCCGCCTTCCTTGGAGGGATGCAGTTCAGCGCGGAGCAGGCTTCTGAATCCACGGTTCCCGAAGGCCAGGGGCTCGCCGTCTGGATACGCAAGGAACAGGCCTCGCAGGCCGGTGTTGGCCACATCACATGCGTTTCCGGCGACAGCACCCATTCTGATACTCCAGGATAGCTCACCGCACAGGCCGATGACGTTCACGAACTTGCCGCCGCCCATGTTCTGCCAGAGATCGGCAGTGCTCTCTGATACGGACAGAACGTCGATACGGCCGTTCATGTCGAAGTCTCCGAGCACACAAACGGTGCGCCCTTTTCCTCCCTTGATGCTGCAGGCGACGCCCGGGGCGAATCGTCCCGAACCGGTTCCCTTGAAGAGGAAGCTCTCACCTTCGTAGATCTGGAGAATGTCGGGGTGACCGTCTCCGTCGAAATCAGCGGACAGTGGTGGGGCCGGGTGTTTCCACTCGGGGCTTGTGCCCTCCGCGAGTTTCAGTGTCCGGGCATTGAACTTGCCCGCAGTGCCCTTGTCGGGCTCGAGAAGCACTGTGCCCGTATCAGCAGCCAAGACGATTCCGGCCCTTGATCCGTGACCGGCGTCGATCGTTGTCAGGCCGTGGCAGGGTCCGGCGGGTGCGCCTTTGACCTCGACTTTCGAGAAGGTTCCATCGGTCTGCTGAGCCCACAGGCGCAGTTTCCGGCCGTCGTAGGAGATCAGGTCGAGGCGTTCAGTTCCGGAGAAGCATCCCCACGCAAAGAACTTCGACTTTGACATGAGCTTGCAGCCGGCGGTCATGTCCACGTAGCGACTGGTCCTGGCATCGAACTTCAGCAAGCGGTCGCCGGCGTCGGAAGCAATGAAGAGTTTCTTGCCGCCCTTGCCTGCAGTGTCCAGCGCCAGCATTCCAGTTGCGTGCCCCTTTACTCTGCCAGCGTCAACAGGAGCGTCCAAGTCGACACGAAAGTACTGGGGCAGGAGCTCTTGCGGATGTGTGGCCAGTAGTTCGATGGCCTTGATGAGCATGTCTGTGCCGCCGGCCCACATTGCATTGAAGTTGTGGTTGACCTTGCCCACATACCAGACCTGTGCCTTGGTGTCCTGCGTGCACGGGAACCATCTGCCGCCAATGTGAAGGTAGCCCTGGCCCTTAACCTTCTGCTTCGCAGTGGTGTTCTCGCTGTAGCCGAGTAGCATCAGGGCCGGAACGCCGCTGTTGGCAGCAAAGAACTCTCTGGTGGCGTTCCTGAGACCCTTCGGAATGTCCGCTTGGAGGTCGAAGACCAGAACGGATTCGGTTGTCTTGCCCCTGATGGCCCGCTGGACTCTGAACTCCACACGTTTCGGCAGGTCCTTGGTCGTGACCTTCGAATCCGTCTTCTTTCTCTTGAGCACGAGGACCGCGACGGTTCCCTGGACTGCACTGGGCAGATCCGGGGCTATGCCGATATACATCAGGTCCTGCTCAATGGTTTCTTCGGCGGTCAACTCAGTCGTGGGAGCGCCCTGGGTGCTCCCCGCAATTCCGGCGGCCAGCAGCGCCGCTGCGGCAACCGTGGCCCGTCCGAATCTGAGTGGGCCGGTGCGCACTTCAGAGGTTCGGCGATCAAAGGAGTTGATCATCTGTTCCAGCGTCGCCGGAGGAATCGAGGCCAGAACTGACTGTTCGTTCCCGGTGAGGTACACGTCGGCTTCGGCGGCGGCGTTGAGTGGGTCGGCGAGGACTTTCTCGCGCCAGGACGGTCTCGCGGCCGCCAGCGCCATCAGGGCTTCCATGCCGCGGGGCACCGAGGTCGTTCTCCCGCTAGATCGGAGTGAGGCTTGGGGGCCGACTACTGTTGGCGATGGTTCGTCTATCTGGCGATTATAGTGCGTATCCACCACTCCTCCGGAGTGTTCCGCTCGAAAGTCTCTCGATTTCGCCCCTGCGTGTCCCAGGCGGGTCCAGCTGTCTCTGCCGGTCGCTGTCAGCACCTCAGGCGGCCAGAAGGACACGCTCGGGTCCACCCACTGGGTGTGCCCGCCGTCTCGCCGCTCAAGACCCGAGTCCGCAGACCACTCGCCCCTTAAGACACCGTTCACTCTTCGGCTTACTGAAAATCCGGGAAATCCGGGCTTCATACTCAGCAATCGGCGGTGTGCCAACCGCATTTGGGATTGGCCCCACCGTGTGGACACCAACTGACAATCTTGTGGCCAAGGGGGCAGGGGTTGGCTGTTCTTCGGGGAATGAGGAAGGATCCGCAAGGGTTGTGGGGGAAGCACCTCGGGTGCCATATGATTGACTGCAGGTCTCTCGGAGCTTACGATTTCCGGATGGAGGGGGACAGCCGGGCAAGGGGTAGCTGTCGTAGAATTGGCAGTTATCGCACACACAAGGAAAGAGTCCATTGCTGGCAGACCAATACGATTCATTCGCTGCTGACTACCATTGGCTGTACTCGGACCGAGTATTGTCAGGTGATCCTTTCATCGAGGAGAATAGAGCACACTTGGACGGTCTCCCTGCCGACGCGGCAATTCTCGATTGCGCATGTGGGATTGGAGTACACGCCTTGGCTCTGGCGAGACACGGCTTCTCCGTACAGGGAACCGACGCAAGCCCAGGAATGGTCAGACAGGCTGCGGGCCGCGCAGAGCACGAAAGTGTAGGTATTCGGTATCAGCCAGTCTCCTGGGAGGACCTTCCGTCATCTTTTGGCCGACAGTTTGATGTGGCCTTCTGCTGTGGCAACTCGATAGGCCACTGTCGAGATAACGCCGAACTGGTATCCTCTCTGAAGGGAATCCGTGGAGTATTGCGGGACAAGGGACTCCTTGTCCTCGACTCCAGAAACTGGGACAAGCTGCGTCATGACAAGCCTCGGTTCAATACAATGCAGCTTAGAGTTCGGGATGGTATTCGGTGCGTGCCACTGTATGTGTGGAACTTCCCTTCCACATGCCACGAGCAGCACATGATAGAGGTTGTTTTCATCCTTGAAACTGAAGGTCGGATTTCCCACCGATCCTATCAGATCACCTACTTCCCGTTTTCTCATGAGCAGGTCGTCAGAGGATTGCGTCAGGCAGGCTTTGCAGATGTAGATTCAGACTATGACCCGACGAAGGATATGTACACTCTGAGAGCGCGACGGGGATAACTGGCCGGTGCAGTGGAAGGTTGATCGCCGCCACTGACCGTTGACGTTCTGTGGGGAACAGATGAAAGGAACAGCACATCTTCTGCATGGCTTTGCCGGCGCGGGCAAGACCACGTTCGCCCGCCGGCTTGAACAGCAGCGGTCTGCCGTGCGGTTCACGCATGACGAGTGGAAACACAAGTTGTACGGAGAGAATCCGACCGGGGCAGAATGTGCCGACTTGTTCGCCCGCGTGGATGGGCTGATCTGGCAACACGCTTTGCGGCTTCTCGATCTAGGTGTGGATGTCATTCTCGATCACGGCTTCTGGTCGCGGCAATCCCGAGACCAGGCCCGCTGGCGTGTTGGAGACCTGGGAGCTCAGGCCGTGTTGTACAGAATCCAGTGTTCACAGGATGAAATGGAGCGTCGCGTGTCAAGGCGGACAAAGGACGTCCCATGCGACTCCCTCTGGATCAACCAAGCAGCAGTCGACGAGTTCAAGACCCGGTTCGAACCACTCGGCTCAGACGAAGACCATGTGGAAATAGACGGGACACAGAATCGGGTCGCCGGGAGGTAGGCCAGTAGGCCAGCCCGTACTCCCTGAAAACCTAAGGGGTAGAATTCACAGTCACATCGCAGGTTCTGCTCCCGAATTCGAAGTTCTACCAGGTCCAGACTCATCCCGCGTCACGCAGAGCTCCTGTAGTAGTGCTTGAGGAGTCCGCCGAGGCGTTTTCTGCATTTGATCGGGGCCTGCGGATCGAACCCGGGCTGTGGTCAGAGCGGTGCAGTACCCCTTTCCACAGCGGCCCTGCTGAGGTAGAGTATCCACAGCAGGAGGAAGCATGACGGAAGGAACTGCCCATTCGCCCGAGCCCGAATCTCCACAGGAGGCGCTGGCTGTGGACAAGAAGCGTTCGAAGCGCGTCCGGGGGTGCTGCGCTGTCGTGGGGCTGTTGTTCTTGGTCTTTGGCGGCTGTCTGCTGGCTGTCCTCCCGGGCCCGCTTCCGTTCAGCGGTCCTCGTTCCGGCCTGGTGCTCGATGCGGCCACGGGGAAACCCGTGACCATGGCCGTGGTGGAGGCCACCTGGACCTGCTACGACAGTCCGATGCCGCTCTCCCACCAGTCCCGAAGCATTCATGCGCGATCCTCGACGAAGATGAACGGCACCTTCACGCTGAAGCAGCCCCCCGGTCGAAGAGGCCTGATGGGCACCGATTTCGTCGTGAGAGTCAAGTCCGAAGGATACATCGAGGCTGTTTTCATCCTTGACCCCAGCGGAACACCGCTGCCGGCCCAGACCGTCAAGTGGCCCTTTGCCAGCACGAGCGTGCTCACGGCTATGCCCAAGAACATGACTGTAAGGCTGAAGCCAGCGCTGCCGGTACTGGTTAAGGCGGCGAAGTCACCGCTGGCGCTGATCCGGGACACGGCATTGGAGGAGTTGGAAGTGCTGTCGCGCCAGGCACGCCCCCAGCTTCGCAAAGCCGCCGCAGAAGCCCTGAAGAAGATCAAGGCCACGCAGGAGAAGAAGCAGCAGAGCTCCCGAAGCGAGGCTGCCGAATGAGGAATCCTATTTGTGCTTGAGATTCTGAGTCTGCTGGCAGACGTATGCGGTGTCTATAGGGCCGCCAAGACGGCAAAGCCCAAGCCCCGGAGGGCCGTCTTTACCGGGATCGCTGCAAGTATGGCATTGCACATAGTGCCACTGTTGCTGGCCGTCCCTGCGTCAATGGTTCATCCGTCTGTGTTACCTGGCTTCGTGAACTTCACCGTGAGCTGGGGGCTCAGCATAGTTGCCATCAGAGTCGGCATGCCTGAGGCTGCTCTGGTCGGAATCCCGGTATCGGCCTTCACAGATCTGCTGGTCTGCTACTTCTGCGTGATGTTTGCCGAGGGGCGCAAGGCAGTACTCTACATGTTCCTGATCCTCGTTGTTCTGCATGCGGCGAATGTCTGTGTGGGGATGTTCAACTGGTCGGCATGGCCGATTCCAGAATCACCCCGTACTCCCTGATAACCCCAAGCCGCGAATTCACCCCTGGTTCACATCTGCGGAAGTGCTGGAAGAATCTTGTGGCCAGGAAGTTGCTGCTTGGCTATCCTTTGGGCAAAGAGTTTTCAGGGAGTACGGGGGGCAGTCCCGGAGACCCGATTCTGGGATTCACAAGCTGTCTTGGAGTATCTCGCCTCCAGAGTTGATCACTCCAGCCATTCCTCTAGTTCCTCATCGTTGACGATGAGTCGACCGGTCAGTGGGCGTTCAGACCAGTCCACCACGCCGATGCGAATAGTCTTGGCGAAACCGGCGAGCAGGGACCTGGTCCCGCGGTCCTTCACGATTTCGACCGTGTGCGGTTTCTGCGCATCTTCCCAGAATGGCCGCCCCAGGGAGTACTCGAATGCGTCCATCCTGTCGCTTTCGTAGACCCAATTCCTGACCTTTCCTTCCGCGCGCTTCTCGGCAACGAACAGATACCAGCGCCCCTGTTTCTTCACGAGATTGCTCGATTCCATCTGGCCCTGGACGTGAGGTACGAACAGAGCGGCCTCAAAACCGTCCTTTGCGCCGACAAGGATCGGTCCGTGGTCCGTCCAGTTCCGTAGATCATCCGTACTGGTCATGGCGACGCAGGAGGCGCCCTGAACCGTATTGGCCGTGTACGTCATGTAGAGGCGATCACCTTCGATCAACAGATGTGGATCACGGCAACTGGAGATGACATCCGGTCGCCAAGACGACCATGGGTGGTTAGCGGCAGGACTGATCGGATTGCCGGGGGAACGTTCCCAATTGAAGAGATCATTGCTGAAGGCGATGCCAATATCCTGTGAACAGAATTCGTTCACCCCCGTATACGCCATGATGAAGCGGTCTTTCCAGTGAATGACAGACGGCGCCCAGACATGTGTCCCTTCCCAGGTTCCTGGGCGTATCAGCATGACCGGGTCATGAACCTGCCAATCCTTGAAATTCTCAGTTGATGCATGACAAAAAAACACCTCGTTCCCGGGAAAGAAGGGTGTACCTTCCTCTAAACGTCTTTCTATGGCGAAGATGTGGTGCGCATGATCGTGCGGTACTACGCAGAAATCACCCAGCTTTCCGGAAACGGGCCGGAAACCTTCCTCCAATGTGACAGAGCGATGTCTGTAGTAGTCACGGCGCAAGTCGAACAGCTTGTTTTCGAATTCAATCGAGTTCATCCGTAGGTTCCCCTTGGGGGCGGGAGGTGAGATTCGCTGGACCCCCACAGCCCAGCACTACTTGGAATGAAAACGTAGTCCAAACAATTCGGCCTTCTTCATGCGGATCCTTAAGCGTATGGGGCGTTCAGGGAGTATCGTTATAGTTCCATTCGCCCACCGTACCGCATGATCAATGCTATCACCTCTAATAGTCGCCGCATTGGGACCGCTGTAGCTTGTGAGTGCCTGGTGTTTCTCATCCAGAACCTCTACCTGCAAGAACCCATCTTTTTGAACGCGGGCGTTGACCGAAAGCGCGTTGCCGGCACGAAGCGTTCTTGTGGTGAGTGTTCCTGATTTGCTTCCGGCTTGGAGTGATACCCACCCATCTTTTCGCGAACGCATAATGCCGATGGTGAGTGACCCGGTCTTCAAGTGGTTGGCGAGTGATTCCCAGGAACCCAACTTCTTCCAGTACGGCCAGTTCTGCAGTTTGCGGTGTTGCAGGCGTTTCTTGAGAAACTCGGCGCTTAGATGAGGTCTCAGGCCGTGCGCAAAAAGCAGGTGAGAGCGGTTCATCCCTACAACCAGGTTATACACGTGATTGCCGTATACCAGGTCAGGTGCGTTGGAGCATTGGATCATGCCGAAGTTCCAGGCGCCGAATGGACCATTGTCAACAAAGCGTGGCTGTTTCGGGAATCGATGCCAGAGCAGGCTGTTGCGACTATAAGCCAGTTCAAGTGCGATTTGCTGGCGGACCTGGTCATAAACCATCAGGTAAGCCAGTCGCAACCGGTCGTTTTCGGCCCAGAATCCTCGGGCGCCATAAAACTGCAGCCCTACGGCATCTCCGTGCGTCGGAACGGTGAAGAAGGTGGGTGTCCATTTGGTACCGTTTCGGGTACTCCATACCACAAGAAGTCGTGATCCAAGGATGTTGTCATACGTTACGCGAAACGGGGCATGACGTGGAATGAGACGAGCTTGGCAGAAGTGAAGCAGTGTCCGGTTATGGGAAAGCCAGTGGCCGCCCCAGTTGTCGTTGGTGTCCTGCCACTCACCGGCTTCGTTTGGAGCGAACAGGTGTTTGTCCCGAGTCAACGACTGGCTGGTAAGAACGACCATTTCCTTGGTGCTCTTGCGCCAGACAGGATACGTGCTGCGACGGGTCGTCTTGATGCGTCCCCATGGATCAGGTTCCCGATTCGTACCCGTAAATTGAACATGTACCTTGCTCAGATCAACCGGACCGTCGCTTTTGGGCCTGTAAGCCCTGTATGTTCCCTTGTGGCCCCTGGGATCAATCCAATGAAGTGGCTTGGTTGCGCTGGATGAAACGACACATTTTGCGTGAGGCTTCATCCCATGTTTTACCGGCTTGATGTTCCAGTTTTTCAAATCCCGGCTATGGGCGCGATAGTGTCTGATCTGATTTGGTTCTGATCCCTTTGTATAGAAGTCTACTACGGCAGAACCGCTGCTTTCAAAGCCCAGGCGCTGGACTCTTTGGATTATGTGCCCATCCTTGAGTCTGCCGCGTGTAACGGCAAACGTCTCCGCCGGATGGAGGCGTCTCTTAAGTACCTTACTGCGTTTGTCAATATGCCAATCGTCTACAAAGAGCATGGTGATTCCCGTGACATCAACGGGTTCTTCGGGCGGTTCGGCTTCAGGAATCGTTTGCTTTCTCAAGAATCGAATAAGGTGGTTGCCATCGTCCTCCTGGTCGATTATTCGCGTCTGATAGACGCCATCCGGCCAATTCTGGATATGTACCCGGAGACTGACATATCGTTTGTTTTCAGGTAGAGAAATCTGCATTGGCTTGCAGGGGACATGGTTGCCGTTTCGCAGTTTGAATTCTACCTGGAGTTCTATTCTTGCCGAATCACGACTCTTTCTGCCGATTAGCAGCTCAGCCGTCTTGCTGTTCACATATGCCGGATAACGCCAGTCAGCGATGATGCGGATATTCATCGGTACTGGTTTGTCAGCGTTTGCGATCTCTATATTGTCATAGACGCTCTCGAACGAAGAATCCGTCCGGAATAGTGTTGTTATGCCGCCTTCCGCGGCATCTGCGTGGTGAAAGAAGAATACAGCGAGCAGTCCTGCAACGCAGACAAAGGATGTTGTGGTGTTCATCACGCAATTCCTTCCAACTGTAACGCAGCCAGTTAACGCACGTGATGCGGCACGCTTACTTGCCTCTTCCGGGTTTCGGCGGGTTTCTAACCGAGATTTCCCATTTGGTGTTTCCACGACATCCCTCCGGTCTGGTTCGTTAGTGATTCTCCCCATTTCGACCCTCCGTTCAAGCTGATCCCGCACTTCCTGGAGCCCGGAAAGTCGAGTGCGCCTTCAGATCATGGATGAGACTCCAACGAAGCCAGACTAGCCCCGCCCGGCCCGCTCGTCCACATCCGCGGGAGTGCGGGGTAATCTTGTGGCCAGAAGGGCAGCGGTTGGCTATCCTTTGGGGAGTGGGTATCTGGGGAGCACGGGGCCACCCAAGTAGAATCCAAGCCCGCATCACGCCGGTGGAGGCCCCAAGACAAAGACGGTAGACTGACGTCGGCCTTGGAGCGAAGACTTGAGCAGACTGAGATTCTGCATTGCCGCAGTTGCCATTACCGCCGGGACGGTCATCCTCGGAATAGTCCTGGCATCCGTGCTTGGTGACTGGATGCCGTACTTCGTGGGCGGTGTGATAGTCGCGGCGATGAGCGTCGTATGCACATGGGCAGTCCAGGGCCGGCGGAAACTCTTTGCCGCTGCTGCACGGGAGCTGGGGCTCAAGCTGCCGCCCCTGGTGGCTGAGTACGTGAATACCTTTGGCTGTCTCGCTTCGGGCACCGAGAGAAGCGGCACTCGCGAGTTGATGTCCGGAACCTACCGTGGCATAGACGTGGTGGTGCTGGAGCTCGGTTCCTCTTCTCAAGTTCCGAGAGACTTTGCGCCACTCGCGCAATCAGTGGTCCTGATAGGATGGGGTTCGGCCGCCAATCCGTGGGGTGAAGGATTCGGGTTGGTGCTACATCCCAAGCGCCTGATCGCCGGATCGAACTTCGGAATGGAATCCGTCGAGATCGAGGACCAAGCCTTTGCGTCCGCTTTCAAGGTCTGGAGCACCCAGCCGGACGAGGCACGGAGGCTTCTGAATGAGGAAGTGGTGTCCTACTGCGTCGACAACAAGACGTGGCGTATCGAGATCACCGACGCCGGCGTAGCTGTTCTCGACGGCCAGCGCTGGTCACCTGACCGCTTTGCCGGGCGCTTCCGCGGGGCCTTTGACGCCGGCATGGCCTTTCTGAAGGTCCTGCAGCAGAACATGGCCCGCTGCGCTGGATGAGATGGGTTTAGAGATGGCCAGCGTTGACCATCCCCCCCCGAGTCACGGCGTGCGCCGTCTCTGGAGAGGAAGGCTCGGTCCCTTCGCGCCTACGTCATGTGGGGCGTGGCGCTGGGAGTCCTGGCGGCTGTGATCGCGTGCTGTTCGACTATTCAGAGGAACCCCAAGTCCCTGTGTCGGTCCACCGATCTGTGGCACGCGAATCCAGCGGCTTGCCCGTGAAGACCACTTCCACAGGGGAGGGCGAATCCCTTTCGACAGATCCCTGCTATGGGCACTGGCGGGGCGGTATACTCGAGCTGGCTGCCCAATCGAGGATCGGGATTTCGATCTGCGTTTCGCAGGCAGGGAGAATCTATGAGCAAGGATATTCCCCCGGCGAGCATCCCTTCGGACGCGTCTCGCCCCGCTTCCTGCTGTGGAGGCGGGTTCTGGGGTTCCTGCCCATTCCGCTTCTTGCCGCGCTGGTGGTCGCTTTCTATCTTCTGGCGGGGACATAGGATGCCGGGGAGCGAGGCCCGCGTTGAGGGGGGGGGTGTGAATGGCCCTGCCGGGAAGACTATTGCCTTCCAGGCAGGGATGAGGTACCATGCCGTCGGCATAGGCCGCCCGCGTGGAGGCCCCGGCATGGCCTCCGGTTCGTGCGGGGGTGTCCGGGCGCCGGAGGGCCGCTTTTCGAAGGTTGCCATCAGGCCCTTTTCGAACGGGCTGCTATGGGAGGGATGAGGATGAGAAGTTTTCCGAAGCTGCTTGCCACCTGGTTGACGGTCCTGCTGCTGGCGCAGGCCGCTCGCGCGGGCACCACCCCGATGGAGGCTCCTCTGAGGGAGGGCGGGGTGACCCGCATCACCTGCGATCTGGTCGATGCGACCGAGTCGCGCAAGCGTTTCAAGTACATCACCGACGGCGAGCGCAGCCAGAGCAAGAAGACCACGGGCTTCCACTACAACGTCTACGTGCCGGCGGGGTACGCGGCCAGCAGGGACCACCACTACCCCTGCCTGTTCCTGGGCGGCAAGGGCTTCAACCCCAAACGGAAGGAGTCCGCGCGGTTTACCCGCGACCGTTGGGTGGTGGTCACGCTGGTGGAGGCCGGCAAGGAGGGCGTTCACTGGCTTCACAACTTCCTGGCGGCCCACGACGACGTTGTCAAGCGCGTGCGGATCGCGCGGGGCCTGAAGTTTACCACTGGGTATTCCGGGACCACCCGGGCGGCCAGCGTGCATCCACTGGTGCGGCCGGGGTTCGCGGGCGTGATAGCCCAGGCGGCGGGGTTTAACTATCGCACCAAGCCCTACGACCACTACTACGAATGGTTTCCTGCGCACGTACTGGTTACCGGCTGTTTCGGCAACGGTTGTTTCAACGCCAAAGAGGCCCACGCCATCCGCCGCAACCTCTCCTGGTCGCGAACCGACATTCTCTTCTTCAAGGGCGGCCACGCGTGGGCCACTCCCGCGATCATCGACTCGGCTCTGGACAGGATGGAGCGCAACCTGTTCCTGGAGCCCCGGCGGCCGGCGCGGACCGTGCGCAGCAAGGTGAGCAGGCCGCCCCCGCTGGAGCCGGTCGACGCCGAGGGGTACATGTGGTACCTGCGCAAGTGCCGGCGACTGATAAAGGACGCTAAGGGCAAGCCCGCGCGGTTCGTGGCCCTTCGGCGGGCGCTGGCGGCGGTGCGCAAGGGGAATCTCGGCGGGCGCAAGGGCGTCTCAGAGATGAGTGCCAGTTGGCAGGCGGAGATGACCGAACTGGGCAGGGACCCCGCAGTGGCCGAGTTCGAGAGGAAGGCGCTGCGGCCCTTCGAAATGGCCGTGCGCAGCGAGGAGTTGCTCGCCGCCCAGGTGGCCCGCGGGACCCAGTCCTACGTGCGGGGCCGCAACGGCCTGCGCTTCAGCGCCGCAGAACAGCAGCTGGTGCAGCGCACCATCGCCGCCTACCAGGCGGTGCTGGACAGCAAGGTCGCCGCCGTCTTCGAGAAGGAGTGCAGGATCAGGATCGCCTCCCTGAAGTTCGAGCTGGCCGGCGCCACCCGCAAGAAAAGCAGGAAGGGCCGCAGGCGGTGAAGACGACTCGTGGCAGGTGGCAGCCAAGGAGATTGTAGCCAAGGAAGGCACCACGTTCTTGCTCTTTGCTGCTATCACCCTTTTGGCTGCACTCATCCTGGGCGCGATCGTCCTAGGCTCTGTCTGAAAACCCCGTACTCCCTAAAAACCTAAGCGGTAGAATTCACAGTCACATCGCAGGTTCTGCTCCCCAATTCGAAGTTCTACCAGGTCCAGACTCATCCCACGTCACGCAGAGCTCCTGTAGTAGTGCTTGAGGGGCCCGCCGAGGCGTTTTCTGCATTTGATCGGGGCCTGCGGATCGAACCCGGGCTGTGGTCAGAGCGGTGCAGTACCCCTTTCCACAGCGGCCCTGCTGAGGTAGAATATCCCGTACTCCCTGATAACCCCAAGCCGCGAATTCACCCCTGGTTCACATCTGCGGAAGTGCTGGAAGAATCTTGTGGCCAGGAAGTTGCTGCTTGGCTATCCTTTGGGTAAAGGGTTCCTGGGGAGTACGGGGTGTATGGCGGAAGATTCAAGACTCACAGACGCGGATTCAGATGCCAAGACGCGTCCTGCATGCCGGAAGGGTTGTTCGGTGTACGGCGTAGTACTTCTCTTGTCCATTGGAGCCTGTGGGTTGCCATTCTACGGCATCCTGTTCGGCTACCCTTTGGCTCGCCGCAGGATTGAGAACGCAGATCATCAGGAAGTGCTCGCGGCGTGCCGTCTGATGATCAGCAAGAAGGCTGATTACGAGCGATTCGTCGGAGAGTCCGGGGAACGCGTAACGGTTGACTTCCCCTGTGAAGGGGACACTCTGACGCCGCAGATCATTCGCGATCTGAAGCCGGGCTATGCGGTCATTGACTCGTCGTCAGTATTGCTTGTTTTCTTCGGGGGCCATGTTCATCTCGGCCTGCGCGGCTACGCCGAAGGCGCCGAAGAACACGGTTCGAAGAAGCTCTGTGACGGGTTGTGGCTGATCCATGACTGACTCGGCCCCCAAGCCCCGCCCCCGCAAGCTCTACGTTCTCTGGGCCATCGCTCTCACCCTCTTACTTGCCCTGGGGTCGTTCTCTTGGCTGGTGGTGGTGCCGGTGCTTCAAGCCAGGACGCTGGTGAGGGACGAAATCCCCGCGAAGATGTTCAGGCGTCCTGTCTACACTCGCGCCATGGCCAGGCGGGACTCTCTGGACGGCATTGCGAAGCTTGGTGGTCAACGCCGGGCGGCGATGCTGCTCTACCGATACCTGATATGGTTCGACGGACATGACTTCCTTGAGCTCGGCATTGCCGCTGACATGATGGCACACTGCGGTGCCGACGGTCTCGCGGCTCTGCGCGCGCTGGCTGAGGGATCGGACAAGGAGCTGAGGCGTGCGGGCGTGGAGGGACTGGAGCGTGCCGCTGGTCATGATCCCGCAGCTGTGACCGTGCTCCGGGAGCTGTCAGAGGGTAATGAGGTTGCCCCCGGCGCAGACGTCCGCCGTCTTGCCCGCGAAGCCCTGAAAAAGATCAAGGCCGCGCAGGAGAAGAAGAAGTAGGGTATTTCCACAGTGGCCCTGCTGAGGTAGAATATCTGGTAGCTGTTGGTCCGAGCTGGTGGGTGGTGCTACGATTGGGGTCGGGCCAAGGCCGCACCGGTAGTATTGCCCTTGCTCAACAACACTTTCGCTTCCCGAAGCTTCGATATGATCTGCTCCGGACCGTAGCTCTTCCTCTTCGCCATTTCTGACATCCCCTTTCTACTTGACCCAGCTCACACTCCAACTTAAGAACTGGGTCAGTTCCAGGGGGGCAGGCCAGACACGCAGAGCTTTTCGAATGACCAGACGGCGTCCTGTTCAAGAACTCCGCCGAAGGTCAAGTTGCAGGACTTCAGGCGCTTGTGATCCCGTGCTGTTCGATAATCCAGCTGAACCCCCAGTCACTTATATGGCAGGTAGTTGGCCCTCGTCTGTAGAGCCTGGTTTCAGCCGTCCCCAGTGTGTCCGTCCACTGATCTGTGGCACCTGAATACGGCAGTGTCTGACCGATTCTTCCCCGATCCACATCTGCGGGAGTGGAGAGAAACTGAAACTCAGTGTGGTACCAAGGGATGGGGGCAGGCCGCGGCACCATCCCTGCACGAGGGTAAGTGTATCAGACGGGATGCTTCAGGCAATTAGGGCCGGGGGGCACTCGAGTTCAAGCACGTTTGGGATTCGGTTTCTTCCCTGATCTCTCCTCTATGCTGTTCCAGAGGCCATTTGTCGACGGCCTGCTAAATGACGCAAACAGGCAGCATACGGGTGCGTATTGACATATGCCGATATGTCGACAGAGCTTTCTGTGAAATACTCCGCCTAATTCCGGTCTCACAATGCATCTATCGGTGCGCGGCCAGGAGCCGGGCAGGGCAATCGGTGCCGTAGGGTGATCCCCGGGCCATTGAAGCCGTTCGCAGGCATCTGGCCGCGCTGGAGTCGCGCAAGCCCCGGGAAAGGATCGCGGTATTTCCCTGGGAGCAGGCCGTCGAGGCTGCCAGGGGTTCGCTGCGCAAACCGGGACACAAATGAAGGGGCGGAGGGCCAGGTAATGAGAGACACTGCGACGCGGTGTTCAACACGGGTGCATCAAGTGTTTGCCGTGCTGCTGCTTACAGGGGCAATTCTGGCCGGTCGGGCCACGGCCGGTGAGACCGTTGCCCTGGTGGTCAACAGCAATCTCAAGCCGCTCATCCAGACCAGGCTTGATCGCCTGGGCGCAGATCTGGCGGCTGACGGATACAACGTGGTAGTGCGCAGCTGGTCGATGGCCTCCGAGCCCGCGCCCGCCCAGCTGAGGGACTACCTGGTAGGCGTTTCCGGCATTGACGGGGCGATCCTTATCGGCGACCTGCCGATCGCTACATTTGAGTATGCCAGCGACTTCAGCGGATACGCCTCCTGGCCCTGTGATCTATACTACATGGACCACGACGCGACCTGGTCGGACACCGACCGCAACGGGCGCCTGGACGGCGTCTCGCCCAGCCCGGTGGCCCGCATCTGGGTTTCGCGGATCAAGGCCTCGAGCATGTCGGTCTTTTCCGGGATGACCGAGGCGGGACTGGTCAATCGCTATCTGGACAAGAACCACTCTTTCCGCCTGGGGACCCTGCGGGTCAATGACCGGGCCATGAACTACATGGATGACGACTGGTCACACTACGACTATGTGGGCCTGACATACGCCTACTCCAGCGTTACCCCGGTAACCGCTGCGGCCACCACCACCGCCGCGGACTACAAGAGCCGCTGGCCGCTGGGGTACGAAAGCTTCGTGCTCGCGGCGCACTCCACTCCAACCTATCACGTCTTTTACAGCGGGACCGGCGGTTCCGTCAATAACAGTGCCGTGGTTGCCGGGGACCCCAAGGTGCTGTTCTGGAATCTTTTCAGCTGCTCGGGCGCCAAGTATACCGCTGCAAACAACCTGGGCGGCTGCTACGTCCTGAACCAGGACTATGGCCTGGCGGCCTGCGGAACCACCAAAACCGGTGGTATGCTGCTCTGGAGTATGCCCTACTACTACGCCCGCATCGGTGAAGGCAAGTCGCACGGTACCGCCTACCGCGAGTGGTTTACCAGGTACGGGGCGTTCTCAGACAGTTACATCAAGTGGCATTACGGCCAGACTTTGTTTGGCGACGGCACCCTGAGGCTGGCCAAGTTCCTTGACAGCAACCAGAAGCCGGTGGCGGTGGCCTCGGCCACACCCGGGGAGGGAAACGCACCGCTTGAGGTGACTTTGAGCGGATCCGGCTCCGGCGATCCCGACGGCAGCATCAGCAGCTACTCATGGGATTTCGGAGACGGCACTCCCGGCGCGACAGGGGTCACGGTGAACCATACCTATACTGCCCCGGGCAGCTACGTGGCGACCCTGACGGTGACGGACAACGACGGAGCCAGTGATACCGCCACGGTCTCCATAACTGTAACCAGCGGTAACGTTGCCCCGGTGCTGGCCGCGGTCGGCAACAAGGGCGTCAACGAACTGGACACGCTGAGCTTTACGCTCAGTGCCAGCGACGCGGACGTGCCGGCGCAGACTCTGACCTTCAGCGCGACCGGTCTGCCCACGGGGGCCACGCTCAACTCCGGCACCGGCGCGTTTTCCTGGACGCCGACCGAGGCCCAGGGTCCGGGGACCTACAACGTGACCTTCGCGGTCAGCGACGGCACCGCCAGTGACTCCGAGGCGATCACGATCACCGTGGGCGAGGTCAATGCGAGCCCGGTGCTCGCAGCAGTCGGCAACAAGACCGTCGACGAGCTCGTTGAGCTGAGCTTCACGCTCAGCGCCAGCGATTCGGACGTCCCGCCCGACACGCTGACGTTCAGTGCTACGGGCCTGCCGGCCGGCGCGACGCTGAACTCCGGCACCGGCGCGTTCTCCTGGACGCCGAGCGAGGCGCAGGGGCCGGGCACGTACACGGTTACGTTCACTGTCTCGGACGGCACCGCCGCGGACTCCGAGACGATCGAGATCACGGTCGTCGACGTCAACGTTCCACCCGAGATCAGCACCTACTCGCCGGAGACGCCGTTCGTGATGGACGCGGGCGGCAGCCAGGTCTTCGAGATCTGGCCGCACGACGACGACGGTGACGACCTGGTCGCCGGGTGGAAGCTGGACGGTACGACGGTGGGCGACGCGGGCATGGACTACCAGTACTCGCCGACGAACGACGATGCGGGGCCGCACACCCTGGAGGTGACGGTTTCCGACGGCAAGGGCGGGACCGACACTCACAGCTGGACCATCACCGTCAACGCCACCGCGCCGGTCATCGAGTTGAGCGTCGCCGGGCTGAATCCCGTGGGCGTCAAGGGCAGCGATGCCCCGGACGGCTCCTTCACCGTGAGGAACTCGGGGACCGGGAAGCTGGACTACTCGATCGGTTGGGGAGGGTGCGCCTGGCTGAGCTGCGTGCCGGATTCGGGCGACTCGACGGGCGAAGCCGACACGATCACCGTGAGTTTCACGACCTCCGGCCTGGCCGTAGGCGACTACACCGCGACGATCACCGTCTCCGGCGGCGCCGGTGTGACGCCCGTCAGTATCCCGGTGACGCTCACCGTGCAACCGTTAGATGGCGGCGGCGGTGGCGGCGGCGGTGATGACGACGATGACGACGATGGTGGCGGCGGCGGTGGTGGCGGCGGTGGCGGTGGCGGCGGCTGCTCGATGACCTCCTTGTCCGCCGACCCGTTGTCCGCGACCCTGCCTTACGCCCTGATCTGCGTTCTCTGGCTGTTCAACCGATTGCGCAGGCGCAGGAGCTGAGGCCCGCGAAACCGGCACTGTAGCAGGGCCTGCAAAGCCTTGCCCTGCAGGCTGTTAAGCCAGCTTTCCGGCCTCGATCCGCAGCACGGTGAGCGCAGCGGCGCCATGCGCCGGCAAAAACTTCCATTGAAAACACTTCGCGTGCGCTGTGCCCGTCCACTGTGTCCGTTCACCGATCTTTGGCACCAGAATTCGACGGTGTCTGACCGATTTTTCCCTCCCGCATCCCTCTCGGTCAGAAGACCTCGCCGGGCTTCGGCTTCGGCCGAGGACCGGGCTTGCCCCTCTTGAAGTCGCTCGGGTAGTCCTTGCGGTGCTTCTCCAGGGCGACGGGCACCCGCGGGTCGAAGCCGTAGCCGAGCAGGTCGCAACGGGCCCTCCAGCGCTCGGCCCTGTCCTCGGCCTTGAGCCCCGCGGCGATCTCCGCGACTGCCAGCGGGCCGGCCGACCTCTTGAGTCGCCGCGCGAACTCCGCGACCTTGCCTCCCGCCGCGACCAGCTCGGCGATCTTCTTGCGGTCCCGGTCGACGTCTAAGGGGCAGTTGGGCCCCCAGGTAAGGGCTTTGAGCAGAGTCTCCTTGCGCTTGGTGTCGTCGCCCTTGAGGATCGCGATCAGCAGGCGCCTACCCTGCTCGTCACGGAGATGATTCTTCAGCAGCCCGCTCCAGGAAGCTCTGGCCACCCGGTCGTCGGGGTCCCCGGAAAGCTTCAGGAGGTCGTCCTTCATTGTCGGGCCGAAGTAGGAGACCATGCCGCTCGCCGCCACCCATCGAGCGTCAACGAACGAGCTCTTGGCCAGCTTCCTCAGCGCGGCAGCCATCTCGTTCCCGCCCTTCTCGAAAGCCGGCTGCATCCTCCTGGCGAGCGAGCTCAGCGACAGCTGCTGCTTCCTGGGATCGGTCTTCTCGGCCTCCTCGGCGGCGGCCAGCAGCGCGGCCGCGGCCCTCTCCTGCGGCAGCGCGCCGAACGAATCCCAGCCCAGCTGCTGCTTGAGGAGTGGGTCCTCGGTCCTGGCGGAGATCTCGGCCAGAGCCTCCCGGGCTTCGGCGGAGTCCATCTTCCGGAGAGCCTTGACGGCCTCGTATCCCGGATGCAGGCTCATGTACACGTAGTTGCGGGGCGGCGCCGGACGGCGGATACCGCTGCGCAACTCGTGCTTGGCCATGGCGGTTGTCTTGAGGACCGCGATGCTGTCCTTCCCGCCCAGAGCGGCCAGTGTCCTGCGCGCGTGGCGCCGGACAACGCCCCACTCGGGCTTCTTGCTCTCGGCGATCTCCCGGACCTTCTTGCGGAGCTTCTGGTCCTCGCCAGGCCAAGTGCTTGCCGCCCTCAGCACGCCGATGAGGGTGTTGCCGTTGGGTGCCTTCTCCATGGCGTCGAGCAGCGCGTCGCGTCCCTCCGGACGGCCGTACTTGGCCAGCGCGCGCAGCACATCTGTGGTCCGCCAGCTCTTGGGGCGGTCGGCGTAGAGCCTGGCCAGGCACTTGGAGACCTTTCCGGCGTTCTCGGCCTTCGGGTCGGCGACCTCGGTCATGGCGTTCACGGCCTCGTTGCGGTGCCCCGGCTTGGTGGCCTTGTCCTCGATGATCTCCAGCAAAGGCTCGACCGCCCAGGTGTCCTCTGTGCCCAGTTGGTTCCTGACGTACCCTATGGCCGAAACCTTGCTCAGGCTGATCTTCAGCCACATCTTCCTGGCCTTATCGGAGCGGAAGCCGCGCAGGGCCGAGGCGATCAGGCGGGCCTTCCGGCGGCCGGCGTCCTCGGCCAGCTTGAGCAGCTTGCCCAGATAGACTTCCTTTCCGCTGAGCCCGATGGCGCCGATGGCCCCCCGGGCGATCACCTCGTCCTCTGAGTCGACGAGTTCGAGAAGCTTCTTGCTGGCTCGGGGGTCGTCATCGAGGCAGGCCAGCAACAGGATCCGCGTCTCCTGGCCGGGACGCCGCTTGGTGCCGTGGGTGATTGTCCTGTCGCCCAGGACTTTCTCCTTGAGAAGCGCCGAGACCAGAGCTCCGCGCTGTTCCGCGGATAGCCAGTGGCGCTCCAGAGCCAGGTACCTGCCGGCGTATCGGCCGCGGGGCCGCGCGTCCATCTGCCGTTCGCTGACCAGGTGCCTGTGAAGCATCTCGGCCGCCCAGGCGCGCACCAGGAGGCTCTCTTCGCCCAGGGCAGCGGCCAGATCGGGGAGCGCGCGCAGGTCGCCGAGCTTACCCAACTGGTAGGCAGCCTCGGCCCGATCAAGCGCAGCCTTGCCCTCGGCCTTCAGTGCCTTGACCTTGGCGGCCAGCATGGGGCTCTCTCGGTTGAAGAAGACCGTGCCCGACGCGTCGCGCTTCCAGGTCATGCCCCACTTGGCGGCCACGGCGTCCAGGGCCTTACGGGCGGGCACGTCCTTGAGGGAGAGCTCTTCGAGCCCGCTGCCGATCAGCTTCCGGGTGGGGATGGCCCAGCGCAGGCCGGTCTGCTTGTGCAGCGCGGCGAGCACCATGGCCGCGTCGCCGCGCATCTCCAGCGTGACCCTCTTTTCGAGAAGCCCGTCTTCCTTGACGGTGGGCTTCCTGGCAACGGGCCTTTCAGCTGCCGGCGGACCGGCCCGGGTCTCAGGCCTCAGGGCCTTCGCCCCGCCCCAGACACCCAGACCGCCAAGGGTTACGGCGGCGACTCCGGCCAGAAGCTTCCAGGTCAGCGCCGTCCCGCCGGCCACCGCGCCGATGCCCGCGGACTTGATCCCCAGGCCGCCGGCGATGGTCAACTTGACAGCCGCACCGAGGGCTGCCGGGACTTCGCGGGCGGCGGCACCAGCCAGCGCCGCGGCCACAGCACCAGGAGCTGCCGAGAAGCCCCGGGATTCCAGCCGGGTCCGGACCCTGTCCAGGCCGCGACTGATGTCGCTGGCCACCGTGCCGGAGGGCACGCCCAGCACCTCGGACACCTCGCTGTGGCTCAGCCCCGCCTCGTAGTGGAGGGACATCGCCAGGCGAGGCCGCTCCCCGAGCGCCTGAAGCTCCTCGAAGGCCGCAGCGCCCAGCTCGCGCCTGGCGGCCTCTTCATCGGGCGTCCCCATTGCATCGATGCTGCCGTTCTCCCGCATGACCTCGTCCTCCCGGCGGCTCCTGGCCGCCTCCGACCGGCCCATGCTACGGGCGGTGTTGACCACCACCCTCAGGAACCAGGTCTTCAGTTCGTGGAGGGACGGGAGTTCGTCGATCCTCTTGATCGCGCGGAGATAGCCCTCGGAGCAGGCGTCCTCGGCGCGCGCCCCGTCTCCGAGCACGCGCCTGGCCGCGGTCAGGGCCACTGAGCGCAGGGCGTAGAGCTCCTCGCCCAGCCTCTCGCGCTCCGCCCTGGTCAGCTTCCGATTCAAGCCTGCTGCTCCTTCCCGTGGCGACTTCCGCCCTCCGCCCGTTACACCGCGCGGAAGGCGTCCCTCATGCGGAGAAAATCGCGGCCATTCTCGGACGGTGCAAGCCGACATTTGCCAGATGGCGCTTCCAAGATCTTCTCTATCCTGACCCTCCGTTCAAGCTGATCCCGCACTCCCTCAAACCCGGAAAGCCAAAGCGGCCCGGAGCTTATGACAGCGCCAAAGACGGGAGAATAGGGCAGCAGGATGCGTTTCGAGGCGGCCAGAGCTGTGACGAATAGGGCTAGCAGGCCGTTGAAAAAGGTGCCATTGGCACCGAGCCTGAGAGAGGAGAAAGGAGAGAGTAGACCGCAGGAGAGGCAAGTGCCCCGATCGCGCGGTCTATGTCCTGCAATGTGAAAGATTCCATG